>Ga0255338_1000033_pt1 | contig 593441 bp, 518 predicted proteins | sample MeOH1_35cm_T4_19_FD_203715 | JGI IMG/M metagenome (GOLD analysis project Ga0255338, IMG submission 203715) | Sandy soil microbial communities from University of British Columbia, Vancouver, Canada - MeOH1_35cm_T4_195 | ecosystem: Engineered > Artificial ecosystem > Sand microcosm >...
CATGCAGTTCCATGCCGAGCTGGAAAGCGGCAGTCGGGTTGCCTGCGCGGTCCACGCCCATGTTACCGGTGGCCACACCTTTTACCGAGCCATCGTCGTTGTAGAGGATTTCCGCGGCGGGAAAGCCCGGGAAGATTTCCACGCCCAGTGCTTCGGCCTGCTGGCCCAGCCAGCGCACCACGTTAGCCAGCGAAATGACGTAGTTGCCGTGGTTCTGGAAGCAGGACGGCAAGAGCCAGCTGGGGGTCTTGTAAGCTTTGGTTTCGGAGAGGAAGAGGAAGCGGTCTTCGGTCACCGGGGTGTTGAGCGGCGCGCCGCGTTGCTGCCAGTCGGGGAAGAGTTCGGCGAGCGCCTGCGGGTCCATGACGGCGCCTGAGAGGATGTGGGCGCCGAGCTCGCCGCCTTTTTCCAGCACGCAGACCGAGACCTCGTTGCCTTGTTCTGCTGCGCGCTGTTTGACGCGGATCGCGGCCGACAGGCCGGCCGGGCCGCCGCCGACCACCACCACATCGTATTCCATCGCTTCGCGTGGGCCGTATTGTTCCTGCAGGGTTAAGCTCGTTGTTTGTATCATTTCTTCTCCAACATTAATTAAAATTATTTATTGCCGTCAAAGATTGTCCGGGATTTTGCCGCGGAAAGCCAGATTCCCTGAATCGCTCTATGCGCTTTCATGTAATGATAGTGCTTTTGCACCCGCCAAAAACGAGGAGAAATCGTGAGCGTCGAGATGAATTTTGAAGGAAAGGTCGCACTGGTGACGGGCGCTTCCAGCGGGCTGGGTACGCGTTTTGCCAAGATACTGGCCCGCGCCGGTGCGCAGGTGGTGCTGGCTTCGCGCCGCATCGAGCGCCTCAAGGAGTTGCGCGCGGAAATCGAGGCTGAGGGCGGCGCCGCTCATGTGGTCGAGCTGGACGTGACCGATTACGGCAGTATCAAGGCGGCGATCGCGCACGCGGAAACCGAAGCCGGGCCGATCGACATTCTGGTGAACAATTCGGGCGTGGCGAGCAGCCAGCCGCTCGTTGATGTGACGCCGGAGGATTACGCCTTCGTGATGGATACCAATCAGCGGGGTACTTTTTTCGTTGCGCAAGAGGTTGCCAGGCGCATGATCACGCGCGCCAAGGGCGATCCTCAGCTCCAGCACCGCATCATCAATATCGCCTCCGTCGCCGCCTTGCGCGTGGCGCCGCAAATCGGTATCTATGGCATGAGCAAGGCCGCTGTGGTTCACATGACCAAGGCCATGGCGGTCGAATGGGGGCGCTACGGAATCAATGTCAACGCCATTTGCCCCGGCTATATCGGTACCGATCGCAATGCCGATTTCTTTGCCAGCGATGCTGGACACAAGCTGCTCGGCACGCTGCCGCGCCAGCGCGTCGGCCAGCCGGAATATCTCGACGGCTTGCTGTTGCTGCTGGCATCGGAAGAGTCGCAATTCATCAATGGCGCGATCATTGCGGCCGATGACGGCATGAGCGCGCAGTAGCCGCGCGGCTGCAAGCATCAAGGATCAGGAAAACAGGGAAGATGATGGATAAAAAACTGGTGCATACGCTGCGCATGCCGATACGCTGGGGAGATATGGACGCGTTCGGGCATGTCAACAACACGGTGTATTTCCGCTACATGGAACAGGCACGGATTGCATGGATGGAGGATTGCGGGATCGCCATGGATGGCGGTGGCGAAGGGCCCGTGATCGTCAATGCGCATTGCAGCTTTCTGCGCCAGCTGAAGTACCCGGGGGAGGTCGAAGTGCGCACCTACGCCTGCTCGCCCGGACGCTCCAGTTTTGTAACCGTGGTGGAAATCCGCCGCACCGACCAGCCTGACCTGCTGGTTGCCGAGGGCGGCGCCAAGGTGGTGTGGGTGAACTATGCGCAGGAGAAATCGGTGCGCCTGCCGGAGGTCATACGCGAAGCGATCGATGCCTTGGTTTGACGCCTAATTTGCCACACCCACCAGGCGGTGCACCAGTTCGCTCGACGTCGCGGCAGAGAATTTTCGCATCAGCTTGGCGCGGTGCATTTCCACCGTGCGCGGGCTCAAGCCGATCTGGCGCGCGATCAGTTTGCTGGTTTTTCCTTCGACCAGCAGCGCGGCGATTTCCCGCTCGCGCGGCGTCAGTTCGGCAGTGACGGGGCGCTTGGCGCTCAAATCCTGGAATGTCCAGATGCCGGCGGCGTGCGGGTCGTTGGGCACCAGCGAGCGACCGTTGACGTGGCACCAGAATAGTTCCTGGTTGGCGCGTTTCATGATGCGTTCGTCCGAATAGCAGCCCTTGGCATTCAGGATCGGGGCGATGCGCACGCCCGTGCGTTCAAATTCATCCGCGCTCGGATAGAGCACCAGAAAAGATTTGCCGATCAGCTCGGCGCACGTATAGCCGAACATTTCCGCCAGGGCATCGTTGCAGACCTGGATGATGCGGTTCTGGGAAACGCACATGCCAACCGGAGAGCGCAAAAAAATGTTTTCGTAATCGATCGCTGGCGGTAGGTTCATGTAGCCGTTGGAAATGGTGGTATTCAGTCGTGAACATAAGGTATTTTTACGGTATTGTATAGTGTCTATGCGCATCTTATGCTGGCGAGCTCAGTACGGTAGTCGTGGTTCCACATAAAGAAAGAGACGAGGGGGAATATGAAAAAAGTTTATCCTGATGCCGCCACCGCCCTGGCCGGTATCGTCAAGGATGGCCAGACGATCGCCGTTGGCGGTTTTGGCCTGTGCGGCATTCCTGAGGCACTGATCGCCGCTTTGCGCGACTCGGGTGTCAAGGACCTGACTGCGATTTCCAACAATGCCGGCGTCGACGGTTTCGGCCTGGGCCAGTTGCTGACGACGCGCCAGATCAAGAAGATGATTTCGTCCTACGTCGGTGAAAACAAGGAATTCGAACGCCAGTATCTGTCCGGCGAACTCGAACTGGAATTCACCCCGCAAGGCACGCTGGCGGAGAAACTGCGCGCCGGCGGCGCCGGCATTCCTGCCTTTTTCACCAAGACCGGCGTGGGCACCATCGTCGCCGACGGCAAGGAAATCCGCGAATTCGACGGCCAGCAATACGTCATGGAGCGTGCGCTGGTGGCCGACGTTTCGCTGGTCAAGGCCTGGAAGGCCGACAAGGCCGGTAACCTGGTGTTCCGCAAAACCGCGCGCAACTTCAACCCGAACGTCGCCATGGCCGGCAAGATCACCATCGCCGAAGTCGAGCAGCTGGTCGAAGTGGGCGAGATCGATCCGGATCAGGTCCATACCCCAAGTGTGTTTGTGCACCGCATCGTGGTCAACGCCACGCCGGAAAAACGCATCGAACAACGCACCACGCGTGCAAAGTAACAGGGGAGAATAGACATGGCATGGACTCGTGATGAAATGGCCGCACGCGCGGCAAAAGAACTGCAGGATGGTTTCTACGTCAACCTGGGCATCGGCTTGCCGACCCTGGTGGCCAATTATGTGCCGAACGACATGGAAGTCTGGCTGCAGTCGGAAAACGGCTTGCTGGGCATCGGCCCGTTCCCGACCGAAGATGAAATCGATCCCGACCTGATCAACGCCGGCAAGCAGACCGTCACCACGCTGAAGGGCTCGTCCTTTTTCAGCTCGGCCGACTCGTTTGCGATGATCCGCGGCGGCAAGATCAACATCGCCATTCTCGGTGCGATGCAAGTCTCCGAGCAGGGCGACCTGGCTAACTGGATGATTCCGGGCAAGATGGTCAAGGGTATGGGCGGCGCGATGGACCTGGTGGCCGGTGTCGGCCGCGTGGTCGTGCTGATGGAGCATGTGGCCAAGGGCAAGGATGGCTCGGTCTCCAAAAAAATCCTCAACAACTGCAACCTGCCGCTGACCGGCGTGAAGGTGGTCAACCGCATCATCACCGACCTCGGCGTGATCGACGTGACGCCGAACGGCCTGAAACTGATCGAGCTGGCACCGGGCGTGACCAAGGAAGAAGTGCAGGAAAACACCGAAGCCAGGCTGGACGTGAGCGCGCTTGCCTAAGCTGCAATCGCTCCAATGAAAACGGCGCCTGGAAACAGGCGCCGTTTTTTTATTCCCCGACATTTCATAACATTCTGATGGCGCAGCCGGCCTGGTTGTAGCCAACGCCCGAGCCTATCATCACCACGAGGTCGCCAGACTTGACCTTGCCCAGGCTGATGGCGTCGTCCAGCGCCATCGGGATGCAGGCCGAACCGGTATAGCCCCACTTGTCCATGATCATGTGGCATTTTTCGATGGGCACGCCGCAGTTTTGCGCCGCCAGTTCGATGGTCGGCTTGCGCACTTGCGTAAAAATGACCTGGTCGACATCGTTGGCGGTGAAATTGTTTTCCTTCGCAAGGCGATTGAACAGTTTTGGCCAGCCGACATCGTTGATTTCCGGCGGGTAGCGTTTGACCAGGCGGACATTGGTCCGGCCTTCCTTGACGGCCTGTTCGCTGGCCGGTTCGGCGGTGCCGCCGGCGTAGATGCCCCAGGACTGTGCGTACTCGCCATCGGCCTGCATGGCCGAGCCGATAAAGCCAGGCTTGTCGCCTGCTTCGATGACTGCTGCGCCGGCGCCGTCGCCGTAAAAGAATATGGTGGGGTCGTTCGGGTCGGCCAGCTTGTGCATCATGTAGGCACCGACCACCAGGATGGTCTTGATGCCGGCATTGGTGGCGATGATGCCGGCAGCGACTGTCAGCGCGGTCGGGAACGAGGCGCAGGCGCAGCCGACGTCGAAGGTGCCGGCGTTTTTCGCCCCCAGCTTGTGCTGCAGGACCACCGAAGTGGCCGGGGTAATGTAGTCGGGCGAATCGGTGCCAAGGATGATGAGGTCGACATCCTCTGGCTTGCGGCCGGCACGCTTCAGCGCTTCCCTGGCCGCGGGCAGGGCCAGGTCGGAAGTGGCCCAGTCGTCAGGGGCGTAAAAGCGCTGGTTGATGCCGGTGCTCTCGGCGAACTTGCCGATGATTTCAGGATTGCCCAGCGCAGTGAAGCGCTCGTTGAGCTCGGCATTGGTGACTTCGCGCTCGGGCAGGTAGTGCGCGGTTGAAACGATATTGGCAATACGCGCCATGGCTTGTCTCCCTTTGGGGCTGTTGTAGAGTAATGATGACATACGCGCAATTCCATCACAAGCATGCGCTTGCGGTGCCGTTGCATTGCCGCAGACTTGTCGTTATCTTGCCTTGACGCGCTTCGCAGCGGGACCGCTCCAGCTGGCATGTTTGACCTGGGTGGTCGGCTTCTGACTGGCTTGCGGTACGTAGCGCAAGTGGTCGCCGGGGCACTGGTAGGCGAGTTCAGGCGCATTCGCGTCTTCATCGGCGATCCATACGGTCTGGTCGCCTTGCCAGGCGCCGCTTTCTACCTGACCAATGAATTCGGCGAAGATGCGCGCACAGTGTTCCGGAATTTCCAGGGTAAAGGCGTGCGACATTTTCGGCACCACCAGCATGCGCGAATTTGGTGTGTTGGCGCGGATGATGTCGTGCAGGTGCCGGGGCGTGAGGGCATCGTATTCGCCGTTCAGCACCAGGGTCGGAACGGTGATTTTTGCCAGGTCCGGCGTGATCGAGGAGAATTTTGCCAGCGATTCCATCAGATTCTGGATGCCGTGGAGTTCATTGCCGCTGCTGCCGACGCGCTTGACGATGGCCAGCAAATCCCTGTTTTTCGACAGCCACGCATTGGTGAAATTGAGTGGCATCAGCAGGTCGAGATAAAACTCGAAGCCGACCCGCGCCATGCCGATGTAGAGGTTGGCTGCGTGGCAGCTCAGCACGGGGTCGAGCTCGGAAAAGGTCGAAATCGGCAGCAGGCCCTTGAGCGCATCGGGGAACAGGATCGCGTAACGCAACACCATCACGCCGCCAAACGAAATGCCCATCACATACGGCTGTTCGATGCCGAGATGGTCGTGCAGCGCCTTGAGCATGATGGCATGGTCATCGAAATCGACGCCGAGGATGGGCTTGCTGGAATAGCCCTGGCCGAGCATGTCGTAAGACAGCACGCGCACGCCTTTTTGCGGCAGGATATTGAAGTAGGGCGCCCAGTGCGAGGTGCGCATCGACAAGCCGTTGACGAGGGTGAGAACCGGGTCGCCTTCATTGCCGAACAGGTCGTAGTAGATATCGGAATTCTTGTAGCGGAAAACGGGCATGGTGGTGTCCTGGTGGCGCGGCGGCTGCCTCGGTCTTAGGCTGCTTGGGTTTCGGTGATTTCGGCGAGCAGTCGCAGGAACAGCTTTTCCACGATCTGGCGCTGCGCTTCGATGATCTGTTCCTTCTCTTCCAGCGGCAGGTCGATTTCCATATCCTTCAGCAGGCGGATCTGGGTCTGGATCTGGCGGCCGTTTTCTTCCTCGATTTCCTTCAGCGCAGAAAGAAACGGCGTGCTCAGGTTGGTCTGCGCCGACAGCAGTGGCAGGATGCGGATCACCGACAGGAAGGCGTGCGACAGCGCCAGATACTCGTAAAAGCTGCGATCCACCTTGAGCATGCCACCCAGAAAACGGGCCGCGCCGGTTTCTTGCCATAGTGTCAGGTTGAGCTGGGTGGCGGCCAGGAAGACCATGGGATTATTGCTCCAGGCAGTGGATTTTCCCAGCAGTGTGGTCAGTTCGACTTCCTTGAAGCACTGGTTGTGCAAGAACTTGTAGGGGATCCATTCCATTGGCTGGAATTCGACGCGCGCAAGGATGGTGGCATTGATGCTCTTGACACCTTGCAGGAACAGGCAGATACGGGTCTGGGCATCCGGGCTGAATTCTTGTTGCTTGAAATATTCCATCGCGCGTTGGCGAATTTCGATGGATTGGTCAGCCATGGTATCTCCGGTTCAGTGTTGAATCTTGCTGGGGGTCCGGCCTCGGGTGGCGGATTTTATTGTTGGCAATAGTTTACTTGAATCGTTGATATTTTTCCATGAACTTGCACTATCCATGCAGGCAGTTTGCAGGTCATGCGCCGCCCTTGGTGGCTGGCGGGATAATCTCCAAAAAAAACGCGCGGAGGAGCCCGCGCGTTTTATCGATTTGCGCTGTCGCGCTGGCGCCAAAATTTACTGCGCGACCCAGCCGCCGTCGACGTTCAGGGCCATGCCGCGCATCTGGCTGGCGGCGTCGCTGCACAGATACACCGCCAGGCTACCCAGTTGTTCTGGCGTGACGAATTCGCCAGATGGCTGCTTTTCTTGCAGCAGCTGGCGCTTGGCTTCATCGTTGGAAAGATTGCCGGCTGCGGCGCGCGCATCCACCTGTTTTTGCACCAACGGGGTCAGCACCCAGCCCGGGCAGATGGCGTTGGCGGTGACGCCGGTATGGGCATTCTCCAGTGCGGTGACCTTGGTCAGGCCGACGATGCCATGCTTGGCGGCGACGTAGGCCGATTTTTGCGCGGAACCGACCAGGCCATGCACCGAAGCGATGTTGATGATGCGGCCCCAGTTTTTCGCTTTCATCGCCGGCAGCGCGAGGCGCGTGGTATGGAAAGCGGACGTCAGGTTGATGGCGATAATGGCATCCCATTTTTCAACCGGGAAATCCTCGACATTGGCGACATGCTGGATGCCGGCATTGTTGACGAGGACATCAACGGCACCGAACTTGTCGGCGGCAAATTTCATCAGGGCTTCGATTTCGCCAGCCTTGGACATGTCGGCATTATGGTACGCGGTTTGCACGCCGAATTCCTGCGCGACAGATACCTGCAATGCTTCGATTTCCTTCAGGTCGCCAAAACCGTTGAAGACGATATTCGCGCCGGCTGCTGCCAGCGAACGGGCGATGCCCAGGCCGATGCCGGATGTCGAGCCGGTGACGAGAGCGGTCTTGCCTTGAAGCGTCTTGCCTTGCATGATGTCCTCTTCTTGTATGTTTATATCTTATATTGAATAAATTATTACCGCTGCGTGACGGAGTTGGGATTTTAATCTTATCCGGAAGTAAAATGTTAATCGATATCCATATTCTTTATTGCAAGATTGAACACAGATGACTCAGCCTCAGATTAAAAGTGTGCAATGTTTGTCTCCCGCCGGCCTGCATAAAATGGTTTACAAGGAATGGGGCGATCCGTCGAATGCCAAGGTGCTGGTTTGCGTGCATGGCGTGACGCGGGTCTCTGATGACTTTGATAATATCGCTGCGGCGTTGTGCGACGAATATCGCGTGGTTTGTCCCGATATCGTCGGACGCGGCCGTTCCGACTGGCTGCGCGATCCGCAGTATTACTCCATCCCGCAATACATCAGCGACATGGTGACGCTGCTGGCCAGGCTCGATGCCGATGCGGTGGACTGGATCGGCACCTCGATGGGAGGCTTGATCGCCATGCCGCTGGCTGCGCTGCCGGGCAATCCGATTCGCAAGCTGGTGCTCAATGACGTTGGTCCGGCGCTCGACATGACGTCGCTCAAACCGATTGCCGACTACATCGGCCAGGACTTGCGCTTTCCGACTTATGATGAAGCGGCGGCTTATGTGCGCAGCATTGCAGGAGCGTTCGGTCCGCACACCGATGCCGAGTGGGGCAGGCTTGCCCAAAGTGTATTGCGCCAGCTTGACGATGGTCAGTGGACGCGTCACTACGATCTGCGGCTGGCCGAGCCCTTCAAGAACGCCTATTTTGCGGATGTCATCGGTTCGGAGACTTTGTTGTGGCAATGTTACGATGCGATCACTGCGCCGACCCTGCTGTTGCGCGGCGCCATTTCGGGCTTGCTGATGCCCGAGACTGCGCAAGCCATGCGCCAGCGCGGCCCGCGCGCGAAAGTGGTTGAATTCGAAGGTGTCGGGCATGCGCCGACTTTGATGCATGACGACCAGATTGCGGTCGTAAAAGACTTTTTGCTCGCCGATTAACTGCTTTCATATCATGGCTATTCAACGCTTCCATCCTGGCAAAACCCTGTCGGAGATGGCGATACACAATGGCACGGTCTATCTGGCCGGGCAGGTTGCCGAAGACGTCACCCAGGATGTCGCCGGGCAGACGCGCGAAGTGCTGGGCCACATAGACCGTCTGCTGGCTGAAGGCGGCAGCGACAAGGCGCATATCCTGATGTGCCAGATTTATCTTTCCGACCTGGCAAATTTCGATGCCATGAACGCAGTCTGGAACGAATGGGTGGCTGCAGGCAATGCGCCGCCGCGCGCCACGGTCGAGGCCAGGCTCGTCCGTCCGGAATGGCTGCTCGAGATGGTCGTCACCGCAGCGCAAAAGTGAACTATTCATGGTGTCCGTAACGGCAGTAGAGCATTCCAGCCATGAACAGCTGCTTGCCGGGCTGAATCCCGGCGAAGCCGCGCGCGTCTTGCAGGCGCTGGATTTCGTGCAGCCTTGCTACGCTGGACAAAAAGTCATCAAGGGGCAGGATGCGTACGAATATGCCCTGAGCGTGGCCGGCATCCTTGCGCATCTGGAAACCGATGTCGACACCCGGATTGCCGCGCTGCTGTTTGAGCTGCCGGCGCTGGCGCCGGCGCAGGGGGCGTTGATCGAGGACCGCTTTGGCAAGGACATCGCCGACCTGGTGACTGGCATCCGTCAATTGATGCGTCTGCATGAAACCACCTTCGAGCAGCAGGAGCCGGGCAAGGGCAAGAACGCCCAGCAGCAAGCCGCGATCCAGCTCGAAACCTTGCGCAAGATGCTGCTGGCGATGGCTACCGACATGCGCGTGGTGCTGGTGCGGCTGGCGTCTCGGGTGGCGACCTCGCGCTATTTTGCCGAACAAAAGCTCGATGACGAGCGCACGCGCGCGTATGGACGTCTGTCGCTCGACCTGTATGCGCCGTTGGCCAACCGGCTCGGTGTGTGGCAGCTGAAGTGGGAGCTGGAAGACCTGTCGTTCCGCTTCATTGAGCCGGAGGCTTACAAGCGCATCGCCAAAATGCTGGAAGAAAAGCGACTGGGGCGCGAAGCCTTTGTCGCCGAGGCGATTGCGCGCCTGCAGTCCGAGATGGCCGCCGCCGACATCGAGGCCGAAGTCTCCGGCCGTCCCAAGCATATCTACAGCATCTGGAACAAGATGCGCGGCAAGGACATCGATTTTTCCGAGTTGTACGACGTGCGCGCTTTTCGCGTGATCGTCGAGGACGTCAAGACGTGCTATGCGGTGCTGGGCATCGTGCACCACATCTGGACGCCGATTCCGGACGAATTCGACGACTATATCGCTCGCCCCAAGGGGAATGGCTATCAGTCGCTGCACACGGTGGTGATGGCGGAGGACGGCCGTGCCCTCGAGGTGCAGGTGCGCACGCGCGAGATGCACCATTTCGCCGAGTATGGCGTGGCGGCGCACTGGCGCTACAAGGAAGCCGGGGGCTCGAATTTCGCCGCCCAAAAATACGATGAAAAGATTGCCTGGTTGCGCCAGCTGCTGGCCTGGAAGAGCGAGGTGGCCGATGCCGTCGTGAGCCACGATGAAGGGCACCGCGAGTGGGTGGAGAAGCTCAAGTCAGCCACCCTCGACGATCGCATCTACGTGATGACGCCACAGGCGCGCGTGATCGAATTGCCCAGCGGCGGCACGCCGATCGATTTTGCCTATCACCTGCACAGCGATGTCGGCCACCGTTGCCGCGGCGCGCGCGTCGACGGCGCCATGGTGCCGCTGAACACGCCGCTGAAGAATGGCCAGACGGTCGAGATCATCACCGCCAAGGGCAGCAGCGCGGCATCGGCAGGGCCGTCGCGCGACTGGCTCAGCCAGGGCTACGCCGCCAGTCCGCGCACCCGCGCCAAGGTGCGCGCCTGGTTCAATGCGCTCGATCAGCAGGCGACCCTGGCAAGCGGGCGTGGCTTGATCGAGAAGACCCTGCAGCGTGAAGGCAAGACTGCGGTCAACCTGGAAGAACTGGCGCACAAGCTGGGGTTCGCCGGGCCGGATGATTTGTTCCTGGCGGTCGGCAAGGATGAATTCAGCTTGCGCACGGTGGAAAACGCCCTGCACGAGAGTCTGCCGGGCAAGCAGCCGCCGGTTAATCCGGATGCCGTCCTGGTGCCGCGCAAGAGCCGTGCGTCGAGCGTGGCGCAGGGCGCCAAGTCGGGCGTGCTGGTGGTCGGCACCGAGGGCTTGATGACGCAGCTGGCCAAGTGCTGCAAGCCGGCGCCGCCGGACGAGATCGTCGGTTTCGTCACGCGGGGCAAGGGCGTGTCTATCCATCGCACCAATTGCAAGAATTTCGCCGAGATGCTGGCGCATGCGCCCGAGCGCGTGATCCAGACCACTTGGGGCGAGGCGGGCAAGGAGACCGTGTATCCGGTCGATATCTTCATCATCGCCCAAGACCGCCAGGGGCTGCTGCGCGATATCTCCGAGATCCTGATGCGGGAAAAAATCAATGTCATCGGGGTCAGCACGCAAAGCGCCAAGGGGCAGGCGCGCATGGCATTTACCGCCGAGATCGGCTCGACCGAGCAATTGCTCAAGGCGCTGGCGATCATCCGCGAGGTGCGTGGCGTGATCGATGCGCGGCGCAAGTAAATAATTTTCGTATCGATACATGCCGAATTTCGCCGCCAATCTGAGCTTGATGTACAACGAGCATGCCTTCCTCGACCGTTTTGCGGCGGCGGCCGCCGATGGCTTTGACGGCGTGGAATATTTGTTTCCTTACGATTTTACGGCGGCGCAAATCCGCACGCGCCTCGATGCGGCCGGCCTGACACAGGTACTGTTCAATGCGCCGCCGGGCGACTGGGCTGCGGGCGAGCGCGGCATCGCTGCCTTGCCGGGCAGGGAAGAAGAATTTCGCCGTGGCTTGGAGCTGGCGCTGGATTATGCCGGCGTGCTGGGCAGCCGGCGCCTGCATGTGATGGCAGGGCTGCTGCAGCCGGGACAGGACAGGGCGCGCCAGCGCGATGTCTATCTGGCCAACTTGGCCCACGCTGCACGTGCGGCGGCGTCCGTCGGCGTCACGCTGCTGATCGAGCCGATCAACCTGCGCGACATGCCGGGATATTTCCTCAATCGCCAGGCCGAGGCGCATGCGATCTGCCAGGAAGTCGGTGCGGCCAACCTGATGGTGCAATGCGACCTGTACCATTGCCAGATCGTCGAGGGAGATCTGGCGACGACTTTGCGACGCGACATTGCCGGCATCGGCCATATCCAGATTGCCGGCGTGCCAGAGCGGCACGAGCCCGACCTGGGGGAAGTCAATTATCCCTATCTGTTCACCTTGATGGACGATCTGGGATACGCCGGCTGGGTAGGGTGCGAGTACCGGCCGCGGGCCGGGACTTCCGCCGGTTTGGGGTGGCTGCGGGCATGGCGCGACGCAAAAAATGCAAATTCGCAAGCAGCTCTAGCCAAATAGCAAAAATGCCCTTATAATTTCGTTTCTTTAGGCGCGTAGCTCAGCTGGTTAGAGCACTACCTTGACATGGTAGGGGTCGTTGGTTCGAGTCCAATCGTGCCTACCAAATTCTTCCTTTCAAGTCATGAACTTGGCGAAGAGTTTGGCATATAGGGGGAATTCGTGAGAAGTGTTTGCGATTTTCGCCCCAATCAATTCCTGCAACGGCAGAAAATAATTCCCTGGGCAAGTGCAAGGCATGCGGTACTCCTGTGTGTTGAGTTTCTATTCGTACTGCTTCGGTTGCGCGTTTCGCCATCCAATCGCTCCTGCATGAAAAAAAACGGCCACGCCCAGCTGACCAGCGTCATGGAATTGCTCCCCGACGCCATCTGTGTTGTTGATACGGCGGGGCGTTTTATCTCTGTCAGTGGCGCGTGCGAACGTATTTTCGGCTACACCCCGGAGGAGATGATCGGCAAGTTGATGATCGACCTGGTGTTCCCCGAGGATAGGGAAAGGACGCTGGCGGCGGCCGCGAAAATCGAGGCCGGCTTTCTTCAGCTGCATTTCGAAAACCGCTACATGCGCAAGGACGGCCGGATCGTCAATATCATGTGGTCGGCGCGGTGGTCCGAGGCCGATCAGGTAAGGATTGCCGTGGCGCGTGACATCACCGGGCGCCCGCCTGTCGCGACTATGGATGCATTGCCTGCTGTCGTTTCCGATGCGGTGCCGCGCTGGCGCCTGTCGGCTTCGCCGCCGCGGCTCATCCCGCCAGGCTTTGCGCCAATCGCCCTTTCTCCCCAGGATCACACGGTGCTGCTGGCCCTGGCAACGGGGGGCGATAGCGTCAGCCGCAAGGCGATTGTTTGCGCGTTAGGCGAGAACTATGCCGACTACGATCAGCGCCGGCTGGACACCCAGATGCGCCGCCTGCGTCGCAAGGTCGAAGAGGCTTGTCATATGCAACTGCCGGTGACCACATTGCGCGGTATCGGCTATCGCTTTTACGACGATATCGAAGTCTGCAGGTAAGGCCCAGCCGTCTTCGCGCTGATGGCGTGCAGCTGGCGTCCTGAAGCGATGGTTTTTAACAGATTGCTCAGATTTGCTCAGGCAATTTCTGTTAAGAAACCCTTATCCTTGATGGCTGTAATTTCAGACAAGTCATTTCCGGCTCCTGGTAGCGCAATATTCCTGATCGCGCCATTCGGCAAGGATCAGAAATCTGGAATGCGCATCGCTCTCAGGGAAAAGGAAATACCATGAATCGCATCTATCGTTCGATCTGGCGTCGCAAGAGTGGCACTTTTGTTGCTGTCTCCGAGCTTGCCAGCAGCCGCGGCGGAAAATCGTCGCCGGGCGCGAGCATCGTTACAGGCGGGCGCTTTGCGCTGAAAGCGCTGGCAGCGTCCCTGATGATGGCGTTCGGATCGACTGCGTATGCGCTGCCGGAGGGTGGCCAGATCGTTGCAGGCACCGGTAGCATCTCCCGCTCCGGCGCCACTGCCACCATCCAGCAGTCGAGCCAGAATGTCGCGGTCAACTGGAAAAGCTTCAACGTCGCGGCGCAGGAGACAGTCAATTTCGTGCAGCCGTCTGCCGCCGCCATCGCAGTCAACCGCATCTTCGATACCAACGGCACGCAGATACTCGGACGCATCAACGCCAACGGCCAGGTGTACCTGATCAACCCCAACGGTATCCTGTTCGGCCAGGGCGCCCAGGTCAATGTCGGCGGTCTGGTCGCTTCCACGCTGGAGCTGAATGACGCAACATTGACTGGCAATGCCAGATCGTTCAGCGGCAACGGGGCTGGCAGTGTCATCAATCAGGGCAGCATCACCGCCGCCAAGGGCGGTTACGTGGCCCTGCTCGGCAATCATGTCAGCAATCAGGGCAGTATTGTGGCGCCACAGGGCGCGGTTGCGCTCGGCGCTGGCAGCGCGGCGACGCTGACGTTCCAGGATAACAGCCTGGTGAAAATGCAGGTGGACCAGAGCGTACTGAACAGCCTGGCGGAAAACGGCGGCCTGATCCGCGCCGATGGCGGCATGGTGCTAATGAGCGCAGGCGCCAGGGATGCGCTGCTGGCCAGCGTGGTCAACAACAGTGGCGTGATTGAAGCACGCACGGTGGAAAACCGCGAAGGCAGCATCATTCTGCTGGGCGGCATGGCGGCGGGGACCACGAAAGTTGGCGGCACGCTGGACACCAGTGCGCCGGCTGGCGGCAATGGCGGTTTCATTGAAACCAGTGCCGCGCATGTGAAGATCGCCGACGACGCCAAAATTACCACGGCTGCTGCCATGGGGCTTGCCGGCACCTGGCTGATCGATCCGGTGGATTTCACGATTGCCGCCAGTGGTGGTGACATCACCGGTACGGCTTTAAGTAATTTATTACAAGCTAACAGTGTTACCGTGCAAACGGACGCGGGTACCAATACCGCTTCCAATCTGTATGGAACTACCGGCGCCAATGGCGACATTTATGTCAACGATACCGTCAGCTGGTCGGCCAACACGCTGACGCTGAAGGCCCACCGCAATATTGACATCAATGCGCCCATGAACGGCACGGGGGCAGCCAGGCTGGCGCTGGAATACGGGCAAGGCGCGGTAGCCGCGGGCAATACCAGCAAAGTGACTGTGCATGCAGTGGTGAACCTGCCGGAAGGACCAAGCTACAGTACCAGGCAGGGATCCAATGGGATCGTCAAGAACTTCACCGTCATTACCAGCCTCGGTGCTGCGGGCGATGCCGCTGCTGCGCCGGCGACGCCCACGCTGCAAGGCATGGCGGCCATAGCCAATCTGGCCACAAATTATGCACTGGGCGCCGACATCAGCGCTGTCGCAACCGCAAGCTGGAACGGCAATACTGGCTTCACGCCGATCGGCAATGGCGCAACACAATACAGCGGAACTTTTGACGGCCTCGGCCATGACATTGCCAATCTGAACCTCAAGCCCGGTTCTGGTTCTTCATCGACCTATTCAGGCATGTTCGGCTGGACCACTGCCGCTGCCGAGGTACGCAATGTGGGGCTGGTCAACGTAGTTGTCTCGCACTCTGTCGATGCAAGGACGGGTGCGCTGATCGCCCGAAATCAGGGCAAGGTCAGCAACAGCTACGTTACCGGCTCGGTGAAGGGGAATACCTACTTGGGCGGCCTGGTCGGATGGAATCAGGGATCAATCGACGGCAGCTATTTTTCGGGTACGGCGAGGGCAGGCAACCGGGTGGGGGGGCTGGTGGGCGTCAATGAAGGCGCCATTTCGAATTCCTACAGTATCGGCGTGGTCGCCGGTCTCTACGGCCAGGATCTTGTTGGCGGTCTTGTCGGGCACAGTACAGGCTCGATCAGCAATAGCTATGCTTCCGCCAGCGTGTCCAATGCCGGTCAAAACACCACGGGCGGCCTGGCCGGGAGGAACGACGGCACCATCACCAGAAGCTACTGGAACAGCAGCAAGAGCGCGCTACCCGGCATCGGCGGCGGCACGCTTGCCGGTGCAACGGCATTGACCAGTGCGCAGATGAAGCAGCAGGCCAGTTTCGTCATATGGGACTTTGCCAACACCTGGCTCAGCCAGGAAGGACTGGCAGAGCCGCTGCTGCGCGCTTTCATGACGCCGCTCACCGTAACTGCCAATAATGCCAGCAAGGCATATGACGGACAGGCGTATGACGGCGTCGGCGGCGTCAGCTATTCCACCCCGCCGAACGGCAATCTGTTGGGAACGGTGAGCTATGGCAGCGCCTCGCAGACCCCCTTGAATGCGGGAAGCTATACCCTCACGCCAAGCGGACTCTACTCCGCCCAGCAAGGCTACATCATCAGCTATGTAAGCGGTACCCTCACGGTCAATCCGGCGCTGGTGAATCTGGTCGCGACACGGACATATGACGCGACGACCAACTTTGTCGCCGCGGTCTTTGGCGTGGCCGGTACGATTGGCACGGGGGTCGGCACAGAAAAACTCGTGCTGACCGGGGCCGGTACGGTGGGGAGTGCCAACGTGAGCGCTGGCGTCCAGACGCTGAATCTGGGTGCGCTCGCATTGGGCAACGGCAGCGGGCTGGCTTCAAACTACACGCTCGCTGGCGGCACGCACACCGGACAGGTAACGCCCAAAGTATTGACTGGCACTGTCACTGCGCCTGACAAGGCCTATGATGGAACAACGACTGCGACGCCGACGCTGATCATCACTGCGGGGCTGGTAGGGAGTGAGCGTGTGAACGCTGCCGGAACGGCCACCTTCAACAGCAAGGACGTGGCATCGGCAAATCTGGTGACCGTCAACAGCATTTCGCTGAATGATGGCATTAATGGCGGCCTCGGCAGCAATTACCGACTGGACCCTGGCCAGAGCGTTGCGGCCGGCATCACGGCCAAGGCCTTGACGATTGGCGGCATCACGGCCGCGGACAAGACCTATGACGGCGGCACGGCGGCAACGGTTAATACGGCCGGCGCCAGCTATGGTGGCCTGGTGAATGGCGATGCGGTCGCGGTCAGCGCGACAGGCGCCTTCGCCGACAAGCATGCGGGGAATGGCAAGACGGTCAACCTGAGCAGCAGCTACAGCGGCGCCGACGTGGGCAACTACAGCATCACGAACCAGGCCTCGACGACAGCAAGCATCACGGCCCGGGCCCTGACGATCGGCGGCATCACGGCTGCGGACAAGACCTATGATGGCGGCACGGCGGCAATGGTCAACACGACCAACGCCAGTTATGGCGGCCTCCTCAGCGGCGATGCGGTCACGGTCAGCGCGACTGGCACCTTCGCCGACAAGAATGTCGGCGCCAACAAGGCGGTCGCGCTGAACGGCAGCTACAGCGGCGCCGATGTGGGCAATTACAGCATCACGAACCAGACGTCGACGACAGCTGGCATAACTGCAGCCAGCCTCGCCGTCGCAAATGTAACAGCGAATAGCAAGCTGTACGACGGCACCATAGCCGCTACATTGCGCGGCGCGCCTGGCGTTACCGGATTCGGCTCCGATGTGGTCAAAGTCGTAGGCGCAGGCAATGCAGCGTTTGCCGACGCGAATGTCGGCACCGGCAAGGCCGTAACAGTGAGTGGCTTCACGTTGGGTGGCGCCGATGCAGGCAACTACATGATCGTGCAACCTGCTGGTCTGACGGCTGCCATTAACGATGGTGCGCCTCCGCAACAGCTGCAAAATATAACAGGGGAACTGCAATCGAATCTTTTGCCGCTCCAGCCTTCATCCTCTTCCATCGGGCGCGATGCATCCCCAACGATTGTGACGGTGACTGAACGTCGCGACGTTGGCAAAGTCAACGAGCGTGCCACATCCTCGCCAGGTTCCGCCAACTTCGTCGTGATGAATGTCGGTAACCAGGATTCACAGTTGCATATCGTGAATGGCGGCGTGCGTCTGCCGGGCGCTTGGGCTGGCGAGGCCGGCAAATAGGCCCGTAAATAAGGCCGCCGGCAAAAATAGAAAAGAGAAAATTCGTATGAATCACAATGCTGTTCCACTGCAAGCCTTGAGGCCATTATGGCTGGCACTTTTTGCCGTTTCCCCTGCGCTGGCGGCTGCGCAAGCAACTGCCCCGAATGCAGGTTCGATTCTGCAACAGATCACACCAGTCCAGCCCGCTGCACCATCTGCAACAGGCACCGGCCTGAAGGTTTTGGAGGAGGGCACTGCCAGCCTGCCGCCGAGCGCGCCTTTTCTGGTGCAGAAGCTGCAGATCACGGGTAACACGCTGTTCGATACGGCGAGCTTGCACGCGCTGGTGGCCGATGGCGAAGGCAAGGAACTGATCTTGCCGCAACTGGGCGAACTGGTCGGCCGCATCACTCGCCATTACCAGAGCAACGGCTACCCGCTGGCGCGCGCGATCATCCCGGCGCAAGTCATCAAGGCGGGCATCGTGCGCATCGAAGTGATCGAGGCGCGTTATGGCCGGGTTCGATTCGATAACAGCAGCCAGGCAAGTACCTCGCTGCTGCAAGCGACGCTGGCATCCTTGCAAGGCGGGGACGTCATTGCACAGGCTGAGATGGACCGATCCCTGCTGCTGCTCTCGGATATCCCCGGTGTCGTGATCGCTGCTACCCTGAAGCCGGGCGAAGCTGTCGGCAGTTCGGACATGCTGGTCAATGCCACACCAGGCCCGCGCATCACGGGCAATCTCGTGCTGGACAATAACGGCAATCGCTATACCGGCAGGGCACGCGCCGGTGGAACGCTGCACATCAATAATCCCATGCAGCACGGCGATATCCTCAACGTGAGCGCCTTGACGTCGGGTAGCGGCCTGAACTACGGCCGCCTTGTTTATGAATCCGTGCTCAACGGCCAGGGCACCCGGCTCGGCGGGTCGTATTCCGCGCTGGACTATGAATTGGGTGATACCCTGGCGCCCCTCAATGCGCACGGCAATGCGCGCACGGCAAGCCTATGGGCAAAACATCCATTCATCCGCAGTCGGTCCGTGAATTTGTACGGCGAGATGCAATATGACCAACTGCGCCTGCGCGACCGCGTGGATGCCACCGGCATTCGCACGGACCGCCATCTGGATAACTGGACCATCAGTCTGATTGGTGATCTGCGCGATGGGTTGTTGGCTGGCGGTGTCAATATCTGGAACCTTCGCTGGACCACTGGGCGGGTCGCATTTGACGATGCCCTGGCTCTGGCGACTGATGCGGCGACGGCGAGAAGTGCGGGCAGCTTCTCCAAATGGCAAGCCAGCTTCGCCCGTCTGCAAACCCTCGGTGCCCAAGATGCCCTTTATTTGGTCATTTCCGGTCAGGCGGCCAATACCAATCTGGATTCGTCACAAAAAATGAGCGTGGGCGGGCCCTATTCGGTGCGCGCCTATGACATTGGTGCGCTATCAGGCGATACCGGCTACCAGGCGACTGTCGAATTGCGTCATGACCTCGGCCAGAACTGGGGTGGGCAATGGCAGGCGGTCGCTTTCGTCGACAGCGCCCGGCTCAGGGTTAACCAGACTACCTGGGGGGGCGGAACCAACAGCGCGACTCTGAGCGGCGCGGGTTTGGGGCTAAGTTGGCTGGGGCCACAGGGCGTGAGTGTGCGGGCGCATGTTGCTGCGCCAATAGGATCAACCCCGGCGCTGCTCGGCACAACGAATTCCGTGCGCGCCTGGATGGAAATCGTCAAGGCAATCTGAACAGGGGCAGCAGCAGGCGGTTATTGCATTTGCGGATAATAAAGCTGGCGATAGTACGAATTGGCGCTATTCGGGCAAATATGGCGCTGTATCGTTCTTTCTGTTGGGACGATGCGTTAACAGAACGAAGTCAGTCGTGTCTGCGCAGGTTGATTGCCATGCATTTCTTGCTGATTTTCATTAAAATGCCTGCTTTTCATATAACATTGCATGCCAGCATATTGGCCTCATCTACTGTCTGATTCAGTGAAACATCAATGCAATTCTCATACTCACGACTGATACTCGGCGTCCTGTTGTCTGCTGCGGCGATTGCTCATGCCGCCGAGGAGGCCGGCAACCCCATCGGCCGTTTCGAAATCATCCGCTTCGAGGTGGACGGCAATACCTTGCTGCAGCCGGAGGCGCTGCGCACGCTGCTGGCACCGTTTGCCGGCAAAGAGCGCGAGTTCAGCCATGTCCAGCGCGCGCTGGAGGCGCTGGAAGCTGCGTACCACGAGCGTGGTTACAAGCTGGTGCAGGTGGTGTTGCCGGAACAGGAGTTGAACCAGGGCGTGGTGCGTCTGCGGGTGGTGGAAGCCCGCATCGGCACCGTTACGGTGGCCGGCAATCAATTCGTCGATGCTGCCAACGTGCGCCGCAGCCTGCCTGGATTGCGCGAGGGCGAGGTGCCGCTTGTCGAGGATATTTCCGCCAGCCTGCGCATGGCCAATGAAAATCCGGCAAAGAAAACCACCCTGAATCTGCAGAGCGGCGAGCGCGACGGCATTGTCGATGCGACGCTCAAGGTGCAGGATGAACGGCCCTGGAGCCTCGGCCTGAGTCTCGATAATGGCGGTCAGCCGGCCACCGGCAGCCATAACATCGGTTTGTTTTACCAGCATGCGAATATCGCCGGTCTCGACCACGTGCTGACGCTGCAATACCAGACCACGGTGGAAAAGCCCAGCCGCGTCGGCGTCTACGGGCTTGGCTACCACATTCCTCTATACGGCTTGGGCGATTCGATCGATTTGTTCGGCAGCTATTCGGATGTCGATTCCGGCACGGTATTGGCCGGCCTGGTCAATCTGAATATCAGCGGCAAGGGCACGGTGCTCGGCGCCCGCTACAACCAGACCCTGGCACGGCGAGGCGAATATGATGCCAGGCTGATTTACGGTATCGACCACAAGTCTTACCAGACCGATCTGCAGCTGCTGGGCGGGCCGCGCCAGTCGTTCGGCGATGTCACGCTGCATCCGCTCAGCCTGACCTACACGGGCAACTGGACGCCCGGCACCAGCGCGCTCGCTTATTACCTCAGTGCGGTACAAAATCTGGCGGGCGGCGACAAGGGCAACAATGCCGATTTCAGGGCGGCCCGTTCCGGCGCGCCGGCCTCCTACAGGCTGCTGCGCTTTGGCGCCAGCGTCAGTCATGCCTTCAACGGCGACTGGCGCTTGCGGCTCGCCTTCAATGGCCAGCAGACGCCCGATCCGCTGGTGTCAGGCGAGCAGTTCGGCGCCGGCGGCGCGAGTTCGGTGCGCGGTTATCGTGAGCGCGAGATCAGCAACGACTCCGGTTACTATGCCAGTGCCGAAGTGTATACGCCCAACCTGTGCGCTGGCGTGGACTGGAATGGCGCCCAGTGCCGGGCGCTCGGCTTCATTGACGGCGCCAGGCTCACCCGCAATTCCCCGCAGCCAGGCGAACAGGTGCGCGACGCCATCAGCAGCATTGGGGTGGGCTTGCGTGTGACGCTGCAAAAGCAGCTGGGCTTGCAGCTGGATCTCGCGCATGCCATGGCGCGTGCCGGCACTACCGCTGCTGGCGACAATCGCCTGCATTTCAAGATGAATTGGTCGTACTGAACAGATCGTGACGAAGGAATATGACATGAAGAGCAATGCCGTCAAGCTGCTGCCGCTGCTGATCGCCGGCTGCTTTGGCACCGGCCACGCGCTGGCCAATCCGTTCGGCGCGCAGGTCGTCAATGGCCAGGCCAGCATCGCCAGCCAGGGCAATGTTCTGACGGTGACCAATTCGCCCGGCGCCATCATCAACTGGCAAAGCTTTTCCATCGGTGCGGGCGAAACGACCCGCTTTGTACAGCAAGGCGCTTCCAGCGCGGTGCTGAACCGCATCGTCGGCCAGGATCCGAGCCAGATTCTGGGCGCGCTGCAATCCAATGGCCGTGTGTTCCTGATCAATCCCAACGGCATCCTGTTTGGCCAGGGCGCGCAAGTCAATGTGCATGGCCTGGTGGCGTCGACGCTGAACATCAGCAACGAGGATTTTCTTGCCGGTCGCATGAGCTTCCTGGCCGGCGACAAGGCTGCCAACCTGCAAAACCAGGGCAGCATCACCACCGCGACTGGCGGGCAGATCTATCTGATTGCGCCGAATGTCGAGAACAGCGGCATCCTCACCGCGCCCGCGGGCGAAGTGGTGCTGGCGGCCGGGCATACCGTGTATCTGGTCGATGGCGCCAATCCCGACCTGCATGTGGTAGTGAGCGCGCCGGACAGCCAGGCGCTCAATCTCGGGCAGGTGGTGGCAGAGGGCGGCAAGATCGGCATTTATGGCGCGCTGGTCAAGCAGCGCGGCCTGGTCAGCGCCAACAGCGCCGTGGTCGGGGAAAATGGCAAGATCGTTTTCAAGGCGAGCAAGGATGCATTGCTGGAAGCGGGCAGCCTGACTACGGCCACCGGCGCCGGCAGCGGCGGCACCATCCATGTGCTGGGCGAGCGGGTTGGGTTGACGGGCGATGCGAAGATCGACGTCAGCGGCCCGTCCGGCGGCGGCACGGTGCTGGTCGGCGGCGATTACCAGGGCAAGAATGCCGCCGTGGCAAATGCCACGCAAACCTATTTTGGCAGGGATGCCGAAATTCGCGCCGATGCGCTGCAGCAGGGCGACGGCGGCAAGGTGATCCTGTGGGCCGATGGCGCCACCCGCGCCTATGGCAGCATTTCCGCACGTGGCGGCCAGGCCGGCGGCAACGGCGGTTTTGTCGAGGTTTCCGGCAAACAGAACCTGGCGTTCGATGCCAGGGTGGACGTTGGCGCGCCCAACGGCAGGCGCGGGCAAGTGCTGCTTGACCCGCGCGACATCATCATCGATGTTACCGGTAACAGTGTGGGCAATTTTGTCGGCTTTGCCGATCCCGATACCGTCACCGACATGAGCATTGCGGAATCGGCGCTCGAGGCCTTGAGCGGCGACGTGACGCTGCAGGCGACCCGGGATATCAATATTGTCAATTTGTCGAATGCGCAGCTCGACATGGCCGGGATCACCGGCGGTGCGTTCACGCTGCAGGCCGGCGGCAGTATCAATGCGGCAGGTCAAAGCATTGTTACCGGTGGCGGTGCCGTCAACCTGACCGCATCCACCGGCCTGATCAACATCGGTACCGTGCGCAGCAACGGCGGCGCCGTGACAATGAATGCCGGCACCAGCCTGGACGTTGGCCTGTTCCACAGCGTGAATGGCTCCACATTTGCTCGTGGCGGCATCACCCTGAATTCGGGTGGGGCAATGACGATCGGCGCCACGGGCGACAGTGTCGGCGGCAACGTCAACCTGACGGCCGGCGGCCACCTCAGTATCCAGGGCCCGTCGTCGCGGATTGTCGCCAACTCCCTGCAGATGTCCGCCGTCGGTGGGATCGATAACGGCGCAGGCGCTGGGGGCTACATCAGCACGGATACATTGCAAGTGAGTAATTCCGGTGCCGGCGATATTCTCCTGCGCGATATGGGCTCGTTTTCCCTTGTCGTCAATGGTGTCAGCCAGTCTGCTCCAGGAGGCAAGGTCGATATCTCCACTGCTGAGGCGGCTATCGATGTGCAGGGCAACATTACTGCAGACGGTTCCATCACCCTTGTCAGCGCCAATAGCATCAGCAATAGCTTCCTGATTGGCTCCGCCAATGGCGCCGTGGTTCTCAGTGCGGTCAATGGCATCTCGAATTTTGCGCAAATCAGCAGCAACAGCGCACCCGGCAGCGGCAACGGCATCAGTTTGTCTGTTTCCAGTCCGATTGCCGCCATAGAGAGCCAAAGCACCACCAGCATCACCAGCAACGGCAACAATATCAGCCTGTCGGCCAACATGATGACGCTTGGCGCAGACATCAATGCGGGGGCCGCAACCGTGTCTCTGGCGCCGCTGGCAGCTTCGCCCATTCAGCTCGGCGTGGCGGTCAAGAGCGCCAATTCCGGGGTGCTGGAATTGTCGAATTTCGAACTGGGCATGATCAGGGCAGGTGTGCTGTCCATCGGTAATGGCGCCAGCGGCGACCTGACTATCCAGTCGTCCCTGAGTAGCGCAGCCGGCGGCGCACTGCAAAACATTACGGCTTCGCTGGCGCTGAATTCCGGCGGCCTCATTACACAACAACCCGGTGCGCTCATTGATGCGCCCGCCGTGCAGGCGAATGGTGGCGCGGTCAACCTGATGGAAGCCAATCTCACCGGAAAAATTTCCGGCACCGCTACTGCCGGCGATTTTCAGTACCGATCAAGCAACCAGATCATGGTCGGCGGCATTCAAGTGTCCCAGCCCGGCGCCACAATACGTCTCGTGTCGGATTCCAGCGCAGGCATAACCCAGGGCACTGGACCGCTGATCGGGGAGCAACTGGCGTTGCAGACGACCGGCCCGGTATTCCTGGGTAGCAGCGGCAATGCCATCGGCAGCGTGGCCGCCGATCTGTCTGTCGGCGGTACCGGCATGGGCAGTTTTGCCATGCTCAATTCCGGCAACCTGGCTGTGGGCGGAACTTACTACGGGATCAGCGGCATCACGACCAATAATCAGAATGTCGAACTTTCGGTGCCGCCGGGCTTCAGTATCCTGCAGAACCAGTCGATCAACGCCGGCGTTGGCGCGCTGCTGTTGCGCTATGACGGCTTGCTGGGCGTTCCGCTGCAACCGGCCGTGCCACCATCAACGGCAGTGCCACCCTCAACGGCTGTACCACCATCAACGTCTGTGCCTGCGCCGGATACGCTGTTGAGCCAGATCGTGACCAGCAATTCGACCAATGCCATCGTAAACACGATGTCCGGTGTCGTACCGCCAGTTAATGGCAGCACGCAAGGAAATTCGCCGGAACCAGGCGCCGATAATCCGACAGGGTCCCAGCAAGGCGAAACAAAAAGTGGAGCAAGCAAAAATGAAGTCGCGACAAAACTATATTGCAATTAAGGTCTGGATCCCGCTACTGCTGCTGTTTCTCGGCCTGCATGCGCATGCCGCTCAGGTGGCCGGCACCGTCACGGATCTGAGCGGCCCGTTGCTGGCGAAAAAAACCGATGGCACGATCAAGGTCTTGTCGCAAAAATCGCTGGTGGAGCAGGGCGATTTGCTGGTGACTGAAAAGGAAACCTATGCGCGCATCAAGTTCCTCGACAATAGCGAAGTGACGCTGCGGCCGGGCACGCAATTCAGAATCGACAATTTTTCTTTCGAACAGGACAAGCCGCAAAACGATAATGCGTTGTTCAGTCTATTGAAAGGCGGCTTGCGCGCCGTATCGGGCGCCGTCGGCAAGCGCAGCCGCGAACGTGCGGCCCTGAATACGCCAGCCGCCACGATCGGCATCCGCGGCACGATTTATGTGGCTGAATACATTCCGCCGGTATCGTCGGATGTGGCAGCCTGGGGGCGTTCCGCGATTGCTGCTGCCAGTGCGGATTTGCCTGACTACTGGCATGCGCTGCATGGCGGCATGATCATGAGCGATGCTGCGAGTGGCGATCCGCTGCCGGAGATTTTGCCGGCAAGGCCGGGACTCGATGCGCTGCTGGCGCAAAACATTGGGCCGCCAGTAACGAATGGCCGGGCTCCCGGCCTGTATGTCCAGGTTCTGGATGGCATGATTCACCTGACTAATAGCGGCGGTTCGCAGAATTTCAATGCCGGCCAGTTCGGTTATACGCCCAGCTTCAAGCAGCCCCCTGTCATCGTGCCAAGCAATCCGGGAATGCAGTTCTCGCCGCCGCCGGTATTTTCGCTGTCGTCGACAGCCTCGGGGGGCGCCGGTGCGGGCGGCAAAGCCGGCGCCGATATCGATTGCGAGGTGCGTTGAGGTTACTTGATGCAGACCGCGCGCACCTGCTTGATGTCGGTGATGCCGGAGAGGGTCTTTTCGATGCCGTCCATCTTCAGCGTCAGCATGCCGTCTTCCAGCGCTGCCGCCAGCAGCTGTGCCACGCGCGCATGCTCCTGCAGGAGCTTCTTGACCTTGTCGCTGCCCGTCATCAATTCATGCAGGCCGACGCGGCCCTTGTAGCCGCTGCTGCAATGGTCGCAACCAATTGCCTTGTAGAGGGTGAACTGGCCCTGTTCATTGGCGTACTGCTTTTTCCAGTTGGAGAGTACCGCCGCACGCCCGGCGTTCGCATCCTTTTTGAATGCTTCGGTATTCAGCAACTCCTCGCAATATTCATTCAATAGCTGCAGCACTTCCTCGGGCGAGGGCGTGTAGGCGATCTTGCACTTGCCGCACAGGCGTTTGGCCAGACGCTGCGCCAGGATGCCGAGCAGGGCGTCGGCGAAGTTGAACGGGTCCATGCCCATGTCGAGCAGGCGCACGATGGATTCCGGCGCGCTGTTGGTGTGCAGGGTGGAAAACACCAGGTGACCGGTTAGCGAGGCTTCGATGCCCATGGCCACGGTTTCCTTGTCGCGCATTTCGCCGACCATGATGATGTCGGGGTCGGCACGCAGAAAGGCCCGCATGGCGGTGGCGAAGTCGAGACCGGACTTGCGGTTGACCTGGACCTGGCGCAAGCCTTTCTGGGTGATTTCCACCGGGTCTTCGGCGGTCCAGATCTTGGTGTCGGGGGTGTTCAGGAAGTTCAGCACCGAGTGCAGGGTGGTAGTCTTGCCGGAGCCGGTCGGGCCGCATACGAAGAACAGGCCATAGGGTTTGCTGACGGTGTTTTTCAGGCGCGTCAGGTTGTGCGGCAGTACGCCCAGTTTGTCCAGCGGAATCGGCTCGCCGGCAGCCAGGATACGCATGACGATGTCTTCCACGCCGCCGGCCGAGGGCACGGTGGCAACCCGCAATTCGATGTCGGCCGGTCCGAATTTCCTGAACTTGATCTTGCCGTCCTGCGGCTTGCGACGCTCGGAAATGTCGAGGTCGCACATGATCTTGATGCGCGCGGCAAGGGCACTGCGATAGCTGGCGGGGATTTCGATGTAGGGTTCGAGCGCGCCGTCCTTGCGGAAGCGGATCAGGGTTTTTTCCTTGCCTGGACGCGGTTCGATGTGGATGTCCGAGGCGCCCTGGGAGTAGGCGTCGATGATGATCTTGTTGACCAGCTTGACCAGTTCGTTGTCGACCGCAGCCGACAGTTCGCTGTCGACAACGTCGATGCCTTCGTCCTCGCCTTCCTCCATGCCCGACAACAGGTCGCCCACTGAAGTGGTGTCTTCCTGGGCGCCGTAGAACAGGTCCAGCATCTGCCGGAAATCATGCCGGGTGGTGACGCGGAATGTGAAGCGGGCTTTCGGGAAGATGTTGGCGAGGATGCGGTTGCTCCTGACATGTTCCGGATCGATGGAGACGATCACGATGCCTTCTGCGGATTCCTCCAGCGGCAGCCACTGGTTTTGTTCGACATAGTCGCGTTTGAGGTTTTTCAGCAGGTCCAGCGGTTTGACGCGGTCGGGCTTGTGCGCAACATACGGGACGCCGTAAAACTTTGCCAGCGCGGCGCCAATCGTCGCCAGATTGATCTGGAATTCGCTGAGCAGCACTTCCTCAACGTCGATATTCTTGCGGCGCGCCGATCGCGTCGCCAGTTCGAATTCGGGGGGCGAAAGGGCTGCATCGGCCATCAGCGAATCGTACTTCGAGCGTACCGCCACCGCAGGCTTGAGACGCTGGGTAAAGGCGATTGCCAGGGTGGCGCACAATGCCGTGACGCCTTCTTCCTCGATGTCGGAAAATGGCTCGCCGGAGCGGTTGTTGATCAGCTGGATCACCCCGAGCAGCTCACCGCTCTGGGCATCCAGCAGTGGGGCGATCAGCATCTGCTGCGTCCGGTAGCCGGTGCGGCGGTCGACTTCGCGCAGGAAAGTCAGCGGCGGATTGTGCGATTTCAGCTCGGCTTCGTCATACACATCGTTGACGCGGACGGCGCGCTTGAAAAAGGCAGCATAGCCGGCCATGCTCTGCGGTGAAATCGGCAACTCCAGGTCGGAAAATGAATTCAGCCCCGTCTTGACCTTGGAGACGATGAAGGATTTGTCGTTGCTGACTGCATAGATAGTGATGCGGTCGCAGTCGAACAGGTCACAGATATCCCTGGGCAGATCGAGCATGATCTGGTCGAGGTTGCCGGTGGCGTGGATTTTGTTGGTGACGGCTTGCAGCTTCTGAAAAAACTGCAGCCGACTGTCAGCGCTGGCAGTTACGGCCGGGTTGGTTTGGGGGCTCAGGGCAGCGCTCATAGATTGTTTGTCATGGATAGGCAGCGGGAAGGCCGGCAGGGCAATCCCGGGCCATAAAAATGCATCATGCCATGGATTAATTCCGTTGGTAAAGAGTAATCATTGCGCGTTTGGAAGCAGGGCTCGGTGCGCGATAAAAGCGACTGCTTTGAGACTTGCTGCGCAGTCTGGGCTGAAAAATCCTTGAACCTGCACATGTCCGTAACATTTCCTAATTGCATTATGTTATCTTTCCGGGGCGCGCATCAGCACACGGTCGATAGCGTCGCCTGGTAAAACCTGCAATAAGAACTGGACTGGACGCTTTGATGAAAATGCGCGTACTCGGCTGCGCCGGCGGGATTGGCGGACGCGAAAGGCTTACTACCTGCCTGATGGTGGATAACGACATCCTGCTTGATGCCGGCACGGGCGTTGCCAGCCTGGCGCTCGATGAACTGGCGCAGATTCGTCATGTATTCCTGTCGCATACCCATCTCGACCATGTGGCCGGCCTGGCGCTGCTGGTCGATGCGGCGCAAGTCAATAAAGCCGGCGGCATCACCGTGTATGCGACACAACAGGTGATCGATGCACTGAAAAAGCATTTGTTCAACTGGGTGTTGTGGCCGGACTTCACCACCATCCCGAACGAGCGCGAGCCGGCGATGCGCTGGCAGCCGGTCGAGCATGGCGCGACACTGGACATGGGCGGGCGTCTGATTACGCCGTATCCGGTCAACCATACACCGGGTGCGTCGGCGTACTGGGTGCGTTCGGCTGCGGACGGGTTCTTGTTTACCGGCGATCTTGGTTCGACGCCGCAGCTATGGGAAAAGGTGGCCGGAGAAAAGCTGCTGCGTCACGTGATCGTCGATTGCTCCTTCGCCAATGCCGATCGTGCCCTGGCCGAATTGTCCCTGCATTATTGCCCGCAAACGCTGATCGATGAAATACGCGCCATGCCGCGGGCGGTCGAATTCCTGATCTATCACCTCAAGCCTGGGCAGGAAGACCTGATCATGCGCGAGCTCGCCGAGGACGGTAGCCGGCCGTTCCGGGCGATCCACTGCGATGATGTCTTCGAATACTAGTTTCGTGATTTCGTTACCGGAGACATTTTCCGCATGAGCGCCCTGCATCCATCCGAAGTGTCGCTGCGCCTGGAGCAATTGACCGAGCTGAGCGTGGCGTTGAGCGCCAACCGCGATATCGGGCAACTGCTGGAGCGGATACTGCGTTCCGCCAGAAGCATGACGCATGCCGATGGCGGCACTCTCTATCTCACCAGCGCCGATGGCGCCCGTCTGTGTTTCAGCATCGCCATCAACGACACCCTGAAGATGTACCTTGGCGGCGCTTCAGGGCGGCCCGTCAATATCCCGGGCATTGCGTTGCGGGATGCCGAGGGCAAGCCGAACCTGGCTGCGGTTGCGGCATATGCAGCCCATACCGGCAAGTCGGTGAATATTCCGAACGTCTATGAAAGCGACTTGTTCAATTTCTCCGGGATGCGGCAATTCGATGAGCAATACCAGTACCATTCGCAGTCGTTGCTGACGGTGCCGATGACTGACCACGAAGGCGATTTGATCGGCGTGCTGCAACTCATTAATGCCAAGGATCCGCAAAGCGGCGATACCCGCGCCTTCAGCGATACCGACCAGCGTTTTATCGAGGCGCTGGCTTCGCAGGCGGCGATCGCCCTCACCAACCGGCAATTGATCGAGCGGCTGGAGACGCTGTTCGAATCCTTCGTCAAGCTGATCAATATTGGCATAGACGAGAAATCGCCGCATACCGGGCGGCACTGCGAACATGTGCCGGAGCTGACCATGATGCTGGCCGAGGCGGCGCACGCCATGGAAACCGGGCCGCTGGCGGATTTTTCCATGAGCGAGCGCGACCGGCGCGAATTGTGGCTGGCGGGCCTGCTGCACGATTGCGGCAAGATCACCACGCCGGTGCACGTGGTGGAAAAAGCCACCAAGCTGCAAACCCTGTACGATCGCATCGAGACGGTCGATACCCGCTTTGAGGTATTGAAACGCGACGCCCGCATCCGCGCGCTGGAAGAGAAATGCGCGGCGCTGGCTCGGGGCGACAGCATTGATGCCGCCGCCATCGATACGCGACTGCGCGAGGAAACCGCGAGACTGGATGCCGATCGCGACTTTTTGCGGCGCGCAAACATCGGCGGTGAATTCATGCGCCCTGAAGACCAGGAGCGCGTGGCGCAGATCGGCGCCGGCCGCTGGATCGGTCCGGACGGCAGTGAGCGTGGCTTGCTCGACGCCGAAGAGCAGGAGAACCTGAAGATTCGCGCCGGCACCCTCAACGACGCCGAGCGTGAGATCATCAACAACCACATCGTGCTCACCATCCGCATGCTGGAATCGCTGTCGTGGCCGCGTCATCTTGAAAACGTGCCGGAATATGCCGGCGGCCACCATGAGCGCATGGATGGCAAGGGCTATCCGAAGGGCCTGACACGCGAGCAGATGTCGCCGCAGGCGCGCATGATGGCCATCGCCGATATCTTCGAGGCGCTGACCGCGAAGGACAGGCCGTACAAAAAAGGCAAGACTCTGTCGGAGTCGCTGCAGATCCTCGGCGGGTTTTGCCAGCGCAATCACATCGATCCCGACTTGTTCGACGTCTTCGTGCGCAAGCAGGTGTATCTCGAGTACGCCCGCAAATTCATGGACCCGGCGCAGATCGATGACGTCGATGTCGGCGCCATTCCAGGATATGTGCCCTGACGGCCAGTCGTCCAGGCCTTCGGATAACAGACAAAGGAAGCATCATGCGGCGTTTTATTTCCAGATTCGGCTTGCGCTGGGTGATCGGTTTTGCGTTGACCCTGGCGGCGCTGATGCAGGCGCTTGGCTATTTGCCCCAGGTGGTCGCCGAACACATACGACAGATTGACCTCGCGGTATATGACACTCGCATGCGGCTGACGAAGCCGACATTCGATCCGCGCATCGCCATTGTCAGTATCGATGAGCAAAGCCTCGCGGAAGTGGGGCGCTGGCCCTGGAACCGCGATGTCATCGCCACGATGGTCGATCAGCTGTTCGACAAGTACAAGATCAAGGCGCTGGGTTTCGACGTCACATTTTCCGAGCCGGACAATACTTCAGGCTATGCCACCCTGGCGGCGCTGGCGCAGGAAGAATTGCGCGGCATACCGCAGCTGGGCGAGCGCCTGCGCGCGCTCAAGCCGACACTGGATTACGATGCGCGACTGGCGCGGTCCTTGCGCGAGCGGCCGGTCGTGCTCGGGTACTTTCTGTCCGACACTATTAAAAAGGGCATGCTGCCGGCGTCTGGCTTCACCCAGGCCCAGCTTGACGGCTATGCTGTCGATGCACTCTCGGCCAAGGCCTATGAAGGCAATTTGCCCGAGCTGCAGCAGGCGGCTAGAGGGGGCGGCTACTTCAATGCGGATTTCGATCCGGACGGCTTGCTGCGTTCGTCGCCGCTGATGATGCGGGTGGGCGATGCCTATTACGAATCGCTGGCGCTGGCGACCGCCAGGGTGGCGTTGGGTGCAAGCCGGGTACAGCCGGTATTCCTGCAAGCCGATGCCGTCAATTCCCTGGAAGACTTGCGCGAGTATGGCGTGCTGGCGGCGCTCAAGCTCGACAGCGCCCCCGTCGCCACGGTGATCCCCGTAGAACACAACCTCGCTGCCAGGATCCATTTCCGCGGTCCCGGCGGCCCTCGTGGCGGCGCCTTTCGCTATGTCTCGGCAGCCGATATCCTGAAGGGGCGGGTCGGACCGGCCGAGCTGGAAGGGCGCATTGTCCTGGTCGGCACCACAGCTCCCGGACTGAACGACTTGCGGGCCACGCCGGTCAAGGCCGATTATCCCGGTGTGGAGGTGCATGCCAACCTGATCGCTTCTATCCTGGATGGGGATTTTAAACAGCGGCCCGATTTCAGCGTCGCCATTGACCTGGTGCAGGTGCTGTTGCTGGGTGTCGTCCTGACGGTGGCCTTGTCGGCGCTGTCGCCACTGTGGTCGATCCTGATCTCGCTGGGCGCTGCGGCTGTGGTGATTTCCTTCAATTCCTGGATGTACCAGTCCAACCATTATGTTCTGCCGGTGGCGACGGTCTTGCTGCTGATACTGTGCCTGTTTATCTTCAATGTCGCCTGGGGTTACCTGTTCGAATACCGCAAGGGCCGCGCCATCGTCAACCTGTTCGGCGAATATGTGGCGCCGGAACTGGTGGCGGAAATGGCAAAAGACCCGCAAAGCTACAGCATGGAAGGCGATTTGCGCGAACTGACCATCATGTTCTCGGACGTGCGGGGATTTACCACCATCTCGGAGGGGCTGGAGCCGAACGAGCTGCGCGAATACGTCAACAAATACCTGACAGCGATGTCGGAAGACATTCGCGGCAGCCGCGGCACCCTGGACAAATACATCGGTGACGCCGTCATGGCATTCTGGGGCGCGCCCATTGCGCTGCCGAACCATGCTTCGCTGGCGGTGAAAACCGCGCTGCAGATGCAAGTTACCGCGGCGAAGCTGAATGAAGGTTTCGTCGCGCGCGGCTGGCCGCCGCTGAAAATCGGCATTGGCTTGAATACCGGCGAGGTGCGGGTGGGGGACATGGGCTCGGCGGTACGGCGCGCCTATACCGTGATGGGTGACCCGGTCAATCTGGCCTCGCGCCTGGAGGGCATTACCAAAACGTATGGCGCCGGCATCGTGGTGGGCCAGGCCACCTGGCTGGCTGCGCCGGAATACCTGTATCGCGAACTGGACCTGGTGCGGGTCAAGGGTAAAAACGAGCCGGTGCCGATTTTCGAGCCTGTGGGAGCGGTTGATGCGGTGGCGCCGGCGATCCGTGCCCGCGTCGAAGCCTGGCGGGAGGCGCTGGCGCTGTGGCGTTCCCAGCAATGGGACCAGGCCCAGCAAGCGATCGAGCGGCTCGCTGTTGAGGCGCCGAACGATGCGCTGTATCCGCTTTACCTGGAACGGATCAACCGTTTCCGCGAACATCCTCCGGGTGCTGACTGGGATGCAGTGACTGTTTTTGATACCAAGTAACGCGCCAGATCCAGTGCAAAGCTGGTAATTGATTATGGAAATGATAATGGCCTGCGCAAGCAGGCTATTTTTTATTGAAAATAATCAAAAAATTTGCAGTTACCCCTAAAGTTCGTGAAAACCCTGCCGATAATAAAATTAGATAAGCGGTATTGAAAAAATTTTCGAACTTTTTTAAAAAAAATTCGTCTGACCCTAAAGTTTCCAAAAAGTATGCCGTTAATGAGACATAAGACGCGCTGCAAGGAAATTTTTAAGCTGTTTTTGAACATATTTTTGAAAAATCAAATACCAGAATAGCGGTAGTTTTTTAGATTTTTCCCGTTGGCAAGGTTGCCAAAGCGAGGCTGTCGAATTCCCCCCGATACCTCGCAGAAGCAGGCCTGGAGCCACTCTCAGTGCAAATCACTTTTGCGCGCACAAACTGCTGCCCAGTGTTTGTAAGACAAACACTGACGGGTGGCATTGTTTCGTTTCCGTCAAGAAATACCTACTCAGGCTTATTTCCGCAAAGAAAGCGGTGGATAAGAATGCGTTACCGACATGACAAATTGCATGCCGGTAACGTCCAAGAGGGGGAAAAATGGATACGAACGACATGATGGCTGAAATCCGCGATGCCAATCTGAGCTACTTGATGCTGGCGCAGCAAATGATCCGTGCCGACAAGGCGACCGCGATCTTTCGCTTGGGAATCAGTCGCGAAATCGCCGACCTGCTGGAAGGCTTGAACAATGCACAGATACTGAAACTGGCCGGGACTAACATGATGCTGGCGCGATTTCGTTTCGATGACGGCGCTATCCTCGGTATGCTTACCAATTACAACAAGGACCGCGCCCTGTCGCATTCGCATGCAGCGATCCTGATGGCTGGCCAGCCTGTTGAAGAAATCGCTTGATCGGCAGTTAATCCATTTGCATTCAGCTTGAATGATTGAACGAGGCGCCAAAATGGCAAAGAAAAGTGTGGTTACGGAAGCCCAGGAAATTGGCCTGGCAATCGATCTGATCAATCTCGGCGCACGCCTGCAATTGCTCGAGTCGGAAACCACGCTGTCGCGCGAGCGCCTCCTGAAGCTTTACAAGGAGTTGAAAGGTGTGTCGCCGCCCAAGGGCATGCTGCCGTTTTCGACCGACTGGTTCATCACCTGGCAGCCGAACGTCCATTCCTCGCTGTATATCAATATCTATAACTATCTCGTCGAGCATGCCGGCATCTCCGGCATCGAGGCCGTGATGAAGGCTTACCGTCTGTACCTCGAGCAGATCGGCCCGCAGGGTGATGACGAGCCCGTGTTGTCGCTGACGCGCGCCTGGACCCTGGTGCGTTTCTTTGAGGGCAAGATGCTGCAAACCGCTTGCTGCAGCGAGTGCCGCGGCCATTTCGTGGTGCATCAACTGGATCTGCATACCAACTACGTGTGCGGTCTGTGCCACATGCCTTCGCGCGCCGGCAAGACCAAGAAAGCCAAAAGCGCCGCTGCGCCGCAGGCGATTGCCGCTTGAGTTTCGTTTTTTTTCAGCCGTATCAAGGCTTCCCGGCCTGCGCTGGCTAGCCGCATGACTTCTGTGGCAAGCAAGGCGCGGCAGATCTGGCGGGCGCCGGCATTGCATGCGTTGCTGCATCAGTGCCTGGCATTTTTCGCCACACTCTGCATCCTCGCCGCGCTCGACTTGCGCGGCATCCCATCTCCGCATCTCCTCGCGGCCGCCCTGATTCAAGGAGGCCTGGCTGCAGCCTTGTCGGCCTGGCGCCGCATGGCTTCATGGTGGTTGCCGATTCAGTTGCTGTTCGCACCGGCGCTGGTGGCCATGCACTTCTTGCGCTTGCCGCCGCTATTGTTTTTCGGGATATTCCTTCTTCTTTTGCTGATCCACTGGAGCAGTTTTCGCACGCAGGTGCCGTATTACCCTTCCACTCCGTCGGTCTGGCGGGCCATCGCCGCTTTGTTGCCAGTGCGGCAGTCGCTACGCTGCATCGACATCGGCAGCGGCTTCGGCGGCATGGCGCTGCATCTGGCTGCACTTCGCCCGGACAGTCTTTTTTTCGGTATAGAACTGGCGCCTTTGCCCTGGCTGGTCAGCAGGGTGCGCGCGCGCTTCCAGGGCAGCAGCGCACGCTTCATGCGCGGCGACTATATGGATCTGAATTTTGCCGATTACGATGCGATATTTGCCTATCTGTCGCCGGCAGCCATGCCAGAATTGTGGGAAAAAGCCCACAGCGAGATGCGTCCCGGGACGCTGCTGGTGAGTTATGAATTCGTCATCCCAGGGCTGGCTCCGGATATTGAAGCCGTGCCGCGGCACGGTGGCCCTGTGCTGTATGGCTGGCGGATGGGGGCAGAAGGCGCCGGTCGCGCCCAAAAACCCGCGCAATGAAGGTGTTTCCTGTGGTACATTTTCTGCTATAGGTTTTTTGTTATTTTGTCAGTTGCCTTGTGCGGCAAGTGGGGTGGTGTTTTCGTGCGCTGGTTTGTCGTTTGCGCCACCGTGATACTTGCGATTTTTTTCGGGCGCAGGCAATTCAGGGCCGGTAGCAGGCCCATTTTTTTAGACCGGAGTACTAAGCTTGACAGTCATTATTGGTTATGTGGTCGTCTTGGGATGTGTCTTTGGCGGCTTTATTCTGGCCGGTGGCCATATGGCTGCCCTTTTTCAGCCGCTGGAGCTGCTGATGATCGGCGGGGCGGCGATCGGTTCTTTTATCGTCGGCAATAACGCCAAGTCGATCAAGGCCACATTGGCTGCGCTGCCTTCCCTGTTCAAGGGCTCGCGTTACACCAAGGCGCTGTATATGGAATTGATGACCTTGCTCTTTGAGATCTTGAGCAAGGTGCGCAAGGAAGGCTTGATGTCGATCGAGGGGGATATCGACAGTCCGGAGGAGAGCCCGATCTTCAGCAAGTACCCGGATGTCCTGGCCGACCATCACATTGTTGAATTCATGACCGATTACCTGCGTCTGATGGTGTCCGGAAATATGGATGCGTTTCAGATCGAAAACCTGATGGACAACGAACTTGAGACGCACCATGCCGAGGGCGAGGTGCCGGCGCATTGCATCTCCAAGCTGGCCGATGCCCTGCCGGCGCTGGGGATCGTGGCTTGCGTGCTGGGTGTGGTGCATACCATGGAAGCAGTCGGCGCACCGCCTGCCGTGTTGGGCAAGCTGATCGCCAGTGCGCTGGTCGGCACCTTCCTGGGTATCCTGCTGGCCTATGGTTTTATCGGGCCGCTGGCCAACCTGCTGGAGCAAAAACTGCATGAATCCTCAAAGATGTTCGTGTGCGTCAAAGTAACGCTACTGGCCAGCCTGAATGGCTATGCGCCGGCACTGGCCGTGGAGTTCGGTCGCAAGGTGCTTTTCTCTACCGAACGGCCGTCTTTCGGCGAGCTGGAAGAGCACATCAAGGCGTCCAAGTCTAAATAAGCAGCATTACGGAAGAGTAGCGGTGTCGATATGGCGGATGAAGCACGCCCAATCATAGTAAAACGAATCAAGAAGTCGCATGGTGGTGCTCATGGCGGCGCCTGGAAGATTGCCTTCGCCGATCTCATGACTGCGATGATGGCATTCTTTCTGCTGATGTGGCTGCTGGGTTCGACCTCGAAGGGCGACCTGAATGGTATCGCCGAATATTTTCAGACCCCGCTGAAGGTGGCCATGGGGGGGGGCTCCGGTAGCGGTGACAGCTCCCATGTCATCAAGGGGGGCGGCAAGGACCTGACGCGTAAGGATGGCCAGGTTAATAAAGGCGATTCGCCAGGGGAAAAGAAGACTTATAACATCAAGTCTGCCGCTGAAGTGCTGGAAAAGGCTGAGGGGGAGCGTCTCAAATCCCTGAAACATAAAATCGAGGAAGTGATCGCGAACAATCCGGTGCTGCGTCAGTACAAGAATCAACTGCTGCTGGACATTACCTCGGAAGGCTTGCGCATCCAGATCGTCGACGAGCAGAACCGGCCGATGTTTGCACTGGCCAAGGCCGACTTGCAGCCGTATACGAGAGAAATTTTGCAGGTGATCGGCATCGCATTGAATGAAGTGCCGAACAAGGTGAGCCTGTCCGGCCACACCGATGCCACGCCGTATTCAAAAGGCGAAAAGGGCTACAGCAACTGGGAATTGTCGGCAGACCGTGCGAATGCTTCACGTCGCGAGTTGATCGCCGGCGGTATGGATGAGAGCAAGGTGTTGCGTGTGGTCGGCTTGTCGTCTGCGCTGCCCTTTGACAAGGAAAATCCGGCGAGTCCGAGCAATCGCCGCATCAGCATCATCGTCATGAACAAGAAAGCGGAACTGGCGGCATCGCAGGAAGACGGGGCATTACAGGTGCCGAGTGGCGAAGGGCCGGCAAGTCCTGAGCAAAAGCAGGCAGTGCCGCCGCAGCAGTAGTGGGCAGACCGGCTCTCGAAGGATGGGGCCGGGTTTGCGCCTGTACATTTGAAGGTGCCGGTGATAAGGTCATTTTGATGACAAGAAAAAAATTATTGGGCTCGCAGGTGAAGCATCTGATGGAGGTGGTGGCCGGTCACGGCAGCCAGCATCTCACCGAGGTCGAGACCGACTTGATGCAGACCACCTTTTTGCTTGGCGAGGCGATCGAAAAGCTGTCTGCAAGCTTCATGGCAATCCATGAGTCAGTGAGCGCGCAGCAGGTGCTGGTCGGCGCCATCCTGGCGGGCGGCCCGCCGCCGGGCAGCGCCGAGCGGCTGATGGCCTTGCAGGAGGACATAGGCAAGCATGTGAATGCGGCCGTGACCGGCTTGCAGTTTCAGGACATGACCACGCAGCTGATCGGCCGCGCCGTGCGACGCGTGACGGGATTGCGCGAAGTGCTGGACGTGCTGGAGGGCGGCAGCGCCGGCGTGCTGGCGGATGCACCCGCAGAGGATGTCACGCAAGTGCTGCACAACCTTAATTCGCTGGTGGAGAGCCAGGCCCAGAAGCTGGATGGTCTGATGTGGAAGCCGGTGCACCAGACACATATGGAAAGTGGCGACGTCGAATTGTTTTGAGCGTCGACACAGATACAGTAAGAGCCGGGCGCATGCCCGCAAACGACAGGAGTGGGATTAGAGATGGCAAAAACGATACTTGCAGTGGACGATTCGGGATCGCTGAGGCAGATGGTGGTATTCAGCCTGAAGGCCGCCGGCTACAAGGTGACCGAAGCCGTTGACGGGCAAGATGGCCTGGAAAAGGCCAAGGCGGAAACGTTCGATCTGGTGCTGACCGACCAGAACATGCCACGCATGGATGGCCTGACACTGATTCGTTCCCTGCGCGCGTTGTCGGGTTATCAGACCGTGCCGATCCTGATGCTGACAACTGAAGCCAGCGATGAAATGAAACAGAAGGGCAGGGCGGCCGGCGCCAATGGCTGGCTGGTCAAGCCTTTCGACCCACAGCGCCTGACCGAGGTGGTCCGGAAAGTCATCGGCTGAGCGTCAATGCAAGCGGCGACCGCACAAAACCGGCAGGATTGGCGCAAGTGAATATGGAGTTTGATAATGACTGTTGATATGAGCCAGTTCTACCAGGTGTTCTTCGAAGAAACCGAAGAACTTCTGGCTGAAATGGAAAGGCTATTGTTGGCCATCGACGTCGCACAGCCCGAACCGGAAGACCTGAATGCGATTTTTCGTGCTGCCCATTCGATCAAGGGCGGCGCCGGCACATTCGGCATTACCGACCTGACCGAGGTCACGCATGTTCTCGAGACCTTGCTCGACCGCATACGCAAGGGCGAAATGGCCTTGACCGGCGAACACGTCGATGCTTTCCTGGCCGCCAAGGATATTCTGAAAATGCAGCTTAATGGCCACCGCCATGGGGCCGCGGTGGATCAGGCGCAGGTGACAGCCATGCGTGCCATGTTGCAGGCCATGGCAGAGGCGCGCGCCGGCGGCGCGCCGGTGCGGACGACTGCAGCCCAGCCGTCCGGGGCGGCAATGCAGCTCCAGGCAGGCAAACATCGTTACCGCATTGAATTGCCGGTATTGACCGACCGTGACGTCAAGGCGCTGGCTGCGGAGCTTGGCTTGCTCGGCGCCATCAGCGAGTCGCAGTTGCCGGACGGGCGCGCGGTATTCGTTCTCGATACCGAAGACAGCGCCGATAGCATCGTGGCGATCTGTTCGTTCATCATGGAGCCGGCCGATCTGAAAATAACGCAAGCTGCTGCTGTGAGCATGGAGGATCAGCAGGGCTATGGTTTTTTCGAGCCGTTGCCGGCTGCCATGCGGCAGAAAGAAATGGAAGACGCGCAGGGTTATGGTTTCTTCGAGCCGCTGGCGTCGGCCGTCGATCAGCAGGAAAAAGAAGCCGCCCAGGGCTACGGGTTTTTTCCGCCGTTTGCGCCGAATGGCGGTGTGCAGGCGGGCGCAGCCGGCGCGGCGGCGGTCGCCGACAAGGCGGCGAGCGAGGACGTTGTGGTCATGGAGCCGGCATCTGCATCGTCAGTGCGCAAGCCTGGGCCCCGTCGCGATGGCGAAAAGCCGGGCGCCGCGCACAACGAGGCTTCCACCTCGATACGGGTCGGTATCGAAAAAGTCGATCAGCTGATCAATCTGGTTGGCGAGCTGGTGATCACGCAGGCGATGATTGAGCAGCGCGTTGGCGTGCTCGATCCGATGCTGCACGAACGTCTGCTCAACAGTGTCAGCCAGCTGACGCGCAATACGCGCGATCTGCAGGAGGCAGTCATGTCGATACGCATGATGCCGATGGATTACGTTTTTTCCCGTTTTCCGCGCATGGTGCGCGATCTTGCCGGCAAGCTCGGCAAGAAGGTGGAATTTGTCACTCAGGGCGCGGCGACTGAACTTGACAAGGGCCTGATCGAGCGCATCGTCGATCCGCTTACCCATCTGGTCAGGAACAGTATCGACCACGGTATCGAGACGCCGGAGGTGCGCGCCGCTGCCGGAAAAAACGAGACCGGGAGGTTGTCGCTGTCGGCCGCGCATCAGGGCGGCAACATCATTATCGAGGTTTCCGATGACGGCGCCGGCCTGAGTCGAGAGAAAATACTGGCCAAGGCGCAGCAGCAGGGCTTGCCCGTGACTGACGCGATGCCGGACGCCGAGGTGTGGCAGCTGATTTTCGCCCCCGGTTTTTCCACCGCAGATGAGGTTACCGATGTCTCCGGCCGTGGCGTCGGCATGGATGTGGTCAGACGCAACATCGAATCCATGGGCGGCGTGGTGGATATCCGTTCGCTGCGCGGCTTTGGTACCACCATGTCGATTTCGCTGCCGCTGACGCTGGCGATCCTGGATGGCATGTCGATCAAGGTTGGTCCGGAAGTCTATATCCTGCCGCTGGCCTATGTCGCCGAGTCGTTGCAGCCGCGCGCTGCGGATATCAAGGATATCAGCGGCAGCGGTCGCGTGATCAAGGTGCGCGGCGACTATCTGCCGCTGATTCCGCTGTACCAGATGTTCGGCATCGAGTCGGCCTGCACGGAACCGTCCGAGGGTATCGTGGTGATACTCGAATCGGATGGCCGGAAAGCGGCGCTGTTCGTCGACGAACTCGTAGGCCAGCAACAGGTGGTGGTGAAGAACCTCGAATCGAATTACCGCAGGGTGGCGGGGATTTCCGGTGCGACGATACTGGGCGACGGCGGGGTTTCGCTGATTGTCGATGTCGCCGCGCTGCTGCGCTCCAGCCGCCAATTGAATGACGAATCTATCTATACTGAATAAGGAAAAAGCCATGCAGACAACAGACCAGATCAGTGGGTTTTCGGGCAGCGAAAAAGCTGCTGCGGAAATCGCAGGCAACGAGTTTCTCGCCTTTACGCTGGGCCAGGAAGAGTACGGCATCGACATACTGAAGGTGCAGGAAATCCGCGGCTACGAGGCGGTTACCAGGATTGCCAACGCGCCTGAATTCGTCAAGGGCGTGATCAACCTGCGCGGCATCATTGTGCCGATCGTCGACATGCGCATCAAGTTCAATCTGGGTGAGCCGACCTACGACCAGTTCACCGTGGTGATCATCCTGAACATTGCCGGGCGCATCGTCGGCATGGTGGTCGACAGCGTCTCGGACGTGATCACCCTGAATGCCGGGCAGATCAAGCCGGCGCCAGAGATGGGCACGGCCTTCAATACCGACTACCTGATCGGCCTGGGTACGCTGGAGGAGCGCATGTTGATCCTGGTCGATATCGACAAGCTGATGTCGAGCGCCGAAATGGGCTTGATAGAAAAAATAGCTGCCTGATTGCGTGCGCGGTGGCGGTTTTGTGCCGCCCGATCGCATTCCTGAGGTGCGCATCCTCAAGTTGCCCGGAGTTTGACCATGTTAAAGAATGTTTCCATCCGCTCGCGTCTTATTTTCGTGATTGCGTTCCTGTCGGTGTCGCTGATCGGGGGCGGCATCGTCGGTTTGGGCAGCCTGAATTACTTCAACAACTCGCTCAAGACCATGTACCAGGACCGTCTGGTGCCGCTGGCGCAGCTGGACTTGATCGTCCGGGCTGTCGATCGCAATCGTCTGGCGCTGGCGGAGTCGGTCAACGGCAGTCCCGATCTGGTTACGGCCCGTCTGGGCGAGGTTGAAAAACGTATCGCCGAGATTGGCGACAGCTGGAATGCCTACTTCACCGCGGTCAAGAATCCGGAAGAGCGGCGTCTGGCGGACACCTTTGTCGATGCGCGCGGAAAATTTCTGGAGGAAGGGCTGAAGCCGGCTATTGCCGCCTTGCGCAGCCAGAATCCGGCGCAGGCCCTTGAGATCACGCAGGGGCCGCTGCGTCGTCACTATCAGACCCTGGAGCAAAGCGTCGATGCGCTGATCAAGCATCAGCGGGACGCTGCCGAGAGTGACTTTGTCGATCGTCAGCAGTTTTACACACTGGTGCGCAACGTCTCGCTGGTGTCGCTGGCCGGTGGTTTGTTGATCGGCTTGCTGATGGCGTACTGGCTGGTTGCGTCGATTTCTCTGCCGCTGGAAGAGGCCGTCAAGGTGGCCAGGAGCGTCGCCGAAGGCGACCTGACGCTGTCCTTCGCCACAGATGCGCGTGATGAGACCGGCCAGTTGCTGCTCGCCTTGCGCGACATGAACGACAGTCTGGCGCGCACCGTCGGTCAGGTCCTGATGTCGATTGAAACCATTGGCGTCGGTTCGCGCCAGATCGCTTCGGGGAATGCCGATCTGTCGGCGCGTACCGAGGCGCAGGCCAGCTCGCTGGAGGAGACTGCATCCTCGATGGAAGAGCTGACCTCCACGGTGAAACAGAATGCCGACAATGCGCGCCAGGCCAACCTGCTGGTGGTGTCGGCATCAGATCATGCGGTCAAGGGGGGCGAGGTGTTTGGCCAGGTGGTGGAGACCATGGGTTCGATCAAGGAGAGCTCGCGCAAGATCGTCGACATCATTGGCGTCATCGACAGCATCGCATTCCAGACCAACATCCTGGCGCTGAACGCAGCAGTGGAAGCGGCGCGCGCCGGTGAGCAGGGCCGCGGCTTTGCCGTGGTGGCGGCGGAAGTGCGCAGCCTGGCGCAGCGTTCGGCCGGCGCCGCCAATGAAATCAAGGCCTTGATTGGCGATTCGGTGGAACGAGTCGATGTCGGCGCCAGGCTGGTGGACAATGCCGGCAAGACCATGGACGAGATTGTCAACTCGGTCAAGCACGTGGCCGATATCATGTCCGAGATTACCGCCGCCAGCCAGGAGCAGAGCAGCGGCATTGAGGAAGTCAATCGTGCCATTGCGCAGATGGATGAGATGACGCAGCAGAACGCCGCGCTGGTGGAGCAGGCAGCGGCTGCGGCGCAGAGCATGCAGGACCAGGCCGCGGCGCTGGCCAAGGCTGTGGCTATTTTCAAGCTGAACCACGGCATGGCGCCAGGCCGCGCCAGGTCCTTGGCGCCGGCGCCTGCAAGGGCGCCAGCCGCACCGAAGGCGGCTGCACAGTTGCCTTCGGCCAGGCCGGTGGCGCAGGCAGTGGCGCTCAAGCCGACGCAGTCCGTGCCGAAAGTTGTCAAGCCGGTGAACGCCAGCGGCAATGGTGACGACTGGGAGGAGTTTTGATGGCGGGTGCAGGCAGGGCGGAAACGACCAAGGAATTCGAATTCACTGCGCGTGACTTCGAGCGCGTGCGCGCCATGATCTACCGCAAGGCAGGGATTGCGCTGGCAGACAGCAAGCAGGAAATGGTTTACAGCCGCCTGGCGCGCCGTTTACGCGCGACCGGCGAGGGCTCGTTCGCCGGTTATCTGGATGGTCTCGACCGCCATGCCGACAGCGCCGAGTGGGAAGCCTTTACCAATGCCTTGACCACCAACCTGACGTCGTTTTTCCGTGAGGCGCATCATTTTCCGATACTGGCCGAGCATGTGGCGCCCCGCAAGGAACCGGTGACGATCTGGTGTTCGGCGGCCTCCACCGGCGAGGAGCCGTATTCTATTGCGATGACCCTGTGCGAAGCATTCGGCACGATGACGCCGCCGGCGCGGGTGATCGCCACCGACATCGACACCAACGTGCTTGCCACCGGGGAGATGGGGGTGTATGGCGCCGACCGCATCGAGCGCATGGCGCCCGAACGGGTCAAGCGTTTTTTCCTGAAAGGCAAGGGCGCCCAGTCCGGGATGGTGCGGGTGCGCGATGAGTTGCGCGCACTGGTGTCGTTCAAGCGTCTGAATCTGTTGTCGGACCAATGGCCGATTTCCGGGCCGTTTGATGCAATTTTTTGCCGTAACGTGATGATCTATTTCGACAAGCCGACCCAGGGCAAGATATTGTCACGGTTTGCGCCGCTGATGAAGCCGGACGCGTTGCTGTTCGCCGGTCATTCGGAGAATTTCCTTTACGTTTCCGACGCGTACAAGCTGCGGGGCAAGACTGTTTACGAGCTGGCCGACAAGAGCGCAGCCTCATCCCTGGCGCCCGTGCGCAAGGCATGAGAAGAGATTGATGAGTAATTAATGAGTAACGCAAACCTCGAGCAGTTAGCCAAGAACATTTATTATGACCGCACCTTCGATTGCGATGCAGCGAAGATCCTGCCGGGCGAGTATTTTGTCACGCCCAAGGACATGATGATTGTCACGGTGCTGGGATCCTGTGTGGCGGCCTGCATCCGCGACCGCGTCACCGGTATCGGCGGCATGAATCACTTTATGTTGCCTGATAATAGCAGCGACCCGGACAGCCCGGTGTCTGCCTCGATGCGCTATGGTACGTATGCAATGGAAGTGCTGATCAATGAAGTGCTCAAGGCGGGCGGGCGCCGCGAAAACCTGGAAGCAAAGGTGTTCGGTGGTGGCAACGTGCTGCGCGGTTTCGTCGCCATCAATGTCGGGCAGCGCAACGCCGAGTTTGTGCGCGGTTTCCTCAAGGCCGAAGGGATACGCATCGTTGCCGAAGACCTGAACGACATTCATCCGCGCAAAGTCTATTATTTTCCGCGCAGCGGCAAGGTGCTGGTCAAGAAGCTCAAGCAGCTCAACAACAATACACTGGTCAACCGCGAGCAGGATTACGCCCAGCGCCTGCAGTCCAAGCCGGTGGCCGGCGACGTCGAGTTGTTCTCGTAAGAGCCGGCGCCGCACAGTCTGGAGAAATAAGGTATGAAAACGAAAGTGTTGATTGTGGATGATTCGGCGCTGATCCGCAGCGTCATGAAAGAGATCATCAACAGCCAGCCTGACATGGAAGTGGTGGGCGCTGCGCCGGACCCTCTGGTGGCGCGCGAGCTGATCAAGCAGACCCATCCTGATGTGCTGACGCTGGATGTGGAAATGCCGAAGATGGATGGTCTGGATTTCCTGGAAAAGCTGATGCGCCTGCGGCCCATGCCGGTCGTGATGGTCTCTTCGCTGACCGAGCGCGGCTCGGAAATTACCATGCGCGCGCTGGAGTTGGGGGCGGTCGATTTCGTCACCAAGCCGAAGATATCGATCCAGAACGGCATGCTGGAATATACGGAACTGATTACCGAGAAAATCCGCACGGCGTCGCGCGCCCGCGTCAAGGCTGCGGCGCCGCGCCCGCCTGCCGGCACTGTTCATGTTCAGGCAGGTTTGCCGTTGTTGCGCAATCCCCTGACCAGTAGTGAAAAACTGATCATCATTGGCGCTTCTACCGGCGGCACCGAGGCAATCAAGGATTTCCTGATACAGATGCCATCGGACTGCCCGGGGATATTGATCACCCAGCACATGCCGGAGGGGTTTACGCGTTCCTTCGCCAAGCGGCTCGATTCGCTGTGCAGGATCTCGGTGTCGGAAGCTGCAGGCGATGAGCGCATCCTGCCCGGACACGCCTATATCGCGCCGGGGCATTCGCACTTGCTGCTGGCGCGCAGCGGCGCCAACTATGTCACGCGCCTGGATCAGGGGCCGCCGGTGAACCGGCACCGACCCTCGGTGGATGTGCTGTTTCGTTCGGCTGCCGTCTGCGCCGGCAAGAATGCGGTGGGTGTCATCCTGACCGGCATGGGCAAGGACGGCGCGCTGGGCATGCTGGAAATGAAGCATGCCGGCGCTTACAATTTTGCGCAGGATGAGGCCAGTTGCGTGGTGTTCGGCATGCCGCGCGAGGCAATCGCAGTTGGCGCTACCGACGAGGTTGGGCCGGTGACCGAGTTGCCGGGCCGGGTCTTGCAGCATTTGGCAACACACGGCGGCCGGGCGCTGCGGGTGTGACGATAGTTACGGATGCTGTTGAAATGGCAAGTTATTTGTTGAGTACACTGTGTATTTGTGTAATATTGCTGTCCTTACTTGTAAGCAATATCGCTTCTTCGGTGCATAATAGCGCCATGGTTTTCATGCCTGTATTTTTAAAGAATTGATGGAGTAACTCATGGCGAACCCAAATACCAAATTTTTGGTGGTTGACGATTTTTCGACGATGCGGCGGATCGTGCGCAACTTGCTCAAGGAACTGGGTTACACCAATGTCGATGAAGCCGAGGACGGCTCCATGGCCTTGGCCAAGTTGCGCAGCGAGCAATTCGATTTCGTCATCTCGGACTGGAACATGCCAATCATGGATGGCTTGACCATGCTGCAGAACATACGCGCCGATGCCGCCTTGTCGAAGCTGCCGGTGTTGATGGTGACCGCGGAAGCCAAGAAGGAAAACATCATCGCGGCTGCCCAGGCCGGCGCCAACGGTTATGTCGTCAAGCCATTCACGGCGGCGACCCTGGACGAGAAACTCGCCAAGATTTTTGAAAAAATGGACAAGGTCGGCGCTTGACCGGCCGTCCGTTTTTCCGTTTTTTTCTATCAAGACCTGCCCATGCATGACGTAAATTTTCTGGTGCGCGAACCGTTGCTCGATCCGAAGCAGCGCATCCTCGGCTTTGAGCTGAACTGGCAGCGGCCCGATGGCAGCGCCGGCCCGGTTGCCGATGCCGATGCGGCGGACCTGGTGCGCTATGTTGCCGATTGCATGCATGATGCCGAGGGCAACTGGCTGCTGGGCGAGAATCTGCTCTTCATTCAGGCAGGGGCCGCGTTGCTGGCAGAGCCGGCGTTGCGCGAGCTGCCGCCGCAAAAAACCGTGTTGATCATGGCATCGCAAGACCTGGTCAATACGGAGACTGCCGCTGCGGTGCGGGAGTTGCGCAGCGCCGGTTATCACATTGCGCTCAAGGATGCCGAGGCTTTGTTTCACGACAAGAATCTGCTGCTGCTGGCGTCGTGGGTCGAAATCAATTTCAGCGAGGCTGCCTTCGCGTCGCAGGCGCGGATCTATGCCGGCCTGAAGCAATCGACCATCCGCATGGTCGGGCGCGGCATCAGCGACTGGCAGGGGTACGATTCTTGCGCTTCGCTGGGCGTCGATGCGTTTGTCGGCAATCTGTATGCGACCCCGCGCCCGGGCGCCCAGGCCGTCGGCCTGAACCCGGTGCAGAGCATGATCCTGCAGCTGATGGACATGGTGCGCAAGAATACCGATGTGCGCCAGCTGGAGGCGTTATTGAAGCGCGACGCCGCGCTGTCTTACAAGCTATTGAATTACATTAATTCTGCCGGTTTTGGTCTTGGCACCGAAATCCAGTCGCTGCGCCATGCCGTGACCATGCTGGGCTATTCGCCCCTTTACCGCTGGCTTTCGGTGCTGCTGGCGACCGCCGGCACCGGCACGCAGTCGCCGGTGCTGATGCAGACGGCAGTGGTGCGCGGTCGTTTCGTCGAATTGCTGGGCAAGAGCCTGTTGCCGAAAAACGAGGCGGAAAACCTGTTCGTGGCCGGCATGTTCTCGCTGCTGGACCGCTTGCTTGGCATGCCGATGGACGCGGTGCTGGAAAACATTCCGTTGTCCGAACAGGTGAACGAGGCGCTGCTCCGGCGCCAGGGCATCTATGGACCATTCCTGAGTCTGGCGGAGGCCTGCGAGGTGGGTAACACTACCGCGATCGGCGCCCTGGCCGACTCGCTTTTTGTCAGCGCAACGCAAGTCAACGAAGCCCATCTGGCGGCGCTGTCCTGGGCGCAGAGTCTGAAGCTGTAATCCCTCCGACTGCCGTCCGGCAGCCGCATCCTGCGCTTGCCATCAAATACAGGGGGTTTTAACCCCCTGTTTCATTGATGGCCAAACATCCTTTCAGGCAATAATTCTATCCAATGGCTGGTTAGTGCGTCATCTCGATCGCACGGCACAGTCAGCAGGGGGATGCGGCCATGGCCGACGACAGCGATCTCGAAAGAACCGAACCGGCCTCGCCGCGGCGCCTTGAACAGGCGCGCGAAGAGGGAGACGTTCCGCGTTCGCGCGAGCTGGCTACCTGCACCGTGCTGATGGCGGCCGGGATCGGCATGTGGGTCTTCGGCGAGTCCATGATGCGGCCGCTGCAGCGTCTGCTGGTCGCCGGTTTGTCTTTCGAGCGCGCGCAAGCATTCGACCCAGAACTGCTGCTGGCTGGCCTGGCCGCCCGGCTTGGCGAGGTATTGCTGGCATTCGCGCCGCTGGCGTTGCTGCTGCTTGCGGTTGCCGTAGGTTCGCCGCTGCTGATCGGCGGCTGGCTGTTTTCCACCAAATCCCTGATGCCCAATTTCGGCAAGCTCAATCCGATGAAGGGCATTGGCAACATGTTTTCGGCAAACTCGCTCATGGAGTTGGGCAAGGCGATCGGCAAGACCATCCTGGTCGGCGCCGTTGCCTGGATGGTGATATCGAGCCAGATGGATGCGGTGATGGGCTTGAGCGCCGAGTCGGTCAAGAACGGCACCGCGCACCTCGGGCACATCCTGCTGGTCAGCTTTCTGTCCATCGTCGGCGCGCTGGTGTTCATCGCCCTGATCGATGCGCCTTACCAGATGTGGCATTACGCCAACAAGCTGAAGATGACGCGTGAAGAGCTGCGCCAGGAGGCCAAGGAATCCGACGGCAATCCGGAAATCAAGGCCAAGATCCGCCAGCAGCAGCGCGAAATGGCGCGCCGCCGCATGATGACCGAGATTCCGAACGCCGACGTAGTGGTCACCAACCCGACCCACTATGCCGTCGCCCTGAAGTACACCGATGGCAAGATGCGGGCGCCACAAGTGGTGGCCAAGGGCGCCGACGAGGTCGCGGCGAAGATCCGTGAAATCGCTGCAGCAAACAATGTTCCGCTGCTGGAAGCGCCGCCGCTTGCGCGCGCGCTGTTCCGCCATGCCGAGCTGGGCGATGAAATCCCCGAAGCCTTGTATACCGCAGTGGCCGAGGTGCTGGCCTATGTGTTCCAGCTGCGCGCCTATCGCCAGCAGGGCGGGGCCCGGCCGGATGCGCCGACCGAACTCGATGTACCGCCGCAGCTCGATCCGCTGAATCCGCTCAGCGCCTCCGGCCAGGCACCTGTTAATGGAGTGTTGCAATGAATAGCCTGAGGATGCCGCTGTGGCTGTCCGGCCCGAATTCGAAAGCGCTGGCTGCGCCTATCCTGATCATCATGATGCTGGCGATGATGGTGTTGCCATTGCCGGCCTTCGTGCTCGACCTGTTCTTCAGCTTTAACCTGGCGCTGTCGATCATCATCCTGCTGACTGCGCTGTACACGGTCAAGCCGCTCGATTTCATGGTCTTTCCCGCTGTCTTGCTGGTGTCGACCATGCTGCGGCTGTCGCTGAACGTGGCTTCCACCCGCATCGTGCTGACCGAAGGCCATACTGGCCCGGACGCCGCCGGCAAGGTGATCGAAGCTTTCGGCCACTTCCTGATCGGCGGCAATTATACGGTCGGTATCGTCGTCTTCGTGATCCTGACCATCATCAACTTCGTGGTGGTGACCAAGGGCGCCGGCCGTATCGCCGAAGTGGGGGCGCGTTTCGCCCTGGATGCGATGCCCGGCAAGCAGATGGCGATCGACGCCGACCTCAATGCCGGCCTGATCGGCGAGGCGGAAGCGCGCAGCCGCCGCCAGCAGGTGTCGCAGGAAGCCGAATTCTACGGTTCCATGGACGGTGCCAGCAAATACGTCAAGGGCGATGCCGTTGCCGGCATCATCGTCACCATCGTCAACGTCGTCGGCGGCCTGATCGTCGGCATGATCCAGCATGACATGGCTTTTGGCGCCGCACTGGAAAACTACACCCTGCTGGCGATCGGTGACGGCCTGGTGGCGCAGATCCCTTCGCTGGTGATTTCGGTGGCGGCCGGTATCATCGTTTCGCGCGTGGCCAGCGATGAGGACATCGGCACCCAGTTCATCAGCCAGTTGTTCGGCAAGCCGCTGGTCATGTATATCACTGCCGGCATTATCGGCTGCATGGGCATCATCCCCGGCATGCCGCATATTCCCTTCATTTTCCTGGCGGCCCTGCTGGGCGGCGCCGGCTACATGCTGTCGCAGCGCACGAAACTGGCCGAGCAGGCCGCGCAGGTTGCGCCGGAACAGGCGGCCGCTGCGGCAATCGCGCCGCCGGAAGGCGAGGAAGCTTCCTGGGGCGATATCGTGCCGGTCGATACCCTGGGCCTGGAAGTCGGCTACCGTCTGATTCCGCTGGTGGACAAGGGGCAGGGCGGCGAGCTGCTGCGCCGTATCAAGGGCATCCGCAAGAAATTTGCCCAGGACGTGGGCTTCCTGTCGCCGCCGGTGCATATCCGCGACAACCTGGAATTGAAGCCATCGGCTTACCGCATCACTCTCAAGGGTGTGGAAGTCGGCAGCGGCGAGGCGCTGGCCGGCCAGTTCCTTGCGATCAATCCCGGCATGGTGAGCGGCGCCTTGCAGGGCGCGGCCACCACCGATCCGGCTTTCGGCCTGCCGGCGGTGTGGATCGATGCCGGCATGCGCGACCAGGCGCAGGCGATGGGCTATACGGTGGTGGATGCCGGCACCGTGGTGGCCACGCACCTGAATCACCTGATCACCAGTCACGCCGCCGAGCTGCTGGGCCGCCAGGAAGTGCAGCAATTGCTGGATCATCTGGGCAAGGAGTCGCCCAAGCTGGTGGAAGACCTGGTGCCCAAGCTGTTGTCGATTTCGACTCTGCAGAAAGTGCTGCAAAACCTGCTGATCGAAGGCGTGCATATCCGCGACATGCGCACCATTATCGAGACGCTGGCCGAGTACGCAACGCAGGCACAGGATCACAACGAGCTGACCGCACAGGTGCGCATTGCGCTGGGCCGCGCCATCGTGCAGCAGATTTTCGCGGCGTCGAGCGAATTGTCGGTGATGACCCTGGACAATCGCCTGGAGCGGCTGCTGATGCAGGCCCTGCAGAGCAGCGGTCCGGACGGCGCCGGCATCGAGCCGGGCCTGGCAGACACACTGGCACTGCAGGCCGCAAACGCGGCGCGCCAGCAGGAACAGTTGGGCCTGACCCCGGTGCTGCTGGTGCCGGGGCCGCTGCGGCCGCTGCTGGCGCGCTTCCTGCGTCGCGCCATTCCGCAGTTGAAGGTCCTGTCGCACGCCGAACTTCCCGATACCAAAACCATTAAAGTCACCAGCCTAGTTGGAGGCCAAGCATGAACGTAAGAAAATTCACCGCACCCACTTCTCGCGATGCCATGCGCAAGGTGCGCGATGCACTCGGCGCTGATGCCGTCATCCTGTCCAACCGCAGCGTCGACGGCGGCACCGAGATCCTGGCGCTGGCGCCGGAAGAAATGTCGGTGCTGGCCGAGCCAGCGGTCCAGTCCCCGGCGATTTCCGAGTCGACCCTGGCGGCGCTGGCGCCACGCCACATGGCCGGCCATAACCAGGCCGCCAGCCTGGCTGAAAGCCTCAACGCGGCGCGCGAGATGAATGCGGCGGCCGAGCTGTCGGCTACCGGCGAAATGGCCAAGATGATGGCCGAGATCCGCGCCATGCGTGGCATGCTGGAGTCGCAAATGGCCGAGATCGCTTTCAGCAGCCAGCAAAAGCGCGAGCCGGCAAAGTCGGCAGTCTTGCGTGAAATGCTGGCAGCCGGCTTTTCTGCCAGCTTGGCGCGTTTCCTGACTGAAAAGATGCCGGCCGGCGCCACGGTGGAGGCCGGCATGAGCTGGATCCGCTCGGTCCTGGCGCGCAACCTGGCTTCGATCGACAACGAGAACGACATCCTCGACAAGGGGGGCGTGTATGCGCTGGTGGGGCCAACCGGGGTTGGCAAGACCACCACCACCGCCAAGCTGGCGGCGCGCTGCGTGATGCGTCATGGCGCCGGCAAGCTGGCCCTGATCACCACCGACGGCTACCGTATCGGCGGCTACGAACAGCTGCGCATCTACGGCAAGATCCTTGGGGTGATGGTGCATTCGGTCAAGGATGAAACCGATCTGAAGATCGCCCTCGACGAACTGCGCAACAAGCATACGGTCCTGATCGATACCGTCGGCATGAGTCAGCGCGACCAGATGGTGGCAGAACAGGTCGCCATGCTGTCGGGCACCGGCACCAACGTCAAGCGCCTGCTGTGCATGTCGGCCACCTCGACCGGCGAAACGCTGAACGAAGTGGTGCGCGCCTATCAGGGCGGCGGCCTGGCCGGCTGCATCATGACCAAGCTGGACGAGGCCGCGACCATCGGCGGCGTGCTGGACGTGGCGATTCGCCAGAAACTGAAAATGTATTATGTGGCCAACGGCCAGCGCGTGCCGGAAGATCTGCATGTGGCCAACAAGGAGTATCTGGTCGACCGCGCCTTCAAGCTCAAGCGCGAATCCGCGCCATTCCGCTATCAGGACGCCGAGCTGCCGCTGGTCGTGGCCAATGCGTCGCGCGGCATGAATGACGCCAGCCTGCGCGAGGTGTCCCTTGGTTAGCTTCCATAATGACCAGGCGGAAGGCCTGCGCCGCATGCTTGCGGGGCCGCGGCCGCGCGTGTTCACCTTCCTGTCGGCGTTGCCAGACGATGAAAAAAATGCGATGCTGCTGAACCTTGGCGCTTCGCTGGTGCGCGCCGGCAGTGATGTGCTGCTGCTGGATGCGCGCGCCACGGCCGCCGGCATTGCCGGACGGCTGGATGCTCCGCGGCGTGCCAGCCTGCTGGATGTGGCGCGCCAGGAGGGGAGAATGGCTGAACTGGTGCAGGCCATGCCGCAGGGTTTTGGCGTAGCCAGGCTGGCGCATGCGACGATGCAGGCGCGCGCGCAGTTGCAGGCGGCGCCGCACGATGATTTGCTGATGCGACGTCTGGCGCAGGCTTTTGGCGCGCTGGCCAAGGAACACGATATCGTGGTGGTCGATGGCGAACTCGGCGCCGATGACGGCTTTGCCTTGCCGGCGCTGGGCGGCGGCGAGATCGTGGTGCAGGTGTCGAACAGCGCAGCCTCCATCAAGGCGGCGTATGCGATGATCAAGCGCCTGACAGCCACGCTCGGACGTCGGCCATTCAGCGTGCTGGTGACCGGTGTCGGCGAGCGGCAGGCCAGGCTGGTGCACGAGAACATCGCCCAGGCTGCCAGCCGTTACCTGGCAACCGAGGTGGAGTTTCTGGGTTCGGTGCCGGCCGACGAGCACGTGGGCCGCGCCGCCAGGCTCGGACGCAGCGTGGTCGAGGCCTTTCCTCTGGCCGGCGCATCGCTGGCTTTCCGCAAGCTGGCCGGACGCTGTTCGATGGGGGACATGACAAACATGGCGCCGACGGCCGGCATGCTGATGGCGGGATAAATAAGGATAAAGATCGACTGATGTACACCGCGCATGGAAAATCGGACAAGAATCACCTGCTGCATGAACATGCACCGCTGGTGAAGCGGCTTGCGCACCAGATGAAGGCCAAGCTGCCGCATAGCGTCGAAGTCGACGATCTGGTGCAGGCCGGCATGATCGGCTTGCTGGATGCCGTCAACCGCTATGAGGACAACCATGGCGCCCAGTTCGAGACGTATGCCGTGCAGCGCATACGCGGCGCCATGCTGGATGAATTGCGCAGCAGCGACTGGCTCCCGCGCAGCATTCGCACGAACATGCGCAAGATCGAGGAAGCCATGCAGAAGCTGCAGCAGCGACTCGGACGGCCGCCGCTGGAAACCGAGGTGGCCAAGCAGCTCAAACTGTCGCTGGAGGAATACCAGGACCTGCTGAGCGACAGCGGCGGCCACCAGCTGGTCTATTACGAAGATTTCCACGACAGCGAGGACAGCGAACATTTCCTCGACCGGTATTGCACGGACCAGTCGGATGATCCGCTGCAAAGCCTGATGAACACAGGATTTCGCCAGGCGGTGGTCGACGCTATCGGCGCCTTGCCGGAACGGGAAAAGATACTCATGGGCCTTTACTATGAACAGGAAATGAACCTCAAGGAGATAGGCGCAGTGATGAATGTGTCGGAATCGCGCGTGTCGCAATTGCACAGCCAGGCGGTGGCCCGTCTGCGTACCTATTTGCGGGAGCAGGCGTGGACTGGGCTAGCGTAGCCGGCATCGCGCTGGCGCTGGGCGGCCTGCTGCTCGGTCAGCTGCTGGAGGGCGGACATCTCAGCTCGCTGGTGCAGCCTGCCGCATTCATCATCGTCGGCCTCGGCACCGGGGGCGCGGTGCTGCTGCAGAGCGGCCTGGCAGATTTTCTGCGCGGCTTGCGCATGGCCAGGACGGTGTTCGTGCCGCCACCCGACACTGCCGCGGCGCTCGAGCAGCAGGTCACGACCTGGAGCTCGCAGGCGCGGCGCGAAGGTCTGCTGAGCCTGGAACGTTACCTGAACGGGGTCAAGGATCCCTTCAAGGCCAAGGGCTTGCGTCTGCTGATTGACGGTATTGACCCGTACAAGCTCAAGGATGTCCTGGAAACCGACCTCGACAGCTATGAGCGTCACGAGCGTCTGGCGATCAGGGTATGGGATGCCGCCGGCGGCTACGCCCCGACCGTCGGCATCATTGGCGCCGTGCTCGGACTGATCCATGTGATGGAAAACCTCGCCAATCCAACCCAGCTTGGCAGCGGCATTGCGGTCGCTTTCGTCGCGACGATCTATGGTGTAGGGCTGGCCAACCTGGTCTTCCTGCCGATCGCCAACAGGCTCAAATCCCTGTTGGCACGCGAGGTGACACAGCGCGAAATGCTGATTGCGGCTTTCTTCGGCATTGCCCTGGGCGACAATCCGCGCGTGATCCAGGAACGCATGAGCGCGTACCGGCGCTAGCGCCGGGCCCCCGGCAAGGACAACGCAGATCATGGCGCGCAAAAAACAGCAAGAAGAGCATGACAATCACGAGCGCTGGATGGTCTCCTACGCCGATTTCATCACGCTGTTGTTCGCTTTCTTTGTTGTGATGTATTCGATTTCCTCCGTCAACGAAGGCAAGTACAAGGTTCTGTCCGATTCGCTGGGGAGCGCCTTCGGCACCGGCGTGGCGACTCCCATCTCCCAGATTTCCGCCGAGCGCCAGCAGGCGTTTCCGCTGCGCCGGCAGACCGTGTCGGAGCGCAAGCAGATTGAAGCGTTGCGCCGCGAAAGGGTGGCGATGAGCGCAATCTCGCGCCAGATAGCGCAATCGCTGGCGCCACTGGTCAAGAGCGGCATTGTGCGCGTGACCCAGACCAGCCGGGGCGTCAAGGTCGAGATCAACGCCAGCATTTTGTTTGCCCCGGGGGATGCCAGGCTGAAGACTGCCGAATCCAGCGACCTGCTGATTGCGATTGCCGGAATCATCAAGGATGACGTCCATGCCCTGCAGGTGGAAGGTCATACGGATAATCTGCCGATCAGCAATTCCGCTTTTCCGTCCAATTGGGAATTGTCCAGTGCGCGCGCCAGCACCGTGGTGCGTCTGCTGGCGGACAATGGCATCGCCCGCCAGCGCTTGAGTGCGGTCGGCTATGCCGACAATTTTCCGGTCGGGGCGAACAGCGACACCGAAGGTCGCGTGCGCAATCGTCGGGTCGAAATCATGATATTGGCAGGCTTGCCCGAAAAGGCGACCGAGGTGCCGCTGGCGCCGGAGGGCGCCGAGTAGGGCTGGCCGGCATGCATTCGGTCGCATCCGCTGCGGCTTCAAGTCGGAATATGGCTTAGTATATGGCGCTATGAATCCAGATCGCCATGGTGCAAACATGTGTTTTTCGGCTATCAAGATGTTGCTTGCCGCAGTCGTTATCGGCGTCGCCGGCATGGCCCAGGCCGGCGAAATCACGGTTTCGGCAGCCGCCAGTCTGACCAATGCCTTTCGCGAAATCGCTGCCAGTTACGAAGCCCGGCATCCGGGCAGCAAGATCGCGCTGAATTTTGGCGCGTCCGGCGCGCTGCTGCAGCAAATGCGCAAAGGTGCGCCGGTCGACGTGTTCGCTGCTGCCGACCAGGAAAGCATGGACATGGCGGTGAAGCAGGGCCTGGTGGCGGCCGCCGATCGTCGCGATTTCGCCCGCAATGCACTGGTGCTGGTGGTGCCGGCCGACAGCAAAATTGTGCTCAGGGGCCTGGCCGATCTGACGCAATCCGCTGTCGGAAAAATCGCCATCGGCAATCCTGCCAGCGTGCCGGTCGGGCGTTACGCCAGACGCGCATTGCAGGCGGCACGCCTGTGGCCGCAAGTCGAAGCCAGGGCGATTCATACGCAGAATGTGCGGCAGTCGCTGGATTATGTGGCGCGCGGCGAGGTCGATGCCGGCTTCGTCTACGCCACCGACGCCGCGCTCATGCGTGACCGTATCAAGATTGCATTTGCGGTGCCGCTGGATGTCGCAATCCTTTACCCGATTGCAAGAATTGCAGCCAGTGCCGGCGGCGTGGAAGCCGGCCGTTTTGTCGATTTCGTCATGTCGGCGGACGGCCAGGCGATCCTCGGCAAGCATGGCTTTTTGACGCCCTGAACAAGGCAGCGCCCACGGTATGGAAGCAGGTAACGGCATGGATGCAGCCTGGATTGCCCTGGCGCTTTCGCTGAAGGTGGCCGGCTGGGCCACCTTCATCAATCTGGTGTTTGGCGTCGGCACCGGTTTTGTGCTGGCGCGTCTGCGCTTTCCAGGGCGCGATTTTCTCGACACACTGCTGACCTTGCCGATGGTACTGCCGCCGACCGTGCTGGGCTATTACCTGCTGGTGCTGGTGGGACGGCGCGGCTGGCTGGGTGCCTGGCTGCAGGAGCACTTCGGCATCAACCTCATTTTTACCTGGCAGGGAGCGGTGATCGCTGCTGCCATCGTGGCGTTCCCGCTGGTCTTCAAGCCGGCCCGGGCGGCGTTCGAGGCGGTCGATGGCCAGCTGGAGCAGGCCGCGCGGGTGCTGGGCATTTCCGAAATCGCAATTTTCTTCCGTGTCAGCCTGCCGCTGGCCTGGCGCGGCATCCTGGCGGGCCTGCTGCTGGCGTTCGCCCGCGCGCTGGGCGAGTTCGGCGCGACCCTGATGGTGGCGGGCAGCATCCCCGGCAAGACGCAGACACTGTCGGTGGCGGTGTACGAGGCGGTGCAGGCGGGCCAGGACGACCTGGCCAACTTTCTTGTGTTGATGACTTCGATGGCGTGTGTGGCAGTGCTGCTGACAGCCGGCTGGCTGGCGCCGGGTCACAGCAGCCGGCGCGCCTAGGAGCGGTGATGTTATTCGATATCGATATCGACAAGACCGTGCATTCCGGCCGGCGCAGTTTTCAGCTGCGGCTGCGGCTGTTTTCGGCGTGCCAGCGCATCGTCATCCTTGGTCCGTCTGGCGCCGGCAAGAGCCTGTCGCTGCAGGCGATCGCCGGGCTGACCCGGCCCGATCGCGGACACATCCGGCTCGACGGCTGCAGCATGTTCGATGCCGCGGCAGGCATTGACCTTTCGCCGCAGGCGCGCCGGCTGGCTTACCTGTTTCAGGACTATGCGCTGTTCCCGCACCTGAACGTGCGACAGAACATCGCTTTCGGTCTGACGCGCGGCTGGCGCAATCCGCCTGCGGATATCACCTGTGCTGCGGTGGAATACTGGCTGGAAGCCTTTGGCCTGCGAAGGGTGGCGCAACAGTTGCCGGCCGAGTTGTCAGGTGGGCAGCGTCAGCGCACGGCGCTGGCGCGGGCGCTGGTTGCGCAGCCACGGGCCTTGTTGCTGGACGAGCCATTTGCGGCGCTGGATCAGACGCTGCGAGGCACAATGCGCAAGGAGCTGGACCAGTTGCAGCGAAAATTGCAGGTGCCAATGATTTTGATCACTCATGATCCGGAGGATGCGGACCTGTTCGGTGAGCAGGTGCTGCGCTTGCATGACGGCGCCATCGAGGCAGCAGCCGGCGGTCTGGCGCGGCCGCAGCCAGGCTGAGTCGTATTCTAGATCTTAGCCGACGGCCAGTCCGCGCACCGCCGTCCTGACCGCGGACTGGCCGTCGGGGCCGTAGAGGGCCTGGCCTTGCGGCCCGCCAGTCAGGATGTTCAATGCGCTCTGGTTGCGCGCCAGGTGCTTGCCGATCAACAGGCCATTGCTGCGGTTGATCTCCTTGGCGGCCTTGGCCAGTTGCAGCAATTCTTGCCACGACTGGTGCGCAGCGCCTGGCTGCCTGCTTTCCAGCCAGGCTTGCATGCCTGCTTCCGTGCCGGCATATCCGCTGACCGCCAGCACCTGGTGACGGTTCGCGGCCAGTTCCGACATGCGCGCCACCAGCCGGGACTTTTCCTCGGTCAGGTTGGTCAGCGCATCGATATCGGCGGCAATCAGCTGCGCCTGCTCTTTTTTCAAAAGATCGAGCAGTTCGTGCGCCATGCGATTTTCTTCATGCAGGGTGCGCGCAGGGCTGTTGCCGGTCTGGTTCATGTCTATGCCTTACGAGTATGGATCAAATCCTTGACGGAATCGAGCAAGCCGTTGGCGACCTTTTCCGGGTCGACCTGAAACCTGCCTTCGGCAATCGCTGCCTTGATTTCCGCCACCTTTTTTGTGTCGAACACGCCTTCGCTGCCGGCCAGTGCCTGCAATTGCGAAGAAATCTGTACGCCTTGCTGCGTCGAGCTTGCAGCGCCGGACTTTGCCGCGCCGCCGGTTTTTTCGGCACCCTTGCCGCCACGGGTTTCTGCTGCGCCGAGCGGCAGGCTGCCGGTTTTTTTGATTGAGTTATCGATTTTCACGATAGTTCCTTGTCTGTTCGGGGCAAATTACCCCTGTCCATGCCCATATAACGGCATCGCCTGGATAAACTTTAGGAACCAATCTAACATTTTTTAATACAAGCGGCCAGAAAAATAGCCCATGTTTTCAATAAGTTACTTCCACCACGCCGCCGTTTTTTGCCACGCCGCTGACGACCTGCCCGCTGGCTGTTCTGGCCTGGACCACCTGGCCTTCGGCGGCATTGTTCAGGGCCTTGGCTTCAGCGGAAATGCGGAAGCCGGCGCCGCCTGAGCTCAGGCGCACGGTCTGTCCCTGCAGGACGGCGGCCGGGGCGCGCAGCGCATCGTTGCGCAAGGGTGTCCCCGCCGGCAGTGACACGGTCAGCGTGCGTCCAAGCGCTTGCGATGCATCGGTCAGGATGCCGGCCGGTAGCTGGGTCAGGTCGCCCCTGGCCTTGATCAGATGTTCCGGCGCGATCACCTGGCCCTGGGCCACCGGCGCCGCGGTCGTGAGGTAGTCGGAGACGACCTTGACGGTTGCCGTGACGTAGACCGTCCAGGCTGCCGGCACCGTGCAACGCACGCCGACCGTGGTGCGGCCCCACACCCGGCTGCCGCCAGGCATGAAGGCTTCGGGGGCGGCGCAGGCGGCGAGACTGGTGCGGGCATCGAGGGCATTGGCGCTGATGCTGACCTGGCCCGGCAAGCCGGCGCTCTGGATGCGCAGGAACTGTTCGGCCACCTTGCGGATGACTTCCGGGTCTTGCCGTGGCTGGGCAGGCTGCTGCGCGGCAGCCGCGCCTGCCAGCAGCAGGACGGTCAACAACAGGCTTGCCTTGGTGAGCAGATGCATGGTCTTAGATTGAGAATTACTGGTGCAGACCATGATAACGGCGCCGGCTGGTCGCAAAGCCGGGAACAGGACGGGGTTTTGTGCGCTTATCTGTCGATCGCGCCAGGACTTGCGGGCTTAATATCGAGCCTGTACAAAACCATTGTCGGCGCAAAGTGCGGTTTCTTTGGTCGGGGGCCTGGAGGGTGGCATGATAGGAAAACTTGACGACTATTTGCGGTTCAATGAAACCGCGCTGAATTTGCGGGCACAGCGCCAGCAATTGCTGGCGTCGAACATCGCCAATGCCGACACGCCCAACTTCAAGGCGCGCGACATCGATTTCAGCAAGGCGCTGCAGGGCGCGTTGACCAAGGGCGGGCCGGCCCAGGCGCCGGTAATGGCGAAAACCGCCACCGTACACCTAAGCGGCGGCAATGGCAATACCGTCGGCGACGCACCGCTCCTGTATCGCAAGGAGCAGCAGGGGAACATCGACGGCAATACGGTCAACATGGATATCGAGCGCAACCAGTTCACCGACAACGCCATCCGCTACGAAGCCGGCCTTACTTTCATCAGCGGGCAAATCAGGGATCTGCTGAGCGCCATCAAGGGGCAATGATCATGTCACTCTTTAGTATCTTTAATGTCGCCGGCTCGGCCATGAGCGCGCAGTCGCAGCGGCTGAACGTGGTGGCAAGCAATATCGCCAACGCCGACAGCACTACCAGTTCCACCGGCCAGACCTACAAGGCCAAGCAGGTTGTGTTTGCCGCGGTGCCAATGGATGGGCCGGAATCGGCCGGGGTCAAGGTGCAGCAAGTTGTCGAGGATGCCTCGCCAGCCAAGATGGTGTATGACCCGAAGCATCCGCAAGCCGACGAAAAGGGCTACGTCGCCATGCCGAACGTGAATGTCGTCGAAGAGATGGTCAACATGATCTCGGCGTCGCGCTCGTACCAGACCAACATTGAAACCATGAACGCGGCCAAAACGCTGCTGATGAAAACACTGGCTTTGGGCCAGTAAAACACTGGCCCTTGGCTGGTAAGAAAGGAATATCGCATGACGACCATACAGAACGGCACGGGATTGCCGGACAGCCTGCTGGCGGCGGTGAATGGTACCAAGACTGCCAAGGCCAAGGACACGGCAACGGAGGCGCAAGACCGCTTCATGACGCTGCTGGTGACGCAGATGAAGAACCAGGATCCGCTGAACCCGATGGACAACGCCCAGATGACCAGCCAACTGGCGCAATTGTCCACCGTCAGTGGCATTGAAAAGCTGAATACGGCGCTGGAGGCGCTGCAGGGCAGTTATCAGTCCAGCCAGACTTTGCAGGCGACCGGCATGATCGGCCATGGCGTTCTGGCGGCAGGGAACAGCCTGCAATTGAGCCAGGGCGAGGGGCTGCTGGGTGTGGAGTTGGCCGGCCCTGCGGACAAGGTGCAGGTCACCATCCGCGACGCCAGCGGCAATGCGGTGCATAGCATGACCCTGGAAAACCAGGCGGCCGGCACCTATCCGCTGGCGTGGGATGGCAAGACCGACGCCGGCACGACGGCGCCGGACGGCAAGTACACATTTGAAGTCAAGGCCACTGCCGGCGACAAGATCGTCGACGCGACCGCCCTGGCGTTCGGCCAGGTCGCCAGTGTTTCTACAGGCAGCCAGGGTCTCAAGATCAATGTGCCCAGCCTTGGCGCGGTGAATTTCGCCGATATCCGCCAGATTCTTTGATTGCGCCACACATCGTTATAAGGGGATTACCATGAGTTTCCAGCAAGGTTTGAGCGGTCTGAATGCGGCATCGAAGAGTCTCGATGCGATCGGCAACAATGTCGCCAATGCCAATACCGTTGGCTTCAAGGCTTCGGAGGCGCAATTTGCTGATGTGTATGCCAATTCGCTGACCGGCGCCGGCACAAGTCAGATCGGCATCGGCGTCAATGTTGCCACCGTCGCCCAGCAGTTCACGCAGGGCAACATCACCGGATCGAACAATCCCCTGGATGTGGCCATTAATGGCGGCGGCTTCTTCCGCATGAGCAACAACGGCACCATCAGCTATGCCCGGAATGGCCAGTTCCAGCTCGACAAGGAAGGCTACATCGTCAATTCCGGCGGATCGCGCCTGACCGGCTATACCGCCAATGCGGCCGGCGTGCTGTCGACCGGTGCGCCGGCTGACCTGAACATCAGCAATGCCGACCTGCCACCGCAGCAAACCTCGAAGGTTGAAGCCATGCTGAATCTTGATTCGCGCAAGGTGGCTATCGATCCTGCTGTCATTCCTTTCGATGTCAACGAACCGACCTCGTACCACAATGCCAGTTCGGTGTCGGTGTTTGACAGTCTTGGCAATTCTCATGTGATGCAGACATTCTTCGCCAAGACCAGCGCGGGTAACTGGAGCGTGTACGGTGCGGTCGACGGCGCACCATTGAATTACACCGCTGCCGTTGCCGGGCCACCGGCAGTGCCGGCCTCAACTGCGCCTATCGGCACGATTGCCTTCGGCACGGACGGCACGCTGACTGCCGCGACCCTGGCGGCAATGCCGCTGACGCTAAACCTTCCGGTGACGACCGGCGCAACTTCGCCACTGAGTGTCAAGCTGGACTTCACCGGCACCACCCAGTTCGGTGCAGCCTTCAGTGTCAATACCCTGAACCAGGACGGTTATACCTCCGGTCGCCTGTCCGGTTTCAATATCGGCAAAGACGGCGTCATGACCGGCCGTTACACCAACGGTAAATCTGCGACTCTGGGGCAGGTTGTCCTGGCGAACTTCACCAACCCGAACGGCTTGCAGCCGCTCGGCGACAACCTCTGGGCTGCAACGTCGACGTCCGGCGCGGAACTGGTGGGCGGCCCGGGCTCGGGCAGCCTGGGTTCGGTGCAATCGTCGGCAGTCGAAGATTCCAACGTCGACCTGACCGCAGAACTGGTCAACATGATCACCGCGCAGCGCTATTACCAGGCCAATGCGCAGACCATCAAGACCCAGGACCAGGTGATGCAGACGCTGGTCAACCTGCGATAATGCACGATATCGATTGCCGTTGACAGGTCAAGGGAGAACAAATGGACCGCATGATTTATACCGCCATGACGGGCGCCAAGCATGTCATGGAAAAGCAGGCCACGACTTCGCACAACCTGGCCAATTCGACCACGACCGGGTTTCGTGCCCAGCTCGACACTTTCCGCGCCGTGCCGGTGCAGGGCGCCGAGCTGCCGACGCGCGCCTTCGTGGTCGATTCGACGGTGGGCGCGGATTTTCGCCCCGGCCCGATCCAGCAGACCGGGCGCGAGCTCGATGTGGCGGTGCAGGGGCAGGGCTGGATCACCGTGCAACTGGAAGACGGCTCGGAAGCCTACACGCGCAGCGGCAGCCTGAAGCTCAGTGAAAACGGCATTTTGCAGACGCAGTCGGGCTTGAATGTGCAGGGCGACGGCGGTCCTATCACTGTGCCGCCGGATGTCGCCCTGGCCATCGCCAAGGATGGCACGGTATCGGCGGTTTCCACCGCGACCAAACCGGCGGTCAATACCGTGCTGGGCCGCATGAAGCTTGTCAATCCGGAGGCTGGCGAACTGGTGCGCGGCGACGATGGCCTGTTTCGCCTGAAAAGCGGCGAGCCGGCGGATGCTGCCGAAAACGTCACGCTGATCGGCGCCGCGCTGGAGGGCAGCAACGTTAATGTGGTCGATGAAATGGTCAACATGATCAGTCTGGCGCGCCAGTTCGAGATGCACATGAGTTTATTGAAGAATGCCGAGAATAACGCCAGCAAAGCGTCGCAACTCCTTGCTTTGAGCTAGCGCGCGGCGGCGCATAATTGGATTGTGGGGCGTCTCCGCTGGGCGGCGCCGATGAACAGGCAGCAGTCAGCTGGAGAAGAAAATGATACGTTCACTATGGATAGCCAAGACCGGTCTGGAGGCGCAGCAGACGCAGATGGACGTCATCTCCAATAACCTGGCCAATGTCGGCACCACCGGTTTCAAGCGCTCGCGCGCAGTGTTTGAGGACTTGCTGTACCAGACCATACGTCAGCCCGGCGCGCAATCCTCGCAGCAGAGCCAGTTGCCGTCGGGCCTGCAGCTCGGCACCGGCGTGCGTCCGGTGGCAACCGAACGTATTCATACCCAAGGTAACCTGCAACTGACCGGCAATGCCAAGGACGTGGCGATCCAGGGTGACGGTTTTTTCCAGGTGCTGATGCCGGATGGCAGTGCAGCCTACACCCGTGACGGCTCCTTCCAGGTCGACAGCCAGGGGCAGCTGGTGACGTCCAGCGGCTTCGTCGTGCAGCCTGCCATCACCATTCCCAGCAATGCCCAGACCATCACCATCGGCCGCGACGGCACGGTGTCGGTGCAAACTGCGGGCGCGGCAGCGCCGACCACGGTGGGTTCGCTGCAATTGTCGACCTTTATCAATCCGGCCGGCCTCGAAAGCAAGGGCGAAAACCTGTATGCCGAAACCAGCGCTTCAGGTACCGCCAACACCAACACGCCCGGCACCAACGGCGCCGGCAACCTGTTGCAGAGCTATACCGAAACGTCGAACGTGAACGTGGTCGAGGAGATGGTCAACATGATCCAGACGCAACGCGCCTACGAGATCAACAGCAAGGCCATCAGCACGTCGGACCAGATGCTGCAGAAGCTGGCGCAGCTCTGATCGGTTTGCAGGAGGACTGGACATGAAAAAGACCGTCAAGACATTTTTTGCGCTCGCCGCCGTCGCTTATCTGGCCGGCTGCGCGATGACCCCGCAGACCATCGTGCAGGGGCCGTTGACTGCGCGGCCATTGCCGCCGGCGGCAAACAATCCCGCCAACGGCGCGATTTTTCAGTCCGCCTCTTACCGGCCGATCTTCGAAGACCGCCGCGCGCGCTTCGTTGGCGATATCCTGTTCATGACCATCAGCGAAAAGACCAGTGCCGCCAAGGCCGCCGGCAATTCCGGCAGCAAGAGCGGCAGCGTCAAGGCTGGCGTAACTTCGTTGTTCGGCGCGCCGGCCTCGCTGCTTGCCCGCACCAATGCGGCGGCATCCTCGGCCGACGACTTCAGTGAAAAGGGTGCTACCAGTTCGAGCAACAATTTCACCGGCACCGTTGGCGTGACGGTGGTCGAGGTGCTGTCGAACGGTAACCTCGTGGTCAGCGGCGAAAAGCAGGTGGCCCTGGACAAGGGTACGGAATTCATCCGTTTCTCCGGCGTCGTCAACCCTGACCAGATCCGCCCCGGCAACAGCATCCTGTCCAGCCAGGTGGCGGATGCGCGCATCGAATATCGCACCAACAGTCACGTCGATAACGTCGAAATCATGGGCATCCTGACGCGATTTTTCCTGAGCGTGCTGCCGCTGTAATGCGCGCCCAACTGGAACCGAACATGAAAACCCTGTCACTTGCCTGTTTCCCCCTGAAGCGCAGCCTGGCTTTGCTCGCTTGCGCCATGTGTCTCTCGGCAGCGCCGGCGCCGGGCCTGGCCGAACGCCTCAAGGACCTGGCCAGCATCCAGGGCGTGCGCCAGAACCAGTTGATCGGCTATGGCCTGGTGGTGGGGCTCGACGGCAGCGGCGACCAGACCACGCAGACGCCGTTTACGGTGCAAAGCGTCACCAGCATGCTGCAGCAGATGGGCGTGAGCCTGCCGCCGGCCTCGTCGCTGCAACTGAAGAACGTCGCGGCGGTGATGGTGACTGCCTCGCTGCCGGCCTTTGCGCGGCCAGGCCAGACGCTGGATATTACGGTGTCGTCGATGGGCAACGCCAAGAGCCTGCGCGGCGGCACCTTGTTGATGACGCCCCTGAAGGGCGCCGATGGCCAGATTTATGGCATGGCGCAGGGCAATGTGCTGGTCGGGGGCGTGGGCGCTTCCGCCAATGGCAGCAAGACGCAGGTCAATCATCTGAGCGTTGGGCGCATTTCCGCCGGCGCCACAGTCGAGCGTGCCGTGCCGAGCGTGCTCGGGCAGGGCGACGCAGTGTACCTGGAATTGAATGACACCGATTTTTCCACCGCCAGCCGGGTCGTCGATGCCGTCAACCGGCAATTCGGTACCGATACCGCGGCGGCCGAGGACGGTCGCGTGATCCGCGTGCGCGCGCCAGCCGACAATAGCGCTCGCGTGGCTTTCCTGGGCGCGCTGCAGAACATCAGCCTGACGCCGGCGCAAAATGCGGCCAAGGTGATCCTGAATGCGCGCACCGGGTCGGTAGTGATGAACCAGGCCGTCACCCTGGAAAGCTGTGCCGTATCGCACGGCAACCTGTCGATTGTGATCAATACCGAAAATGTCGCCAGCCAGCCGGCGCCGCTGTCCGGCGGGCAGACTGTCGTCACCCAGAATTCGCAGATCGATATCCGCAAGGAGCCCGGCCAGGTCCTGATGTTGAAGGGCGGCGCTTCGCTGGCCGAAGTGGTCAAGGCCCTGAACGCAATCGGCGCCACGCCGCAGGACTTGCTGGCGATCCTGCAGGCGATGAAGGCGGCCGGTTCGCTGCGCGCCGAGCTGGAAATCATCTAGGCATTCATCATGGCCAATTCAGTCGACCTCTCCGGCAAGCTTGCCTTCGACTCCCGCGACCTGGGCGCGTTGCGCGAGTCTGCGCGTCAGCAGTCGCCGGAATCGATCAAGGCCGCCGCCAAGCAGTTCGAGGCGCTGTTCCTGAACATGGTGATGAAGAGCATGCGCGAAGCCACGCCGCAGGAAGGCATGTTCGACAATCAGCAAACCAAAATGTATACGTCGATGCTGGATCAGCAACTGAGCCAGACGCTGGCCAATCGCGGCGTTGGACTGGCCGATGTGCTGGTACGCCAGCTGTCGGCCAACCGCGGCGTGCAGCCGTCGGCGCCGGGCGAGGCTGGCGCGGAGGGCGGCGACAGCGCCGGCACCGGCGGCATGTCGCCGGTGCGCCAGATGACTCCGGCAAGGCAGGCACAGATTGCCGCTTTCCAGGAGCAGTTACGGCTGCAGGATCAGGGGGGCGGCGCCAGCGAAGGCATGTCTGCCGCGCCATGGCCGGACCGCTTTGCTGCGTTGCCGGCATCGGCGCAATCCGCCGCTGCCGGCAAATCGACTGCGCGTCATGCGCATGTGCGCGAATTCGAAGACCGTCTGGCGCAGCACGCCGAGACTGCCAGCCGCGCTACCGGCATCCCGGCCAAGTTCATGCTTGGCCAGGCTGCGCTGGAGACGGGCTGGGGCAAGCGCCAGATCCGCGGCGCAGACGGCAGCAACAGCCACAACCTGTTCGGCATCAAGGCGGGCAGCGGCTGGAAGGGCAAGGTGGTCGAAGTCGCCACCACCGAATATGTCAACGGCGCACCGCAGATCAAGCGCGAAAAATTTCGCGCTTATGACTCGTATGCCGACAGCTTCCGCGATTATGCGCGCCTGCTGACGAATAATCCGCGTTATGAAAATGTGATTGCCAATGCCCAGGATGCCAGCAGCTTTGCGCGGGGTCTGCAGCGGGCCGGTTATGCCACAGACCCGCAATATGCCGACAAGCTTACCCGCATCATCAAGCAGACGCTGTCGGCCTGAGGCGGCCGCGCGACGATGAAAATCGCACTTTGTTGCAATAGTGGCAATGGTGTTGCGACGGCCCGCTAAAGTTTGGCGCAAGTCTGCCGAAAACACTAGTAACGCGTTATAGAAAATACCATCATGGCAAACATCCTTAGTATTGGCCAATCCGCCCTGAATGCGGCCCAGGTGGGTTTGACGACCACCGGTCACAATATTGCCAACGCCAGCACGGATGGCTACAGCCGCCAGACGATCGTGCAAGGCGCGGTGGCCGGCGAGCAGAGCAGTTTCGGTTTTGCCGGCAAAGGCACCGAAGTCCTGGGGGTCAAGCGCATCTATAACGAGTTCCTGGCCAGCCAGACCCGCAGTTCGCAGACGAGCCAGAGCGGGCTCAGCGCCTATTATTCGCAAGTCACGCAGATCAATAACCTGTTTGCCGATCCCACGGTCGGTGTTTCCCCTGCGCTGCAGGAATTCTTCAAGGGTGTGCAAAACCTCGCTGCCGACCCTTCATCTGGCGCCGCGCGCCAGACTGTCCTGGAGTCCGCGCAAACCTTGGCAGGGCAGTTCCAGGGTGTCGATGGCCGTCTCGACCAGTTGCGCCAGGGCGTCAACCAGGATGTCTTCGCCAGCATTGATACCATCAATTCGGTCGCGCGCCAGATCGCCAAGCTGAATGACGCCATCAGCACCGTGGAGTCGAGCAGCAACGGCATGCCGCCCAACGACTTGCTCGACCAGCGTGACAAACTGGTGTCCGACCTTGGCAAGGAAATCAAGGTCACAGTCATCAAGCAGGGCAGCGAATACAATATTACGATCGGCAATGGCCAGTCGCTGATTGTCGGCAACAAGACGTTCGAGCTTGCTCCAGTCAGTTCCACGACCGATCCGACGCGCATCCAGGTGGGCTATAAAGGCAACGCTGGCACAATCTCGCTCGCGGATACCGCGCTTACCGGCGGCAGGCTGGGCGGCGTGCTGGAGTTCCGCTCGCAAACACTGGATCAGGTGCAAAATGAGTTGGGCCGCATTGCCATCAGCCTGGGAAGCGCTTTCAATGACCAGCACAAGCTGGGACAGGACCTCAACGGCGCACTGGGCGTGGATTTTTTCAAGATCGCCACGCCGCAAGTCAATCAGAGCAGCCTGAATACGGGCAACGCCAACCTGGATGTCACCATCACCAATGGCGGCACCCTGACTTCCAGCGATTACCGTTTCGAATATGTCGGGCCGGCAGACTATCGCGTTACGCGCCTCTCCGATGGCGCCCTGACCAGTTCGCCCACGTTGCCTATCTCGGTGGATGGTCTGCAATTCCAGGTCGCGTCCGGCAGCCTGGTTGCCGGCGATAACTTTCTGGTCAAGCCGACCGTCAACGGCGCTTCCAGTTTTGGCGTACTGGTCAGCGATCCCGCCAAGCTTGCCGCGGCTGCGCCTATCCGCACCGGTGCAATCACGGCCAATGCCGGCTCGGGAAAAATCAGCGCGGGCGTGGTGTCATCGTCTTACACCGCCGCCACGGTGACACCGGCCATTACCCTGACTTTCGATACTGCCAGTGGCAAATTCAGCGGTTTTCCGGCGCTACCCGTGACGGTAACCAACGGCGGCGTTCCGACGACCTATGCAGCGGGTGTTCCGGTGCCGTACACCGAAGGCGCCACCATCAGCGTGGGCGGCGTCAGTTTTTCTATCAGCGGTCAACCGGCGAACGGGGATCAGTTCACCATCGGCGCCAATACCAACGGTATCGGCGACAACCGCAACGCGGTATTGCTGGGTGCGTTGCAAACTGCAAAAACGGTGGGCGGCAGCGCCACCTTGCAAGGCGCTTTCGGGCAGATGGTCAATCTGGTCGGCAACAAGACGCACGAACTCGACGTGACCATGGCAGCGGAAAATATCCTGCTTGCCCAATCGGTCGCGGCGCAACAGTCCGAGTCTGGCGTCAACCTCGACGAGGAAGCGACCAACCTGCTGCGTTACCAGCAGGCATATCAGGCCGCCGGCAAGGTTATGCAAACCGCCAGCAAGCTCTTCGATCTGCTGCTGACTCTTGGCCAGTAAGGGATATCACCATGCGTATCAGCACCAGTACGATATTTGAGTCCGGCAGCAGCAAACTGAGTGAACTGCAGGCCCGCCTGATGCAGACCCAGCAGCAGATCGCCAGCGGCCGCAGCATCCTCACGCCTGCCGACGATCCGGTCGGCTCGGCGCGCGCCTATGACGTCAAGCTGTCGCAAGCTGCCAACACGCAATACGGCATCAACCGTCAGAATGTACAGGCTTCGTTGCGTCAGGAAGAGAGCATCCTGACGGGGGTGACGGGCCTGCTGCAGGATGCCAAGACATTGCTGGTTTCTGCCGGCAACGCTTCCTACACCGACACCGAGCGCCAGTACCTGGCCACCGAGTTGCGGGCGCGCTACGACGACTTGCTGGGTCTTGCCAATGCAGGCGACGGGATTGGCGGTTACCTGTTTTCGGGTTTTCAGAGCAGCACCCAGCCTTTCGCGGAAACCGCCGGCGGCGCCGTCTACAACGGCGACCAGGGCACGCGCCTGCTGCAAGTCGATGCTTCGCGCCAGCTTGCATTCAGCGACAATGGCACTGCCGTGTTTGAGCAGATCAAGACCGGCAACGGCAAGTTTGCCGTCGGCGCCGGCGCCAGCAATGCCGGTTCCGGGATCATTTCACAAGGTCAGGTGGTGGATGCGTCGCTTTTGACAGGGCACAATTACAGCATTGCATTCTCGGTTGCGGCCGGCGTCACCACGTATGCCGTCACCGATAATACCAGCGGCACGACACTGTCGAGCGGCAATTCGTATGTCAGCGGCCAGGCCATCAGTTTTGATGGCGTCCAGCTCGATATCAAGGGTGATCCCGTCAATGGCGACAGTTTTTCCGTGGCGCCGAGCCTCAACAAGAGCCTTTTCGCCACGTTGAAAGAGACGATCAATCTTCTCAATGCCCCCGCCAGTGGCGCGGCCGGTCAGGCCCGTCTGAATAACGGGCTGGGCGGCGCCCACAGCAGCATCGATAATGCGTTGAGCAACATTTTGACGGTGCGCGCTGCTGTTGGCTCGCGCCTGAAGGAAATCGACGCGCTCAACAGCACCGGCGATGACAAGGACCTGCAGTACGCGCAGACGCTGTCGACTTTACAGGACCTGGATTACAGCAAGGCGATTTCCAGCCTGACGCAGCAGCAGACCACCCTCTCGGCGGCGCAGCAATCCTTTGTCAAGGTGAGCAATCTGTCCCTGTTTAACTTTATCTAGTCGCTAAAATCACTCGCATGAGCCCGCGGTAAGCAGCCGCGGGCTTTTTTTTGTCAGCGTGGTGCCGCGAGCTGGGCGGCCATGGCTACGCCTTCCTGCAGCAGCCGTTCGAACGGCACAGCGAGGTAGGGCAGGGTGATTGCAATCATGATGAAGCCGACGCCGATGGCGACCGGGAAACCGATGCCGAAGATATTCAGTTGCGGTGCCGCGCGGGTCAGGATGCCCAGCGCGATGTTGTTGATCAACAGCGCCGCCACGATCGGCAGCGACAACTGCACGGCGGCGCTGAAGATGCGGCCGCCCCAGGAAACCAGCTGTTCCAGGCTGGCGCTGAAACTCCCTGCGCCGACCGGCAAGGTGGTGAAGCTGTCGACCAGGGCCGATACCAGCATCAGGTGGACATTCGCGGCAAGGTAAAGCATCAGCAATACCAGCGCCAGGAACTGGCTGATCGCCGAGGAATGGGCCGCTGACTGCGGATCGTAAAACGTTGCAAAGCCCAGGCCCATGGTCATGCCGATGATGTCGCCGGCCAGTTCGACGGCGCTGAAGATGATCCGCATCGCCATGCCCATGGCCAGGCCGATGACCATTTGCTGCATCAGGATCAGCAGGCCGGCCAGCGACGCCGGCTCGGTCGCTGGCAAGGCCGGCACTGCCGGCGCCACCAGCAGCGTCAGCAACACGCCCAGGGCAAGCTTGGTGCGCGCCGGGATTTTTGCATTGTTGAACAACGGGGCCGTGGCGAACATGCCAAGGATGCGCGCCAGCGGCCACAACAGGCCGGCAATCCAGGCGTTGAGGGCGGCGCTGGAAATCGTGATCATGCGTTGCGAAAACCGGATATCACCCAATCATCCCCGGAATGCCGGTAAACATCTGCCGCATGTAGTCGAGCATGACCGACAGCATCCAGGGGCCGGCCACGATCAGGGCGATAAAAATGCCGACCAGTTTGGGAATGAAGGACAGCGTGGTTTCATTGATCTGGGTGGCGGCCTGGAAGATGCTGACGGCCAGGCCCACCACCAGCGCGACCAGCAGCATCGGCGCGGCGATCATCAGGGTGACTTCCATGGCCTGGCGGCCCATGGTCATGACGGTTTCCGGAGTCATTGCAGTATTCCTAGTAAAAACTTTGCGCCAGCGAGCCGATCAGCAACTGCCAACCGTCGACCAGCACGAACAGCATCAGCTTGAAGGGCAGGGCGACAATCGCCGGCGATACCATCATCATGCCCATCGACATCAGCACGCTGGCCACCACCATGTCGATGATCAGGAAGGGAATGAAAATGGCGAAACTGATCTGGAACGCGGTCTTGAGCTCGCTGGTGATGAAGGCCGGCACCAGCACGCGCAGCGGCACCTGTTCCGGTCCCTGCACGGCAGGGCTGCTTGAGATCTTCAGGTACATCGCGAGGTCGGACTGACGCGTTTGCTTGAGCATGAATTCCTTGAGCGGCGCCGCGCCCTTTTCCAGTGCCTGGTTCATGGTGATCTTGTTTTCCGACAGCGGCTGGTAGGCGTCGGCATAGACCTTGTCGAATACGGGGCCCATCACGAACAGGGTCAGAAACAGCGCCAGGCCGACCAGCACCTGGTTGGGCGGCGCGGACGGCGTGCCGAGCGCCTGGCGCAGCAGGGACAGGACGATGACGATGCGGGTGAAGCTGGTCATCATCAGCAGCGCCGCCGGCAGCATCGACAGCGCGGTCATCAGCAGCAGGGTCTGCAGGCTCAGGGTATAGGTCTGGCCGCCGCCCGGCGCCGGCGTGCTGGTCAGGGCCGGCAGCCCGGCCTGCTGCGCCGCTGCCAGCAGCGGCAGGCCCAGCAACAGCAGGGGGCTCCAGCGTGCCGTCTGGCGTGCGGCATGCCGCGCCAGCGCGAACAGCGCGGAATTTCTGCGGTCGAGATATTTATTCGGCATTGCGCTTGTCAATCTTTTGTTTGAGCCAGGCGGCGAAATTCTCGCCTGCCTGCGGCTGCGTCTGCGCGGCCAGCATGCCGGCATTTTCCGGACGCGCCAGGGTGGTCAGGGCATTCACCTGCCCGGGGGCGACACCGACCACGATCCACTGGTCGGCGACTTCGACGACGACCACCCGTTCGCGATTGCCGACGGACACGCCGCCGACGATTTTCACCGGCGCATTGCCGGCGATCCGCGCCAGATTGAAACGCTTGAGCATCCAGGCGATAGCGCCCAGCAAGGCCAGCACCAGGACCAGGCCCAGCAAGACCTGGAAGAAGCCGCCGGCCGAGGCAGTGGCGGCGCTTTGTGGCGCGGCATTCTGGGACGCTTGCGCGATTGCCTGAGCGGCGCGCGCAGAGGCGGCGCCAAGCGCGAAGAACGTGGCAGCGGCACAGTGCAGCAATGACGGGCCGTAATGGCAGGTACGCTTCATCTGTTCAATTTGCGGATGCGTTCAGCGGGGGAAATGATGTCGGTCAGGCGGATGCCGAACTTGTCGTTGACCACCACCACTTCGCCCTGGGCGATGAGGCAGCCGTTGACCAGCACGTCCATCGGCTCGCCGGCCAGGCCATCGAGTTCGACCACCGAACCCTGTGCCAGCTGCAGCAGGTTCTTGATGGCGATCTTGGTGCGGCCCAGTTCGACAGTCAGCTGCACCGGGATGTCGAGGATGAAGTCGATATCGTTGTGTGTGGCGCCCTTGGCGCCGCCGGCGAAGTCCTGGAACACCGTCGCAGTCGCCGCCGGGGGGGCGGCAATCTCTGCAGCAGCCTCGCTGCGCGACTGTTCGGCAATCGCTGCAGCCCAATCGTCTTCGGCGCTGCTCTGGTTCTCGATCTCGTCAGCCATTCTCTTCTCCTTGCGCAAACTCGTTGCCATGTGTCAGTAATTTTTCCACTCGCAATGCATACTGGCCATTGAACTTGCCATAGCTGCATTCCATCACCGGCACGCCATCGACTTCGGCGGCGATGCTGGCGGGAACCGTGAGCGGGATGATGTCGCCCGCCTTCATGTTGAGGATGTCGCCGAAAGTGGCGCGGGCCGTGCCCATGTTGGCCACCAGTTCCACTTCGGCGCTCTGGATCTGTTGCGTCATCAGGCGCACCCAGCGCTTGTCCATTTCCAGCGTTTCGCCCTGCAGGCTCGAGGTCAGGATGTCGCGGACCGGCTCGATCATGGCATACGGGAAGCAGAAATGCATTTCGCCGGAGACCGGGCCCAGTTCGATGGTGAAGGTGGTCGAGACCACCACTTCGTTGGGAGTGGCGATGTTGGCGAACTGGGTGTTCATTTCGGAGCGGATGTACTCGAACTCCACCGGGTACACCGGTTCCCAGGACTTGGCATAGTTCTCGAAGATGATGCCCAGCACGCGCTGGATGATGCGCTGCTCGGTCTGGGTGAAATCGCGGCCCTCGACCCGGGTATGGAAACGGCCGTCGCCGCCGAACAGGTTATCGACCAGCAGGAACACCAGGTTCGGATCGAGCACCATCAGGGCGGTGCCGCGCAGCGGCTTCATGTGGATCAGGTTGAGGTTGGTGGGCACCACCAGGTTGCGGATGAATTCGCTGTACTTGGAGACGCGCACCGGACCGATCGAGACCTCGGCGCTGCGGCGCAGAAAATTGAACAGGCCGATGCGCAACAGCCGCGCGAAACGTTCGTTGATGATTTCCAGGGTCGGCATGCGTCCGCGGACGATGCGCTCCTGGGTCGCCAGGTTATAGGGACGAACGCCTGACAGATCCTCCTGCGCCGGAGCATCGTCCAGGTCGCCGTTGACGCCCCGCAGCAGGGCATCGACTTCTTCTTGTGAAAGAAAATTGTCAGACATGGTGTCCTTACTGGATCACAAAGGAAGTAAAGAGGACGTCCGTGACGTTTTGCGCTTCAGCACCCGCCGACAAAGGCTGTTTTACCTGCTCGAGGATTTCGCTGGCCAGCTTTTTCTTGCCTTCGACGGTAGAAATCTCGGATGCCTTCTTGCCTGACAATAGCAACAGCAGGCGGCTGCGCACCTGTGGCAGGTAGAGTTTGACAACTTCCGCATCTTTTTCACCGGTCAGCTGCAGCGAGAATGCAACTTGCAGGTACTGGTCGCCCACGCCATCCGGCTGCAGGTTGACAGTGAATGGCTCTATTACCAGGAATACTGGCGGCTTGGCCGGTTCACCGGATTTTTTTGCGGTGGTTGCATGCGCGGAGGCAGCATGCTCCGGGGTTTTCTGGCTCATGAAATACCAGGCGGCGGCACCACCGCCGCCCACCAGAATCAGTACCAGCAGGATGATGATGATCTTGTTGCCGGATTTTTTGCCTTCGCCTTCGGCGGCGCCTTTTGCCGGGGCTTTCTGTACTGCTTTGGGTGCTGTCGCCATGAGAATTCCTTTTGTGCGGCCTGATCTGTGAGGTTCATTATCGGAAAAAACGCCCGGCGTGGATGCGTCGAATAGAGCCGGGAAGCGGGCGCATATTGTCGTTTTTGCCCGCCATCCGCGACACAGACGCGTCATCGCATTGCCGTCGGCAGCGTATGGTAAACGCAAACGCATGTGCATGGTGCAACTCATGCGCAGCCGGGACCATCGCGGTCATGGGGACAATGCCGGCCTCTTGCCGAAAATTCAGACGAAGGTGTCGACCAGCCCCTGGCCGCCGATGACCTGGCGGGCCGCCCGGGTATTGATTGGCGGCGCGGCCTCGTCGCCGGTGTTGCCAGCGGCAGCGCCGTGGCCTCTCTGCTGCGCGGGCTGGTTGCCTGGACGGTCGTGGCGGTCAGGCATCCCGGCGCTGACCGAGGTTTGTCCGAGTTCCACGCCGGCCTGGTTCATCATGTCGCGCAATTTGGGCAGGGCGGCTTCCAGTGCCTGCCTGACTTCCGGCTGGGCGGAGAAAAAACTGGCGTCAGCCTGGCCGTTGCTGACATTTAGCACCACTTGCAAAGGGCCGAGATCTGGCGGGTTCAGGGTCAGCGATGCCGATTGCTGCGCGCCGGCGACCATCCACACGACTTTCTGCCCGAGCGCCTGGTCCCAGCCCGGGTTGCCGACATGCGGGGTCAAATGATCCATGGCCTTGGCGCCGGCCGCTTGCGCCGCGATCTGTGCGCCTGGCTGCAATGGCGCCATGCTGGCCGTGATCGCCGGGGGGGCCTGCATCTTTTTTGCCGCCGAAAGTTCGAGCAGCTTGTCGGCCGCGATGGCGTCGGCGCCGCGGGCGGCGCTCTGGGGCGCTGCCTGTTGTTCACTTTCCTGGCGCAGCGATGCCGCGAAATCGGCCTTCTTGCCCGGCGCCGTTGCTGCTTCCTGCGGCAAGTCCTTGCCTGCCGCAGCCGCGCTCAAGCCCTGATCTGCGCTCGCCAGCAAACCCCGCTTGCCGTCCAGCGCGGCGCGATCGGCCGCCGTGACAGTGCTGTCGGCTGCAGCGTCCGCGCCGGCAGCCGGCTGGGCCTGGAGCAGGGCGACGCCCGCTGCTGCCTGCGCCAGCAATTCGGTGGCGGTTGGTGCGGTGGCTGCGCCCTCGGCAGGCTGTTGCTCTTTATCCTTGGTGCTCGCGGTCTCGCCGCTGGCGCCATTGCCCTGGCTTGCTTTCGTCTCGCCCGGCGCTGCCGTCGAAGGCTTGGCTTCCGGCTGTTTGGCGTCACTTTTATCGGTTTGTGCGGCAGCGCGCGCCTGCGCCGATTTGTCGGCGTCGCGCCGCTCGCTGATCTGCTGTGACAGCATCTGGTTGAAAGCGCCGTTCTGCGCGGCAGGCCCTGGCCGCGCCGGCGTAGCGGTGCCCGAGGCGGGGCTGGAAATATTCAGGATCGCTGGAGTTTGCATGCTGTTATCGCCATTTCTCTGGTCATGTCACGGTGTTCCTGGGTGGAGCCCTAGCGTTTGTACATTGCGCTGCGCGCCGCGTATTCATCCATTTGCTTCTGGTCGCGCTTGTTTTCCTTGTGCAGCCTGGCCGTTTCTGCGCGGCTGGCCAGCGTATCGTAGGACATGCGCTTGCGCTCGCACTCCTGCCAGGTCTTGCGCTCATTGTCGATGCGGTGCCTGGCGTTCTGCACGATCGTCTGCTGGCCAGCGATGGCGGTATCGAGCTTGTCGATGAAAAGCTGGAAATTCCGGTATTGCATCGCGCTGATGCCGCTGGCCTGGCTGCCCTGGAAGCGGGCTGCGTACTCATCCCGGTAGCCCAGCAGCATGTCGAGCTTCTTTTGGCATTCCTCGGCTGCGCGGTTCGCTTCGCCCAGCCGCTTGGCGGCCTCGTCGCTGTCCTTGACGGCGAGTTCGATCAGGGTAAGAAGCGCGGAAGGATGGGCCATGTTGTCATCTTAATCGATTCGGTCCGGCTTCAATCAGGGGAATAGCGCGGCAAGTTGCTGCAAGCTCTCGTTTATGCCGGAGCGTTCGCTGACATCCTGTTGCAGGAATTTCTCTATGGCCGGGAACAGCGCGATCGCCTGGTCCAACACCGGGTCGCTGCCGTGCGCATAGGCGCCGACGCTGATCAGGTCGCGGTTGCGCTGGTAGCGCGAGGTCAGTTGTTTCAGGCGACGCGACAGTTGCTGGTGGTTGGCATCGGTGATGTTGTGCATGGCGCGGCTGATCGATTGCTCGATGTCGATGGCCGGGTAATGGCCGGCTTCCGCCAGGCTGCGGTTGAGCACGATATGGCCGTCGAGGATGGCGCGCGCCGAATCTGCGATCGGGTCCTGCTGGTCGTCGCCCTCCGTCAGCACGGTGTAGAAGGCGGTGATCGAGCCGCCGCCCGGCTTGCCATTGCCGGCGCGCTCGACCAGCGCCGGCAGCTTGGCGAATACCGAAGGCGGATAGCCCTTGGTCGCCGGCGGCTCGCCGATGGCCAGGGCAATTTCGCGCTGCGCCATGGCGTAGCGGGTCAGCGAATCCATGATCAGCAGGACATGCTTGCCCTCGTCGCGGAAATGCTCGGCAATCGCGGTGGTGTAGGCCGCGCCCTGCAGGCGCATCAGCGGCGGCGTATCGGCCGGCGCTGCCACCACCACCGAGCGCTTCAAGCCCTCCGGCCCGAGGATCTGCTCGATGAATTCCTTGACCTCGCGGCCGCGTTCGCCGATCAGGCCGACGACGATGACGTCGGCGGTGGTGTAGCGCGCCATCATCCCCAGCAAGACCGATTTACCCACGCCGGAGCCGGCGAACAGGCCCATGCGCTGGCCGCGACCCACCGTCAGCATGCTGTTGATGGCGCGCACGCCGACGTCGAGGATATGCGAAATCGGCTCGCGCCCCAGCGGATTGGCGGCGCGCACGTTGAGCGGCGCCGAATGATGGCTGTGCAGGGGGCCGAGGCTGTCGAGCGGGCGGCCGGCGCCGTCCAGTACCCGTCCCAGAAGCGCGTCGCCGACCGGCAGATGGCGGCCGCGGTCGCTGGGGCGGCGGCGCGGATGGTTGACCTCGCCGGGACGCGGCAGCGATTGCACCGTTTCCACCGGAAACACGCGGCTGCCGGGAATGACGCCCTCGACATCGCTCTGCGGCATCAGGAACAGCTTGTCGTCGTTGAAACCGACCACTTCAGCCTCGATTTTCGCGCCGTTCGGCAGCGGGATCGTGCAGGCGCTGCCGACCGCGAGTTTCAGGCCGACCGCTTCCATCACCAGTCCCGCCACGCGCGTGACCCGGCCCGACACCTGCATCGGCTCGACGATTGCCGCCAGTTCGCCGCAATCGCGCAGATAGGCTTGCCAGCGTGCGGTGCGCGAGGGCGGGGCGCTCATTATGCGAGCCAGTCCGATTGCTTGCCCAGCGCCTCGGTGATCCGTTGCCAGCGGGTGCCGATGGTAGCGTCGATCTGGTTGGTAGCCGTGTCGATGCGGCAGCCGCCACGCTGGATCTGGCCATCTTCGACGATGCGCCAGCCGGCCTTGTCCAGCTCGTCGTGCATCTGCGCCCTGATGATGGCGGCGTCAAGCGGGTTCAGCATCAGCAAGGCTGGCTGCTGCAGGCTGGGCAGGTAGCGGATCGCTTCACTGACGATCGGCGCCACCAGCTCCGGGCGCACTGCCAGCGCGGTTTTCAGCATGGCGCGGGCCAGGTCCAGCGCCAGCGCGAGGACGTCGTTGGCGATCGCCTGGTCGGCGCGCACGGCTTCCTCGCCCAGTTGTCGGGCGATTTGCTGCAGATGGACCATTTCCTCAGCGCCCTCGGCGCGTCCCTCCGCCAGTCCCTGGGCGCGGCCTTCTGCGTGGCCGTCTGCGAGCCCCTCGGCATGGCCGCGGGCGCGCGCTTCTTCACGGATCGCGGCGAGTTCCTCGATGCCGACGGTCGGGGCTGCGGCCGGCGCCGGTGCCGGACGGGCGCTCGGCCTGGTGTCGCCAAATGAATGCATCTCCCAGCGTTCGAAGGCGGATTGCTGTTCCTTGGGCAGGATGGCGCTAGACATACGCATCCTCGCCCTTGGCGCCGAGGGTGATCTGGCCTTCGTCGGCCAGGCGCCTTACGATCTGCAGGATTTCCTTCTGCTGCACTTCGACTTCCGACAGCCGCACCGGCCCCTTGGAGTCCAGGTCTTCGCGCATCATTTCGGCGGCGCGCTGCGACATGTTCTTGAAGAATTTCTCGCGCAATTCCGGATTGGCGCCTTTGAGCGCAATGATCAGCGACTCGGACTGCACTTCGCGCAGGAGGATCTGGATGCCGCGATCCTCGATATCGAGGATGTTGTCGAACACGAACATCTCATCCATGATCTTCTGCGCCATGTCGGCGTCGTAGTTCTTCAGGTTGGACAACACCGACTGCTCGGTTTCGCTGGACAGGAAGTTGAGGATCTCGGCCGCGGCGCGCACCCCGCCCATCGGCTTTTTCTTGATGCTCTCGTTGCCGGACAACAGCTTGGTCAGCACATCGTTCAGTTCGCGCAGCGCGCCCGGCTGCACGCCGTCCAGGGTGGCAATACGCAGCACCACGTCATTGCGCAGGCGCTCGGTAAAGTGGTCCAGCACTTCGCATGCATGGTAGCGCTCAAGGTGCACCAGGATGGTGGCGATGATCTGCGGGTGTTCGTTGCGGATCAGTTCGGCCACCGATTGCGCATCCATCCATTTCAGGCTCTCGATGCCCGAGGCGTCGCGGGTGCCGAGGATGCGGTTGAGCAGCGAGGATGCCTTGTCATCGCCCAGCGCCTTGGTCAGCACCTGGCGGATGTATTCATCCGAGTCCAGCCCCAGCGCCGAGGCCTGCTCGGTTTCAGTGCGGAATTCCTCCAGCACCTCGTTAAGGCGGGAATTGGCGATGCCTTTCATGGTCGACATGGCTGCACCGAGCTTCTGAACCTCGCGCGGGCCCAGATGTTTCATCACTTCGGCAGCTTCATCCTCGCCCAGCGCCAGCATCAGGATCGCGCCTTTTTCTATGCCTGCATCACTCATTTGTTCCTACCCAGGTTTTGACTACATTTGCCACCAGTTTCGGATCGTCGCGCGCCAGTTGCCGGGCGCGATCCAGATTGCTCACCTGAGGTGGCTGATGCAGCTCGACCACGTCTTCAGCCAGCGCATCGTCATCGGCGTCGTAAGTGACGGCTGGCGGTGGCGGCTGCAGGCTGGCATCGATGCGCCTCCAGATCGGCTTCAATATCTTGAACCAGAGCAGCAACAGCATGACGATGCCCAGCAAGTACCTGCCGCCATCCTTGGCCAGTTGCAGCATCGTATCCGGCTGCTTCCAGATCGGCAGCGGCTCGATTTTTTCCTTGTCCATGCCCGCGAACGGGCTGTTGACCACGTTCAGGGTATCGCCGCGGTCGCGGTTGTAGCCCATCGCTTCCTTGACCAGGTCGTTGATCTGGGTCTTTTCCGCATCGGACAGCGGCTTCATCGTCACCTTGCCGTCCTTGCCAACTTCGCGCTTGTAATTGACCACCACCGCCACCGAGAGGCGCTTGACGCCTCCCATCGGTTGCTGCACGTAGCGCACGGTCTTGTCGACTTCATAGTTGACGGTGACGTCTTTCTGCTGGGCGGTGGCGGGCGCCGTGCCTGCCGCTGCGCCCGGCGCAGCGGCAGGGGCTGTGAGCGGGGCGGTGGCTGGCGCCGGCGGCTGGTTCGACAGCGCGCCGGGCACGCCGGTGGCGCCGGCCTTGGCGCCGTTCAGGGATTCGCTGGATTGCTGGCTGCGCACCGAGCCGCTGTTGGGCTCCTGATTCGGCTTGTAGATTTCGGCTGCCTGCTCGGTATGACTGAAGTCGACATCTGCTGTGGCCTCGGCACGCACATTGTCGGCGCCGACGATCGGCGTGATGATCGACTCGATGCGTTTGACGATGTTTTGCTGCAGCTCCTGCACATACTTCAGCTGGCTGGGGTCGAGGCCGTTGGCGTCGCGCGGCTTGTCGTTTTGCGACAGCAGGTTGCCGTTCTGGTCGATGATGCTGACGTTCTTGGGCGGCAGATCCGGCACGCTGCTGGCGACCAGGTGCACCACCGCACTGACCTGTTGCTGGTCCAGGCTGCGGCCCGGATGCAGGTTGATGAGGACCGAGGCGGTCGGCTTTTGCTGGTCGCGCACGAATACGGAAGCCTTGGGCAGTGCCAGGTGCACGCGCGCCGCGGCGACTTGCGCAATCGCCTGGATCGAGCGCGCCAGCTCGCCTTCGAGGGCGCGCTGGAAATTGACCTGCTCATGGAATTGCGACACGCCCAGCTTCTGGTTTTCCATCAACTCGAAGCCGACGTTGCCGCCTTTGGGCAAACCCTGCGACGCCAGTTTCAGACGGGCGTCATGTACCTGGCTGGCCGGCACCAGGATGGCGCCGCCGCCTTCGGCATACTTGTAGGGGGTGTTCATCTGTTGCAGGGAAGCGACGATGGCGCCGCCGTCGCGGTCGGAAAAATTGGAAAACAGCACGCGGTAATCCGGTTGCTGACTCCACATCCACACGCCCGCCATGGTCGCTATCGCCAATGCGGCGCCGACCATCAGCATGATATTGCGGCCGGCCGCCGATTGCGCGAAACCTGCCATGCCTGATACGCCTGGAGCCAGGGCGCCTTCGCCTGCTACTGCCATGATGTGCCCCCCTGTTTGCTGTTATCTACGATTGTTCGATTCACGGAATTCCCCAAATGCCGGTCCCTTTTCAGGTTTTCGCTTATTGTCGGCGCTGGCGCGCATTTCAATCCTTGGAATAGAGCAATATTTTCACAGCTTATCAGAGCGCCGGATTTTCATGCGACTGCTAAGGTAGCGCCGTGTAAAAGTAAAAGGCGGTATGCCGCCGAGGAGTCATTCATGAAAACCCAGATGATCGATGCCGGTCGCATTGAAGCCATGATGGCGCAACTCAAGGCGGCGGCAACTCGCCCGCAGGGCGGCGTCAACCCGGCGGCGGCCGATGGCGCCACGACCTCGACCAAAAAAGTCGGATTTGGCGACGCCCTGAAAGCTTCGCTGGACCAGGTCAACCAGTCGCAGAAAAAAGCCGAACGGATGAGCGAGGCATTCATGAGCGGCGACGACAAGGTCAGCCTGTCGGACACCATGATTTCGATGCAGAAGGCGAACATCAATTTCCAGACCACCCTCCAGGTGCGCAACAAGCTGGTGTCGGCCTATCAGGACATCATGAACATGCAGGTGTGACAAAGGCAATTCAGGTGGTCGCCAGCGCCATTTTGATCGCATCAAGCGCGGCGATCGCATCCGCGGCGGCTGTCGAGGTGCTGTCGGCGGCGCACGCAGCGACAATCATGCGTGCGCTGATGCAGATGCGAAGCGCGCTCACTGGCGTGTTGCCGCGCTGCCCGCAGGCGACCGGTTGTCCCAGCTGAAATCTTCGCGCCGCGTTGCCTGCGGTGGCGCGCATTAATCCCCGATAGATTTCTTGTGTCTCGTCGCGATGCAATGGCCGGCGTCCGCCACGCTCATCCGGCATGAACAATAAAAATGAAAAAATCGTTTGCGCCCGGTCCCAGCGTTCTTCGCTGCCAAGCGCATGCCGCTCAAGCGGCGCCACCGGCAAGGCCTCAAAGCATGCATCAGCAGCCAGACGCTGACGAATTTTTTCGCCAAAATCGTGCACGAAAGCGTCCGCCAGTGCGTCGGGGACGGCACAGAAACGCCGCAATTCGGTCAGCGCGGCTTGCCAACGCAACAACAGTCCAAAATTGCTCTTGTCCGGCAGAGCGCGGGCAGCTGGCCAGTCCGGCGGCCAGTCGCCCGCACAAGAATAGGCACGCAAGCCCGCATCAAGCGGGAGATCCCGGTAGCGCCTGCCGATTTCGGCAGGAATCAGCAGGGCGCCGCAAAACGTCGGGCCGGAAATGAATTTGGAGCCGGTTACCGCCAGCATGCAGCCGTGCGACAGATAGGCATGGAGCGTTGCCGGGGCAAGGCGAAACTGGCAGGCATCGACCAGGATCTCGACTTGCGACGGCCAGCGTTTTTTCAGGGCGAGCACGGAGGCTATGCCGGGTACGATCAGCCCTGTCTTGCTGACGTCAGTCAGCACCAGCAATACGGATTTGCCTGCAGAGGCTGCTTCGCTCACACAGGCATTGCACTCGGCATCCACGCGCGCCGGATCGCGCAAACTGCCGTCCGCATCGCGTGGCGACAGTGTCACCAGCTCGCATGGCTGATCGCCCAATGGCGCGCCGGTGGCCACTTCCTCGCTGAAGGCTGTGCAGGCGCCGAAATGCCTGCCCTGGAGCGCCGCTGGAACGCCGCGGCCGGTTTCGCCGGCAGCAATCATCACAATGCGCTGCGGTTTTATCCATTGCCCCGCCAGCATGTGCAAATCTGTACCCGACGCCGCCAGAACGGCACTGACGCCATCCCCCGGTGCAATGCCACAGAGTTGCAGCAATTCGGCACGGATACGCTGCATTTGCGTCGCATAGACCGCTGCTGCCGGCCGGTCTTGCAACTGGCGCTGGCAGATGTCGCGCAAATCCTGCGCCGCCTTGTATGCATGGGTTGAAATCACCGATGCCGTCGATGAACCGAGCGCCACCAGGTCCGGATCCGGAGATACGCCGCAACCGTAACGCGACAGGCCAGAAAGCGGATCCGCCACAATACGCTCATCACCGCCCGCAACCAGCAGCGCTTCCGTGGGGGGAAGTCCGGTCAAGCAGTCCTGTGCCTCCCGCACTGCTCAGCCCGCTGCCTGGCCCAGGCGGGCGTTGTCCAGCATCTGGCGAAATGCCAAAAACAGCTTGCGCATGGCCGGTTTTTTGTAGGGAAAGAGATCCTCGGGATCCATGGCATGCACGATCATGGCGTTGTCCGATTCAAATATCAACAGCTCGCCGGAGGCTGTTTCGGCGCAGTCCATCGCGATATAGGGCAATTTCATGCGTTGATGGATTGCCAGCAGGGCCACGGCGTGACGCCGGGCGAATTCGTCATCAAAAGTCCGCATGATCGCGGCCTCTTCGGCGCGCTTTTCGGTGCTCTCGGCCATGCCGGCATTGAGGTAATGAACCATCCAGCGTTCTGACACGGCAAAATGGCAGATGAAAGGTCGCCCTTCCACCAGGGCGACCCGGTACTTGCGGAACAGGCCATCACTCCCGCTGTAATCGACAAAGCGCGACAGAAAGAAACCTTCTGCCTCGACATTGTTCAGATAGCCGGCGACGTCTTCCGGTCCGGCGAGCTTTTCCAGGCTTTGTCCGGCATGCGAGCCGAGCGGGCGCACGATGACCGGAAAGCCGCCATCCGGCAAAATCGAACCGATCTCCACTGTGCCGTGCGCCAGCGCTTCCAGGACTTCGCGGCCGATGCGCACGGACGCCGGCATCTGCAGGCCCGGCGTGCCCTTGAGTGCCGCGTAGACGCCATCACGGGAGAGCACCGCAATATGTTCCGGCAGATTTACCACCGGCCTTGGCCAGTCCGCCACATACGCCACCAGACGCTGCAGCAAGGGCTGGTTGGCATCGGATTCGGCAACTGCCACCATCATCACATCGTGATCCGGCACATTCTCGGGCCACTCGGATTGTGCCGTCAGGTACAGCAGTTCCAGGGAAACGTCGGTATCCTCAAGCAGGAATTCAACCGGCGTATTGCTCATCAGGTCGCCCGGCCCCATGATGACCAGCAGTCGCAGGCCCGGTCCGGCCTGGCGCGCGGGCAAGGTGTAATACGGCTGCATCGCAATCGCTTCAGCCTGCACGGCCATGGCATTTTCGCGGTTGCCGGTCAGTTGCAGTACAGTCGAGAAATCCAGCAAGGCATTCGCATCCCGGGGATTTTCCTGGGCGCGCGCCAGCAATTGCGCGCCGAGCGGGCGTAGGTCCTCGCCGTTGAAGGCGCGCCGCATCAGGGCAGCGACGCCGATCAATGGCGGCGTTGCGGCACCTGCTGCCTGTGAATTTTTTGACATCATCTCCTCCGTTATCCGCTCAGACATGGCGGGCAGCTCCCTGGGCGAGGACGGCCGCCAGCAAGGCGTCAACATCCTGCAATTGCGTGCGGTGGTTGACGATGGCCACGCGGATGGCCAGCTGGCCATTGATGGTCGTGCTGGACGGCGCCACGATGCCAGCCTCCTGCAGGTCGGCAACGATCGCGGCATTGACGCTGTCGGCATCTGCCGAGCGGTAGCGGAAGCAGACGATGTTCAGTGAAACCGGCGCCAATAATTCGAGTTGCGGATGCTTGCCGATCTGTTCTGCAAGATGGCGTGCCAGGCTGCAGGTGCCTGAAATCACCTGGCCCATTTTTTCGGCGCCATGCACCTTGATGGTGAACCAGGTCTTGAGCGCCCGGAACCCGCGCGACAGATCGGGGCCAAAGTCGCACGGCCATGGCGATCCGGCCGAGATGCCTCGGCTATCCCGGCGCAGATAGGCGGCCGGGGCGGCGAATGTGCGGTAATGCAGGTCACCGTCGCGTACCAGCACAAAGCCGGCGTCGTAGGGCACCTGGCCCCATTTGTGAAAATCGAAGGCGATCGAATCCGCGCGCTCGATGCCGGCCAGGCGCGGCGCCAGATCCGGCGCCAGCATGGCGAGGGCACCATAGGCGCCATCGATGTGAAACCATAGCTGGTTGCGCTGCGCGACATCCGCCACCGCGGTGAGATCATCGACTGCGCCCACATCCACGGTGCCGGCGGTCGCCGCCACGAAGAAGGGTTGCAGGCCGGCGTCGCGGTCTGCGGCAATGGCGGCTTCGAGCGCGGCGACATCCATCTGGAACTGCGCGTTGACCGGGATGATGCGCAGCGCATCGATGCCGAGTCCGGCCAGGTCCATCGCCTGTGAAATGCAGCCGTGCGCGCCAGAAGAAGTGTAGGCAACCAGGCGCTGGCCGGCGTGCGCCAGGCCTTGTTTGCGCACTTGCGTGCCCAATGCCGCGGTGCGCGCCACCAGCACGCTGATGAAGTTCGCCATCGACGCGCCGGTGACGAACAAGCCGCTTGCGCTGGCCGGGAACTTGAACAGCTCGCGCATCCATTGCACGATCTGCCGCTCGACTTCGACCGGCATCTGGTCGCGGCCGCCGAGATTGGCATTCAGTCCCGCCGCCAGCATTTCCGCGAGCATGCCAACGGGCGTGCCGCCGCCCTGGACCCAGCCAAAAAAACCGGGGTGGATGTTCGCTGCCGTGTACGGCACGACATGTTGCATGAAGTTGTCGTGCACTTCAGCGATGTCGCCGGGCTGTTGCGGCAGCGCTTCATGAAACAGCTTGCGGATATCGGGCGGCGTCGGTTGCCAAACCGGGCGCGAGCGGATGTCTTGCAAATAATCCAGCATGTCGTCCAGCATGCGGTGCCCTTGTGCCCGTAGCTCGTTCCAGTCTTCTGGGTCCAGTGTGTCTTCCGCGGCGTCGCGCATGTGTTTTCTGATTTCTGCAGTAAGTTGGCATGGTAACCATGCCTTGTAAAAAGGAAAGCTGGAATGATGCGAGGGGTTTATTGCGTGCAGCGATGGCGTAAACGGCGGGCAGGGCGGCTATTTCAGCATGCCGCTGCTCTTGGCGTTTTGCTCGCGCTCCAGCTTGGTGATGTACCGTTGTATCGCCGACAACATCGACGGCGGCAGTTCGATGAACAGGCAACCAATGCGCCGGACCGTTTTGCCTGTCGGCAGGGTGATGTCTTGACAGTTACGCACCTGTAATGCCGTCACCACAACCGTATTGCCCGGCAAATGGATTTGACAATCATTGAATATCTTGCCGTAGGTAGCATCCAGCGCTTTTTTGTCATCGATTAATGCCACACCGCCGCCGCTGACGTTTTGCAGGGTCAGCGTGACTGTTTCGGTGCCGAGTTCATGCTGGATCGGCACGGCACAGCGTACCGGATTGGTGATCGGCGTCGGCACCCGGTAGTATTCGCGTCGCTGCAACCGGACAATTGAGGTCGGAACGGGCAGCGAAAGCGCTGGCAATCCCTTATAAGTGCAGTCCTCAACGGCAGTTGCTGAAAACAGGATGCGGATACGGTCGAGCACGGTTTCAAACGAAATGTTCGTGCTTTTGGTGATGCGCTGGTTTATCGCGGCATCGGATGCGCAGTCGATGAACAGCGTGTCGCTGTCTTCATCGACCCCCAGCACGGAGGTGATGAGTCCTTCCGGACTGCCCTCGATACTCATGGTGACGAGCTGGCGCTGCTGTTCCAGCGAGCGCAGCAGGGAAATGATCTCCCGGCGCGTGCGCACCCTGAAGGAGCTTAATTCCTCATCCTTTGGATTGTCCGGATTGATGATGGTTTGCATCGAGATGTCGTATTATCGGATCGGCACGGGCACAGCTTCTTGACTCGGATGCCATATCATACCGTTCCATTGCCCTATTGCCCAGCGTCAAGATGATAAAGCCAGGCCAGCAGTTCCGCAACGGCGCGATACAAGGCCGGCGGAATGTGGCTGTCCAGGTCGACCTGCATCAGCAATGCCACCAGTTCCTTCGATTCATGCACGAACACGCCATTTTCACGGGCACGGCGAATGATTTCATCGGCGATCATGCCGCGCCCCTTGGCCAGCACCTTGGGCGCAGACTCGCCTGCCAGATAAGCCAGCGCCACCGCGTTCTGCGGACGGTTCTCAGGTTTTGTTGTCATCGTTGACAATCAGGGCGTCCAGCGGCGAGCCGGCAGCATCCAGCGCCAGCGCCAGTTCGCCGCCATGCGCGCGCAGCAGCGCCGCGCTGGCGGCCGCTTCGGTGCGCACCAGGATGCTCACTCTTTCGCCCGTCAGATGAATGGTTGCGGACACTTGTCCCAGATGCGGCAGATCGAACTTCACCGCGCTTTGCCAGGCTTCCTGCTGATCCTGCTCCTTGCCATGGCCAGCATCGCGCTCGACTTCCCACGCGAATTTCTGTCCCGGCCATAGTTCACCCTGCCACGCGAAGCGCTGGGTTTCCAGCGCATTGAGCTGTGCTTGTATCAATTGCGCAACTTGTGGGTTGAGTTCGCCGGCCGCGCCGCCAGCCTGGGACTGCTGGCTATTGCCCAATTGCTGGATCAGGCGGTTTAGCTGCGACTCAAGGCCGGGTTGCGTGGTGTTGCCGGTGCGCGCCTGCAGCTCGGCCGCGAGTTCTGGAATCGACTGGCCATTGCTGATCCATTGGCTCGCGAGGTGGCGCAACAGTGCCGCCTCGGTATTGCCGCTGGCGGATGTCGCGGCGCCGCCCTGGGCCGCTTGTGGTTCGCCCAGAAGCGCCGTCAGCGAGCGGCTGCCGGTGGCCCACTGGGCGAGGTGCGATTCATAAAACAGGCCGCTGGCATCCACGGTGTCATGCAACGCAGCTGCAACCTGGGCGGTATCGGCGAGCGGTTTCGGCAGCATGGGCACGCGGCCGGCCAAGGCGGTCGCGCCGCCGTTTTGCTGGGCACTATGCAACAGGCTGTCGATCAGGCGGGCGGCCGAGCTCAACCTGGCGGGGGCATCGCCGTCGTGCGCCTGGCCAGCGACACCCAGCAAAAAGGTTGGGCGCGGCTGACGGTCTACCAGGGTCATCGATAGTTCGTCGCCAACCTTGGCGCCGACAGGCAACGACATGCGCGCAGATGCATCGGCCACGCGTACCAGGAAGGTGCCGTCCTGGAGGCGTTCCAGCACCTTGGCAGGGACCTCCTGGCCAAGCGAGATCTGATTGAGCCGGTGATAAACCTCCTGCCGGGCATCGGTGCTTGCGCTGGCAGGCGTCGGTGCTTCGACATAGGCAAGCGGCCGGGCCCCGAGGTTGTCGGTCCGCGGCAGCATGCTCAAGCCTGGCTCGAACCGTAGGCTTGTGACAGCTTGCGTTCAGTGCCGGTGCTGTTGAGCAGATTCGATAACTGTGCCATCCACGGCTCGGTCAGGTTGCGGATCTCGCGGTCATCGGCAAGAATTTTCTGGATGATCCTGACCTTGCGCACGCGCGATTCGCCGGTGAGTGGCACCGGTGGTTCGCCCTGGCGCAGCGTTTCGACATGGCCTGCGCAACGCGTTTCCAGCGCCACCAGCTGATCCCAGTCACCCTTGCGGGCTGCTGTCAGCATCTGGTCGGTAATGATGGCGACGGTTTCGTAGAGGGAAATGACTTCGTGGCTATTCATTTTTGGTCATGCCTTTACCAAACGGGAGCTTTGCGGGGTCAGCGAATCGTAGGCGCTCGCCAGGGGCGCGGCCGCTGGCGCCGGATCGGGTGCAACGATTTCTGTCGCGCCTATGCTTTCCCAGGCTTGCTTCAGGTCTTTCAGCAAGCCATGGACTTCGTCGAGCATTTCCGGCTGGTTGTTCAGGTTTGCCTGCAGCAGGCGGTTACACATGTATTCATACAGGGCGTCGAGATTGCCGGCGATGCCGCCACCGGCATTCTTGTCAAGGCTGGCACGCAAGCCGCTTTCAATGATGGAAATGGCTCTGGAAATCGACTGGCCTTTACCAGCGATGTTGCCGGCTTTCATTTGGCTGGTGGCGTTTGATACCGCGACCAGCGCACCTTCGAACAGCATGACGATTAATTTGTGCGGGCTGGCGGCAAAAACGCCGGTTTCGACGCCGACCTTGGCATAGGCATTTGCCCCGCTGTTAAGTGTTCCAAACATTGTTTATCCTTTTAGTATCCCTTGGACAGGTTGGCAAGCTGTTGCGACAGGAATGTGGTGGTTTTGTCCATGCTGGCAATACTCACGTCTAGCGCGGTGAATTGTGCGCGATAGCGCTTTTCAATCACCACCAGCCGGTCGTTGATGCGTCCTTTTTCCGTGGCCAGATTCTTGAGCGATGCATTGATGCCGTCGGTGCGGCTATTCAGCGGACCATCGCTACCGAGAAGTGAGCCTAACAATGTGTTGAACTGGCTGGCATAGCCCCTGGAAAAATTGACTTTGCCACGGTCGCCGAGACCGCCGCCGCTGACGGTCAGAGCCAGACCTTCCGTGGCCGAGCCGGTCGCGCCGCTTAGCGTCTGTCCGGAGCCGGTGGCGGCGATGCCATTGAGGGTGCCTGCAACATCCAGTCCTGCGCTGGTAGTTTGCGCTGCACCGAGCAGGTTGGTTAGGCCGTTGCCACCCGTGATTTCGACATTCGAGGCTGAGCCATATTTGTTCGAAGTGAGACTCAACAAACCACCGGATTGGCTGGCCGTGATTGAAATCCCGATGCTGGAAAATGCGGCAGCGCCGTTGATTTTCGATTGCACTTCGGCGGCCAGCGCTGCAGCGTCGGCATAAACCGCCTGCGAGAGCGTAATGCTGGCAGTCACGCCATTCACCTTGACTTCCAGGGTGTCGTTGCTGCCGTCGATGGTGAGTCCTGCGACTGACTGACCGACCGTCTTGCCCTGCGTCGCAAGTTGCGTGACATTCAGCGCATACGCGCCGGTGCCAGTCTTGGCGCTGGCGCCGGTATAGGACACCAGGCTGTCGCTGCTCTTGCCAGTGGCGGCAAAGAGGCTGGCGATGTCGGAAAAATTGCTATCCATCGCCTTTTGCAGCTTGCTGCTGTCCAGCGCCAGCGTGCCATCCTTTTGCAGCGACACGCCGATGTCGGACAGCCGGGAGTAGGCGCCGGCGCCGCCATCGACGGCGGCCGTGAGCACCCCGCGAACCTTGACCTGGATGGCCCGCAAGGTGGCGTCACCGGTCAATACCGAGGCTTTTTTGGTGGCGGCATCGTACGCGGAGAGCTGCTTCATGGTGGCGTTGATCTGGTTATACGCCGATACGAACTGGGTCACCGCACCATTGGCTGCAGCCGTATCCCGAGTCACGGCGATACTGGTCGGGCTGCCGGCATTGGTCTTGAGGAGATTCAGCGTGACGCCTTCAATGACGTCAGTCACGGTGTTGCTTGACTTGCTGATGGCCACGCCATCAACCTTGAATTCGGCGTTCTGCGCCGTGACGGTTTCCGTAAAACCCTGTCCCGCCGGCGCTGCGGCCGGATCATGGTTTAACAGCGCCTGCAGTCCGGCATCTCCCGACACCGCAATCTTGAGGCTGTTGGTCTTGCCGGTAGCGGTTTCGCTCAGCACCAGGCGGAAGGGCGAGGTGCCGCCATCGTTGATGATCGAGGCCGTTACGCCGATGCCCGCCTTGTTGATGGCATCGCGGATGCCTGACAGCGAATTGTTGCTGCTGTCGATGGTGACGGTCTTGCTGCCGTTGCCGTTGCTGGCAAAGCTGGCGCCGGTGTATTTGCCGCTGGCGCTGTCGAAAGCGCCGCCGCTGATGGTGCCAAAATCAAAAGTGATGGTGCCGGTGCCGATGGCTGCTGTGGAGCTCGATTGACCTGCTGAAGCGAGTTTTTGCGCCTGTGCCAGCTTGCTGACTTCGAGGGCATAGGTGCCGGCCGTGGCTGTCGTGCTGCCGGTGGCTGCAACCACAGCGCTGTCGGCTGCGGCTATCTTGAATGCCTGAAATTTGCTGAGGTCGGACAGTCCCTGCACCGAGGTCTGGAAGGCGGCGAGTGCGCCTTTCAGTGCGCCAATGCCGGAAAGCTTGGCATTGTAGCTGGCTTCCTGCGTGGCAAGCTTGGTCAGTGGCTGTTGCTCAACCGACATCAACTGCGTGACAATGCTGTTCACGTCAAGTTTTGAGCCGATGCCAGCGGATGAAAGTCCCAATTACGCCTCCTGCAGAAAACATCAATATACTTGTTTATCGGCAGTGTCAAAGCGAACTTTAGACGGTGGTTTTGCCGTCTATTTCACCCTATCAGGCCTTTTGCCTGATTAATATCCCGCTCGATTGATCCAGCGCCTTGGCAATTTCCAGGGCTTCCTTGGTCGGCATCTGTCGCAGCACTTCCTTGGTCTCCCTGTCTATAACCTTGACGACGACTTGCTTGGTGTCAGAATCCACCGTAAATTCAACTCCCTGTCCAGCCATCTGCATCGATTTATTGATATTTTTGACGGCTTGGGCGACTTGCTCCATGCTGGGGGGGGCGACTGCCTGGTTCACTGCCGTGATGGTCTCCAGCGTCGTTGCAGCCGGTTTGGCGGCAGCCTTCTGCATCTCCCGCTCTGGTTGTGCCGGGCTCGGCTGAGCGCCAATTGAATTCGGTCGAATGTCCATGATCACTCCCTGTAATGGGCAAACCCCGGCCGATGAATATCGGCCGGGGTTGTTACAACATTATGCTCTGTCGTTGATTAACGCAGCAGGGCCATCACGCCGTTCGGCAGCGAGTTGGCTTGCGCCAGCATGGCGGTGCCAGCTTGTTGCAGGATCTGGCCGCGGGTCAGGTTGGCCGTTTCAGCAGCGAAGTCGGTGTCCTGGATGCGGCTACGGGAAGCAGCGAAGTTTTCCGAAGCAGAATTCAGGTTGGTGACCACAGCCGAGAAGCGGTTCTGGATCGCACCGAGTTGCGCACGGGTGCTGTTGATCTGACCCAGCGCCGCATCAGCCGCCTTGAGCGCGTTGTTCGCACCGGCCACGGTGGAGATATCCATGGTCGAGACCTTGTAATCCACTTGCGCAACACCTGCCAGATTCAGGGAAGTCGCCAATGCGCCAGTCGCGCTGATGGTTGTGCCGAGTTTTGCGGACAGTGTCAGGCCAGCTTCGTATTTTGCAGCAGTGGTGGTGATCGTCGAAGTCAGTGCAACGCCGTTCGTCGCATCTGCGGCAACGCTGGTGTCCTGCACGGTGAAATCAGCGCCGTTAGCCGAAGAAAACTTGAGCTGACCGCTGACGACTTCTGCGGAAACGCCAGTTTGCGTGGCATATTTGTTGATTTGATCGGCGGCGTGCTGAGCCGTATCGCCCGTTGTCGGGCTGAAGTTGATGGCAGTGCCGTTGACCGTCAATTGCGCAGTCTTGCCAACAGCAACAGCGGCGAAGCCCGCGGTGGTCAGCGTGTTGGTCGTGGCACGTGCCGCGGTCACGCCGGTGGTGCCGCTCTGTGCGTTGATCGCATCCACCAGGCCGCCGAAAGTGCTGACGCCGGCTGTGGTAATCGCGGTGCCGTTGATGCTGATGGCGCCGCCAGCGATCGTGGTGCCTGTGCTGCCTGCAGTGCTGGTGGCCGTAGTGGCGCCCAGTTGCGAGGAGCGCGAGTCGCCCACGGAGACGCCGATGGTTTCGCCGGCGTTCGCGCCAACCTGGTATTGCTGGTTGGAATAGGAGCCGTCGAGGATCTTCAGGCCGTTGAAGCTGGTGGTGTCGCCGATGCGGCTGATTTCCGAAACCAGCTGGCTGACTTCCTGTTGCAGAGCAGCGCGGTCAGACGAGCTGTTGGTGGCGTTGGCTGATTGCACGGACAGTTCGCGGATACGCTGCAGCGAGTCGCCGATCTGGCCCAGTGCGCCTTCAGCGGTCTGTGCCAGCGAGATGCCGTCATTGGCATTACGTGCGGCTTGGCTCAGGCCGCGGATTTGCGACGTGAAGCGTTCGGAAATCGCCAGGCCGGCGGCGTCGTCCTTGGCGCTGTTGATGCGCAGGCCGGAAGACAGGCGCTGCAGGGAGCTTGCCAGGGCAGACTGGGAAGTCGTCAGGTTACGCTGTGAATTCAACGACGCGATATTGGTATTAATGACTGAAGACATTTTGTTTCTCCTTTAATTGGGGCGATATTTCTAGCTCGGCTGCGTTCAATTTGGTTTGCACTCGTTTGTGTCGCGAATCAAACCGTGTTGTTAGCTTTATCGGGCGGTACTGGAAAAAGTTTAGGTCTGGAAACAACTTTTATTTTTCCAGTCTCGCTCGAACATGAGCCAGACAAGTTGTTGTCGGTGCCTTTCTGGAATTTCTTTATGGTAACTGTGTCGTTTTTCGGGAAATATATTTTTACGAAAAAGGCTCAAGATTTCCTGAAACCGGCCGAGTGGGCTGGTCATTTTCCGGCGGTTCTGATGTCAAAAAAATAATCAAATCGACATAAAAAAACCCGCAAACGATGCGGGTTTTTCGTGTGGGCTGCGCGCACCTGGCGCACGCGGCGCTTATTCCGCCGCCACCACGCGATTTTTCCCGGCATGCTTGGCCTCGTAGAGCGCATCGTCGGCGCGCTTGAACAGCGCAGCCTGGTCTTCGCCGTCCCTGCGCAGGGCGACGCCGGCGGAGAAAGTAATCAACAAGCGTTCGTTCTTGTACAGGAAGATGCGCTTGGTCAGCTCGCGCTGCACCCTGGTGACCGTTTGCATGGCTGCTTCCAGTGGCGTGTCCGGCAACACGAGCATGAATTCCTCGCCGCCGAAGCGGCCGATCACGTCCATGGTGCGCAGGGTATCCTTGATCACCCGTACCAGATGGATCAGCACTTCGTCGCCGGCCTGGTGGCCATGGGTATCATTGAGACGCTTGAAATCGTCGAGGTCGAGCAGGGCGATGCACAACTTGGCCTTGCGGCGGTCGGCACGCGCCACCTCGCGCTCGAAGACATCGTCCAGTCCGCGCCGGTTCAGGCTGCCGGTCAGCTGGTCTTCGCGCACCAGCTCGCTCATCTGTTCGAGTTCCGCCTGCAGCTGGTGGATGCGGCTTTCCGCTTCCTGCACCTGCTGCCGCGCCGCCAGCATTTCATCGCGCGAGCGCAATGCTTCCAGCTGGGCGCTGCGGGTGTCGCGCATGACATCGCCGAGGATACTGTTCAGCGCCATGATGTCGGTTGTCTGGCTGATCTTTTCCGAATATGCGTTCATTTTTTCATGATAGTCGCCAGTGGACGTGGCAACTGCGCTCAGTCTGTCGACAAAGGTAATCATCATGTTTTTCACCGTCAGTTTGGCTTCGGCCAGGCTATGTTTCAGCAGGCCTTGCTTGTAAATCACTTCCTTCAGGCTACGGCTGGCGTCGTGCAGTACGGCGTGACTGATCGGGCCTGCCAGCAAGTTATGCACGCTGTCGATCTGGCCAGCCAGCCAGCTGTCGTCTTCCAGTAATTCGCCTACATTTTCCAGCAAGAGCTTGAACAGTCGCAGCAGCATTTCCTGCTGCTCGCCCATGTCGGCGCTCTTCATCTCGATCTTGTAATACAGTTGTTTCAAGCGTGAGCCCAGGTCATCCAGCGCTGGCGCAGTCCTGGCCTGCCTGCTCATGTCCGCCAGCCGCTCGGTCTCGACGCTCAGATCCGCATCGTTTTGCAACAGCGACACCACCGCGAAGCTGAGCGTGCGCGCCAGCATCTCGCGCAACGTATCGGCCTGCATATCCGCCAGCAGGGCGCGCGGTGTGCTCGCCGCCGGCATCGCCGCAGCCGGCACGTTCGCTACCGCCGGCGCTGCCGCCGGGAGCGACAATTTCTCGCTTAGCCGTACGAGCAGGTTGCCGTATTCTTCCCAATTTTCCGCCTCGGCTGCGCGTCGCAACTGATGACCGAAATCCGTCAGATCAGGCGACATGGACAGGTTTTCCGCGAAAGCCATCAACATTGCCTGCGCATCCGGTTTGCCGCCATTGCCGGCGATTTCCTCGTAGATCTCGCGATAGGCTTGCGGGGTCGGGCTCAGTCGGCGCAATGCCAGCTGGCGGAAAGTCTCGCGGGCGATTTCTGCCGGGTTTTCCCCTTGCGGTTTATCGGATTGCTGAGACATTGCTGTTTTTGCGCGTTGCGGCCGATCTTTCATGCGTTTTTCCAATGATAAGCGGGTCGACCTTGCAGTGAAGAGTCGAACAGGCAGTAAAAGCGGGCTTATTTCAGGGTTTCAGGCGGCTGTGGCGCGGCCGCGCAGCACTGAATAACCTGTTGAGAAATTGTAATTATGGAATTGTGCCAGAGTCGGGGCGGCAAGAGGAGATTTGTTGCAGTGCGGCAAAAAACTATTCCTGCATTATTCTTCGACGAGGTGGTTTTTGATGGCGTAATGCGTCAATTCCGCGTTGTGGCGCAATTTCATTTTTTGTAATAGTCGCGAGCGGTACATGCTGATGGTCTTGACCGACAATACCAGTTCGCGGGCGATATCGCTGACGGTCTTGCCGGAAGCAATCATGGTCAGGGTCTGGAATTCGCGATCGGACAGTGTTTCGTGCAGGGGAACGTCGCGTTCTTCATTGATCTGGTTGGCCAGTTCCTGGGCCAGCGCCGCGCTTACATACTTGCGGCCGCCAGCAACCTGGCGAATGGCGTTAACCAGTTCGGCCGGTGCGCTTTGCTTGTTGAGGTAACCGGCTGCGCCCGCCTTCAGGGAACGGATCGCATACTGGTCTTCGCGATGCATGGTCAGGATCAGCACCGCCACATCCGGCATTTCCTTGCGTGCTTGCTTGAGGACTTCGATGCCGTTGCGGTCGGGCATGGAGATATCCAGCAGCATGACATCGCCTTTGCCCTGGCGCACCAGCTTGATGGCATCCAGGCCGTTTTCCGCTTCGCCGGCGACGACGATATCCCTGGTGTCGGCAAGAATCTGCTTCAAACCTTCGCGTACGATCGCGTGGTCGTCCGCAATCAAGACCTTGATGGTGTTCCTCGTGCTCATGCCCGTCATTATTGCTGATTGGCAGTATACGTCAAGGGAAAGGCAGGGGGATTCGGATCCTTACAACACAGCCGCCCCTGGCGGCATCGGCATTTTGCAGATGCAGTTCGCCGCCCAGCGCATGCGCCCGCTCAGTCATGCCGCGGATGCCAAAGGAATGCGGCTTGCCCTGGTCGGCGGCGGAAATGCCCTTGCCATTGTCGGCCACCTCGAGCAGGAGATGGTCTGTGTCGCGCGCCAGCCTGACCTCCACGCGGCTGGCACCGGCATGCTTGCTGATGTTCGTCAGCGCTTCCTGGAAGATGCGGAACAAGGCGGTGGCCAGGTCCGGCGCCAGCGCGACTTCCTGCGTGCCGGAAACGAGTGCGCAGGGGATGCCAGTTTGTTTTTCGAATTCCCGCGCCTGCCATTCGATGGCGGCGACGATGCCGAAGTCGAGCACGCATGGCCGCAGGTCGCCGGCAATGCGGTGGATCGATTCCAGCGTGCGGTCGACCAGGCTGTCGACATAGCGGGCCTTGGCGGCCAGTTCCTCGCCGCAGTCCGGTGGCAGACGCCTGGCCAGCAGCGCCAGGGCCATCTTGATCGCAGTCAGGTTGCCGCCGAGGTCGTCATGGATTTCGCGGGCAATGCGCCGACGCTCTTCTTCCTTGACTTGTTCCACGTGTGCCGACAGTTCCGCCAGTTGCGCCCGTGAACGCTTGATTTCCGCTTCTTCCAGCTTGCTTGCCGTGATGTTGGACATGATGCCATCCCATTGTGCCAGCGCGCCGGCCGGCAGGCGTATGGTGCAGCGCAGGTTGATCCACTTGATGTCGTTCCATTGTGCGATGCGGATGCGGCCCTCCCAGTTCCAGTTCTTGCCGCTGGCAGCGGAAGCCTGCATCGATGTCAGAAACGAGGTGCGGTCTTCCGGCAGCAGCAGATCAAGGAAGCACTCGGGCGCAGCATGCAATTGTTCCGCTGTAATGCCGAGCAAGGCATGGCAGCCGCCACTCAGATAGGGAAAGTCGAGCCCGCCTTGCGGGTGCAGCCGGCAATGGAATACCAGCCCGGGCGTGTTGGAGACGATCGCCTGGAAGCGGGATTCCCAATCATTCGGCGGCATTTTTGGGGCGCTTGGCATTGCTGTTTTTTTGCAATAGTAAAAATATCTGCATGGATGGCGCGGCGACCCGCCAGGCCTGGAATTCTTGCGCGCGGTGGCTTGCTGCGGCGCAATGATTATAGTCTTGCTTGTTGCGCTGGAGTATAGATCTGCCGTGATTCGAGGCGAATATGCAACGCGCCGGAAGTGCCGTCGGGGAGGGCGGGGAACGAAAAAATGCTGGGGCGGCTGGCAGGAATTGAAACTACTCCCTCTTGGTTTGAGAGGTTGCAAACCCGTATTGACAAATTAAATGATAGTCATTATCATTCGCATTAACGATCAATGCTCTCATGTCCTCTTATGACCTTCCGCCACCTCGTATTTGCCTGTGCAACTCTTCTTTCTGCGTTCGCGTCCGCCGCAGACCTGGAAACCAATCTGGTCATCAAGGACCATCGTTTTAGCCCGGCAGAAATCAAGGTGCCGGCTGGTCAGAAAGTAAAACTCATTGTTGACAATCAGGATGCCACGCCCGAGGAGTTCGAAAGCCACGACCTCAACCGTGAAAAAGTTATCGGCAGCCGCTCCAAAGCCACAATTTTCATTGGCCCGCTGAAACCGGGACGCTATGCATTTATCGGCGAATTTAACGAAGCCACCGCTAAAGGCGTGGTCATTGCGGAGTAAGCCATCATGTTCGGTTCGGCCATCATCGTCTTTCGCGAGTCCCTGGAAGCTGCCCTGCTGATTGGCATCATTGCTGCTTCAACACGAGGCCTGCGCCATCGCGACCGTTGGCTGGGCATTGGCGTCGCGGCGGGGATTGCCGGTTCATTTGTCGTCGCCTGGTTAACCGAGTCTATTGCCGAGATGGCCGGCGGCAGCGGCCAGGAACTGTTCAAGGCGAGCGTGCTGGGCCTCGCAGTGCTCATGATTGGCTGGCACAACATCTGGATGGCGTCGCATGGCAAGGAAATGGCGAACAAAGCCAAAAGCATCGGCACTGAAATCCGCAATGGCGCCCAGGAACTGTCGGCAATTGCCATCGCGATTGCCTTGACTGTCTTGCGGGAAGGCTCTGAGGCCGCGCTCTTCGTGCAGGGAATGCTGGCGAGTACACCAAACAGCACCGGTGCGGTAATGCTCGGTGCGCTGCTCGGCCTGCTTGCCGGTGGCGCCCTGGGTCTCATCACTTACTTTGGCCTGCTGCGCATTCCCCTGCGCCGCTTTTTCTCGGTAACGGGGGGGCTCTTGTTGTTGCTCGCGGCCGGACTGGCAAGCCAGATGGCCAAGTTCCTGATCCAGGCCGACATTATGCCGTCCCTGGCAACGCCGCTGTGGGATACGTCCTGGCTGCTCCCTGTCAATTCCCGTCTGGGTTCGGCGTTGTATATCCTGCTTGGTTACGAGGACAAGCCATCCGGCATGCAAGTCATTTTCTACATTACAACCTTCATCTGTATCGCCGCCGGTTCTTCCTGGGTGCACCGGCGTTCCGGGCCATCTTCCTATAAATTGAAATCGGCATGAAATCAAACTTCAAAATCATTGGTGCGGCGGCCATCGTGGTTACGACCGTCCTGCTCACAGGTAACGCCATCGCCGTCGGTGCCGCCGATTATGTCTACGTTCCGGCAGTCAGCTACGGAGAGCGTGAAATCGATTTCAAGTCGGGAAGCATCAAGAAGTCGGGAGAGCGCCCGGAAAGCGCCGCTTCAATTGGTTTTGGCTATGGCGTTACCGACTACTGGTTCACCGAAGTGTATGGCAAATATAAACGGGCAGAAGGTAACGGCACGGCATTTGATGCTTTTGAATGGGAGAACAAGTTTCAGCTCACGCAACCCGGGCAATACCCGATTGATGTGGGGTTCATTACCGAGATTGAGCGTCCACAGGACCATAGTGAAGGCTATGAAGTCAAATTCGGTCCGCTGTTGCAGACCGAGTTCGGCAAGACCCAGCTTAATCTGAATGTCCTGTTTCAGCGCAATTACAGAGCGGCTGCAGCCAATGCGATGCGAGCCGGTTATCAATGGCAGGTCAAGTATCGATGGATGCCGGTTTTCGAGTTCGGCGCACAAGGCTTTGGCGATGTCGGCAACTGGAATCGCATCGCGCCACGCAGTGAGCAGACCCATTTAATCGGGCCTGCCGTGTTCGGCAAGATTGCGTTGGGCGGGCGGCATGCGATTCGGTATAACGCCGCCTACCTGGTCGGGGTATCTGACACCAGGCATGGCAACTGGTTGAGAACACAGGTCGAGTACGAATTTTAAACAATGCTGCCGACTGCATCGGGCTGGTTCAAATGCGCACTGCGCTCATAGCGCGATGACGTTAATGAACATGTTGATGCAGGCTTGTTACAAGTTCTTACTGAAGAAACATTTCATCATCTATCCACTTTGTTTGGGAAAACCTATTCTGTTTGCACGCCTCACCACACGTAGTCACAGGAGTTGCAAATGGAAATGAATCAAACGTCGAACAAAATTCACCCGTTGATGGCGGGTGCCGCGGTGTCGGTCATGCTGGTCAGCCTGGTAGGTGCTGCCGCCATCACTGGCATTATTCCGAGCTCGCATGGCACAGCAGAAGCAGCACATCTTGCCGCGCAATCGGCAGCCGGCACCCCTGCAGCAGCGTCGGCACCGACCGTTTTGCCCCAGCAAGTCGCAGCTGCGCCGGTCGCCGTCAAGGAAGTGGTCGAGCAAAAAACGATAGTCCATCACCAGCATGTTCAGCATCAGGTGCCGCGTACGCATGCACGGCCGCTTCAGGTGGCACAGGAACAGCCCAGTCAGCAGTATTCCCCGCCTGTATACCCGCAACAGGCCCAGCAACAGGCCCAGCAACAGGCCCAGCAACAGGCCCAGCAACAGGCGCCTGTTGCCCAGAACAGCCCGGTTGGCATGGGTGTAGGTGCCGTGGTTGGCGGCTTGCTGGGCAATCAGGTGGGCGGTGGTAATGGCCGGACTCTGGCCACCATCGCAGGCGCTGTTGGCGGTGGCTACGTCGGCAACGAAATCGCCAAGCGGTATTAACGGGTTCTGGCCTAAGCGCTTCGAAATTGCCTATTTAAGTAGTGTGGCAGTTATGTCGTCAACGGCTTATGGGCCGACGGCGTTTATCAAGCAGGCATATCGCCTTATTCTGGAGGAACATCGAAATGAAAAAAATTGTCTTCGCTACAGTCGGCCTTTTTTTTACCGCAGGCATTGCCTTTGCCCAAGCACCGGCGCCTGCTTCTCCCAGTAAAACTGCAGCCCCGCAGATGTCCAGTTGTGCGGCCAAAGCGGTGGACAAGAATGGCAAGCAACTGGCAGGTGCCGCAAAAGCCTCTTTTATGAAGAAGTGCGAAGCTGGCGACAAAGGTTCGGTGGCAGCGAGCTGCGAGACAAAAGCGGTCTCCAAGGATGGGAAACCGTTGGCCGGTGCTGCCAAGACATCGTTCGTCAAAAAATGTGTAGCAGACGCAGCAAAGTAAATGCATCACAATTGCTCATGAACTACTTGGCAATCAAGTAGTCATTCCATGCATTGCCGGATCTCGTGATGGAAATTGAGAAGCCGCCTGGATGGCAGGCGGCTTTTTTCAAGTAATTGGTGCCGGTATATTTCCCGACCGCCGGCGCCGGTAGAAGCGGTACGTTTCTCCGCCAGGTAATGATTCGTCAGGAGATCCGTCAGAACCATGTGCCTATCGTAACGGGCAATTGTTACTTGGCTTTGACATCGGGCAGTTGGACGGCGCACTTTGGTTTTTTGATGTCGCACTAACAATTTTTTCTTTTCGCTTTATATCGGTGGCAAATATCCCCCTTGTTGCGCCTGGCCTTGCATTTGATCGCGCTGACCATGGGCGCAATATATGAAGCCTGTGTTTATTCATCATCCGTAGGAGCTGCAATCATGAGTCCGCAAGAAGCGCAAATTTTGCAAGATTTCCTGAATCAACTTACGCAAGTCAAAGGCACAGCGAAGGACCCGCAAGCCGATACATTGATTGCAAATGCAGTAGGGCAGCAACCAGATGCAGCCTATTTGTTGGTGCAACGTGCTCTGTTAATGGATCAGGCGCTGAATGCTGCAAAAATGCAAATTACTTCCTTGCAAAATCAGCTGCAAGCGCTGCAGCCGCCATCCCGCGGGTTTCTCGACCCAAATGCATGGGGTAATAGTGCAGTAGCAGCAGCTCGCCCCGCAGCTTCGCCCCAGATGGCCAGCCTGCCGGTCAATCCGCCAGCCTCCTCAATACAAGCCCCTGCAGCGGTCCCAACCGCAGCGTCAGGCTTTCTTGGCGGCGGGCTTGGAAGCGTCCTGGGCACCGTCGCTGCCACTGCGGCAGGGGTGGCTGGTGGCGCCTTCCTGTTTCAGGGCATCGAACACTTGATGGGCCATAATAGCGGTGCTGGTCTGGGCGCAAATTTCCTTGGTCAGCAATCCGGCGCGTCATCGCTGGCCAGTCCGGTAGAAAATACAACGATTAACAATTACTTCGGCGATGACGCTACCTCCGGCAACGAGGCCGCTGATGGCGGTAGTAGCTTCTTCGACAGCATCGCTTCCGATGACCGCACGGATGATGACGCGATAATTTAATCCGCAAGTTGCATCATGCCGACCGTAACGGCGGCAATAAGTGCATGAGAATCATTTTCAAAGTGATTCTCGGCACACATGCTGGTCAAAGCATCAATCCCCCTAGGTTGTCCGGAAATTTTGTGGACAATGTCTGCGCCGTGGAAGTCCGATCGAACGCTTTGGGGCGCGCCTTCGTGAAAATCAGGTATGCTCTTTGCTGGAAATGCAGCTATGACAACAAACGACGTAACAAAGTCAAGCCGTCCTGGAATAGTTTCCTATCCGTTTGAGTTCCCTATCCCTCCGCGATATAATCGCCGTTTGATGTAAGCCATGGAATGGTCGCCGAAGGCGGCTTTTTTATTTTCTGGGCCGATGAAATGGTTCGGATTCGTCAAAACATGCCCAAAACGCGTGTTCATGCAGATGAACGGTGTGAGCCCTTAGTCGTCCAGGCCCTGCTTTTTTTGATTTTGAAGGTCCCTGCATATGACGCGAGTTTTACTGCGTACAAATTTTCACAGTTCAAAACTTATTCGCTGTCTCGCTGACATGGCCATGGTGGATGCTGTCGCGGCGGGGAATAATTTTGCGGAAAAACTGGGGCTGTGGGTTCACTTTACCGAGGCGATCATTCTGGCTGCTGTGCACGACGACAGCATTGCAAGCCCGCCAAAAATGCATCCAGAGGCGCAATCTGCCGCGTGTGTCGCCGTCGGTGTCGAATTCGATCGGGTACGGGATAGCCTGGTGAATGCGGTCACGAAGAGTTGCTCACCCAACCTGGGCAAGCTACAGGCACACAGTGCGTTGCCCGAACCAAGACTTGAACTGCCCATGGACCTCGCGTCTGCTTACATGCCATATCGTCGATTTTATGAGGCCCATCAACGCGACATGGAATTGCGCATTCAACCCCTGCGGGTCAATCTCCGGGAGGCGCTTGCGAAGGCGTCCCCAGCGCTCAAGAAGCTTGCCGACCTGGATGCGGCGTTCGAGGGGATACTGCGCGAGCGCGAGAGACAATTGCTTTCGACGGTGCCGCTGCTGCTTAAAAAACGGTTTGAGCAATTGTTCAAGGATCATCAGCAAAAGCTTGCTGATATGCAGCAGGCAGACAACCCTGCAGGGTGGACGCAAGCGGGAGCCTGGTTGGCGCGCTTTTGCAATGAACTGCAAATGCTGCTGCTGGCTGAAGTGGAGTTGCGCCTGCAACCTGCGATGGGGCTCATCGAAGCAATCAATGAAGAAAATAAGCAAGATACGCAATGATAAAAAAATTAAACAAGCATTTATTTGCCGCCGCCTTCTTCCTGGGGGCACTCGGGGTCATTTGGGTGGGTGTCGGATTCATCGACTCCAGTGTTCTGGCGCTGGCGATGACGGCCATCATCGGCGCAGTCTATGTGTTTGGCACGCTCGAACTACGGCAGTATCGTCAGGCGACATCCACCTTGGCGGACGCGCTGGCGGCGATTCCTGAAAACCTTGCAGACATCGGCGACTGGCTGGTTAGCGTGCATCCTTCGCTGCAAAACCCCGTGCGCTTGCGCATCGAGGGCGAACGTGTCGGCTTGCCTGGTCCCACCCTCACGCCCTATCTGGTCGGGCTGCTGGTGATGCTGGGGATGCTCGGCACGTTCCTGGGCATGGTCGTCACGCTCAAGGGCGCCGTCTTTGCATTGGAAAAAACCACCGATTTGCAGGCGATGCGCTCCGCACTTGCAGTGCCGGTCTCGGGATTGGGGCTGGCGTTTGGCACCTCGGTGGCAGGGGTTGCCGCATCGGCGATGCTGGGCTTGATGTCGGCCCTCAGCCGACGCGAAAGAATGCTGACAGCGCAACTGCTGGACACCAGGATTGCCACGGTATTGCGCCGCTTTTCGCTCACCCATCAGCGCCAGGAAACCTTCAAGGCGCTGCAGTTGCAATCCCAAGCCTTGCCTGCCGTCGTCGAACAATTGCAGTCGATGATGACGCAGATGGAGGGCATGAACCAGCAGCTGGGCCAGCAACTCAGTGAGCGCCTGCTCAGCAATCAGGAGGACTTTCACAGCAATGTCAAAGGCGTCTATACGGATCTGGCACATGCAGTCGACAAATCCCTGCGCGAGAGCCTGAGCCAGAGTGCGCAGGCTGCCGGGGAAAGTATCAAGCCCGTGCTCGAGGCGGCGATGAGCGGGATTGCGCGTGAAGCGAATCTGCTGCACGAACGCATGACCGAGAAAGTGGAGATGCAGCTCGACGGGCTTTCTGCGCGCTTCGGCAACAGCGTCACCGCCGTAACCGAAACCTGGACGGCGGCACTGAGCAGCCACGAACAGGCAAGCGAGCGCATCGTCGCCAGTGTGGGCCGCTCGCTGGATGCATTCAACGAAACATTCGAGCAGCGTTCAGGCGCCCTGGTGGCTACAGTTGGCGAGACCTACGCCAGCCTGCAGACCGATCAGGCCGGGCGTGACCAACAGCGGCAGCAGGCGTGGACGCAGTCGCTGGAAACAATGGCGGCGGCGCTCACGCACGAATTGCAACAAACGGGGGCGCAAACGCTTTCCCAGCAGGAGAAAATCTGCGACACCCTGACCCGCACCGCGCAAGACATCATCGCACATGCGCAGACCAGCGCGGGCAATACACTCGCCGAAACGACGCGTCTGGTCACGGGCGCGGAAGAATTGCTGCGCACCCGCATCGCCTCTGAAGCGCACTGGATCGATCAGCATCGCGAACGCATGGATCAGCTGGCAAGCCTGTTGCACACGGAGCTCGGCGCGCTCAAGGACGAGGAAGCCGCACGTGGCAATGCCGCGGTTGAACGGCTGGATCAATTGCAAAATTCGCTGCAAACTGCGCTGACCGGTCATTTGACCACGCTGGGCACCGCGCTGGAAGAACCGATCACGCGGCTCATCCAGACGGCCTCGGAAGCGCCACGCGCTGCGGCCGAAGTGATCGGGCAATTACGCCAGCAAATCTCCGGCAGTGTCGCGCGCGACAACGAACTGCTTGAGGAGCGCAGCCGCATCATGGAAACACTCAATGCACTGCTCGAGGCGATCAATCATGCTTCCCTTGAACAGCGTGCCGTGATCGATTCCCTGGTGGCTTCCTCCGCAGCGGCGCTCAATGCTGCCGCCGGCGCATTTTCAGACAATGTCGCTACCGAAGCCGAGAAACTCGCCGACATTGCCGCACACGTCACCGGCAGCGCCGTCGAGGTATCAAGCCTCTCAGAAGCCTTTGGTTTTGCCGTGAACGCATTCAACGAAGCCAATGAAAAACTGATCGCCAACCTGCAGCGCATCGAAGGCGCGATGGACAAATCCATGTCCAGAAGCGACGAACAACTCGCCTATTACGTGGCGCAGGCGCGTGAAATCATTGACCTCTCCATGACGTCGCAAAAAGAAATCTTTGAAGAATTGCGCCAACTGCCGCGACAACTACCGACCACGCAGGCCACGTTTGCCGAAGAGGTCAGGTAGTGGATAACAGCGTGGATGACAGTGACGCAGGCGTGGAACACAGCGCGCCGGTCTGGGCCATTTTTGGCGACTTGATGTCCAGCCTGCTGGGCGCTTTTGTGCTGATATTGGTCGGCGTGGTCGCCGTTCAAATGGAATTGACATCGCACCTGCAAGACGAAGTGAAAAAGCGCCAGGTCGAAGAGCAGCGCCGCATGAGCCTGGAAAAAGCCCTGGCGATCCCGCTGGCCACGGGGCGCATCACCCTGAATAACGGGCGCATCGGCATCAGTGGCCAGGTCCTGTTCGCGCTCAATTCGGACCAGTTGCAGCCTGAAGGCCGGCAACTGTTAAATAGCCTGGTCACACCGCTGCGGGCTTACCTGACGGCGCGTAATGAACTGCTCATGGTGAGCGGGTTCACCGATGACAAGCCCATCCGGGGCGGCCCCTTCGTCGACAATTGGGAATTATCGGCCCAGCGCGCGTTGACAGTCACCCGGACCCTGATCGAGGAAGGCATGCCGTCTTCCATGGTATTTGCGGCAGCCTTTGGCGCCGAGCAGTCGGTAATCCCCAACACCGATGATGGCGCGCGTGCGCAAAACCGGCGGGTGGAAATGGCGCCCGTGCCGAAAACCGCCAATACGCAAGCGCCGTCTCATGAATGAAGCCGATCACGGGGAAATCGCGGATGTGCCGCTGGATGCGCCCGCTGATTTCGACGCGCTGATCGCTTCGCTGCGCACGGCAGGCGCGGAGCGGTTTGACCCCGTGCACCTGCACTATCTTGACGTGCTGGCCGCACGCGCTAGCGCGCAGCACGGGCGCGTCAAACGTCTGCTCGACGCCAGGCTGGCGCAAGCGCTGGCGGCGTTTAAAGAACGCCTTGAACAAGCGCAACGCGATGCCAGCGAAGCTGTTAGCCTCTATATTCAGCAATATCCCCATGCAGCCAGCGATCTGCAGCGGCTCCTGGCTGCAGGTGATTTCAAGGGATTGCGGCGATTGATCGCCAACCTGAAGAGCAGCGAACAATGCGCATCGCTGGGTGCACTGGTGCGCCAGCTTGAGCAACATTCTGAGCAACATTCACCGGAAAATGCCGATGTGCGTCTGGAGAGGAAAGCCGGATCGCAGATCGAACTGAAAACCATACAGCGCTTCAGAAATACATGGTCAAAACTGAGCGCTGACAAGCAGTTGGCGCGGGCATTGGCGCTAGCGCCAAAGAATGCCGGGCCCATCAATTCGCATATGCTGGTGCTGCGCTCGCTGGCATCGATGCGCGATATTTCACCGGATTATCTCAACCGCTTCATGTCTTACGCCGATACCTTGCTATGCCTCGATCAATGCGAGAAAGAAAAGCTGGGCAATGCAAAAAAGCCTGCTGTGGCAAAAGTGGCGAAAAAATGAATGGTCGTCGCGGAGGATGGCTGACGCGTACTACCCAGCCGGCGGGTTGAGGGGACTCGGTGGCATTGCAATATTGAAAACTATTTCCCGTGGTGGCGTGATCCCTGGACGTTGCTTGCCGTATCAATCTCTTGTTCCATATCAATAAATTTTTTTTGTAAATACCAATCTGCCTACTAATAAAAGTAATATGCTGTAGGACATCCGGGTGTTGCATGTGGCGGCAACAAGCCTGGAGTTCATAAAAACGCAGAATAATTCAGGAGGCAGAACATGGAAGATAATCTCGTCCGGCGCATCGTATCCAATCCCCGCTATCAGAAACTTGTTGCAGTGCGCTCGAAATTTGGCTGGATCCTGGCGGTGTTGATGCTGGTGGTCTATTACGGCTACATCCTGTTGATTGCCTTCAACAAGGAATTTCTCGCAAAAAAAACTGGCGATGGCGTGATGACCTGGGGTATCCCGATCGGTCTGTTCGTGATCGTGTTTACCGTGATCATCACCGGCATTTATGTCTGGCGTGCCAACAGGGAATTCGACGACCTCACCGCAGCGATCCGCAAGGAGGTGCTGTGATGGCCAACTTCAAACGCATTCTCGCCACGCCTCTGCTGCTGGCCTGTACTGGCGCTGTCTGGGCCGCCGGCGATTCTCTGGGGCAGACCGTCAAGCAGCCGACCAACTGGACTGCGATCGCCATGTTCGCGGTATTCGTGGTGTTTACCCTGTTCATTACCAAATGGGCAGCTTCCAAGACCAAATCTGCCGCCGATTTTTATACGGCGGGCGGCGGTATCACCGGTTTTCAGAATGGCCTGGCGATTGCCGGCGACTATATGTCGGCCGCATCCTTCCTGGGCATTTCGGCGGCGGTGTATCTCAACGGTTATGACGGCCTGATCTATTCGATCGGCTTCCTGGTCGGCTGGCCGGTGCTCACTTTTTTGCTGGCCGAGCGCTTGCGCAACCTCGGGCGCTTTACTTTTGCTGACGTTGCTGCCTACCGTTTCTCGCAGACGCCGATCCGGGTGTTCGCTGCATCCGGCACGCTGGTGGTGGTGGCGTTTTACCTGATCGCGCAGATGGTGGGGGCAGGCCAGTTGATCAAGCTGCTGTTCGGCCTCGAATACTGGATGGCGGTGGTCATTGTCGGCACCCTGATGATGGTGTATGTCCTGTTCGGCGGGATGACGGCAACCACCTGGGTGCAGATCATCAAGGCGATCATGTTGCTGGCCGGCGCTACCTTCATGGTGTTCATGGTGCTGTACCAGTTCAATTTCAGCCCCGAGGCACTGTTTGCGAAAGCGGTTGAGGTGCATCCGAAGGCGCAGGCGATCATGGGGCCGGGCGGGTTCATCAAGGATCCCATATCCGCGATTTCCTTCGGCATGGCGCTGATGTTCGGCACCGCCGGCCTGCCGCATATCCTGATGCGCTTCTTTACCGTGCCCAGCGCCAAGGAAGCGCGCAAGTCGGTGTTCTGGGCCACTACATGGATCGCGTATTTCTATGTCCTGACCTTCATCATCGGCTTTGGCGCGATCGTCCTGGTCAGCACCAATCCGGTCTACAAGGACCTCGCCGGCAAGCTGCTTGGCGGTGACAACATGGCGGCGGTGCATCTGGCCAGTGCGGTGGGCGGCAACGTGTTCCTCGGCTTCATTTCGGCAGTGGCCTTCGCCACCATCCTTGCGGTGGTTGCCGGCCTGACGCTGTCGGGCGCCTCGGCGGTATCGCACGACCTGTACTCCACCGTCATCATGAAGGGCAAGGCCAGCAGCAAGGACGAGCTCGGCGTTTCCCGCATCACGACGGTCGTGCTGGGCGTGGTGGCCGTCATTCTGGGGATCGTCTTCGAGAAGCAGAACATCGCTTTCATGGTGTCGTTGGCCTTCGCGGTCGCGGCATCTGCCACCTTCCCGGTGCTGTTCATGTCGGTGATGTGGAAAGACTGCACCACGCGCGGCGCCACCATCGGCGGCTTCATCGGTCTGGTCACGGCGGTAGTCCTGACCATCCTGTCGAAGTCGGTGTGGGTGGATGTGCTGCACAATGCGCAGGCGATTTACCCCTACACGTCACCGGCGCTGTTTTCGATGACTGCAGGCTTTGTCGGCATCTGGCTGTTTTCGATACTGGACAATAGCGAACGTGCGCGTCTGGATCGCGAAGGTTACGAGGCGCAGAAGGTGCGCTCGGAAACCGGCATCGGCGCGGCTGCGGCATCCGGCCATTGATCGGATGTAGCGTTAAAAGGCCAGCTGCAGTCCTGTAATTGCAGCTGGCTGGTCGCATCGACGAAACAGGCGTGGCGTCCTGGAGGGCAGTCCAATGTTGCATCGCAATCTCATCGGACAACGCTTGCTGGCCTTGTGCCTGCTGGGCTGGCTGCTGTTCAATTATCCCTTGCTTGCCTTGTTCGGCGGCGCCGGCGACTGGTTCGGCTTGCCGGCGATTTATGCGTACCTGTTTATCGCCTGGGCGCTGTTGATTGTCCTGATGGCATGGGTCGCTGAACAGCGGCCGGACCGGCAACGGCGGACGGCGCCAGCGCAACGGGGGCATCAGGCCACCGTTGCCGGCGGTTCCGTCTCCAGTGATTGACATGCTGCACGGCTGGACTATCGCACTGGTGTCTTTGGCATATCTCGGCCTGCTGTTTGCGATTGCCTTTTATGGCGACCGGCGTGCGGCGGCGGGCGCCAGTATCATCGCCAGTCCCACTGTCTATGCCCTGTCGCTGGCGGTGTATGCCACCACCTGGACATTTTACGGCAGCGTCGGGCGCGCGGCGGTCAGCGGCATCGGTTTTCTGCCGATTTATCTTGGCCCGACCCTGATGGCGGCCTTGTGGTGGATCGTCTTGCGCAAGATGATCCGCATCAGCAAGGCCAACCGCATTACCTCGATCGCTGACTTCATCGCTTCACGTTATGGCAAAAGCGCGTTGCTTGGCGGGCTGGTGAGCGTGGGTGCGGTGGTTGGCGTGGTGCCGTATATCGCGCTGCAACTGAAGGCGGTGTCGGCCAGTCTGGCGCTCCTGACGCGTTATCCCGACAGCCATCCCGGGCCGGTGGCGGCAGGCGCGCTCTGGTCGGATACCGCGCTGTATCTGGCGCTGCTGCTGGCGGCTTTCACGATTCTGTTCGGCACCCGTCACCTCGATGCTTCCGAACGCCACGAAGGCATGGTGGCGGCAATTGCGTTCGAGTCGCTGGTCAAGCTGCTGGCGTTCCTGGCGGTGGGAATCTATGTCAGCTTCGTCATGTACGATGGCCTGGCCGACCTGTTCCGTCAGGCCCGCGAACTGCCGGTTTTGGCATCGTTGTTGCATGCAGATGGCGCAATGGCGGTGCGCGGCGCCGGCGCGGCGGCAACAGAGCCCGCCGGCTACGGCAACTGGGCGGCCTTGATCGTGCTGTCCATGCTGTCGATCCTGTGCCTGCCGCGGCAGTTCCAGATAGCTGTGGTGGAAAATATCGACGAGAGCCATGTGGCCCGCGCCATCTGGCTGCTGCCGCTGTATCTGCTGGTGATTAATGTTTTCGTGCTGCCGATCGCGCTCGCGGGGCGCATGCATTTTCCGGAAGGCGGCATCGATGCCGACATGTTCGTCCTGATCCTGCCCTTGCTGGCAGACCGACAGCTCCTGGCGCTGCTGGTCTTCATCGGCGGATTGTCGGCGGCAACCGGCATGATCATCGTCGAAACCATCGCCTTGAGCACCATGCTGTGCAACGATGTGGTCATGCCGCTTTTGCTGCGCGCCAAACGCTTGCGGCTCGGCCAGCGCACGGATTTGAGCGGCTTGTTGCTCAATGTCAGACGGGCGGCAATCCTGCTGCTGATGTTGCTCGGTTATGCCTATTCCCGTCTGGCCGGCGAGGCGTATGCGCTGGTCTCGATAGGCCTGATTTCCTTTGCCGCCGTCGCGCAATTCGGGCCGGCCATGCTTGGCGGTATGTTCTGGAAAAACGGTACCCGCATGGGCGCATTGGCAGGCCTGGGCGGCGGCTTCGCGTTGTGGGCCTATACGCTGCTGTTGCCATCGTTTGCGCAGTCCGGCTGGCTGCCGGCCGGCTTCATCGAGCATGGGCCATTCGGCATCGGATGGCTGCGACCGCGGCAGCTGTTCGGATTGCAGGGATTGGACTCGATTTCGCACGGCTTGTTCTGGAGCATGCTGGTCAACCTTGTCGGCTATGTCGGCGGGTCGCTGTGGAGCCGCCCGGACGGTGTGGAAAAGGCCCAGGCGTTGCTGTTCGTTTCGGCGGACGGACATGGTGGCGCGGCCATGGACGCGCGGCTGTGGCGCGGGCGGGCGTCGGGCGATGCCTTGCTCGGGCTGCTGCGGCGCTTTCTCGGCCCGGCGCGTGCCGAGCAGGCCTATGCGCGCTTCTTGCGCGAGCGCCCCGGCGCTCAGGTATCGGCCGGCGCAGCCGAGCTGGTGCGCTTCGCGGAAATCGAGCTGGCCGGCGCGATCGGTGCGGCCTCGGCGCGCGCGATGGTGGCGTCTGTCGTGGAAGAGGAGCCGCTCGGCCCCGATGAGGTGCTGGCGATCCTGGACGAGACTTCGCAGGTCATCGCCTATAGCCGCCAGCTCGAAAACAAATCCCGCGAGCTGGAGGCTGCCTCGGCTGAACTTCGGGATGCCAATGCGCGTCTGACTGAACTGGACCGCCTGAAAGACGATTTTCTCTCGACCGTGACGCACGAATTGCGCACGCCGCTGACCTCGATACGCGCCTTTTCGGAAATCCTGCGTGACCATCCTGCGCTGCCGCCGGACAAGCGCAGCGAATACCTCGATATTGTCATCCGCGAGAGCGAGCGCTTGACGCGTCTGATCAACGATGTCCTCGATCTGGCCAAGATCGAGGCCGGCAGCGCTGAGTGGCATGCGGAAGTGTTTGACTTGAGGCAGGTGGTGGAGGACGCGGTCAAGGCCACCGGCCGTCTGTTTGAGGAAAAGCGCATCCTGCTGCGGCTGGATTTGCCGCAGCAGGCGCCGCCGGTGCTGGCGGATCGGGATCGCCTGATGCAGGTGATGCTGAACCTGCTGTCGAATGCGGTCAAGTTTTGCGACGCTGGCGCCGGCAGGGTCGATGTCCTGGTGCAGGCGCAGGACGGGCAGCTGCGCGTGGCTGTGCGTGACAACGGCGCGGGCGTGCGGCCGCAGGACCGGGAAATCATCTTCGAGAAGTTCCGCCAGGGCGGCGATACCCTGACAGGCAAGCCGCAGGGCACTGGCCTGGGACTGCCGATCAGCCGCCGGATCGTCGGCCATTTCGGCGGCAAGCTGTGGCTGGAAGACGCCCCCGGTGGCGGCGCGCAGTTCATATTCACGCTGCCGGCGCAGCCACAGTCGTTGCATGCGCCGCAGCTGCCGATGCAGTCGAACCAGGGGAGCTGACTTCATGCGCCGCAAGATATTGATCGTCGACGATGAGCCCAATATTGTGCTTTCGCTCGAATTTCTCATGCAGCAAGGCGGCTATGACGTTGCCGTCGCGCGCGACGGCGCCGAAGCGCTGCAGCAGATGGCAGACTTCCAGCCCGATCTGGTTTTGCTTGATGTGATGCTGCCAGTGATCAACGGTTTCGAGTTGTGTCAGAAAATTCGCGACAACCGTGCCTGGGATGCGGTCAAGATCGTGATGCTGTCCGCCAAGGGGCGCGAATCGGAAGTGAGCAAGGGCCTGGCCCTGGGGGCCGACGCCTATATCACCAAGCCATTTTCCACCAGGGAGCTGGTCGAGCGGGTCGCCAGCCTGCTGGCTGGCTGAGCCAGGCCGGAGACCAGCATGCATGCCAGGATCGTCGCCAGATTCCGCTACGCCATCACGCTGACCTTGCTGTTCGCGTTGCAGCTGGCAATCGTTGCAGCGTCTTTGCTGGTTGCCGCCAGCGCTCTGGCGCCGGGGGAACGCGTGGCACTGCTGACGGCACTGGCTGTCATGCTGCTGCTGGCGCTGGGCATGGCCTTGCAGGCGCTGTTCAACCGGTATCTCGTGCCGCTGGCGCGTTTGGGGGAAGAGGTGACGCTGCTGACGGCCAATCCGGCGCATCGCGTGACGCCGCTGGGAGCAGATGACGTGCGAGCCCTGGCGGCCAGGATCAATGGCCTCGCGGCCGCTTACCAGGCGCTGCGCGATGACGGCCAGGCGCGGATCGCCATGGCTGGCCGTGAACTGGCGGAAGAAAAAAAACGCCTGGCAGCCCTGATGTCGGAGCTTGCGGTCGGTGTGCTGGTTTGCAATATCGAAGGCCGTATTTTGCTTTACAACAGCCGCGCGCGGCAATTGCTGGAGCGTGTCGAGAGTGCCGGCGCCGGCGCGGCTGCCGACATGGCGCCGGTCGGGTTGGGGCGTTCGCTGTTTGGCGTGATCGAACGCGGCCTGGTCGTGCACGCGCTGGAACAAATTCAGCATCGCCTGCGCCAGTCTGCGCCAGGCAATGATCGTGAGCAGGCGGCCGCATCACGCTTTGTCGCCCCCCTCGCCGGCGGCCTGCTGGTGCGCGCACGGATGGCTCCGGTGCTCGATGACGCCGGGGCGCTGAACGGCTTCGTGCTGCTGCTGGAAGACATTACCCGCGAGGTGGAGGCCGACAATCGCCGCGAAGCCTTGCTGCAGGCGCTGACCCAGGATGCGCGCGCCGCGCTGGCCAATTTGCGCGCTGCGGTGGAAACCATGCAGGCATTTCCTGGCATGGAGGAGGCCAGGCGCCTGCGCTTCATCGCCGTCATCGCCGATGAGTCGCAACGCCTGTCGGGCGAGGTGGAACGGGCGTTGCGCGAGCACGGCAGTGAACTGGAAAGCCGCCGTGAATTCGAGGAGATGCGCGCCGTCGATCTGCTGGCCCTGCTGAAGCGCCGGATCGATTGCGGCTCGTTGCATGTGCAACTCGACGCTGTGCCTGAAGCCGAAGCCGGGGCCGGGGCAGGATCTGGCTTTGCCGGCGAGAGCGTGCTTTGGTTGGCCATCGACAGCTATGCGCTGAGCCAGGCGCTGGCGCAGTGGTGCCGGCGCCTCGCGGAAGAGGCCGGCATCAGCGGCTTGCGCCTAGGGCTGCGGCGCGATGGCGGCCTGGCCCGCCTCGAATTCTCATGGCAGGGGACGGCGCCGGGGGCGCCGGTGCTGCAGGCATGGGAGCAGGCGGCGCAGACGAGCGGCGGCGCAGGCGCGGCGGAAAGCCTGGGCGCGGTGCTGGCGCGTCACGCCGGCGAGTCTGTCTATCGATACGATGCTGCCAGCGGCGAGTCGCGCTATTGCCTGCTGCTGCCGGCAAGCGCGGCGCCGGCTCCGCTGCAGATCGCATCGAGAGGGGAGGGGCGACCGGTATTCTATGATTTCGAGCTGTTTCGGCACGCCGGCCAGGACGCCGCGCTCGACCGGATGCCGCTTGCGCAACTTGAATACACGGTATTCGATACCGAGACCACAGGCCTGCAGCCGGCCGCCGGTGATGAAATCATTTCCATCGGGGCCGTGCGCATCCTCAATCGACGCCTGCTGCAACAGGAGAACTTCGACCGCCTGATCCGCCCGCGCTGCCCGCTCTCGGCGCCGTCGATTGCCATACACGGCATCACTGAAGCGATGCTGGCCGGCCAGCCGCGCATCGAGCAGGTGCTGCCGCAGTTCCAGCGCTTCGCCGAAGACACGGTGCTGGTCGCGCACAATGCCGCCTTCGACCTGCGCTTCCTGCAAATGCAGGAGGCGCAAACCGGTGTACGGCTGCGCCAACCGGTGCTCGACACGCTGCTGCTTTCGCAAGTGATCCATCCGCATCAGGCCGAGCATACGCTGGAGGCGATCGCCATGCGGCTCGGTGTGGCAGTCGTCGGCCGTCATACGGCGCTGGGCGATGCCATGCTCACCGGCGAAGTGTTCTTGCGCATGCTGCCGCTGCTGGCCGATATCGGCATCCATACGCTCGGCGAGGCGCGCGATGCCGAGCTGCAGACCCGCTACGCGCGCCTGCGCTATTGACGCCGCTTCGCTTGGATGGATGGGGCTATGCAGAATACATTCAATCTCGACCTTGCTGCCGCATTCGGCGCAAATGCCGCAGCGGCGCGCGTCTTCGAAAGCGGGCTTGAGCGTGTGCGCCTGGGTCTGGCCGGCGCCAGCGACGGCGCCGCCATGCAGCGGGTTGCCGCCGATATCCGTGCGCTGTTGCAGCGCGCGCCAGGGCAGGCCCCGGCGGATTTTCTGACCCGCCTGATTTCGACGCTCAACGATGCGCTGACGCGCAGGGTGATCGCGCTGGCTTGCGCGCAGATGCGCATGACTGCGTCGGACTGGTGCTGGATCGCCCTGGGCAGCGAAGGACGGCAGGAACAGACGCTCGCCAGCGACCAGGACAACGGCATCATTTTCGCTGACGGCGGCAATGCCGAGGCGCGGCGCGCGCTGCTCTTGCCGCTGGCGTTGCGCATCAACCAGATGCTCGATGACTGCGGCTTTGCCTTGTGCCGGGGAAATATTATGGCGAGCAATCCGCAGTGCTGCCTGAGCGTGCACGAATGGGAGGCGCGCTTCCTCGAGTGGATGATCGAGGGCGATGCGCAGGCGCTGCTCAATGCCAGCATTTTTTTCGATTTCCGCCCGCTGCATGGCGCCGGCGAACTGGCGCATGCGCTGCGCAACTGGCTGGCGGCGAACGCGGCGGACAACCCGCGCTTTCTGTTGCAAATGAGTGAGAATGCCTTGCGGCGCGAGGCGCCGCTTGGTCTGCTGCGCGACTTCGTGGTGGAAAAAGGTGGCCAGTTCGCCGGCACCATCGACCTGAAACTGCAGGCAGCCACGATTTTCGTGGATGCGGCCCGGGTCTTCGGACTGGCCTGCGGCAGCCATGCCAGCAATACCGCCGAGCGCCTGTTACAGGTGGCGCAGGCACATTTTCTGGAAAACGACGAGGCCGAGGCATGCATACGGGCGTTCTATTCCATCCAGAGCTTGCGCCTGAAAATCCAGCAAGACAGCGATACGCGAGGCGAGCGCATGCACAACCATGTCGATCCGCGGCGGCTGGAGGCGCCGGAGCGGCGCGACTTGCTGGACGCCTTGCAGCAGGCAAGGCGCTTGCAGAAACGCCTTGCGCAAGCCGACTTGAGCGGTGGCCGGGGAGGGTAGGGCAGGGCTTGATATGCCGGGGTCACAAGTGTGTCACGATGCCTGAATAGAATTGCATATCCATTAGCTTCCGTTGGCATGCGCGAATGATTGTCCGCTTCCTGTTCCTGCCTGAGCTTGATCGCATGCCGCGTGCGCCGACATTCGCAGCTGCCTTGGCCCTGCTCGGCATATTGCTGGTCGTCTGCGGTTGCAGCAGCCCCATGACGGTTGCCGCCGTTGCGCCGGCGTACAAGCCGATCGAGCTCAACATTGCGCACATCAACGATCATCATTCGCAACTGGAGCCATTTGGCGCCGTTGAATTGACACTGGATGGCATCCCCACGCAGGTCGAGTTGGGCGGCTTTGCGCGCCAGGCCGCGCTGTTTGCATCGCTGTCGGCGACCCCCAACCTGCTCAAGCTGCATGCCGGCGATGCCGTCACCGGTTCGCTGTATTACACCCTTTTCAAGGGCGCGGCCGATGCGCAATTGATGGGTGCCATCTGTTTCGATGCCTTTGTTCCCGGCAATCACGAATTCGACGACGGCGACAGCGCGCTCAAGGGCTTGCTCGATGAATTGGCCAAGGGGGCTTGCAAGACACCGGCGCTGTCCGCCAATATCGCGCCGCAGACGGGAACTGCACTGGTGCCAACGGCTGCAGCGGCTTATCTGCAGCCCTATGTGATCAAGCAGGTGGACGGCGTGCCGGTGGGAATCGTCGGCATCACGATTTCCGGCAAGACCAGCAATTCATCGCGTCCGCTCGCCACCACCCGGTTTCTCGACGAGGTCAACTCGGCGCAGCAAGCGATAGACGCGCTCAAGCAACGCGGCGTGCGCCACATTGTCTTGCTGACGCATCAGGGTTATGCCAACGACAAGGCGATGGCAGCGCAATTGACCGATGTCGACGTGATCATCGGCGGCGACTCGCACAGCTTGCTGGGCGACTTTGCCGCGCTGGGGCTGGGCAGTTCCGGCGCTTACCCGACGCTGGCCAGGAACAAATCGGGCGAGACGGTATGCATAGGGCAGGCCTGGGAATACGCCAAGGCCTTGGGCCTGATGAACGTGAAATTCGACGGCAACGGCAGCGTCAGCGCCTGCGGCGGCCAGGCGGCGCTGGTGATCGGCGACAGCTTTCGGCGCAAGGATGGCGCCGGCGTCTGGCAAGATGTGGGCGCAATCGAGCGCCAGGCCCTGATCGCCAGCCTGGCGGCAAGCTCCGCCATCAAGGTGGTGCAGCCGGATGCCGCTGCTGCGGCTGCTCTGGCTGCCTACGGCAGCAAGGTCGCTGCGGAAAAATCCAGGACCATCGGCGTCGCGGCGCAGCCCTTGTGCCTGGTGCGCGTGCCGGGCGAATCGACCAACCGCAGTGGCGGTACGGCCGGCTGCGAAGCTGCCAATGCGCTGGCACGCGGCAGCGATGTCGCGCAAGTTGTGGCGGAGGCTTTTCTGAGCGCGAGCAAGCGTGCCGATTTTGCCCTGCAAAACGCCGGCGGCGTGCGCAATGCCGTGCCTGCGGGGCGTCTTGCCATGAACACGGCTTTCACGCTGCTGCCGTTCTCAAATGTGCTGGTGGAACTGGAAGTGCAGGGGAGCGAGATGATCGCCGCGCTGGAAGATGCCGTCAGCAATCACCTGGACCATGCGCAGTCGGACGGCTCGTATCCCTACGCCGCCGGCCTGCGCTGGCACCTCGACATGCGCAGGCCACGCGGCCAGCGATTCAGCAACGTCCAGGTGCGCAGCAAGAGCGGCAAGACCTGGACTCCGATCGATGCCGCCGGAACCTATGTGCTGGTCACCAATGACTTCGTTGCCGCCGGCAAGGATGGCTATGCGACGCTGGGCCGCATCTTCAAAAAAGGCGGCTACGTCAACACCTATCTGCTTTACACGCAGAGCTTTGTGGATCATGTGATCGCCAAGGGGACGCTGGCGCGGCCGCCGGCGGCTGATTATTCGCACCAGAGCGTGATCGGCGTCTCGGGCGTACCGCTGCCGTAAGCGACAGCCGCGGCGCAGATCTATGCTGCGTCTTTCGTGATGACGCCGGACTTGTGGTGTTGCGCCTGGATTTCGGCAGCGTCGCCGTCGAGCGCCGGCGCTTGCTTTGCCGATTGCGGCTGGCGCATGTCGGCCGCGATGAAATCCTCGAGGGCCTGGAACAGGTTGTCGAACATTTCCTTGCCGAAGGTGTGTTCCAGTTCGTGGTACCGCGCATCGATCAGCGGGGCGATTTCCGTGACCAGTTGGTCACCTTTTTCTGCCAGCCTCACCATGACGCGGCGCTGGTCGTCCGGCATCCGGTTGCGGCTGATCAAGCCCATGTCTTCCATGCGTGCCAGTACGCCGGCCATGCTGGGGCTCGATATCTGGCACATTTCGCAGATTTCCCTGGGTTCAAGTTGCTCAAATGCGTCGAGCGCGCGCAAGATACGCCATTGCTGTTCTGTCACGCCGAAACGGTTGAGCGTGGGGCGGAAATTGGACATGAGCCGTTCTCGGGCCTTGAGCAAGAGGTGCGGCAGGTTGCGATAATGAACGCGTGCTTGCAAATTAATCTCCTGATTTTATTGTTGGTCTGTCCAGCCGGATAATTATACCGCTTGACTCTATAAGATATTAGTGATTATATTACTCATATATTAGTGAATTTAATTCGCTAAATGGATTAAAAAGAGCGCAGCGGGCAACTCGCCGCCAACGACCAATTCAACGATGAAGAGGAAACAGACATGTCGGAAAATCTCGAACAACGCATACGCGCATCGCAACTGCGCGACAAAGTCACCACCGCCGCTGCTGCAGCGGAATGGATCAAGGATGGCATGACCATCGGCATGAGCGGGTTTACCCGTGCCGGCGATGCCAAGGTGGTGCCGCTGGCCCTGGCCGAGCGCGCCCGCCACGAACCCCTGAAAATCACCCTGCTGACCGGCGCCTCGCTGGGCGGCGAAGCCGACCGGCAGTTGACCGAGGCGGGCGCCCTGGTGCGCCGCATGCCTTTCCAGGGCGACCCGACGCTGCGTGCGGCGATCAATAGCGGTGAGGTGATGTACGTCGACCAGCACTTGTCGGAAACGGTGGAGTTTCTGCGCAGCGGCCAGATCGCCCCTGTCGATGTCGCCATCATCGAGGCGATTGCCATCACGGAAACCGGCGCCATCATTCCCACGACTTCGGTCGGCAACAGCGCCAGCTTTGCGATTCTTGCCGACAAGGTCATCGTTGAAATCAACCTCGCGCATTCTCTGGAGCTGGAAGGCTTGCACGATATCTTCATTCCCAAGCGCCGCCCGTCGCGCGAGCCGGTGCCGCTGACGAAAGTGTCGGATCGCGTGGGCACTGTCGCCATCGAAATTCCAGCGGAAAAGATCGTTGCCATCGTCATTACCAACCAGCCTGACAGCACCTCGGCGAACCTGCCGCCGGACGTCGACACGGCTGCCATCGCCGGCCACCTGGTGGAATTCTTCAAGAAGGAAGTGGCGGCGGGCCGCCTGACCGAGAGCCTGATGCCTTTGCAGGCGGGCATCGGCACCATCGCCAATGCCGTGATGTCGGGTTTGATCGACAGCCCCTTCAAGCACCTGACCATGTATTCGGAAGTGCTGCAGGATTCGACTTTCGAGTTGTTTGACGCCGGCAAGATGGATTTCGCCTCGGGTTCGTCGATCACGCTGTCGCCGCGCAAGAGTGCTGAAGTCTTCGGCAATTTTGCCAAGTACAAGGACAAGCTGGTGCTGCGTCCTCAGGAAATCAGCAACTATCCGGAGCTCGTGCGCCGCCTCGGCATCATTGCCATCAATACCGCGCTGGAAGCCGATATTTACGGCAACGTCAATTCCACCCATGTGATGGGGACGAACATGATGAACGGCATCGGCGGCTCCGGCGACTTCGCCCGCAATGCCTATCTGGCCGTGTTTGCCACCAAGTCGGTCGCCAAGGGCGGCAAGATTTCCAGCATCGTGCCGATGGTGGCGCACACCGACCACAGCGCGCATGATGTGGATATCCTGGTGACGGAAATTGGTCTGGCTGACTTGCGCGGACTGGCGCCGCGCGAGCGCGCGCAAGCCATCATCAATAATTGCGTGGCCGAGCCGTACAAGCAAATGCTGCAGGAATATGTCGCTGAAGCCAATGCGCGCGGCGGCCAGACCCCGCACATTCTGGAAAAAGCCTTGTCGTGGCATGTGCATTACCTCGAAAGCGGCAGCATGCTGCCGTCGGCAGAGGTCGCCAGCCTGAAGGTGGCCTGAGCCAATTTTTTTGCATGACAGCAGCAGCAAGGCGCGGGTAACCGCGCCTTTTTTCATATTCCCTCAGGAAAAGTTTCCGGCGCTTCGCCTGCATGCCAGTTGCTGGAGGTTTCCAGCGGTTCGACCGCCCGGGTCTCGTCGAAATGCAGCACCGCGTCGAATTGCCGTGGCACCCTGGCATACAGGTAGTGGCTGTGGCGCTCGCTCTGCGGCCGGTAAATCACGCCGATGGCACGCTCCAGGCGCGGTTCCGCCATGGCCAGGACCGCAGGATTTGGCGCATTCAGCGGTAGCAGGAAGCGTCCCACGCCGCTATGGTGGAACGCCGCCTCGATACTGCCGGACAAGGCAGGTCGCACCCGCTTGCGCTCGGCCGGCGCGTCCCAGTCCGAGGCCGCCGTGACGGTGCCGTGGTGGGTGGTGAATCCTACCAGCCGCGCCGCTTTACCATAGGCTTCGCGCGCCAGTTGCCCGAGCGTCCATTCGCCGTGTTCCCCCATGTCCGTGGCGCGGGCATCGCCGATGTGCGAATTGTGTTCCCACACCACGATCCTGGCCGGCTTGCCGCCTGCAGCTGACAGATGTTGTGCCAGCGCATCCAGGGTGTCGGCCATGTGGCGGTCGCGCAGGTTCCAGGACGAGACGCGGCCACGGAACATGGTGCGATAGTACTCCTCGGCATTCATGACCAGTCGCGCATTCTGCTGGGCGTGGAACCAGGCCTCTGTCGCATCCGCTGCATCGCGCCGCAGGTAATCGAAGGCGTGCGCCTGCATTTCGCGCAATTGCGCAATCACCGCATTCTCGCAGGAAGCCGACAGATTGAGGCTGGCGCCATAGCCGTAGCGCTGGCTATCTTTACCATAATGGTCGAAGCACGCATACCGTGCGCGCGCCTGCTGCGCGGCTTGCGGATCGACCTGTTCGAGATAGCCCAGCACTTCCGCAATCGAGGTGTACAGGCTGTACAGGTCGAGTCCGTAAAAACCGGCGGCTGCCGTCGTCGGCGGCAGCTTGCGATTCCAGTCATGGAGCCAGTCGATAAATTCCAGTACGACTTTATTGCGCCACATCCAGGTGGGGAAGCGCTTGAAGCCGGCAAGGGCGGCGTTGCTGTCGCGATCATCGCTCTTGCCGCGCACGTAACGGTTGACGCGGTAGGCATCCGGCCAGTCGGCCTCGACCGCCACTGCAGCAAAGCCCAGTTCGGCAATCAGGCGCTCGGTGATGCGGGCGCGCTCGCGATAGAATTCGTGGGTGCCGTGGGTTGCTTCGCCAAGGAACACGAAGCGGGCGTCGCCGACCAGCGCCAGCAGCGGATCGTAATCGGCGGCGCCGCCATGCAGCGGGTGCGCGGATGCCGCAACCGCGCTGGCGAGGCTGGCGGTGATGGGCGCGGACATGGCAGCAGCATCAATGCAGCAGCGGTCCGCCTTCCTGCAGCGGCGGCTGGGCGGCATGGTGATGCGGCACGACGCCGCTCTCGATGAAGCTTTTCATCCGTATCAGGTCTTCCTCAAGTTCGCGCGCCGGATCGATGCTGAAACCTGGCTGCAAGTGCAACTGCAGCGTCACCCGGGTGCCATTGCGCGTGGGTTCAAGCATGACGCTGCCGGCGTGGCCAAATGCGCTGGCCTCTTCGCTGTGCCAGGCCAGCATGCGCGGGCGCTCGCGTTTGCTCCACACGGCATTCCACTCCAGCCGTGAAGTCTCGGTTTCCTGCGCCACCCAGCGGGAACGTTCATCGCCCAAGTCCTGGACGGCCAGCAGCATCGAAAAGAAATGCGGGAAGTTCTCGAAGTCGCTCCAGATATCGAATACGGTTTCCGGCGCAGCATGGACTTCGATCGATTTTTCCAGGTGGATGGCGGCGGCATCTTCCGTTTTTTGCCGGCCGCCCTGACGCAGTCCATCGATGGCGCGCCCCAGCAGCGCCAGGCCGGCGCCTGCCAGAAGCAGACCTGCGGGGCTCTTGCGCGCCAACCCATAGGCGCCCAGCACGCTGCCGGCGCCGGCCAGCGCCTTGAGCGCCGGCTGCGAGGTGTTGCGGCCGGCGCTGCGTGGCCGGCCTTGCAGGGCTGGCACGCCGATGGCCGTGGCATACACGGTCAGCCTGTCCTCGACTTCGGTCACGCCAGGGATTTTGCGCGCCTGCGTCAGCAGATTTTCCCTTTCGTCGGCAAGAATTGCGCCGCTCAGCACCATGTGGCCACCGTCTGCCGTGACCGATATTGCGTGCGGGTGCGATACCAGCCGTCCCAGTTGCGTGTGCAGGCGCGCGGTCAGTACCGGTTCGTCTACCGGCTGGCGTCCGCTCAGGGCGCGCCGCAGCCGTGCGCGGACGCCGTGCACGCGGTTGCCGAAATCGTGCGTGGCGGCGTCTCGGGCATGGCCGGCGCTAACGCGCATGCTGTAAAGTTTGTCGCGCAACAGCGCGCGTCGGCGGCGGCCATTTTTTTTGTCGGAAAAATAAATGACAGCTGCACCCAGCAGCGCTCCGGCCAGAAATCTTCCCCAGCCCTTGCCTCGTGTTGGCAGTCGTTCCACGGCTTGCTCCTTTCAGTCGAGATGGCACTACACCATGCATGTTTATGAATCGGGCGCCTGCGCCGCGCGCGCAGGTCGGACGCGTGCAGCCTGGGCGCGGTCGGCCTGCGCCAGCAGGTCGATGACTTCGTCATCGCTGGTCTGGTCGAAGTGCTCGTACCATTGGCCGACTGCCTGAAAATATTCCGGACTGAGCAGGCAGACAATGTCATCTGCCTGCCCGCGCAGGTTGCGGCAGGTATCCGGTGGCGCCACCGGAATTGCGACCACGATGCGGGCCGGTTTGCCGGCCTTGGCAGATTGCAGTGCCGCCTGCATGGTGGCTCCGGTGGCCAGGCCGTCGTCGACCAGGATGACGGTGCGGCCCTGCAGCGCCAGCGGCGGGCGGTTGGCCCGGTACAGGCGCTCGCGTCGCGCCAGTTCGGCTACTTCGCGGCGCGTGATCTGCTCGACCGTCGCCATGGTGATGCCCAGGCTGTTGAGAACGTCGCGATGCAGGACCGAGCCGCCGCCGCTGGCAATGGCGCCCATGGCATATTCCTCGTGTCCAGGTACCCCGAGCTTGCGCACCAACATGATATCCAGCGGCAGGCGCAAGGCTTGCGAAACGGCAAAGCCTACCGGCACGCCGCCGCGCGGCAATGCCAGCACCAGCACATCGTCACGTCCGGCATAGCCGGTGAGGCGCTGTGCCAGCAATGCGCCTGCTTCCAGCCGGTTCTTGAAACTGTGTAAGGCGATCATGGCGCTTTTGATATTGAGCCTGATAATTGGACTACACAGTTGGCATATAGGTCGCTGAAAGAGAAAATTTTTATGGGAGGCGTTTTTACCTGCGCCGGTACATACCGGTCAGTTGTGCTTGCTCAAGTACATGCCCGCGCATCGCTTGTTCGAGTTGCGCCTTTTTCGGTTGATGCAGGTCAGGTAGCATTGCATCGAGTGCATACAGCTTGTGGATGTAGCGATGGCGTCCTATCGGCGGGCACGGGCCGCCGTAACCAATGCGATGCCAGTCGTTACTGCCTTGTAGTGTTCCGGGAGGCAAGTCGTGTGACGCCACGCCTGGCGGCAAGCCATTGCTGTCTGGCGGCAAGTTGTACAGGATCCAGTGCACCCAGGTCATCTGTGGCGCAGCAGGATCGGGGGCGTCGGGGTCGTCGACGACCAGGACCAGGCTTTTGGTGCCGGGCGGCAGACCTGCCCAGGAAAGCGGCGGCGAGGTATCCCGGCCATCGCAGGTGTGCACCGACGGAATCTCCTTGGCATCGCTGAATGCGTTCGATGTGAGAGACAGGCTCATTGCATTTCCTTTGATCTTCGTAACAGGAGAAATCCTGGGTGACGCCTCGCTCTTTTGACTCGCCTGGAGAGACAACGTTGCGCTGCATGGAGATGGTTATGCGGCGATCAGTTGGCCGGCCGTAAAGACTGGCTGGTCAGCAATTCAATGACAGCGGCGCAAGTCCATCCCATGCTTGACAGCCGGATGCCGTGTCGTGCGTACAGCTTGATACGGCAGCGGTGCGGCATTCAGGCTGGAGTTGCGTTTATGGCAACTTAGCCAGGTATTTATTTGCATTGCTTTGTAGTATCTTGCTGCCATCAAACTAATGCCATGCCAATGAAAACAAAAAATTATCCAAATGCGGAAGCCAAGCCAGGAGGCGATGATGTGAAGCGATTGATTGGCCCGATTTCCCTCAAGGGCAAGCTGTTAGTCATGATGATTGGCTTGTTTTTGTTTTTTATTTGGGCATTGGCCTGGATTTCAACGACAGTTCTGAAAGACCGGCTTGAGCAGGTGCTCTCGGATCAGCAGGTTGTTTTCACGCGCAGGTTGGCAACTGACCTCGATAACAAGTTGACTGAGCGGGTGCAAAGCCTGTCCGGGATTGCCAAAGATATACCAACTGATCTGCAAGCTCGTGAGCTTGATTCTTATCTGCCACGACTAAAAGCATTGCATACGATGTTTCCAGCTGGTATCGCTGTGATCGGACTGGATGGCAAGGTCATTGCAGATTATCCGGCAGCTTCTGGCCGGCGGGGAAGCTACTTTGGTGACTACGATTATTTTCATAAGGCGGTGCAAACAAAGCGATATTACATAGGCAAACCCATCATCGCTCCGGAATCGAAAAGCGCGGCATTGATCATTGCCGTTCCCGTAATGGACGGACGTGGCAACGTGCGCGCTGTCATATCCGGTATCACTGACTTGACCTCGCCTAATTTTCTGGGCGTTGTTTCGGATCCGGCAATGACAGGGGAAGGCAGGTCTTTTGTTGTTTCACCGCATGACAATCTTATTGTGACATCGTCCGATGCCAACAAGACGCTGGATGTCCTGCCCAAGCGAGGCACCAATCTCCTGTACGACCGGATCGTCGATGGTTTTGAGGGATCCGGCATTGCCGCCGATGCGCTGGGGGAGCCCAGGATTTTTTCTGCTGCACGCATCCCCGTGGCAAACTGGATCGCCATAGCTTCACTTCCAACCGAGATTGCTTTCAGCCCGGTGCGCGCCATGCAGGACTATTTGTTCATGGTTGCTGGAGGCATGACATTGCTGGCATTTATCCTCATCCTGTGGATGACGCGGCATTTGCTGCATCCTCTTGTATCTGCCGGATCGGCAATGCGGCAGATGACGCAAGGTGAAGCACCACTGGCGCCTTTACCGATCCTGAGAATGGATGAAATCGGGGAACTGATCGGTAATTTCAATTCGCTGATCCTGGATCGGCAACGTTATGAGGCGGCGCTTGCAGACAGCGAGCAACGTTTTCGTCTGCTGGTGGAAGGTGCGCCGGATGCTATTTTTTTGCAAGTGGAGGGAGACTTTGCTTATGTCAATGAAGCAGCCATCAGCCTGTTCGGTGCAAAGACCAGGGAAGAATTGCTCGGTATGCCGGTAAGCAGCCGGATCCATGCTGACTTCAGGCGGGTTGCTGAGGAGCGTATGGGGCTGATCAACAAGAGCCGGAAAGCTGCACCGCCGCTGGAGAAGAAATACCTTCGGATGGATGGCACTGTCGTGGATGTGGAGGTTTCTGCCGTCCCGTTCCGCTATGAGAATGCGGATGGCTCACTGGTTTTTGTGCGCAATATCACTGCGCGTACGCGCATCGAGCATCAGTTGCGAAAGAGTGAGGCCAGCCTGATCAATGCCCAGCGCATCGCCCATGTTGGCAGCTGGGAAAAAGATATGAAAACCGGCGAGATTTTCTGGTCGGACGAACTTTACCGGATTTGTGGCGCGGTGCCACAGCAGGTCAAACCAAATTTGTATACGATTCTTGAACGCTTGCATCCGGACGACAGGCCCGTTTTCCGGGAGGCGGCAAGCAACGCGGTAACAAAAGGCATTCCCTATCGCCTCGATTTCAGGTTTGTCCTGTCCGACGGCAGTGAACGCGCAGTCCATGCGGATGCCGAACCTGTCTTCGATGCTGATGGCGAAGTAATCCGAGTGACTGGCACGATGCAGGATATTACGGAAAAAAAAGTTGCCGAAAGATTGCTGCGCAAGCGCGAAGAAGAATTTCGGGCATTGGTCGAAAATTCACCCGACCTCATTTTTCGATTTGAGCTGGAATGCCGATGCGTTTATGCCAATCCGGCGGCCATTCATGCCACTGGATTGCGCAGCGATCAAATCTCCAGCGATGCCATCGAGGGCTTGGCCCTGCCGGGAGTATTGGGAGAGACATGGTTGGCTGCGATCAAGACGGTGATTGTTACCAAGGAACCCACTACGTTCGAATTCTCCCTGCGCACACCGATGCTCGCCCGATATTATCAAGTCAGGATGGTGCCGGAATTCGGTATGGATGGCCGTGTCCAGAATGTGCTGGCAATTGCCCGCGACATATCGGCGATCAAAGGTGGCGAAGTGGTGTTGCGCGAAAGCGAACAGCGTCTGCATGGAATCACTGCCAATACGCCCGGCATGGTATTCCAGTGCCAGTTGCGCGCACGCGATAGCGCACTGATGTTTACCTTTGTGAGTGAAGGATCGTCACTGTTGCTGGGCCTGAAACCTGGCGAGATCCTGTCGAACCGGAATGCGATAGCGGAGCGGCTGGTGCAGCCGGACCGGGACGCGTTCTTCGATAACCTGAGCTATTCTGCCCTGACGATGGAGATATGGCACTGGGAGGGACGCATGATTTCGGCCGATGGTCAGGAAAAATGGATCAACTGTCGCGCCACCCCAAGGCCAGCGCTGGATGGCGACGTGATCTGGGAGGGTGTGATGCTCAATATTTCTGACAGTAAGCACAGTGAAGATGAGTTGCGTGCGTCCCGGCAGATGCTGAGGGAATTGTCGGCGCACAGAGAAAGAGTACGGGAAGAAGAGCGCAAGCGCATTGCCCGTGAAGTGCATGACGAACTCGGACAGTCGCTGACGGCGTTGCGTATGGATGTGTCGCTGCTGCGCCTCAATTTTGGCGCCCAGAATACCCAACTGATGGAACGCATACAGTCAATGACGCGGGCGGTTGATGGCACCATCAAGATCGTGCGCCATGTAACCACGGCATTGCGCCCGGTTGCCCTTGACCTCGGGCTGATCGCATCGCTTGAGTGGCTGGTGGAGCAATTCTCCGAGCATAATGGCATCAATTGCATGTTGGAGAACAATGGCTGCGATGAGGTGACGCTGGATGACGATCGCGCGACAGCGCTGTTCCGGATGGTCCAGGAGTCGCTGACGAATGTGGCAAAACATGCCGAAGCGAGCAAGGTGCGGATTACGATTGCACCGGAGGATGAGAGTAATCTTTGCGTGCAGATTCATGACGATGGCAAAGGATTCGAGCAGGGGACGGCGCGCAAGGTCGGCTCGTTCGGCTTGATCGGCATGCGTGAGCGTGCGTTGATGCTGCAGGGGACGCTCGACATTCAGAGCGATCCGGGTGCAGGTACGCGCATCGAGATATGCATTCCAATGTTCGTGCAATGATATGTATTTCAGAAATCTATAGTTTTGGCGGAAAAAATGATCAGGATTATTATCGCTGACGATCACAATATCGTGCGGCAGGGATTGAAGCAGATATTTGCGCTGGCCCCGGATATCTGTGTGGCTGACGAGGCCGCAAGTGGCCACGATCTGTTGGCGCGGCTGGGTGCCAATGCATGCGACCTGGTGCTGCTGGACATGACCATGCCGGGCATAAGCGGCGTCGAGCTGATCAAGCGGATACGGCAACTCGAATCCGCGCCGCTGGTGCTGGTGCTGAGCATGCACAACGAGGCGCAACTGGTATCGCGGGCATTGAAGGCCGGCGCGATCGGCTATGTCACCAAGGACAGCGACCCTGAAACGCTGGTGGCGGCGATTCGCAAGGTTGCCCGTGGCGGCAAGTATATCGATCCGGCATTGGTCGACGAGATGGTGTTTGATCAAGGCCTGGATGGCGGCCGGCTTCCGCATGAGCGGCTGTCTGACCGGGAATTCCAGATTTTCCAGTTGCTGGTTGCCGGGAAGTCGATCACGGGGATTGCCGAAGAATTGTCCTTGAGTTCGAAAACGATCAGTACCCACAAGCTGCGCCTGCTGCAAAAGATGCGTATGCAGGGTATCGCTGAATTAACGCGTTATGCGATGGAGCATCGCCTGACGCCATAAGCTGCGTGCTGCATGCGGGTCCATTGCGGCGCCAGAAATATCCTGTGTTTTTCATGATGGCAGCTAATTCAGGGCTGCCGGATTTTCATTTTCCGTAAGGAAATCCTTACAGCGTCTACTTCTTTTTCCTTACGGAAATATCCAATTCGGCTGATATTTTCCTTGTGGTAACGACTCCACAATGGGCGCATTACGTATTTTTCTGCACACCATGCCCATGAAGTCGCAAAACATGCACAGCGTACAGGCGGCACGCCTGCACCGGATTCGCTCGATTCCTCCCCAGGGGAGATTCACGCTGGGGACGTTCGCATGACGAGCTGCCGCGCAGATGCCTCGATAATCTGGCAGCCAGTGCTTCTGGCAGGGAGTATCGGCGCTGCCTTGGCTGCCGCGCCGGGCTCCGGGGCAATCCGGATCCTTTATGCATTGGCCGCCTTCACGCTCACCGCGCTGCTGCTGACCTGGATGTTGCGCCGCTGCCGGCGCCAGGAGGCGGCGCGTCTGCAAGCCTTGCAGCCTGCAGCCAATATGCAGGAGTTGTGCGAAAACGTGTTGCCGATCTGGGGCAAGCAGATCAATACCGGTCGCATGGAAACCGAAGAGGCGGTGATGGCGTTGACCAGCCGTTTTTCCGAACTCAGCCAGCGCCTGCAGGCCAGCGTCGACTCTTCTGCCGTGGGCGGCGATGGCGCCGACGCGACTGGCGGTGCAAGCATGGTGGCGCTGCTCAATATCAGCCAGCAGGAGCTTGGCCAGATCATTGTTGCGCTGAAGTCGGCGGTCGAGGCGATGGAGTCGATGATGTCGCAAATCGCCACTCTCTCTGGATTTACCGATGAATTGAAGGGCATGGCCGCCGATGTTGCCAGCATTGCTGCGCAAACCAATCTGCTCGCCTTGAATGCAGCGATTGAGGCAGCCAGGGCCGGCGAGAGCGGGCGCGGATTCGCAGTCGTTGCCGGCGAGGTGCGCAAGCTGTCCGGCCTGTCCGCGGAAACCGGCAAGAAGATCAGCTCCAAGGTGGAAGTGATCAATGCCGGTATTTCTGCCGTGCTGGAGCGCGCCGACCAATACGCGCGGCAGGAGGCGCAAGTCATCGGCAGCTCGGAAGCGACCATCCAGCGGGTGTTGGACGAACTTGGCGCCGCGGCAGAAAAAATGTCGCATTCGACCCAAATCCTGCAGGCGGAAAGCGCCGGAATCAAGTACCAGATAGACGATGTGCTGGTTTCACTGCAATTCCAGGACCGCGTCAGCCAGATTTTTTGCCATGTCCAGGACGATCTGGACAAGCTGTACCAGTATCTTCTGGCCTTCCGCGAGACGTCCGCGCGCGGACAGGCGTGTCAGCCGATTGACGTCGATGTCTGGCTGGCTGAGCTGGCGCGCACTTATACCACCGACGAACAGCGCAACAATCACTCCGGTCAACAGGCCGATGCGGGCGCCGTCGACATTACCTTTTTCGAGGAGAGTTAAGCAATGGCAAAAACGATTTTGATAGTGGATGACTCGGTCTCGATGCGGCAGGTGGTGTCGATCGCGCTGAAGGGCGCCGGCTTCGACGTGATCGAGGCCAGCGACGGCAAGGTGGCGTTGTCCAAGCTCGACGGCCGCAAGATCCATCTGGTGGTTAGCGACGTCAACATGCCCAACATGGATGGCATCACCTTCGTGCAGGAACTGAAAAAGCTCCCGATGTACAAGTTTACGCCGGTCGTCATGTTGACGACCGAATCCCAGGAAGCAAAAAAACGCGAAGGCCAGGCGGCTGGCGCCAAGGCATGGATGGTCAAGCCATTCCAGCCGGCGCAGTTGCTGGCGGCCGTATCCAAGCTGATCCTGCCGTGATTCCCTCTCCGCATAGACAACCGGACCAGCAAGATGATCACGACTGAAATCAGGAACGGCGTCTGCCATGCGCAGGTCAATGGCGACATGACGATTTACACCGCGGCCGAGTGCCTCGCATTACTGCAGCAATGCATGGAGTCTTGCAACGAAATGGAAATCGATTTGTCTGGCGTGGCCGATATCGACAGCGCTGGCGTGCAACTTCTGATTGCCGCGAAGAGGGACGGGGCGCGGCTGGGGAAAACGCTACGGTTGGTGTCGCACAGTCCGTCGGTCCAGGAGATCATCGACCTGTACCGCCTGGCGCCGGAGTTCGGCGACATGATGATCATCCCGCCTCGCTGAAAATGGTTGCGGAACGCACTGGAGACAAGCAATGAATCTGGATCAGGCACTGCAAACCTATATCGCCGAAAGCAGATCCCTGCTGCAGGAGATGGAAGATATCCTGCTCGGTCTGGAGCATCGTCCAGAGGATGCCGAAATGGTGGGCGCGCTGTTTCGTGCTGCCCATACGATCAAGGGATCGGCCGGCATGTTTGGCCTGGATATTGTGGTCTCTTTTACACATCGCGTCGAGAGCCTGCTCGACAAATTACGCGACGGCGAAGTCACCGTCAGCGGCGACCTAATCGGGGTGTTACTGGAGTGCTGCGACCATACCAGCACGCTGATCGATCATGTTGCCGGTGGTGGCAGCGCGCTGGATGCGGCGCAGATGGCCGAAGGCGAACGATTGCAGCAGGCGCTGCTCCGTCATCTCGGCGAAGATGGTCATGGGGACTTTCCAGTGGAGCGGATGCCGGTCGAGCAGAATGAAGCGCTGCATAGCGATGGCGGCGCCGTGATTGAACTGGATAACTGGCATATATCGGTACAGTTCGGCGCCGACGTGCTGCGTTGCGGCATGGATCCGGCTTCTTTCATCCGCTACATGGGCAGCCTGGGTGACATCGTCCATTTGCGCCTGACATGCGACGGCATGCCAGACATGGCTGAAATGGACCCGGAATCCTGCTATCTCGGCTGCGAGATCAGCCTGCGCAGCAACTGCGACAAAAAAAGTATCGAGGATGTGTTCGAGTTCGTGCGCGATGATTGCCGTCTGCGCATCCTGCCGCCGCCCAGCCATCTGGCCAAGTATGTGGACCAGATCGACAATCTTTCCGGCAACGTCGAGAAGCTCGGCGAAATCCTGATGGAAGCCGGCGTCCTGACCGATGCCGAGTTGGCGGAAGCGCTTGCGTTGCAGTTCCAGCGCCAGGTGTTGGATGACACCGGAACAGCTGCGCTGCCGCAGCTTGGGGAAATCCTGGTCAGTCAGGGAATGGTGCAGGATGAAGTCGTCAGTGTCGCGCTGGAAAAGCAGAAACAGATACGTGAACATAAGGTTCAGGAATCGAAATTCATTCGGGTCAATGCCGAGAAGCTGGATCAACTGATCAATCTGGTCGGCGAACTTGTCATCGCCGGTGCATCGGCTTCATTGCTGGCGCAGCGCTCCGGCAATGCGATGCTGCAAGAAGCCACCAATGTCATAAGCGGTTTTGTCGAAGAAATCCGCGAAGACGCGCTGCGCCTGCGGATGGTCGAGATTGGCGAAACCTTCAACCGTTTTCAGCGCGTGGTACGCGATGTCAGCAAGGAGATCGGCAAGGACATCGGTCTGGAAATCAGCGGCGGCGAGACTGAACTGGACAAGACGGTTGTTGAAAAAATCGGCGATCCACTGACGCATCTGGTGCGCAACGCGATAGATCATGGCATCGAACCGGCGGATGTCCGCCGGGAGCGCGGCAAGCCTGTCAGGGGGACGGTCCGCCTGCATGCGCGCCATGATTCCGGCAGCATCGTCATCGAGGTTTCCGATGACGGCGGCGGGCTCAATCGCGACAAGATACTCGCCAAGGCAATCGAGCGCGGCCTGGTGGCCGCTGGACAGGTTTTGTCCGATCGTGAAATATTCAACCTGATATTCGAGGCCGGATTCTCCACCGCCGAAAAAGTCACCAACCTGTCCGGGCGCGGCGTTGGCATGGACGTGGTCAAACGCAATATCGAGGCGTTGCGTGGCACAGTCGATATCGACAGCCGGCTGGGCGTGGGCACCACGGTGCATATCCGCCTGCCGCTGACGCTTGCCATCATCGACGGCTTCCTGGTCGGGGTCGGAAAATCCTCCTATGTGGTGCCGCTGGATATGGTGCTGGAATGCGTGGAGATATCGCAGGCCGATCGCGATGCCGGCAGTGAGCGCAACTATGTGAACCTGCGCGGCGAAGTGCTGCCCTACCTGCGGCTGCGTGAACAGTTTGATGTGCATGGCGTACCGGCCCGCCGCGAAAACATCGTGGTTGTCCAGTATGCGGGAAGAAAGGCCGGCCTCGTCGTCGATGAACTCTTGGGCGAGTTCCAGACCGTGATCAAACCGTTGGGCAGGCTGTTTTCCCATGTCAAGGGCATTTCTGGTTCCACCATCCTGGGTGGTGGGCAAGTGGCACTGATACTCGACGTGCCATCGCTGGTACATCTGGCAGCCGAACAGGAGGTTGCCATGCTGGATGCATAGATGCTGCGATTTCTTGCTGGCCGGGCTGTGGAATTTTAAAAAATCAATGAGAAACGAGGAGGACAGAAATGTTCAAGAATATGAGAATTGGCGTCAAATTGGGACTTGGTTTCGGCCTGGTGTTGCTGTTTCTGTCGGCTATTATCGGCATCGGTATCACGCGCATGGAAGTGTTGGATCGAAACACTGAAACCATCGTGACCAAGGACTGGGTGAAAGCCACCCTGGCAAACAATATCGGCAACCTGGCCAATGATAATGCCAAGGCCAATCTGGAATTGTTTTTGACCGCCGACAAGCAAAACATTGTCAAGCTCCAGGAGCGCATCGAAGGCAACAAGAAAAAAATCACCGACATTGTGGAGCGCCTGGAAGGCTTGCTTTATTTGCCGGAAGGGAAGGCCAGACTGGCCAAGGTGAAGGAATCCCGCAAGACATATGTCGTGTCCTTTACCAAGGCCTCGCAAATGCTGCTGGCAGAGGGGAAACGTGAAGCAGCCCAGCTCATGCTGATGACTGAAACGCTGCCGGCACTGGAAAGCTTCATTGCCGACATCAATAGCCTGATCCTGTTTCAGAAAGAGGTCGTCGACAACCAGGGCAAGGAAGCCAGGCAGACGTATGAAGCCGCGCGCCAATTGATGCTGACCCTGGGGATCGCCGCCATGGTGCTGGGCTTGTTGGCGGCTTACCTCGTGACACGCGCAATCACTCGCCCGCTGGCTGATGCGGTACAGGTGGCCAATAGCCTGTCGCAAGGCGACCTGACGACGAAAATCGAGGTGCGTTCACGTGACGAAACCGGGCAGCTGCTGCAGGCGATGCAGAACATGGTGGAAAAGCTCTCGCAAATTATTGGCGAAGTGCGTGGGGCTGCCGACAACCTGTCTTCGGCATCCGAAGAAGTCAGCGCTACCGCCCAGTCATTGAGCCAGGCATCCAGCGAGCAGGCTGCCAGCGTCGAGGAGACCAGCGCTTCAGTTGAGCAGATGTCGGCATCGATCAACCAGAATACCGAAAACGCCAAAGTCACCGACGGCATGGCTTCGAAGGCCGCCAGGGAAGCCAATGAAGGTGGCGACGCGGTGAATGCAACAGTGTCCGCGATGAACAGTATCGCCAAGAAGATTGGCATCATCGACGACATCGCTTATCAGACAAATCTGCTGGCGTTGAATGCCGCGATCGAGGCGGCGCGCGCCGGCGAGCATGGCAAGGGATTCGCCGTCGTGGCGGCAGAAGTCCGCAAGCTGGCCGAACGCAGCCAGGTGGCGGCGCAGGAGATCAGCGAAGTGGCTGGCAGTAGCGTCGGCCTGGCCGAAAAGGCGGGCAGGTTGCTCGATGAGATCGTGCCGTCGATTAGCAAGACCTCCGATCTGGTGCAGGAAATCGCGGCAGCCTCCGAAGAACAGTCGTCCGGCGTCGGGCAGATCAATGTCGCCATGGAACAACTGTCGCAATTGACGCAGCAAAACGCTTCGGCCTCTGAAGAGTTGTCGGCTACCGCCGAGGAAATGAGCAGCCAGGCTCAGCAATTGCAGCAGGTGATGGGCTTCTTCAAGGTGCAGTCCGGCATATCGCACGCATCTGATCCGCGCAAGACAACAATGCCGACCAGGCCTGCATCTCCACAGAAGCCGAAGTCCGGACGCGGCGTACGGGCTGAGGCGGAACAGGATGAGCATGAATTCGTGCGCTTCTGATGATATCGAGGAGTAGGGCATGGGGCAATTAATGAAGGCCGAGCAGGCCGTGCAAGGCGTGGCGGTGGCCGACCAGCAGCAGTATCTGACGTTCATGCTGGGAGGCGAGATGTTCGCCATCGGCATCCTGGCAATCAAGGAAATCATTGAATACGGCAATCTGACGGCGGTGCCGATGATGCCGGAGTTTATCCGGGGCGTGATCAACTTGCGCGGCGCAGTGGTGCCGGTGATTGATCTTTCGGCCCGCTTCGGCAGAAAGAGCACGGACGTCACGCGCCGCACCTGCATCGTGATCATCGAAGTCGAATCCGACAACGAAAAGCAGGATCTGGGCGTGGTCGTCGATGCCGTCAACGAAGTGCTGGAAATTCCGCAAGACCAGATCGAGCCGCCGCCGGCATTCGGCGCCAGGATACGGACCGATTTCATCCGCGGCATGGGCAAGGTCGGTGGCCGCTTCGTCATCATTCTGAATGTCGGGAACGTCCTGTCCATCGAAGACATCACGGTTCTGGAAAAAATGGCGGCGGCGCAGGATGTGCCGACAGCGGGTAACTGAAAACGGCTTTCTCGCTTGAGATGGGTGTCAAGATGCAAATACGTGCCATTACAGACCAGGAGTTCGCCCAGTTTCAGGGCATGCTGTCGCGGATCGCCGGCATCAGCCTGTCGACGGCGAAAAAATCCCTGGTTGGTGGCCGGCTGGCCAAGCGCTTGCAGCATTGGCGCGTCGCATCCTATGGTGAGTATTTCAGCCTGGTGAGCAGCGCCACCCACAAGGAAGAGTTGCAGGTGGCACTCGATCTGCTGACCACCAACGAGACCTATTTCTTTCGCGAGCCGAAGCATTTCGACATCCTGGGCGAGCGCATCCTTGCCGAGCGCAATCCGGGCAAGGTGTTTCGGGTCTGGAGCGCGGCTTGTTCCACCGGCGAGGAAGCCTACAGCATTGCGATGCTCCTGGCGGACCGGATCGGTGCGAGCGGATGGGAAATCACCGCTTCCGATATCAGTACCCGGGTGCTGGCAAAGGCCAGATCCGCGCACTACATCATGGATCGGACCAATAATATCCCGCGCGACTATCTCTCACGTTTTTGTCTGAAGGGCATTGGTTCGCAGGACGGTACTTTGCTGGTCGACAGACAGCTGCGCGCAAAGGTAAACTTCAGTCAAATCAACCTGAATGCACCGTTGCCCAAGCTGGGCGAGTTTGACGTGATTTTTTTGCGCAATGTAATGATTTATTTTAATGCTGACACCAAGCGCGAAGTCGTGGCTCGACTATTGTCCGCCTTGAAGCCGGGCGGGTATTTCATCATCGGCCATTCGGAAAGTCTCAATGGCATCAACGACAAGCTTGCGATCGTCGCGCCATCGGTTTACCGGAAGCCCGCAAATTGAAGAAGCCGGAACACGTCATCGAGATTTTCCTGCAGCCGGGCGAGTGGTATTTCGGTGACCGCGATACGCGCATCCGGACCATCCTTGGTTCTTGCGTGTCGCTGACGGTATGGCACCCGCGGCTGCTGATCGGCGGCATGTGCCACTACATGCTGCCCACGCGCGGCGGCAGTGTTAGCGTCCCGGCACTGGACGGTCGTTATGCCGACGAAGCCATGGCGCTGTTATTGCGTGAAATACGTGCCGCCGGCACCAGGCCGGAGGAATATCAGCTCAAGATGTTTGGCGGCGGGAACATGTTTCCAAACCTGAAGTGCCTCAAGGACCGGGCACATGTGCCCTACAAGAATGCCGAGGTGGCACGCAAGCTTGCGGCGCTGCATGGATTCCGTGTTTCGGGAGAACATCTGGGTGGCGCCGGTCATCGCAACGTGATATTCGATGTCTGGAGCGGGCACGTCTGGCTGAAACATCATCCGAGCCAGCGGCAAGATCAATGCGAAGTATGCGATCAGAGAGCAACATGCGAAGCAAGATAACAGTGCTGGTTGTCGATGATTCGGCGGTTGTGCGTCAGGTAGTTACCAGTGTTCTGGGAAATGAGCCCGGCATCGAAGTGATGGGTGCCGCTGCCGATCCGATTTTTGCAATGGAGCGGATGAAGGCTGCATGGCCGGACGTGATCGTACTGGATGTGGAAATGCCGCGCATGGATGGGCTTACCTTCCTCCGGAAAATCATGGCAGAGCGTCCGACACCGGTCGTGATCTGTTCCTCACTGACCCAGAAAGGGGCGGAAACCACGATCCAGGCCCTGGCGGCTGGTGCAGTCGGCATCGTCATGAAACCTGGCATCGGCGTGCGGCGCTATCTGATGGAGGATGCAGCATCCGAGTTGGTCCATGCCGTCAAGGCCGCCGCGCTGGCCAATGTGAAAAAGATCAGGCCTGATCTGGCCGTACCGGCTGCCGTGGCGCCCAAACATTCCGCCGACGTGATCCTGCCGTCGCCAACGCATGCGATGTCGCAAACCACCGAGCGCGTGGTGGCGATCGGCACGTCCACCGGCGGTACCCAGGCACTGGAGTCGGTACTGCGGGCACTGCCACGCGTTGTTCCCGGTATCGTCATCGTTCAGCATATGCCGGAAAAATTCACCGCATCCTTCGCGCAGCGTTTGAATGGCTTGTGCGAGATCGAGGTGCGGGAGGCAAAGCATGGCGACAGGGTCATGCCCGGCGTCGCACTGATTGCGCCCGGCGGCAAGCATATGCTCTTGCGCCGTAGCGGTGCCCAATACCATGTCGATGTCATCGATGGCCCGGTGGTCAACCGCCATCGTCCTTCGGTCGATGTGCTGTTTCGCTCGGTAGCGAAGTGTGCAGGCAAGAATGCGGTTGGCGTCATCATGACCGGAATGGGCGACGACGGCGCCCGCGGACTCAAGGAAATGCGCGATGCCGGCGCCCAGACGCTGGCGCAGGATGAAGCGACCTGCGTCGTCTACGGCATGCCGAAAGAAGCGGTGAAACTGGGCGCCGTCGAGCGCAGCATGCCGCTGTCTGGAATCGCATCGGCGATCCTTGCTCGCGCGCAGGGGCGAGTGTGATCGTGGGAGATTTTATGAAATGCATTGACGGCGCTCCGGGGCGCGAAACTTCAATCAAGGCGCCTTTACAACAAACGCGCCAGTCTGAACAGATGCCCATGAAAAACGAAGGGAAATTCCATGGTTTTGTGGAGTGCGCTCCCGATGCCATTTTCCTGATTGACGCGACAGGTCTCGTTGCTACGATGAATGCCCGTGCGGAGTCCATGTTTGGCACCCCGCGTGCCGCCGTGATCGGAAGATCGGTTGAGAAGCTTGTGCCTGGCTTTGTCGCGCATGAAATGCGGTTGAGCGAGCGACACGGCGAATCAGTAACGACACATGCGTGTTTTGAAGTAGTGTGCCAGCGTGGCGCAGGCGAGTCGTTTGTCGCGGAGATCAGCCTGGGCAAGTTGCCGGCAGAAGAGAACATGCAGGTCATCGCCATCGTTCGCGACCTCGGCAATCGCAACCGGATGGCGGATGAAAAAAATCGTCTGACAGCACTTTTCGAGGCCACGCCGGATTTTGTCGGCTTCATGGATGGGCATCGGCAGACCATCCATGTCAATCGCGCGGGACGTGCGATGTTGGGCCTGGAACGCCAGGATGACGGCAGCCGGCTTGCCCTGCAAGCGTGCATGCCTGCCTGGGCGATCGAAGTCGTCCGCACGCAGGCTGTTCCGGCGGCACGGGCCAACGGATACTGGGCCGGTGAAACCGCCTTGCTGGGAAAAGACGGCAGCGAAATCCCGGTCTCCCAGGTCGTGGTCTGCCACGATGATGGCGATGGCGATACGCAGTCCTGGTCAACCATTTGCCGGGATATTTCGGAGCGCAAAAGCTTTGAAGCAGTCTTGCTCGATCAAATCACGCATGATGCGCTGACTTCTTTGCCCAGCAGGACATGGTTCAATCAACGGCTGCGAAGTTCGGTTGAACGCGCAACCGTAGAGAATCATTCCCTGGCAGTCATCGTCCTAGGAATCGATCACTTCAAGAATGTCAACGATACCTTCGACCATGCCTGTGGCGACGCGCTGCTCAAGGATGCCGCCAACCGCATGCGGGCTGCGCTGCCCAGCGACTATGTACTGGCCCGTCAGGGCGGCGACGAATTCATTGTGCTGATACAGGACATCCGCGATCGGCAGCAATTGCTTGCCGCGGCAGAGCAACTGCTTGACTGCATGCGCAAGCCATTTTATGTCTCAGGCAAGGAAATATTTCTTGGTGCCAGTTGTGGAATCAGCCTGTTCCCGGAAGATCAGCAGAGCGCGGAAGGATTGCTGCATAACGCCGGGATGGCCTTGAATATCGCCAAAAAGGAGGGGCGGAATTGCTTTCGTTTTCATACTGCGGAGATGGATCAGCGTATCCAGGAGCGGCTGGAGCTTGAATCCAATTTGCATTATGCGCTGGAATACGGGCAGCTCTTTCTGCATTTCCAGCCACGAATTACCCTGCAAACAGGGGCGATCGTCGGGGTCGAGGCGCTGTTGCGCTGGCGGCATCCGGTTCTCGGGCTCATCCCGCCGGATCGTTTCATTCCGGTTGCGGAAGAGAGCGGCCTGATCGAGAAAATTGGCTTATGGGTGCTTGAGGCGGCCTGCATCCAGGCGCAGCAGTGGCAGCAACCCGGATTGCCGCCGGTGCGTGTTTCAGTGAATCTCTCGGCGCGCCAGTTTCGCCAGACAAACCTGATCGACAGTGTGCAGGCGATCCTGCAACAGAGTGGATTGAGTCCGGCATGCCTGGAACTCGAAATTACCGAAAGTACCGTCATGCACGATACCGGATCGGCTATCAAGACTTTGCGCGCACTCAAAGAACTCGGCGTAGTGCTGTCGATCGATGATTTTGGCACCGGTTATTCCTCTCTCAGTTATTTGAAACTGTTCCCGATTGACGTGTTGAAAATCGATCGTTCCTTCGTCAAGGATGTGATTGACGATCCGAACGATGCGGCAATCACCCGTGCAATTGTGGCGCTGGCACATAGCCTTGATCTTGACGTGGTGGCGGAAGGTGTCGAGACTGCTGCGCAAGTCGCCTTCCTGGAAGGATGTGGCTGCGACGAAATGCAAGGCTACTATTTCAGCCGGCCTGTCTCCGGGGAGGCGCTGGCATCCATGCTGATGGGCGCGGCAAGGAAGTGGATGGCGCCGGCGAATCCGGTTCCGCATGGGGACGCTCGATACGAACGACAGCATACTGCGAACGATGAAGCAAGAGGCGGAAATCGCCGGATGCGCGTGACGATATGAACTGGTTTTTTCCCAGCCTGCGTTCGCGTCTTGTGGTTCTCGCCGGCCTTGTTCTGCTGCCTTTTTGCGCCCTGATCATTCAGCTCGGCGTCAATTATTACCGGTTTGCCGTCGATAGCGTTTATCAAAATGTCGGTACGCTGTCTCGCATGTTGGCAACGGCACAGAATGAGAAAACCGAAAATGCGCAACAGTTGATGATGACGCTCGCACGCATGCCTGCGATTCGCGATCGACGCGGTGATTATTGCGCCATTCTTGCCGATACCCGTAAGCAGTATGCCTTGCAATATGTCGATCTGGGACTGACAGATGCCAAGGGCCGATTGCTATGCGATGGCGTGGCGGGAGCGAAACGTAGGGGATTGGAGCGGGAAAGCTGGTTCTATCAGTCACTGGAAATGCGCCGCTTTGCCATTGGCACCTATGAACTGGACGCCGTCACCGGAAAAACCGTCGCAGTTGTCGTGGAGCCTATCCTGGATAACGATGGCCGCTTGCAGGGGGCGATTTTCGCAGCGCTTGACCTGGCGTGGATCACGCGATTCAATACGCTGGCGGCATTGCCGGAGCGTTCGATTGTGCTGATGTTCGATCGCGATGGCTTGGTGTTGCGGCGCGACCCGGAACCGGAACGCTGGGTGGGGCAACGTCATCCGGATGCGCCGTTCATCAGGAAAATGATCTCGGGCGGCCACTCCGGCGTGCTGGAAATGCCGGCGCTGGACGGGATCCGGCGTCTGGTGGCATTCGAGACGATGCCTTCGCAAAACGGCAATGTCTACCTGGCGGTAGGTGTGCCCGAGGCGGTCGCGTTTGCCAGATTGCGCAAGGAATTTTTCGGCCTGGGGCTGATCGCTGTACTGGCGATCATTGCGACGCTGGCGATTTTCTGGGTCGCCGCCGGCAAACTGATCGTTAACCGGGTTGACCGGCTGGCATTGACGGCCCGCCGGTTTGGGCAAGGTGAATACGATGCCCGTAGCGGATTACCGCACTCTCCTGATGAAATCGGCGAGCTGGCAAGCATTTTCGACGGCATGGCCGCCGCTATCAAGCAGCGGGAGAATCGGTTACAGCAATATTATTTCGCCCTGGATCATCATGCAATCGTCAGTGCTACCGATCTGGCCGGCAATATCACGTTCATTAATGAAAAATTCTGCGAAATCAGCGGCTATTCCCGCGAGGAGCTGATAGGACAAAACCACCGGATGTTGAATTCCGGTTGGCATCCGGCAGAGTATTTCGAGACGATGTGGACCACCCTTTGCAGCGGCCAGATCTGGCAGGGCGTGATCCGCAACCAGCGCAAGGATGGTAGTTATTACTGGGTGGTTTCGACCATCGTCCCGCAACTCGATGAGCATGGCATGCCGGCTTATTATTTTTCGATTCGCACCGACATCACTGCGACGCTGAAAATCAAGGAAGCGCTTGAACTCAGCGAGCAAAAATTCCGTCTGCTGGCGGAGAATTTGCAGGATGTCGTCGCCTTGCATGAACTCGATGGGCGCATCGTTTATGTCAGCCCTTCTTCCCGGATGGTGCTCGGCTATGACCATGCTGAAATGGTGGGAACCATGCCATGGCATGCGATCCATCCATTGGATCTGCCGAATGTGCGCAGGGAATTGCACCAATCTATTCTCAACGGTGAAACGCGGGCGTCGGCAATTTTCCGGATACGTCGCCACTCCGGGGAGTACATCTGGGTCAATGTTAAAGCCACGCCTGTATTGGCGCCCGATGGCGGGCTGGTGCGGATTCAGTTAGTGCTGCGTGACATTTCTGCGCGCAAGGAAGCGGTAGACAGCTTGCGCTTGCATCACATGGCCGTTCAGGCGAGTCCGAGCGGCATCATGTTGTTGTCCATAGGGCCGAAGCCCCAGGTTATCTATGTCAACCCTGCATTTGAAATCATTACCGGCTATAAAAGTGGCGAGACAGTCGGACGAGGGATGTCGCGCAAGGTGCGTCATGCAGTTGATGCAAATGGCATGAAAATATTAAAAGCAGCAATCCGTGATCAATGCGAAGACCAGGTGCTGCTGCGCTTCGTGCGGCGCGACGGCATCTTGCTCTGGCTGGATTGCTCGGTGGCGCCCGTCAGGAACGAGAAGCTGGAAGTAAGCCATTTCGTGGCTACCTTCCGCGATATGACCGTGCGCATGGCGATGATGGAAGAGTTGCGGCATGCGAAGGAGGCATCGGAAGCGGCCAACCAGGCGAAATCCGAGTTTCTTTCACGGATGACTCATGAATTGCGTACCCCACTGAACTTTATCCTGGGATTTTCCCAGTTGCTCGAAGCGCAGCCGGAAAATCTCTCGGAACATCAACTCGATGGGGTAAGGCGGATACTCAAATCCGGCTGGCATCTGCATGAATTGATCAATGAAGTTCTGGATCTTGCGCGTATCGAATCGGGGAAGCTGGAAGTGCAGCTGGAGGATGTCAGGCTGGATTTTCTGCTGGATGAATGCGTGGGCATTGTCGAATTGATGGCCGCAGAGCGCGGGATCCGGATCGTCACGGAAACGGCGGCAGATGGCATCGAATGGGTGCGCGCCGATCGGATGCGCATCAGACAAGTGTTGCTGAACCTGTTGTCGAACGCGGTCAAGTTCAATTGTGAATCCGGAACGGTGACCATCACCCGAAAAATGACGGCGGCAGGAAAGGTCAGGGTCAGCGTTTCCGATACCGGGCCGGGCATCGACAGCAGTCGCATGGACGAATTGTTCAAGCCATTCAGCCGGCTTGGCGCCGACAAAGCCCAAATTCCGGGTACCGGCATCGGTCTGGCAATCAGCCAGCACTTCATGCATTTGATGGGGGGCGAAATCGGTGTGTCCAGCGCGCCAGGCCAGGGCAGTTTGTTCTGGATTGACCTGCAAGACGTCAATGAATGCAGCGCCGGCCAGGATCGCCGGATTTCTGCTGGTACGGAAGCTGCAATACAGTCAGATGGTGTGCGGGCCACTTTGCCCATACATCTGTAACAAAGAATGTTTCAAGAAAAGGGAGAAAATTCGAGATGGAAATCAGTATTGATGTGAGTGGAAACAAGGCCGTCATCATTTTGAACGGACGGTTTGATTTCAGCACGCATAGCGAGTTCAGCAACTGCTATTCGACCGCAATTTCCAATGGCAGTGTCAACGAAGTGGATGTGGAACTGGGCCGGGTGGATTACCTGGACAGTTCGGCGCTTGGCATGCTGTTGCTGCTGAGCGAGCGGGCGAAAATCACCAATAAATCGGTGGCGCTGGTCAATCCCAACGAAATGGTGGCCCAGGTGCTTGATCGGGTTAATTTCGGCAAGATATTCAAGATACGAAAATAGGAAAAAACAAGCGTATGGGGGAGAGGTTGAAAATCCTCGTCGTCGATGACGAGGAAAATGCGCGGGTCATGTTGAAGCAGATGGTCTCCTTCATGGGGCATGATGCCGTACTTGCGCGAAATGGCTTGGAAGCGGTTCGACAATTCGAGTCGGAATCGCCCGACATCATATTGATGGATGTGATGATGCCGGAGCTTGATGGCTACAAGGCGACGGCCAGAATCCGTGAATTTCCAACCGAGAAATGGGTGCCGGTTGTCTATCTGAGCGCGCTGGAACGTGACGCGAACTTGTTGAAGGGACTGGATGCCGGCGGCGATGATTATATTGCCAAGCCGGTCAATCTGGCCGAGTTGCGCGCCAAGATACGGGCATTGCAGCGGGTTGCAGCGCTGCAGGAGAGTCTTGCCGAAAAAAGAAAACTGCTGGAAGGCTATTATCATCAGGTCGAGGAAGAAGCGCGCATTGGCAGTCATATCATGAGTCGCCTGACCAGTACAGCCGGCCTGAAGGATGCGTCGCTGGAGTACTGGGCAGAGCCGCTGCACCGCTTCAGCGGTGACCTGCTGGCGGCGGCGCGTACACCTGCAAACGTACTGCATGTCATGCTTGCCGATGCAGTGGGGCACGGACTTCCGGCTGCGTTGAACGTCTTGCCTTTAGCCGATACGTTCTACAACATGACCCAGCACGGCTACTCTTTGGCACAAATCATTGGCGAACTGGACCGGAAAATAAAACATTTATTGCCATTGGACAGATTCGTGACTGCAACACTGCTTTCGATAAGCGAGAGCAGCGGAAAAATCGAAATCTGGAACGGTGGTAACCCCTCGCCGCTTTTTATCAGTCATGCAGGAGTAGCAAGACGGCTTGGCCATTCCAGGCAATTGCCATTGGGTTTGTTGCGTGATCATGACTCTGAAACATTGCCTGAAATCCTGGTCCACCAAGGCGAAGGTCAACTGATGCTATTTACCGACGGCCTGTGCGAAGCGCAGGCTGCGGATGGCAGTTTTTTTGACTGCGACAGGATCTCGGCCACTCTTGGCAATATTCCGCTTGAAAAGAGGCTTGCCTACATCATTGAAAAATTCAAGTCGCATCTGGATGGCATCCCGATGCAGGATGATGTCTCCCTCATGCTGGTGAATGTGTTGGACAAGAGCGTCTTGCCGATGGCCGCCGAATTTGTGCCCGAGCATCTGCGCGCAGCCGGGATCGCTCCGACCGCTGCAGGAACGTCGGGGTGGCGTGTGCAATTCAGATTCAGCCCCCGTGAACTGAGGACGCTGGATAAGATTCCGTTTCTTACCTCGGTGGTTGAAAAGCTTGAAGACAGCAGTAGCCACCGCCGCCAGATTTTCATGATTCTGTCGGAATTGTTCAATAATGCATTGGAACATGGTTTGCTGGGGCTGGATTCCAACATGAAATCGACGCCTGAAGGATTCGAGGCGTATATGTCGGAACGTGTGCGCCGACTTTCCATCTTGTGTGACGGGACTGTCGAAGTTGTCCTGGAACGGCTATTGTTCCAGGGAAAACCGGCAATCAAGATCCATGTCAAGGATAGCGGTAACGGCTTCAAGCACCTGGAAGCCATGGAACATACCGATACTACCGAGAATAAGTTGTACGGGCGTGGCATCATGCTTGTGAAGAGCTTGAGTCACCACGTAGAGTATTTGGGAAATGGCAATGAGGTGATCAGTTATTACCTTGTTTAGGGATCTGGTTATTTTCCGCATTCCAGTCGATAGGCCTCGGCCATGTGGCGGGCTTTCAGGCGCACCTTGTCGGCGGACCTGCCGACTGCCATGGCGGCATCTTCTTCTCGCCATTTTTGCCGCTGCGCCAGCCCGGCGCATTTTTTCTCGCGCGCGGCGCGGGCTTTTTCCGCCTTCTGTGCCGCCTTTTCTTCTTTAGCCTCGCGCCTGTGGCGGCTCTGCTCAAGTTGCTGCAGCTGTTCCTTTTGACGTTGCAGTCCGGGATCGTCTGCTCCCGGACTCGGGCCTACCGTATTGTAAGAAGTGTCGATGGTGCTGGATTTGCCACCCGGGCAGGGCATGTCGCTATAGCTGACGGCCCGTCCTGTTTCGCATTTGTAGAGCGCCAGCGCGGGCAAAGGGCAGGCGAGCAGCATGAGGGAGATCAGCAGGCGCATGGCGGCGGGGTCCTGGTTGGGGTTTCAGATCAGTTTGCCGGGATTCATGAGGTTCAGCGGATCGAGCGCGTGCTTGATGGCGCGCTGCAAGCCGATTTCGACCGGGGATTTGTAGCGCAGGTTTTCTTGCCGTTTCAATGCACCCAGCCCATGTTCGGCGGAGATCGAGCCGCCGAAGTGGTGCACGCTGTCATGCACCATGCGGTTGACTTCAGTCTGGCGTGCGAGAAAGACGGTGTCTGTCATGCCGGCCGGCGCCGAGACGTTGTAGTGCAGGTTGCCGTCGCCGAGGTGACCGAAGCAAACCATGCGGCAGCCGGGAAAGGCTTGCGCCAGCAGGTCGTCGGTGACTGCAATGAATTCGCCGATGCGGGAAATCGGCACGGAAATATCGTGTTTGATATTTTTGCCTTCGGCGGCCTGCGCTGCAGAAATATGTTCGCGCAATTGCCACAGCGCAGACGATTGCGTCAGCGAGGTGGCGACCACCGCATCCTCGACCAGACCGGATTCCAGTGCGGCGCCGATCAAGCCTTCCAGCAGCTGCGTGGCGTGCTCTTCGGATTCGCAATCGGACAGTTCCAGCAGCACGTACTGCGGGTGCACCTGCGCAAACGGCGGCTGCATGGACGGGAAATGTTTATGCACCAGTTGCAGGCAAAAATCCGACATCAGTTCGAAGCCGGTCAACGCATCGCCGCAGCGCGCGCGCGCGCTGTCCAGCAGTTCGAGCGCTGCCGCGGGACTGCGCAGCGCCGCCAGCGCGGTCAGTCGCGCGCGCGGACGGGGATAGAGCTTGAGCACGGCGGCAGTGATGATGCCCAGCGTGCCTTCGGCACCGATATACAGGTCGCGCAAGTCATAGCCGGTATTGTCCTTGCGCAAGCCGCGCAAGCCATCCCAGATTTCGCCGTCGGCGGTGACGACTTCCAGCCCCAGGCAAAGTTCGCGGGCATTGCCGTAACGTAGCACTGCCGTGCCGCCGGCATTGCTGGAGAGGTTGCCGCCGATGGTGCAGCTGCCTTCGGAGGCCAGCGACAGCGGAAACAGCCGGTTTGCTGCGCCAGCTGCTTCCTGGACGTTTTTCAGGATGCAGCCGGCTTCGGCAACCAGGGTGTCGTTGATGGCATCGATTGCGCGGATGCGATTCAGGCGCGTCAGCGACAGGATGATCGCCGCGCCGCTGCTGTCTGGCACGCTGCCCAGCACCAGTCCGGTATTGCCGCCTTGCGGCACCAGCGGCACGCGGTATTGATTGCACAGCCGCACGATTGCCGCCACTTCGGCACTGCTGCCCGGCTTGATCACTGCCAGCGCTGCGCCGGTATGGCGGCGCCGGTGGTCGGTCAGATAGCCGGCCATGTCGGCCGCTGTGTCGAGGACGTGCGCGGCGCCGACGGCGTCGCGGCAGCCATCCAGGAACGCCTTCATCTGGAGGCCTTGTCGATGGCTTGCCTGGCCAGTTTTTTCGCCGCTTTCTTGTAGGGGCGCAGGTAAGCCAGTGTGCAGAAGAAGTAAATGCAGGAGAGCGCCACTTCCGTCCAGCCCAGCGCCATCGACAGCGGCATGCGGTCGCTGGTGGCGCGCACGATGCCTTCGGTAAAATACAGCAGAATCAGCATGGATGACCATTGCAGCGTGTAGATGTCGCGCCGCAAGACGCCGGCCAGCGGCAGCAGCAGCGGCACCACTTTCAAGACCATCCAGGAGCCGCCTGGCCGCAGCGGCGCCAGGAACAATTCCCAGGCGATGCAAAGCAGGATCAGCGCAATCAGGCTGGCGCTGGCGCCCAGATGACAAACCTTGGCCAGGCGCGGTGTCATCGCACACCCCGCAGCTTGCAGGCGGTCAGGGCCAGGCGTTTGCCCAAGGCAATTGCCAGTGCCCTGGTGTCTTCGGTAAAGGCGTTGTCGCCATTCAGGCCGGACCAGTGGCTGGCGCCATACGGCGTGCCGCCGCTCTTGCTGGTCATGAGCTCGGGCTGCGTGTACGGCAAGCCCAGTACCATCATGCCGTGATGCAGCAGCGGCATCATCATGGTCAGCAAGGTGGATTCCTGGCCGCCATGCATGCTGGAGGTGGAAGTAAATACGCAGGCCGGTTTGTCGGCAAGCGATCCGGCCAGCCACTGGGTTGCAGTGCCGTCCCAAAAATATTTCATGGCGGACGCCATATTGCCGAAGCGGGTAGGCGAGCCGAGCGCCAGACCCGCACATTCTTCCAGGTCGGCAAGTTCGACGTAGGGCGGTCCTTCCGCAGGAATGTCCGGCGCGCTGGCTTCGGCGACGGTCGATACCGCCGGCACGGTGCGCAGCCGGGCATCGCAGCCGGCAACGCTTTCGACGCCTTGGGCGATCAGTTCAGCCATTTTTCGGGTGCTGCCGTGGCGGGAATAGTACAAGATCAGGATGCTAAGGTTGGATGTGCTCATACTTGCTATTATATGGCGCTTTCCCAGACCAGCTCCTTGTTGCGGGGCAAGTCGCCACGCACAAAATCCATGAAGCCATCGCCCTTATTGTCGCAGTTACGCAGTTTTTCCTGGTCGCAGGTGCGCGACCTGTTGCGTTTTGCCATGCGCAGGCTCAAAGAGGAGCATTTGCCCGAGGTGGCCGGCAGCCTGACCTTCACCACGGTGCTGGCACTGGTGCCTATCGTCACGATCGCGTTTGCGATTTTTACGATATTCCCTGTCTTTAATACCTTCCGCGCCGCGCTGGAAGCCTATTTCCTCCAGAACCTGATGCCGCAGGCGATGGCCAACAATATCCTGGGCTATCTCAACCAGTTCGCCGCCAAATCCAAGGGCGTGTCGGCAGTGGGCGGTGTCTTGCTGTTCGTTACCGCTGCCATGACGCTGTCGATGATCGATCGTGTCTTCAACCAGATCTGGCGCGTCAAGACCGCGCGCCCGCTGCCGCAGCGCATCCTGGTGTACTGGGCCATCGTGACCCTGGGGCCGTTGTTGATCGGTATGTCGATCAGCGTGACCTCGTTCCTGTTTACCGCCACCAGCGGCACGGTGATGGAGCGCTCCGGCCTCGGTCCGGTCGTCTACACGCTGATCTCGGTGCTGCTGACTACCGGCGCCTTCACGCTGCTGTATGTTGCGATTCCCAATCGTACCGTCGACTGGCGCGACGCCATCTGGGGCGGTTTCCTGGCGGGTGTGGCATTTGAAATCGCCAAGCGCCTGTTCGCCATTTACATCACCAAATTCCCGACTTACACCGTCATCTATGGCGCGGTGGCGGCAATCCCGATTTTCCTGATCTGGATTTACCTGTTCTGGATGATCACGCTGGCCGGCGCCTTGCTGGCGGCGGCGCTGCCGGTGGTCAAGTACGAGCGCTGGTGGCACCTGCCCACCCCGGGCAGCGACTTCGTCGACGCCATGGCCGTGTTGCGCGCGCTGCATGATGCCCGCGCGTGCGGCGCATGTGCGGCGGTCGATGCGCAAACCATTCGTGCGCTGACGCGGCTGGGTTTCGATGAATCGGAGGCATTGCTGTCGAAAATGCTGGAAGCCGGCTGGGTCGGGCGGATCAATCCGGAAACGCCTGGACGCAACCGCTGGGGCCGGGGCGGCAGCAAAGGCTATGACCGCTGGACGCTGCTGGCCAACCCGCAGCAATTGAGCCTGGCCGATGTCTATCGCCTGTTCGTCTTCAATGCCGCGCACAATCCGGACCTGGCTCGCTATGTCGAGAGCGCCGTCGAGCAGGGTTTGCAGCGCAGCCTGGCGGCGCATTTTGCCGGCGGTCATTGATCTATCCTGTTCAAGGTGCATTGCAGCTAGATTTTTGCCTGTGCTTAAGTTACATTGATAAAAACTACAACCCACCGGGACGACCCATGAAAGTATCCGAAATTCTCCAAGTCAAAGGCGATATCCTGTACACGGTGACGCCGGACACGCCGATGCTCGACGCCGTGCACACCATGGCGGAAAAGGATATCGGCTCGCTGGTCGTGATGGAGTTTGGCACGCTGGTCGGCATGCTGAGTTTTCGCGAAGTCATGAAAACCATGGACCACAACAAAGGTTCGCTCGGCAACGACACGGTGCGCAAGCACATGGACGACCACCCCATCACCATCACGCCGGATACCGAAGTCAATGAAGTGCGCCGCATCATGCTGGAAAAGCATGCGCGCTACGTGCCCATCATGGATGCCCGGACCGTGCATGGCGTGATTTCGTTCTACGATGTGGCGCGGGCCGTGCTGGAAGCGCAAAGCTTTGAAAACAAGATGCTCAAAGCCTATATCCGCGACTGGCCTGCCGAAGGCGACGAATAAGCCGCAGTCGCGGCAATCCGGTCCGAACAGGCGCCGGCGCTGGTAGAATGGTGCCTTTCGCAACCTTACAATTTCTATCATGGCTGGCAATACTTTCGGCACCCTGTTTACCGTGACCACTTTCGGCGAATCGCATGGCAAGGCCATCGGTTGCGTGGTGGATGGCTGCCCGCCGGGGCTGGAACTGTCGGAAGCCGATATCCAGCCCGAACTCGATCGCCGCAAGCCAGGCACCTCCCGTCACGTTACCCAGCGCCAGGAACCGGACACGGTGGAAATCCTTTCCGGCGTCTACGAAGGCAAGACTACCGGCACGCCGATTGCCCTGTTGATTCGCAATGAAGACCAGCGCAGCAAGGATTATGGCAACATCCTCGACACCTTCCGCCCCGGCCACGCCGATTACGTGTACTGGCACAAGTACGGCATCCGCGACCCGCGCGGCGGCGGCCGTTCCTCGGCGCGGCTGACGGCGCCTGTCGTTGCCGCTGCCGCCATTGCCAGGAAATGGCTGCATCAGCAATACGGCACCACGTTCGCAGGCTGCATGAGCCAGCTGGGCGAGATCGCCATTCCCTTTGAATCGTGGGAGCACGTGCCCAACAACGCCTTCTTTGCCGCCAATGCGACCATCGTGCCGCAACTGGAGCAATACATGGATGACTTGCGCGGCGCCGGCGACTCCTGCGGTGCGCGCATCGATGTGGTGGCGCAAAACGTCCCGGTAGGCCTGGGCGAGCCGATCTACGACAAGCTCGATGCCGAGATCGCCTATGCCATGATGGGCATCAATGCCGTCAAGGGCGTGGAAATCGGCGCCGGTTTCCGCTCGATCGCGCAAAAAGGTACCGAGCATGGCGACGCCCTGACGCCGCAAGGCTTCGTCGGCAATAACGCCGGCGGCGTGCTGGGCGGCATCTCGACCGGCCAGGACATCACGGTGTCGATCGCCATCAAGCCGACTTCCTCGATTCGCAGTCCGCGGCCGTCGATCGACCGCGCCGGCAATCCGGTGACGGTGGAAACCTTCGGCCGTCACGACCCCTGCGTGGGCATCCGCGCGACACCCATCGCCGAAGCCATGCTGGCGCTGGTGCTGATGGATCATGCCCTGCGCAACCGCGCCCAGTGCGGCGACGTGAAAGTCGATACGCCGAAGATCGCTGCGCAGGCGCCGGCAAAATAAGCCGGCGCGGCTGTGACATTGACACCCTGGCCGCGGCAATCGCTGCATTTTTCGCTGTTTTTCTTCGCCTATTACGGCTATATCGGCGTGTTTTCGCCATATGCCACGCTGTATTTTTCCGACAAGGGCATGAGCGCGCCGCAAATTGCGCTGCTGATGTCCCTGATGCAAGTCTTGCGGATCTTCGGCCCGGCAGTCTGGGGCTGGATCGCCGACCATACGCAAAAGCGCGCGCTGGTCTTGCAAGCGACTGCGCTGGCGGGCGCGCTGCTATTTTGCGGCCTGTTCTTCGGCCGCAGCTTCACGCATTTTCTGCTGGTCATGCTGGCCGTGAGCACCTTCACCAGCGCGCTGGCGCCGGTGTCGGAAGCCCTGATGCTCGCCGACATGCAGGGCGACCTGACGCATTATGGCCGGCTGCGCCTGTGGGGCTCGGTCGGTTTCATCGCCGTCGTCAGCGTCTCCGGTTACTTGCTCGACTGGTACGGCATCGGCATGTTTCCCTGGATCGGCGTGCTGCTGCTGGCGGCCGTGTTCGGCGCCAGTATCGGCCTGCGCGAATCCACGCCGGCGCAGGCGAGCCAGGCAGCCCCCTCGGTGTGGGCCTTGTTGCGCAAACGCGAAGTCGTGGCTTTTTTTGCCTCGACCTTCCTGATGATCGCCGCCCATGCAGCCCTGTACGTGTTTTATTCGCTATATCTGGAGCAGATCGGCTACGGCACCGGCGTGATCGGCATGATGTGGGCACTCGGCGTGGTCGCCGAGATCGTGTTTTTCTATTACCAGGCACCGTTCTTTGCCCGCTTCGGCGTGCAAGCGCTGATGCTCGCCAGCCTGTTGCTGGCGGCAGTACGGTTCGCCATGATCGCCATGCTGGCGCACTCGCTGCTGGCCCTGCTGATTGCCCAGGTGCTGCACGCGGCGACCTTCGGCATCCATCATTCCGCCTCGGTGGCCATGCTGCAGCGCTGGTTTGCCGGCCCCCTGCAGGCGCGTGGACAGGCCTTGTTCACCAGCATTTCCTACGGACTTGGTGGCAGCCTCGGCGGGCTGGTGCTGGGGTTGTTGTGGGACAAGTGGGGCCCTGCGTCGGTGTATTGGGCTGCCGCATTATTTGCATTGGGCGCGGCAGTCTGTGCAAAATTGTCCTATTCTTGGATCAACCACGATGAGGTGACACCATGCATGTCCAAATCCGCCAAGCGCTGATCAAAGGCTTTTTCATCACAGTGACAGGCCTCTGCCTGTCTTCCTGCGAAACGGTGCAGACGACCCAGGCCGGTGCGGTTGGCGTCGATCGCAGGCAAATGATGGTGGTGTCTTCCGAGGAGATCAACCAGGCGTCGCGCCAGACTTATGCCCAGCTGATTGCGCAGGAGCGCGGCAAGGGCACGCTGGATCGCGATCCGGCGCAAGTCAGCCGGGTGCGCGCCATCAGCAACCGCCTGATCGCGCAATCCGGCGCCTTCCGCCCGGAAGCGCGCAACTGGCAATGGGAGGTCAATGTCATCACGGCGTCCGAAGTCAATGCCTGGTGCATGCCGGGCGGAAAAATCGCCGTCTACACTGGCCTGATCGACAAGTTGCGGGTGACTGACGACGAACTGGCGGCGGTAATCGGCCATGAAATCGCCCACGCCCTGCGCGAGCACGCGCGCGAGCGCGCTTCCGAGCAGGCCGTGGCCGGTGCCGGCATCTCGATTCTGGCGGCAGTCGCCGGCCTCGGCGATATCGGCCAGAAGGGCATGGAATACGCCTACATGGGCTTGCTGGGTTTGCCCAACTCGCGCCGGCATGAAACCGAGGCCGACCGCATCGGCGTTGAACTGGCGGCGCGGGCCGGCTACGATCCGCGCGCGGCGATTACGCTCTGGCAGAAAATGGGGCAGGCCGGCGGCAACGAACCGATCAAGTTCCTCTCCACGCACCCGTCCCGCGAAGACCGGATTGCCGACCTGACGGTGTATGCGCAGCGCGTCATGCCGCTGTACGAGCAGAGCAGAAGACGATAGGTCTTGGTAAAATGGCAAAAAACGCCCGCAAACGCTTTTGCGGGCGTTTTTATTGGCGTCGCCACGCCTTGGCGAGTGCGTTTGCGGCGCGCAAATATGGCATAATCGAACGCTGTTTACCTGATTCTGCGCATAGACGCACCCACCCGAAACATGGCTCAAACGCTCTACGACAAACTCTGGGATTCGCACGTCATTCATGCCGGCGAGGATGGCACCACCCTTTTGTATATCGATCGTCACCTGCTGCATGAGGTCACCAGCCCGCAAGCCTTCGAGGGGCTCAAGCTGGCCGGCCGCAAGCCATGGCGGATTGCCGCCAACCTGGTGGTGGCCGACCACAACGTCCCGACCACAGACCGCGCCGAAGGCATCGCCGACCCGGTGTCGCGCCTGCAGGTCGAGACGCTCGACGCCAATGCCCATGAATATGGCCTGACCTATTTCAGCATGCGCGACAAGCGCCAGGGCATCGTGCACGTGATCGGGCCAGAGCAGGGCGCCACCCTGCCAGGCATGACGGTGGTCTGCGGCGACTCGCACACCTCCACCCACGGCGCTTTCGGCGCGCTGGCGCACGGCATCGGCACGTCCGAAGTCGAGCACGTGCTCGCTACCCAGACCCTGCTGGCCAAGAAATCCAGGGCCATGCTGGTGCAGGTCGACGGCCAGCTGCCGGCCGGCGTCACCGCCAAGGACATCGTGCTGGCCGTGATCGGCAAGATCGGCACCGCAGGCGGCACCGGCTATGCGATCGAGTTCGCCGGTTCGGCGATCCGCTCGCTGTCGATGGAAGGCCGCATGACCATCTGTAACATGGCCATCGAGGCGGGCGCGCGCGCCGGCATGGTGGCGGTGGACGACACCACCATCAATTACGTCAAGGGCCGGCCGTTCTCGCCGGTCGGGCCGCACTGGGAGCGCGCCGTGTCCTACTGGCGCACCCTGCATTCCGACGCGGGCGCGAAGTTCGACCTGGTGGTGACTCTGAACGCCGCCGAGATCAAGCCGCAGGTCACCTGGGGCACCTCGCCGGAAATGGTGGTGCCGGTCGACGAGCGCGTGCCGGATCCCGACCATGAAAAGGATCCGGTCAAGCGCGACGCCATGGAAAAGGCGCTGGTCTACATGGACCTCAAGCCCAACACACCGATCGAGAATATCCGCATCGACAAGGTATTCATCGGCTCCTGCACCAATTCTCGCATCGAAGATCTGCGCGCCGCCGCAGCCGTCGTGCGCGGCAGGTTCCGCGCTTCCAACGTCAAGCTGGCGATGGTGGTGCCGGGCTCGGGCCTGGTCAAGGAACAGGCCGAGCGCGAGGGCCTGGACAAGATTTTCCGCGATGCCGGCTTCGAGTGGCGCGAGCCGGGCTGCTCGATGTGTCTGGCCATGAACGCCGACCGCCTGGAACCGGGCGAGCGGTGCGCTTCCACTTCGAACCGCAATTTCGAGGGCCGTCAGGGGCAGGGCGGGCGTACCCACCTGGTGTCGCCGGCGATGGCCGCCGCCGCCGGTATCGAGGGCCATTTTGTCGACGTGCGCAAGCTTGGCTGATTCACTGGGAGAATGAAGATGAAAAAAATTGTCTTGCTGCTGTTGTCTGCGTTGCTGCTGAATGGATGCAATACCATGGAAGGCTTCGGCAAGGATGTCAAGAAAGCCGGCTCCGCGGTTGAGGATGCCGCTCGCCGCTAAGGGTGGCGAAGGGAATTTTCTCCCCTGAAAACAAGGGCGCTGCAGTTGGCGCCGATACGGTTACTCTGAGATAGAAAATGGATAAATTTACGGTTCACGAAGGTCTGGTGGCGCCGCTTGATCGCGCCAATGTCGACACCGACGCGATCATCCCCAAGCAGTTCCTGAAGTCGATCAAGCGCACCGGCTTCGGCCCCAACCTGTTCGACGAATGGCGTTACCTCGACCATGGCGAGCCCGGTGCCGACAACAGCAAGCGTCCGCTGAACCCGGACTTCGTGCTGAACCAGCCGCGCTACCAGGGCGCTTCGATCCTCCTGACGCGCAAGAATTTCGGCTGCGGCTCCTCGCGCGAGCATGCGCCCTGGGCCTTGCAGCAGTATGGCTTTCGCGCCGTGATCGCGCCCAGTTTCGCCGACATCTTCTTCAACAACTGCTTCAAGAACGGCGTGCTGCCGATCGTGCTGTCGGAGTCGCAGGTGGATCACCTGTTCAACGAGGTCAAGGCATTTCCCGGCTACAAGCTGGTGGTCGACCTCGAGCAGCAAGTCGTGCGCACCGCCAACGGCAGCGCCAGCTATGCTTTCGATGTCGACGCCTTCCGCAGGCATTGCCTGCTGAATGGCCTCGACGATATCGGCCTGACCCTGCAAAAGGCCGACCTGATTCGCGCCTTCGAAGAGCGGCATCTGGCGACCCAGCCCTGGCTGGCAAATACCATCTGATTTCAGTTAGATAATGTTGAGGACAGAGTACCGCTACGCTTAACAAACCTGTCCAGTTACAGTCAGTCGGGGACAGAGTACCGCTACGCTTAACTCTGTCCCCAAGGAAGAAAAATTATGAAAATTGCAGTCTTGCCGGGCGACGGCATCGGTCCCGAAATCATCAGCCAGGCGGTCAAGGTCTTGAACGCCCTGGGCGAACCGTTTGAAATGGAAACCGCGCCGGTCGGCGGGGCCGGTTACGAGGCGAGCGGCCACCCGCTGCCGGAAGCGACGCTCAAGCTGGCCAAAGAAGCCGATGCCGTGCTGTTCGGCGCTGTCGGCGACTGGAAATACGATACGCTGGAGCGGCCGCTGCGCCCTGAACAGGCCATCCTCGGCTTGCGCAAGAACCTGAATCTGTTTGCCAACCTGCGTCCGGCCATCCTGTATCCGGAGCTGGCTGGCGCTTCGACCCTGAAGCCGGAAGTGGTGTCGGGCCTGGATATCCTGATCGTGCGCGAACTGACCGGCGACATTTATTTCGGCCAGCCGCGCGGCGTGCGCGAGTGCCCGGACGGCCCTTTCAAGGGCAGCCGCGAAGGTTTCGACACCATGCGTTACGCGGAGCCGGAAATCCGCCGCATCGCCCACGTGGCCTTCCAGGCGGCGCAAAAGCGCGGCAAGCGTCTGACTTCCGTCGACAAAGCCAACGTGCTGGAGACCTTCCAGTTCTGGAAAGAGATCGTTACCGACGTCGCCAGGGAATACCCGGATGTCGCGCTCGACCACATGTATGTCGATAACGCCGCCATGCAACTGGTGCGCGCGCCGAAGAAATTCGACGTCATCGTGACTGGCAACATGTTCGGCGACATCCTCTCGGACGCCGCCGCCATGCTGACCGGCTCGATCGGCATGCTGCCGTCGGCTTCGCTGGACGCCAACAACAAGGGCCTGTACGAGCCCTCGCACGGCTCGGCCCCGGATATCGCCGGCAAGGGCATCGCCAATCCGCTGGCGACCATACTCTCGGCCGCCATGATGCTGCGCTATTCGCTCAACCGCGCCGAGCAGGCCGACCGCGTCGAGAACGCGGTCAAGAAAGTGCTGGCGCAGGGTTTGCGCACTGCCGACATTTACGAGGAAGGCACGACCAGGGTCGGCACCGAGGAAATGGGCAACGCCGTGGTCAAGGCGCTGGCCTGAGCGGCAACGATCAAGATTTTGAATTGACGGCGGGGTTACCCGTCTTGCGTATTAAGGAATGATGATGAAACTGGTTGGCTTGGTAGGTTGGCGTGGCATGGTGGGCTCGGTCCTGATGCAGCGCATGCAGGAAGAGAACGATTTCGATCACATCGAACCGGTGTTTTTCTCGACTTCGAATGCGGGCGGCAAGGCGCCGGCGCAGGCGAAGAAGGAAACCACGCTCAAGGATGCCAACAGCATCGACGAGCTGAAAAAGTGCGACGTCATCATCACCTGCCAGGGCGGCGACTACACCACTGAAATCTTCCCCAAGCTGCGCGCCGCCGGCTGGGAAGGTTACTGGATCGATGCAGCCTCGACCCTGCGCATGGCCGACGACGCCATCATCGTGCTCGATCCGGTCAACAAGCATGTCATCAAGGATGGCCTGCAGCGCGGCGTCAAGAATTACATCGGCGGCAATTGCACCAACTCGATCCTGCTGATGGGCGTCAACGGCCTGTTCCGCGAAGGCCTGGTCGAGTGGGTCAGCTCCATGACTTACCAGGCTGCATCGGGTGGCGGCGCCAACCACATGCGCGAACTGCTGAAGGGCATGGGCGTCATCAACGCCGCCGTGGCCGATGAGCTGGCGACGCCGTCCTCGGCGATCCTGGAAATCGACCGCAAGGTGGCGCATGCGATCCGCAATGACGTGCCGACCGAATACTTCCCGGCGCCGCTGGCCGGCGGCCTGATCCCCTGGATCGACAAGCAGCTCGATAATGGCCAGTCCAAGGAAGAGTGGAAGGGCCAGGCCGAAGTCAACAAGATCCTCGGCAATGCCGACACGATCCCGGTGGATGGCCTGTGCGTGCGCATTGGCGCCATGCGCTGCCACAGTCTGGCGCTGACGCTGAAACTCAAGAAAGACCTGCCGCTGGCCGAGATCGAGAACATCATCCGCTCCGGCAATCCCTGGGTCAAATGGGTGCCGAACGAGCGTTCCATCACCGAGAAGGAGCTGACCCCGGCATCGATCACCGGCGGCTTGCAGATCGGCGTCGGCCGCGTGCGCAAGCTCAACATGGGGCCGGAATACCTGTCGGCATTCGTCATCGGCGACCAGTTGCTGTGGGGCGCCGCCGAGCCGTTGCGCCGCATGCTGCGCATCCTGCTGGAAGACTGAGGCCCCCGGCACTGGATGTTGCTGTTGTTGTCACGCCGCAACATGAGCCCGCCCAGAACCCTGTGTGACAGGGGGCTAGGCGGGTTTTGCACATGTTCAGAAGATGGTTACGCTTGCGAACGTAAGTCCATGATGATATGTTAAAAGTTAGCAATAAAAAGATAACGATCGCAGTGCTCGCAAAACCTGCAACACGCCTCAATGGAATGCCACCCTATGCCAATTAATATGCATTCAAGCAATCATTCTCAGCTCGCATCTTTCAGCATGAAAACGCTGAGCGCCGCTGTTCTTTCAGCCGTGCTTTGCACCAGTGCCTATGCGGCTGGTTTGGGCAAGCTGACCGTGTTGTCTGCGCTGGGACAACCACTGCGCGCGGAAATCGAGTTGACTTCAGTTGCCAAGGATGAAGCTGGCACGATCGTGGCGAAACTGGCTTCCGCCGAGGCTTACCGGCAGGCTAATATTGAATTCAGCCCGGCACTGTTTTCCTTGCGCTTCGCGATCGAGAATCGCGGCGACCGGCATTTCATCCGTGTGACCTCGAGCCAACCCGTCAACGAGCCTTACGTGGCGATGCTGCTGGAGCTTGGCGGTGGCAACAACCGTTTGATGCGCGAATACACTTTCCTGCTCGATCCGGCGGATTTGCGCATGGGCCCGTCGACCCAGATTGCAGCGACTCCCGATACGCGGGCGCGTGTCGCCAATGCCGGCCAGACAACTTCGGTGCGCACAGCGCCGGTGCCGCAGTCCGAGGCGGCGCCACAACCCGTCGCCCGCGAGTCCCGACAGGCAAAACGCACAGGGCGTCCGGCGCGTGCCGAAGCTGCGCAGAACGCAGCCGCGAGCGAAGATCAATACCAGGTCAAAAAAGGCGATACGCTTGCGCAGATCGCTGGCCATACGAAGCCGGAAGGGGTCTCGCTCGACCAGATGCTGGTGGCCTTGTATCGCGCCAATACCAGTGCCTTTGTCGGCAATAACATGAACCGCCTGCGCGCTGGCCAGATCCTCAAGGTCCCGGAAGCCGATGCGGCGAAATCCATAGCCAAATCCGAGGCGCGCGGTGTGGTGGTTGCCCAGGCGGCCGATTTCAATGCCTACCGCAACCAGCTGGCCGGTCAGGTTGCGTCATCGGCACAGCCGAAGAAAGCTGAAGCCAGCCATAGCGCCGGCGGCAAGATCACTACGCAAGTCGAGGAAAAGCCGAGCGCAGCAAATGAGTCCAAAGATAAACTGAAGTTGTCCAAGGCCGGCACTGCAGCCAAGGCGCCGGGCACTGGCGGCGCTACCGGTATTGCTGCCGGCGCTGAAGACATCATCGCCAAGGAGAAAGCCCTGGCTGAATCCAACTCCCGCGTCAAGGAGCTGGAGAAAAATGTCGGCGATTTGCAGAAACTGCTGGAAATCAAGAACAAGGATCTGGCGACGCAACAGGCGCAGGCCAATGCCCGGGCAACAGCCCCTGCGGCACCTGCCGTCAGTGTGCCCGCGAAGTCGGCTGAGCCGACCACGCCTGCTGTGGCACCGGCCACTGCCGCTGTCGCTGACAATGCGCCCAAGGACGCTGCCGCGACCGAGGCTGCTCCGGTAGACAAGCCCGCAGCAGTCACGGAAAAGCCGGCTGCCGCCGCACCTGCCAAGCCTGTCGTCAAGCCGGCAGTCAAGCCGGTCGCACCGCCGCCGGTGGCAGAGCCGAGCTTGCTGGATGACTTGCTGGGTAATACCGTCTTGCTGTCGGGTCTGGTTGCCGGCTTGCTGGCGGGGCTGGGTGGACTCGCCTTTTATCGCGTGAAACGCAGGAAACAGGCCGAGAAGTACGATGACGGCATCCTCGCCGATTCAAGCCTGAAGGCCAATTCGCTGTTCGGTTCGACCGGCGGGCAAAGCGTCGATACCAGCAACAGCGTCTTCAATTCGAGCTTTGCGCCTGCAGTCAGCCAGCTCGATGCCAATGAAGTCGACCCGGTTGCCGAGGCCGATGTGTATATTGCCTATGGCCGTGATGCGCAAGCCGAGGAAATCCTCAAGGAAGCCCTGCGCACCCAGCCGGAACGCCATGCAGTCCGCCTGAAATTGCTGGAAATTTACGCCGGCCGCAAGGACTTGCGCACCTTCGAGACTGTGGCGACCGAGTTGTACAGCATGACCAAGGGCGAGGGTGACGACTGGGCACAGGCCGCCGCGATGGGCGCTGCGCTGGATCCGAACAACCCGCTGTACGCCGGCGGCAATGTGGCGCAGATTGTGGGCGGCGATGCTGGATCGCTGGCTGCAGCGACTCAGCCGAAGGATGATGATCTGGATGCATTGCTGGGCACGTCCGATCCGCAGCTGTCGACCCTGGGTGCGCTGGATGGCCTGGATGTCAATTCAGCCTACTTCGACAATACCATGCAGGGCGATTTGCCGGCGCCTGTGGCCGCTGCGCCAGCCGCGGTGGAACAAGCCGAGGAGGACGTTCCATCGGTAAATAGCCTGAATTTCGACCTCGATGGCTTCAATTTGCAGGCGCCGGCATTGCCAACCATCCCGGTGGCAATGGATGCCCCGTCTGATCTGGATATTGGCAGCCTGAATTTCAGTCTTGAACAAAGTCCGCAACCCCCGGTCGATGACCTCGATGCGCCTGCCGACGCAATGAGCGTCGATTTTGGCGTCGGCGATCTGTCATTCACGCCTGCTGCAGCGCCGCGACTGCCGGAAGAGGTCGCGCCGCCGGCAGTTGCCGCAACTGATGCCGGCTCGCTGAACTTCGACCTGTCCGATATCAGCCTGGATCTCAATCCTGGCGCAAACCAGCCTGCTGCGGCAGAAGTGACAGACGTGCCAGAACCGGCCCTGGCCGACCTCGGTGCGACACTGGATTTCCCTGCCGCAGATACCAAGTTCGACTTGACACAAAGCCTGCCCAACTTCGACCTTCCTCAGGAAAGCTTTGAAAGCAGCCTGGTGATCGATACGGATAGTGACAGCTCGCCGGACTCCGAAATGGCGACCAAGCTGGATCTGGCGATCGCTTATCAGGAAATCGGCGACCGTGAAGGCGCGCGTGAACTGCTGGATGAGGTCATCAAGGGTGGCAATCCGGAGCAGTCGGAAAAAGCCCGCTCGCTGCTGGTCAGCCTGGTCTGATCTGCGCGTGGCACAATGGAGGGCGCAACGCTGTTGCGCCCTTTTTTACGTTTGAACGTACGCTGAAAGACTAGAATTGAAACGCATTGCACTCGGTCTCCAATACGATGGCGCGCCCTGGCACGGCTGGCAAACCCAGCCTGATGGCCATACCGTGCAAGACCAGCTGGAGGTGGCCTTGCGAAAATTCGCCCGGATAAATATCGACACCACCTGTGCCGGTCGCACCGATACCGGCGTACACGCGCTCGAACAGGTGGTGCATTTCGATACCGAGATCGCGCGCGAGACGTTTTCCTGGGTGCGCGGGGTGAACGCTTTCCTACCGCCATCGATCGCGGTGCGCTGGGCTCGCGAAGTGGCCCCGGACGGCGAGGGCGAGGAATTCCACGCGCGCTTTTCCGCCGCCAGCCGGACTTACCATTACCTGCTCTACAACCATCCAACACCATCGCCGCTGCTGGCTGGCAAGGCCGGCTGGGTATTCCGGCCGCTGGAGACGGCGCTCATGCAGGAAGCCGCTGGCCATTTGCATGGCACGCACGATTTTTCCGCGTTCCGCGCTGCCGAATGCCAGGCCAAGTCGCCGGTGCGCACCATAGAGCGTATCGACATCGTCCGTCGCGGCGACCTGATCACTTTCAGCCTGACCGCGAACGCCTTCCTGCATCACATGGTGCGCAACATCGTCGGCTCTCTGATCGCCGTGGGCAGCGGCAAGTATCCGTCGGCCTGGCTGCGGGAAATGCTGGAAGGGTGCGACCGCAGCCGTGCGGCGCCGACCTTCATGCCCGACGGCCTGTATCTGGCCAGGATCGCCTACGATCCCAAGTGGCGCTTGCCGCAGGAAGCAGCCCGGCCGTTCTGGCTGTGATGGCCGGCGCGGAACGGGTATACTGGCACGTTTAGCCCCCAATGCGGACCGCTATAACGATGAGCCACCGTACCAGAATCAAGATTTGCGGCCTGACCCGCCCGCAGGATGTGCAGGCTGCCGCCGGCGCCGGCGCCGACGCGCTGGGCTTTGTCTTTTATGAGAAGAGCCCGCGCCATGTCAACGCCGAGCAGGCGCGGGCGCTGATTGCGCATATCCCGCCGTTCATTGCCACGGTCGGCCTGTTCGTCAATGCCAGTGCGGATGAAGTCGCGCAAGTCCTGGCGACGGCGCCGATTTCATTGTTGCAATTCCACGGCGATGAAAGCGTGGGACAATGTTGCGAGACCGCCAGCCGGGTGCGGCGTCCTTTCTTGCGCGCCGTGCGGGTCAAGGCGGATATGCATCCCGCCGATTTGATAGAATACGAGCGGCAGTATCGTTCATCCAGCGAATGGTTCGCCGGCTTGCTGCTCGATGCCTTCGTGGAGGGTTACGGCGGCGGTGGAAAGGTATTTGATTGGTCTCTTATTCCAAAAGAAATCGCGCCTCGGCTCGTTTTGAGTGGTGGCTTGAATGCACAGAACGCGACTGATGCGGTAGCGCAGGTGCGCCCCTGGGCAGTCGACGTCAGCAGCGGCGTCGAAAGCGGCAAGGGCATCAAGGATATCGCCCGCATTGCCGATTTCATCGGCGCGGTACGCTCAGCCGACACGGCATTGAGCCAATAGCAAATACTGGAAACCATACCATGACGCAATCCATCCCCTACAACATGCCCGATAGCCGCGGGCATTTCGGCCCCTACGGCGGCAGCTTTGTCTCGGAAACCCTGACCAAGGCCCTGCATGAATTGCAGGAGGCTTACGCCCACTACAGCAAGGATCCGGAGTTCATCGCCGAGTTCGAATACGAGCTCAAGCATTTCGTCGGCCGTCCCAGCCCGATCTACCATGCCAAGCGCTGGTCGGAGATCGCCGGCGGCGCGCAAATCTATTTCAAGCGCGAAGACCTGAACCATACCGGCGCGCACAAGATCAACAATGTCATCGGTCAGGCGCTGCTGGCGCGCCGCATGGGCAAGACCCGCATCATTGCCGAGACCGGCGCCGGCCAGCATGGCGTGGCTACCGCCACCATCTGCGCGCGCTTCGGCCTGGAATGCGTGGTCTACATGGGTAGCGAAGACGTCAAGCGGCAGATGCAGAACGTCTACCGCATGGAAATCCTCGGCGCCAAAGTGGTGCCGGTCGAATCCGGCTCCAAGACCCTCAAGGATGCGCTCAATGAAGCCATGCGCGACTGGGTCACCAACGTCGAGAATACCTTTTATATCATCGGCACCGTCGCCGGCCCGCATCCGTATCCGATGATGGTGCGCGACTTCCAGTCCGTCATCGGCGAGGAATGCCTGCAGCAGATGCCGGAAATGACCGGGCGCCAGCCCGACTACGTGGTGGCTTGCGTGGGTGGCGGCTCGAATGCCATGGGTATTTTCTATCCCTACATCCCCTATCCGGACGTCAAGCTGATCGGTGTGGAAGCTGCCGGCGAGGGCCTTGAAACCGGCCATCACGCAGCATCGCTGATCGCCGGCACGCCGGGCGTTTTGCACGGCAACCGTACCTATCTGCTGCAGGACGCGAACGGCCAGATCACCGAGACCCATTCGATCTCCGCCGGCCTCGATTATCCCGGTGTCGGTCCCGAACATGCCTGGCTGAAGGATAGCCACCGCGCCGAATACGTCGGCATCACCGACAAGGAAGCGCTCAAGGCTTTCCACGATTGCTGCCGCATCGAGGGCATCATTCCGGCGCTGGAATCGAGCCATGCGCTGGCATATGCGGTCAAGCTGGCGGCGACTCTGCCGAAAGACAAGATCATCCTGGCCAACCTGTCCGGCCGCGGCGACAAGGACATGCATACCGTCGCCGGCTGGAAAGACTGACGTATCGCCCCGGTGCCGTTCAACCAGAAAAATCAATCCATGTCACGAATCGAAACCACTTTCGCCGCTCTGGCGGCACAGAAAAAAAAGGGCCTGATCCCCTTCATCACCGCAGGCGATCCCGCTCCCGAACTGACGGTGCCGCTGATGCATGCGCTGGTGGCGGGCGGCGCCGATATCCTGGAACTGGGTGTGCCGTTTTCCGACCCGATGGCCGAAGGCCCGGTGATCCAGCGCGCCTGCGAGCGCGCGTTGAAATTCAACGTCGGCATGCATGACGTGCTCGGCTACGTGCGCGAATTCCGCAAGACCAACGCCAGCACGCCGGTGGTCCTGATGGGTTATGCCAATCCGATCGAGCGCATGGGGGTGGACGCCTTCATCGCCGCCGCCGCCGATGCCGGGGTGGATGGCAGCATCGTCGTCGATTATCCGCCGGAAGAGTGCGAGGAATTCGCCGTGAAGATGCAAGCCCGCGGCATGGATCCGATTTTCCTGCTGGCGCCGACCTCGACCGAAGAGCGCATGGAACAGGTGGCGCGGTTCGGCAGCGGCTTCAGCTATTACGTTTCGCTCAAAGGCGTGACCGGGGCGCAGAATATCGATGTCAGCGAAGTGGCTGACAAGATCGCCACCGTGCGCCGCCATGTCAGGCTGCCGATCGGCGTCGGCTTCGGCATCCGCGACGCCGCTACTGCCAAGGCGGTGGCCAGCGTCGCCGATGCCGTGGTGATCGGCAGTCGCATCATCCAGGAACTGGAAAATACCCCCCGCGAGCAGGCGGTGGCGGCGGTGCAGACTTTCATTTCCGGCATCCGGCACGCCCTGGACGAATAAGTTGCGGTTAAGGCGGCTGTCATTTAGGATGGCTGCCTGGTGTAATCCGGCAAGTAAGTTGTGTTAATCTTAATAAAACTTGGCTTGCCCCGAATAAAGTAAATTTGCATTTAGGCAAAACAATAAGTGAAAGAGGCGCCATGAGCTGGCTAGACAAATTACTCCCGCCGCGCATCCAGCGCAGCGAATCGGCTTCCCGCAAATCCGTGCCTGAAGGCCTGTGGGTCAAGTGCCCTTCCTGTGAAGCGGTGCTGTACCGTACCGATCTCGAATCCAACCTGCATGTCTGTCCCAAGTGCGATCATCACATGCGCATCCGCGCGCGCGACCGCCTGGATGCGCTGCTGGATGCCGAAGGGCGTTATGAAATCGGCCAGGAAACCCTGCCGGTCGATACGCTCAAGTTCAAGGATAGCAAGAAGTATCCGGACCGCCTGAAGGCGGCCATGGAAGCAACCGGCGAAACCGATGCCCTGATCGTCATTGGTGGCGCCATCATGACGGTGCCGGTGGTGGTGGCGTGTTTTGAATTTGAATTCATGGCCGGTACCATGGGTTCGGTTGTCGGCGAGCGCTTCGTGCGTGGGGCCCAGGCTGCGCTGGACCAGAAGGTGCCGTTCATCTGTATCGCCGCTTCCGGTGGCGCACGCATGCAGGAAGGCTTGCTGTCGTTGATGCAGATGGCCAAGACCACCTCCATGCTGACCAAGCTGTCCGAGAAAAAGCTGCCGTTCATTTCCGTTCTGACCGATCCGACCACGGGTGGCGTCTCGGCTTCGTTTGCTTTCATGGGCGACGTCGTGATTGCCGAACCCAAGGCCCTGATCGGTTTTGCCGGCCAGCGCGTGATCGAAAACACCGTGCGCGAGAAATTGCCCGAAGGTTTCCAGCGCGCTGAATTCCTGCTGCAAAAAGGGGCAGTCGACATGATCGTCGATCGCCGCCAGATGCGTGAGGAAATCGCCCGCCTGTTGGCATTGTTGCAAAACCAGGCTGCCGAAGTGGTGGCTTGATCCGCGTCGCCAGCTGTACGAGCCCGAACCGCAGTCAGGTTCGGGCTTTTTAATTTTAAAATCGATCCCACATAGTTTCCATGTCCAATACACCCGTTACCCTGGCCGACTGGCTGGCTCACCTCGAAACCCTGCATCCGAAAGCCATTGATCTGGGACTGGCGCGGGTCGCCCAGGTGCGGGACAGGCTGGGCATCGCCTTCGACTGTCCGGTGATCACGGTTGGCGGCACCAACGGCAAGGGCTCGACCTGCGCCATGCTGGAAGCCATGCTGCTGCAGGCGGGCTACAGGGTCGGCTTGTATACCTCGCCGCATTTGTTGCACTTCAATGAGCGCGCCCGCGTTTCCGGCGAACTCGCCACCGATGCTGCGCTGGTCGAGCAATTCGCCGCAGTGGAAGCTGCGCGCGGCGATATTTCGCTGACCTATTTCGAATTCACTACCATGGCCATCCTGCGCCTGTTTGCCCAGGCCGGGCTGGATGCGGTGATTCTGGAAGTGGGTCTGGGCGGCCGCCTCGATGCGGTCAACATCATCGATGCCGATGTGGCCATCGTCACCAGCGTCGATATCGATCACCAGGAATACCTGGGCGATACGCGCGAACAGATCGGCTTCGAGAAGGCCGGCATATTCCGCGCCGGCCGTGCTGCGGTATGCAGCGACCCGGTGCCGCCCAAATCGCTGATCGCGCACGCCGAGGCCATCGGCGCCGACCTGTGGCTGCTGGGCCGCGATTTCAATTACGCCGGCGACAAACAGCAATGGAATTATGGCGGCCGCGGCCAGCGCCGCAACTCCCTCGGCTATCCCAGCCTGCGCGGCGCCAATCAGCTGCTCAATGCCAGCGCAGCGCTGGCGGCGCTGGAAATCCTGCGCCTGCGCCTGCCGGTCGGTGCCCAGGAAGTGCGCACCGGCCTGGTCATGGTCGATTTGCCGGGGCGCTTCCAGGTCTTGCCGGGGCGCCCGAGCGTGGTGCTGGATGTCGCCCACAACCCGCATGCGGCGGCGACGCTTGCGCAAAATCTCGACAACATGGGATTTCACCGCTTCACCTACGCCGTGCTCGGCGCCATGCAGGACAAGGACATCGACGGCGTGATTGCGCACCTCAAGGATCGCATCGATCACTGGTGCCTGACCGATCTGCCGCTGCCGCGCGCCGCCAGCGCCGACAGCATCCGGCAAAAATTGCTGGTTGCCGGTGTCGTGCCCGGCGAGGGCGCTGCTGCGGAATCGAGCATTGCCTGTTTCGCCACGCCCGCTGACGCTTATGCAAATGCCGTCAACAGAGCGGACGAGAATGATAGAATTGTGGTTTTCGGATCCTTCCTGACTGTCGCTGGCGTGATGGAGGCGCGAAACCAGGTCCGAAGTCAAGCCGATAAGGCGCAATCCTCCTCGTAACCACAGAACTGATCGCATGAGCTTGTTCTCGTTTTTCCGCAAAAACAAGCAGGAAGCCTCGGATGACGGCGCATCGTATTCCCGGGCCAAAGATGAGCCGGGTCCAAAACGCGCGCGCGCCCGCCGCAATTCTGCCACTGACGATGATGCGGCGGATGCGGTTTTGCCGGAAAAGAAACGCGCACGGCGCCGCCTGATTGGTGCGGTAGCGCTGGTGCTGGTCGCAGTGATCGGCTTGCCCATGGTGCTGGATTCCGAACCCAGGCCGCTGGCGCAAGACATCGATATCGCTATTCCGTCCAAGGGCCAGACGGCGTCACCGCGTCGCGTGCCGGCGGCCGCTTCTCTTGATCCCGCAGAACAAATTCTCGAGCCCGTCGATGCTAAGCCTGAGCCTGTTAAGGCGGCAAGTGCGTCGGGTCAGCACAAAACAGTACTGACGGATACAGGCAAGCCGGTCTCGCAGGTAACCGCCCCCAAGACTGCCACAGCCGAACCCAAAATCGCCGAACCCAAAGCCGCCGAACCCAAAGCCGCCGAACCCAAAGCCGCCGAACCCAAAATCGCCGAACCTAAAATCGCCGAAGCAAAGCCCCTGACCCGGACCGCGCCGAAAGAAGACAGCAAGGCTGCAGCGCCGGCAACCCACAAGGCCGAGCCGAAGACGCCTGTCGCCGAGGACAAGGACGCTGCGCGGGCCATGGCCATCCTGGAAGGCAAGGCGAACCCCGATGCGCTCAAGCCGCAGGCCGATAAAAAGCCGGGCAGGTACATGGTCCAGGTTGCTGCGCTGACCAACCAGGACAAGGTCAATGAATTGCGCAACAAACTCAAGGCGGCCGGCATCGCCAGCCAGACGCAAAAGGTGCCTACCGCAAATGGCGAGAGTACCCGCGTGCGCGTTGGCCCCTTTGCCAGCAAGGATGAAGCGGAGAAAACACGCGCCAAATTGGTCAAGCTGGGCTTGAACGGCAGTCTGGTGCCGCTGGGCGAATGAAGGACAGGTAGCCGCGCGTGACGATTTTCGATTATCTGGTGCTGTTCGTGCTGGTCTGTTCCATCGTGATCAGCACCATGCGCGGCCTGGTCAAGGAAATACTGTCGCTGTTTGGCTGGGTTGTCGCGCTGGTGCTTGCCAATGCGTATGGACAGGATCTGGCGGCGATGCTGGGGGGTGTCATACCCGGTGCCGCGATGCGTCTGATCGTCGCCTTCATCGTTCTGTTTATTGGCGTAAGATTGCTCATGATTCTATTCGCCGTTGCAGTGGACGCAGTCCTGCGGCGCAGCGGCCTGAGCGTGGCCGATCGGGGGCTGGGCGGTTTGTTTGGCCTGGCACGGGGCCTGGTGCTGGTTCTGGCAGCGGTGCTGGTGTGCGGCCTGACAGCGGTCCCGCAGCAGCCATTCTGGAAAAATGCCTTGCTCAGTCCGCTGGCGGAAGCCGCAGCGTACACCGCCAAGCCGTTTTTGCCCGGTGCGTTTGCGCGAAATGTGAATTTCTAATTTTGTTTTAGTTGAGGAGTCCACCATGTGTGGCATTGTTGGCGTAGTTTCTAACTCCCCGGTCAATCAGCTGATTTATGACGCCTTGCTGTTGTTGCAGCATCGTGGTCAGGATGCTGCCGGTATTGCAACCAGTCATGGCAACAAGTTTTTCATGCACAAGGCCAATGGTCTGGTACGCGATGTCTTCCGCACACGCAATATGCGTTCGCTGCCCGGCAACGCCGGTATCGGCCAGGTCCGTTATCCGACAGCAGGTTCGGCCAGCAGCGAGGAAGAGGCGCAGCCGTTTTACGTGAATGCGCCGTTCGGCATCGCGCTGGCGCACAATGGCAACCTGACCAACTGGGAACAGCTCAAGATCGAGATGTTCAAGAACGACCGGCGCCACATCAACACCGATTCTGATTCGGAAGTCTTGTTGAATGTGCTGGCGCATGAAATTCAGGAAGCCACCAGCGGCTATTCGCTCGACCCCGCATCCCTGTTCAGGGCGGTGACAGTCCTGCACAAGCGCGTGCGTGGCTCCTACGCCGTGGTGGCGCAAATCGCCGGTTATGGCATGCTGGCTTTCCGCGACCCCTACGGCATCCGTCCTTTGTGTATCGGCGTCAACGAAACCGACAAGGGCAACGAATACATGGTGGCCAGCGAGTCGGTGGCGCTGGAAGGCCTGGGTTTCCGTTTTCTGCGCGATGTCGTGCCCGGCGAAGCGATCTTCATCGACCAGGATCTCCAGCTCTACAATCAGCAATGCGCCGACAATCCGCTGCTCAATCCCTGCGCATTCGAATTCGTCTACTTTGCCCGCCCCGACTCGGTCATCGATGGCGCCTCCGTGTATGCCACGCGCCTGAAGATGGGCGAGTATCTGGCAGAAAAAGTGCGCCGGCAATTCGCCAGCGGCGAGATCGACGTCGTCATGCCGATTCCCGATTCATCGCGTCCTGCCGCCATGGAACTGGCGCTCAAGCTGGGCATCGAGTACCGCGAAGGCTTCATCAAGAACCGTTACATCGGCCGTACTTTCCTGATGCCGGGCCAGGCCGTGCGCCGCAAGTCGGTGCGCCAGAAACTGAATGCGATCCCCTCCGAATTCAAGGGCAAGAACGTGCTGCTGGTCGATGACTCGATCGTGCGTGGCACCACCAGCCGTGAAATCGTGCAAATGGCGCGAGAATCTGGCGCCAAGCAAGTGATTTTCGCTTCCGCCGCGCCACCGGTGAAATTCCCCAATGTGTATGGCATTGACATGCCTACCCGCAAGGAATTGATCGCTTTCGGCCGCACGGAAGAGGAAGTCTGCCGTGAAATCACTGCCGACGCGCTGGTGTACCAGGATGTGGATGCCTTGATGAGTTCGATTTCCGACATCAACCCGGCGCTGCGCCGTTTTGAGGCCTCCTGCTTCACCGGCGATTACATTACCGGCGATATTTCGCGCGATTATCTCGAGCGTATCGAATTTGCCCGCAATAATCCCAAGCCCGTCAATGAAGACCTGGTCCGCTCACAATTGAACCTGAACCTGGCGCAGGTCGAATGAAGCCGGCGAAAATACTCTGAATCGACATGAACGACAGTAAAAAATACGGCTTCACCACCACGATCCTCCATAGCGACCGGCAAAAGCCGATCGAACATGGCTCCCTGCACAAGCCTATCCATACCTCGGTCGCCTTCGGTTACCGGGATGCGCGCGAACTGGCCGAGGTATTTCAGGGCAAGAAGCCTGGCTACCGCTACGGCCGTCAGGGCAACCCGACAGTATCGGCGCTGGAAGACAAGATCAACCGCATGGAAGATGGCGTCTCGACCCTGTGCTTTTCCACCGGCATGGCCGCCATCGGGGCGCTGGCGCAAGCCTTGCTGCGCGACGGCGACCATGTGGTGTCGTCGGCTTTTTTGTTCGGCAATACCAACAGCCTGTGGCAGACCGTCAATGCGCAAGGCATCGACGTATCGTTTGTCGATGCCACCGATGTCGCCAATGTCGAGGCGGCCCTGACCCCGGCCACGCGCATCGTCTTCGTCGAGACCATTGCCAACCCGCGCACCCAGATCGCCGATCTGGCGCGCATCGGTGAATTGTGCCGCCAGCGCGGCATTCTTTATGTGGTCGACAACACCATGACCTCGCCCTACCTGTTCCGGCCGAAGCAGGTAGGTGCTGGACTGGTGGTCAATTCCCTGACCAAGTCGATCGGTGGCCACGGCAATGCGCTGGGCGGCGCCCTGACCGATACCGGCGTGTACGACTGGAACGCATTCCCGAATATTTACGACAATTACAAGCGCAATCCCGTCCAGCAATGGGGCATGGCGCAATTGCGCGCCAAATCCCTGCGTGACTTCGGCAGCTCGCTCGGGCCGGAAGCGGCGCACCACCTGGCAGTCGGCGCCGAGACCATGGCGCTGCGGCTGGAGCGTGAATGCGCCAATGCGCTGGCACTGGCGCAAATGCTGCAAGCCGACCCGCGCGTGGCTGCTGTGCATTATCCCGGGTTGGCCGCACATCCGCAGCACCGCCTGGCGCAAGATCTGTTCAAGGCATTCGGCGGCTTGTTCAGTTTCGAGTTGCAGGATGGCATCGATTGCTTCGATTACCTGAATCGCCTGAAGCTGGCGATACCGGCAAGTAATCTTGGCGATACCCGCACCCTGGTGATCCCGGTGGCGCATACCATTTTCTATGAAATGGGGGCTGAGCGGCGCGCCAGCATGGGGATTGCTGAATCGCTGATCCGCGTATCGGTGGGCATCGAGGATACCGCCGACCTGGTCGAGGATTTCCGGCAGGCCCTCGACGCTTAAGGCAGGAGGGTTTGCGCGCTGGCCGTATCCAGCCTGTGCCGGTGCTGGCCAGGCTGGAACTGGCGAAAGCGCGCCAGCAAGCTGTCTGCTTGTGTCTCGTGCATCAGCAAGCGTGCTTGCGCAGGCTTCAGAAAACCTTGCTTGACCACTTGCTCAAGGAACACCAGCAAGCCATCGTAAAAGCCGGCAACGTTTAACAAGCCGATCGGCTTGTCATGGAAGCCCAGTTGCGCCCAAGTCAGGGTTTCAAACAACTCCTCCAGCGTGCCGATGCCGCCGGGCAGGGCGATGAAGCCATCCGACAACCGCGCCATCATGGCTTTGCGTTCATGCATGTCCTCAACCACATGCAATTGCGTCAGGCCATGATGCCCGACTTCCCACTCCATCAACGCCTTGGGGATGATGCCGGTGACGGCGCCGCCCAGCCGCATGACTTCATCGGCGATCACTCCCATCAAGCCCACCTTGCCGCCGCCATAGACCAGCGCGATATCATTTTTCAGCATTTCGCGCGCCAGTGCTCTGGCAGCCTCAGCGTAGCCCGGCAGGATGCCCGGGGACGAACCGCAATAGACGCAAATCGATTTCATGGCAATATTATTTGATTGTTGTATCAGGATCGTATTATTCCGCATCCCGTCCTGCTGCGCGTATTTCATCGATGACGATCTTTTGCACGCGCGGATTCAAGCCCAGCGCCACGTGGCCGATGCCATCCAGCGCGATATTGCGGGCACCCGGCAGGTGTGAGGAGGTTTGCGGGGCGATGATATTGTCGTGGTGCGAATAGATGGAAATGAACAAGGCATAGCGCCCGCTGTTTTCCTGGGCGAACAATTGCTGCAGCCATGCGCTGGGCGTGTTGCCTATGGCTCCGGGCACCCGGCGCATTTGCGCACTGTTGCTGCCGACACCGAAATTCGCCAGGCCAGTGCCGTGGTGCGGCGTGCCTAGGGTAATTACCCTGGCGATGCGCTCTTCGCCGTGCGCGCACAGATAGGCGCGCGCCACCAGTCCGCCCATGCTGTGCGCCAGCAATACGATACGCTGGCTGCCACTGTCCCGACAGAGGCGCTCCACTGCTGCATGTACCACCGGCACGAAACTGTCGATAGTGCCGAACACCGGCTCCAGGCTGAGGGCATGGTGGGTAATGCCGGCAGCGCGCAAGCGGCGGCTCATGCTGCGCCAGTAGCCGCTGTTGCAGCCATAGCCATGGATGAGCAGCACCGGCAGGCCGCGTGACTGCGGCGCCTCGTAGCCGGTAAAGGCGCCAAACGGCATGCTCCAGGATGAGCTGAGCATGCTCGAGCGGAACTCTTCCAGATAAAGCCGGCAAGCCTTGCGCAGATTGAGGCGGTAGGGCGGTGGCGTGGCACTGCCCAATCGCCATGCAAGGCGGAAATTATTCGCCGTGATCAGCATGCGCACAAGTAGTAGCGTAGCTGTACCCGCCAGCAGGGCCGGGATGGTGCGCATGCCGAATAAATGCATCAAGGCGCAGACCACCCCCGCCACGATGGCGATCTGCACGAGCAAAAGCAACCTGGAAATGATGGCAACCATACGCCCTGAAAAAACGACCTGACTCAGCTGCGCAGTGTATCGCGCGGATTGGTGCTATGCAGACTTGGGCGGATTCGCTGGCGCGACCGGTTGCTGCAGCATGAGCAGTCGCGTACCCGCCAGGCGGTCATGCAGGAACTGACGTTGCGGATCGAGATAAATGGCCAAGGCCCATAGCAGCATGTTCAGCACGGGAAAAAGCACCAGCGCCCAGGCGTGTGCCTGCAAGGCGGCAGCCAGCCCCAGACCGGGCAGGAACCAGAGCCATGCCAGCAGGTAGCGTGCGATCGCGCGCCATGCCGGGACTGGCGCACCTACCGCCGTTACGAGGCGGATGCGCCAGGTTTTCATCGCCAGCGTCTGGCCGCCATGGGTCCAGAACCAGACGAAATACATGCCCATCACCAGCAGCAGCCATATCTGCTGGGCATGCCGCAGATACAGGGCATGACGCTGCTGCAGCAGGGTGGAAAACAGCCAGCCGGCAATGAACACGACACCGAACAGCAGCATGGCTTCGTAGAGCATGCTTGCCAGTCGGCGTTTTAAGGGCGGAGCAAGGGTATCCAACGGCTTGAATGATCGAATTGATTATTTCGGTGAGTATGAAAGCGGATCGCCCGGTGTTTCAGGCGGTCCTCCCGCAGGGGGCGCCGGCACTGTGGTGGGGGGCGTCGTTGACGTCGCAGTCAGCGGGATATTCGCGACTTCCGCCGGGGCGGATGGTAGCACAGGCAGTGCAGGCTTTGCTGGCACTGGTTTGTTGCGGCTGTCTATCGCGCGTGGCAGGTTGACGACATTTTTCTTTTTCTCTGCATCGGCGGCCAGTTTCTGTTTTTCTTCATCCGGCAGGCTTTGGTAAAGTTCCCATTTTGCCGACTTCTGATCAGCGTCCAGCTTTTTGGCGCGGGCATAACTTTCGCGTGCGATGCGCCGCTGTTCCGGGGTCAACTGCGCCCATTCGCGCATGCGGGTCTGCATGCGCTGCTGTTCCACGGGGCTCATTTGGGCATATTTGGCAGCAACTTCCAGCCATTTTTTCTTGCGGACGGCATCGAGTCCATCCCATTCTGCCGCCAGCGGGGCAAGCGCCTGCCGTTGCGCCGGCGTCAATTCGATCCACAGCGGTCGCTTGTCGACAGCGGTTGGCATGCCGGCGCGCGGCAATACCTGTTGCGACGGATTCTTGTCTTGCCCGGCGTGCTGGGTGGTTCCTGCTGCAGGTGTGGTCCGCTCGTCGGTGCGGGTGCATGCGCCGACCAGCAACAAGGCGGCAATACCGAGCGTACAGCCCGGTTTACCCAGCAGGACACGAGCAATGGCCAGCAAGCCTTTCATGCTTATTCGTCCCGCGTCGCCAGGTAGGCGTTGAATCCCTGGTCGACATAAGCTGACACCGGGAGGTCGTCAGACAGCACGGCAACGTCAATTTCGGCCAATTCGGTGATGCGCTGCTCCCGTTCGAACTGGTACAGCCCAATGAAAATGAGCGCACCCACCAGCAAGGGGGTCATCACGCCCAGTCGGCCCAGCCAGGCCAGTGGTTCCTGCAGATAACCGCTGAATTGTCCTGCTACGGCCAGGCGATTGATGCGCAAGCGCATAGGTTCGGGTTTCTTGCGGGCAAGGGCAATTTTGCGTGCGGAAGCCAGGCGTTCCTTGGCGGAAGCCGGGATTTGGTCCAGGTTTTGGTCAAGCGCATGCTTGACCTGGTAGGCAAAATACAGGTCTTTGGCATTCATAAGTAAATTCCCTTGGCTTTTAGCGCACGTGCTAGCGCATGGGTTGCTCTTGAGCAATGCGTTTTAACGCTGCCTTCCGTGCATCCCATTGCCGCAGCGGTTTCGGCAACATCCAGATCTTCCCAATAACGCATGAGGAAGGCCTGGCGTTGACGTGTCGGCAGATTTTGTACCTCGCCGTCTATGATCGCCAGAACCTGCGCACGCTCCAGCTTGTCTGCGCCGGATTCTGCTGCTGCTGTTCCTGCTTCGGCAGCAAAGCTGTCCTGCAAATCGAAATCATCGTCTTCCTCCCTGTTTCCAGACATGCTGGAAAAAAGGCTGACCCAGGTGTTGCGTACTTTTTCGCGCCGGAAGTAGTCGTGTATCGTATTTTGCAGTATGCGCTGAAACAGCGGCGGCAACTCGGCCACCGGCTTGTCGCCGTATTTTTCGGCAAGCTTGATCATGGCATCTTGCACAATATCCAGGGCTGCCTCGTCCTTGTGGACGGCGAAGGCAGCCTGCTTGAATGCACGGTGCTCGACATTTTCGAGAAAGTCGGAAAGTTCTTTGTCGGTTGCCATGCGATGGGGCGGATTAGTGAAAGGATGCCGCCACGGGAGCGTTTCAGTACAGGTCTATTGGTGCCGATGGATTTAAATCTGTCCGCATGCTAACAAAAAAGCTTTGGTTTGTGCAGGTTTTTTTACTCAAAATCCTTGATTTCAAAGGGAATTAATTGAATATTACTTGACCAAAACGAAGTGACGCATTAACGTATCATTCCCTTCAATATCCTGAAGGGACCTTTCGTTCGCCTGTATGCGGCCCAAGATGCCGGATGCCGGGCGGACATGCTTCACTTTGCAAGCTGTTTGCTCTAACCCATGCCACAAGCGTGAGGGACTTGCGAGCCTATGCAGATAGGCTTTTGCGTTGCCCTGGAAAACCCCTGGCTGAACGAGTGGCACTTAGCGCTGGTTTGAACCGCATCTACGGATGTGCGCCGAATCCGCGTGACCGCCCGCACAAGGGAAGCCTCTGGATCCATCGGCGCGCACAGTTCCGCCAGGAGAGAGCATCCGATCAATTTCCAATGGACCTTGAAAGGACGTAGTATGAGTTCAGAAATCACCGGCGCAGAGATCGTCGTGCGCTGTCTTGCCGATGAAGGCGTGGAACACGTTTTCGGCTATCCGGGCGGCGCCGTGCTGTACATTTACGATGCCATCTTCAATCAGGATAAATTCCAGCATATTCTGGTCCGCCACGAGCAAGCCGCAGTGCATGCGGCAGACGCGTATTCGCGCAGCTCGAACAAGGTCGGCGTCGCCATCGTGACGTCCGGCCCGGGCGTGACCAATGCCGTGACCGGCCTGGCCACCGCCTACATGGATTCGATTCCGATGGTGGTCATTTCCGGTCAGGTGCCATCGACCGCGATCGGCCAGGATGCCTTCCAGGAATGTGACACGGTCGGCATCACCCGGCCTTGTGTCAAGCACAACTTCCTCGTCAAGGATGTCAGGGATCTGGCATCCACCATGAAAAAAGCGTTCTATATCGCCACCTCGGGCCGGCCGGGTCCGGTGCTGGTCGATATTCCCAAAGACATCAGCATGCACAAGTGCGTCTACGACTATCCGCAGGAAGTCGAGATGCGCTCCTACAAGCCGGTGGAGAAGGGGCATGCCGGCCAGATCCGCAAGGCGCTGCAAATGCTGCTGCAAGCAGAACGGCCGATGATCTATGCCGGCGGCGGCGTGATCCTGGCCGATGCCGCGCCAGAGCTCAATAAACTGGTCGACCGGCTCGGTTATCCCTGCACCAACACGCTGATGGGTCTGGGCGGTTACAAGGCCACCAGCGAACTGTCCGTCGGCATGCCCGGCATGCATGGCACCTACGAAGCCAACATGGCCATGCAGCACTCGGATGTGCTGATCGCCATCGGCGCGCGTTTCGATGACCGCGTGATCGGCAACCCGAAACATTTCGCCTCGCAATCGCGCAAGATCATCCATATCGATATCGACCCGTCGTCGATCTCCAAGCGCGTCAAGGTCGACGTTCCCATCGTCGGCAACCTCAAGGAAGTGTTGCAGGATTTCCTGGCCCAGCTGGATGCCTCCGACGCGAAACCGAATGCCGCTGCACTGGCCGACTGGTGGAAACAGATCAATCAGTGGCGCAGCCGCGATTGCCTGAAATACACAGGTTCGGACGAAGTCATCAAGCCGCAATCGGTGGTCGAGAAGGTCTGGGAAATCACCAAGGGCGATGCCTTCATCACTTCCGACGTCGGGCAGCACCAGATGTGGGCGGCGCAATACTACAAGTTCGACAAGCCGCGCCGCTGGATCAATTCCGGCGGCCTCGGCACCATGGGCGTCGGCTTGCCGTACGCCATGGGCGTGCAGATGGCCAATCCGGGTTCGACCGTTGCCTGTATCACCGGCGAAGCCTCGATCCAGATGTGCATCCAGGAACTGGCGACTTGCAAGCAATATCACCTGACGCCCAAGATCATTCTGTTGAACAACCGTTTCCTTGGCATGGTGCGTCAGTGGCAGCAGATCGATTACGGCTCGCGCTATTCCGAGTCCTACATGGATTCGCTGCCGGACTTCACCAAGCTGGTGGAATCCTACGGCCATGTCGGCATGAAGATCGAAAATCCGCGCGATGTCGATGGCGCATTGAAGGACGCCTTTGCCATGAAGGACAGGCTGGTATTCATGAACTTCATTACCGACCAGACCGAGAATGTCTGGCCGATGGTGAAAGCCGGCAAAGGCTTGACTGAAATGCTGCTGGGCTCGGAGGATCTGTAATCATGCGACACATTATTTCTGTATTGCTGGAAAACGAAGCAGGCGCGTTGTCGCGTGTGGTCGGCCTGTTTTCTGCCCGCGCCTACAACATTGAAACCTTGACGGTTGCACCGACCGAAGATCCGACCCTGTCGCGCATGACCATTGCCACGACCGGTTCCGACGACGTGATCGAACAGATCACCAAGCACCTGAACCGCCTGATCGAGGTGGTGAAAGTGGTGGATCTGACGGAGGGCGCGCACATCGAGCGCGAACTGATGCTGATCAAGGTGCGTGCGGTGGGCAAGGAGCGCGAGGAAATGAAGCGCACCACCGACATTTTCCGTGGCCGCATCATCGACGTCACGGAAAAGACCTACACGATCGAGTTGACCGGCAATAAGGGCAAGCTCGACGCCTTTATCGACGCCATCGACCGCGGCGCGATTCTGGAAACCGTGCGTACCGGCGGTTCGGGTATCGGCCGCGGCGAGCGCATACTCAAGGTCTGATTGGTTACATAGTGTCGGGGACAGATTGACGCTGCCCCGAAATTAAAATTTATTTGAAAGTTAGGAAAAAAAATGAAAGTTTTTTACGACAAAGATTGTGATCTGTCCCTCATCAAAGGCAAGAATGTCGCCATCATCGGCTACGGTTCGCAAGGCCATGCGCACGCGCAAAACCTGAACGATTCCGGCGTCAATGTGACCGTTGGTCTGCGCAAGGGCGGTTCTTCCTGGGCCAAGGTTGAAAAGGCTGGCCTGAAGGTCGCCGAAGTCAACGACGCAGTCAAGGCTGCCGACGTCATCATGATCCTGTTGCCGGATGAAAACATCGCCCAGGTCTACAACGAAAACGTCGCACCGAACGCCAAGCAAGGCGCCGTCCTGGCTTTTGCCCACGGCTTCAACGTTCACTACGGTCAAGTCGTGCCGCGCGCCGACCTCGACGTCATCATGATCGCACCGAAGGCCCCGGGCCATACCGTGCGCGGTACTTACGCGCAAGGTGGCGGCGTGCCGCATCTGATCGCCGTGTACCAGGACAAGTCGGGCAATGCCCGCAACATCGCCCTGTCGTACGCCATGGCCAACGGCGGCGGCCGTGCCGGCATCATCGAAACCAACTTCCGTGAAGAGACCGAAACCGACCTGTTCGGCGAACAAGCCGTGCTGTGCGGCGGCGCCGTCGAACTGATCAAGGCTGGTTTTGAAACCCTGGTCGAAGCCGGCTATGCGCCGGAAATGGCTTACTTCGAATGCCTGCATGAACTGAAACTGATCGTTGACCTGATCTATGAAGGCGGTATCGCCAACATGAACTACTCGATCTCCAACAACGCCGAATACGGCGAGTACGTCACCGGCCCGAAGGTCGTCACCGAAGACACCAAGAACGCCATGCGTCAGTGCTTGAAGGACATCCAGACCGGCGAATACGCCAAGAGCTTCATCCTGGAAAACAAGGCCGGTGCACCGACCCTGATTTCCCGCCGTCGCCTGACTTCCGAGCACCAGATCGAGGAAGTCGGCGCCAAGCTGCGCGCGATGATGCCGTGGATCGCCAAGAACAAGCTGGTCGACCAGTCGAAGAACTAAGCAGCAACTCTGACCAACTGGCATGCCAGTGCGGTTAAACTGATCGGGGCGTACATTTGTACGCCCCTTTTTTTACCGGAGGCCCGTCATGACGCGACTCGCTCGTATCCTTTTGCCGCTGGCGTTCGCCACGGCGTTCTTTCCTGTGCATGCGCAATCCGGCGCGCAAACCGGCGGCACCCTGGTGATCGTGCCTGCCGATGGCGCGGTGACGCAGGCGAACGATGAAGCGCGCGCCACCTTCATGCTTGAGGAGCAGGACAAGGACAAGGCCGCAGCGGCCTCGCGCGTCAACCTGAAGATGCGGCAGGGCGCCGACATCATTCGCAATGCCGATCCCCAGGCCAGGCTCAGGACGCATGGTTATTACACGTACCCGGTGTATGGCGACGAGCCCATACAGCCGCGTCCTGCAACCGGCAGCCGTCCGCGGCAGCCGGTTGGCTGGCGTGTCGGCCAGTACCTTGACGTTGCGACAGTCAATTTGACGGCTTTGCCGGGGACTGTCGCCGCTGCACAGAAACTGTTGGCGCTGAATGGCTTACAATTCGGCTTGAGCGATGCCGCCAGCGCCAAGCTCGACCAGCAGCGCATCGAGGCGAGTTATAAAAACCTGAATGCGCGCATCGCCGCGATCGCCAGGGCAATGGGCCGGCGTGCGGCAGATGCCGTGCTGGAGACGATCGACTTCGATGGTTCCGGCGCTTATGCGCCGCAGGCCGAGATGGTGCGTGCCAGAGCTGTGGGCATGGCGGCGGCGCGGGATGCCGTTCCGGTCGAGGAACCCAGCTTTGAGCCTGGCGAAACGACTTTGCACATGCGCGTAGTCGGCAAAGTAAAATTTAAATAACAGGGTGGGCGTATGATGTATAAACTGCCGAACTTGATGCTTGCCGCGCTAGTCGTGATGGTTGGCGGATGTCGGCCGGCCGAACCGCCGCCTGACCTGGTCAGGAGCCAGCGTGAAGCGCTGAACAAGGCGAAGGCAGTGGCAGGGCAGTTGCAACAGCAGGCGCAGGAGCAAAAGCAGGCTGCCGACGACGCTGAAAAATAAACGCTCGCTTGGACCGTTCAGGTTCTTGATGCGGCATCGTGTGCGCGACTTTTTTCGAACACACCATTATCACGGAATTCATATGTCAAATTTCTCCCGGCGTAAAGCGCAAAAGAAAATCCCGCTGCTTCCCCGGCCCCGGCACCTGTTGAAAAACAAGCGCCTGCTCCATCTCGATGCGCATCCGGAAGAAACGGAAGAAATCCTGCGGCCGAGCTTGCGCCGGCGCAGCATCTATCTGCTGCCGAACGCCTTTACTACGGCGGCGCTGTTTTGCGGTTTCTATGCCATCGTGATGGCGATGAACCTGAAGTTCGATTACGCCTCGATCGCCATCTTCGCTGCCATGGTGCTGGATGCGGTCGATGGTCGCGTTGCCCGCCTGACCCATACGCAAAGCGAATTCGGCGCGCAATACGACAGCCTGTCAGACATGGTGTCCTTTGGCGCCGCACCGGCGCTGGTGGTGTATGTCTGGGCCCTGCGTGGCTTGGGCGAAGTCGGCTGGGGCAAGGTGGGCTGGCTGGCCGCCTTCATTTATTGCGCCTGCGCGGCGCTGCGCCTGGCGCGCTTCAACACCAATATCGGCGTGGTCGACAAGCGCTATTTCCAGGGCTTGCCGAGTCCTGCCGCTGCCGCGCTGGTGGCCGGCTTTGTCTGGCTGATGGATGATCTTGGCGTGCCGCGCGCCGAACTGAGCTGGGTCGCCTTTGGCATCACCCTGTATGCCGGTTTGACCATGGTGACGAATGTGCCGTTCTACAGTTTCAAGGATGTGAATTTCCGCAAGGCGGTGCCGTTCATCTCGATCTTCGTCATCGTCCTGATTTTCGTGGCAGTGTCGAGTGATCCGCCCAAGGTTCTGTTCGGGATTTTCGTGTTGTATGGCTTGTCCGGCTATGGCGTGTATTTCTGGCGCCTGGCCAAGGGGAAGCCGGTAAGCATCATTCAAACCAGCCACGAAACCCACGAGGAAAAATAACCGGTTCCTTGTTTTGTGCCAGATAAAACGGCTGGCCAGGACAGGCTCCGGGTGACAGCATGTGCTGCACGCACCCGTGCATGCGGATGCGGCAGTCTCGTTTTTTCGCGCTATTCATGCGCAAAATTTCCTATCAATTACAATTCAGGTAATCACCGTCGCATGCCTGCGTGGCTGTGCCGGGCGACAATGCATTTTGCATCGTTAATATCATTGCCTTTCCCGAGGAACACATCATGGCCGATTCTTCCAGCAAGCTGATCATTTTCGATACCACCCTGCGCGATGGCGAGCAATCTCCCGGGGCGTCGATGACGAAGGAAGAAAAGATCCGCATCGCCCGCCAGCTCGAACGGCTGCGGGTGGATGTGATCGAGGCCGGCTTTGCCGCTTCCTCGCAGGGCGATTTCGAGGCGATCAGGGCCATTGCCGGCCTGATCAAGGATTCCACGGTATGTTCGCTGTCGCGCGCCAATGAGCGCGATATTGCGCGCGCAGCCGAAGCGCTGGCACCGGCGGCACGCAAGCGCATCCACACCTTCATTGCGACTTCGCCGCTGCACATGGAAAAGAAACTGCGCATGACGCCTGACCAGGTGCTGGAGCAGGCCAGGCAGGCAGTGCGCTATGCCCGCCAGTTCACCGACGATGTCGAGTTCAGTCCGGAGGACGGCAGCCGCTCCGACATGGATTTCCTCTGCCGCGTGCTGGAAGCGGTAATCGCCGAAGGCGCGACCACCATCAATTTCGCCGATACGGTCGGCTATGGCGTGCCCGAGTTGTACGGCAACATGCTCAAGAGCCTGCGCGAGCGCATCCCGAATTCGGACAAGGCGATCTGGTCGGTGCATTGCCATAATGACCTCGGCATGGCGGTCGCCAATTCGCTGGCCGGCGTGATGATCGGCGGTGCGCGCCAGGTGGAATGCACCATCAATGGTCTGGGCGAGCGCGCCGGCAACACGGCGCTGGAAGAAATCGTCATGGCGGTGCGCACCCGCCGTGATTATTTCAATCTCGAGATTGGCATCGATGCCACGCAAATCGTCCCGACCTCCAAGCTGGTGTCGCAGATCACCGGTTTTGCCGTGCAGCCGAACAAGGCAGTGGTGGGCGCGAATGCTTTCGCCCATGCCTCCGGCATCCATCAGGATGGCGTGCTCAAGGCGCGCGACACTTACGAAATCATGCGCGCCGAAGATGTGGGCTGGAGCGCCAACAAGATCGTGCTGGGCAAGCTGTCGGGGCGTAACGCCTTCAAGCAGCGCCTCGATGAACTCGGCATCAAGCTCGATTCGGAGGCCGAAGTCAACGCCGCCTTCGCCCGTTTCAAGGATCTGGCAGACCGCAAATCGGAGATTTTTGACGAAGACATCATGTCGCTGGTATCGGACGAACAGCAGTCGCATGAGCAGGAGCATTACCGTTTCGTCTCGCTGTCCCAGCATTCGGAAACCGGCGAGCGGCCGGTGTCGAAAGTCGTGTTTTCCATCGCCGGCAAGGAAACGGCTTCAGAAGGGCAGGGCAACGGACCGGTCGACGCCACCGTCAACGCCATCGAAGCCGAGGTCGCCAGCGGTGCCGAACTGTTGCTGTTTTCCGTCAATGCCATCACGACCGGCACGCAGTCGCAAGGGGAGGTGACGATGCGGCTGTCGAAGTCCGGCCGTATCGTCAATGGCATCGGTGCCGACCCGGATATCGTCGTGGCCTCGGCCAAGGCTTACCTGTCGGCCCTGAACAAGCTGCATTCGAAGGTGGAAAAACTCAATCCGCAGCTTTGAATCGGCGCTTGGGCAGTCCGTGCGCGGGCTTGCTTGCCCGGCATTTCGAGCAACCCTGCAAAAATCCGCTAAGTGTTTGAATGTTCAGGTGATTTCCTGTATACTTCGCGGTCTGGTCGGTTTGGCCAGTTTTTTCATCATTTGTACACGGCGTAAATGGGGTTGCGACTCCATGCGCCGCATGTGAAAGGTAATCATGTCAGTAGAAAACATCAATAAAGCCGCTATTATTGCGGACAACGCCCGTGGTCAAAACGATACCGGCTCGCCGGAAGTGCAAGTCGCCTTGTTGACCGCACGCATCAACGAACTCAACGGCCACTTCAAAGCCCACGCCAAGGATCACCACTCCCGTCGCGGCTTGATCATGATGGTTAACCGTCGCAAGAGCCTGCTGTCTTACCTGAAGGGCAAGGATGCAACCCGCTATCGCGCCCTGATCGAAAAACTCGGCCTGCGCAAGTAATTCTTTGCGATACTCTGTTCCGAATTAGTAAGCCGATGCCCGCGTCAGTTCGCTGATGTGGGCATTTGTTTTTTCTGGAATCGGTGCGGGTAATCGTTGTGGAACTAGTTGTGAAAGCGGAACGTCCACTGGATGGCTCGCTTGTGGTGAGGTGAACGATGGCCCCTGAAAATCCGTCGGCAAAAATAGAAAGGAAACACCGTGTTTAACAAAGTAACCAAGACCTTCCAGTACGGTCAGCATCAAGTCACCCTGGAAACAGGCGAAATCGCCCGCCAGGCTTCCGGTGCAGTGCTGGTATCGATCGAGGATACCGTGGTGCTCGCCACCGTGGTGGCCAAGAAAGATGCCAAGCCAGGCCAGGATTTCTTCCCGCTGACGGTCGACTATGTCGAGAAAACCTATGCTGCCGGCCGCATTCCGGGCGGCTTTTTCAAGCGCGAAGGCCGTCCTTCGGAAAAGGAAACCCTGACATCGCGCCTGATCGACCGTCCGATCCGCCCGCTGTTCCCTGAAGGCTACATGAATGAAGTCCAGGTGATCGTGCACGTGTTGTCGGTCAACCCGGAAATCGACCCGGACATCGCCGCCATGATCGGCACCTCGGCGGCCCTGAGCGTCTCCGGCATCCCGTTCAGCGGCCCGATCGGTGCTGCCCGCGTCGGCTACATCGATGGTCAGTACGTGCTCAACCCGACCGTGGCGCAACTGGCCAAGTCCGACCTCGACCTGGTCGTCGCCGGCACCGAGCAAGCCGTGCTGATGGTGGAATCCGAAGCCAAGCAATTGTCCGAAGAAGTGATGCTGGGCGCGGTAGTGTTCGGCCACGAGCAGATGAAGGCAGTCATCGACGCCATCCATGAACTGGTGCGCGACGGCGGCAAGCCGGAAGTGCAGTGGAGCCCGGCGCCGAAGAACGAGGCGCTGATCGCCCGCGTGGCGCATTTCGCCGAAGCCAAGCTGCGCGAAGCCTACCAGACCAAGGACAAGCAGGCGCGCACCGCCAAGCTGAAGGACGTGACTACCAGCGTGAACGCCGCGCTGGCTGCGGAAGCTGCCTCGATCGGCGCTGCTGCGCCGGATTCGACCGAAGTCGGCAATATCCTGTTCGACCTGGAAGCGAAGATCGTGCGTTCGCAGATCCTCGAAGGCGAGCCGCGCATCGATGGCCGCGACACCCGCACTGTGCGCCCGATCTCCATCCGTACCGGCGTCTTGCCACGTACCCACGGCTCGGCATTGTTTACCCGCGGCGAAACCCAGGCCCTGGTGGTAGCCACCCTCGGCACCGCGCGCGACGAGCAAAAGATCGATGCGCTGATGGGCGAGTACAGCGACCGCTTCATGATGCACTACAACATGCCTCCGTTCGCCACCGGCGAAACCGGCCGTGTCGGTACCCCGAAGCGCCGCGAAATCGGTCACGGCCGTCTGGCCAAGCGTGCCCTGGTGGCCGCTCTGCCGGCGCCGGAAGAGTTCAGCTACTCGGTGCGCCTGGTGTCGGAAATCACCGAATCGAACGGTTCGTCGTCGATGGCGTCGGTCTGCGGCGGTTGCCTGGCATTGATGGATGCCGGCGTGCCGATGACTTCGCACGTGGCCGGTATCGCCATGGGCCTGATCAAGGACGGCAGCAAGTTCGCCGTCCTGACCGACATCCTGGGCGATGAAGATCACCTCGGCGACATGGACTTCAAGGTCGCCGGTACTGCCAATGGCATCACCGCACTGCAGATGGACATCAAGATCCAGGGCATCACCAAGGAAATCATGCAGGTCGCACTGGCGCAAGCCCAGGAAGGCCGTCTGCATATCCTGGCCAAGATGCAGGAAGCCGTGCCTAGCGGTAAGGGCGAACTGTCCGACTTCGCGCCGCGCCTGATCACCATCAAGATCAATCCGGAAAAAATCCGTGACGTGATCGGCAAGGGTGGCGCCGTGATCCGTGCATTGACTGAAGAAACCGGTACCCAGATCGACATCAGTGACGAAGGTTTGGTGACCATCGCTTCCGTCGATGCAACTGCCGGCCAGGAAGCCAAGCGCCGCATCGAAGAGTTGACCGCTTCTGTCGAAATCGGCAAGGTCTATGAGGGCGTGGTCCTGAAGCTGCTGGACTTTGGCGCTATCGTGCAAGTCTTGCCGGGCAAGGATGGCTTGCTGCACATCAGCCAGATCGCCAACGAGCGCGTCAACGCCGTCGCCGACTATCTGAGCGAAGGTCAGCAAGTGCGTGTCAAGGTCCTCGAGACCGACGACCGCGGCCGTCTCAAGCTGTCGATGAAAGCCGTCGCTGCTGAAGAGGGTGCCGGCCAGGCCGAGCAAGTCCAGCCGCAGCAGTAATCGGCAACGATGCAGCAATTTCGCGGCGACAACGCTGCGTTGCTGCGCACAAAGAAAGCCTGGGTGAAAGCCCGGGCTTTTTTTATTCCAGTGCCGGGACGGATGACATATCATCGAGTCCTGCGGCGCATGCGCCAGACATAGCAAGCATGGAGCATCAAAAATGATGAAGGCAATTGAAATCAGTCGCCCGGGTGCGCCCGAGGTTTTGCAATTGTGCGAACGGCCGTTGCCCGACCTGAAGGCGGGCGAAGTGCTGATCAAGGTGCATGCCGCCGGCGTCAACCGGCCGGATGTATTGCAGCGCATGGGGCGTTATCCTGTGCCGCCTGGCGCCTCGGACCTGCCGGGGCTGGAAGTGGCCGGCGAAATCGTCTCGGGGGATCTGGGGCGCAGCAGTTTTAACATTGGCGACATGGTGTGCGCGCTGGCGCAGGGCGGTGGCTATGCGGAATATTGCGCGGTCCCGGTCGAGCAATGTCTGCCGCTGCCGCATGGATGGAGCCCGGAGCAGGCAGCCTCGTTGCCTGAGACATTCTTTACCGTCTGGAGCAATGTGTTCGACCGCGCCCGCCTGGCACCGGGCGAAACCCTGCTGGTGCAGGGCGGTACTTCCGGCATCGGCGTGACCGCGATCCAGATGGCGACTGCCATGGGGCATCGCGTTTTCGCCACCGCCGGCACCGAGGAAAAATGCCGCGCCTGCGAAGCGCTGGGGGCGGAGCGCGGCATCAATTATCGCAGCGAGGATTTCGCTGATGTCGTCAGGCAGGTCACGGCAGGCAAGGGCGTCGATGTCATCCTCGACATGGTGGGCGGCGACTATATTCCGCGCGAGATCGATGCGCTCGCTGATGATGGCCGCATTGCCCTGATCGCCCTGCTGGGCGGCTCGAAGAGCGCGGTCGATCTGGGGCAGGTGCTGCGCCGGCGCTTGACCCTGACCGGTTCGACCCTGCGGCCGCGGCCGGTGGCGTTCAAGGCTGCCATTGCCGCCAGCCTGCGGGAGCGGGTGTGGCCATTGCTTGAATCTGGCAGGATCAAGCCGGTGATTCATGCCAGCTTTCCGCTGGCGCAGGCGGCGCAGGCGCATGCATTGATGGAAAGCAGCACGCATATCGGTAAGATCGTGCTGACGGTTGCGCCGGTTTGACCGGTATTGCCTTGACGGCTACAATAGCGGGTTATTTTTAAAACGGGCTGATATGCGTCGAAAACTAGTCGCAGGCAACTGGAAAATGAATGGCGGTCTGGCCGCGAATGCGGCCTTGCTGGCTGGCATCAAGGCTGGCTTGCAGCAGGCGGCTGCCGATGCCGCTGTTTGCGTGCCGGCACCCTATCTGGCGCAATGCCAGGCCGAGTTGTCCGGCACCAGTATCGCGTGGGGTGCGCAAGACGTGTCCGTGCACGAGTCGGGCGCGTATACCGGGGAGGTGGCGGCATCGATGTTGCGTGACTTCGGTTGCGCCTACGTGATCGTCGGCCATTCCGAGCGGCGCGCCTACCATGGTGAAAGCGATGCGCTGGTGGCGCAAAAGACCTTGCGCGCGCTGGCTGCGGGGCTGACCCCGATTGTCTGTGTCGGCGAAACCCTGGAAGAGCGCGAAGCGGGGCAGACCGACCTTGTGGTCGGCCGGCAAATCGACGCGGTGTTGCAGGTTCTGGATGCGCGGCAGCTCGGTAATATCGTGCTGGCGTATGAGCCGGTGTGGGCGATTGGCACTGGCAAGACCGCCACGCCGCAAATGGCACAGGATGTGCATGCCATGCTGCGCACGCGCCTGGCGCTCAAGGATGCGGCGGCTGCGGCCGGTGTGAAAATTTTGTATGGCGGCAGCATGAAGCCGGAAAACGCCGGAGAATTGCTGGCGATGCCGGATATCGATGGCGGCTTGGTTGGAGGTGCAGCGTTGAAGGCTGCAGATTTTTTGGCGATCATAGGCGCAGCCTGATCGCATTTTGATTGTTCGGCACTAATTAGTAATTGGAAATGAATCGATGAATATCTTGTTTACTGTAATTGTCGTTGTCCAGGTTTTGTCTGCCTTGACTATCATAGGCCTGGTCCTGGTGCAGCATGGCAAGGGTGCCGACATGGGCGCGGCATTTGGCTCCGGATCTTCGGGCAGCCTGTTCGGCGCCAGTGGCTCCTCCAACTTTCTGTCCAAGGTGACCGGTATCGCTGCAACGGTTTTCTTTTGCGCGACCCTGGCGCTGGCCTATATCGGCAACAAGCCTGGCGCAGTCAAGGGTGGTGTGATGGAAAACCTGCCGGCGGTGCCGGTTTCGGGCGGCGCTGTGCCGACGCCGGCGCAGCCTGGTGCTGGTGCGGTGCCGGCTGCAAAGGCGCCTGCGCCTGCAGTGCCGTCCAATCAAATCCCGAAATAACCTCTGTTGTCGCTATTCATTCATTGTTTCATAGCAATGCAGATTGAATAAAGGTAGCAAAGCAGTTAGAATAACGGGCTAATGCCGACGTGGTGAAATTGGTAGACACGCTATCTTGAGGGGGTAGTGGCGCAAGCTGTGCGAGTTCGAGTCTCGCCGTCGGCACCAATAAAATAACGAGATCAAAAAGCCAGCAAGGAAGTTTTGCCTATGCTGGCTTTTTATCGGGGAAATGGGCGTTTGACCCGTGGCGGCAAGTCGGGTCGTGCGTCTTCTGGATCAAACACTCTGCACGAAACATACCGTGAACCTCGAAAATTACCTTCCCATTCTTTTGTTCATTCTGGTCGGTATCGCCGTTGGTGTCGTGCCACAGGTGCTGGGTCGCCTGCTTGGTCCGCACAGGCCGGATGCCGAAAAGCTGTCGCCGTACGAATGCGGCTTCGAGGCATTCGAGGATGCGCGCATGAAATTCGACGTGCGCTATTACCTGGTCGCCATTCTCTTCATTCTGTTCGATCTCGAAACCGCATTCTTCTTCCCGTGGGGGGTGGCAATGCGCGATCTCGGCTGGGCCGGCTTCGTGACGATGCTGGTGTTCATTGCCGAATTCGTGGTTGGATTTTGGTATATCTGGAAGAAAGGCGCCCTGAACTGGGAGTAACTCATGGCTATTGAAGGCATACTGAACGAAGGCTTTGTTACCACCACGGCAGACAAGCTGATCAACTGGACCCGCACGGGTTCGATGTGGCCGATGACCTTTGGTCTGGCGTGCTGTGCGGTGGAGATGATGCATGCGGGCGCCGCCCGCTACGACATGGACCGCTTCGGCGTGATTTTCCGGCCGTCGCCGCGCCAGTCCGACGTCATGATCGTTGCAGGCACGCTGTGCAACAAGATGGCGCCGGCGCTGCGCAAGGTGTACGACCAGATGTCGGAGCCGCGCTGGGTGATCTCGATGGGATCCTGCGCCAACGGCGGTGGTTACTATCATTATTCTTATTCGGTGGTGCGCGGCTGTGATCGCATCGTGCCGGTGGATGTTTATGTGCCGGGCTGCCCGCCGACTGCGGAAGCCCTGATCTACGGCGTCATGCAATTGCAAAACAAGATCAAGCGCACCAATACGATCGCCCGCTAAGCGCAAAAGCATACTATGTCGACGAAACTAGAAACCCTCGAAGCCGCCTTGCGCAACGCGCTTGGCAGTCATCTTCAAAACCTGACTGTCGCCTTGGGCGAGGTCACTATCGTGGTCGCCGCCGCCGATTACCTGGCGGCCATGCGCGTCTTGCGCGACCACGCAGATCTGCGCTTCGAAGAACTGATCGACCTGTGTGGCGTCGATTATTCGGCCTACGGCGACGGCACCTGGGAAGGCCCGCGTTTCGCCGCGGTCTCGCACCTGCTGTCGATCGCGCACAACTGGCGCGTGCGCGTGCGCGTGTTCGCGCCGGATGATGAGTTGCCCGTGGTTGCTTCGGTTACCGAGGTCTGGAATGCCGCCAACTGGTATGAGCGCGAAGCCTTCGACGTCATGGGCATCCTGTTCGAGGGGCACGATGACTTGCGCCGCATTCTCACCGATTACGGTTTCATCGGTCATCCATTCCGCAAGGATTTCCCGGTCTCCGGTTATGTCGAGATGCGCTACGATCCGGAGCAGAAACGCGTTATTTACCAGCCGGTGACGATCGAGCCGCGTGAAATCACGCCGCGCGTGATCCGTGAAGAACACTACGGGGTCAAATAATGGCTGACATCAAGAATTACACTCTCAACTTCGGCCCGCAACATCCGGCCGCGCACGGCGTTTTGCGCCTGGTGCTCGAGCTCGATGGCGAAGTGATCCAGCGCGCCGATCCGCATATCGGCCTGCTCCACCGCGCCACCGAAAAGCTGGCCGAGCAAAAGACCTATCTGCAGTCGGTGCCGTACATGGATCGTCTCGATTACGTGTCGATGATGTGCAATGAGCACGGCTACGTGCTGGCGATCGAAAAGCTGCTCGGCATCGACGTGCCGCTGCGCGCGCAGTACATCCGCGTCATGTTCGACGAGATCACGCGCCTGCTCAACCATCTGCTGTGGCTGGGCGCGCATGCGCTCGACGTCGGCGCCATGGCGGTGTTCCTGTACGCTTTCCGCGAACGCGAAGACCTGATGGATTGCTACGAGGCGGTGTCCGGCGCGCGCATGCACGCGGCGTATTACCGTCCGGGCGGCGTGTATCGCGATCTGCCGGATGCCATGCCGCAGCACAAGGCATCGATTATCCGCAATGAAAAGGCGATCCGCCAGTTGAACGAAAACCGTCAGGGTTCGCTGCTCGACTTCATCGAGGATTTCACCAACCGTTTCCCGAAATACGTCGACGAATACGAGACCCTGCTGACCGACAATCGCATCTGGAAGCAGCGCCTGGTCGGCGTCGGCGTGGTCTCCCCGGAGCGTGCCAAGGCCATGGGCTTTACCGGCGCCATGCTGCGCGGTTCGGGCATCGAGTGGGACCTGCGCAAGAAGCAGCCGTATGAAGTGTACGACCTGCTGGACTTCGATATTCCGGTCGGCGTCAATGGCGACTGTTATGACCGCTACCTGGTACGCGTTGAGGAAATGCGGCAGTCCAATCGCATCATCAAGCAATGCATCGAGTGGCTGCGCAACAATCCGGGCCCGGTGATGACGGACAACCACAAAGTGGCGCCGCCTTCGCGCGTCGACATGAAGAGCAACATGGAAGAGCTGATCCACCATTTCAAGCTCTTCACTGAAGGTTTCCATGTGCCGCCAGGCGAGGCCTATTCGGCGATCGAGCATCCCAAGGGCGAGTTCGGTGTCTATCTGATTTCGGATGGCGCCAACAAGCCTTACCGCTTGAAGATTCGTGCCCCGGGCTTTGCGCACTTGCAGGCCATGAACGAGATGGCGAAAGGCCACATGATCGCCGATGCCGTGACGATCATCGGTACGCAAGACATCGTATTTGGTGAGATCGACCGCTAAGGCGCGGCCGCTATTTGAGGCAGAAACAATGCTGTTATCAGAGCAATCGTACAAGAAGATCGATCGCGAGATCGCTAAATTCCCCGCCGACCAGCGCCAGTCTGCCGTCATGGCGACGCTGGCCATCGCCCAGAGCGAGCTCGGCTGGCTGCCGCCGGAAGTCATGCAGGAAGTTGCCGACTATCTTGGCATGCCTGCAATCGCCGTGCAGGAAGTGGCGACTTTTTATGCCATGTACAACATCAAGCCGGTCGGCAAGTCCAAGATCACGGTTTGCACCAACCTGCCATGTGCGCTGTCGGGTGGCGTCAAGGCTGCCGAGTACCTGAAGCAGAAGCTGGGCATCGATTTCAAGGAAACCAGCGCCGACGGCCAGTTCACCTTGCAGGAAGGCGAATGCATGGGTGCCTGCGGCGACGCGCCTGTCCTGATGGTCAACAACAAGCGCATGTGCAGCCACATGTCGAATGAAAAACTCGACGCGCTCGTGGAGGAGCTGAAGAAATGACTTGCCTGCACGATCGTCACATCAATCCCCTGATCCTGGCTGGCCTCGATGGCCAGAACTGGCATCTGGCCGACTACGTCAAGCGCGGCGGCTATGCGGCGCTCAAGCGCATTCTGAGCGAGAAAATCGCGCCGGAGCAGGTGATTGCCGAACTGAAGGCATCCTCGCTGCGCGGCCGCGGCGGCGCCGGTTTTCCGACCGGTCTGAAGTGGAGCTTCATGCCGCGCCAGTTCCCGGGGCAGAAATACCTGGTCTGCAACACCGACGAAGGCGAGCCTGGCACTTTCAAGGATCGCGACATCATCCGCTACAACCCGCATGCCCTGATCGAAGGCATGGCGATTGGCGCGTATGCGATGGGCATCACGGTCGGCTACAACTACATCCACGGCGAGATCTGGGCCGAATACGAGCGGTTCGAGGAGGCGCTGGAAGAGGCGCGCGCCGCCGGCTTCCTGGGTAACGGCATCATGGGCAGCGAGTTCAGCTTCCAGTTGCACGCTTTCCATGGCTATGGTGCGTATATCTGCGGCGAGGAAACCGCACTGCTGGAGTCGCTCGAGGGCAAGAAGGGCCAGCCGCGCTTCAAGCCGCCTTTCCCCGCCAGCTTTGGCCTCTACGGCAAGCCGACGACCATCAACAATACCGAAACGTTTGCGGCGGTGCCGTTTGTCCTGAACATGGGCGGCGCAGCGTATGCCGCGCTGGGCAAGCCGAACAACGGTGGCACCAAGATTTTCTCGATCTCTGGCGACGTCGAACGTCCGGGGAACTATGAGATCCCGCTCGGCACGCCATTCGCCAAGTTGCTGGAACTCGCTGGTGGCATGCGCGGCGGCAAGAAGATCAAGGCAGTGATTCCAGGCGGCTCGTCAGCTCCGGTGATTTCCGGCGAAGTCATGATGGCTACCGACATGGATTACGATTCGATTTCGAAGGCCGGTTCCATGCTGGGTTCGGGCGCGGTGATCGTGATGGACGAAACGCGCTGCATGGTCAAGTCGCTGCTGCGCCTGTCGTACTTCTATTACGAGGAGTCGTGCGGCCAGTGCACGCCATGCCGCGAAGGCACCGGCTGGCTTTACCGCATGGTGCACCGGATCGAACATGGCCAGGGCCGTCCGGAAGACCTGGATATGCTCAACACGATCGCTGACAATATCCAGGGCCGCACGATTTGCGCACTGGGTGATGCGGCGGCGATGCCGGTGCGCGGCATGATCAAGAATTTCCGCGAAGAGTTTGCGTATCACATCGAGCACAAGCATTGCCTGGTGCCAGCTTACATTTAACAGATCCGGTGCGTTCGACGCACCACCCTAGGGCGAAAATACATAGCCATGGTTGAAATCGAAATAGACGGCAAGAAGGTTGAAGTCCAGGAAGGCAGCATGGTGATGGACGCTGCCAACAAGCTTGGCACTTACATCCCCCATTTCTGCTATCACAAGAAATTGTCCATCGCGGCCAATTGCCGCATGTGCCTGGTCGAAGTCGAGAAGGCACCCAAGCCCTTGCCGGCTTGCGCCACGCCTGTGACCGCCGGCATGATCGTGCGCTCCAACAGTGCCAAGGCCGTCGCCGCGCAAAAGAGCGTGATGGAATTCCTGCTGATTAACCACCCGCTGGATTGCCCGATCTGCGACCAGGGCGGCGAATGCCAGTTGCAGGACCTGGCGGTCGGTTACGGTGGTTCTGCGTCGCGCTACGAAGAAGAAAAGCGCGCGGTGACGCCCAAGGATGCCGGTCCCCTGATCTCGATGCAAGAGATGAGCCGCTGCATCCACTGCACCCGCTGCGTGCGTTTTGGCCAGGAAGTTGCCGGCGTGATGGAGTTCGGCATGCTGGGCCGCGGTGAGCATTCGGAAATTACTTCCTTCGTCGGCAAGACGGTCGATTCTGAATTGTCGGGCAACATGATCGATCTGTGCCCGGTCGGCGCGCTGACGTCGAAGCCTTTCCGTTACAGCGCCCGTACCTGGGAATTGTCACGACGCAAATCGGTCAGCCCGCATGACAGCCTCGGCAGCAACCTGGTGGTGCAAGTCAAGAACGGCAAGGTCATGCGCGTGCTGCCGCTGGAAAACGACGACATCAATGAATGCTGGCTGTCGGACCGCGACCGCTTCTCGTATGAAGGCCTGAACAGCGAAGAGCGCCTGACGGCGCCGATGATCAAGCAGGATGGCAAGTGGATCGCCACCGACTGGCAAACCGCACTGGAGTATGTCGCTCATGGCTTGCGCAACATCCGTCACGAGCATGGTTCTGATGCCATCGCCGCGCTGGCGGCGCCGCATTCCACCCTGGAAGAATTGTCGCTGTTGCAGAAAGTCGTGCGCGGTCTCGGTTCGGATAACGTCGATTTCCGTCTGCGTCAGTCGGATTTCTCGCTGGATGGCAAGGTGACGCCATGGCTGGGCATGTCGGTGGCCGAATTCGGCCAGTTGCGTCGTGCCTTCGTGATCGGCTCGTTCCTGCGCAAGGACCATCCGCTGCTGGCTGCGCGCCTGCGCCAGGCGGTCAAGCGCGGCGCCAGGGTCAGCATACTGCATGCCAGCGATGATGACTTGCTGATGCCAGTTGCCAACAAGATGATCGCTGCACCGTCGGACTGGCTGGCTGCACTGTCGCAAGTCGTGGCAGCCGTGGCGCAAACCAAGGGCATCGCTGCACCGGCCGGCTTCGAGAAAATCGAAGTCTCGCAAGAAGCCCGTGCGATTGCCGAGAGCCTGCTTGCCGACGAAGCCACTGGCGTCCTGCTCGGCAATGCCGCGGCCCAGCATCCGCAAGCCGCGCAGCTGCACGCTGCCGCCGAGTGGATCGCGCAGCATACCAATGCCAAATTCGGTTACCTGACCGAAGCGGCCAACAGCGTCGGTGGCTACCTCGCCAATGCCATTCCTGCGAACGGCGCGGGCAAAGGTGGCGCCAACGCCCTGCAGGCTTTTGCGCAACCGCGCAAGGCGTATCTGCTGCTCAACGCCGAGCCCGAGTTTGACAGCCACAATCCGCAGCAGGCGCGCGCTGCGCTGGAGCAGGCGGAAATGGTGGTGGTGATGTCGCCTTACCTGCATGGGAAGGACTATGCCGATGTGCTGCTGCCAATTGCGCCGTTCTCGGAAACTTCCGGCACATTCGTCAATGCCGAAGGCCGCGCCCAAAGCTTCAACGGCACGGTCAAGCCGCTGGGCGAAACCCGCCCTGGCTGGAAAGTCCTGCGCGTGCTGGGCAACCTGCTCGAACTGGGCGGTTTCGATTACGAATCGTCAGAAGCCATCCGTAATGAACTTCTCGGCGGCGCAGCGCCGGCGCAAGCTGACCTGCGCGCACGTCTGAACAATGTCGCCGGCATCGCGCCGCAAGCCGCGCAAGCAAAGACCGCTGGCGGGCTGGAACGCATCGCCGATGTGGCCATCTACGGCAGCGACGCCATCGTGCGCCGCGCCGGTTCGCTCCAGCAAACCGCCGATGCACAAGCGCCGGTAGCCTGGATTTCGGCAGCGCTGGCACAAAGCCTCGGCGTCACAGCTGGCGCCAATGTCCAGGTGAAGCAAGGGCAGGGCAGCGCCATCCTGGCAGTCGGCATTGCTCGCGGCTTGCCTGACCAGGTCGTGCGCGTGACCGCGGGTCATGCAGCAACGGCTGGCCTGGGCGCCATGTTTGGCCAAATCAGCGTGGAGAAGGCATGATGGATCAATTTCTCGCGATAATGCATGCGCATGGTACGACCTATCTCGGCGCTTTCTGGCCGGTGCTGTGGAACCTGATCAAAATTGTCTGCGTTGTCCTGCCGATCATGGGGTGCGTGGCTTACCTGACGCTGTGGGAGCGCAAGATGATCGGCTGGATGCATATCCGCCTGGGACCGAATCGCGTCGGTCCCGCGGGTCTCCTGCAGCCGATCGCCGATGCCCTGAAGTTGTTGCTGAAGGAAATCGTGATCCCGGCCAAGGCCAACAAGGCGCTGTTCGTGATTGCGCCAATCATGACCATCATGCCGGCGCTGGCTGCCTGGGCGGTGGTCCCATTCGGTCCCGAACTGGCGCTGGCCAACATCAATGCCGGCCTGCTGTTCGTCATGGCGATTACTTCGATGGAAGTTTATGGCGTGATCATCGCCGGCTGGGCATCCAACTCCAAGTATGCGTTCATCGGCGCCATGCGCGCTTCGGCGCAGATGGTGTCGTACGAAATCGCCATGGGTTTTGCGCTGGTGATCGTGCTGATGGTCTCGGGCAGCCTGAATTTTTCGGAAATCGTGGGCATGCAGACCCGCGGCACCTTCGCCGGCATGGGCCTGAACTTCCTGTCCTGGAACTGGTTGCCGCTGTTCCCGATCTTCGTGATCTATGTGATTTCCGGCATCGCTGAAACCAACCGTCATCCGTTCGACGTGGTGGAAGGTGAGTCCGAGATCGTTGCCGGTCATATGGTCGAGTATTCGGGCATGGGTTTCGCCATGTTCTTCCTGGCCGAATACGCCAACATGATCCTGATTTCGGCGCTGGCGTCGTTGATGTTCCTGGGTGGCTGGGATGCGCCGTTCGCCTTCCTGTCATGGGTGCCGGGCTGGATCTGGCTGGGCATCAAGACCTTCTTCGTGGTATCGCTGTTCATCTGGGCGCGTGCATCGTTCCCGCGCTACCGCTATGACCAGATCATGCGCCTGGGCTGGAAAGTATTCATCCCGCTGACGCTGGCGTATCTGGTGATCGTGGCTGGCTGGATTCTGTCGCCATGGAATATTTGGAAATAAAGGCTCAATAAAATGGAAGCCATCAAGGATTTTTTCGGCAGTCTGATGCTGCGCGAACTGGTAAAGGGCCTGGCCCTGACCGGTCGGTACATGTTTGCGCGCAAAATCACCGTGCAATTCCCGGAAGAAAAGACACCAATGTCGCCGCGCTTCCGCGGCCTGCATGCGCTGCGCCGCTACCCCAACGGGGAAGAACGCTGCATCGCCTGCAAGCTGTGCGAAGCAGTGTGCCCGGCAATGGCGATCACCATCGAATCCGAGCAGCGCGATGATGGTTCGCGCCGCACCACGCGTTATGACATCGACCTGACCAAGTGTATTTTCTGTGGTTTTTGCGAGGAATCCTGTCCGGTCGATTCGATCGTCGAAACGCATGTTCTGGAATACCACGGCGAGAAACGCGGTGATCTGTACTACACCAAGGAAATGCTGCTGGCCGTAGGCGACCGGTATGAGAAGGAAATTGCCGCCAACCGCGCGGCCGATGCTGCCTATCGCTGATCGACTCGCATCGTTAAGGTAGCGGCTTCGCAAAAAAACATCTATCTGGCCCATTATGGAATTTACCACTGCACTGTTTTACGCATTCTCGGCAATCATGGTTTTCGCCGCGATCCGCGTCATCATCGCCCGCAACCCGGTCCACGCGGCCCTGTTTCTGGTGCTTACTTTCTTTTCGGCATCGGCGATCTGGCTGTTGCTGCAAGCAGAATTCCTCGCCATCGTGCTGGTGCTTGTGTATGTCGGCGCCGTCATGGTGCTGTTCCTGTTCGTGGTGATGATGCTCGACATTAACCTCGAAAAGATGCGGGCAGGCTTCTGGGGCTACCTGCCGCTGGCCGCCGGCATCGGCGTGGTGATCGTGCTGCAGATGGCAGCGGTGATCTGGCGCGGCTTTCTTCGGCCCGACGTACAGCTTCCCGCCGCATCAGCGACCATCGGCAATACCAGGGAACTGGGCAAGCTGATCTATACGCAATACATCTATGCGTTTGAAATCGCCGCCGTCATCCTGCTGGTGGCGATCATCGCCGCCGTTGCGCTGACCTTGCGCCGCCGCAAGGACATCAAGTATTTCGATCCGTCGGCAGCGGTCAAGGTCAAGGCCAGCGACCGCCTGCGCATCGTCAAGATGAAAGCGGAATCCGATCGCGGCAACGCGCAACCCGCCGCACCTGCGGCAGAACAGAAATAAGGGGGAGGGACCGTGGACTTGACACTTGCGCATTTCCTGGTGCTCGGCGCCATCCTGTTTGCGATTTCCGTCGTTGGCATTTTCCTTAACCGGAAAAACATCATCATCCTGCTGATGGCGATCGAACTGATGCTGCTGGCCGTGAACATGAACTTCATCGCGTTTTCCCATTATCTGGGCGACGCGGCCGGACAGATCTTCGTTTTCTTCATCCTGACCGTCGCAGCGGCAGAATCTGCAATCGGTCTGGCCATACTGGTGGTGTTGTTCCGTAACCGGGATACCATCAACGTCGAAGATCTCGATACCCTCAAGGGTTAACTACAAACAAAGATAAGGTCGAACATGGCGGGGCAACTCAACCCTAACCTCCTTCTTGCCGTTCCTCTGGCGCCGCTGGCCGGGTCCGCTATCGCGGGCCTGCTGGGCACCAAGTTCTTTGGCAATGTAATCGGACGCAAGACTTCGCACACGGTCACCATCCTGGGCGTGCTGATCGCTTTCCTCATCTCGGTGCAAACCCTGATGGCGGTGCTCGACGGCGCCACCTACAACGGCAGCGTGTATGAATGGATGACCGTGGCAGGCCTGAAGCTGGAAGTCGGCTTCCTGGTCGACAGCCTGACGGCGATGATGATGTGCGTGGTGACCTTCGTGTCGCTGATGGTGCACATCTATACCATCGGCTACATGGCGGAGGACGAAGGCTATAACCGCTTCTTCTCCTACATCTCGCTGTTTACCTTCTCGATGCTGATGCTGGTCATGAGCAACAACTTCCTGCAGCTGTTCTTCGGCTGGGAAGCGGTGGGCCTGGTGTCGTACCTGCTGATCGGTTTCTGGTACACCCGGCCGACGGCGATCTACGCCAACATGAAGGCTTTCCTGGTCAACCGTGTCGGCGACTTCGGCTTCATCCTCGGCATCGGCTTGCTGCTGGCCTATGCCGGTTCGATGGACTACAACGAAGTGTTCGCCAAGCGCGAGCAGCTGGCACTGCTGACCCTGCCTGGCACCGACTGGATGCTGCTGACGGTTGCCTGCATCTGCCTGTTCATCGGCGCCATGGGCAAGTCGGCGCAGTTCCCGCTGCACGTCTGGCTGCCGGACTCGATGGAAGGCCCGACGCCGATCTCGGCGCTGATCCATGCCGCAACCATGGTTACCGCCGGCATCTTCATGGTGGCGCGCATGTCGCCGCTGTTCGAGCTGTCCGACACCGCCTTGTCGTTCATCCTCGTTATCGGCTCGATCACTGCGCTGTTCATGGGCTTCCTCGGCATCATCCAGAACGACATCAAGCGCGTGGTGGCGTATTCGACGCTGTCGCAGCTCGGCTACATGACCGTGGCGCTGGGCGCATCGGCCTATTCGGTTGCAGTGTTCCACCTGATGACCCACGCGTTCTTCAAGGCGCTGCTGTTCCTCGGCGCCGGCGCGGTCATCATCGGCATGCACCACGACCAGGACATTCGCAACATGGGCGGCCTGCGCAAGTACATGCCGATCACCTGGATCACCTCGCTGCTGGGTTCGCTGGCGCTGATCGGCACGCCTTTCTTCTCCGGTTTCTATTCCAAGGACAGCATCATCGAAGCGGTGCATGCGACACATATCGCCGGTTCCGGCTTTGCCTACTTCGCCGTGATGGCGGGCGTGTTCGTGACCGCGTTCTACTCGTTCCGCATGTACTTCCTGGTGTTCCATGGCGAGGAGCGCTTCGGCAAGGCGCATCACGACCATCATGGCGACCACGCGGATGAGGAAGTGGCAGCAGACCATCACCATGGCCTGGCGCCTGGCGAAAAGCCGCACGAGGCGCCGCTGGTCGTGACCCTGCCGCTGATCCTGCTGGCGATTCCTTCGGTGCTGATCGGCTTCTTCACCGTCGGCCCGATGCTGTTCGGCGATTTCTTCAACAAAGTGATTTTCGTCAGTGCAGCCCATCCGGCCATGGCCGAGCTGGCGCACGAATTCCACGGCGCCGTGGCGATGGGGGTGCATGCCTTCACGACCCCGGTGTTCGGTCTGGCGCTCGGCGGTGTCGCGGCCGCTTACTACTGCTACATGGTCAATCCGAAAGTGCCTGCCTGGTTCTATGACAAGTTCCGCGTCGTGCATACGCTGCTGGACAACAAGTACTACATGGACAAGTTCAATGAAGTGGTGTTCGCCGGCGGCGCCCGCGTGCTCGGTGGCGGCCTGTGGAAAGTCGGTGACCGCGGCATCATCGACGGCCTGATCGTCAATGGCAGCGCCAAGCTGGTCGAATGGTTTGCCGGCCTCATCCGTCACTTCCAGTCCGGTTACATCTACCATTACGCCTTCGTGATGATCATCGGCGTGATGGCTTTCCTGATCTGGTTCTTGCCGTTCCCGTTCGCCAAATAACTGGCCAAGCAAAATAAAAAGCAATCATGATGCAGTCAACCACACCCCTCCTGAGCCTGGCGATCTGGTGTCCGATCGCATTCGGCGCATTCATCCTGGCATTCGGCCGCGATAACAATCCGGCGCTGGCACGCGGCATGGCGCTGGTCGGCGCGCTGGTCAGCTTTCTGGTGACGCTGCCGATCGTCGCGCAATTCGACAATGCCGCGCACGGCATGCAGTTCGTCGAGAAATTCGCCTGGATCGACCGCTTCAACATTCATTACGCGCTCGGCATCGACGGCATCTCGTTGTGGTTCGTGCCGCTGACCGCCTTCATCAACGTGCTGGTGGTGCTGGCCGGCTGGGAAGTGATCGAGAAACGCGTGTCGCAGTACATGGGCGCCTTCCTGATCCTCTCCGGGTTGATGATCGGCGTCTTCTGCGCCCTCGACGGCATCCTGTTCTATGTCTTTTTCGAGGCGACCCTGATCCCGATGTTCATCATCATCGGTGTCTGGGGCGGTCCCAACCGGGTTTATGCGGCGATCAAGTTCTTCCTGTACACCTTCCTCGGTTCGCTGCTGATGCTGGTGGCGATCCTGTACCTGAACTTCAAGTCGCAGGGCAGCTTCGATATCCTGGCCTGGCACAAGCTGCCGCTGCCGATCGAGGCGCAGATTCCGCTCTTCCTGGCTTTCCTGATGGGCTTTGCTGTCAAGGTGCCGATGTGGCCTGTGCATACCTGGCTGCCGGACGCCCACGTCGAGGCGCCCACCGGCGGTTCGGTGGTGCTGGCAGCGATCATGCTGAAACTGGGCGGCTACGGCTTCCTGCGTTTCTCGCTGCCGATCGCGCCGGACGCCAGCCACAGCCTGTCCGGTCTGATGATCACGCTGTCTCTGATCGCCGTGATCTATATCGGCCTGGTGGCGCTGGTGCAGACCGACATGAAGAAGCTGGTGGCGTATTCGTCGATTGCCCACATGGGCTTCGTCACGCTGGGTTTCTTCGTATTCAACGACATCGGCGTGCAGGGCGGTATCGTGCAGATGATTTCGCACGGCTTCGTCTCCGGCGCCATGTTCCTCTGCATCGGCGTGCTGTACGACCGCATGCACTCGCGTGACATCGCCGACTACGGCGGCGTGGTCAATACCATGCCGCGCTTCGCGGCCTTCTTCGTGCTGTTCTCCATGGCCAATTGCGGCTTGCCGGCGACTTCCGGCTTCGTCGGTGAATTCATGGTGATCCTGGGCGCTGTCAAGTTCAATTTCTGGATCGGCGTGCTGACTGCTACCGCGCTGATCCTCGGCGCTGCCTATTCGCTGTGGCTGGCCAAGCGCGTGATCTTCGGTGATGTCGGCAATTCTCACGTGGCCGAGCTGGTCGACCTGAACAAGCGCGAGTTCCTGATCCTCGGCGTGCTGGCGATCGCCGTGCTGGTGATGGGCCTGTATCCGGCACCGTTCACCGATGCGATGCAGACTTCGGTGACCGACCTGCTCAAGCATGTCGCCACCTCGAAACTGAATTAAAACAAGCGATGCTGTCGCCATTAAGTGAATAACATGAATCTGATCCCGGTCTATCCAGAAATCTTCCTGCTGATCGCTGCATCTGCGATCCTGCTGATCGACATGTTCCTGCCGGACGCCAAGCGCAACATCACCTACATGCTGTCGCTGGTGACCCTGGCGGGGTGTGCGGCCTTGAGCATGTATACCTTCGAAGCAGGCGCCGTGACCTACACGTTCAATAACATGTTCGTGTCGGATCCGATGTCGTATCTGCTGAAGATGGTCTCGTATCTGGCGGTCGCGGTTACGCTGGTGTATTCGCGCCAGTACATCGTTGCGCGCGGCATGGTCACAGGCACCCTGGGCGGCGAGTTCTATGTGCTTGCGCTGTTGTGCCTGCTGGGCCAGATGGTCATGATCTCGGGCAGCAACTTCCTGTCGATCTACCTTGGCCTGGAATTGATGTCGTTGTCGCTGTACGCGCTGGTGGCGCTGCGCCGCAATGATTCGGCCTCGACCGAGGCGGCCATGAAGTATTTCGTGCTGGGTGCGCTGGCCTCCGGTTTCCTGTTGTACGGCATGTCGATGCTGTACGGCGCCACCGGTTCGCTCGACATCAATGGCATCGCCAAGGCGGCCGTTTCCGGCACAATCAAGCCAATGGTGCTGGTGTTCGGCATCGTGTTCCTGGTAGCTGGCCTGGCATTCAAGCTGGGCGCCGTGCCATTCCATATGTGGGTGCCCGACGTCTACCAGGGTTCGCCGACACCGGTTACGCTGCTGCTGGGCGCCGCCCCCAAACTGGCGACCTTTGCCATCTGCGTGCGCCTGCTGGTGGAAGGCCTGCTGCCGCTGGCTTTCGACTGGCAGCAGATGCTGACCGTGCTGGCGGTGCTGTCGCTGGCGATCGGCAATATCACCGCGATCGTCCAGACCAACTTGAAGCGCATGCTGGCGTACTCGACCATTTCGCACATGGGCTTCGTGCTGCTGGGCCTGTTGTCGGGGGTGGTCAACCATAACGCCAGCGGTGCGGTCGGCGCCTACGGCTCGGCGATGTTCTACGCGATCTCGTATGTGCTGACGACGCTGGGCAGTTTCGGCATTGTTCTGCTGCTGTCGCGCGGCGGTTTCGAGGCCGACAAGCTGGAAGACCTGAAAGGCCTGAGCCAGCGCAGCCCATGGTTCGCCCTGGTCATGCTGATCCTGATGTTCTCGCTGGCAGGCGTGCCGCCGATGGTCGGCTTCTATGCCAAGCTGTCGGTGCTGCAGGCGGTGCTGGGCTCCGGCCAGATCTGGCTGACGATCGTCGCCGTGGCATTCTCGCTGGTCGGCGCGTTCTATTACCTGCGCGTGGTCAAGTTGATGTACTTCGATGCGCCGGTCGACACTGCGCCTATCGTCGCCAGCGGCGATATGCGTCTGACCCTGAGCCTGAACGGTATCGCCATCGTGGCGCTGGGCATCCTGCCTGGCGGCCTGATGGCCGCGTGCGAAAGCGCCATCGGGCAGTCGATCGGCCACGTCCTGAAAAACCTCGCGCGCATCGCAGTCTGATCCCGCGACAGGCAACAGAAGTGACTGTGACATTTTCCAGCTGGTTCGTGATCGGCTTGGCGTTGCTGGGCGCCAACCTGCCGTTTGTCAACGAACGGCTGTTTGCACTGCTGCGTCTGCCATCACATCCGCAAAAACCATTCTGGTTGCGCCTGCTCGAACTGCTGGTGCTGTATTTCGCTGTGGGTGGCGTGGCATACCTGCTGGAGTCGCGTATCGGTGGCGTTTTCAGCCAGGGCTGGCAATTTTATGCCGTCACCGGCTGCCTGTTCCTGGTGCTGGCATTTCCCGGTTTCGTATACCGTTACCTGCGCAAGCATCCCGGCTGAAACGGCCGGCGCCGTTCTTTCTCCCCTTGTCGTCAGCGGCGGGCATCTGCCTGCCGCTTGTTTTTTTGTGGATAGAACATGGATCAGCATTTGAAGGAAACGCAGGTCGATGGCCAGATCGTCTATGACGGCCATTTCTTGAAAGTGCGGCGTGATACCGTGCGCCTCCCCGATGGCAATGCCGCGACCCGTGAATACTTCCGGCATCCGGGTGCAGTGGTGATCCTGCCGCTGTTCGAGGATGGGACGGTCCTGCTGGAGCGGCAATTCCGCTACCCACTGGACCGGGTCTTTCTTGAGTTTCCGGCCGGGAAAATCGATCCCGGCGAAGACCATTTGGCATGCGCCAGGCGTGAATTGCAGGAAGAAACCGGCTACGCGGCGAGTGACTGGCAGCATGTCTGCACCATCCATAACGCCATCGCCTACTCGGATGAATTTCTCGAAATCTATCTGGCGCGCGGCTTGACTGCGGGCGAAAGCAATCTGGACGATGGTGAGTTCATAGAAACCTTCCGGGCACCACTGGCCGAGGTATTGGGCTGGGTACGGGAAGGGAAGATTACCGACGTCAAAACCATGATCGGCACATTTTGGCTGGAAAAAATCGTCAGTGGAGAGTGGCAGGCCAATCCGGCCATATAAACATCGGGCAAGTCCAGGTCCCCCGGACCCGGACGGTTACTTTGCCACCGACCGCTTTTTCTGTATGGCGACCGGCGCCAGGTTTTTCCACAAGAGCTTGGAAAATTCCTCCGATGGCAGCGGCCTGCTGAAGAAATAGCCCTGGATTTCCTCGCAGCTGCGATCCGACAGGAATTGCAATTGCTCGATCTTTTCGACGCCTTCGGCGACGACCGTGATTTTCAGGCTCTTGCCCATGGCAATGATGGCCTCGGTGATTGCTTCGTCGGCCGGGTCGCCCGGCACATCCTCGATGAAGGAGCGGTCGATCTTGATGATGTCGATCGGGAACTGGCGCAAGTGCGACAGTGACGAGTAGCCGATGCCAAAATCGTCGATGGCAATACGGATGCCCATGGCCTTGAAGCTCTGCAGAATCTGGATGGTGCGCTGCGGATTGTGCATCATCATGCTCTCGGTGATTTCCAGCTCCAGCAGGGTCGGATCCATGCCCAGTTCGCGCAGCGTCTGTGCGGTGTCTTCCAGCAGGCAATCGTCGGTAAACTGGCGCGCGGACAGATTGACTGCGACGCTCAGCGGCGGCAGGCTCTGGCGTTGCCAGTCGCATATCTGCTTGCAGGCTTCGCGCAGCACCCATTTCGACAGCGGCACGATCAGGCCGGTTTCTTCGGCAAGCGGAATGAACTGGTCCGGGCACAGCAGGCCCAGCTCCGGATGTTCCCAGCGCACCAGCGCCTCCACGCCGGTGATGCGGCCGGAGCGGGTCTCCACCTTGCCCTGGTAATACAGCACCAGTTCCTCGCGTTCGATGGCGCGTCGCAGGCTGGACTCGAGCGCCAGCATCTTGGCTGCGTGCTGGCTCATGTAAGCCGAATAAAACTGGAAGTTGTTCTTGCCGCGGTCCTTGGCCCGGTACATGGCGATGTCGGCGTGCTTCATCAGCGCGAATTCGTCCTTGCCGTCATCGGGGAAGATGGAAATGCCAATGCTGGCGGTAATATGGATGAGCTGGCCGTTCAGCGGGAATTCCTCGACCAGCGCCGACAGGATTTTTTGCGCGACCAGGCTGACATGCTCGGAATCGGCGATGTCTTCGAGCAGCACGACGAATTCGTCGCCGCCCAGACGGGCCACCAGGTCGCCGTGCAGGGCGTTGGCCAGACGCCGCGACATTTCCTGCAGCAGCCTGTCGCCGGCATCGTGACCGAGGGTATCGTTGACGTACTTGAAGCGGTCGAGGTCGATGAACAATACCGCCAGCGACTTGCCGTGGCGTGCGGACTGGTCGGTGGCATGGCTCAGGTGGCGGTTGAACATCGCCCGGTTCGGCAGGTTGGTCAGCGAATCGTGGTAGGCCAGGTGCTGGATGTGGTCCTGCATCTCCTTGCGCTCGGTGACGTCGCGCACCAGCGATAACAGGTGCTGGCGGCCATTGATGTCGATCGGGCCCATGCGGATTTCGACCGGGAAGGTGGATCCATCCTTGCGCCGGTAGCGGCTCTCGCGCGCGATCGGCGCACCGGTGGCGATCTTGCCGGTCAGCTTCTTGAGTTCACGGGAGGTCAGGTCGAGGTCGATATCCTGCGCCGACATGGCAAGCAATTCGGCACGGCTATAACCAAGGCCTTCGCAGCCCTGCTGGTTGACGTCGATGAATTTGCCGTGCGTGTCGTGCACGTAGAAACTGTCGCTGGCCTGTTCGACCAGTGCGCGGAAGTGCGCTTCGCTCTCGCGCAGGGCTTGCTCGACCTGTTTGCGCTGGAAGAACTGGCCGATGTGGCGGCCGATGAAGTGCGCGCTTTGCAGGGTTTCGCGGTCGGCTTCCTGCGGTTGCTGGCCGAAGAATTCCATGATGCCAAGGATTTCTCCGGCCGCCTGCAGCGGGAATGCCAGGCATCCATGCAAGCCGGTAGCGGCCGCCTGCGTGGCGCGTTCGTAGTGTTCGCCGCGCGATGCATTCGGGAACCAGTCGGCACGCGCCACGCGCAGGGTGCGGCTGCTCAGTGTACCGCCCACAGGCAGCGGAATCTGCTCGGGTGTGCTGTGGAAGAATTGTTCCACGTGCGGGGTGGGCTGCGACCAGGTGGCGACGCGCCGCAACAGGCTGGCCTTTTTGTCCGGCATCCACAAGGCGCCGCACAGCCAACCGAAGGTGGAACAGATGGTCTCGATGATCTCGGGGATCACTTCCACCGGCGAATCGCATTCCGCCAGCAGGCGCGCGACGGTGTGTTCGATGGACTGCCGAACTTCGATCAGCTTGCGGCTGTTGACGTCCATGACCGTGCCGAACAGGCGGCATACCTGGCCTTTGGCATTCTTGACCGGTTGGCCGATTGCCCGCACCCAGCGTATGTCACCGTCTGGCAGGTGATAGCGGAATTCGATTTCGAACTTGCGGGAGTCGTGCAACGCCGCTTCCGCCCGATCCTTGACGTACAGGCGATCGTCACGGTGGATCTGGCGCGACAATTCCTTGTAAGTGGGCATCGGCGCCGAGGGCGACAGGCCAAAGATGCGGTAGCATTCGCGCGACCATTTGCCGAGACCCAGCCGGCGGTCGAAGGACCAGTCGCCAAGGCCGGCGATGCGCTGCGTTTCCTCGATGCGGCTGCTTAAGTCCTGAATTTCAGAAGCAAGGTAGTCCTTGTTGCGTTCGCTGTGGATGGCGTCCCGCGTCCGGTCGGCGCAGGTATTGCTGGAATGCTCAAGGAATTGCAGCCATTGGTCAAGGCTGGGCAGCTCGCCAGGATGTTCGGCGTCGAGTTGCTGGAGTTGCCTGAGCAAAGACGAATAATTGTGTTGCACGGATTGGTGTCCCCAATATCCTGGACAGCGATTCGAACGACTGCTTCGTGAAACAGGAAGGCAGCGGTGGCACGCTGTTCTGCTTTATTTTTAAAATTAATTCTAAGCCAGAAAAATCAGCGGATCATGCTATTTTCGCCACTATGCAATATTTATTGTTTAATTGCAAATTATTGTTTGTGAATTCAGGAATTATTCTTTATTTCGTCAGCAATTCACCACGAGCCCGCGTTGTGCAAGGCAGTAAATTACTCATCTGCAAGACTCTGACGTATGCCATCCATCAACCGCTCAAACCGGCATCGGTTTGTTGGCGTCGAGGTCAAGAAAACCCTTGATCAGACGGTAAGCTTTCCAGATGGGTGCGCAGAACCAGATCAGCCAGGCCAGGGGGATGCCGATGACGGTGACGAAGCATAGTCCGCCCAGCACCATCCAGAACAGGAACCACCAGAATGAGCGGATCTGCCAGTTGTGGTGGCTGTGCACGAAGGTGCCGGCGGCATCATCACGCTTGAGATAGTTGATGATCAGCGGTACCCATGAGAGCAAGCCCAGCGACAGCACCAGCGTTGCGCCATGAAATAGGTAGAGCCACCAGGCGAGGTCTTTCTGCGATTGCGTCTGTGGATCGAAGACGAGTTCCTGGTTCATGGTCGTGCCCCTCGCTTTGCGATTAATTAAACAGGTTCAAAATGCCGTCAAGGCCGACGAAATTCAAGGCGACGTCAGCCTGCGCACGCACTACCGGCTTGGCGCGGAAGGCCACCGACAGGCCGGCTACGCCCATCATCGCCAGGTCGTTGGCGCCGTCGCCCATGACAATCGCCTGCGCAGGCGAAGCGCCGATTTCGCGGCACACGCGCAGCACTGTGTTCTTCTTTTCCTCGGCATCGACGATGCCGCCGATGACGCGGCCGGTCAGCTTGCCATCGTTGATTTCGAGGCGGTTGGAATGAGTATAGTCCAGGCCCAGGCGTTCCTTGATGCGGTCGGTGAAAAAGGTGAAGCCACCGGAGACCAGCAAGGTTTTCAGGCCCGCTGCCTTGGCTGCGGCCAGCAGGTTTTCCGCGCCGGGCGAAAGCTTCAGGCGCTCATCGTAGACGCGCTGCAGGGCCGAGGCATCCAGGCCGTTCAGCAATGCCACGCGGCGCGCCAGGCTTTCGCGAAACTCGATCTCGCCGCGCATGGCGGCTTCAGTGATTTCCGAGACCTGTGGTTTCAGGCCTTGCATGTCGGCGATCTCGTCGATGCATTCGATGGTGATCAGGGTCGAATCCATGTCCATGGCCAGCAGCTTGAAGTCGGACAGGCGCTGGTGTGGCATGACGAAGGCGTAATCGATGCGCTCGGCCTGGCAGGCGGTGTTCACCGCGGCCACAGTTTCATCGCTGCGCAACGCATCCTCGCAACGCCAGGCGCTGGTCGCCGTTCCTGTGCCGATGGCGGTGATGGTAGGCGCCTGGGCCAGGGCGGCGAGTCGTTCGATGGTGGCGCGTTCGCTGGCGGCGCCTTGCAAAATGAGGTTCATGCTCATGCGGTGATTGAAATTGAAAATGGTTGCTTCATGCCAGCAGCGCGCGGATTGCGGTCTTCACCTGGTTTACGCGGGCTGCGAGGTCCGGCATGCTGGCGGTGATGCGTAGTTTATCCTGCCCGTGCAGCTTGATGTGGCGGTTCTTCTGGATCAGGTCGATGATCTTCATGGAATCGATCGGCGGATTCGGCTCAAACTGCAAGACGGCCGATTCGCCGTGGGCGTCGATCTTGATAATGCCCACCGGCTTGGCAGCGACGCGCAGGCGGTGCGTTTCGATCAGCGCCTTGACCGGGTCGGGCATCTTGCCGAAACGGTCGATCAGCTCTTCCTGCAGGTCGTCGATGGCTTCGGCCTTGCTGCAGTTGGCCAGGCGCTTGTAGATTGACAGACGCTCGTGGACGTCGCCGCAGAAGTCCGCCGGCATCAGGGCCGGCACATGCAGGTTGATCTCGGTAGTGGTGGCCAGCGGCGCCGCCAGGTCCGGTTCCTTGCCGTTCTTGAGCGATCTGACGGCTTCGTTCAACATGTCGGAATACAGCTGGAAGCCGATCTCGATCATCTCGCCCGACTGGCTTTCGCCGAGCACCTCGCCGGCGCCACGGATTTCCAGGTCATGCATGGCCAGGTAAAAGCCGCTGCCCAGTTCTTCCATCTGCTGGATGGCGTCGAGGCGACGCTGCGCCAGCTTGGTCAGCCCCTGCACGTCGTTGACCAGCAGGTAGGCGTAAGCCTGGTGATGCGAGCGGCCGACGCGGCCGCGCAACTGGTGCAGCTGCGCCAGGCCGAACTTGTCTGCGCGGTGCATGATGATGGTGTTGGCGGTCGGCACGTCGATGCCGGTTTCGATGATGGTGGTGCACAGCAGGATATTGAAGCGCTGGGCGACGAAATCGCGCATCACCTTTTCCAGGTCGCGTTCGTGCATCTGGCCGTGGGCGACGCCGATGCGCGCCTCCGGCAGCAAGGCCTCCAGCATGGCCTTGCGGTTCTCGATGGTCTCGACTTCGTTGTGCAGGAAGTACACCTGGCCGCCGCGTTTCAATTCGCGCAGGCAGGCTTCGCGGATCACCGACTCGCCCTCCGAGCGCACGAAGGTCTTGATCGCCAGGCGCTTTTGCGGCGCGGTGGCAATGATGGAAAAATCGCGCAAGCCTTCCAGCGCCATGCCCAGCGTGCGCGGGATCGGCGTGGCGGTGAGGGTGAGCACATCGACTTCGGCGCGCAAGGCTTTCAGCGCTTCCTTCTGGCGCACGCCGAAGCGGTGTTCCTCGTCGATGATGACCAGACCCAGACGCGAGAACTTCATTTCCGGCGACAGCAGCTTGTGGGTGCCGATGACGATGTCGATGGTGCCATCGGCCATGCCCTTGACGGCCTGAGTGATTTCCTTGCCGCTCCTGAATCGCGAAAGTTCGGCGATCTTCACCGGCCAGTCGGCGAAGCGGTCGGCGAAATTCTGCGCATGCTGCTCGGCCAGCAGGGTGGTCGGCGCCAGCAGCGCCACCTGCTTGCCGCCCATGACGGCAACGAAGGCGGCGCGCAGGGCGACCTCAGTCTTGCCGAAGCCGACGTCGCCGCAGATCAGGCGGTCCATCGGCTTGCCGGAAGTCATGTCGGAGATCACGGCATTGATGGCGGCGGCCTGGTCCGGTGTCTCCTCGAAGCCGAAGCTCTCCGCAAAGGCTTCGTAATCGTGCGCCGAATACTGGAAGGCGTGGCCCTGGCGCAGCGCGCGGCGGGCGTAAAGGTTCAGCAGTTCGGCAGCGGTGTCGCGGATCTGCTGGGCAGCCTTCCTGCGGGCCTTTTCCCACTGGCCGGAACCGAGCGCATGCAACGGCGCATCTTCGGGCGCGGCGCCGGAGTAACGCGATATCACGTGCAGCTGCGACACCGGCACGTAAAGTTTGGTCTCCTTGGCGTATTCCAGGTGCAGGAATTCGGTTTCGCCTTCGCCCATGTCCATGCTGATCAGGCCCATGTAGCGGCCGATGCCGTGGTTGACGTGCACCACCGGGTCGCCGATCTTCAGCTCGGAGAGGTCGCGCACCATCGCTTCGACCTGGGTCGCGCCTTCCTGGCGCTTGCGGCCGGCGCGCCGGCCCGTGCCGGCATACAGCTCGGTTTCGGTGATGAAGGCGAGGTTGGCGTCGCCGGCCAGCAGCTGGAAGCCTGCTTGCAGGGGCGCCACGCCCAGCATCAGCTTGTCGGACGCGGTGGCGAAATCGGTGTAGCCGTCGCAGGGCGCCAGCTTGATGCCGTATTCGCCGAAGTACTGCAGCAGGGTCTCGCGGCGGCCACCCGATTCGGCGCAGACCATGACGCGCTTGTCGGTTTGCAGCAGGAAGGCGCGCAGGTTCGTGATCGGATCGTCGAGGCGCCGGTTGACGGCGATATCCGGCAGCGGCGCAGACAGTTCCGATGCTGCCGGGTCCGACTGCAGTACCCAGCGGCCGTGCGGCTTGGCCAGCGTGAAAAAATCCTCGTCGGTCAGGAACAGCTGTTGCGGCTCCAGCAGCGGTCGTTCGCGGTCGGACTTGAGGAATTTGTGGCGCGACTGGGTATCGTTCCAGAAGCGTTTGATTGCCGCCTCGATGTCGCCCACCATCGCGAAGGTGGCGTCAGCGGGAAGGTATTCGAACAGTGTGGCGGTGTGCTCGAAAAACAGCGGCAGGTAATACTCGATGCCGGCCGAGGCGATGCCGTTGCCGATATCCTTGTAGATCATCGCGCGTGACGGGTCGCCCTCGAAGACTTCGCGCCAGCGGCTGCGAAAGGCGGTGCGCGCCGCTTCATCCATCGGGAATTCGCGGCCCGGCAGCAGGCGCACTTCCTTGACCGGGTACAGCGAGCGCTGGGTATCGGCGTCGAAGGTGCGGATGGTGTCGATGGTGTCGCCGAACAGGTCGAGCCGGTAGGGCAGGATGGATCCCATCGGGAACAGGTCGATCAGGCCGCCGCGCACCGAATATTCGCCGGGCGACATCACCTGCGCCACGTGGGTATAACCGGCCAGGGTCAGCTGCGACTTGAGTTGCGCCTCGTCGAGCTTTTCGCCCTGCTTGAAAAAGAATGTATAGGCGGCGAGGAAGGCCGGCGGCGCCATGCGCACCAGTGCGGTGGTGGCAGGGACGATCAGGACGTCGCACTGGCCGCTGTGGATTTCGTGCAGGGTCGCCAGCCGTTCCGACACAAGGTCCTGGTGCGGCGAGAAGGCATCGTAGGGCAGGGTTTCCCAGTCCGGCAGGAGGTGGCAGCGCAGCGGCGCCGCTTCATTGGCGCCGAACCAGCGTATCTCCGCCAGCAGGCGTTGCGCATCGGTGGCATTGGCAACCACCACGGCAAGCATGCGCTTTTGCGCCGCCAGCTCGGCGGCCGCCTGCGCAAGAGCAAAGGCGTCGGCGGCGCCGTGCACGGCCGGCAGGACGAAACGGTGGCCCGGCTTGGGCAGGGATTTTTTCAGGTCGAACGGCATGCGGGTAGCGGCGGGATGGCGGCCTAAAAAGACAGAAAGGCCAAAGCGCGGTGCATGCGGTTTGGCAAGATCGGATGACTATGAAATTATAAACGATGGCCCCGGATCCCGTTTTGGTATCATCTGCGGGTTTTCCTATCGTTCATTGCAGATCCATTCTGATGGCAATTCCCCGTTATTTCGCCCTGATCCCTGCCGCCGGCGTCGGCGCCCGGCTTGGCGCCGGCTGTCCCAAGCAATATCTGCCGTTGGCAGGCAAGGCGATGCTCCTGCATGTGCTGGAAACCTTTGCCGCCGCGCCCGCGATTGCCCATTGTTTTCTGGTCGTGAGCGCAGGCGATGCGTACATCGCCGAGCTGCTGGCAGCGGCACCGCAGTTGCATGGGCGTGTGACGCTGTTGTTCCATGGCGGCCAAACGCGGCACGCCTCGGTGCTGAACGGCTTGCAGGCGATCCGCGCCCAGCTCGACGATGCAGACTGGGTGCTGGTGCACGACGCCGCGCGTCCGGGTCTCACCGTGGCGCTGATCGACAAGCTGATTTCCGAACTGCGCGACGATCCGGTCGGCGGCTTGCTGGCGCTGCCGGTGGTCGACACGCTCAAGCGTGGCGACGCCGATGGCCGCGTAGCGGCAACCGTGCCGCGCGCAGGCCTGTGGGGCGCGCAAACGCCGCAAATGTTCCGTTATGCCTTGCTGCGCCGGGCGCTGGAAGCGGTGGCGGAAGTCACCGATGAAGCCAGCGCCATCGAAACGCTGGGCTATGCGCCGCGACTGGTTGAGGGCAGCGTGCGCAACTTCAAGGTCACCCTGCCGCAGGATATCCCGCTGGCGGAACTGTTATTGAAAGGATTGTCATGAGCTCACCCCGGAATCTGCCGTCGACGCTATCAACGCCGCCATTTCGCATCGGCCAGGGCTACGATTGCCACGCCCTGGTCGAAGGCCGCAAGCTGATCATCGGCGGCGTCACCATTGCGCACAAGACCGGCCTGCTCGGTCATTCCGACGCCGATGTCCTGCTGCATGCCATCACCGATGCCATCATCGGCGCGGCCGGCCTGGGCGATATCGGCCGCCATTTCCCCGATACCGATCCGACTTTCTCCGGCGCCGATTCGCGTGTGCTGCTGCGCGAGGCATGCAGGCGCGTGCGCGCGACCGGCTACGTCATCGGCAACATCGACGCCACCATCATCGCGCAGGCGCCCAAGATGGCGCCGCACATCCCGCAGATGGCGGCGCACGTGGCCGAGGATCTGGGCGTGCTGCCGGCGCAGGTGAATCTCAAGGCCAAGACCAATGAGAAGCTGGGATATCTGGGCCGGGAAGAGGGGATCGCGGCGGAAGCGGTTGCCTTGATTTACAGGGCCGCTTGAGCGGCACCGCACCCGACTAATCGGAATACAATGCCATCTGCCCGGACGTGACAAGGTCGCAAGCATCCAGGCGTCATTCCCGATCGATGGCCGGCGTAGCCGGCCACTAAACTTTGGACTCGGTCCCGCGTAGCCCCGGGCTTCCTGGACCTCACTGATAGATAGGATGAACCGCATGAAACTCATGGACTACGGCCGCAAGGCCATCGACTTTCGCAATCCCGAAACCGCTGCAAAGGCCGACGGTTTCTCGCGCCGCGGCTTTTTGATGACCTCGCTGGCCACTGGTTTTGCCGTGGCTTCCAAGCCGGTTTTGGCGCAAGCCATCACCACCGATACCAAGGGCCTGGTCGTGGCCGAGGTGAAAGTGCCGACTGCTGACGGCCAGATTCCCGCCTACGTTGCGCGTCCTGCCAAGCCGGGCAAGTATCCGGTGATTCTCGTGGTGCAGGAAATCTTTGGCGTGCATGAGCACATCAAGGACATGTGCCGCCGTTTCGCCAAGCAGGGCTACTACGCCATCGCTGCGGAAATGTTTGCGCGCCAGGGCGATGTCTCGAAGATGACGGACATCGGCACCATTTTCAGCGAGGTCGTGTCCAAGGTCTCCGATGCGCAGGTTTGCGCCGACCTGGATGCTGCCGTTGCCTTCGCGCGCGCCAGTGGCCATGCCAATGCCGACCGTCTGGGACTGGTGGGTTACTGCTGGGGCGGCCGTACCGCCTGGGTCTATGCCCTGCACAATCCGAAACTCAAAGCTGCCGTGGCCTACTATGGCCTGCTCGACGGCATGAAGTCGCCCATCAAGCCGCGCGATCCGGTGGAGTTCGCCGAGGAAATCAAGGTGCCTGTACTCGGCCTGTATGCCGGTACCGACGCCTTCATCAAGCCGGAAGTCATCGGGCAGATGCGTGCCGGGCTTGCCAAGTCCGGCAGCGGTTCGGAAATCCTCGTGTTTCCAAACGTCAACCATGGTTTCAATGCCGACTATCGCCCGACCTACGACAAGACCGCGGCTACTTATGCGGCGAAGCTGACGCGCGATTGGCTCAAAGACCACGGCGTTTGACAGGCGGAAAATCACGGGCCCGGTTATTCCACGGGCCCGGTGATGTCTGCTTCATGCGTTTGACGCCGTAAAACCCGAAGAAGGAAATATGGACGCCCCCGTTCTCTGCGCCAGGTATGACCGTTTCGATATCTATTTCGAAGGGTATGGCTGGGATCTGCCTCGAACCAGCAAGATGATGGAAAATCTTGAGGAAAGCCGTTACGCTGATATTTGCGGAACGGACATCGAGGGGATGGCTGATGTTGGCTGGCAATTCATCGCCGAGCCCGTTTGCTTTACCGCTGAGAACAAAAGAGGGAAGGTCGTTGCGATTGCCTGGGCCGCGCCCATGCGCACAGAGGACAAGCGCACGGGATGTAACCTGACTTATGCGGTTGACGAACAATATGAGGGACGGGGGCTGGCAACGCTGCTGACGGCGATCGCCTTCCTCGCAGCGGATCGACTGCATCCGCAAATGCGGTTTGCCAACATCGAGTGCCGTACCGATAACAAGGGGTCGATTGCGGTTGCAAAATCCCTGGGCTTGGCGCGTCACCCTGAGGAAGACTTTTCCATGCCGGTATCCGGCAAGCGAAAAAAAGTGGCGTTTTATTGTTTTCGGAAGAAAATCAATCAATGCCGCCAGTCCGCGCTCCGGATACTGCAAAAGAAAAACATGGATGAATTGCTCGGGCTGATTAAAAAATCTGCGAAACAGAATTCTTAACGACGTTAAATGCGGTTTTGCGAAGGATGCGCGGCGCTTGTTGCCTGTCCGCCCCCTGCCTGCAATCGAAGTGCATCAACAAATGCCCGGCAATTCCTGGCAACGGACGAGCATCGTCGTCCGTTGCCACTGATATCAGTGGTAAGCCTTGGGCTTGTCGTATGAGCCGCCGATTTCCCGAATCCACTGACCCACGCGCCCCGGCAATGGGGTGCTCATATCAAGTGCAACGGCACCGTAGCGGTCTGTATGAATACGGACTTTTGGATAGTAGGTTTCCAGTTCCTGCTTCCAGCGTTTGAATGAAACATGCGGTAATTTGATCATTGCGCTTCCTTCACTTTAAGGTTCGTATGCGCTTTGCCAATTCAAGTCCTGACAGGACATTTTCAGTTGCAAGCTGCGATACTTGTTCCCTTAACGCACCAGGAATCGATTCGGTTGAATCGTCAGACCATTTTTTTTTAAATTATTTTGCTGGGTGGACCTGCGATCGATCGGCACCCGGATCGAAATTGTTGCTTTTATTGAATTAATTTTATTTATTGGCAACTTCGGTTGCTGCCTCGTGAATTTTTTGTCTTTGTATAAAAATGCAGACGAGGCATTTCAAACTTCGAGCAACCGCCGAAATGTGAAAATATTTTGTTTTCAAGTACCGGCAAATCGTTTTTGAAAATGACCTGCCGGCACTTGTAAATGCTAATCAATGCCGCAAGTTTTGCACAAACTGCTCGATTTCGGTTTTGTTGAACCAGGCAATATCCTTGTCGATTTCCTGCTCGACCAGTTTTTGTGCTTCCTTGCTTAAATGCTGGCGCAGCAGGCCAAGAAACCGGGGAGCTGCGATCAGGCACAGGCGGTCGAAACGGTGCTCGTTGCGGGCTTTTTCCAGATAGTCGGTGACAGCCTTGGAAAATACATCGTTTTCATGGGCGATCACGCCGGTTTCGGCTTCGCCGTCATGGGTGCCGCCCAGCGCACCCTTGCCGAAGTTGCGCCGGCTCGGATTGCCGGTCAGCAGTTCTTCACCTTTGGCATGCCCCGCAGGATGGGCAAAATCCTCTATCTCCTGCAAGTGATGTTCAGCGTCCAGTTCTTCGAAAATCCGCACGCGGCTGCTGTCGGCGGCCAGTATCCAGGTCGTTTGCATGGTTTTGTCCCTGTGTAAGTGTCATGAAAATTTGACAGGCAGGCCAAACTTTCGTTCGGCACAATCCATTGATCCTTTGCAGAGACTGGCCGCCGTGCAATTTACAGGCAAAGCTCCAGTACTTTGCGGCTTACATCGGACGAAACATCGCGCTGCTCCCCAAGCTTGACCATGCGGTGCGCTTCCAGTCGGGCGATCACCGGATCGATGTTTGTCGCGCCCAGCGCGTAGTCGGACAAGCGTGTCTTGACGCCCATTTGCTCGAAGAACTCGCGGGTTTTGCGGATCGCGAGGTCGATGCGCTGGCCTTCATCGCCGCTGGTGATGTTCCACACACGGCTGGCATATTGCAGCAGCTTGGCCCGCTTGGCTTCCTTGCGCACGCTCAGCATGCCCGGCAAAATGATCGCCAGGGTCTGGGCATGGTCCAGACCGTACAGCGCGGTCAGTTCATGGCCGACCATGTGGGTGGCCCAGTCTTGCGGCACGCCGGCGCCAACCAGGCCGTTCAGGGCCAGTGTCGCGCACCACATGATATTGGCGCGCACATCGTAGTTTTCCGGTTCGGCTAGCGCTTTCGGGCCTTCCTCGATCAGCGTTTGCAGGATGCCTTCGGCGAAACGGTCTTGCAGCGGCGCATTGACCGGATAGGTCATGTACTGCTCCATCACGTGGACAAATGCATCGACTACGCCATTGCCGATCTGCCGGGCCGGCAGCGTGAAGGTGGTGGCCGGATCGAGGATGGAAAACTGCGGGAACACATGGTTGCTGGAAAAAGGCAACTTGGCTTGCAGCGATTTGCGCGTGATGACCGCGCCGTTGTTCATTTCCGAACCGGTTGCCGGCAGCGTCAATACGCTGCCGAAAGGCAGGGCACTGGTGATGTTGGCACCCCATTTTTCCAGGATTTGCCACGGATCGCCTTCGAAATTGACGGCTGCGGCGACGAACTTGGTGCCGTCGATGACCGAGCCGCCGCCGACCGCCAGCAGAAAGTCGAGCTTTTCGCGGCGAATTTGTTCTACTGCCAGCATCAGGGTTTCATAGCTGGGGTTGGGCTCGATCCCGGCAAACTCTTGTACCGTGTGGCCGAGCAGGGCTGCATGCACCTGGTCCAGCACGCCATTGCTCTTGATGCTGCCGCCGCCATAGAGGATGAGCACGCGCGCGCCTGCCGGCACGGCGCTGGCGAGGTCGGCGATGCGGCCTTTGCCGAACAGGATACGGGTGGGGTTCTGGAAGTCGAAATTGAGCATGACGGGTTCGCTTTGATCGGATGAAAATGTCTGCCCGGACTGTATGCCAGACAGGTCGATTGGGCTTTCAAGCGGCATACAATAACCGTTATGCAGAATTTCTGCTGAATGCACTCCTGCTATCCCGCTGCCCATGCTTGCGGTACATCCCCGAGCCGCGCTGCGTCAGCCCTGCGCCAGCGGCAGCGTGATGCGCACGGACAGGCCGTGCGGGCTGCGGTTGCTCAGTTGTAGCTTGCCCTGGTGCCGCTTGACAAGTCGCTCGACGATGGCCAATCCGAGTCCGGCGCCATTGGCCTGACTGCGTGCGGCATCGAGCCGGGTGAAGGGACGCAGCAGCCGGTCGATTTCCTGCGCCGGCACGCCGGGGCCGTCGTCGGCAATCTCGATGACGGCCAGGCCGTTTTCGCTGCGGCAGGCGAGGTCGATCTTCACTTTGCTTGCATCGCCGCAGCGGGCGTAGCGGCGCGCGTTCTCGATGAGATTGTTGAGGGCGCGCCGGATGTCGATGGCCTGGCCCATGACGGTGATGCCATCCTCGATATCCACGGCGATTTCTACATCGGACAGGCGCGCGGATTCCTGCGCGACGGCATGCAGCAGTGCCGACAGGTCGGTTGCGCGCGTCCTGGCCGGGTCGTCGGGCCGGGCGTAATCGAGGAACTGGCCGATGATGGCATCCATCTGCGCCAGGTCGGCCTGCATGCCGGCGCGCGCTTCGCTGTCCAGGTTGGCCATTTCCACTTCCAGCAGCATGCGCGAGATCGGTGTGCGCAAGTCATGCGAAATGCCGGCGAGGATCAGGGCGCGGTCGGATTCGATGCGGTTCAGGTCATCGACCATCTGGTTGAAGCTGTGGTTGGCTTCGCGGATCTCGCGCGGGCCATTTTCCGGCAGTTTTTCCGGTTTCTGGCCCTTGGCGACGGCGCGCGTGGCGGCGGTCAGGCGCGCCAGCGGCAGGTTGACGAAGCCGGAAATGAACAGCGCGCCGATCAGCGCCACCAGCAGCGTCACCGTGCCCCAGCCCAGCCATTGCACGCCGGAAGCGCGGTCGATGCGGGCGCGGTCGAGCATCAGCCAGTAATCGTCGCCGCCGATGTCGAAACTGACCCAGAAACCGGCCACGTCGTTGACGCTCCGGGCAAACTGCGTGGCGGCGCCCAGTTTGTCGCGTACCTGTTCCTGCACCAGTGGGCCCAGGTCGCCGCCGCTGGCGGGTTCGATGACGTCATTGTCTTCCAGCGGATAGACGCGCACGCCTTCATTGCTGGCCAGGTCGAACAGCAGTTCGCGCCGCAGATCGGGGGCGGAGTGGGCCAGGGCGGCTCGGGTGATGGTGACGATCGACACTACTTGCGCGGCGATCTGGCGCGCGCGCGGCGCGCGTTCGACCGAGCGCACGCCCCAGACCCACGCTGCCATGCTGACCGTGATCAGCAGCGCGAGCAGGATGAAGGTGCGCCAGAACAGGCCGCTCCTGACCCAGGGCAGGCGCTTGACAAGTGTGGACATGGGCCTAGCGCGGCTGGCCTTCGGGAATGAAGACGTAACCGAGTCCCCAGACCGTCTGGATGTAGAGGGGGTTGGACGGGTCCGGCTCGATCAGCTTGCGCAGACGCGAGATTTGCACATCCAGGCTGCGGTCGAAGACTTCATATTCGCGTCCGCGCGCCAGTTCCATCAGTTTTTCGCGCGACAGCGGCTGGCGCGCATGGCGCGCGAACACTTTCAGCACGGAGAACTCGCCGGTGGTCAGCGACACGGTCTGACCATTTTTTTTCAGCGTGCGGGTGCCGAGGTCCAGCACGAACTCGCCGAATTCGAACGCTTGCGGCTTTTCCGAAGGCGCACCCGGCGCTTCGGCAGCGCCTTTGCGGCGCAACACCGCATTGATGCGCGCCACCAGTTCGCGCGGGTTGAAGGGTTTGGGCAGGTAATCGTCAGCGCCCATTTCGAGGCCGATGATGCGGTCGACGTCTTCACTCTTGGCGGTCAACATGATGATCGGGGTCTGGTCGCCGGCGCCACGCAGGCGGCGGCAGATCGACAAGCCATCTTCGCCCGGCAGCATGAGGTCAAGGATCAGCATGTCGTAGCGCTCGCGCAGCCACAGCTTGTTCATGGCCTGGGCGTTTTCGGCGGTGACGACGTGGAATCCCTGTTCTGTAAGATAGCGCCGCAGCAGGTCACGCAGGCGCAGGTCGTCATCGACCACCAGCACCCTGGTTTGCGGGGCGGCGGTGTCGGCGTGGGCAGTGGCATTTGTCGTATTCATGCTGCTATGGTAACGTCAGTATTCTGTTTGGCAAGAGAAGCGCGGGCAGGCATTACAAACTGTTACATACTTTACCAAACCCCGCCTTCTGGTCAAATGGCAAGCGGCATACACTTGCTTCATGGGGAAATGCAGGCTGGTTCCTGCGCACATGGCTAGCTTGCACCTTGCCGGAGCTTCTGGAAAGATACTTTATGAAAATGGCACTCGGGAAATTGGGTATGACGGCATTGCTGGCGGTGGGCATGCGCGGCGCGCTTGCCTCGCCGCCAGTCCACGAATGGCAGGGTGGCGATGCAGCCCGGATCGAGCGTCAACTGGCATGGGCGCAAGCTTCGCAGGCACGCCGTGGTGGTGATGAGCAGCAACAATTTGATCGCCGCGGCGGCCAGGATGGGCGTTCCGGCCGTGAAAATGGCCAGTTTCGCGATGGCCAGCAGCAGGGTGGAGGCTGGCAAGCGCCGTCGCAGGATGAAGGGCGGCGCGCTGCCCGCATGTCGCCCGAGGAACGGCGTGAATTGCGCCGCCAGATCGACGAAGCCGGGCGCAATATCTACGCGCCGCGGCGCTGACCGAAAACAGCTGTGAATAAACAGGGGCGAGCGATTCGCCCTTTTTTTATGCCCTCAGGCGAGGGCCTTGAACAGCATTCCGCAGGCGACCGCGATCAGGATGATGGCAAAGCCGATTTGCACATGACGTCCGGATGCCCGTCGCGACAGCAGGCGTCCCCCCAGCATGCCTGCCGCAATCGCGCCGGCGAACACGGCAGTGATACCGAATGGCAGCACGACACCATGCAACAGGGCGCTGGTGACGCCGCCGGCACTGATCAGCGCGGTCACCATCAGCGCGGTGGCGACAACGCCATGCATGGGAATCGCAGTGAAGCGCTGCAGCAGCGGCACCATCACAAAGGCGCCGCCGACGCCGAGCAAGCCGGCCAGAAAGCCGGTGATCGAACCGATGGCGCTCAGCAGCAGGGCGGTGGGCAAGTTCCAGTGAAAGCGTCCCGTCTCCGGGTTGATCCAGCCGGCCTTGCGCGGGGCGATTGCTTCGATGGCGTGCGCGCCATCCTTTTGCAACTGGCGGGCGGCCGAGACCAGCATGACGACGGCGAACAGTCCCGCCAGCCATTTTTGCGGCAGCGCATCGGCGACGCGTATGCCCAGTGGCGTGAGCAGCGTGCCGACCGCCGCCATCAGGAGCGCAGCCTTGTAGCGCACCAGGCCATGCCGCAAGCCTTCGACGGCGCCGATGCCGGCGCCGATCGCTACGGCAACCAGCGCCACCGGTGCTGCCTGCTGCATGCTCCAGCCCAGACTGAACACCAGCGCCGGCACCGACAGGATGGCGCCGCCGGCGCCAGTCAGGCCGAGCACGGCGCCGATCAGGATCCCGAGTGTCAGTGTGAGTAGCATGCCGGCGTTCCCCCGGTCCGCCTAGTGCGCGCTGCCAGTAGCGGCAGCGTTGCTCTTGGCGTGCCTGGCGCGGCTGCGCTCGATGACTTCGAACACGGCCATGCCGGCAACCAGGGCGGCGACGAAGATCAGCCCTTCCTTCATGCCCGCACCCAGCAAGACCAGGCCTGGTCCCGGGCAAATGCCGGCCAGACCCCAGCCGATGCCGAACAGCAGGTTGCCGGCGACCAGGCGCTTGTCGATGTGGCGAGCGCTCGGCAACTGCATCGCAAAACCCAGCAAGGAAAGTGTACGTCCTTTGGCAACGGCGAAGGCGCCGACGCCGACGGCGATGGCGCCGCCCATCACCAGTGCCAGCGAGGGATCCCACAGGCCGGCGAGATCGAGAAAGCCCAGCACCTTGGCGGGATTGGCCATGCCGGCGACGATCATGCCCAGTCCGAACACCAGGCCAAAAACAAATGCAAAAAGGGTATTCATGGCATCAAGCTCCCAACAGATGACGGATGACAAAAACCGTGACGAAACCGGCGCCCATGAAGGTCATGGTGGCGACCAGCGAGCGCGGCGACAGACGCGACAGGCCGCAGACGCCGTGGCCGCTGGTGCAGCCGGAGCCATAACGGGTGCCGATGCCGGTCAGGATGCCGGCGATAGCCAGGAGTGGCCAGCCAGTGTCGATTTGTGACGGCGGCAGCGCTGCGAACAGTTGATATGCCAGCGGCGCTGCAATCAGGCCGCCGATGAAGGCGATGCGCCAGGATTTGTCGCCGGCCCTGGTGTTGATCAGGCCACCGAGGATGCCGCTGATGCCGGCAATGCGGCCATTGACCAGCACGAAGCCGGAAGCGGCAAGCCCGATCAGCAAGCCGCCCAGAAGGGAGGCCCAGGGGGTAAAGTGGGTCCAGTCGATGTTCATGTCATTCTCCTTGTGGTTCAGGGCAATACAGGTCGTAAAGGATGTTTAGCAGGGTCAATACTTTCATGTCTGCAACCGAGTAATAAATCCGTTTGCCATCGCGCCGGGTATTGACCAGGCCATCGTTGCGCAAGACGCCCAGTTGCTGGGACAGGGTGGGCTGGCGGATGTCGAGCAACGCTTCCAGTTCACTGACCGACTTTTCGCCCTGGCTCATCTGGCACAGCAGCAGCAGGCGGTCCGGGTTGGAGAGGGCGTGCATGACGCAGCTGGCATTGGCTGCAGCATCGCGCATCTGCGCGATATCCAGCGTGGTTTGCGTGATTTCCATGGGGCCTCCAAAATTCACTTGACTATAATATATACTACGATAAAATATAAATCAATAGATTGAATAATCTCTGGAGAAAAAAATGCAGGCGCAGATCGCATCCTTTTTTGACAATGTCACCGGTACCGTGACTTACGTGGTCTACGATCAAAAGGGCGGCCAGGCCGCCGTGATCGATCCGGTGCTCGATTACGACCCGAAATCCGGGCGCACCCAAACTGCCTCGGCCGAGCGCGTGGTCGATTTTGTCCGGGAACAGGGCCTGCATCTGGACTGGATCATCGAGACCCATGCGCATGCCGATCACTTGTCGGCGTCGCACTTTCTGAAGGATCGGCTTGGCGGCAAGATCGCCATCGGCGAGCGCATCCGCGAGGTGCAGGGCGTCTTCAAGAAAATCTTCAATCTCGGCGGCGACTTCATCGACGATGGCCGGCAATTCGATTACCTCTTCAAGGAAGGCGAACGCTTCAAGGTCGGCAAGCTCGACGCCGAAGTGCTGTTCGTGCCGGGGCATACACCGGCGGACATGGCCTACAAGGTGGGCGATGCCGTCTTCGTTGGCGACACCCTCTTCATGCCGGATGTGGGCACCGCGCGTTGCGATTTTCCTGGCGGCGATGCGCATGCCCTGTACCAGTCGATTCGCAAGCTGTTGTCACTGCCTGACGACACACGTTTGTTCATGTGCCACGACTATCCGCCCGCCGGTCGCGAGGCCGCCTGGGAAACGACGGTGGCGCAGCAAAAGCAGCATAATATTCATGTTCACGATGGCGTCACGGAAGAACAGTTCGTGGCGATGCGCCAGGCGCGCGACGCCACCCTGGAAATGCCGGTGCTGATCCTGCCGTCTATCCAGGTCAATATCCGCGCGGGCGAAATGCCGCCGCCGGAAGCCAATGGCGTGAGCTATTTCAAGATTCCCGTCAACGCATTGTGACGGGCAGGGAGCGGTACCGTTTTTAATCAATAACAAGGAGCGCATCATGCAAGCAAACGTAGGCAATATTGACCGCATCATCCGTATCATCGTCGGCCTGGCCCTGATCGGCGCCACGCTGGCGGGTGCCATCGGCGTCTGGGGCTGGATCGGCCTGGTTCCTTTGCTTACCGGCATTTTCAGCCGCTGTCCTGCTTACAAGCTGTTCGGCCTGAATAGCTGTGGGCTGAAACGCTGAGCGTATTTTCATCAAAGCATACGGAGCCGATATATATGAGTGAATTTCCCGTGAAGTACCGTGATCTGACCCAGAACGTCACCAAGAACCTGGCCGCCATGCGCGAGGATCTGCCCGAGGTAATGAAAGCATTCAACGACCTTGGGCGTGCGGCCGGCAAGGCCGGCGTGCTGGAGAGGAAGACCAAGGAACTGATCGCCCTGAGCCTGGGCGTGGCGGCGCGTTGTGACGCCTGCATCGGCTTTCATGTGCAGACGCTGGTCAAGCTCGGCACCACCCGGGCCGAACTGGAAGAAGCCCTGGCCATGGCCGTCTACATGGGGGGCGGGCCTTCGCTGATGTATTCGGCAAACGCACTGGCGGCCTTCGAGGAATTTTCTGCCGCCGCCGTGTAATCGCGGCAAACCGCGGAGGCGCACGTTACCGCTCGATGGGGAGCGTGCGCCTCCGCGGTTTGGTTAAACTCCCTTCAGCATCGCCTTGATGCCGCGGATGGCCTGGCGGATGCGCGCCTCGTTCTCGATCAGCGCCATGCGCACATACTCGTCGCCGTATTCGCCAAAGCCGATTCCCGGCGACACGCAGACTTTGGCCTTTTCCAGCAGCAGCCTGGAAAATTCCAGTGAACCCAGATGCCGGTACTGCTCCGGTATGCGCGCCCAGATGTACATCGACGCCTTCGGCTTGTCGACCATCCAGCCGGCTTCGTGCAAGCCCTTGACCAGGACGTCGCGACGGCGCTGGTATTGCGCGCGGATCTCTTCCACACAGCTCTGGTCGCCTTCCAGCGCGGCGATTGCCGCTACCTGCACCGGGGTGAAGCTGCCGTAGTCGTGGTAACTCTTGATGCGCGCCAGCGCCGCCACCAGTTCGCGGTTGCCGACCATGAAGCCGATGCGCCATCCCGCCATGTTGTAGCTCTTGGACATGGTGAAGAATTCCACCGCGACGTCGCGCGCGCCGGGCACCTGCATGATCGACGGCGCTTTCCAGCCGTCGTAGACGATATCGGCATAGGCGAGGTCATGCACTACCAGGATGTCGTGCTCCCGCGCCAGCTTGATCACGCGCTCGAAAAAATCCAGTTCGACGCATTGCGCGGTCGGGTTGGAAGGAAAACCCAGCACCATCATCTTCGGCTTCGGATAGCTTTCGCGGATCGCCCGCTCCAGTTCGGTGAAAAAATCCACCTCCGGGCTCATGCGTACCGAGCGAATTTGGGCGCCGGCGATCACCGCACCCCAGATGTGGATCGGGTAGCTGGGGTTGGGCACCAGCACCGTGTCGCCGCGGTCGAGCGTGGCCAGCATCAGGTGCGCCAAACCTTCCTTGGAGCCGATGGTGACGATCGCCTCGCTGTCGGGATCGATGTCGACTTCGTAGCGCTGCTTGTACCAGTGCGAAATCGCCCGGCGCAGCCGCGGGATGCCTTTCGAGGCCGAATAGCCGTGCGTGTCCGGACGTTTGACGGTATCGATCAGCTTGTCGACGATGTGTTGTGGTGTGGGGCCGTCGGGATTGCCCATCGAGAGGTCGATGATGTCCTCGCCGCGCCGCCGCGCCGCCATCTTGAGTTCGGCCGTGATGTTGAAAACGTAGGGGGGAAGACGATTGATGCGCGCAAAGCTGCGCGGCTTCTGGGATTGAGCCATGTTGATATCTTTCGCGTTAGCGCCCGGAACCGTCCGAGCGACGTTGGAACGTGATTCCCTTGCGGGATGTTCCGAGAACGATTCTAGCGGAGGAATGTTGCCCGGACAATGGCGATTTTCATCATCGACTGCGATTCGATAACGGCGCCTGTTCCTGCAATTGGGAAATTGCCGTTTTGATTTTTTGCAATACATGAATTGCAGGGCATGATAGGATGAAAGTTAATATAAATACAATAATTTTAGTCGACGCCGTACCGCCGACCCTTGCCGGGAGTGATAGGACCATGACTTCGAAGCTTTCTTTCCTTGCCACTCTGGCTACGCGCCGGCTTGCGTCCCTGCGCCTGGCACGTTTCGGGCTTGGGGTGGTGCTGGCGGCAACGCTTGGCGTTGCCAGTGCGCAGAAGCCTTACAGTTATTTCGTCACGGGTGATGCGCAGGCGGAGGTGGCGATCGCCGCGCCACCCTCCACATCGTCGATCGTGCTGATGGGCGGTGGTCCCGATGTCGATGAGGCGTTTCGCTGGATGATTGCCAGGGCCGGCATCAAGCCGGGGACGGGCGGGCGCTTTGTCGTGATCCGCGCCACCGGAACCGAGGCCTACAATCCTTACATTTTCTACAGCGACACGAACCTGACGACGTCGCCAACCATTGTCGATCAATGGGTCGGCGGCGCATCGCTCGGACTGACTTCGGTCGAAACCCTGGTGATCCCCAGCGTGGCCGCAGCAAACGATGCCTTGGTCAATGCCGTGGTAGGCAAGGCCAACGCCGTCTTCATTGCAGGCGGCGACCAGAGCGATTACATCCGGTTTTGGAAGGGAACGAGGCTGGAGGCGACGCTGCGGGAGTTGATGCGAAACAACGTCCCGATTGGCGGCACCAGCGCAGGCTTGGCTGTCCTCGGGCAGTTCGACTTTGCCGCGCTCAAGGGAACGGTGAGTTCCTCACAGGCATTGTCCGACCCCTACAACAAATACATGACGCTGGATCCCAATCCGTTGAGCCTGACAGGCGGATTCCTCGCCCCGCCATCCCTGGCCAATACGATACTGGATTCGCACCTCGATAGCAGGGACCGCATGGGGCGGCTGATCGCATTCGTGGCACGACTGGTGGCACCGGTTTCCAGCTTCGGTTGCCCGGGCGGGATACTCGCGGCGGGAACAAGCAATGCGGGCGCCGCGCGCGGCATCGGCCTGGGCGTCGAAACCGCCTTGCTGGTGCAGGGCAGCAAAGGCAGCAATACCGTGACTGCGCGCCGCGTGACGAATCCGTCCACGACCACGGAGAGCGCCGTATATTTCGTCCGGCCGCTCGTGCCGCCGGGCGTGTGCGCGCAGGGGCGGCCATTGACCATGCTGAGTGTCGAAATCAGGAAGCTGGCAGACTCCAGTACCGTTTTCAACCTGTCGGACTGGTCCGGCGTGCCGGGCTACCATGTCGATGCCTATGCCGGCGCGCTGACTTCTTCTCCGTATTGAAGTCCGGCCGGTTCCCGGCGCATGCTACCCGCTGCGCCGCTACTCGGCAGGCTTGCCGCGCAGGGATTTCACCCTGCCGCGCATGAGCTTTCCTTCGACGCGCCTTAGCTGCGAACCGCGCGTCGGCCTGGTCGGCTTGCGCACCGGCGGCAGCGCCGAGACGCTATCGACCAGGTCCTGCAGGCGCCGCAACGCTTCGGCCTTGTTCTTTTCCAGGCTGCGCGACGACTGTGCCTTGATCACCACCACGCCGTCGCGCGTGATGCGCTGGTCGTGCAGCTTCAACAGGCGCTCCTTGTAATGCTCGGGCAGCGACGAGGCGCGGATGTCGAAACGCAGATGGATGGCGTTGGAGACCTTGTTGACGTTCTGCCCGCCCGGCCCCTGCGCTCGGATCTGGCTGAACTCGATTTCATTCTCGGGAATGGAGACGGGATGGGCAATGGACACAGTGACCTCATTTCTCTGGAGGCGGGCGCCGTGCGGCCAGGTCAACCGTCAGCTGCATGAATTGCCGGTACAGTGCGCCATGGGCTTGATTGCTGGCGGCCACCGCTACACACTGCTTTTCTGCGGTTGCCATGTCGCCGCGCGCAATGGGCCCGGTCAGGGCGCTTTGCGGCCCCAGCCTGAAAACGTTTTCCACGGTCTCCCGCACCAGTGGCGCCATCAATTGCAATGCCACATCGGGCTCGATTCCCGCTGTCGCATAGGATTGCCTGGCGACGTCGAGCAGGGTCACCAGGTAATTGCAGGCGAACACGGCGGCAGCGTGATAATGGATCTTCGCTTCCGTGCGGATCGGTACCGTTTGTGCGCCGATGGCAGTGAAGGCTGGAATCAGCACGTCCAGCGCGCGCTGGTCGCCTTCCACGCCGCACCAGGTGCCGGTGAAATCCTGCACCACCTGGACCGGTTGCGCAAAGCTGCGGATCGGGTGGATGGAAGCCGCCGCTGCGCCCTGCTCGATTGCCGGCTGCAAGGCGGAGGAGGGCAAGGCGCCGCTGCAGTGGAAAACGATGCTGCTTGTGGAGAGCTTGCCGGTGTGCGCCAGCGCCGCGCAGCAGGACGTGATCTGGTCGTCGGGCGTGGCGATCAGGTAGGCGTCGGCGGCGCGCAGTTCGGCGTAATCGCTGACGGGCTGGCCGCTGCCGATGAAATCGACGGCTGCGCGCGCGCTTGCCGGTGAACGGTTGAGCACGTCCTGCAGGTGCAATACACCGTGCAAGGCCCATAGCTTGCCGAGCGTTTTCCCCAGCCTGCCGGCGCCGATGATGGTGATGGTTGTTTTCATGATGGCGATGTGTGTCTGGCGACACGGGCAGGATCAGCTATTCGCGCGCGAGGTGGCCTGGTTACTTTGCCAGTAGCCAGGCAGCCGTTTTTTGCACGACATCCCGTTCCAGCCCGTTGAACCCGTGATATGCAGCGGCCTCACAGGGGTTGCCTCTGTTTGCGCCGCCATTGAATGTCAGCAACTGACTCCTGGGGACGCTGTCGAGTTTCTTCATCAGCGCAGGCACATCGGCGAAATTGCAGTGCGCGCAGCCGTCCTGTTCATGGTGCACGACCAGCACGGGCACGCGAATTTTTTCAAGCGGCATGGCCGGTACCGCGCGGCTTTTGTCATCGGTGAGGATGGTCGCGCTCAGAACGATGCCATCCGGCGCATCGGTACCTGCGAGTTCCGTCGCGGCGTAGGCAGCTGACTGCGTGCCGCGGCTGGTGCCGACCAGCCAGACTGGCACTTTCGCTGATTCGCGCAGCCACGCTATGACGGCCTTGATGTCGGCGGCGTGTTCCGGTGTTTGACGAAAGCCTTGGAGAAAGGGCGCAGCCTGGCGGTCGGAAGGCGCATCGATCACCGCAACCATCAAACCTTGCTCCGCAAAGAGTTGACGGCTTCGAACGACAAAATTGCCTTCGCCCCACTGCATTGCACCGCCCGGGGAAACCTGCAGCCCGCCATGGCCGCCGGCGATGAGCACGACGGCAGCTTTGGGGGCCTCGGGAGACAGAACGATCATGCGCTGCGTGACGCCGGGCCGGGTCGGAATGTCGATCACCTTTTGAATGATCTCGGCATGTGCCGGGGACAGCATCGCGAGGATGAAAGCGATTATCGGCAGCTTGAGATTGCGCATGCGGGTTCTCCAGGTTTGTTCGGCTTATCGCCTCCGCTTGACTTCATGCATCGGCCGGTCTGCCGTTTCGCCTGCGGCCTGCACTCCCTCCGCGGGAATGCGCAGGGCGCGGCCGAGCGATGGCTTGGCTGGATGTTACCTTATTACCGTCGCAACAGCTAATTTCGCCGCGTCCCTGCAGGCCAGGCCAACGACATCATTTCGATTTTTAAACAGCCACGAATCATTTATCATGAGAAGTGCCATGGCCGGATGGGCGTCATGGATTCCCGAATATGGCGCCACGAAAACAGCGATTCATTGTCTTGAAAGGTGATCAGCATGCAGCTTCATTTTCTCGGCGCTACCGGCACGGTGACCGGCTCCAAATACCTGTTGGGTTCGGACTCCGGCAGGATACTGGTCGATTGCGGCCTGTTCCAGGGGTACAAGCAACTGCGTCTGCGTAACTGGGCGCCCTTGCCGGTGCGTCCCGCCGATCTGCAGGCGGTGGTATTGACCCATGCGCACCTGGATCACAGCGGCTACCTGCCGCTGCTGGTGCGTAACGGCTTTCGCGGCAAGATCTACTGCAGCGAGGCGACCTTTGACCTGTGCAAGATTCTCTTGCCGGACAGCGGGCATTTGCAGGAAGAAGACGCCGCATTTGCAAACCGCCATGGTTTTTCCAAGCATACGCCGGCCTTGCCGCTCTACACCGAAGAAGATGCCGTCCGCTCCCTGAAGAATTTCTCGCCGGTGGATTTTGGCAAAAGCTTCGACGCTGGCGCCGGCTTCACCGCTGAATTGTTGTATGCCGGCCATATCCTCGGCGCGTCCATTGCCATCTTGCGGCATGGCAAGCGCAGCATCACCTTTTCCGGCGACATCGGTCGCGCCGACGATGCCATCATGCGCCCGCCCACGCGCGTCGGTCACACGGATTACCTGCTGGTGGAATCGACCTACGGCAACCGCCGGCACGGCAGCAGCGACCCGCTGGCGATCCTGGGAAAGACCATCCGCGAGACTATCGGGCGCGGCGGTGTCGTCGTGATTCCCTCCTTTGCGGTGGGGCGCGCGCAAGAGCTGATGTATTACATGCACCAGTTGAAAGAGTCCGGTGCGATTCCTGCGCAATTGCCGATCTACCTCGACAGCCCGATGGCGAAGGATGCCACGGAGATCTATCACCGGCATCGCGCCGATCACAAGCTGACGGCGGCGCAGTGTCACGCCATGTGCCATGCCGCCACCATCATCAATTCCGTCGAGGATTCGCAAGAGATCGATCGCAAGCAGCAGCCCAAGGTAATCATCTCCGCCAGCGGCATGGCCACCGGTGGCCGCGTGCTGCATCACCTCAAGGCGTTTGCCCCGGACCATCGCAATACCATCCTGTTCTCCGGTTATCAGGCCGGCGGCACGCGCGGCGCGGCCATGGTCGCCGGCGCCGAGTCGGTCAAGATACACGGCATGTACGTGCCGGTGCGGGCGCAGGTGGCGCAAATCGAAAACCTGTCGGCGCACGCCGATTGCGATGGCATCATGGCGTGGCTGTCCGGGTTCGATGCGCCCCCCCGGCAAACCTTCATCGTCCACGGCGAGCCTGATGCCGCCGATGCGCTGCGTCTGCGCATACAGGACGAGCTCAAGTGGCATTGCCGCGTGCCGGAATACCTGGAAGAGGTTGAATTATGAGGGCTGCGCGGGCCGTATAATGCCGGCATGACCTTGTCCGATCTCTCAATCAACCGCAAATATGGCGACCCGGCACTTTAAACCCTGGATGCTGGCGCTCGCCGGCCTGCTGTTGCTCGGCCTGGTCTTCCTGCTTTACCGCCAGTGGCAAGGGCCGCTGTTGCCGGGGTATCAGGTATCGCCTGTGACCCTGATACAGAACGTGGTGGCGACGGGGCGGGTCATTTCCACTTCGCGCGCGCAGGTCGGCAGCGAAATCACCGGGGTAGTGACGCAACGCCGGGTGCAGGAAGGCGACCAGGTCGCTGCCGGTGACGTGTTGCTGGTGCTGCAGGCCGACGACCTCATTGCCAGGGTGCGCGAGGCGCAGGCGGCGCTGGCGCAATTGCAGCAAGCCAGACGCCCGCAGGCGCAGGCCAGGCTGCGGCAAGCCGAAGCGCAGCTGGCGCAGGCGCGGCGCGAGGCCGGGCGCAGCGTGGCGCTGCTGAGGATCGATGCCATTTCGCGCGAAGCGAAAGAGCAGGCCGAGCAGGCGCTGGCCAGCGCAGTTGCCGCTGCCGAACAGGCGCGACTGGATGCCGCTGCGCTGGCTGCCGGCCAAAGCGAAGAAAGCATACTCAAGGAGCGGCTGCGGGCGGCCGAAGCGGCGCTGTCGAAAACCCGGGTGCGGGCGCAATTCCCCGGCACCGTGCTGACGCGTAACGTGGAGCCCGGCGACCAGGTGCAGGCGGGCCGCGTCTTGCTTGAAATCGCACGCGCCGACAGCACGGAAATCCGCGTGCCGGTCGACGAGCGCAACCTTGGCATACTGGCGCTGGGACAGACGGCGATCTGCATCGCCGATGCTTATCCCGAGCGTCAGTTCAAGGCAGTGATCAGCTTTATCGCCCCGGCCGTCGACCCGCAACGCGGCACCGTGGATATCCGCCTGCGGGTAACTGCGATGCCGGAATACCTGCGCGATGACATGACGGTCACCGCGAATATCCAGACCGGCCGCAGCGAACAGGCGCTGGCCGTGCCCAACGATGCGCTGTTCGACGTCAGCGGCGGGCAGGCCAGCGCCTACCTCGTGAAAGACGGCAAAGTCCGGCGCGCCGAGCTTGCGCTGGGCCTGCGCGGGCTGGCGATGACCGAGGTCAGAACGGGACTTTCGTCCGGCGACTGGGTCGTGACGGCGGCGGATGCGCGGGAAGGCCAGCGCGTGCGGGTTGCCAGCCGGGCCAATACGTCCGCCACGGACAGCCGTGCCAGCAGCAAGGAAACTCCGGTGAAGTTCAATTGATCGCCGGGCGTAGCTTGCATGTGGATTGAATCGGTCATCGCGCTGAAGTTCTTGCGGCAAAGCCTGGTCCAGACAGCCTTGATCCTGGTCGGTATCGCCGTGGGCGTGGCCGTCATCGTTTTCGTTACCACCCTGATCACCGGCTTGCAGAGCAATATCATCGCCCGCACGCTGGGCACGCAATCGCATGTGCGGGTGGAGCCGCCCGATGAAATCAATCGCGTGCCGGCGCCGCCTGCCGGCACGCTGGCGCTGGTGCTGGAAGACAAGCGCGCCCAGCGCATCCGTTCCATCAATAACTGGATACAGGTGCGCGATACCCTCGACACCCTGGCTGAAGTCACGGCGGTTTCCCCGGTGATCGTGGGGCCGGCGTTTGCGCGCCGGGGCGAGGTGCGCAAGTCGATTTCGTTGATCGGCATCGACCCGCCGCGCTATGAAAAAATCATCGCCGTCAGCAAGGACATCATCGCCGGCCAGTTCAGGGTGGGTGCCGGTGACGCGGTGATCGGCAAGCTGCTGGCCGATGACCTGGGTATGCGCGTCGGCAACAAGCTGCGCCTGGAATCCGGCGACGGCAGTTCGGCGGTGGTCACCATCGCCGGCATTTTTGAGCTGGGGGTGCGCGACCTGGACTTGCGCTATGTTTATGTCGACATGAAGCAGGCACAATCTCTGCTCAATCTTGTGGGCGGCGTGACCCTGATCGATGTGACCGTCAGGGACCTGTTTTCCGCCGATGTCGCCGCCGGCAGAATCCGCCGCCTGACCGGCCTGAAGGCGGAAAGCTGGATGCAGACCAACGCCCAGCTGATGAATGCGCTGCGTTCGCAAAGCCTGTCGACCGCGATGATCAGTTTTTTCGTGGCATTGTCGGTGGCGTTCGGCATCGCCAGCGTGCTGGCCATCAGCGTGACCCAGCGCACCCGCGAAATCGGTATCCTGCGGGCCATGGGCATACGGCAGCAGCAGATGTTGCGGGTCTTCCTGGTGCAGGGCGGTTTGCTGGGCCTTGCCGGTTCGGCTGCCGGCGGGGTGGGCGGCTCGCTACTGATCTGGGTATTCAATACCTTCGGCCCCAAGCTGTTCTATATCCCGTTGCATGCCTTGCTGATTCCGCTTGTCATGGCCGCTGCGACTGTCACCGGCGTGCTGGCTGCGATGGTGCCGGCATGGCGGGCCGCGCGCATGAACCCGGTGGAGGCGATCCGCTATGTCTGATGCCGTGAACCACGCCGACCAGGACGTGCTGCGGCTCGAGCAGCTGCGCAAGTCGTATAACGTCGGCAAACCGAATGAGGCGGAAGTCTTGCACGGCATCGATTTGTCGATCGGCCGGCATGACTTTGCCGCGCTGGTAGGCCCCTCGGGCTCGGGGAAAAGCACGCTGCTGAACTTGCTGGGGCTGCTGGACCAGCCGACTGCGGGCGAACTGTACTTGCTGGGCCAGCCCACGCGCGCCATGGACGATGCAGCCCGTACCGCCTTGCGCGGCAGCAGTATCGGCTTCGTATTCCAGTTTCACCATCTGATCCAGGCATTCAGCGCCATCGACAATGTGCTCATGCCGCTCATGCTGGCCCACGGCAAACCCGATGCCGAAGCCCGCGAGCGGGCACGCAGCCTGCTGGCCGAAGTGGGCCTGGAGAATTTTGCCGATAAAAAACCCGGCGATTTGTCGGGTGGCCAGCAGCAACGCGTTGCCATCGCCCGCGCGCTCATCACGCGCCCGGCCTTGTTGCTGGCCGACGAGCCTACCGGCAACCTGGATACGAAAACCGCTGCCAGCATCTTTACATTATTCCGCAAATTCAATCAGGCATACGGCTGCGCCGTGCTGGTGGTGACCCACGATCCACGGCTGTCGGCAGCGTGCGATCGGACGATTACCCTGGTTGACGGGCGGATCGTTGATAATCAGCAAGACTGATTAATTTGTCAGAACGATATTCGCGTCGTGGCATCTAATTTCAGGGAAAAGAAGAAATGGTCGGTGCCGGGAATGAAGCGGCGGAACGACATTTTTTTGAAAGAGGCAATCTCATGAAAACCATGCGGAATTTCATCTACCGTGTCGTTGCCGTTGCAATGCTGTTCGGCCTGGGTGCTTGCTCGGGCATGTCGACGCAGGACAGGAACACTGCAATCGGCGCCGGTGCCGGGGCAGTCGGCGGCGCTGTTCTTACAGGCGGCAGCGGTGTCGGCACGGTGGGCGGTGCCGCGGTGGGCGGCATCATCGGGCACGAAGTCAGCAAGCCCAAGAAATAAGGCTGGCTGTTCAGGGCGTGTTCGGCGCGCTGGCAAGGAAAGGCGTCACCACCGTTACGCCGACACCTGCTCCAGCGCTTCCTGCTGTTCCAGCCATTCCGCTTCCAGCTGTTCCAGTTCCTTGGCGTAATACGCCTGGTCGGTCAGCAGCGCTTTCAATTCCTTTTTCTTGGCGACGTCGTAGATTTCCGGGTCGGCCAGCTTTTCATCCACCGCCGCCTTTTGCGCGGTGCGCTTGGCGATTTGCTCTTCCAGCTTCTTGAGCTTGTTTTCGATCGGTTTTTTCAGTGCGGCCAGGCGCTGGCGGTCTTCCGCCTCGGCGCGTTTCTGCTCGCGCTTGTCGACGCCGGATGGCGCCGGCGCAACCGGCGAGGCAATCTTCGCGGTGCTGCTGGCGGCCGGCAGTGCCGCGGCGTTTGCCTTGTCCTTGTTGGCGTTGGCCAGCTTGGTCTTGAACAGCCAATCCTTGTAATCGTCGAGGTCGCCATCGAAGGGTTGCAGCTTGCCGTCGGCGACGATGATGAACTGGTCGGTGGTGGCGCGCAAAAGGTGGCGGTCATGCGATACCACCATCAGGGTGCCCTCGAACTGCGCCAGCGCTTCGGTCAATGCTTCGCGCGTCTCCAGGTCCAGATGGTTGGTCGGTTCATCCAGCAGCAGCAGATTGGGGCGCTGCCAGACGATCAGCGCCAGTGCCAGACGGGCCTTTTCGCCACCGGAGAAAGGTGCGATCTTGGCGGTCACCATGTCGCCGGGGAAGTTGAAGCTGCCGAGGAAATTGCGCAATTCCTGTTCTCGCGTGGTCGGCGCGATCTTGACCAGGTGCCACAGGGGCGACTCGTCATGGCGCAGCATTTCGACCTGATGTTGCGCGAAGTAGCCGATGTTCAAGCCCTTGCCGAGATGCGCGTCACCGGTCAATGGCGCCAGTTCGCCGGCAATGGTCTTGATCAGCGTCGACTTGCCGGCGCCGTTGACGCCCAGCAGGCCGATGCGCTGGCCGATCTGCAGCGAGAAATTGATGCCGGAGACGATGGTCTTTTCGGTGACGCTGTAGTCTTTCTCGTTTTCGATGCGGTAGCCGGCATTCACATCTTCCATCACCAATAGCGGGTTTGGCGCGGAGAGCGGCTCGCGGAATTCGAAGGAGAATTCCGCGGCAGCGCGCAGCGGCGCCGTTTCTTCCATGCGGGCCAGTGCCTTGACGCGGCTTTGTGCCTGCTTGGCCTTGCTGGCCTTGGCCTTGAAGCGTTCGATGAACGATTCAAGGTGGGCGCGCTGGCGCGCCTGCTTTTCCATCATGCCTTGCGCCAGGATCATTTGCGCGGCGCGCTGGCGCTCGAAGGCGGAATAGTTGCCAGAGTAGCGCTTCAACTTGCGCTCGTCGATATGCACGATGACATTCACCACGCCGTCGAGGAAATCGCGGTCATGCGAGATCACGACCAGTGTGCCGGCGTAGCGCTTGAGCCAGTCTTCCAGCCAGATGATGGCGTCCAGATCCAGATGGTTGGTCGGCTCGTCCAGCAGCAGCAGGTCGGACGGGCACATCAGCGCCTGCGCGAGGTTCAGGCGCATGCGCCAGCCGCCGGAAAAGCTGGCGACGGGCTGTTCCATCTGCGCCATCGAAAAGCCCAGACCCAGCAATAATTGCTCGGCGCGCGAGCGCACCGTGTAGGCGTCGGCATCGGCCAGCGAACTGTACAGCTCGCCGATCAGGGTGCCGTTGTCGGCGCTTTCCGGTTCGCTCTCGAGGAAAGCCAGCTCTTCCTCGAGCCGGCGCAGGGTGGTGTCGCCGTCGATGGCGTATTCGATGGCGGGGCGGTCGAGCGCCGGGGTTTCCTGGGCGACGTAGGCGACCCGCCATTTTGCCGGGTAATCGATCTCGCCGGCGTCGGCGTGCAGTTCGCCGCGCAGCATGGCAAACAGGCTGGACTTGCCGGCGCCGTTGGAGCCGATCAGGCCGATCTTGTCGCCGGGATTGAGGGTGACGTCGGCGTTTTCAAACAGCGGCTTGGTGCCGCGCATGAGGCTGACTTGCTGAAAACGGATCATTTCTTTTTCTTTGCGTGCAATTGTTCGGCGGTGAGCAGGAATACCATGTCGTCACCGGCCGAGGTGGACAGCCAGGTCAGTTCGAAATCGGCGAAGGCGGCTTCGGCATGCGCGCGCTCGTTGCCGATCTCGACCATCAGGATGCCGCCCGGCTTGAGTCGATCGGCTGCGCCGGCGACGATGGTGCGCACCAGATCCATACCGTCGGCGCCGCCGGCCAGCGCGATCTGCGGCTCGCGCAGGTATTCCTGCGGCAGCTTGCCCATCGAATCGGCATTCACGTAGGGCGGGTTGCTGACGATGAGGTCGTACTTCTTTTGCGGCAGCCTGGCATACAGGTCGGATTCGATCAGCGTGATGCGGTCCTGCAGGGCGTAATCGGTGACGTTGCGCGCGGCGACCGCCAGCGCGTCTGGCGAGATATCCACCGCATCGACATGGGCGTTGTGGAAGGCATCGGCCAGCATGATGGGCAGGCAGCCGGAACCGGTGCACAGTTCCAGGATGTCGGTGACTTCGGCGGGCACCGCGACCCAGGGCGAGAAATAGTCCGGGATCAGTTCGGCGATGAAGGAGCGCGGCACGATCACGCGCTCGTCGACATAGAAACGGTAGTCGCCGAGCCAGGCTTCATGGGTGATGTAGGCGGCCGGCAGGCGTTCGGTGGCGCGCTGCTCGATGACCCGGATGACGCTGGCGACTTCTTGCGGCAGCAGGCGCGCATCGAGGAAGGGCTCGAGTTTGTCGAGCGGCAGCTTCAGCGTGTGCAGCAGCAGGTAGGCGGCTTCGTCGAAGGCATTGCTGCTGCCGTGGCCGAAGAACAGGCCGGCGGTATTGAAGCGGGTGACGGCGTAGCGTAGCAGGTCGCGCAGGGTAGTGAAGTCGTTTGGGGTCATTTGAACAGGAAAGGACAGCGGTATAGATAAAAAGTTAACCGCAGGGGCGCTGCGGTTGTTGCGGCATGGATTGTACGCTGTGCACGCCTTGTCCGCCGTGGCTGGCCGGATTTTTCCGCAATCTTGCCGCGCTGATCGTTACAACAGCAGGTTTTCCAGCGTCTTGCGGTAGATGTTCTTGAGTGGATCGATGTAGCGCAGTTCGATATGCTCGTCGATCTTGTGGATGCTGCCGTTGGGCGGGCCGAATTCGATCACCTGCGGACAGATCTGCGCGATGAAGCGCCCATCCGAGGTGCCTCCGGTGGTCGACAGTTCGGTCTCCAGCCCGGTTTCCGCGCGGATGGCATTGGCGAGGGCTTCGCTGAGCGTGCCGCGCGGGGTCAGGAAAGGCAGGCCGCCGACGGTCCATTGCAGGCTGTATTCCAGGCCATGCCGGTCGAGGATGGCATGCACGCGCTGCTGCAATCCTTCCACCGTGCTGGCGGTGGAAAAGCGGAAGTTGAAATCGACCGTCACCGCGCCGGGTATGACATTGGTGGCGCCGGTGCCGGCGTGGATGTTCGACATTTGCCAGGAGGTCGGCGTGTAGTACTCGTTGCCGTCGTCCCACTTTTCCGCCGCCAACTCGGCCAGCGCGGGCGCGGCCTGATGGATCGGGTTCCTGGCCAGGTGCGGATAGGCGATGTGGCCCTGTATGCCCTTGACGACCAGCTTGCCGGACATGCTGCCGCGGCGGCCGTTCTTGATCATGTCGCCCAGTTGGCCAGCCGAGGTCGGCTCGCCGACGATGCAGTAGTCGAGTTGTTCGCCACGGGCTTTCAGCTTGTCGCAGACCACCACGGTACCGTCGGTGGCCGGGCCCTCCTCGTCGCTGGTGATGAGGAAGGCAATCGAACCCTTGTGATCCGGGTGCGCCTGGGTGAATTCCTCGACGGCCACCACCATCGCGGCGATCGAGGTCTTCATGTCGGCGGCGCCGCGGCCATACAGCTTGCCGTCGCGATAACTCGGGGTGAAGGGGGCGGAGGTCCACTGCTCCAGCGGGCCGGTCGGCACCACGTCGGTGTGGCCGGCGAATACCAGCAGCGGCTGTTGCGTGCCGCGGCGCGCCCACAGGTTGGTAACGCCGCCGGAAGCGATGGTTTCGCAGCGAAAACCCAGCGGCGACAGCAGTTCGGTCAGGCGGTCCTGGCAGCCCTTGTCTTCCGGGGTGACGGAGGACAGGGCAATCAATTCTTCGGTCAGTGCGAGCGTCTTGCTCATGGCATCAGGGTTTTTCGAAAATTTGTTGATAACTGGCGTCGGCAAAGCCGACATGGGTGCGGCCATCCTTGACCAGCACCGGGCGCTTGACGATGGACGGCGTCTCCAGCATCAGCGCGGTGGCGCTGGCGGCATCGACGATGGCTTCCTTGCGCACCGGGTCCAGGCCGCGCCAGGTCGTGCCCTTGCGGTTGACCAGCCCCCCCCAATCGACATCCTTGAGCCAGTCTGCAACCAGTTCGGCGCTGATGCCGGCTTTCTTGAAGTCGTGAAAAGTATAGGCGATGCCGCGCGTTTCCAGCCAGGTGCGGGCTTTCTTGACCGTGTCGCAGTTGGGGATGCCGTACAGGGTAATGCGCATGGTTTCAGACATTCAGGGTGAATTCGGTGAAGCTGGTGCCATCGTCCTGCGGCTCGTCCTTCTGCATGCTCTTGTCGGCCGCTTCATTGTTGAGCAGCCAGTACAGGTTGGTGGCGGAGTCGGCGTAGGCGAGGGCGTCGTCCTGGGTGACCAGGCCTTCCTTGATGAGTCCCAGCAGCGCCTGCTCGAAGGTTTGCGAGCCGGGCGACATGCTCTTTTCCATCGCTTCCTTGATCTGGCCGATTTCGCCTTCCTCGATCAGTTCGGCGATATGGCGGGTGTTCATCAGCACCTCGACCGCCGGAATGCGCTTGCCGTTGGTCGCCGGCACCAGGCGCTGCGAGACGATCGCGAGAATGGTTGACGACAGGTCTTGCAGCATTGCTTCGCGCGTTTCCAGGGGAAAGAAACTGATGATGCGGTTCAGCGCGCGGTAGCTGTTGTTGGCATGCAGGGTCGTCACCACCAGATGGCCGGATTGCGCATAGGCCAGCGCCGCCGACATGGTTTCCTTGTCGCGGATCTCGCCGATCAGGATGCAGTCCGGCGCCTGGCGCAGGGCGTTTTTCAGGGCGACGGTGAGGTTGTTCGAATCGACGCCGATCTCGCGCTGGTTGACGATGGATTTCTTGTTCTTGAACAGGAATTCGATCGGGTCTTCCAGTGTCAGGATATGGCCCGCCATGGTGGCGTTGCGATAATCCAGCATCGAGGCAATCGTCGTCGATTTGCCCGAACCGGTGGCGCCCACCACCAGGATCAGGCCGCGCTTGTGCTTGATGAGGTCTGCCAGTGACGACGGCAGGTGCAGGGTTCCCAGTTCCGGAATGTTGCCCGGTATGTAGCGGAACACGGCAGAAATGGTGCCGCGCTGGCGGAATGCCGACAGACGGAAACTGCCGACGCCGGGCACTGGAATGCCCAGGTTCAGTTCGTTGGCTTTGTCGAGTTCGTCGAGCTGGGAAGGCGACAGCACTTCGGCCAGCAGCGACATGATGCCGCCGTTGTCGATTTTTTGCTGGTTGATGGGAATCAGGTTGCCGTTGATTTTGAGCTGGATCGGCGAATTCACCGCCATGAACATGTCCGAGGCATCTTTTTCCTGCATCAACTGAAACAAGCGTTCCATTGCCATGGTGTTTTCCCTGGGGCGTTTTAATTATTCAATGTATGTGGCGGCAAACTGATGATCCGGGCAAGCCGGGAGCGGCGCCGCGCCAGGCGCGACGCCGCCGGCGCAAGTTATGCGTCGCGCAGCAATTCGTTGATGCCGGTCTTGGCGCGGGTCTTGGCATCGACGCGTTTGACGATCACGGCGCAATACAGGCTGTACTTGCCGTCGGCCGAAGGCAGGCTGCCGGAGACCACAACCGAACCGGCCGGCACGCGGCCGTAGCTGACTTCGCCGGTGGCGCGGTCATAGATCTTGGTGGACTGGCCGATGTACACGCCCATGGAGATGACCGAGTTTTCCTCGACGATCACGCCTTCGACGATTTCCGAGCGGGCGCCGATGAAGCAGTTGTCCTCGATGATGGTCGGGTTGGCCTGCATCGGTTCGAGCACGCCGCCGATGCCGACGCCGCCGGACAGGTGGACGTTCTTGCCGATCTGCGCGCAGGAACCGACGGTAGCCCAGGTATCGACCATCGCGCCTTCATCGACGTAGGCGCCGATGTTGACGTAGGACGGCATCAGTACGACGTTCTTGCCGATGAAGCTGCCGCGGCGGGCGACCGCCGGCGGCACCACGCGGAAGCCGCCCTTGGCGAAATCTTCGGCGGTGTAGCTGGCGAACTTGGTCGGCACCTTGTCGTAGAACTGCATGTCGGCGCCGGCCGGCATCGGCACGTTGTCTTCCAGGCGGAACGACAGCAGCACGGCTTTCTTGATCCACTGGTTGACGTTCCATGCGCCGTCGATCTTCTGCGCCACGCGCAGCGTGCCCTGGTCGAGTTCGCCCAGCACGTGGGCAACGGCGTCGCGCACTTCCGCAGGGGCCGATTTCGGGGAGAAATTGGCGCGGTCTTCCCAGGCTTGGTCGATGATGGTTTGCAGTTGCTGAGTCATGTTGGTATCTGTCTTGTTCAATGGTGGAGAAATCAGTTGGCGGCAAGCTTGCGGGTGAATTCGACGATGCGCTTTGCCGCTTCCAGGCATTCCGCGGTTTCGGCGACCAGCGCCATGCGGATGCGGTTTTGTCCCGGGTTGACGCCGTGCGCCTCGCGCGCCAGATAGCTGCCCGGCAAAACCGTCACATTATATTCGGCATACAGGCGTTTGGCGAAGTCGACGTCCGAGATGGTGGCCAGCTTGTCGACCCTGGCCCACAGGTAGAAACCGGCATCCGGCAGGGCCACGTCCAGCACTTCCTGCAGGACCGGCGTGACTTCGCTGAATTTCTGGATGTATTTGGCGCGGTTTTCCTGCACGTGGGTCTCGTCGCCCCAGGCAATGGCGGAAGCCGCCTGTATGGTCGGGCTCATGGCACTGCCATGATAGGTGCGGTACAGCAGGAATTTCTTCAGGATGGCTTCGTCACCGGCGACGAAGCCGGAGCGCATGCCAGGCACGTTGGAGCGCTTGGACAGGCTGGAAAACGAGATCAGGCGCGGATAACCCGTGCGGCCCAGCTTGTGGGCGGCTTCCATGCCGCCCAGTGGCGGCTCGCCCTTGAAGTAGATTTCCGAATAGCATTCGTCGGAAGCGATCATGAAGCCGTAGCGGTCGGACAGTGCGAACAGTTCCTGCCAGTCGTCCAGCGATAGCACGGCGCCGGTCGGGTTGCCCGGCGAGCACAGGTACAGCAATTGCACGCGCGCCCACACTTCCGGCGGCACGCTGGCGTAGTCGGGAGCGAAATTGCGCGCCGGGTTGGAATTGATGAAATACGGCGTTGCCCCGCACAGGTAAGCGGCGCCTTCATAGATCTGGTAGAAGGGATTCGGGCTGGCCACGAGCGCGTCGCCGCGGCTCGGGTCGACCACCGTCTGCGCCAGGGCAAACAGCGCTTCGCGGGAGCCGGTGACCGGCAGTATCTGCGTTGCGATATCCAGTTTCGGCAAGCCATAACGGCGTTCCAGCCAGGCGGCGATCGCCGTGCGCAGGGCCACGCTGCCGGCGGTGGCCGGATAAGCCGCCAGACCGTCGAGGTTGTCGGCCAGCGCCTGCTTGATGAAATCCGGGGTGGGGTGCTTGGGTTCGCCGATGCCCAGGCTGATCGGGGCATAAGCCGGATTCGGCGTGACGTCCGCAAACAGCTTGCGCAGTTTTTCGAAGGGGTAGGGTTGCAGCTTGTCGAGAAGTGGATTCACAGCGTAGGCGGGTATGAATTAATAACAAAAAGCAAATGGAATGCGGGCATGTACAAGAGTGCAGCATTATACCGCCCCTACATCGCGCAAACCCGTCCCGGACTGGCCGAAATGGCGGAATGCGCTACCTTCGATGATATGATTGGCAGCATTGCGCGCCGCCCGGACCGTCTTGCCCGCCTGCGGGTATGGCCTCCGGCTGCGGTCATTTTTTCGATATTCTCGGGATAAAGTCGATAACGTGCGTCTAACATCCATCAAATTGTCGGGATTCAAATCCTTCGTCGATCTCACCCAGTTCCAGGTGCCGGGCCAGCTGGTCGGCGTGGTCGGTCCCAACGGTTGCGGTAAATCCAACATCATCGATGCGGTGCGCTGGGTGCTGGGTGAATCCAAGGCGTCCGAATTGCGCGGCGAATCGATGCAGGACGTGATTTTCAACGGTTCCACGCATCGCAAGCCCGCCGGACGTTCTTCGGTCGAACTGGTGTTCGACAATGCCGACGGCAAGGCCGCGGGGCAGTGGAGCCAGTTCGCCGAAATCGCCGTCAAGCGCACCCTGACGCGCGACGGCACCTCGACTTATTACATCAACAACCAGGCAGTGCGCCGCCGCGATATCCAGGATATCTTCCTCGGCACCGGCCTGGGGCCGCGCGCCTACGCCATCATCGGCCAGGGCATGATTTCGCGCATCATCGAGGCGCGTCCGGAAGAATTGCGCGTGTTTCTGGAAGAAGCCGCGGGTGTGTCGAAATACAAGGAACGCCGCCGCGAAACCGAGAACCGCCTGCATGACACCCGCGAAAACCTCACGCGCGTCGAAGACATCCTGCGCGAGCTGAACACCAATCTGGCAAAGCTGGAAGGCCAGGCCGAAGTGGCGCGCAGGTTTCATGCTCTGCAGGCTGACCAGGAAGAAAAGCAGAAACTGTTGTGGCTTTTACGCAAGAACGAAGCCAGGGCCGAGCAGGAAAAGGTGTTTCGGGATATTGAAAAGGCCCAGACCGACCTGGAAGAGCAGACCGCCAAACTGCGCCATGTCGAGCTGGAGCTGGAACACATGCGCCAGGCGCATTACGGCGCCGGCGACCGCATGCACCAGGCGCAGGGCCACCTGTACCAGACCAATTCCGAAATCGGCAGCCTGGAAGCGCAGATCAGGTTCGTCATCGAATCGCGCAGCCGCCTGCAGTCGCAACTGAATTCGCTCACCGCCCAGCGCGACCAGTGGCAGCGCCAGGGCAGCCAGCATCAGGAAGAGCTGGCCGAAGCCGAGTTGATGCTGGAAGAGCAGGCCGCGCGCGTCGAGCAGGCGCAGATGGTGGCGCAGCAGCAGAATGAAAATCTGCCGGCGCTGGAACAGGCCTGGCGCGAAGCGCAGCTGAAATCGACCGAGTCGCGCAGCAAGATCATGCAAATCCAGCAGCAGATCGAGCTGGAATCGGCGCACCAGCGCAATGCTTCCAGCATCCTGTCTAGCCTGGCGGTGCGCCGCGAGCGCCTGTCGCAGGAAAAGAATGGCATGGACATGCCGGACGGCAGCCATTTGTCCAATCTGAAGGAACAGCTGGAAGAAAAGCAGATGGCGCTGGAAGAAGCGCAGCATTTGCTGGAAGAAGCCCAGGAACAGCAACCGGGGCTGGAAGAAGAACGCCGCGCAGCGCAGTCTCAGGTGAATGCCGAAACCGCCGCCAATGCGCAGCTGGAAGCGCGCCTCTCGGCCCTGAAGCAATTGCAGGAAAGCGTGCAGGCCCAGGGCAAGGTGCAGCCCTGGCTGCAAAAGCATGAACTGGGCGACTTGCCGCGCCTGTGGCAAAAGCTGCACATCGATGACGGCTGGGAAACCGCGCTGGAGTCCGTTTTGCGCGAGCGGACCTCGGCGCTGGAAATGTCCAATCTCGACTGGGCCAAGGCATTCTTCAGTGATGCGCCGCCGGCCAAGCTGGCCCTGTACAGCGCGAATGTCGCGACTGCCGCCGGCGCCGCCGAGACGGCGGCGGATCTGAAGCCCATGCTCAACCTGCTGCAGCTCAACGACCCTGGCCTGCGCGTGCTGATGCAGGACTGGCTGCACAATGTCTTTGTCGCCGACGATGCGGCCACTGCCTTCCTGGATCGCGCCAAGTTGCCGAATGGTGGCTACTTCGTCACGCGCCAGGGGCATGTCATCAGCCGCACCAGCGTGCGTTTCTATGCTGCCGATTCGGAACAGGATGGCATGCTGGCGCGCCAGCAGGAAATCGACAACATCGCCAAGCAGTTGCGCGCCCAGCACATGCTGGCCGACGAGGCCAGGACGCGCGCGGTACGCGCCGAAGCCGCCCTGTCGCAAGCCGTGCAGCGCCTGCAGGAATGCCGCGCGCGCGTGCAAAGCCTGACCCAGGCCACGCACAGCCTGCAGATCGAAGTCATGAAGCTGTCCGAAGTGCAGGAGCGCTTCAACCAGCGCAGCACCCAGATCGCCGGCGAACTCGCGGAAATCGCCGCGCAGGAAACCGAGCAGCAGCAGACCAGGGCCGAATCCGAAGCGAAGTTCGAGCAGCTGGATATGGAGCTGGCCGAGCTGCAGGAGCGCCACGAGGAAGGCCAGACCGCGTACCTGACGCGCGAGCAGCAGTTGAACGATGCGCGCGTGCGCCTGCGCGACCTTGAACGGGCAGCGCAGGAGGCGGAGTTTTCCGAGAAGTCGCAGCGCAACAAGATCGAGGAATTAAAGCGCAGCATCGCCACCGCGCTGGAACAGGCCACGCAACTGTTCGCCAGCATGCAGCAGGGCCATCTGGAACTGGAAAGCCTGGATGACCAGGCCGCCCAGGCCGGTTTGCAGTCGCTGCTCGACAAGCGCACCGATCAGGAACGGGCTTTGGCCGATGCCCGCCATGAACTGGATCAGTTGTCGCAACAGTTGCGCCACCACGAAGATGCGCGCATGCAGTCCGAGCGCAGCCTGCAGCCGCAGCGCGACCGCATCATGGAGCTGCAGTTGAAGGAGCAGGCGGCGCGCCTGAACCAGGAGCAATACGCGCAGCAACTGGTCGAAGCGCAGGCCGACGAAGCGGCGCTGACAGAAAAACTCCATGCCGAGCTCAAGCCTTCCTACCTGCAGGGCGAGGTGACGCGCCTGACCAATGCGATCGCAGCGCTGGGTGCCGTCAACCTGGCGGCGCTGGATGAACTGGCGCAGGCATCCGAGCGCAAGAATTTCCTCGATGCCCAGAATGCCGACCTGACCGAAGCCATGAATACCTTGCAGGATGCCATCAGCAAGATCGACATTGAAACCCGCGACTTGCTGCAGGATACCTTCGACAAGGTCAACCGCCATTTTTCGGAACTCTTCCCCATTCTCTTCGGTGGCGGCCAGGCCCGGCTGATCATGACGGGCGATGAAATTCTGGATTCAGGCGTGCAAGTCATGGCGCAACCGCCCGGCAAGAAGAATGCGACCATCCATCTGTTGTCGGGCGGAGAAAAGGCATTGACGGCGACTGCGCTGGTGTTTTCGATGTTCCAGCTCAATCCGGCGCCATTCTGCCTGCTCGATGAAGTGGATGCGCCGCTCGACGATGCCAATACCGAGCGCTTCTGCAACATGGTCAAGCGCATGTCGGCCCATACGCAATTCCTGTTTATTTCTCATAACAAGATTGCGATGGAAATGGCGCAGCAGCTCATCGGTGTCACGATGCAGGAACAGGGGGTTTCGCGCATCGTGGCGGTGGACATGGAATCGGCGGCGAGTTTCGCCACCGAAGCGCAGGCAGCCTGAACTAAAGATCTGCCGGTGCGTCAGATGCGCGACGAGCGTGCCATGGCGGCGCGTTTCTGGTAGTAGGCGACGTTCTGTTGCGCCTGGCGCGCGCGTTCTTCTTCGACATCGGCGCAGATCAGGTAATGGTGCTCGGCCTTTTGCAGCCACCAGTGGTGAATATTGCGCAATATCGGGATAACTGACAGCAATGCCAGTTCCTGGAAGCGGAGTTCTTTCTGGGTTTTTAGCATGATGTACCTTGTCAGCAATGACTATCGATAAAATCCGGCATCTTGCAGTGACCATGTGACGCCGCGTAACGGATGGGAGGCGGGATTCGTTCCGGATCACAATAATTGCCAGTTTATTACCCGAAGAAATTTTTCTTTTTGATCGCTGTCAATTTCTTGAGTTTTGCCTTTGGTTAATCCTTTTTTGGCAAGAACTGCAGGGAACGATGGAATTTTGCACAGAATGCGCCGGTGAGAGGGGCTAATTCTGCAGCAATGCTGTATTGGGGCATGCGCCTTACGTATAATGTGTACGATCAACATCAAACTCAACATCCAATACGTTTCCAGGACATAAGCGGTATGACCGATTTACAGACAAGCCTGATTGCAATCGGCAGCGCAATTGTTGTCGGTGTGATTTCTTTTAATAAATGGCAAGAATACAAGGCGAAAAAGAGCGTTCAGCGCGCCTTTTCGACGACGCAGGATGATGTGCTCATGCAGCCAGGGGCGGCCGGCGTGGGCAGTCATGGCGTGCGCCACGAGCCCAGCCTTGATGGTGGCCTCGCCGTGCAGGCAAGCCAGGCAGATGTCGACGCCAGTCCTGCCGGGGCAGCCGTGGATGCGGATGGGGATGCCGCCGAGCCGGCGCTGGCGGCGCAGTTGGCGCCGGCACGCGATCTGCCGGTCGATTCCCTGGTCGATTGCGTGATTCCGCTGGCGCTGGATGCGCCGGCACACGGTGAAAAGCTCCTCCAGCCTTTGCAAGGCCTGCGTCATGTCGGCAACAAGCCGGTGCATTTCATCGGCCAGCGCGCCGATGGCGAATGGGAAGCCATTGTCCATGGCGGCGTCTATAGCGCCTTGCTGGCAGGCGTGCAGCTTGCCAACCGCGGCAGCGCCCTCAACGAGCTGGAATACTCCGAACTGGTGACCCGCCTGCGCCAGGTCGCCGATGAAATCAATGCCGAACCCGAGGTGCCGGACATGACGGCCGTGATGACGGCGGCGCGTTCGTTGCATCAATTTGTCGCCGAATACGACGCCAAGCTGAGCGTCAACATCCAGTCCAGCGGCGCTCCCTGGGCAATCAATACCCTGCTGGCGGCACTCGAGCGCCAGGGTTTCGACTTGCGCCCCGACGGTCGCCTGGTGATGCCGGATGGCGATGGCGGCGTGCTGTTTTCCATGTCCACCAACGTCACCCTGGCCGCGGATACGACTTCGCGCCTGACCCTGCTGCTCGATGTGCCTTGCGTGTCGCCGCAGCGCGACGGCTTCGGCGCCTTGATTGCCTGCGCCAAGGCATTGTCGGCGCGTCTGGGGGGCACCGTGGTCGATGACGGCAGTCAGCCGCTGAGCGAAGATGCGCTGGCGGAAATCGCCCGCCAGGTCAATGTCTTCTATGAAGACATGCAAGTTGCCGAAATCCCGGCCGGATCGGTTCGCGCCTTGCGCCTGTTTAATTAACCGAGCATGCAGGCAGATTTCATCGGCGACGCGGCCGCGCGCGCATCATGGCTGCGTGCCGAACTGAACCGGCATGCACACGCCTATTACGTGCTCGACAGTCCGACCATTCCCGATGCGGAATACGACAAGCTTTTCCTGGAGCTGAGCGCGCTGGAGCAGCTGCACCCTGAACTTTGCAGCGCCGATTCGCCGACCCAACGCATCGGCGGCGCCCCCTTGCCGCAATTCGAGACGGTGCGGCATTCGGTGCCGATGCTCTCGCTGGGAAATGGTTTCGACGACGAGGATATCGTCGCTTTCGACCGTCGGGTGCGCGAAGGCCTGGGCGCCGATGGCGAAGTGGAATATGCCACCGAGCTGAAATTCGACGGCCTGGCGATCAACCTGCGTTATGAAGACGGTTTGCTGGTGCAGGCAGCCACGCGTGGCGACGGCGCCGCCGGCGAGAATGTCACCGCCAACATCCGCACCATCCGCGCCATTCCGCTGCGCCTGCGCATGGCGCAGCCGCCCGCGGTGCTTGACGTGCGCGGCGAAGTCCTCATGTTCAAGGCCGATTTCGCCAGGCTCAATGCGCGTCAGCGCGAGGCCGGGCAAAAGGAATTCGCCAATCCGCGCAATGCCGCTGCCGGCAGTCTGCGCCAGCTCGACTCGAAAATCACCGCGCAGCGCGCGCTGCGTTTTTATGCCTATGGCATCGGCACGCTGGAAGGCGCCGCCATGCCCGATTCCCATGCAGCCCTGCTCGACTGGTTTGCTGCCATTGGCATGCCGGTCTGCAAGGAGCGGGCGGTGGTGCAGGGCGCGCAAGGCTTGCTCGCATTTTTCCGCACGATCGGCGACAAGCGCGCGTTCTTGCCCTATGAAATAGACGGCGTGGTGTACAAGGTCAACCGCCTGGCCGACCAGCAACAGCTTGGCTATGTTTCGCGCGCGCCGCGCTTCGCGCTGGCGCATAAATTTCCGGCGCAGGAAGCCATGACCCTGGTGCAGGATATTGACGTGCAGGTCGGTCGCACCGGCGCGATCACCCCGGTGGCGCGGCTGGCGCCGGTGGCGGTGGGCGGCGTGACGGTGACCAACGCCACCCTGCACAACGAGGATGAAGTGCGGCGCAAGGATGTGCGCATCGGCGACACCGCGATCGTGCGACGGGCCGGCGATGTCATCCCGGAAGTGGTGGCGATCGTGCAGGAACTGCGCCCCGCTAACGCCCGCGAATTCGTCATGCCGGTGGCTTGCCCGGTGTGCGGGTCAGCCATCGTCAAGGGCGAAGACGAAGCCGTGGCGCGCTGCTCGGGTGGCTGGATCAAGTGCCCCGCGCAAAGGAAGGGTGGTTTGCAGCACTTCGTCTCGCGCCGCGCCATGGATATCGAAGGCCTGGGCGAACAGTTGATCGAACAACTGGTGGACAAGCACGTCATCACCACCGCCGCCGACCTCTACAGGCTCGGCCTGACTTCGCTGGCGGCGCTGGAGCGCATGGCCGACAAATCGGCGCAAAATGTCCTCGATGCGCTGGAACATTCTAAGGCGACGACGCTGGCGCGCTTCATTTACGCACTGGGCATTCGCCATGTCGGCGAAGCCACCGCCAAGGAACTGGCGCGCCACTTCGGCAGGATGGATGCCGTGATGGACGCGACCGTGGAACAATTGCTCGAAGTGGCCGATGTCGGCCCGGTGGTGGCCAATTCCATCCTGCAGTTTTTTGCTGATCCCCTGAACCGCGAACTGGTCGAGCAGTTGCGCGCTGGCGGCGTGCACTGGCCCGAGCAGGATGGCGCAGGTGCGGCCGCAGGCGCCGGGGCAGACAGTCCGTTGCAGGGCAAGACTTTCGTATTGACGGGCACCTTGCCGAATCTGTCCCGCGATGAAGCCGCCGCCATGATCGAGGCTGCGGGCGGCAAGGTGGCTGGTTCCGTATCCAAAAAAACCGCCTATGTGGTGGCAGGAGAGGAAGCCGGCAGCAAGCTGGCCAAGGCCCGGGATTTGGGAATTGCCATACTCGATGAAGCTGGATTGATTGATTTATTGAAAGGGATGTCATGAGAAAGATCAGAAAAGCGGTATTTCCAGTGGCTGGACTAGGAAGCCGATTCTTGCCTGCAACCAAGGCGCAGCCCAAGGAAATGCTGCCCATCGTCGACAAGCCCCTGATCCAGTATGCGGTTGAGGAAGCGGTTGCCGCCGGCATCACCGAGATGATCTTCATCACCGGCCGCAACAAGCGCGCCATCGAAGACCATTTCGACAAAGCGTATGAACTGGAAGCCGAACTCGAGGCCGCCGGCAAGCAAGCCTTGCTGGAAACGATACGCAACGTCATTCCCAAGCACGTCAATTGCATCTACATTCGCCAGTCGGCGCCGCTTGGTCTTGGTCATGCCGTGCTGTGCGCGCGTCCGGTGGTCAATGACGAGCCGTTTGCGGTCTTGCTGGCCGACGATTTCATGGATGTCGATGCGGGGCAGACGCCCGTGCTGGCGCAGATGACCGAACGCTATGCCCGCGAGGGCGCCAGCATCCTGGCGGTGCAGGATGTGCCGCGCGCCGAGACCAAACAGTATGGCATTGTCAGCGCCACGCCTTACCTCGACAATCTGGAACGGGTGCACGGCATTGTCGAAAAGCCGCAGCCGGATGTGGCGCCGTCGACCCTGGCGGTAGTCGGGCGTTATGTCCTGAACCCGTCGATCTTTGCCCGCCTGGAAAAACTGGGCAAGGGCGCCGGCGGTGAAATCCAGCTCACCGATGGCATCGAGGCGCTGATGCAGGATGAGGCGGTGCTGGCTTATCGCTATGCCGGCCAGCGGTACGACTGCGGCTCCAAGCTCGGGTACCTGAAGGCGACCCTGGCGATCGGCATGAAGCATCCGGAAACCGGCGCGGCCTTCACCGAATACGTGCACAGCCTGAAATGAGCGTACGAACCATCCTGAAGATGGGCGATCCACGCCTGCTGCAGCCGGCCGAGCCCGTGGCGCATTTCGGCACGGCGGCGCTGGAAGCCCTGATCGGCGACATGTTCGACACCATGCGCGCGGCCAACGGCGCGGGCCTGGCGGCGCCGCAGATCGGCGTCAACCTGCAACTGGTGATTTTCGGTTTCGCGCAGAATCCGCGTTATCCGGAGGCGCCCGCCGTGCCGGAAACCGTGCTGATCAACCCCTTATTGACGCCCTTGTCGGAGATGATGGAAGAGGGCTGGGAAGGGTGCTTGTCGGTGCCGGGCCTGCGCGGCATGGTGCCGCGCCATACGCAATTGCGTTATGAAGGTTGCGACCGCAACGGCCATCCCATCCGGCGCGAGGTCGATGGCTTTCACGCCCGCGTGGTGCAGCACGAATGCGACCATCTGGCCGGCATCCTCTATCCGATGCGCATCCGGGATTTCAGCAAATTCGGCTACACGGAAATCCTGTTTCCCGGCCTCGATGCCGCGTCGGACGACTGAGGAAAAAAAACACCTGAGTCGACCTGCGCAGCAGCTCATGAGCGCTGCTTAAAACTGTTCGGCGGGGCCAAGATAGCGCCATTGCCCGGTGGGCAGGTCGCCCAGCTTGACGTTGCCGATGCGCACGCGCTTCAATCCCAGTACCTTCAGTCCGACCATCTCGCACATGCGGCGGATCTGGCGTTTTTTGCCTTCGCGCAGGATGAAGCGCAACTGGTCTTCGTTTTGCCATTGCACTTTTGCCGGCAAAAGCTTCTTGCCGTCGAGCGACAGGCCATGGTTGAGCAGCTTGAGGTCGGCTTCCGGCAGCTGGCCTGGCTTGCCATACTTCACCCGCACCAGGTATTCCTTTTCGATCGCGGTGTCTTCGCCAATCAATTGCTTGGCAACGCGGCCATCCTGGGTCAGCACCAGCAAGCCGACCGAATCGATGTCGAGGCGCCCGGCCGGCACCAGGCTGCGCAACTGCTTGGGATGAAATTGTTCCGGCGACTGATCCTGCGCCCAGCGCGATTCGGCATTGACCAGCACCACCGCGGGCTTGTAGCCATCCTCGGCCTGGCCGCTGACGAATCCCATGGGCTTGTTGATCAGGATGGTGACGCGCTTGGATTGTTCGGCACTGGCCTGGCGCTCGATGGTGATGTGCTGCTGCGGCAGCACCTTGCTGCCGAGTTCGTCGACGATCTTGCCGTCGACCCGGACCCAGCCGCGCGCGATCCATTCATCGGCTTCGCGGCGCGAGCACAGGCCAAGTTCAGACATGCGTTTGGAAAGGCGTAGGGGTTCTGTCATAGGTGGTGCCAATAGAAAATGAATTACACGCGCAAGGCTTCCAGCAAGTCGGTTTCAAGCTGGATCTGCCCGCGCGGATTGTTGAGCACCTGGCCGTCCACCAGGAACACGTCTTCGACCCGTTCGCCCAGGGTCATGATCTTGGCGGTGTGCAGGTTGAGCTTGTGTCGCGCCAGCACGCTGGCGATCGAATACAAAAGTCCATTGCGGTCGTTGGCCGACACCGACAGCAGGTAGTACTGGCCGCGCTCGTCTGGCCGCAGGTCCACCGTCGGCGTGACCGGGAAGGTGCGCGACTGGCGCGACAGGCGCGCCTTGCACGGCGCCTGTATCGGCTGTTGCGACTGCAGCTCCTGGCCAAGCTCGTGCTCGATCAGGTTGATGATGTCGCGGTAGCTGCTGGCAAAGGCCGGCTCGGTGACGAGGAAGGTATCGAGCGCATAGCCGTGCCGGGTGGTGTGGATCTTGGCGTCGATGATGCTGAAGTTCTTGCAGTCGAAGTAGCCGCAGATGCGCGTGAAGAGGTCGGCGCGGTCCTTGACGTAGACCGTGACCTGCAAACCTTCGCCGATCGGCGCCAGGCGGCACTTGACCACGGGCGTCTCGCTCGCGGTCCTGTCGTACAGGGCGCGGGTCTGCCAGGCGATGTCGGAGGCGTCGTGGCGTAGGAAATAGGCCACGTCAAGCTGGTGCCACAGCTTTTCGTGGGCATTGTCGGGCAAGCCATACAGCCGCAGCGACTTGAGCGCGTCTTCCTGGCGGTTCTTCAGTTCGCGGTCGGTCGAATGCGCTTCGCCGCCGAGCACGCGCAGGGTCATGCGGTACAGGTCCTCCAGCAGCTTGCCTTTCCATGCATTCCAGACCTTCGGGCTGGTGCCGCGGATATCGGCCACCGTCAGCAGATAGAGCGCGGTCAGGTGGCGCGCATCGCCCACGGTCCGGGCGAACGCGGCGATCACGTCCGGGTCGGACAAGTCCTGTTTTTGCGCCACTTGCGACATCGCCAGGTGCTGTTCGACCAGGAACACCACCAGTCCGGTATCTTCCGGCGACAGTCCATGGTCCTTGCAGAAGCGGCGGGCGTCCGCCATGCCGAGCTTCGAATGGTCGCCGCCGCGGCCCTTGGCGATGTCGTGGAAGAGGGCTGCGATGTACAGCAGCCAGGGCTGGGCAAAATCGGCCATCAGCTGGCTGCAGAATGGATATTCGTGGGCATGCTCGCTCATGGTGAAGCGGCGCACGTTGCGCACCACCATCAGGATGTGCTGGTCCACGGTATAGGCATGGAACAGGTCGTGCTGCATCTGGCCGATGATGCGGCGGAAATTCGGCAGATAGCGTCCCAGTATGCTGGTCTGGTTCATGGAGCGCAGGGCGTGGGTAATGCCCTGGGGCGCCTGGATGATCCGCAGGAACAGCGCGCGGTTGCGCGGGTCGCGGCGGAACTGGCTGTCGATCTGGAAGCGCGCATGCCATAGCGCCCGCAGGGTGCGCGCCGTCATGCCCTTGAGTTCCGGGCGCTGCGCGCGCAGCAGGAATACTTCGAGCATGGCCGAGGGCGTGGTCTCGAAAGTGTCGTCGCGGGCGATGTCGAGCAGGCCGCCCACTTCGTTGAAGCGCGCGTTGACAGGGTGCGGCTCGGCCGGCTGCGGAAACAGCTGCGCGCCGATGTTCTGCAGCAGGATGGTGTTGAGCTGGGTGGCAGCCTTGGCCGCCCAGTAGTAATGCTGCATCAGGACTTCGCTGGCGCGGCGCGCTTCGGTGGTCTTGAAGCCGAACGATTCGGCCAGCGGCGTTTGCATGTCGAATACCAGGCGGTCTTCGCGCCGCCGGGCATGTATGTGCAGGCGGATGCGGATATCCTTGAACGTGCGCTCGGTGCGGCTCAGCTGGCGTGCTTCGGTCGCGGTAATCAGGCCGCGCTCGGCCAGCTTGCGCCAGGAGTCGCCCAGTCCGGCCGCCTTGGCCACCCACAGGATCACCTGCAAGTCGCGCAAGCCGCCCGGGCTCTCCTTGCAGTTTGGCTCCAGGCTGTAGGGCGTGTCTTCGTATTTGATGTGGCGCTGGCGCATTTCCAGGGTTTTCGCCTGGAAGAAGGCTTGCGGGTCCATCGCCGCATTGAGGCGCTCGCACAGGAAACGATACAGCTTGCGGTTGCCGCTGACGAAGCGCGCCTCCAGCATGCTGGTTTGTACGGTAATGTCGGCCGCCGATTCGCTGAGGCACTCGTCGACCGTGCGGATGCTGTGACCGATTTCCAGGCCGATATCCCAGAACAGTTGCACCAGTTCCTCGAGTTTGGCCTGCAGCGCGGCGTCGGGGCGCGCGCCCAGCAGCACCAGCACGTCCACGTCCGAGTAAGGGAACAATTCGCCGCGACCATAGCCGCCGACCGCTACCAGCGCGGTATCGGCAGGGAAACCGAACGATGTCCAGGCTTGCGTCAGCACGCCATCGACGCTGCGGCGCAGGCTGGCCAGCAGTTGATCCGGCTTGTGTTCGGCCTCGAAGGCGCGGATGATCGCCTGACGCTCTTCCTTGAGCTGTTCTTTCAGGGTGAGCGCCAGCGCAGCCATTTTTACGCGCTGACAGGGGTGCTGGTGATCGGCTGGGTAATGAATGCCGGCGGCGCAGGCATTTGTGGCGAGATGGTTAATACCTCGAAGCCGGTTTCCGTGACCAGCACAGTGTGTTCCCACTGCGCCGACAGGCTGCGGTCCTTGGTCTTGATGGTCCAGCCATCGCCCATTTCGCGGATTTCGCGGCGGCCGGCGTTGAGCATCGGCTCGATTGTGAAAATCATGCCGGGCTTGAGCTCTTCCAGGGTGCCGGGGCGGCCGTAGTGCAGCACCTGCGGATCTTCATGGAAGGACTTGCCGATGCCGTGGCCGCAAAATTCGCGCACGATGCTGTAGCCGGCTTTTTCGGCGTGCACCTGGATGGCGTGGCCGATGTCGCCCAGGTGGGCGCCCGGCTTGACCTGGGCGATGCCCAGCCACATGCATTCGTAGGTGGTCTCGACCAGGCGGCGCGCCAGGATCGACGGCTCGCCGATGAAGAACATGCGGCTGGTGTCGCCGAAGTAGCCGTCCTTGATGACGGTGATGTCGAGGTTGACGACATCGCCGCTCTTGAGCACCTTGTCGCCAGGGATGCCGTGGCAGACAACGTCGTTGACCGAGGTGCAGGTTGCCTTGGGGTAGGGCGTGTAGCCTGGCGGGCAATAGTTCAGCGGCGCGGGAATCGTGTCTTGCACGTTGACCATGTATTCATGGCACAGGCGGTCGACTTCGCCGGTGGTGACCCCGGGCTTGATGAAAGGGACAATGTAATCCAGGACTTCGGCGGCCAGTTTGCAGGCAATGCGCATGCCCTGGATGTCTTCGGGGGTTTTGATGGAGATCATGGTGGTTCTGCAAGCGGCGCCAAAGCGCAAAAATGAAATCAATTTAGTGGTAATTATAGACGAGGCGATGCATTGCCGCCGAAGCCCTGCCATTGGGCTTGAAGCGGGAGGGGGAATTAAGGTAGAATCTCGGGTTAGCTTGAAAACAAATTCAAGTTATCTTTTTTGTAAATCGCGAATCCGCCCGACAAGGGTGCCTGTTCCGCTTGCTTTGCGGACGGGTGACTGGGCGGATTCCAGTCCTAACCCTGGAGAATAAACATGGCAGTTACTATGCGTGAAATGCTGGAAGCCGGCATCCATTTCGGTCACCAAACCCGCTTCTGGAACCCCAAGATGGCGCCGTTCATCTTCGGTCATCGCAACAAGATTCACATCATCAACCTGGAAAAAACCCTGGCTAAGTACCAGGAAGCGATGAAGTACATCAGCCAGTTGTCGGCGAATCGCGGCACCATCCTGATGGTTGGCACCAAGCGTCAGGCGCGTGACATCATCGCCGCCGAAGCGCAGCGCGCCGGCGTGCCTTTCGTCGACCAGCGCTGGTTGGGCGGCATGCTGACCAACTTTAAGACCATCAAGACATCGATCAAGCGCCTCAAGGACATGGAAGCTGCCATCGCTGACGGTTCGACCGAAAAGATGAGCAAGAAGGAAGCGCTGATGTTTGCCCGCGAAATGGACAAGCTGCAAAAGTCCATCGGTGGCATCAAGGACATGGGCGGCATCCCTGACGCAATCTTCGTGATCGACGTCGGCTACCACAACGGTACCATCACCGAAGCCAAAAAGCTGGGTATTCCGGTCATCGGCGTGGTCGATACCAACCACTCGCCAGAAGGCGTGGCTTACGTGATTCCTGGTAACGATGACTCTTCCAAGGCGATCCAGTTGTATGCGCGCGGCGTTGCCGATGCCATCCTGGAAGGCCGTGCCAACGCCGTCAACGATGTCGTTGAGGCGATCAAGGGCGGCGCTGACGAATTCGTCGAGGTCAACGAGCAGGCGTAAGCCGGGCTCAGGCCATCAGGCTTTAACCAAGGGGCAACAGCGGTTCGCCCCTTTTTTTTAAAAAATTTCTGGCGTCCGGCAGGGCGTCAATTCAAGGAGAATGATATGGCGGCAATTACTGCAGCGATGGTGGGTGAACTGCGCGCGAAGACCGACGCGCCTATGATGGAATGCAAAAAAGCCTTGACCGAAGCCGAAGGCGACATGGTCCGTGCTGAAGAAATCCTGCGCGTCAAGTTGGGCAGCAAGGCTTCCAAGGCATCTTCGCGCGTGACCGCCGAAGGCGTGGTGGCAGCCTATATCTCCGGTAACGTGGGCGCCCTGGTTGAAGTCAATTGCGAAACCGACTTCGTGACCAAGAATGATGATTTCATCGCCCTGGCCAACACTGTTGCCAAGCTGGTTGCCGAAAACAACCCGGCCGACGTCGCCGCGCTGTCGGCGCTGCCGCTGGATGGCAAGACCGTGGAAGAAGTGCGCGCCGCCCTGATTGGCAAGATCGGTGAAAACATGTCGATCCGCCGCTTCAAGCGTTTCGAGACCGCTGCCAAGCTGACCTCCTACCTGCATGGCACCCGTATCGGCGTGATGGTCGAATTCGACGGCGCCGACGAGCAAGTCGGCAAGGACGTGGCGATGCACATCGCTGCCATGAAGCCGGTTGCCCTGTCGTCCGAGCAAGTGCCGGCTGACCTGATCGAGAAAGAGCGTTCGGTCGCCAGCCTGAAGGCCGCCGAAGATGCGGAAAAGGCCAAGGCGGAAGGCAAGACCCCGCAGTCGGCCGAAATCGTCGCCAAGCGTATTGACGGTTCTGTGCAGAAATTCCTCAAGGAAGTCTCGCTGTTCAACCAGGCTTTCGTCAAGAACGACAAGCAAACCGTCGAGCAAATGCTGAAAGCGTCGAATGCCAGCGTGAAATCCTTCACGATGTTCGTGGTTGGCGAAGGCATTGAAAAGAAACAGGACGATTTTGCTGCCGAGGTGGCGGCCCAGGTCGCTGCCGCGAAACAGGCTTAATCGCAATCAAGCGGGCCGTAAGGCCCGTTTTTTTAAGCTGGCGGCATGCTTGTCTGATAACCCGGGCATGCCGTGTATGCGATACAGTAACGCACTATCAGTAAAGCATTCTTCAATCCGGAATTACCCAAGGAGTCCAGTCCATGACCCAACCTGCCTACAAGCGCGTCCTTCTCAAGCTTTCCGGTGAGGCCCTGATGGGCGACGACGCCTACGGCATCAATCGCGCCACCATCGAGAGCATGGTCGCCGATGTGGCGGAAGTGGCGCGACTCGGCGTTGAGCTGGCGATCGTCATCGGCGGCGGCAATATCTTCCGCGGCGTCGCTCCCGGCGCGCAGGGCATGGACCGCGCGACTGCCGATTACATGGGCATGCTGGCCACGGTGATGAATTCGCTGGCGCTGGCCGATGCCATGCGCCAGGGCGGCATCACTGCCCGCGTCATGTCTGCCATCGCCATCGAGCAGGTGGTCGAGCCTTACGTTCGCCCCAAGGCTTTGCAATACCTGGAAGAGGGCAAGGTTGTCGTATTTGCCGCCGGCACCGGCAATCCTTTCTTCACCACCGATACCGCTGCTGCCTTGCGCGGCTCCGAGATCGGCGCGGAGATCGTGCTGAAGGCGACCAAGGTTGATGGCGTCTACAGCGCAGACCCGAAGAAGGATCCGGGCGCCACGCGTTACGCCACCATCACGTTCGATGAGGCGATTTCCAAGCACCTGCAAGTGATGGACGCCACCGCGTTTGCCTTGTGCCGTGACCAGAAATTGCCGATCAAGGTTTTTTCCATCGTCAAGCCGGGTGCCCTGAAGCGGGTCATCATGGGTGAAGACGAAGGTACTCTGGTTCATTTGTGATTAATTCGTAGTTAGCAAGGAGAGCAGCATGAGCACTGCAGAGGTCAAGAAAAGCGCCGAACAGAAAATGCAGAAATCGATCGAGACGCTGAAGGCGAACCTGGCAAAGGTCCGTACCGGCCGCGCCCATCCCGGCATTCTCGACCATATCATGGTGGATTATTACGGCAGCCCGACACAGATTACCCAGGTGGCCAACGTCACGCTGGTTGACGCCCGCACCATCGGCGTGCAGCCATGGGAAAAGAAAATGGTTGGCGTGATTGAAAAGGCCATCCGCGACTCCGACCTGGGCTTCAATCCGTCGACCCAGGGCGACCTGATCCGCGTGCCGACCCCGCCCCTGACCGAGGAGCGCCGCAAGGAAATCGTCAAGATGGTCAAGGGTGAGGCCGAAGACGCGAAAATCGCTGTCCGCAACATCCGCCGCGATGCCAACGAAGGCTTGAAAAAACTGGTCAAGGACAAGATCTGTTCGGAAGACGATGAGCGTCGCACCCAGGATGAAGTGCAAAAGCTCACGGACAAGTTTGTCGTGGAAATTGATAAATTAATAAGCGAAAAAGAAAAAGAAATCATGACCGTATGATTACAGGTATAGTTCTTTTTTCTCATACATTTTTAGCATGGTTTTTATGACGCTTTCGAGTTCCACACAGGGGATTCCCGAGGCCGCTTCGGTACCGCGCCATATCGCCATGATCATGGATGGCAATGGCCGCTGGGCGAACAAGCGCTTCCTCCCCCGCGTGGCCGGTCATGTCAAAGGGGTGGAAACGGTACGCGACGTCATCGAGGCGTGCGTCTCGCGCGGCGTCGAGTACCTGACCCTGTTTGCCTTCAGTTCGGAAAACTGGCGCCGTCCTGCCGATGAGGTGTCCTTCCTGATGAAGCTCTTCGTCAGCGCGCTGGAGCGCGAAGTGGCGAAAATGCACCTCAACGGCATCCGCCTCAGAGTGGTCGGCGACCTGTCGCGTTTCGATGCCAAACTGCAGAAGATGATTGCCGACGCCGAGCGCAAGACCGCCGGCAATACGCGCCTGAACGTCACCATTTGCGCCAACTATGGCGGCCGCTGGGACATCCTGCAGGCGAGCGGCAAGATGGTGGCGGCCAATCCCGGCATCACCGAATTCACCGAAGAGATGCTGGCGCCGCACCTGTCCATGGCTTATGCGCCCGAGCCCGACCTGTTCATCCGCACCGGTGGCGAAGAGCGCATCTCCAACTTCCTCCTGTGGCAGCTGGCTTATTCCGAGCTGTACTTTACCGATACCTTCTGGCCGGACTTTGATGCTGCCGCGCTGGATCTGGCCATCTCTTCCTACCAGCAGCGCGAGCGCCGCTTCGGGCGCACCAGCGCCCAGGTGGTGGGGCACAAGAAAGCTTCCTGATGCTGAGAATCCGTGTCATCACCGCGCTTGCCCTGCTTGCGCTGCTGCTGCTTGTCGTTTATTCAGGCTCCTTCCTGGCGTTTGTCGTCGTCGCAACGCTGTTTCTGGGGGCGGCCATGTGGGAAGCCTTTCGTCTGTTCGCCAACCGCCAGCCTCTGGTGGGCGCGGTGATCTGGACCCTGGCGTTCTGCCTGATCGTCCACTATCAAGGCTATTTTTCCGCGCCGCTGCTGTTTGCCGTCTGCGCGGCGATCTGGCTGTTGCGCTTCGTTCCTGCGCTGAAGTTCGGCTTGCCGCCGCTGCAAGGCGTGCGCAACCGCATGCTGAGCGCCCTGTACTGCATCGCCATCCTCGGGTGTTTCGTGGCGATCCTGCAGCTGTACCAGTATTCGCCGCTTTATCTGCTGTCGGTGATGGCGATCGTCTGGGTGGCCGATATCGGCGCCTACTTCGCCGGCCGCGCATTTGGCAAACGCAAGCTGGCACCGTCGATTTCACCTGGCAAGTCCTGGGAAGGGGCGATCGGCGGCTGGCTCGCGGTGCTGGTGTTGAGCGCCGCCTGTGCGCTCAGTCCGGCGCTGCAGTCGACATTTTCGGCGCGCCTGCACGCCAGTTGGGGCTGGGCCGGCTGGCTGGCCATCATGAGCCTGCTGGTGGCGGCCAGCGTGGTCGGCGACCTGTTCGAGTCGCAGTTGAAGCGGCGCGCCGGCATGAAAGACAGCAGCAATCTCTTGCCGGGCCACGGCGGGGTGCTCGACCGGATCGATGCCCTGATTCCGGTGTTGCCGCTGGCGATGCTTTTCCATTCGCGGTTTTAAGTTTCATTGAGCATGCAATCCATCACCATACTCGGATCGACCGGTTCCATCGGCGTATCCACCCTCGACGTCATCGCGCGTCATCCTGAGCGTTATCGTGTCTTTGCGCTCACCGCCCATTCGCGCGTGCAGGAACTTGCGCAGCAGTGCCGGCAATTTCGTCCCCAGGTCGCGGTTGTCGGCAGCGCCGGCGCGGCCCAGGAGCTGGCGCGGCTGTTGCGCGAACTGGATGTGCCAACCGCAGTCGAGTACGGCCCACAGGCCCTGTGCGCCGTGGCCAGTGCCGCTGGCTGCGATACCGTTATGGCGGCGATTGTCGGCGCCGCCGGCCTGGAGCCTGGCCTTGCAGCCGCGCGCGCAGGCAAGAAGCTGCTGCTGGCGAACAAGGAAGCGCTGGTGATGTCCGGCCAGCTGTTCATGGATGCGGTGGTCGAGCACAACGCCACCTTGCTGCCGATCGATAGCGAACACAATGCGATTTTTCAGTGCCTGCCTTCCGCCTACGGCCGTGCGCCGGCGGCGCATGGCGTTGCGAAGATCGTCCTGACTGCGTCCGGCGGGCCATTCCTGCGGCGTGACGTCGCCACCCTGGATGCGGTGACGCCGGAAGAGGCTGTGGCGCATCCGAACTGGGTCATGGGCCGCAAGATCTCGGTCGATTCGGCCACCATGATGAACAAGGGCCTGGAAGTGATCGAGGCGCATTGGCTGTTCGGCGCATCCGCCGACAGGATCGAGGTGCTGATTCATCCGCAAAGCGTGATTCATTCCATGGTGTCGTATGTCGATGGCTCCATGCTGGCGCAACTGGGCAACCCCGACATGCGCGTACCGATCGCGCATGCGCTGGCCTATCCGGAACGCATCGCATCCGGCGTGGGGCCGGTGGATTTGGCTAAAATAGGCCAGTTGCAGTTTCTGGCGCCGGATTTTCAGCGTTTCCCCTGCCTGAAGCTGGCGTATGATGCGCTGGAAGAGGGCGGTTCGACTGCTGCGATATTGAATGCCGCCAATGAAATTGCAGTACAGGCTTTTCTGGACCGGGAAATCGGTTTCAGGATGATCGACCAACTCATACAAAGGGTGATGGACAAGCTGCCCGGTCGCGCCGTATCCGGTCTGGATGACTTGCTCGACCAGGACCGGGCCGCCCGCCAACTGGCTCGCGCCGCCATCGCATCGTGACATGACACTGCTGCATACCATCATCGCTTTTGTCGTCGTCCTCGGCACCCTGGTCGTGGTGCACGAGCTGGGCCATTACTGGGTGGCGCGCTGGTGTGGCGTCAAGGTCTTGCGCTTTTCGGTGGGCATGGGCAAGGTGCTGTGGTCGCGCCGCATCGGCCCCGACCAGACCGAATGGGCGCTTTCCGCCTTGCCTTTCGGCGGTTACGTCAAAATGCTCGACGCCCGCGAAGCGGATGTGTCGGGCTTGCCGCCGCAAGATCTGGCGCGCGAATTCACCCGGCAAAGCGTATGGAAGCGGATTGCCATCGTCGCTGCCGGGCCGCTGGCGAATTTTCTTCTGGCCATCGCGATTTTCACCGGCCTTTACAGCCATGGCATTCCCGAACCGCTGCCGCTGCTGCGCGCCGTGCCGGCAAAAACGCCGGCTTACGCGGCAGGCTTGCGCGGCGGCGAAGTGATCACCGCCGTCAATGGCGAGCCGGTGCAGATCTGGTCGGATATGCGCTGGCAATTGATACAGCTATCGGTCGAAAAGAAAACTGCCGAGCTGGAAGTGCGCCGTCGCGCTGAAGGCGGCGCGGCATATACGGTCAAGCTGCCGCTGGACAGCATCGCAGCGCAGGATCTGGAGGGCGATTTCCTCGGCAAGCTGGGGCTGGATCTGGCGCGCCCGAAAGCCACATTGGGCAAGGTGGCGGCGGATGGGCCGGCGATGCAGGCGGGCCTGCGCCAGGGCGATGTGATCGTCGCCGTGGATGGCGTGCCGGTCATCGATGGCATGGCGTTGATCGAACTGGTGCGCGCTTCACCAAACAAAGCCTTGCGCGTGCGGGTCTTGCGCGGCCAGCAGGAGCTTGAGCTGGTGGCCACGCCGCTGCTTCGCGAGCAGGGCGGCAAGACATTCGGCCAGCTCAAGGTTGAAATCCCCGGGACGCCGGAAATGGTCACGGCCAGCTCGCCGCCATTGACGGCGCTGGCAAGGGCGACGCAGCGCACCTGGGATTCCAGTGTGTTGACGCTGAAAATGCTTGGTAAAATGCTGATCGGCGAGCTTTCCTGGAAAAACATCTCCGGACCGCTCACGATTGCGGATTATGCCGGACAGACTGCGCGCATTGGCGTCATCAGCTACCTGAGTTTCATTGCCCTCATCAGTATCAGCCTGGGTGTGATGAATTTGCTTCCCATTCCAGTGCTGGACGGCGGTCATTTATTGTATTATTCGCTGGAAGTTTTGACCGGACGACCCTTGTCAGAGCGCGTGGGCGAAATTGCGCAACGCGCAGGCATGGGGCTCCTGATGGCATTGATGGCGGTAGCGGTGTTCAACGACATCGTGCGCCTGATGTCCTGAGCCGGGCCTGTCGGGCTGGCCTTGCGCGTCGCAACACAAGAAAATTGAAAACGAACGATAGCTAATGAAATTACATCCTGCGCGTATCACCCTGCCATCTTTTCCCCGTCGTCTGATCGCTGTCGCCGCTTTTGCCCTGTGTGCCGGGCAGGCGCTGGCGGCTGATCCGTTTGTCGTCAAGGATATTCGCGTCGAGGGCATCCAGCGTACTGAAGCCGGTACGGTGTTCAGTTATTTGCCGGTGCGGGTTGGCGAGACCTTTACCGATGAAAAAGGCGCTGTCGCCATCAAGGCGCTCTATGCGACCGGATTTTTCAAGGATGTGCGCATCGAAGCCGAGGGTAATGTCCTGGTGGTGATGGTCGAGGAACGGCCAGCCATCGCCGGCGTCGATTTTTCCGGCATCAAGGAGTTCGAGAAGGATCAGCTGACCAAGGCGCTGAAGGAAATCGGCCTCGCCGAATCGCGCATCTTCGACCGCGCGATGGTCGATCGCGCCGAGCAGGAGCTCAAGCGCCAATACCTTTCACGCGGCCTGTACGGGGCCAAGATCACCACCACCGTCACGCCGATCGAGCGCAATCGCGTCAACATCAATTTCACGGTGGACGAGGGCGAGGTCGCCCGCATCAAGCAAATCACCTTCGTCGGCAACAAGGTCTACAGCGACAAGGAACTGCGCGGCCTGCTGAACCTGACTACGCCGGGGTGGTTTACCTGGTACACCAAGTCGGACCAGTACACCAAGCAAAAGCTGACTGGTGATGTCGAAAGCCTCAAGTCGCATTACCTGAATAACGGCTATCTCGAGATGCAGGTCGAATCGCAGCAGGTGTCGATTACGCCGGACAAAAAGAATATCTATATCACCATCAACATCAACGAAGGCGAGAAGTTCAATGTCTCCGACGTCAAGCTCGAAGGCGAATTGCTCGGCCGCGAAGCGGAGTTGAAGTCGCTGGTGCAGCTCAAGAAAGGCGACGTCTATTCCGGCGAGAAGCTGGCCGAGAGCGTCAAGAAAATTTCCGAACGCATGGGTACATTCGGCTATGCTTTCGCCAATGTCAATGCCAATCCGGAAGTCGACAGGGAAAAGCGCGAAGTGGCGTTTACCGTGTTTATCGATCCGGGCAAGCGCGTGTACGTGCGGCGCGTTAACGTGGCTGGCAATACCATCACCCGCGACGAGGTGGTGCGTCGCGAGTTCCGCCAGTTCGAAAGCTCCTGGTATGACGGCGACAAGATCAAGAATTCGCGCAGCCGTGTCGACCGCCTGGGCTATTTCAATGAAGTCAATGTCGAGACGCCCGAGGTACCGGGCACGACGGACCAGGTCGATGTGAATGTCGCCGTGGTGGAGAAGCCCACCGGCACGCTGTCGCTGGGCGCCGGCTTTTCCAGTAGTGAAAAGGTCACGCTGTCGGCCTCGATCCATCAGGCCAACGCCTTCGGCAGCGGCAAGACGATTGGCGTTGACGTCAATACCAGCAAGTACAACCGCACCATCGCATTGACGCACGTCGATCCCTACGTGACCGACGATGGCATCAGCCGCAGCCTCCAGGTGTTTTACCGGACCAGTCGTCCGCCACTGGTCAATACCGGCGAATACAAGATCGTTACCGCGGGCGGCAGCGTCAACTACGGTGTGCCGTTTACCGATCTGGATACGGTGTTCTTCGGCCTCGGTATCGAGCACACCAAGGTGGAGACATATTTTGATGTGCCCGGCATCAACGATAGTCCCCAGGTTTACCGTGATTATGTCGCTGCATTCGGCAAGCAGGCCGCATGCCCGTCCAACGTGCATACCACGCCGGCAGCCAACTGTACCAACAGTGCCACCACGGTAAGTTTCCCATTGACGGCGGCATGGCAGCGTGACAGTCGTGACAGTGTGCTGACGCCGACCATCGGTCAGTATCAACGCGCAAATTTTGAAGTGGCGGCGTTTGGCGACCAGCGCTATTACCGCGGTGTCTACCAGTATCAGCATTTTCTCCCGCTTTTCAAGGCGTTGACGCTGGCTTTCAATGGCGAAGCGGATTACGGTGCCGGCCTCGGCGGCAAGCCGTATCCTGTTTTCAAGAACTTTTATGCCGGTGGCATCGGCTCCGTGCGTGGTTACGAAGGATCCTCCCTGGGGCCGCGTTCAGCGCCGACCTCCTTCAATGCGCAAGGCGATGCATTGGGTGGCTCCAAGCGCCTGATCGCCAATATGGAATTGCAAGTGCCGTTCTCCGGTCGTGACCGTAGCTTGCGCTGGTTCACTTTCGTTGACGCCGGCAACGTTTTTGCGGAAAACGCGAAAATCAAGACCGGCGATTTGCGCTATTCCGGTGGTGTCGGCATCAGCTGGATTTCGCCGATCGGCCCCTTGAAGATCAGCTATGGCAAGCCCCTCAACGCCAAGCCAGGCGACCTGAAGCAGAATTTCCAGTTCCAGCTGGGCACCGGCTTCTAAGGGCTTAGTGGCATAATCATTGTTTTATTAAGTCGTATTTTGGATTCGGAGAAACACCTTGATGTCGAACGTTTATACAAGCAAATGGATTAAATGCGCAGCCTTGGTGGCAGCTTGCCTCATGCCGTTGGCGAGCGCACAGGCGCAGGATGCCAAAATCGGCTTTGTCAGCACGGAGCGTATTTTCCGCGAGGCGGTGCCTGCCAAGGCCGCGCAAACCAAGATCGAGCAGGAGTTTTCCAAGCGCGACCGCGAATTGCAGGATATGGCTGCCCGCCTGAAGTCGATGGCCGAGCGCCTCGACAAGGATGCCGCCGTTCTGTCCGAAACCGACCGCATGCGGCGCCAGCGCGAGCTGACTGACCTGGACAAGGATGTCCAGCGCAAGCAGCGCGAGTTCCGCGAAGACTTGAACCAGCGCCGTAACGAAGAACTGGCATTGGTGCTGGAGCGTACCAACAAGGTCATCAAGCAGATTGCCGAAGCCGAGCGCTACGATATCGTGTTCCAGGAAGCGGTCTATGCCAGCCCGCGCATCGATATCACCGACAAGGTCTTAAAAGCGCTGAACAAGTAAGCATTTCATTCCATAACGGGAAAGAACGGCCGTGCGCCGCTCTTTCCCATCATTTTTTTGAGGGTCTGCGATGAGTACCCGGCTGAAGGATCTGGTCGAACGACTGGGAGGCCAGTTGATCGGCGATGAGACGATCGCTGTCGTCGGCATTGCGCCGCTGAGCGATGCCGGCGCATCGCACATTACCTTTCTTTCCAATCCCAAGCTGCGCCGGCAGGCTGCGCAAACCGCGGCAGCAGCCCTGATTCTGTCGCGTGCCGACCATGCGGAGATTGGCGCCGATTATTCCGGCGCGCGCATCGTTACCGACAATCCGTACGCCTATTTTGCCCGGGCAGCGCAATATTTCGCCAGCCTGCAGGCGATTCCGGCGCCGCTCGGCATCCATCCGAGCGCGGTGGTGGATGCGGCTGCGCGCGTGGCGCCGGGCGCCAGCATCGGCCCGCTGGTGGTGATCGAGGCCGGCGCGGAAATCGGCGCCGGCGCGGTGATCGATGCCGGTTGTTTCATTGGCCGTGGCGCCCGGATCGGCGCGGATACCCATTTCCATGCCCGCGTGACGTTTCATGCCGGTTGCGCAATCGGCGCGCGCGGCATCCTGCATTCGGGCGCGGTGATCGGCGCTGATGGATTTGGCTTTGCCAACGAGGGCGGCGCCTGGGTCAAGATACCGCAGACCGGGCGGGTGCGCATCGGCGACGACGTGGAAATCGGCGCCAATACCACGATCGATCGTGGCGCCCTGGCCGATACCGTGATCGGCAATGGCGTCAAGCTCGACAACCAGATCCAGATCGGCCACAACTGCGAAATCGGCGACCATACCGCCATGGCGGGGTGTGTCGGCGTTGCCGGCAGCGCGAAAATCGGCAAATATTGCACTTTCGGCGGCGCTGCCATGATCCTCGGCCACCTCACCATCGCCGACCGCGTGCATATTTCGTCGGGCAGCCTGGTGTCGCGCTCGATCCAGGAACCGGGCAATTACACCGGCATCTATCCGCTGGCGAAAAACGCAGACTGGGAAAAATCCGCGGTCATCGTGCGCAATTTGCCGGCGATGCGTGAGAAAATCCGGGAACTTGAAAAAACCATCAAATCATTATCAGAAGAGTCAGAATGAACGCCCCTGCAAGCAAAACCCTCGACATCGTCCAGATCAAGGAATACCTGCCGCATCGCTATCCGCTGTTGCTGGTGGACCGCGTGCTCGACTGGGAAGCCGGCAAAACGATTACGGCCATCAAGAACGTGACGGCCAACGAAGAGTTTTTCAATGGCCATTTTCCGAACAAGCCGGTGATGCCGGGCGTTTTGATGATCGAGGCGATGGCGCAGACCGCTGCCTTGCTGTCGTTCCTGACGATGGGCCTCAAGCCGGATGAAAACAGTGTGGTGTACTTCCTCGGCATCGACGGCGCCCGCTTCAAGCGCCCGGTCGGCCCTGGCGACCAGTTGAAGATGGAAGTGGAGATCCTGCGTCATGCGCGCGGCATCTGGAAATACAAGGCGGTCGGGTCGGTTGACGGCCAGGTTGCCCTGGAAGCGGATCTGATGTGCACCATGCGCAATGCCGCCGATGCGAGTCAGCCGGCTGGCCAGTAGTCATGAGCAAGATCCATTCGACAGCGATCGTCGATCCGCAGGCACAACTGGACGAGACGGTCGAGGTCGGCGCCTATGCGGTGATCGGCCCGCACGTGAAGATCGGCGCACGCACCAGGGTTGGCCCGCATGTGGTGATCGAGGGCCATACCACGATCGGTTGCGACAACCAGTTTTACCAGTTCGGCTCGATCGGTGCGGCGCCGCAGGACAAGAAGTATGCCGGCGAGCCGACCCTGCTGGAGATCGGCGACCGCAACACGATCCGCGAATTCTGCACCCTGAATCTCGGCACCGTGCAGGATGCCGGTGCGACCCGCATCGGCAACGATAACTGGATCATGGCCTATGTGCATGTCGCCCATGACTGCCAGCTTGCCAACAACATCATCCTCGCCAACAATGCCACGCTGGCAGGCCACGTGCACCTGGGCGACTGGGTGTTCCTTGGCGGCTTCACCACCGTGCATCAGTTTTGCCATATCGGCGCGCATGCGATGACCGCGTTCACGGCGGCGGTAAGCCAGGACGTGCCGCCTTTCGTCACCGCCGCCGGCAACCGTGCGGTGCCGGCCGGGATCAATTCGGAAGGCCTGAAGCGGCGCGGCTTTACACCTGAGCAGATCGCCGCCATCAAGCGCGCCTACAAGCTCATCTATCGTGCCGGGCTGTCGCTGGACGACGCCAAAGCCGCACTGCTGCTGGAGGAGGGAAAGTCGCCTGATGCAGCTCAGCACATCCGCCTCTTGCGCGAATTTCTTGAAAACAATACCCGTGGCATCATCCGCTAGGCTGGCGCTGGCCATGGTCGCCGGCGAGACTTCCGGCGACTTGCTGGCCGGACGCCTGCTGTCGGGCTTGCGGCCGGCGCTGCCGGATGCCTACATCCACGGCATCGGCGGCAAGAACATGATGCAGCACGGCTTCATTTCCGACTGGCCGATGGAAAAGCTGGCGGTGCGCGGCCTGTTCGAGGTGCTGGCGCATTACCGTGAAATCAAGGGCATACAGAATGCCTTGCGCGACCGCCTGCTGGCGGAGCGGCCGGCGGTCTTCATCGGCGTTGACGCGCCCGATTTCAATCTCGGCCTGGAGGCGCAGCTGAAAGATGCCGGCATTCCTACCGTGCATTTCATCGGCCCCTCAATCTGGGCCTGGCGCGGCGGCCGCATCAAGAAGATCGCGCGGGCGGTGTCGCATATGCTGGTGGTGTTCCCTTTTGAGGAGGGAATCTATCGCCAGGCCGGCATCCCCGCGACCTATGTCGGCCATCCGATGGCGGAAGTGATCCCGCTGGTGCCGGATGTGGCGGCTGCGCGTACCGCGCTCGGGCTGGGCGGCACTGCGCCGGTGGTGGCGATCCTGCCGGGCAGTCGCATGTCCGAGCTCAAATACAATAGCGCCGCTTTCATCGGCGCCGCCAGGCTGCTGCTGCAGCGCGAGCCGGGCATGCGCATCGTGGTGCCGATGGCGGGCGAGAAACAGCGCGATTATTTCAAGCACCTGCTCACCGAGGCTGGCTTGCAGGATGTGCCGCTGACGGTCACGCAAGGACAGTCGCACACGGCGATTGCCGTTGCCGACGCGGTGCTGGTCGCTTCCGGCACGGCGACACTGGAAGTAGCCTTGTTCAAAAAGCCAATGGTGATCGGCTACAAAATGATGCGTGCTTCCTGGCAGGTCATGCGCCACATGGGTTACCAGCCCTGGATCGGCTTGCCGAATATCCTGGCGCGGGAATTCCTGGTGCCCGAGCTGTTGCAGGATGCCGCTACGCCACAGGCGTTGGCCGATGCCGTGTGGCAGCAGCTCGATGACGCCGGCCACCGCGCCGTCCTGCAGCAGCGTTTCACCGACATGCACCATGCCTTGCTGCGCAATACCGCGCACGAAAGCGCGCAGGTGGTGCTGGACCTGATTGGTGCCCGCTCATGAAGGAAAGAAAAATGCAAGGCGAATCCGTCAGCCTGTCGCTGTTCGACTATGCCGGCGAACTGGTTTGCGGCGTCGACGAGGCCGGCCGCGGACCACTGGCCGGTCCGGTGTTTGCGGCAGCCGTCATTCTCGATCCGCAACGGCCTGTCGCGGGTTTGCGCGATTCCAAGAAATTGAGCGAGGCGAAGCGCGATGCGCTGGCCATCGAGATCAAGGCATGCGCATTGTCCTGGGCGATTGCGCAATGCTCGGAGGCGGAGATCGATGCGCTCAATATCCTGCAAGCGACCATGCTGGCGATGCGGCGCGCGGTGGAAGGCTTGCAGCTGCAGCCGACGCTGGCTCTGATCGACGGCAACCGTTGCCCGGTCATGTCCGTGCGCTCAGAGGCAATCGTCAAGGGCGATGACAAGGTGCCGGCGATCTCGGCCGCATCGATCCTTGCCAAAACCGCGCGCGATGCCGCGCTGGCGCAATTGCATCTGCAATATCCGCAGTATGCCTTCGACCAGCACAAGGGTTACCCGACCGCACTGCACCTGGAGCGCCTGCGCCTGCACGGCGTGTCGCCCGTGCACCGCAAGACTTATGCGCCGGTGCGCGCCTTGCTTGGGCAGGAGGGGACATGAAAGAGATCAGTTCGCGCGACAATCCGCTTTACAAGGAATTGAAGCAGCTGGCGACCAGCTCACAGGCGCGCCGCAAGGCCCAGCGCACCCTGCTCGACGGCGTGCATCTGTGCGAGGCATATCTGCAGCTGGCCGGCGCGCCGTTGATGTGTGTCGCCAGTGCGTCGGCGTGCAGCCTGGCAGAAGCTGCGGCGATCCTGGCGCAGTGCGAATCGCGCCGGGTGTCTTGCATCGTATTGCCGGATGCCTTGTACCACGCGCTCAGTCAGGTAGAGCAGGGCGTCGGCATCCTGTTCGTGATTTCGACGCCGCAAACGGCTGCGCCGGCGCAGCTGACGCAATCGGCGGTATTGCTCGACCGCCTGCAAGACCCGGGCAACCTCGGTTCCATCCTGCGCAGCGCAGCGGCGGCCGGCATCCGGCAAGTCTATTGCAGTCCCGGCACGGTGTTCGCTTGGTCGCCTAAAGTTTTGCGAGCCGGCATGGGCGCACATTTTTTGCTGGAAATTGTCGAGAATGCCGACCTTGCAGCCCTGCTGCAGGGGGCGACCGTGCCGGTGCTGGCCACCAGTTCGCATGCGGCGCAAACGGTATACGACCGCGACTTGTCGCAACCTGTCGCCTGGCTGTTCGGCCATGAAGGGCAGGGCGTGGCGGAAGAGTTGCTGGCGCAGGCCACGCACCAGGTAGGGATTCCGCACCTGGGAGCGGTCGAATCGTTGAACGTGGCGGCCAGCGCCGCCGTGTGTTTCTTCGAGCAGGTGCGGCAGACGATCCGCGCCCGAGGTGCTTGAATTCGGCCCTGGTCAGCCTCAGTAGGCCTGCTTGTCGGGGCGGATTTCCTGCAAGACCATGGTGGCGATTTCCTCGATCGATTTGGCGGTGGAGGACATCCAGCGTATGCCTTCCTTTTGCATCATTTTTTCCGCTTCATTGACTTCATAACGGCAATTCTCCAGCGATGCATACTTGCTGCCGGGGCGGCGTTCATTGCGCACTTCCGACAGACGGTCGGGGGCGATCGACAAGCCAAAGATCTTGGCCTTGTGCGGCATGAGTTCGGGCGGCAGCTTGCCGCGTTCGAAATCATCGGGAATCAGCGGGTAATTCGCCGCCTTGACACCGTATTGCATCGCCAGATACAGGCTGGTCGGGGTCTTGCCGGAGCGGGAAACGCCGACCAGGATGATGTCGGCGGCCAGCAGGTTCAGGTTGGATTGGCCGTCGTCGTGCGCCAGCGAGAAATTGATGGCATCGATGCGGCTGTTGTATTCGACCGAGTCGGCAATGTTGTGGCTGCGGCCGATGGTATGGCTGGCCTTGACGCCCAATTCCTGCTCCAGCGGCGCGACAAAGGTCTGGATCAAATCCATCTGCATGCCTGGCGCCGTGCGCACCACGGCCGCCAGTTCCGGCTTGACCAGGGTGGAAAAGACGATGGGCCGCTTGCCGTCGATGGCAAAGGCATTCTTGATCTTTTGTACAGCTTCGTGCGCCTTGTCGAGGGAGTCGACGAAAGGCAGGCGAACCTGCCTGAAACGCAGGTTGAACTGTGTCAGGACCGAATGTCCAAAGGCTTCTGCAGTAATACCTGTGCCATCGGAAATGTAAAACGCCGTACGGTCGGCTTGCGGAGCAGGAGCAATCGAAGAATCAGGCATGGGCGCTCAGAGTAAGGAGTGAATGGCGTGGGCACTTTTTCGGGCAATTAAAATGCCCGAAAAAAACGTCATTGTATAAAGCAAAATCAGATTGCGCACTGTAAAATGCGCATAACGGTTTTATCGGCAGTTCCGCCCCGCGCGCAAGAATAGCAAAAACAACCAGTGCGGGATTGCCTGCGTGAAGATTTCTTATCATCAAACTAGAGGTTGTTATGTCTAATGTTGTATCTACGGGAGCTGCCCACGCTTTAGCCCAGGAAGGAACGTATGTTGCGTCCTTTGAGCATTTGCGCATGACCGATGTCGAATCGGTCGGCGGCAAGAATGCCTCCCTGGGGGAAATGATCAGCCAGCTGGCTGGCGCCGGCGTGCGCGTGCCAGGCGGATTTGCCACGACTGCGCTGGCCTTCCGCGATTTCCTCAACCATGCGCCCAATGGCGGCAAAACCCTGGCCGCGCGCATCGCCGACCGCCTGGAGACGCTGGATGTGGATGACGTGCGCGCGCTGGCCCAGGCCGGCGCGGAAATCCGCCAATGGATCGTTGAAACGCCATTTCAGCCGCGCTTGCAGCAAGAAATTACCGAGTATTATCAAAAGCTTGTCGCAGACTCTTCGAGTGAAATGTCATTTGCGGTGCGTTCTTCCGCCACGGCTGAAGACTTGCCTGACGCTTCCTTTGCGGGGCAACAGGAAACCTTCCTGAACGTCGTCGGCATCGATAACGTGCTGGAAGCAATGAAGCATGTGTTTGCCTCGTTGTACAACGACCGCGCGATTTCCTACCGCGTGCACAAGGGCTTTACCCACGCTGAAGTGGCGCTGTCGGCAGGCGTGCAGCGCATGGTGCGTTCCGACGTCGGCGCCGCCGGCGTGATGTTTACCATCGATACCGAATCCGGCTTCGAGGATGTGGTCTTCATTACTTCCAGCTATGGCCTGGGCGAAACGGTGGTGCAGGGCGCAGTCAACCCGGACGAGTTTTACGTCCACAAGCCGATGCTGGCCGAAGGCAAGCTGCCCATCATCCGCCGCAATATCGGCTCCAAGCTGATCAAGATGGAATTTACCGGCGAAGCCAAGGCTGGCCGCTCCGTTCGCACCATCGACGTGCCGATCGAGTTGCGCAACCGTTATTCACTGAATGACGTCGAAATCGTCGAGCTGGCGAAATACGCCGTGATCATCGAGAAGCATTACGGCCGCCCGATGGATATCGAGTGGGGCAAGGATGGCCGCGACGGCAAGCTCTACATCCTGCAGGCGCGTCCGGAAACCGTCAAATCGCAAGTCAAGGCGACCGATGTGCAGCAGCGCTTCAAGCTCAAGGGCAGCGGCACTGTGCTGGCTTCCGGCCGCGCCATCGGCCAGAAGATCGGCGCCGGTCCCGTGCGCGTGATCCGCGATCCGTCCGAAATGGAACGCGTGCAGCCGGGCGACGTGCTGGTGGCCGACATGACCGATCCGAACTGGGAGCCGGTGATGAAGCGTGCCTCGGCAATCGTCACCAACCGTGGCGGCCGTACCTGCCACGCGGCGATCATCGCACGCGAACTGGGCGTGCCGGCGGTGGTCGGCTGCGGCCATGCCACCGATAGCCTCAAGGATGGCACCCTGGTGACCGTTTCCTGCGCCGAAGGCGACGAAGGCAAGATTTATGATGGCTTGCTGGAAACCGAGATCAGCGAGATCATGCGCGGCGATTTGCCTGAAGTGCCAGTCAAGATCATGATGAACGTCGGTAATCCGCAGCTGGCGTTCGATTTCCAGTCCACTCCGAACAGTGGCGTCGGCCTGGCACGCCTGGAATTCATCATCAACAACAATATCGGTGTGCATCCGAAGGCGATCCTGGAATACCCGAACATCGATCCGGACCTGAAAAAGGCCGTCGAATCGGTGGCGCGCGGCCATGCTTCGCCGAAAGCGTTCTACGTCGACAAGCTGGCGGAAGGGATTGCCACCATCGGTGCGGCGTTCTGGCCGAAGCCGGTGATCGTGCGCCTGTCCGACTTCAAGTCGAACGAGTACAAGAAGCTGATCGGCGGCTCGCGCTACGAGCCGGACGAGGAAAACCCGATGCTGGGCTTCCGCGGCGCGGCGCGTTACCTTGCCGCGGATTTCGCCGAATCCTTCGCCATGGAATGCCAGGCCATGAAGCGCGTGCGCAACGACATGGGCTTGACCAACGTCGAGATCATGGTGCCGTTCGTGCGTACCGTGGGGCAGGCGGAAAAAGTGGTGGCCCTGCTGGCCAAGAATGGCCTCAAGCGCGGTGAAAATGGTTTGCGCCTGATCATGATGTGCGAAGTGCCTTCCAACGCCATCCTGGCCGAGCAGTTCCTCGAGCATTTCGATGGCTTCTCGATCGGTTCCAACGACCTGACCCAGCTGACCCTGGGCCTGGACCGCGATTCCGGCATGGAGTTGCTGGCAGCGGACTTCGATGAGCGCGATCCGGCCGTGCTGGCCCTGGTATCGAAGGCGATCGCTGCCTGCCGCGCGCAAGGCAAGTACATCGGTATCTGCGGCCAGGGTCCTTCGGATCATCCGGATTTTGCCGAATGGCTGATGAAGGAGGGGATTTCCTCGATTTCCCTCAACCCCGACTCGGTGATCGATACCTGGCAAAATCTGGCCAAGGCCAGGTAAGCAAGCAGGGAAGGGGCGCGGGCCCGCAGGTTCGCGTCTTCCCTTGTTTCGTTGTATTCAGGGGACATCTCTGTGAGAAAGACTTTGAGTGCCCCGGAATTTCCGCTAGACTGGTTTCGGTGCTTACACAGCATAAAAAGTTGAAATAAATAGTACCAGCCAGTGCTTCAACCCCCGCTACCAATTTGGTCCGGGGGTTTTGTTTTTCGTGCATACTGCTGACAAGATCGCAAGGAGGGGGAATGGCAGACTGGGTAATGTGGCTCATTTGGGCCGGCGGACTGGTGGTTGTGGAGTTATTCACCGGTACTTTCTATTTGCTGATGCTGGCCCTCGGGCTGGCCGCAGGGGCGCTGGCTGCGCTTGCCGGGGCTGCCATGTGGCTGCAATTGCTGGTGGCAGCCCTGGTGGGGGTAATCGCCACGCTGACCTTGCGGCGCAGCAGGTTCGGCAAGTCAGGCAAAGTTGACGCTGCTCACGATCCGAATGTGAATCTCGATATCGGCCAGCAAGTTTCCATATCCAAATGGAGCGAACATCCCGGTGGCGGTCAGCCGACTGCACGCGTCACGTATCGCGGCGCCATGTGGGATGTCGAACTGGCGCCAGGGAGTGCGGTGCGTGCTGGCGCATTTACGATAAGAGAAATGCGCGGCAGCCGCCTGATCGTCAGCGGCGATGGCGTGGATGTGTTCTCCGGCAGTTCATCCGATAACAACTAGGGAGGTAAGATGGATTTCAGTTTTGGCAGTGTCTCGCTGGTCATTTTCATCCTGGCGATCGTTTTTGTCTTCAAGACCATCCAGGTGGTTCCGCAGCAGCATGCCTGGGTGGTCGAGCGCCTTGGCAAGTATTACGCCACGCTGGGGCCGGGTTTGAATATCGTCGTGCCGTTCATCGACCGCATCGGCTACAAGCACATACTGAAGGAAATTCCGCTGGATGTGCCGCCGCAGGTGTGTATTACCAAGGACAATACCCAGTTGCAGGTGGACGGCATTCTGTATTTCCAGGTGACCGATCCCAAGCTGGCTTCCTATGGTTCATCCAACTACGTTGCCGCCATTACGCAGTTGGCGCAGACCACCTTGCGCTCGGTGATCGGCCGCATGGAACTGGACAAGACCTTCGAGGAGCGCGATCACATCAACACGGCAGTGGTCTCCGCCATCGACGATTCCGCCGCCAACTGGGGCGTCAAGGTGTTGCGTTACGAGATCAAGGACCTGACTCCGCCCAAGGAAATCCTCCATGCCATGCAGGCGCAGATCACCGCCGAGCGCGAAAAGCGCGCCTTGATCGCCGCATCCGAAGGCCGCAAGCAGGAGCAGATCAATATCGCCACCGGCGAACGGGAAGCCGCGATCGCCAGGTCGGAGGGTGAAAAGCAGGCATCGATCAACCGTGCGCAGGGGCAGGCGTCAGCCATCCTGTCGATTGCCGAAGCCAGCGCCGAAGCCATCCGCAAGACCGCCTCGGCGATACAGGAGCCGGGCGGGTCGGACGCCGTCAATTTGAAGGTGGCGGAACAGTATGTGAATGCATTCGGTCAACTGGCGCGCACCAACAATACGCTGATCGTTCCCGCCAACCTGGGCGACATGAGCAGCCTGATTGCGACAGCAATGCAGGTGATCAAGACCCAGCCGAAGTAAGGATTCCCGGCGCGATTAACGGCGGTGCTGCTTCATGACCGCCTGTATTTCGCGCTGCGAGTCGCGCTGTTTCTCGGTTTCACGCTTGTCGTGCTGTTTCTTGCCCTTGGCCAGGCCGATTTCGCATTTGACGCGGCCTTTGATGTAATGCAGGTTGAGCGGCACCAGGGTGTAGCCGGAGCGTTCGACCTTGCCGATCAGTTTGTCGATTTCCTTGGCGTGCAGGAGCAGCTTGCGGGTACGTACCGCCTCGGGTGAAATGTGGGTGGAGGCGGCGGCAAGCGGGCTGATGTGGGCGCCGAACAGAAAGACTTCGCCGTTGCGCACGATGACGTAGGCTTCCTTTAATTGCACGCGGCCGGCGCGGATCGCCTTGACTTCCCAACCTTGTAATACAATGCCCGCCTCGAAGCGCTCCTCGATGAAGTAATCGAAAAAGGCTTTTTTATTGTCAACAATGGTCATGTGGGTGGCAAGCTGGTGCTAGTGTAGGAAAACATGAAACGGCGATTTTATCAAACGGTGCATAGTCAATGGCAGTAGTGCATAAATCCGTCCTGTTGCCATTTAGCGCAGAACAAATGTTCGCGCTGGTGAATGGCATCGAAGAATATCCGAAATTCCTCCCTTGGTGTGGCGGCACCGAGATTTTGCGGCGGGAGGAAAACAAAGTGGTGGCAAGCATTACCATCAATTACCACGGGGTAAAGCATTCCTTCACCACCGAGAATGTCAACCTGCCGTCAACCAATATCAGGATGGCGCTGGTTGAGGGGCCGTTCCGTCATCTCGACGGCAACTGGATTTTCAAGCCGCTGCGCGCCGATGCCTGCAAGGTGGAACTCGAACTGCATTATGAATTTGCCAGCAAGTTGCTCGACAAGGTCATCGGCCCGGTGTTTCATATCATTGCCAACAACATGGTAGAAGCCTTTTGCCAGCGCGCCGAGGCGGTGTATGTCTGATCGCGCCCAGATGCTGCGGGTGCAGGTCTGTTATGCGCGGCCGGACACTGTCTTTCTCGAAGAACTGGACGTCGCACCCGGCGTCACGCTGGAGCAGGCGATCCGCGCCAGCGGGGTGTTGACGCGTGCGCCGGAAATCGACCTGACGGTTTGCACGGTCGGCATTTACGGCAAGGTCAAGCCGCTCGATACGCCACTGTGGGCATCCGACCGTGTCGAGATCTACCGGCCGTTGCAGGCCGATCCGATGGAGGCGCGGCGTCGGCGTGTCGCCAAAAAGGGAAAATCCCGCTGAGAGCGGGATTTTTTATCGGGCGAATTTCAGATTATTTGCAATCGGCGAGGATGCGGTTGGTTTCCTGCATTTCCCGGTTGCGCTGTTCGTCGCTGAGGAATGTCCGTTCGCCATTCTTGTCGGTGCTGGCGATGCGCTGGCCGGAAGCCAGCGCGCTCTGGTAGTTGCGACTATTTTCGCAATTTTTGGCCTTGTTGCGGGCGCTCTGCGCTTCGTCGGCCGCTTTCTTGTCCTTGTCTGCCTGCGCGGCGCGGCGCTTGATGAAATCGGCATTCTTTTCCGCGGTGGTCAGCGGCGCTTTGGGCTCGGCAGCGTCAGCGACGGCTGCCGCATCGGCGCTGGTTGCCGTGGAGGCGGCAGGGGCGGACCTGCCGCCCGGCTGTTTCAGGATTCTGCTCTTGGGCACCGAGTTTGGCGGCGGCATATCGGAAAATTGTTTGACGCCTTTTTCGTCGGTCCAGACATACTGGGCCCAGGCGGCAGAGGCGAAAGCGAGCAGGGCAAGGCTGGCGGCAAGCTTTTTGACCGGGATGAATTGCATGGAATGTCCTTTATTAAGCGATTTCCCGATTTCGCCATGCTTTGACTGCGATGTCAATCTGTCGCGCTGGCATTCCATCGGGAATCCGTGCGATAAAACGACGTATTTGATATGTTTTCTGTATAATGCGACTTTGCGCCTATAGGAAATGCTATGCGTCTACTTCAAAAAGCACTCACCTTCGATGATGTGCTGCTCGTCCCGGCATATTCGGACATTCTGCCGAAAAATACCTCCCTCGCTACGCCCCTGACCCGCAACATCACGCTGAACATCCCGCTGCTGTCGGCGGCGATGGATACCGTGACCGAGGCGCGTCTGGCCATCGCCATGGCGCAGGAAGGCGGCATCGGCATCATCCACAAGAACATGACCGCCCGCGAGCAGGCTCGTGAAGTCCTGAAGGTCAAGCGTTTCGAGTCGGGCGTGGTACGCGATCCGATCACGATCCCGCCCCACATGAAGATCCGCGACGTGATGGCATTGTCAGAGCAGCACGGCATCAGCGGCTTTCCTGTCGTGGAAGGCAAGACTGTGGTCGGCATCATCACCAACCGCGATTTGCGTTTCGAGGAAGAGCTGGATGCCGAGGCGCATGCCAAGATGACGCCGCGCGAAAAGCTGGTGTATGTGAAGGAAGGTGAAGACCTCGCCGAAGCCAAGCGCCTGATGAACAAGCACCGCCTGGAGCGCGTGCTGGTCATCGATGATGCCTACGAATTGCGCGGCCTGATCACGGTCAAGGATATCCAGAAGGCGACCGAGCATCCTTTCGCCTCCAAGGATCAGCACGGAAAATTGCGTGTGGGCGCGGCGGTCGGCGTCGGCGCCGATAACGAGGAACGCATCGATTTGCTGGTCAAGGCCGGCGTGGATGTGCTGATCGTCGATACCGCGCACGGCCATTCGAAGGGCGTGCTGGATCGCGTCAAATGGATCAAGACCCACTATCCGCAAGTCGATGTCATCGGCGGCAATATCGCTACGGCCGAAGCTGCACGCGCGCTGCTCGAGCATGGCGCCGACGGCGTCAAGGTCGGTATCGGCCCTGGCTCGATCTGCACCACCCGTATCGTCGCCGGCGTCGGCGTGCCGCAGATTTCCGCGATTTCGAACGTTGCCGGCGCCTTGAAGGGCACCGGTGTGCCATGTATCGCCGATGGCGGCATCCGCTTTTCGGGCGACATCGCCAAGGCGTTGGCGGCAGGCGCATCATGCGTCATGATGGGCAGCATGTTCGCCGGCACCGAAGAAGCGCCGGGCGAAGTGATCCTGTTCCAGGGGCGCAGCTACAAGTCTTACCGTGGCATGGGCAGTCTCGGGGCGATGTCGGAAGGTTCTGCCGACCGCTACTTCCAGGATTCGTCCAAGAATACCGACAAGTACGTGCCGGAAGGTATTGAAGGCCGCGTGCCCTACAAGGGCAGCGTGCTGGCCATCCTGTACCAGTTGACAGGCGGTATCCGTTCATCCATGGGCTACTGCGGTTGCGCCACGATCGATCAGCTGCGCGAGAAGGCCGAGTTCGTCGAGATTACCTCGGCGGGCATGCGCGAGTCGCATGTGCACGACGTGCAGATCACCAAGGAAGCGCCAAACTACCGGGCTGAATGAACGCGGTTCGCGTTCCGTCCGCACCAGGCTGACATTGCGTGATCCAGGCCATGCCTGCTCACGCCTGATACCTTTTTCATTTTTGATTTCCCGGAAGACGTGCCTTTTATGCATTCGAAAATCCTTATCCTTGATTTCGGTTCCCAGGTGACCCAGCTGATCGCGCGCCGCGTGCGTGATGCGGGCGTGTTTTCCGAGGTTTTTCCCTATGATATCGGCGACGATTTCATCCGCAGCTATGGCGCTGCCGGCATCATCCTGTCGGGCGGGCCGAATTCGGTGATCGAGGGCGACACCCCAAGGGCGCCGCAGGCCGTATTCGAGGCTGGGGTGCCGGTGCTGGGCATTTGCTATGGCATGCAGACCATGGCGGCGCAACTCGGCGGCAAGGTGGAAAACGGCAAGGTGCGCGAATTCGGTTACGCCGAAGTGCGCGCGCGCGGCCACACGGCACTCTTTAATGGCATCAATGACTTCGTCACCGACGAAGGCCACGGCATGCTGAAAGTCTGGATGAGCCATGGCGACAAGGTGATCGACATGCCGCCGGGCTTCAAGCTGATGGCGTCCACCGACAATTGTCCGATCGCCGGCATGGCCGATGAAGACCGCAAGTTCTACGCGGTGCAGTTTCACCCGGAAGTCACGCATACCGTGCAGGGAGAGGCGATTCTTGGCCGCTTCGTGCATGAGATCTGCGGCTGCAAGGCGGACTGGAACATGCCCGACTATATCGCCGAGGCCGTGGCGGCCATTCGCGCCCAGGTCGGCAGCGATGAAGTGATCCTCGGCCTGTCCGGCGGCGTCGACAGTAGCGTGGCGGCGGCCCTGATCCACCGCGCCATCGGCGACCAGTTGACCTGCGTGTTCGTCGACCATGGCTTGCTGCGCCTGGACGAAGGCAAGATGGTGATGGACATGTTCGGCAAGAACCTCGGCGTGAAAGTCTTGCACATCGATGCCACCGCCCAGTTCATGGGGCACCTGGCCGGCGTGACCGACCCGGAAGCCAAGCGCAAGATCATCGGCCGCGAATTCGTCGAAGTGTTCCAGGTCGAGGCCGGCAAGCTGAAGAATGCCAAATGGCTGGCGCAGGGCACCATCTATCCGGACGTGATCGAAAGCGCCGGCAAGGGCAAGAAGGGCCATACCATCAAGAGCCACCACAATGTCGGCGGCTTGCCCGAGACTCTCAATCTGAAGCTGCTGGAACCCTTGCGCGAACTGTTCAAGGACGAGGTGCGCAAGCTGGGCGTGGCGCTCGGCCTGCCGCACGAAATGGTGTACCGCCATCCGTTCCCGGGCCCGGGCCTGGGCGTGCGCATCCTCGGGGAGGTGAAGAAGGATTACGCCGACCTGTTGCGCCGCGCCGATGCGATTTTCATCGAGGAATTGCGCAAGACCGTCGATGATGACGGCAAGTCCTGGTACGACAAGACCAGCCAGGCCTTTGCCGTATTCCTGCCGGTGAAGTCGGTCGGCGTCATGGGCGACGGCCGCACCTATGAGTACGTGGTAGCGCTGCGCGCCGTGCAGACGCAGGATTTCATGACGGCGCACTGGGCGCACCTGCCACATGACTTGCTGGGGCGGGTATCGAACCGCATCATCAATGAAGTGCGCGGGCTGAACCGGGTGGTGTATGACATCTCGGGCAAGCCGCCGGCAACAATTGAGTGGGAGTGATGTTGCCTGTAGGGAATTAATGCCTTCTATTGGAAAAGCTCGCTTCGGCGAGCTTTTTTTATGAGCTTGCTGATGCGAACACCGTTGCTCATGTCTATCTCCCGTAGTAACTATTCAGCCAGGGAATTGCCCCCTGGCTGTTTGCTTTTTTACCTGCAGCGCGATCAGCCGAGTTCCTTGACCAGCTGCGGCACGACGTCGAACAGGTCGCCGACGATGCCGTAATCGGCCACGCTGAAAATCGGCGCTTCCGGGTCCTTGTTGATCGCCACGATCGTCTTCGAATCCTTCATGCCGGCCAGATGCTGGATCGCGCCGGAAATGCCCACGGCGATATACAGTTGCGGCGCCACGATCTTGCCGGTCTGGCCCACCTGCCAGTCGTTGGGCACATAGCCCGCGTCCACCGCTGCGCGCGAGGCGCCCATGGCGGCGTTCAGGCGGTCGGCCAGCGGTTCGAGGATCTTGAAGCTCTCGCCCGAGCCCATGCCGCGCCCGCCCGAGACGATCACCTTGGCGGCGGTCAGTTCCGGACGGTCGGATTTCGCCACTTCGCGCGAGACAAAGGCCGACTTGCCGGAGTCGCTGACGGCGGCAACCATCTCGACGGCGGCATTGCCGCCTTCCGCCGCGGCATCGAAGCCGGTGGTGCGCACGGTGATCACCTTGACCGGATCGATCGATTGCACGGTCGCAATCGCATTGCCGGCGTAGATCGGCCGCTCGAAAGTGTCGGGCGCATCGACCCGGGTGATTTCGGAAATCTGGCCCACGTCCAGCCTGGCCGCCACGCGCGGGGCGATGTTCTTGCCATAGGCCGTGGCGGGGGCGAGGATGTGCGAATAATTCGCGGCCAGCGCCAGCGCCAGCGCCTGCTCGGCGACATTCTCGGCCAGGCCATCGGCGAAATGCGCGGCATCGGCCACCAGCACCTTGGCCACGCCGGCCAGCCTGGCAGCGGCTGCGGCGGCGCCAGCAGCGTTGTGGCCGGCGATGAGAACGTGGACGTCGCCGCCGCAGGCGGCGGCAGCGGTGACGGTATGGGCGGTGCTGCTTTTGAGCGAAGCGTTGTCGTGTTCGGCAATGACAAGTGCAGTCATGATGGTTTCCTGTTAATGAATAATTGCGGGACTGCGTTTGTGCGGCGCCGCAGTGGGCCGCGCTACGCTGTCCCCAACAAATTAGTTTATTGAATGACCTTGGCTTCGTTCTTCAGCTTGGCGACCAGCGTGGCCACGTCCGGCACGATGATGCCGGCGCTGCGCTTGGCCGGCTCGACCACTTTCAGGGTCTTCAGGCGCGGCGAAATATCCACGCCCAGATCGTCCGGCTTGACCACGTCCAGCGGCTTTTTCTTGGCTTTCATGATGTTGGGCAGGGTCACGTAGCGCGGCTCGTTCAGGCGCAGGTCGGTGGTGACGATCGCCGGCAGGCCCAGCGACAGGGTTTCCAGGCCGCCGTCGACTTCGCGGGTGACGACAGCCTTGTCGCCTTCGATCACCACCTTGGAGGCGAAGGTAGCCTGGCCCCAGCCCAGCAGGGCCGCCAGCATCTGGCCGGTCTGGTTGCAGTCGTCGTCGATGGCTTGCTTGCCGAGGATGATCAATTGCGGCTGCTCCTTGTCGGCCAGCGCCTTCAACAACTTCGCCACCGCCAGCGGCTGCAACTCGGCATCGGTCTCGACCAGGATGGCGCGGTCGGCGCCGATGGTCATGGCAGTGCGCAAGGTTTCCTGGCATTGCGCAACACCGCAGGAAACCGCCACCACTTCCGTGGCCTTGCCGGCTTCCTTGAGGCGCATGGCTTCCTCGACGGCGATTTCATCGAAGGGATTCATGCTCATCTTGACGTTGGCGAGTTCGACGCCCGAACCGTCGGATTTGACGCGCACCTTGACGTTGTAATCGACCACGCGCTTGACTGGAACCAGGACTTTCATAGCTTTGCCTCTTATATCGTATCGATTGTTTATGACGCCGTGCCGCGGTTTGCCGGCGGTTCAGCCCGCCGGGACACTGCGGGCGTGTTGTTCGACGACCAGCGCCTTGCTTATTCGGCCAACAGTTTGCTCAGGCCTGTGCCCACGACCTCGGCCGCTGCGGCGACCAATGGATTGCTCGGCTGTTGTGCCGGAAGCACCATACTGAGCGTAGTTTCCAGGGCTGGGGCGGCGATCTTCTGCCACGACAGCGAGGGCAGGTGTGATCCCCGTTCCACCAGCCGGGGCATGATTGAGTACCCCATTCCCTGCGCCACCAGATCCATGGTCGAGTGCGATGAATCGACCTGGAGCCTGACATTGACACCGAGTCCCAGGCGTGCGGCCGCTGACTCGACAGCGACCCGGACCGAGTGATTCCCATGGGGCAAAATCAGCGGCAGTTCGGCGACTTCAGCGAGCGTGACGCAGGCATGATCGGCGCCTACCGCGCTCGCACCGATCAGGTATAGCGGTTCCGAGACAATCGGCGTGATCTTGATGTTCGGAGACGCCGCAGGGTTATACAGAAGCGCGAAATCCAGCTGGCCCAGCAGGACCGCGTCATACAGTACGCCTGACAAGCCTTCCACGACGCTGATCGATGCGCGCGGAAAGAGTTGCGTCAATTGCGGCAACAACATCGGGATGCAGGCGCGGCCTATGCTCGGGGCCATGCCGATGACCAGCTGGCCCGAATAAGCCGATTCGGAGTCCCGTACGGTGAGCGCTGCCGAATCCATCAAGTGCAATACCGCACGCGCATATTCGAGGAACTTCTTGCCCGCCTCGGTCAGCAGGACGCCGCGACCGTTGCGATAGAACAGGCTGGCGCGCAGCTCCACCTCGAGCGCGCGCACCTGCCTGCTCAATGTAGACTGCCCCATATTGAGAAGGTCGGCTGCTTTGATGTAACTGCCGGTTTCGGCAACGCGCACGAAGTGGCGGATCTGAGAAATCTCCATACTGGGCTAAGCAATCCTGGTTGGGTGTCGCGGTAAAACGCAGCAGTGTAGTTCCTCTGCGAATGTCTATCCGGCCAACATGGAGATGGACCGGCAGCGTGGTGAAAATTCAGTTTCTCCTGAAGGTCGGCTCAGCCGCGCAGCAATTCCGGCCGCGCCGCGATCGTGCGTTCGAGATTGACCGCCGCCTGCTGAAGACGCTCCAGCCACTGGCGGATATCCTGCAGACAGGCTCCTTGCGGTAGCGCGCTGAGCCTGAGCACGAGCAGCACCCGCCCGACAGCATCGCGCACCGGCACCGATAAATGCAGGACATCGTAGGCCACGTCCTGCTGCAGCTCGGTCGGCTCGTGCAGACTGGAGCGTTCCTTGGCTGCTGCCAGCAGGCGCCGCTCCTGTGCGGGCGTCCGGTGCGGATTCGAGTACAGCTCAACCACCTCGTCCAGATCCTCGCCGTCGCCCGCTCCCCGCAGCGAGATCGACCAGCCGCGGCTACGAACGCGTTCCAGCTGGGCGAGCGAACGGTCGATTGTTTCCTGGTCCGGACGGCCGAGGCGCTTGAGCCATTCTGCGTCGGTGGGCGCGCCGGGGGTGCCCACGAATAGCGTGCCTAGTGGAGGCGCACAGGGCACCCGGAATCCGAGCCTGCTGCGCAAGCGCCAGTGTGGCGAGCGGTTTTCCACCGCGACGTAGACGACGTCGCCCCCGACCGCGGCGACGATGCTGCACTCGGCGTTCAACTCGGTCGCCACGGCTTGCATGTCGTCACGACCGATCTCGGCCAGGCGCACTGCCTCGATGGTTTCTCGCTCTGCTACGGCGATCAGGGCGCCCGGTGAAAAGCGACCGTAGCCACGCTGGAAAAACAGCAGTGGTGCCGTGTCCCTTTTCAGCTGCATGTCAAGTACCCCTCCCAGCACGATGTAGTGGTCGCCTACTTCAGTCAGGTTCGCGTAATCGCAGTCGATCCAAGCCACGGCGCCGTCGAGGACGGGGTTGCCGGCCGGGCTAGGGTGCCATGCCAGGCCGGCGAACTTGTCCTCGACCGGGGTGGCGAAATGCTGGCATATGGCTTCCTGGTCGGCCGCCAGGATGTTCACACAGAACGTCGGCGCGCTGCGCATGCGCGCAAAGGTGCGCGAGGTCTTCATCGGCAGGTACGCGATGAGCGGTGGATCGAGCGAGACCGACGTGAACGAACCGATCACCATACCGGTTGGTATGCCTTGCTCGTCGATGCAGGTAACGATGGCGACGCCGGTTGGGTAGCTGCCGAGCACCTCGCGGAAGCGGGTGCCGTCTATTTGCCGTGCTGGGGTAAGGGCGTGCATAAGGGGCTCATTGTCTCGTCATGAATGGTTCTTATCGCGCCGCAATCAGGGTTGTCGGCGAGCTCGGGTTTTTTAGATTATATAGTTCTAGAATTAAAATTCAATAATTTTTAAAAAATTTCGGGCCGGGCGTCTGTGGCCGGAGGAGACATGGAGCACTGCGCTGAGGGCGACGGCCATCGCGCCGGATATTCATGCAATTTCCGCATATTAGCCTTGAGGGTATTCGACTTGTATCGAATCAGCTAAGCGCTAACAATGCTCTACGTTGACAGCAGGGAGCTGCTGGCCAAGAACCGGAGACGAATTGAAGCCATGGACAGACTAAAGAACAAAGTAGCGATCGTGTTTGGCGCTGGACCGAATATCGGCGGCACCATCGCCCATTTCCTGGCGCGGGAAGGCGCTAAAGTGTGCGTCAGCGACGTCAAGGAAGAAGCGGCCAGCGAGACGGTCGAATTCATCCGCCAGCGCGGCTGGGAAGCGATGAGCGTGGTGGGCGATGCGCGCAATGACGACGACGTCAAACGCATCGTCGCCAGGACGGTCGAGCAATACGGGCGCCTCGATGTCGTGGTGAACATGGCCGGACGGGTGCACTGGGCCGACGTGCTGGGTATGCAGCTCGATGACTGGCAGGACGCGGTCGCCAGCTTCGCCACCGCGGGCCTGCTGACCACCCAGCACGGTGCGCGCGCCATGCTCGCCTGCGGCGCGCAAGGCAGCATCATCCACCTGCTGTCCACCGCCGCCCATTTCGGCGAGGCTGATGGCGCAGCCTACTGCGCGGCCAAGGCGGGGTTGTTGAATTTTGCCCGTTCCGCGGCCATGGACCTGGCCCACCACGGTATTCGCGTCAATACCGTGACGCCATGCTCGATGGAACACCAGCTGTGGACCACGATGCGGGACGAGATGTTTAATCCAGCCTGGCAGCAGCCGGAGCGGCGCGGCTTCTATTCGCGCCAGGAGTACCTCGACCAGCTGCCGCTGCGGCGCTTCCCGCGCGCGGCCGACATGGCATGGGCTACGGTGTTCCTCGCGTCCGACGAGTCGTCCTGCATGACCGGCGCCGATCTCCCGGTCGATGCCGGCCTGCGCTTCAAGTACCCAACCTGGACCCCGGGCAAGCACGATCCGCGCGACATCAACGACTACGCGCGCGCCACCAGGGTGACCCGCTACGGCGAAGAGCAGGAGCTCCTGAGCGACCTGCTCGGCGCCCCGATCGAACGTTCCTAAAATGACTACGGAGACAAGCATGAACAACATTCAGGATCAACGGCGCGAAGAGCGTGCCCAGCAGTTTAAACAGCTCACCGAATGCAGTCACGACAAACCGATGGGGCGCTTGCTGCGTAAATTCTGGCAACCGGTGGCCCTAGCCGAGAGCGTGCAGGCGGGCGGGGCGATCCCGCTCGTCATAATGGGCGAGGAATTGACCTTGTACCGCGGCGAGAGCGGTGCCCTGCACCTGGTCGGCGGGCGATGCGCCCATCGCCGCACACTGCTGCATACCGGCTGGGTGGTCGGCGAGGAAATCCGCTGCATCTATCATGGCTGGCAATTTAACGGCAAGGGCGCCTGTGTCGCACGTCCGGCCGAAGCGAATACAGGCATGCCGCGCACCCAGATTCCGGCCTATCCGGTGAAGGAGTACATGGGCCTGGTGTTCGCTTGGATGGGCGAGGGCGAGGCGCCGGAATTCGACCTGCCGCGCAAGCTCCGGCTCGAGCGTGAGGGTACCCTGGTCGCCAACGGCCGTGAACGCTGGGATAACAATTGGTTCCAGCAAGTGGAAAACTCGCTCGACGCCGTGCATGTGAGCTTCGTGCACATGGCGCTGACGGTCGGTCCGTTCGGCCAGGCCGTGACCGACGCGATTCCCGAACTGTCGTACGAGGAAACCTCCGCCGGTATCCGCCAGACTGCGCAGCGCTCGGCCGCCAACGTGCGCGTCAGCGACTGGACCTTCCCGAACAACAACCACGTGACGGTGCCGGGCCTGACACCCGATGACCCGTGGATCGACGTGTTCGTGTGGATGATCCCCAACGACGAACAGAACACCACCCGTTTCATGATCTACGGCCAGCAGCCGGGCGCCAGCGAAGAATCGCGCACCCGTTTCAGGGAGTACTTCGCCAAGTATGGCAAATACGATCCGGCTGAGCACCACGACGAATTGTTCGGCACACGCGTCTGGAGTAATTCCGAGGACATCTTCGTCGGCCTGACAGCTGCCCAGGACTACCTGTCGATCCGTGGCCAGGAGCGCATCACGGCGCGCGAGGACGAGATCCTGGGCCGCTCGGACCTCGGGATTGTGACCCTGCGCAAGCTGTTCTGGCGCGAACTCGAGATGCAGGAAGCTGGCCAGCCGACCAAGGCCTGGCGCTCACTGGCCGAAGCGGCGCCGTTGCCGAAGCAGCCGGGCCAGGAGGCCACGGCCTGAGTTGACTAGCGTGCGGCGGCTCGGCCAAGGCACGGCCGAGCCGCCGCGTCCCCCATTTCGTCCAACTATCCCTATGCTCGATCTGATCCCCCATGACTCGCTTCCCGAGGAGCTGCTGCAGTTTCGCTCCTCCATCCGCCGCTTCGTCGAACGCGAATTGATCCCGCTCGAACACGCCCTCGGCGCGAACGGCATGCTTCCGCCCGAACAGGCGGCCACCCTGCGCGAACGCGCCAGGAGCGCCGGCTTCTGGCTGATGGACGTACCTGAGGAATTTGGCGGCCAGGGCCTGCCGCTGCTGGCGTTGGCCGTGTTCTGGGAAGAGGTCGGGCGCAGCACCGTCGCTTCCTGGGTGCGCGACCACGGCCTGTTCGGCCCGATGGTCGGCCCGATCCTGCTCGGCCTGAACGAGGTCCAGCGCAAACACTACCTGTATCCGGTGCTCGAGGGGACGAAGCGCTCCTGCTTCGCCCAGACCGAGCCCGACGCCGGGTCTGATCCTTCGATGATGCGCACGCGCGCCGTACGCACCGAGACCGGCTACCGGATCAACGGCGTGAAGCGCTACATCACGCGCGCCGCGGTGGCCGATTTTGCCATCGTCATGGCGGTCACCGATCCGGAAAAAGGCGCACGCGGCGGCATCTCCTGCTTCATCGTCGACATGGATGCCTCGGGCGTGAAACTGGCGACGTCGGAAAAAACGCTGATGGGCGACTCTCCTTGCGAAATCAGCTTCGAGGATGTCGATGTGCCATTTGTCAACCTGGTCGGCGAGGAAGGGCGCGGCTTTGCACTGGCCCAAGGCTATATCAATTACGGCCGGGTACGACAGGGCGCGCACGCCTGCGGCGCCGCCGAGCGCTGCCTCGCGCTGACGGCCGAGTATGCGCACCAGCGCAAGACGTTCGGTGAATTGCTGGCCACGCGCCAGGGCGTGCAGTGGATGATCGCCGACGCCTTCACCGAGTTGTATTGCACCCGCCTGCTGGTGTACGACGCGGCGCGCAAGACTGATGCCGGCCAGGAAGCGCGCATGGAAACTTTCATGATCAAGACTTTCGGTGTCGAGGCCGGTTTCCGCATCGCCGACACCTGCATGCAGCTCCACGGCGGCATGGGACTGACCGAAGACACGCCGATCGAGCGCTTCTGGCGCGATCTGCGCAGCTACCGCATCACCGAGGGCCCGACCGAGGTGCTACGCACCACGCTTGCGCGCCAGATCCTGAAACACTACAGCTGATGACTCCGGAGCCAATCATGAAGAACGCCCTCGAAGGAATTTTGGTCATCGAACTCGGAACCGTGCTGACCGCGCCGCTGGCCGGCATGATGCTGGCCGACCTCGGTGCGCGCGTCATCAAGGTCGAACATCCGGCCGGCGGCGACCCGTTCCGCCGCCATGCGGGGAAGTTGTACAGCCCGCACTTCTCGTCATACAACCGCAACAAAGAAAGCATCCAGCTTGACCTGCAAAGCGAGGCCGGCAAGGCCGACCTGCTGGCGCTGCTGACGCGCGCCGACGTGTTGCTGGAAAACTACCGTCCAGGCGTGATGGCGCGCCTTGGCCTGACCGCCGCCGCGCTCAAGGAACTCAATCCGCGCCTGGTGTGGTGCTCGATCACCGGCTTCGGTAGCGACGGCCCGTACGCCGATCGCCCGTGCTACGACGCGGTGGCGCTGGGTCTGTCGGGTCTGGCCAGCCTGATGCTAGATCCAGAGCAACCGTCGATGACCGGCCCCACGATATCCGACAACGTCACTGGCATGTACGCCAGCTACGGCATCCTGGGCGCGCTGATGCAGCGTAGCCGTACCGGGGAGGGCGCGCGGGTCGAGGTCAACATGCTGGAAGCCTCGATCGCGTTCTCTCCCGAGGGCTTCGCCCAGTACACCCGGCTCGGCGCCGTGCCGACCCCGATCACTCGGGTCGCGATCTCGCAATCGCACGCCTTCCCGTGCGCCGATGGGCGCCTGGTCGCGGTGCACCTGTCTTCGGTCGAGAAATTCTGGCAAGCCTTCGTAGCGGTGCTCGAACGCCCGGACCTGCTGGCAGACGAACGCTTTGCCACCCCGGAGCTGCGCACCCGCAACTACGCGTTGCTGAACGGGGAAGCGGCAAATACCTTTCGCACCCGCACCCGCGAACAGTGGTGCGAGCGCCTGGCGCAGAGCGATGTGCCGTTCTCGCCCGTCTACACGGTGCCGGAAGTGATGGAAGACCCGCAAGTGAAACAGTTGCAGACCTTCTACGAGATCGAGCATCCCGAGCATGGAAAGATGGTCGGCATCCACCGGCCGGTGACCATCGATGGCGCACGCGGGCCGACCACCCGCGCAGCGCCGATCCTGGGTGAGCACAGCGCGGCGATCCGCGCCGAGTTCAAGCTCGCCTGACGCCTGGAGCGCAGATTCACTGCTTATTTTGAAGAGCACATCATGAATCAACACTTGATTAGAGAAATCGCCGACGTGCTGTGGGCGGCGGAACAGGAGCGCGCCCCGTGCGCGCCGCTGCGCGAACGCATCCTGGCAGCGGCCGAAGGTGCCGACCCGGTCGCTGCCGCCTACGCGGTCCAGCAACACAATGCACGCCGCCGCATCGACGCTGGCGCGCGCGTTGCCGGGCGCAAGATCGGCCTGACCTCGATCGCCGTGCAGAACCAGCTGGGCGTCGACTCGCCCGATTTCGGCATGCTGTTCGCCGACATGGCTTTTGGCGACGGCGAGGAAATTCCGCTGGTGCGCACCCTGCAGCCGAAAGTGGAGGCAGAAATTGCGCTGGTGCTCGAATGCGACCTGACCCACGAACGGCATACCTTCGCCGACCTGATTTCCGCCACCGCCTACGCGCTGCCGGCGATCGAGGTGGTCGGCAGCCGCATTGAAAACTGGAGCATCAAACTGCTTGACACGGTGGCCGACAACGCATCCTCGGGTGTGTTCGTGCTAGGTTCGCGCCCGGTGAAGCTTAACCGCCTGGACCTGGTCAACTGCGCGATGACGATGGAACGCCGTGGCGAAACTGTATCGACCGGTAGCGGCGCCGCTTGCCTGGCCAATCCATTGAACGCTGCGGTCTGGCTGGCCGACATGATGGTGCGCGTTGGTACGCCGCTACGCGCCGGCGACGTGCTCCTGACCGGGGCCCTCGGCCCGATGGTCGCGGTGGCGCCGGGCGAGCGGTTTGTCGCGCGCATCGACGGCCTGGGCGAACTGCGCGCGGTGTTCGGCAATTAATCAAGGATTTCAACATGACTCAACAGACGAAGAAAAAGGTTGCCATCATCGGTCCGGGTAACATCGGTACCGACCTGATGATCAAGATCTTGCGCAATGGCAAGCATCTCGAGATGGGGGCGATGGTCGGCATCGATGCCGCCTCCGACGGCCTTGCGCGCGCCGCCCGCATGGGCGTGGCGGTGACCCACGAAGGCGTGGAAGGCCTGGCGCGCCTGCCGGTGTTCAACGAGATCGACATTGTGTTCGACGCCACCTCGGCCGGCGCCCACGTCAGGAACGACGCCTTCCTGCGCGGCCTGAACCCGTCGCTGCGGATGGTCGACCTGACCCCGGCCGCGATTGGCCCTTACTGCATTCCGGTGGTTAACGGCGACAAACACGTTGACGCACCGAACGTCAACATGGTCACCTGCGGCGGCCAGGCCACGATCCCGATGGTGGCCGCGGTAGCGCGTGTCGCGACCGTGTACTACGCGGAAATCGTCGCGTCTATCGCCAGCAAGTCGGCCGGTCCCGGCACCCGCGCCAACATCGACGAATTTACCGAAACCACTTCGCAGGCGATCGTCGAAGTCGGCGGCGCCAAGCACGGCAAGGCGATCATCGTCCTCAATCCGGCCGAGCCGCCGTTGATCATGCGCGACACCGTGTATTGTCTGGCCGCGCTCGACGCCGACCAGGAAGCGATCCGCGCCTCGGTGCATGCGATGGCCGCCGAAGTGGCGTCCTACGTGCCCGGCTACCGCCTCAAGCAGGACGTGCAGTTCGAGCGCTTCGACCTCGAGAATGCACAGAACGTGCCTGGCATCGGCCGCCAGGCCGGCCTGAAGGTCTCGATCTTCCTGGAAGTCGAAGGCGCCGCCCACTACCTGCCAGCATATGCCGGCAATCTCGACATCATGACCAGCGCTGCGCTCGCGACTGCCGAGCGCATCGCCGCCACCATGATCGCTGCCCCAGTGGCGGCATAACGGTACGACGGAGACCAGCATGTTTAATCACGATAAAAAGATATACGTCTCGGACGTCACCCTGCGCGATGGCATGCACGCTGTGCGCCATCAATACTCGCTGGAGCAGGCAGTGAGCATCGCCAAGGCGCTGGACGAAGCCAAGGTTGATTCCATCGAAGTCGCGCACGGCGACGGCCTGCGCGGTTCGAGCTTCAACTACGGCTTCGGCGCGCACACCGATCTCGAATGGATCGAGGCCGTTGCCGGCAGCATCACCCACGCCAAGGTCGCCACCTTGCTGCTGCCCGGCATCGGCACCATCCACGACCTGAAGAACGCGTATGACGCCGGCGCGCGCATCGTGCGCGTGGCGACCCATTGCACCGAAGCGGACATCTCGCGCCAGCACATCGAATATGCGCGCGAACTGGGCATGGACACGGTCGGCTTCCTGATGATGAGCCACATGAATACGCCGTCAGGGCTGGCCCAGCAGGCCAAACTGATGGAAAGCTACGGCGCGCAGTGCGTGTACGTGGTCGATTCCGGCGGCACGATGAACATGTACGATATCGCCGAACGCTTCAAGGCGTTCAAGGATGTCCTGAAGCCGGAAACCCAGACCGGCATGCACGCGCATCACAACCTCTCCCTGGGCGTGGCCAACTCGCTGGTGGCGCTGGAACACGGATGCGACCGCGTCGACGCCAGCCTGACCGGCATGGGCGCGGGCGCCGGCAATGCGCCGCTGGAAGTGTTCATCGCCGCAGTGGACCGCATGGGCCTGAACCACGGTTGCGGCGTCAAGAAGCTGATCGACGCCGCCGAAGACATCGTGCGTCCGCTGCAGGAGCGCCCGGTGCGGGTCGACCGCGAGACCCTGGCGCTGGGCTATGCCGGCGTGTATTCGAGCTTCCTGCGTCACGCCGAAGCGGCATCGGCCAAATACGGCATCCCCGCTTTCGACATCCTGGTCGAACTGGGCCAGCGCCGCATGGTCGGCGGCCAGGAAGACATGATCGTCGACGTTGCGCTCGACATGATCAAGCAGCGCGAGGCCGCCGCGTGACCGGCATCCGCATCATCCATTGCAAAAAACGTATAGCAGCCATGCACAGTTTCGAGTTGCAATTATTCTCGTAATTGTAGAGAATTCTAGAACATAACTTCCAGAGCTAGACTCTGATAAATAAATACACGGAGACCAACACCATGACCCTCGCGCGATCACCGCACCGGGAAAGCAGCAGCAGGCCTATCCGGCATGTGCTGCACGCGTTCCCGATTTCAATCTGTCCCTGCACCTGCCGCCCACATGGGAGCGTGCCGGGACATCTTCATCCGTAATTCGGCTTTCCCGCATTAGCAGGCTGGTCGCACCTAGAACCCATGCAGATGGGCCGCAATATTCACGCAGTACCAGCGCAGACAGGTGACGCATGCGGCAACTGTTTGCAGTCTGGCAGGAGGGCCCTTGACGGGCCTCGCATATGATAAGAATGGAGACACCATGAAGAAGTTTGTAGCCAGTATGACCGCGTTGTGCGCATCCGCGCTGTCGTTCGCCCAGGTCCCTGAAACAGCCACGCCACTTCAGGAGAGCGTCAAAGTATATGGCGTTGCCGACTTGGCAGTTGTGCACTACCGGACCCCGAACGAAACAAAAAACGCACTGCATACAGGCGGCTCGGGATCCAGAGTGGGCTTTCTGGCCGGTCAAGACGTGGGCCAGGGATGGCGGGTCAATGCGCGGCTCGAGGCAGGCGTCAATTTGGACACGGGCACGTCGAGCTCCACCAACGGCAACGCGGGCAGGGTGTTCAGTCGGCAGGCCTACGTCGAGCTCGAGAACAAGGCGCTCGGCGCGGTGCGAATGGGTCGATTGCAGGGGCCGACGTATGGGTTCTTCGGGACGTTCGACCCCATGCTGTTGCCACCGATGGATTCGTGGGGGGTGCTGACCACGCTGGGATCCCCCCTGCCCGGGAGCGCTACCGGTACCGGTGTTTCTTCGGGATTCATGATCAATCCTACCTTCAGGACAGAAAATACCATTGCCTATATTTCACCACGACGTGGCGGGGTGCAGGCGCAGGTGGCGTACAGCCTGGATGAAGCTACAAAGGTACAGCCATCGCTGCTTGAGGCATCGGTTGATTATGCAACCGGCCCTTTCATGGTTAGCGCACTTTTCGTTAGAGCAGGCAGCACATCCGGTGCGGGAACGGTCAAAGCCACCAAGTCCGTATCAGAAATGGCTCTCGGCGCCAAATATACGAAGGGTCCGATCCAGCCATACCTGACGTATATCCGACGCAGCCTTACCGATCCGACCCTTGGCAAGAACGGAGCCGCGCTGAATGAAAACGCCGAGACGGTCAAGTTGGTCGGTGCGGTCATTCCGGTATCCGAAAAAGGTAACGTACGCATGACTTACGGCCGCTACTCCAGCGGTTCACCCGACCGGGATGCAATCAGCTATGGTCTTGGCTACACCTACGAGGTTACTCCCGCGCTGATGCTGATGACGGCGTATACGCGTCTTACGCAAAGCAGTGCGGCCAGCTGGCTTGTGTTCCAGAGCCCGAAGCCGACCCCTGGCGGGACGGTTGATGGGATCGCCGCCGGTCTCACCTACCGTTTCTGATTAAAGCGTCGTTTGCTGCCGGTATTTCCGGGTACGTCACTGAACGGCCCGGGAAACGAATTTCATACAAAGGATCGTGAAATGTCTAACAAATCACCTTGGTATTACGTCATCCATTGGCTGCGGCTGTACTTTGGAGCGCACCTGCTGTTTTCGGGCATCCGCTACGCCGTCACCGGGTATGTCCCGGAAATTCCTGGTATCGGAGGGGAGTGGGTGCAGGCGAATGCCAACCTCGGCCTGTACCAGATGATTAAATACCTCGAAATCGTCACGGGTGCGATGCTGTTCTTTAACCGGTTTGTGCTGGTGGGGCTGATACTGGAATTCCCCGCCACCGTGAATATTTTCTGGCTGAACACTTTCATCGTGGCCACTCCCCGGCAGCTCTTCACGGGCCCCCAGGAGTTGTTCATGAACGGCCTCCTGCTGCTGGCCTACAGTGGCTGGATCTATGCCGCCACCCGGCCGAAACTCGAGCCGTTGTGGTTGTTGAATGGCGCGGCGGCATACCGGCCGGAGATCGGCATCCGCATCGTCGATCAAACCAAAGTAGGCACTTTCAAACTGAATAGCGAGGTGAACTGATGGACAAGAATAAATGGATTGCCGTCGCAGTTTGTATCGGCCTGACGGCCGCTGCTTATATCGGCTCGACAGGTCTTTTCTACACAGTGTTCAGGCCGATTCGCAACTATGACCTGATCGCGTTCGCGGGCTCATGGGGTGGTCTGATCTGGATGCTGATCCGTGACCGGAAAAGCCAGGGCTGATCGTTCGCCCGCCTTCAAGCACAAAAGACAAGGAGACGATCATGGAAGCGAGCCGTAGAAAATTCGTACAGCTGTCGGCGCTGATTGCGGCCGGCTGGGCCGCCACCCCTGTATGGGCTGCAATGGGCGAGCCCGCCAAGCCGGGTGCCCTTGCAGCCCACACCCCGGACGCCATGTATGCGCTGATCGATTACTGCCTGAACATGCGTTACGAGGCCTTGCCGGCGAATGTGGTGGCCGCCACCAAGACCCAGATCCTGGACACCGTCGCGGTTACCCTGCCGGCGATTCGCGCCGACGGCATCAGGCAGCTCACCGCCTGGAGCCTCGAGACTGGCGGTAAAGGCGAGAGCCTGGTTCTCGGCACCACGACACGCCTGCCGGTCGAGAAGGCGGCGCGCCTGAACGCCGCCATGGCCGCCGCGCTCGAGTACGACGACACGTACGAACCATCCTTGATGCACGCTTCCTGCGTGACCGTTCCGGTGGCGCTGGCGGTGGCCGATTATGTCGGAAGCGTCAGCGGCAAGGAACTGATCGTCGCCGTCGCCACCGGCACCGACGCCGCCTGTCGCCTGTCGCGCGCCGGCTCGCCCGGCGTCTCGCCCTTCATCGTGGGCTGGGATCCGACCCCGATGTACGGTTTTCTGTCGTCGACCCTGATCGCGGGCCGCCTGATGGGCCTGACTCGCGAGCAATTGGCGGCGGCCATTGGCCTGGCCTACCACCAGCTATCGGGCAACGCCCAGGCCAGCATCGACGGCACCCATGCGAAGCGCCTCGGAGCCGGCTTCGCGGCCTACGGCGGCATCATGTCGGCGCGCCTGGCCAAGGCCGGCGTGATAGGTTCCGACAATGTGCTGCAAGGCGTGAAGGGCCTGTTCAAGCAATACCATGGCGGCAAATATTCGGAAGAAGCCTTGCTTGGCGGCCTGGGCGCCCGATTCGCAGGGCTCGACATAGCACCAAAGCCGTATCCGTCCTGCAGGGGCGGGCATGTCGCCATCGACGGTATTCTGGCCCTGGTCAAGGACAACGACATCAAGCCGGCGGATGTGGAGGAGGTGAGGATCTATAGCCCGCCGGCCGAGATGATGCTGCTCGGCGCGCCGCTGGAAAAAAAGCAGAACCCCAAGACCGTGGTCGAAGCGCAGTTCAGCAATCCCTGGATGGTCGCTGCGGCGATCCAGGATCGCGACGTGGGCCTGCGCCACTTCACGAAAGCGGCCTTGCAGCGCGAGGATCTGCGCGCAATGGCCAGGCGCATGGTCACTGTCGAAGACAAGACCCTGGTGCGCCCCGATGGCGGCCCCGGCTTCGTGCGCCTCGAGCTGAAAACGCGCAATGGCAAGGTTCACACCAAGCAGGTGCAGTTTGCCAAGGGCGACCCGAAGAATCCGATGACGCCTGACGAGTACATGAAGAAGGCCTTCGAGTGCATGGAGGTGGCCGGAATGTCGCGGGGCCAGTCCAGTCGCGCCATGCAACGTGTCCTGAACCTAGAGGCGGAAGCGGACGTGGCGGCCCTGAACGCGGCGCTGGCAATCGGATAAGCGGCCAAATGTATTGGCCGCAGGCAGTCTGTTAATCGCACATCAGACATTTTATGCGCGGCATTGAAAGCACGTTGAGTAGATATGATAATCATCGGACGCAATATAAAGAATAGATCAATGTTGGCGACAATTTTCAAACGCCCGGTCGGTACAGGCCGCCCAGGGAGTGGCCGTAGTAGCGGGCTCCTGGCATCGCACGCGCGCCGCTTGTTCCCTGTACTTGGCCTGGCATTCATGGCGGCCAGTACCACCCTTGCCGCGCAACCCGCAGTGCGCCAGCTCGAGATCGCCGATTACCGCGCCTATCTTGCCGAGGACCATCCGGTGCGCCAGGGCCTGCGCAAGTTCGCCGAACTGGTGCAGGCCGCGAGCGCCGGCAGCCTGCAGGTCAAGGTGCGTGCCGATGCCTTGCCCGGCTCGCCGGCCCAGCAGATGGCGGCATTGCGCGCCGGCGCCGCCGGCGCACCGGCACTGATGCTGGTGGCCACCACCGGCCTGGCGACGGACACCCAGGAATTCGCGCTGCTCGACCTCCCGTTCCTGGTGCGCGACGAGCAGCAAGCCGACGCCTTGTTGGGTGGCGCATTCGGTCAGGCCCTGCTGGGGCGCATGGCGCCTAGCGGCCTGGTCGGGCTGGCGTGGTGGGAGAACGGTTTTCGCCAGATCACGACCTCGACCGGCCCGATCCGCCGCGCCGAGGATTTGCGTGGACTGGATATGCGCGTCATCGGCGAACCTGTGTTTATCGATACTTTCCGTGCCGTGGGTGCCAATCCCGTTCCCTTGCCGTTCGGCGAATTGCACGCGGCGCTGAAGTCGAAGCGCGTCGATGGCCAAGATAATTTTTACTCCCAGATTCTGGCCGGACGCCTCTACGAAGTACAGTCTTCGCTGAGCGTCACCAATCACTCATACAGCCCACTGGTGCTGGTCGCGAATGGCGCCGCCTGGCGCGCATTGTCGGCGGAGCAGCAACGCGTGTTGCGGGAGGCCGCCGTCGAAGCGGGAAAAATGCAGCGTGACATGGTGCGCGGCGAAGCGCGCACGGCACGCGCAGAACTGGCGAAACATGGTTTGATGATCAACGAAGTGGCGCCATCGGAACTGGCAAAACTGCAGGTGCTGACTGCGCCGCTGAGAGACCGCTATTTTTCTCGATACGGCGACGACCTGCGGCAGTTGTATCAGCGCGAGCAGGGCGGCGCCAGAGAGAACCGGCCCGCATCGCCGGCGCCGTAAGCACGACGAAGACCTGTTTGCCGCCTTGTGCGGCCGGAGGCGGACGCCGGGGCAGGCAATGCAAGATGCATAAACGTATAGAGCGTGAACAACATTACAACAACAGGCCTTCGAGGCTTTCAAACAGGAGATTTTACAAGTGATAAGCGATAAAAAACTCAATACCATTTCAGTCGTCGTTGGCGTCTTGCTGACAGGCTACTTGGCACAAAACCTGCATTTCAATCCACGCTGGTACGGCGATACGGGCCCGGGTGTCGGCCTGAAGCCGCGTGAAGTCGTTGCCGGCTACCTTGGGATTGTGTATGGCAAAGGCGACCCTGCCGAAGGGGCGAAGCTGTACTACACGCCGAAGACGATCGATGCGACGCCCGACGCGGTCTACCGCAAAGGCGGCGCGCCCGTGACGTCGACCGTGCGCCAGGTCGTGGCCGAAGGCCTGAACGTGGCCGTGCACCACTGCGTCGATGCGACCGCAGACCAGCCTGCGCATGAGCTGGTCGATATGTTCCGAACCTATAATGGGCGCATCGTCTGGCGCAAGACCATCGCGCAGGAACTGCGTGGCCAATCTTGCGCCACCAGCCCCCTCGGCAAGCCGCTGGATCTCGGGCTGAAATAAGACTTTGCGGGATGTTTTTTCGCTATTTCTGACTTGAGCGCATCGGGCGCTTACCAAACATACAAAATCACCTGGAGACAAGAAACATGGCAATTTCAAACCCTGCGGTAGTGCGCACCACCACCAGCAACAAGCTGGACATCTGGTTCATCGGCAAGCTGATCATGACCTTCTTTCGGATCTTTCTTGGCGCGTGGATGATCGTCAGCGGCACCAGTCACTTGCTGACCGTGTTCGGCTTCCCGCCGATCTTCCCTCAGCCATTCGGCACCCTGCATCCCTCGAATGTGATGCTCGTTTCGCTGCTCGAAGTCGGTCTGTTCGACCTGGTCAAGACGGTCGAGCTGATTGTCGGACTGTGCCTGGTGTTCAATGTCTTCGTGCCGCTCGCATTGGCGGCCGCATTGCCGGTCTCGTACATGGTGTTCCATAACTCGATCGCCCTGAACTACCGCTATGACCGCATCATCAGCACCTATATGTCAGTGTGGTGTCTGTACATGAACATCATTCTGATTCTCGGCTACTTCCGCTATTACCTGCCGATGCTCAGGATGCGCGCACCTATGGGCAAGCTGGCCGATTTGAAGCAACTCCCCACCATTTTCGCTGATCCGGAGCAGGAGCACGCCCAGCGCCCGTATTGATGTCCTCCTTTGCCGGCCTGTCCGGCGCGGCGCCACCCCGGCGCTGCGGCACCAGGCCGGCCGCATCACCAGCAACTTGATTAACTTACTTCGGAATTACCATGGCTGACAATTCAACCCCTGAGACGCAGGCGAAGAACCGGCGACGCGCCATCATTGCCAGTTACCTTGGCACGACGCTCGAGTACTACGATTTTCTTCTCTACGGCGTTGCCGCGGCCCTCGCGTTCCCGCATATCTTTTTCGTCAACATGGATCCGCTGCTCGGCACGCTGTCGGCATTCGCGACCTTGGCGGCCGGCTATTTCGCACGCCCCCTCGGCGCGGTCGTGTTCGGCCACTACGGCGACCGGCTCGGACGCAAAAAAATCCTGATGATCACGCTGCTGATGATGGGTTGTTCCAGCGTGCTGATCGGCCTGCTGCCGACCTACCAGCAAATCGGCGTCTTCGCGCCGATCCTGCTGGTCGTGCTGCGCCTGGTCCAGGGCTTTGCCATCGGCGGAGAATGGGGCGGGGCGACCCTGATGTCGATGGAGCATGCCAAGCCCAAGGGGCGCGGCCTGGCGGTATCGATCGTTGCCTCGGGCGGCCCGAGCGGCGCGGTGCTGGGCACGCTGGTCATGATGATCTTTTCCAAGCTGCCGAACGAACAGTTCCTGGCCTGGGGCTGGCGCGTGCCATTCCTGCTCAGCGCGCTGCTGGTGGTGCTCGGCATCGTGATCCGCATGAAGCTCGACGAAACGCCGGAGTTCGAGCAAGCGCGCAAGAAGCGGCAGGCGTCCGGCAAGAAGACCAGCGTGCTGCCGGTGGTGACCGTGTTCCGCCACAATCGCGCACAGGTCCTGTCCGGCGTGATCGGCGGACTGGCGCCGCTGGCCTTCGCGACTTTTGCCGCCGCCTTCCTGCTGAACTACGCGGTGACGGTTGGGCACACCCGCACCGACGCGCTGCTGGCGATGACGGTGGCTAACTTCATCCACATTTTCTCGATGCCGTGCTTCGGCGCCTTGTCGGACCGCTATGGCCGGCGCCCGCTGTTGCTCACCGGCGCGCTGCTCGGAGCCGCGTTGATCTGGCCTATCTTACTGCTGGTCAACGCTGGCAGCTTCGCTGGCCTGACCCTGGCCCTGATCCTGGCGCTGCCGCTGGTGCAGGCGATGATGGGTGGCCCGGTTAACACCTGGATGGGCGAGAAATTCGCAGCAGACGTGCGCTACAGCGGCATCGCCGTGACCTTCCAGCTGGCGTCGACCATCGGCTCCGGCACGGCTCCCCTGATTGCCTCAGGCCTGCTGGCCATGCGGGGCGGTACCGACCCGAGCCTGGTTGCCGTGTTCTTCGGCGGCCTGTGCATAGTCAGCGGCATTGCGTTCTACTTCAGTGCCGAGCGCTTTGACCAGGAGCTGCCGGTGCACACGGCTGGTACCGACGAAGCGAACGAAGCGGCGGCCGAGACGCTGCGTGCCGGCTAGAGCGAGACGGTGCGGAGGGGTGTAGCCGTGCTCGTCCGTTCCACGGCGCGCAACACTCATCGGATAGATGCAGGAAGGGCCTGCGGCGAGTACGCCGCAGGCCCTTCCTGCATTTGCAATCGCACCGTTCGCTGCCGCTGGCGCGCTGCCGTTTCTGTGCTTGCCGCTTGCACAGCCGGAGCGCTCCCCCTGTGCCTGGTCCTCATCTGCCGCCCATGCCCCCGCAGTCCGCGGACATGGGCGGCTGGCGCCGCTGCCATGCGCGCCCGGAGTGGCCGCGGACGCTAGTCGGCACGCGACGAGGGATCTGAAATGCTGAGGACAGGAGGCGCGATCAACGGGCGGCACGCCAAGGTGCCAGGGCTGCCGTGCTGATCATTATCGGAGGTTGGTGGCCGGGCGCGCGACTGCGCCCGGCAGGTTCCACGGAGGGGGCAGCGCGATCAAGGACAATCGCGCTTGGCGGGATAGTTACCCTGTGATGGGCGCTCGCGCGCAGCGCCCGCCGTCCATCACAAATCGAGCACCAGGCGCTCGCTCTTGGCGCGCGAGCAGCAGGCCATCATCGACTTGTTGGCGTCGCGTTGCGACGCCGTAAGCACCTCATCGCGGTGATCCACTTCGCCCTCCAGCACCGCGATCTCGCAACAGCCGCAAATGCCGGCCTCGCAGGAAGAATCGATGGCGATGCCGTTCGCGGTCAGCACCTGGAGCAAGGTCGATTCGGCCGGCACGCGCAGTTCGATCCCGCGGCGCGCCAGCCGGACCACGAAACCGTTGCCGTCCGTGGCGAGCGGCTGGCTGGCGCCGAAGCGCTCAAGGTGCACCGTCTCAGGTGCGCGGTCGGCGGCGGCGGCTTCATATGCGGTGAGCATCGGCCCCGGGCCGCAGCAATAGAAATGGGCGTCGGCGGGAGCGCTCGCCACGATCCCTGCCATGTTCAGCACGGCACTCGTTTCATTGTCCACGTGCAAGCGAACACGCAAGCCGAAGCGCGCCAGTTGCGGCAAGAAGGCGAGGTCGGCGCGCGAGCGCACCGCGTACCACATCTCCCAGGAGGCGCCGATGCTGTCGAGTCGCTCGGCCATGCACAGGATCGGCGTGATGCCGATGCCGCCGGCGAACAGCACGCTGTGCGCCGCGCCTTCGGCCAAAGGGAAGTGGTTACGCGGCGCGGACAGATCAAGGATCATGCCGACCCGCAGCTGCTCGTGCATGAACTTCGAGCCGCCGCGGCTGTTCGGGTCGCGCTTGACGCCGACCACGTAGCCATCAGGCGCATCGCCCGCATGCAGCAGCGAGTACGAACGCGTGATCCCGTTTGGAAGGTGGACGTCGACGTGGGCGCCGGCCGTCACCGCCGGCAGCGGCGCGCCGTCCGGGCGCACGAATTCGTACACCTGGATATCGGGGGTGGCATAGCTGATCGACTGCAGGCGAACGCCGATCTTGTCTCGCGCGTTGGCGGCGAAAGCAGGGGAGGTCACGGACATGATGTTTCCTTAGTCCGCGCGCACGGCCACGCGCATGCTGCCAATGTCTTCGATTTCGCAATCCATGACGTCACCCGGCGAAACCTGGCCGACACCGGCGCAGGTGCCGCTCATGATGATGTCGCCGGGATGCAGGGTGTAGTAGCTCGAGGCCCAGGCAATCTGCTCGGCGATCCCGATGATCATCTCGGCCGTGCTGGCCTGCTGGCGCAGTTCGCCATTCACGCTCAGCCTGATATCGAGTTTCTGCGGGTTGGCGATGGCGTCGGCGGTTACCAGCCAGGGGCCGAGGACAGCATAGCTGTCGACTGACTTGCGCAGCGAGCGGTCCTCGGGCCCGCGCACCGTCATGTCGAGCGCGATCGCATAGCCCGCGACATAGGACAGGGCGTCCTCTTGTGACACATTGGCGGCCGTCTTGCCGATTACGACCCCGAGTTCCATCTCGTGGTGCGAGAGACGCTCGGGGAAACGCAGGGTCACGCCTTCAGCCTGGCCGACCAGGGCGCTGGTCGCCTTCAGAAACAGGCCTTGTTCCTTGATGCCGCCCTTGTAGCGGTCGGTGAAGGTAGCCTGGTCGGCATTCGCCTCGGCCACGTGATCGGCGTAATTTACCGGCACGCCGATGATCTTGCCGGGGTTGGCCACTGGGCTCAGGAAGCGCACTTCCTCGACCGGCCTGGACGCCGCCGCCGGCAACAGGCGAAGAATGGCGGCGTGCACCGTGTCGAGATGGGATATGAGCAGATCGCCCGGCGCGGCAGGATAGCGTGCGGCGGGCAGTGCCTCGAGGGCGGCGCTGACGTCAAAGACCTTGCCGTCGGCGACGACGCCCAGCTGTTGTTGGTCGTACCAGCAGATGTTCATGATGTTTCGTCTTTCAAATGACGGTTTGGATTTCTTCCGACAGCACGCCGAGACGGCGCAGCACGTCGGCGTCGGAGACGATGAACAGGCGCGCATCGCCGTCGGCGCTGCGGTGCGAGACCCAGTTATGCTGCGGCACCGTGAAGGTGTCGCGCGGGCCCCAGGCGATGGTCTGCTCGCCGATGCAGGTTTCGCCCTGGCCTTCGACCACGGTGCACACCAGGTTGGCGTTGCTGCGTACAGGCAGCGTCTGCACGCCGGCGTCGAGTTGCATCATCGCGGTGTCGAGCAGGGGCATGGCGCCTTCGCCGTTCAGTGGATTGATGTAGCGCACCCGGCGCGCGCCGTCGGGCGAGGCCGTCGCGTGTGCTAGCGCACGCAGCGCATCGGAATACGGATAGCGGAAAACCGGCGAATGGTCGCGCCGTCCAGTGATCTCAACGGGCACGATATTGGGGGAGGCGAAGGCCGCATCGGGCATCGTGACCGGTGCTTGCGTGATCGGGCCGGGTTGGAACACGACCGTGCCGAAATTTTGGTGCAGCGGCACGTCGAGTACATCGAGCCAAACCACCGGTTCGCAGCCGTCGTGGCGGTGTTCGTGCCAGCACATGCCGGGCGTCAGGACTAGATCGCCGAATTCCATCGGACACTCCTTGTCGTCGACCAGGGTAACCGCGCCCGAACCTTCGAGCAGGAACCGCAGCGCGTTCATGCTGTGGCGGTGAGGGCGGGCCGTCTCGCCGGGCAGCAGGCATTGCAAGGCGGCCAGCACATTGCCGCAGGTGTACTCGTCGGCCAGCGACTTTGCATTCGGGCTGAGCATCTGCAGCACGCGCCGCTGGACCGAAGCGGGCGATGTTTCCTTGAACGCCAGCTCAACCAGAGGACGGGTTTGCGACCAGCGCCAGATATGGGCCGCCACCGGGCCCGGCGGCGGCTTGTGCGCGTTCGGACTGGCCCACAGCGGCGCCAGGTGGGCGCCGTGCCAGCGTTCGTAGGACTCGGAGTTGAACTCGCTCATGGTGGTGCTCCCTTACAGTTTGAAGGATTCGAAGGTGCCGGGATGGAACAGTTCCTCCGGCGTGACCCTGCGCGAGGACAGGCCTTGCTGGTGATGATGGTCGAAGAATTTCTCGAGCACGTGGCGGTTGCCATCGATGCCGTAGGACCAGAAATCCTCGCCCATCAGGTCGCGCGCTTCCTTCAGGCGTTCTTCAGCGAAGGGCAGGGTGATCTTGGTGGCGGAGGTGTCGCTCAGGTGTTCCAGCGCCACGTGCTTCGATTGATTGAAAGCCTTGTAGACCGCGCCCGGCAGCCACGGGTGCTGTTCGGCCAGTGCGCGCCGCACGCCCAGGATGTGCATGATCGGAAAAATGCTCGTGCGGCGGTAGTAATCCTGCGCGGCGGCGACCGGGTCCGCGTACAGCCAGCCGATGTTCGGGGTGCCCGGCGGCAGGTCCGGCGGGCGTGGCGCGACATAGGCGTCGATTTCTCCCTTGGCCAGCATGCTGGAGATCGTTTCGCCCTCGGGCGCGTCTTCCAGCCTGACGTTTTCCGGCAGCGCCAGCTTGATCTTTTCCGGCCGCCCGGCGTGCGAAATGCCCCCACGCACCCAAGTCACGTCCGACGGCGTCACGCCATGGTCGTCCTGCAGGAAGGAGCGCACCCAGACATTTGCGGTGAGCTGGTATTCGGGCAGGCCGATCCGGCAGCCGCGCAGGTCTTCCGGCTTCTTGATGCGGTCGGTGCGCACATAGATGGCCGTATGGCGGAAGGCGCGCGACAGGAATACCGGAATTCCGACATACGGCAGGTTGCCGGCCGCCGTCTTTACGGTGGAACTGGAGAGCGATAATTCACAGATGTCAAATTCTTCGCCGCGGAAAGCGCGAAAGAATATCTCTTCCGGCGACAGCATCATGAAAATCGGATCGACGCCATCGACCTGGACGGCACCATCGATCAGGGGGCGGCAACGGTCATAGTTACCGATGGCCACGGAGAGCTTCAGTTTGTTCATGTGTTCCTTGACTAGTAAGGCGTAAGCGAGGATCAGGCCCGGCTTCTCCTGTTCCGTGCGCAGGACAAGTCCCGGCGCGCAGCGGTAACGCCTGCGGTGCGCGCGGCTCTGATGGACGGCTCTATTCTTTGTGATCGTGGCAGGTGAAGCAATGCGAAAAGCTTCATTTCAGTTATGCTGCCGGGGCATGAATCGCGCCGCGCCACTCGGACGGGGCCATGAAACGGCCGTCCTCTGCGCCGCTGCCGGCAACCAGAAGCATCCCCCGGCAGTGGCACATTTGCCATCTCGCGTGTTACCATTTTTTATCCATTTCAGGAGAATGCTTGAGTCGCCATGTCCTTAACTACCAACCGCCCCCGTCGTTCCGGAGAACATCGCACCAGCGCCGCCTCGCGCGAGCGCATTCTCGATGCCGCCTTTGAAGTTATCCGTGATGACGGCTATAGCGGCGCGACCATGGCGAAGGTGGCGAAGAAGGCCGAACTGCCGGTCGGTAGTGTCTACTGGCATTTCGAGAACAAGGACCTGCTTCTGGCCGCGCTGATCGAGACCAGTTTCGAGCGTTGGCACAGCCAGGTCATTGCGAATCACCAGCCCTTGCCGGGCGAGGCCTTCGAGCATCACATCGAGCGCATCTTCGGCATTTCCGAAGCGGGTCGCCAGTACGATGCCGCCGACTTCTGGCGCCTCGGCGTCATCCTGAGCGTAGAAAAATCGGTGCGCGAACAGGTCGCCCGCGAGCGCTTCTTGAAGATCCGGAAAATGCAACGTGCCGAGCTCGCCGCGTGGTGCCGCAATACCATACCGGCCGCACTGATCGAGTATGATCCCGATTTGCCGGACCGGCTCAGCGGCTTCACCCTGGCCCTGCAGGACGGGAATGCGATCGCAGGCGCCTCAGGGGAGGAGATCCGGGCCTTCCGGCCGATGCTGGCGTCGAGCCTGGTGCACCTGGTGGCGCAGGCTTCGGCAAGCCTTGCTGCCGGCGCGGCCAAGCCGGCGTCCAGCCCGGCAAGCAAGGTCCGCAGCGTCGAGCCCGTCCCTGCGGCCAAGGCGGGCAAGGGTGCCCGCCAACCCAAAAGCGCGCCGCTCAAGGCCTGATCTTCCGGAACACTTCACATCGCGCCGCGCACACTAATGTGCACGCGCGCACACCGCACACGGTTGCTGCGATCATTCGCCGGCCGTCGAACTTCCTCCTCATTTACCCTTCAATCGGGTCGCGCCCACGCGTCGGCAACGCACTGCCATTTCACGAAAATAAAATATTGATTCTAGAATCAATATTCAGTTAATATACGTTGACCACTCTGGCACAGGCAGTGCAATGAAGAGCAAAGGGCCCGCAAGACGGTCCGTTCCAGCCATTCGAACCGATGGCGGAGTGCGATACGGCTGCACCGAGCAGGCGACTGATATTGACGTTTAATGGAGGAAGACGTGGCGATCGTAATTGAAGAAAACACAAGCAAGAGAATCAAGACCAGGAACTGGGACATCCACTATCACGAGGCGGGCGAAGGCTATCCGCTGGTCCTGGTGCATGGCGGCGGACCCGGCGCATCGTCCTGGAGCAACTACAACCCGAACATTGCGACCCTGGCGAAGAAGTACCGCGTTCTGGCCATCGACCTGCCCGGCTGGGGTAAATCGCAGGCTGTCACCTACGACAAGCGCGACAACAGCGGCGCCTTGGCCGAGTTCGTCGAGGCCCTCGGGATCGAGCGCGCGGCTTTCGTCGGCAATTCGATGGGCGGCTCTTCATGCATCCGCCTCGCCTACGAGCGCCCCGAGCTTGTATCGCACCTGATCACCATGGGCTCGTCGGCGGGCGTGCCCGGCATCTTCGATCCGGCGGGCCTGAGCGAAGGCGTAAGGGCGCTTGAAGCGGCCTATTTCAACCCATCGATCGAGACCATGCGCAGGTTCGTCGAGTGCATGGCCTTCGATACGCGCCATGTCACCGACGAGCTGCTGCTGGAGCGCGTCAAGGCGGCCCTCGCGCGCCCGGACCACATCGACGGCTGGAAGAGCGGCCACGGCAAACCGATGGTCAGGCTCGACCCGGTGCGCGTGGCCTCGATCGCTGCGCCAACCCTGTTGATGCACGGCCGTGACGACCGCACCGTCCACTTCAATTCTGCGCTGACGCTAGCCCGCGTCATTGCCGACTCGCGCGCGTATATCGTCAATCGCTGCGGTCACTGGGTCCAGCTCGAACATTCCGACGAGTTTAACCGCGTCATCGATTCCTTCATCGAGGGGAACCCTGCCGTCGCAAGCGCGAAGCTGGCTGCCTGAGTCGACATTTCGCCCGCCACCCGGGCAACATGTCGACTCTAATGAATAAATATTCTAGATCATATAATCAATTAAAAAATGGAGACAGTGGATGATCAAGTCCCTTGCTTATCTTGGAGTAAATTCCCCCGAATACAAGGCGTGGGAAACCTTTGGCCCGGAAGTGCTTGGTCTGCAGCACGCCGGGCATGGCCCCGATGGTGCGGTCAGGCTGCGCCTTGACGATGCCGCCTACCGCATCACGATCCATCCCGGCGAACGCAACGCAATCGCCTACATCGGCTGGAACGTCAAGGACGAGGCAGATGCGAAAACCGCAGCTGAACGGGTGCTCGCCCACGGCATCGAAGTGACGCGTTCGCGCAGCGAGGAAAACGCGCAGCGCAAGGTCGAAGGTTTCTACTGGTTCCACGACCCGTCGGGCTTCCGGCATGAACTGAGCTGGGGTCAGGTGCATACGGTCACGCCCTTTCATCCAGGGCGCGGCATCAGCGGTTTTCGCACTGCGGAGCAGGGCCTGGGCCACGTGGTGCTTGCCGTGGCCGACCTGGAGCAAGGCGACCGTTTTTATCGCGAGGTGATGGGTTTCCACCAGTCCGATACGGTCAGGGACGCCAGCCTGGAGGCGCATTTTTACCATGTCAACGGGCGCCATCATTCGCTGGCAATCAGCAGCCTGCCGACCCGGCAGGTGGCCTTCCTGCACCTGATGATCGAGGTGAACTCGCTTAACGACGTCGGCGCCGCGCACGACATGTGTGAGCAACGCGGCATTCCGATCACCACGACGCTGGGCCGGCACAGCAACGACCACATGATTTCCTTCTACATGTACACGCCGTCCGGTTTCCGCCTCGAATATGGCTGGGGCGGCCTGGATGTCGACCAGGACCTGTGGGTGCCGCGCACCTACGACAAGCCAAGCAGCTGGGGCCACCGCAGGCAGCACAAGGAGCTGACCGCGCTGATGATGGACGATGCCCCGGCGGCGTGACCATCCTGCGCCATCCCGGTTATCCCTTTCGTCCGCCAGCGTGTGCTGCCGGACGTCTCACAAAACACAAGTTAACTTAGGAGTACCCACATGCATCCGGTACAAGAAATTATCACTGGCAACATCGATCGTTTCGTCAACGAAGAAGTGCCCAGCAACGAGCTGGGCCGCGTGACGGACGAAGGCGCAAAACTGATACGCGAAAGCGGCCTGGTACGCATGCTGCAACCGAAAGAATACGGCGGCTATGAGGCCAACCCGCGCGAGTTCTACCAGACCGTGATGGAACTGGCGTCGAAAGCCTCGTCGCTCGGCTGGGTCGGTTCGGTGGTCGGCGTGCACCCGTTCCAGTTCGGGCAGGGTGATCCGCGCATGCAGCAAGAAGTCTGGGGCGACGATCACGACACCTGGACCGCGTCGCCGTATGCGCTGATCGGCAAGGCGCGCCGCGTCGATGGCGGCTTCATCCTGAGCGGACAATGGCCATTCTCGTCGGGCACCGACCACTGCAAGTGGGCCGTGATCGGCGGCATGGCCGAAGCCGAAAACGGTCCGGCAGGGGAGTTCACCGTCCCCTATCACTTCGTGCTGCCGCGCGCCGACTATGAAATCCTGCCGGACTCCTGGAACGTGATGGGCCTGTCCGGCACCGGCAGCAAGGACCTGCTGGTGAAAGAGGTGTTCGTCCCGGACTACCGTACCTACAATGTGCAAGACCTGAACGATTGCGTATATGCGTCGCGCAACCGTCCGGGCAGCCCGCTGTACCAGATTCCGTTCGATCTGTTCTTCCCGGGCGCGATCTCGGCTGCCACGTTGGGCATCGCGGCCGGCATAGTGAACCATTTCGCCGAATACACTGGCGGACGCGTCACGCGCATGGGTGCCAAGCAGACCCAGAATCCGTACCACATGGCCTCCCTGGGATCCGCGCTGGCCGACATCGACGCCAGCCGACAGCACGTGTTTGGCGAGATCAGCGAGATCTATCAGCTGGTCCTGGCCGGTGGCAAGGTAACCAAGGAAATGAAATACAAGGCCCGCGTGAACCAGGTGCGCGCCGTGCGCCGCGCCGCGGAAGCCGCCGCGCTGGTGTTCAAGCACGCCGGTGGCAACTCCAGCCGCCTCACCAATCCGATCCAGCGCACCTGGCGCGACTTGTCGGTCGCCATGGGCCATGCCTGCAACGTCGACGATCCGGTCTATGCCGCTTACGCCGGCTCGCTGTATGGCGTGCCGGTTCCACGCGGCGTCATCATCTGATCCACGGCTGCAACAAGGGCGCCGCTGGTGCCCTTGCCAAGTACCGGCCTTCCCATTCCAACTATTGCGTCGATATGGATAAACAGTTCGTTCAACAAGTCGAGGCCGATGTCCGGCGCGCGCTCGAGGAAGACGTCGGCGGCGGCGACCTGACGGCGGCCTTGGTGCCGGCGAGGCAAACGGCGCGCGCCAGGATACTCTGCCGCGAGCCAGCCGTGATCTGCGGCCAGCCGTGGGTGATGGAAACGCTGAGACAAGTCGCACCGTCAGCACAAGCGGTGTGGCACGTATCGGATGGCGAGCGCTGCGCGGCGAACCAGACGGTCGCCGAAATCAGCGGCAGCGCACGCGAGCTGCTTACAGCCGAACGCACCTGCCTGAATTTCCTGCAGACGCTCAGCGCGGTGGCGACCAAGACGGCGAAGTATGTGGAGGCCGTGGCCGGCACGTGCGCCGCTATTCTCGACACGCGCAAGACCATCCCGGGCCTGCGCGTCGCCCAAAAGTATGCGGTGCGCTGCGGCGGCGGAAAAAATCATCGCATGGGCCTGCACGATGCCATCCTGATCAAGGAAAACCATATTGCTGCCTGCGGCGGGCTGGGCCTGGCCTACGCGGCAGCCTTGCACAGTGGCGCTGCCGCACGCTTCATCCAGGTCGAAGTCGAAACCTTGCTCCAGCTCGAGGAAGCATTGACCGCAGGCGTGCCCATGGTTTTGCTCGATAACATGACGATCGACCAGATTCGCCAGGCGGTACGGATGGCAGCTGGTCGCTGCAGCCTCGAGATTTCCGGCGGCGTGACGTTCGAGCGGCTCCGGGAATTGGCCGATACCGGTGTCGACCGCATTTCTGTCGGCGCCTTGATCAAGGACGTGCAGGCCATCGACTTCTCGATGCGCTTCAACCCGGTGGCGGTCGAAACCGCACGCGGCGTCGCGGCGCCGGTCTGACCCGGACTGCGGCGTGAAGCTGACCGTCCTGATCGCCCTGATGGTGCTGGCGCACACCGCGTTTTCCGGCGGGCGCGTCGCACTGACCTTGTCCGCGATCCGGCTCGGCGGCACCCCTGTCGAAGTCGGCCTGGTGGTCAGCTTGCTGGCCGTGGTGCCGATGTTCCTGTCGGTGCATGCCGGGCGCTGGACCGACCGCAGTAGCGTGCTCAGGCCCCTCCTGTTCGCCTTGCTGATGCTCGAAGCGGCCCTGTTGCTGGCGCTGCTGCCGACGCTGATCGGCCTGGGCGGGGCCGCGGTGCTGCTGGGCTGTGGCTTTATGCTGGTGCACCTGGCGATTAACAATGCGGTCGGCAACGGCAGCGCCTCGGAAAACCGGACCCATGGTTTCTCGATGCTCGCGCTCGGCATTTCGACGTCCACCGTCGCCGGCCCGGTGATCGCCGGCTTCCTTGTCGACCTGATCGGCAATGCGAGCACTTTCCTTGCCCTGGCCATGCTGCCCTTGCTGGCGCTGGCGCTGCTCTGGTCGGAGCGGCAGAGGGCGGCAGCGGTCCCGGCACTTCCACCGCAGGTGGTCGAGCGGCGCATGGTAGACCTGCTCCGCCACGCGCCCCTGCGCGCCGTGTTCACTGTCAGTGCGCTGCTATCCATGGGTTGGGACCTGTTCACCTTCATGATGCCGATGCATGGAGCCAGGGTCGGCCTGTCCGCGTCAGCGATCGGCTTGATCATGGGCGCATTCGGAATGGGAACCTTTGTCGTCCGGCTGTTCATGCCGGCGCTGGTGCGCACGTTCCCGGCGTGGCGGGTGCTGACGGGAGCCCTGGCGCTGGCGGGGATCGTGTACGTGCTGCTGCCTCTGTTCGACGCCGTACCTGTCCTGCTGGCGCTGGCCTTCGTCCTCGGCCTGGGCCTCGGATCGGCGCTCCCGATGATCATGACTGCGCTGCAGGAGACCTCGCCCCCCGGGCGAAGTGGAGAAGCGATTGGTGTACGCACGATGCTGGTCAACGCCAGCCAGACAGTACTGCCGGTGAGTTTTGGCGCGATCGGCTCAGCCGGGGGAACTGGCTTCGTTTTCTGGGCACTGGCGGCCGTCCTGGGATGCGGCGTTGTGTTCGCCGCCCGGCAGCAGCGCTAGCAACAGTGGCGCTCCGGCAGCCGGTCTGTTAAAAAACCTTCAGTTGTTCTTCTTTTTCCGCTAAATCGTCGTCCGTGTCGGCATATTGTTGCGCGATGCTCTGGAAGCTCGCCTGGATTTCGAGGAAGGCATCCACGATGTCAGGATCGAAGTGGCTGCCTCGTCCTTCCATGATGATTGCAGCGGCCTTCTCATGTGGCATGCCGTCTTTGTAGACACGGCGGCTGATCAAGGCGTCATAGACATCCGCCAGCGCCATGAGCCTGGCTGAAACAGGAATGGCATCGCCAGCCAATCCTTCGGGGTAGCCTGAGCCATTCCATTTTTCATGGTGCGACATCGCAATTTCTTTCGCAAAGCTCAAAAAGCCTAGCCCGACCCCGAGTGCTTTTTCAGCTTTTTCTATTGCGCGCATGCCGAGAGGCGCGTGGGTTTTCATGATTTCAAATTCTTGCGGACTCAGGCGGCCTGGCTTGAGCAGAATACGATCGGGGATGCCGACCTTGCCGATATCGTGCAAGGGGGCGGAGCGGAACAGCATCGTGATGTTGTCGGGCGTCAGAAAATGGGAAAAGCGCGGGTGATCCTGTAATTTTTCTGCCAGTGCCTTGACGTAATACTGCGTGCGGCGGATGTGATTGCCGGTTTCGTTATCACGCGTCTCTGCCAGCGAAGCCATGGCAAGAATCGTCACGTTCTGGATCGCCACAATTTCACGGGTGCGCTGTTCGACTTCTTTTTCCAGGTAATCGCTCTTGTTGCGCAGGAAATCGGCAGCGGCTTTTACATCAAGGTGATTCTTGACTCGCGCCAGCACGATAGGCGGGCTGATGGGTTTGGTGATGTAATCGGCCGCCCCAAGTTCCAGTCCCAATTTTTCGTCGGACAGATCCACCCTCGCAGTCAGGAAAATTACCGGAATATGGGTCGTGGCGGGATCTTGTTTGATCTGGCGGCATACCTCGTAACCATCCATGCCTGGCATCATGATGTCGAGCAGAACGAGGTCGGGCGGCGCGTCTGAACGCACGATCTTGAGTGCTTTTTCGCCGCTGCCGGCAACTTTCACCCTGTAATCGTTGTTCAACAATTCGTTCATCAGCACCAGATTGTCTGTCGTATCATCGACCACCAGCACAGTCGCTTGTTCGCGGGATATCATATTTGTCATTGGATCAGGTCCGCTCCGGCTTCAATTTCCAGGTCGTGCAACAGGGTGGCGACGATTTCGGCCGCGGCGTCGAAATCGAGGCCGTGTACCGCGATCTGCAGCGACGTGAAGGCTTCGCCAAGGGCAGCGGACAAGTCCGCTTTGCTGCTGTCGAGCCATTTCATGGCATGCGCATCACCGTTTTCCAGCAGTTTTCGCAATTCATTCAAGCGCTTGCACAGGGTTTCGCGCTCCATGGTGCCCGACGCCGATGTTGCGTCTGGTATGGCGGATGCATTGGTCTGGTTGGTGCTGAAAAATTGTCGCAGCGCCGACAGCAACGCCTGCAAAGCTTCCAGCACCTTGTCCACCATGGGCTGCGATTGCGCCTGGTGGATCGGTGTTTTGAGGATGGCCGCCAGTTCGCCTGTCAGGCTTTGTAATCGCGTAGCGCCGATATTGCCTGCCAAACCATTGAGCGTATGCACCATGCGGTGTGCGCTGGATGTGTCGTTCTCGGCCAGTCGGGCGCTTAACTCGCTGGCAAAACTGCCGTTGCTGTCCAGGAATTTGTGCAGCATGGTCATGTAAAAGTTCGGTTTATTCATCATGCGCTGCAAACCTATTTGCGTGTCCAGCCCGTCAATCGACGATAAGGATACCGGCAGCGCGGCAATTGGCATGGGCGAGGTAGGGTGACTGACTTGCGCCAACGCTGCGTCTTTGGGGGCTGGCAGAGGCGAAATGCGCGGACGATTCGGGGGCGCCCATCGCTGCAGAACCTTCCAGAGATGCTCCGGGTCTATCGGTTTGGTGATGTGGTCATCCATGCCCGCAGCCCTGCATTTGTCGCGCTCGGCCCGCATGGCATTGGCCGTCATTGCCAGGATGGGCAGTTGCGCATGAGTGTGGGTCTTGCGTATTTTTCGCGTAGCTTCCAGGCCATCCATCACAGGCATTTGCATGTCCATTAACACGAGGTCATAGTGCGCTGCGCGGATTTTATCGATGGCAATCTGGCCGTTTGACGCAATTTCCACCTCTATACGGGCCTCTTGCAGAATCTCTTGCGCGACTTGCTGGTTGATTGCATTGTCTTCTACCAGCAGCACACGCAAACCTGCCAGACTTGCCATGTGTTGCGCGGATGCGGGGTTTGTGACGGCAGCCAATTGGGCGCTGTGTTTGCTGCCCAGTCCCAGGCGTGCAGTGCACCAGAAGGACGAGCCTTTGCCTGGCAGGCTGGTCACGCCTACTTCGCCGCCCATCAGTTCGGCCAGTTTTTTACTGATGACCAGCCCCAATCCGGTTCCGCCGTATTTGCGTGTGGTGGAACTGTCGGCCTGCTGGAAACTCTGGAACAGGGGAGCGATCTGTTCCTGCGTCAAGCCGATCCCGGTATCGCGCACCACAAATTTCAGCAGCACTTCTTCGTTGCTGCTTTCGAGGCATTGCACCAGAATTTCAACTTTGCCCCGTTCGGTGAACTTGACTGCGTTATTGGTATAGTTGATGAGGATTTGTCCCAGCCGTAACGGATCGCCCCGCAAGAGGTTCGGTACATCCCGCGCGACGTTCACAGTCAGTTCGAGCCCCTTGCTGTGGGCTTTGTCGGCAATCAGATGCGTCACGTTTTCAAGGGTGTCGCACAGCTCGAAGTCGGTGGATTCTACTGAAAGCTTGCCAGCTTCAATCTTTGAAAAATCCAGAATATCGTTGATGATGCCGAGCAAATGCTTGCCGGATTTTTCGATCTTGCTCAGATAATTGTGCTGGCGTTCGGTCAGCTCGGTCTTGAGCGCCAGATAGCTCATGCCGATGATGGCGTTCATGGGAGTGCGGATCTCGTGGCTCATGTTGGCCAAAAAATATGACTTCATGCGTGTCGCCTCTTCCGCAGCTTCACGGGCTTGCAGCAGTGCTTCAATTGCCTGGTGCTGCTCGGTGATGTCCATCAGCATGAACACCACGCCGCCGCTGATATCGTCCCGGTCCAGCAAGGCAGCGCTCAGGTGACACCAGAACAGGCTGCCGTCGCGCTGACGCAACTGCAAGTCGGCATGGTGGGTGAGTCCTTGTTGCAGATCGGCGTAGGCTGCGGCGCGCGATTGCCGGAAGGACTCGTCATCGATGTACCAATGCCGTATGCTCCGGCCGATTTGCTGATCGCCTGGCCATCCCATCAATTCATCAAGCTGGGGATTACTGCGGATGATGATATCGTCGCGCACGAAGGCGATGCCGGTAGTGGCTGCTTGAAATATTGCGGCTTGCTCTTCGCTGGCGTTTTCCAGCGCCCGTTCAGCTGCGCGGCGTTCTGAGATGTCGCGTGCCGAAACGCAGACGCAATCGCCATGCGCTGCCATCGCTGGAAGTTTTGACAGCGACACTTCGATTTCAAAGGTGCTGCCGTCTCTGCGTGCGCCCTGCAAGTCGCGTGTGCGACCGTGTGGCCTGGCGCCCATTTCCCTGCGTCCGCCGCTTTCCTGCGCAAAATTTTCGCGCATCCCTGGGTGCCGGGCGCGCTGCATTTCGGGCACCAGGATGTCGACGTTTTGTCCTGCCAGTTCGTCGCTGTTGTAGCCGAAGAGCTTATCCATGCGGGCATTGCTCAGGATAATTATGCCAGCGCTATCGACAACCAGCATGCCTTCGGGAGCCGATTCGATGATGGCGCGGAACCACGCCTCGGTCGCGCGGAGGGTGGCAGACTGATCCGACAGGCGATTGGCCTGCCGTTGCAGTTCGTTGGCCTGCTCCTGGGTAGATGCCAGTAAAAGTTGGGTTTTTCGATTGCGCAGCAGAATCGACAGCTTGAGTGCTATTAATTCACTCAGCGCCTTCATCAAAAGCAAGTGGTTGCCCGAGAGGTGTTTGAAGGCGGCCAACTCAAGGACAGCCAGCATATCGCCTTCCACCTGGATGGGCCAGAATTCCAGCACGGTCGGCTTGGCCTCGCCAACGCCCGACTTCACCACAAGGTAATTTTCAGGAATATCGTTCAGTACCAGGTGCTGGCCGTCTCGTGCAACCTGCCCGGGCAAACCCTCGCCCGGGCGGAAAGCGCCGGCTGCATGGTGGTCTTGTGGCAATGCGTAACCGCCAGCGAACCTGTAAATCGCCTCGTTATCATCGCGCAGATAAAATGCGGCGGCGGCGCCGTTAATCATCGGAATCAATTTGCCCAGCAAGAGCTGTATATAGGATTGCACGGAATCGGCGGGTTGCGCGGCCGAAGCCAGTTCTGCCAGGTGATTCTTGATCCAGAGTTGCTGATCCTGCGCCAGACTTTCGACGCGCAAACGTTCGAGTGAACGCGCCAGTTCGCCGATTTCGCTCGGGTCATCCTGCGCAGCAATCACGCTGGAGCGATGCCCTGCAACCAGTTGACGCGCCTGCGATGTCAGGCGCACTACATTGCGCACAACGCGATAATGGAAAAAACAAACCAGGGTAAGCAACACAAGCGCCACATTGATCACCAGAAAGCCAAGGCTGCTCCAGTAACTCAGCGTGGCTTTTTCCCCCAGACGCTGCAGTTCGGGGTTGATGCGCGCATCCAGCGTGATCGCCAGGTGCGAGAGACTATCCAGATAAGACTGTTTGAGTTTTTCGTATTCCACGCTATGCACAAGCCCGATCGCTTCATCCCGAAGCTGTGCGCTGGCTCTTTGCAGCGCCTGTTCTTCCAGTGTCAGCAGGGCTTGCGCCTGGGGCTTGGCATCATGCAACTCCGCTACTTCATCAACCCGGGCACCTGCCATCAGGAGTTGCTGTTCCGCACTGTCATTTGCCTGGTATTTGGCCAGGGCGCGCTGATAGTCTTGACGGTAATTGTCCTGCCCCGTCACCACCCAGGCCCGCACGAAGCGGGTCAGCGCTTTGCGATCGTCCATCAATGCATTGAGCAAGGCCTGGTTTTTTTGCTGCGCCTGTTGGCGGGCAGTGTATTCTTGCGTGAAATGCCGCGATAGCAGGTTGCCACCGACACTCAGGGTGGACAATGCGATGACCATCACAATCACGGTCAAGCTGACGTTTTTAACGCTTTTCATGCGGAGCGACTCCGTCCTTGCAAGAAAATTCAGGGTGAATATGTCTTCTTAATTGATGCGATCCTTGCGGGAGGGGCATCTTTTTTTTATCTGAGGGAGGGGGTAGGGTGATGATGTATCCCGTCGAAGGGTGAATTATAACGAATATGTCAGCAAGGCAACTCTTTTGGTTTTCATTTATTGCTTAGTTAAAAGTTCTTGGGCGTCAATCGCTCCAGGGATGGGCGCATGGATTTGGCGGGCATGTGATTTTGGCAAATGGCGGCGAATCTGAGGATCGTGATGAAGTTTCTATTCCCACACAAACATGCAGAAGTACGCTATCGGTATTAAAATGGACGGTTGCAGATTTGATTGTTAACCTCGCGGCAATAACGGAAATAGCTTGACTTACAGTATCAAGGAAATTTTTTACACATTGCAGGGTGAGGGCACGCATGCCGGCAGGCCAGCGGTGTTTTGCCGCTTTACCGGCTGTAACCTGTGGAGCGGCCGCGAAAGCGACCGTCCCGGTGCCATCTGCAAATTTTGCGATACCGATTTCGTTGGCACCGATGGCGAGTTGGGCGGCAAGTACAAGGATGCCGCCAGTCTGGCGCAGACCATCGACAATCTCTGGCCGGATACCCATACGGCAAGCAAGTACGTGGTGTTTACTGGCGGCGAGCCGCTGCTGCAACTGGATGCGGCACTCATCGACAACATGCATGCGGCAGGCTTTGCAATCGCCATCGAGACCAATGGCACCTTGCCGGTGCCGGCCGGCGTCGACTGGGTGTGCGTGAGCCCCAAGGTCGGCGCAGAACTTGTGGTGCATCGCGGCAATGAATTGAAGGTCGTGATACCGCAGGCTGGTCAATCCTTGCAGGATTACGAGAGCCTGGCGTTCGATCATTTCTACGTGCAGCCGATGGCAGGCCCGCAACAGGAAGCCAACACGCGCCTGGCGATCGAGACATGCAAGCGCAATCCCAGGTGGAAATTGAGCCTGCAAACCCATAAACTGCTGCAAATACCCTGAATTAAGATTTTCAATGCTGACCATTACCCGCAAGCTGGAGTTCGATGCAGGCCATCGCATTCCCGACCACAAGAGCCAGTGCCGCAATCTGCACGGGCATCGCTATACCCTGGAAATCACGCTGGTGGGCGCGGTAATCGAGGAAGAGGGCAGTTCGGACCAGGGCATGATCATGGATTTCTCGGATGTGAAGGCGCTGGCCAAGCAGCACCTGGTCGATGTCTGGGACCATGCCTTCCTGGTGTATGCGAAGGATGAACAGGTGCGCCAATTCCTGCAGTCGCTGCCGGACCACAAGACCGTCATCATCGACAGCATCCCGACCGTGGAAAACCTCGCGCAAACCGCTTTCACCATCCTTAAGGCCGCTTACCAGGATCGCTACGGCACCGGCCTGCGGCTGCACAAGCTGGTGTTGCACGAGACGCCCAACTGCTGGGCCGAGGTCACCGAATAAGCCATGCGTGACCTGATCTACATGCGCCAGGCGCTCGACCAGGCCCACAATGCCTGGGCGCTGGGCGAGGTGCCGGTCGGCGCGGTGGTCGTGCACGAGGGCCGGGTGATCGCCACCGGTTTCAACCAGCCCATCGGCACGCATGATCCGACTGCGCATGCGGAAATCATGGCGCTGCGCGCGGCCGCGGCCATCCTTGGCAACTACCGCCTGCCGGGCTGCGAATTGTTTGTGACGCTGGAGCCCTGCGCCATGTGCGCCGGTGCCATGATGCATGCGCGCCTGGCGCGCGTGGTGTTCGGCGCGACCGACCCCAAGACCGGCACCTGCGGCTCCATCGTCAACCTGTTCGAACAGGAAAAGCTGAACCACCATACAGAACTGCTCGGCGGCGTGCTGGCAGCCGAATGCGGCCAGCTGCTGAAGGATTTTTTCGCCGAGCGGCGTCAGGCCCAGCAAAAGGCCGCACAACTGGACGGGGTTTGAATGCAACATTCTGCCTTTACCATTCCGCGTGGACTGGGTATCGCCATCGTGGCGCCGGGCGGCTATCCTGCCGACGAGGCTGCGCTGGAACGTGGCATTGCATGGCTGGAGCAACAAGGCTGCGTCGTGCATAACTATTACAATCCGTCAGACAAATACCAGCGCTTCGGCGGCACCGATAATGCGCGTGCCGCGCAATTGCATGCCGCCGCTGACGATTCGGACGTGCAAATCGTGATGGCCCTGCGCGGTGGCTATGGCATGTCGCGTCTTCTGCCGATGCTGGATTTTTCTTTTCTGGCGGCAAGCGGCAAGCTGTTCGTCGGCCACAGCGACATTACCGCTTTGCACCTGGGGTTGTTGCGCGCGAATGGCGCGGTCAGCTTTGCCGGACCGATGGTTTGTGGTGATTTCGGCGCGGCGTCGCCAAGCGACTATACGCTGTCGCACTTTTGGCAATGCATCACGCAAGTCAGTCATGCCGTCACGGTGGCGACCCCGAACAATCCTGCCATCGATGTCGCCGGTACGCTGTGGGGTGGCAACCTGGCGATGCTGACCCATTTGCTGGGAACACCCTATTTCCCCGAGGTCGAGGATGGCATTCTGTTTGTCGAGGATGTCAATGAGCATCCTTATCGGATCGAACGCATGCTGCTGCAATTGCTCCATGCCGGTGTGCTCGGTCGCCAGCAGGCGATTCTGCTGGGCGATTTTTCCAGCTATCGCCTGAGCGAGTACGATAATGGTTATGATTTCAATGCCATGCTGCAGTACATCCGCTCACGCGTGGCCACGCCCATCGTGACCGGCTTGCCTTTCGGGCATATCGCCGACAAGCTGACCTTGCCGGTGGGCGCGCAGGCGCATCTGCTGTCGCAAAAGAATGCATTCCAGCTTGCCTTGACAGGCTATCCAAGCCTGACATTCTAGTTTTTGCAATGCCGACGCCGACGCCTCTTGTTTCCGAGCGCGCCGGAGATTTGCGGCTTGGCGAGGGCGAGACGCAGGAACAGTTCCGCGAAATCATGGCCAATCTCAAGCTGCCCTAACCAAAATTCATCGATCATGTCTTGCCGGATAGCCTGCAGTCCGCAGGGTTGGCGCATGACGCTTGCAGGCCAGGAGCGGCGATCGCAGGCCGGGTTCGTAATGCAATGTGCGGTTTTGTTTTGTTTGCCGTGGGCGGAAGGGCGCGGCAATGGAAAAGCACCGGATGACACCAAACAAGCTGTCGCTGCCGGGCCAGGTCGTGCTGGTGCTGCAAGGCGGTGGCGCGCTGGGTGCTTACCATGCTGGCGTTTATGAGGCTTTGCACGAAGCTGGCATGGAACCGGACTGGTTGGTCGGCACCTCGATTGGCGCAATCAATTCTGCGCTTATTGCAGGCAATCCGCCGGAACTGCGCCTCCAGCGCCTGCGCGAATTTTGGCAATGCGTTGAACAAAAAGCCATTGGCAACGTGCCATATTGTCTGTTTCCCGGTGTCGGGAACGCAATAGCGAACTGGATGACCATAGCGACCGGCATTCCGGGATTTTTTACGCCCAATCCTGTTGCCTGGCTTAATCAGTACGCGGCAATCGGGCTGGCAAATGCCGCTTATTATTCGACAGAACCGCTGCGTAGTACGTTAGGAAGTTTAATGGATTTTCGGCGCCTCAATGAGCGCAAAGCCGAGCGCAAAACGCGCATTTCCCTTGGTGCCGTCAAAGTAAGCAATGGGGAGATGCGTTATTTTGATAGCCGCGAAGAAACCATCACGATGGAGCACATTCTGGCGTCGAGCGCCTATCCTCCGGCATTCCCGGCAATCCAGATCGAGGGCGATTCGTACTGGGATGGCGGAATTTACTCGAACACGCCGATTGAAGCGGTGCTCGATGACAATCCACGCCACGATTCGCTGATCTTTGCAGTGGATGTCTGGAATCCAGGCGGTACAGAGCCCCAATCTTTATGGCAAGTCGCTGGCAGAGAAAAAGAGATCGTGTACGCCAGCCGCGCAAAGAGTCATATCGCGCGCCAGAAGCAAATCCATCATCTGCGGCATGTCATCCGCGAACTCACGGAATCCATACCCGTAAAAAGCCGCAATACAGCCAAAATCAAGGAACTTGCTTCCTGGGGATGCCATACCGTCATGCACGTTGTACGGCTTGTCGCGTCAGGTATCGATAGCGAAGATGCGATGAAAGACATCGACTTCGCGCCGGAGAGAATTCACGAGCGCTGGCAAGCCGGTTATACCGATACATGGCACATGCTGAATCTGGCTCCCTGGACTATGCCGGTGGATCCGGTCGATGGCGTGGTCATCCACGATGCGCACATGCGGGGCGCAACGGCACTGGCATCAGGCATCGACGGATTCGCGGGAAAGACCAAATAGTTCGCGACACTGGGATAAGCAAGCAGGAAACAAAAAAGCCATGCCATCGCGGCGATGCCCCAATCGCGTTCCCGGCCTTGTCTGGCACGCGTCTGCGCGCGGGAGCATGGGCTCGGGAGCAGCTTCCTTTATGCGCCTCGCGCGCGATGGTAAAATGACGGGTTAATTTACTTGTTTTAAAAGGCTTTTTAGTGTTATCTACCGCCAATATCACCATGCAGTTCGGCCCCAAGCCGTTGTTTGAAAACATTTCCGTCAAGTTTGGAGATGGTAATCGTTATGGCTTGATCGGCGCCAACGGTTGCGGCAAATCCACCTTCATGAAAATCCTCGGTGGCGATCTTGAACAGTCTGCCGGCACCGTCATGCTGGACACCAACGAGCGCCTGGGTAAGCTGCGCCAGGACCAGTTCGCCTATGAGGAAATGCGCGTGCTGGATGTGGTCATGATGGGCCATACCGAGATGTGGGCGGCGATGAGCGAGCGCGATGCGATTTACGCCAATCCGGATGCCACCGACGATGATTACATGAAGGCGGCCGACCTGGAGGCGAAATTCGCCGAATACGACGGGTATACCGCAGAAGCGCGTGCCGGCGAGTTACTGATGGGCGTGGGCGTGCCGATCGAGCAGCACCAGGGGCCGATGAGCAATGTCGCGCCAGGCTGGAAGCTGCGCGTGCTGCTGGCGCAGGCGCTGTTTTCCAATCCGGATATCCTGCTGCTGGACGAGCCGACCAACAACCTCGACATCAACACCATCCGCTGGCTGGAAGATGTGCTCAATCAGCGCAATTCGACCATGATCATCATTTCGCATGATCGTCACTTCCTCAACCAGGTCTGCACGCACATGGCCGACATGGATTACGGCACGCTGAAGGTTTATCCCGGCAATTACGACGATTACATGCTGGCATCGTCGCAGGCGCGCGCGCAGCAACTGGCCAACAATGCCAAGGCCAAGGACAAGGTCGCTGAATTGCAGGACTTCGTGCGGCGTTTCTCGGCCAACAAGTCCAAGGCACGCCAGGCGACTTCGCGCGCCAAGCAAATTGACAAGATCAAGGTGGAGGACATCAAGCCGTCCAGCCGCGCCAATCCCTTCATCCGTTTCGAAGGCGAGAAGAAGCTGCATCGTCTGGCGGTCGAAACCGAGGGCCTGTCGAAAGCTTATGATCGCCAGCTGTTCAGGAATTTCAGCATCATGGTCGAAGCCGGCGAAAAGATCGCCATCATCGGCGCCAACGGCGCCGGTAAAACCACCTTGTTGCGTTGCATCGGTGGTGATGAAATTTGCGGCCTGCATGCCGACAGCGGCATCGTCAAATGGGCCGAGAACGCCAACGTCGGCTACATGCCGCAAGATCCGACCGAGGAATTTGCGGTCGACAAGAACCTTGCGGACTGGATGGGACAGTGGACCAAGGAAGGCGATGACGACCAGGCTGTGCGATCCATCCTCGGGCGTCTGCTGTTTGGCGGCGACGATGTGAAGAAGTCGGTCCAGGTACTGTCCGGCGGCGAAAAGGGCCGCATGATGTATGGCAAGCTGATGCTGGGCCGACACAATGTCATGCTGCTCGACGAACCAACCAACCACATGGACATGGAATCGATCGAGTCGCTCAATATCGCGTTGGAAAAATATGCCGGCACCCTGATTTTCGTGTCGCATGACCGCGAATTCGTTTCTTCGCTGGCCACGCGCATCCTGGAAATCAAGGAAGACGGCATCGTCGACTTCCAGGGCAGTTACGAAGATTACCTGACCAGCCAGGGTATCGACTGATGCCTGCCGCCGGGGCTGTTCCAGCCCCGGCGATTTCGTTGCCCCCCAGGATCGCTACAATTGCGCTTCCTGGTAATCCAGTATTTCTTCCTGGTGCCGCATGATTTCATCGCTGATTTCGTTGGCGCGCCAGATCCGGATCAGTTCCTTTCGTTCAGCCTTGATTGCCGCCCTGCGCAGCTGTAACAGCAGAGCATCTTTCGGCACAGGCTCCAGTCCTTCCGCAGTCCCCGTAGCGACGCGATTGGCGAATTCCATGTGCAGTGGCGCGGCCCATTCCGGCGGCGCTTTCGCCTTGGCCAGATGGGAGTCGATGGCGACGGCGGCGGCGCGGGTCATTGCCGCACGCACAAGCCGTTGTTCCTCGCCCTGGGCCCAGCCCGTGGCCACCTTGAGCCTGCTTATCAGTGGCGTCAGTGTCAGGCCCTGGCCGACCAGGGTGGTGGCAATCACAAAAAACGTCAGGAAGATGATCAGGTCACGCGCGGGGAAGGGCGCGCCGTTGGGCAGCGTGGTCGGCAGCGCCAGTGCGGCGGCCAGCGAGACGATGCCGCGCATGCCGCACCAGCTGATGATCGCCAGTTCGCGGTTGCGTGGCGTTGGCCCCTTTTCATGCAGGCTGCCGCTCAACCAGCGCGGCAGATAGGCAACCGGGAAAACCCAGGCAAAGCGGACCGCGATGGTTACTGCGCTGACCAGAGCGCCAAGCATCAGCAGATAGGGCAGGGAGTATTGGCTCAGCTTGTCCATGATGACTGACATCTGGGTGCCGATCAGGATGAAAATCAGGCTGTTCAGAATGAAGACGAAAACATTCCAGACCGAGCGCGCCATGATGCGCATTTCGGCCGAGACGATTTCAGGTGCATAGCGGCCGCGTACGAGGCCTGCCGCCACCACAGCCAGGACGCCGGAGACATGCAGTGTTTCGGCAGCCATGTAGGCGGCATAGGGTATCGTCAAGACGGTGACGACCTCGATGAACGGGTCGCCAAGGCGGCGGTGTATGGCGATATAGACATGTGCCAAAATGATCCCGACGATGACGCCGCCGGCCGACACCAGCGCAAACTGGCTGCCTGCGTCGGCAAATGAAAATGCGCCGGTCAGCACGGCGGCGACTGCCAGCTTGTAGATGACCAGGCCGGAAGCATCGTTCAGCAGGCTTTCGCCTTCGAGTATGGTGACGATATGCCGTGGCATGTTCAGGCGCGACAGGATCGTCGTCGCCGCCACGGCGTCCGGCGGCGAAACGATGGCACCAAGGACCAGGGCGGCTGCCCAAGGGACGTCTGGCGCCAGCAGCTTGAGGGTAGCGCCGACCGCTAGTGTGGTAGCGATGACAAGACCGATGGCCAGCAGGCTGATGGGGCGGCTGTGGGTCTTGAAGTCACTCCAGGAAGTCAACAGCGCTGCCTGGTAAAGAATCGGCGGCAGGACAATGACCAGTATGAGCTGCGGGTCAAACGGGAATTGCGGCAGATTCGGGATCAGGCCCAGCAGCGCCCCGCCAATGACCAGCGCAATCGGGTAGGGAAATTTGAAATGCCGCGCCAGCCAGCACAGGGCGACGGCACATATCATCAGTAACAGCAGCAGTTCGAGCAGTAGCATCGGCGTCGGATTTCTTGAGGCAAAGGGTGATTGTTGATTTTTTATCCTTGATCGCAGGCAAGTGTATCAAAATGACACAAGACTACGCCAGCAATGGCCGCCGAGGCATGTAATTGTCTGTCCGCTATCGTTCTGCAGCACCGTGAGCCCATCTGCATCTGGCTTTATAATCTCAGGCTTGTCGCGCAGTGTCGTCATCAGTGTCGTCATATCGCGCTCCATCGTTTTTCAGGGCCAGCATGGAAACTCAGATCAAAACCGTCGAATTCGAACGACCGCAAATGGAAACCGGCACCAGCTGCGTTGCCAATGCCTGGGCCAAGGTGCCCGATGTCCCCACCCAGGAAGAAAAATCCGCGCTCAAGGAGCGCATCCGCAGGCTGCTGAAAGAAAAGCAGGCGGTGCTGGTGGCGCATTACTATGTTGATGCCGACTTGCAAGACCTGGCCGAGGAAACCGGCGGCTGCGTGTCCGATTCGCTGGAAATGGCGCGCTTCGGCCGCGACCATCCGGCCAAGACCCTGGTGGTGGCCGGCGTCAAGTTCATGGGCGAGACCGCCAAGATACTGAGCCCGGAAAAAACCATCCTGATGCCGGACCTGGATGCAACCTGCTCGCTCGACCTCGGTTGCCCAGCCGATGAATTTTCTGCCTTTTGCGATGCGCACCCGGACCGCACCGTGGTGGTGTACGCCAATACCAGCGCGGCGGTGAAAGCGCGCGCCGACTGGATGGTGACGTCTTCGATCGGCTTGCAGATCGTCGCTCACCTGCATGCGCAGGGCAAGAAGATCCTGTGGGCGCCCGACAAGCACCTGGGCAGCTACATCCAGAAAAAGACTGGCGCCGACATGCTGCTGTGGCAAGGCTCCTGCCTGGTCCATGACGAATTCAAGGGCGTCGAGCTGGAACTGCTCAAGCGCGAACATCCCAACGCCAAGATTCTGGTGCACCCGGAGTCGCCGGAAGCCGTGGTGGCGCTGGCCGACGTGGTCGGCTCGACGTCGCAGCTGATCGCGGCGGCGCAATCGCTGGATGCGAAAGAATTCATCGTCGCAACCGACAACGGCATCCTGCACAAGATGCGCATGGCCGCGCCGGGCAAGACCTTCATCGATGCGCCGACGGCCGGCAACAGCGCCACCTGCAAGAGTTGCGCGCATTGCCCGTGGATGGCGATGAATGGCCTGCGCAATCTGGCCGAGGTGCTGGAAACCGGCCGCAATGAAATCCATGTCGATCCCGAGACTGGCCGCAAGGCGGTTGTCTGCATCGACCGCATGCTCGATTTTGCCGCCAAACAAAAAGCCAATGTGCGCCCCTCCGGCGACCTGGCGAAAGAACAACAACTGTTTTCTGGAATCGGACCCGCATGAGTACCCTCACTAATCCCCACGCTCCCTTCGATCCGCTGCTGACGGCGGCTTTCGAAGCCAATATCGTTGCTGCGATTGCCGAAGACGTCGGCACGGGCGATGTCACCGGCCGCCTGGTGCCGGAGCAGGAATGGGTCAAGGCCCAGGTCGTGGTGCGCGAAGCCGCAGTGTTGTGCGGCGCGCCCTGGTTCGAAGGCGTGATGACGGAACTGGATGCACGCATCAAGATCGACTGGAAATATGCCGAAGGCGCGCTGATGGCTGCCGATAGCGTGGTGTGCACCATCGAGGCGCCGGCGCGCGCCTTGCTGACCGCCGAACGCCCTGCGCTGAATTTTCTTCAGCTCTTCTCCGGCGTGGCCAGTGCCACGCGGCGCTATGTGGACGTGATTGCCGGCACCCGCGCGGCCATTCTGGATACCCGCAAGACGCTGCCGGGCCTGCGCCTGGCGCAGAAGTACGCGGTGCGTGTGGGGGGCGGCAAGAACCAGCGCATGGCGCTGTATGACGGCATCCTGATCAAGGAAAACCACATCGCGGCTGCCGGCGGCGTCAGCGCCGCCATGCATGCGGCGCTGGCCTTGCACGCCGGCGTGTCGATCCAGATCGAGGTGGAGAACCTGGCCGAGCTGCAGGACGCGCTGGCGGCCGGCGCAACCTCGGTGCTGCTGGATAATTTCAGCCTGGAGTTGATGCGTGAAGCAGTCAGGCTGACTGCCGGCCGCGCCATTCTGGAAGCATCCGGCGGCGTCAACATGGATAGCGTGCGGGCGATCGCCGAGACCGGCGTCGACCGCATTTCCATCGGCAGCCTGACCAAGGATGTCAAGGCGACCGATTATTCTCTGCGGATTGTTTAAGACTGGCGCCGTTTCGGCGTGAGCACTGTCGGCAGGGCCTTCGGCAGGGTTTCCGGGTAGTCGCGGCTGTAGTGCAAACCGCGGCTCTCGCGCCGCGACAGCGCGCTCTTGACGATCAGCGAGGCGACGTCGACCAGGTTGCGCAACTCCAGCAGGTCGGGGGTGATGCGGAAGTTGGCGTAATACTCGTCGATCTCTTCCTTGAGCATGCGGATACGGTGCTGCGCGCGCTCCATGCGCTTGTTGGTGCGCACGATGCCGACATAATTCCACATCGAACGGCGCAATTCGTCCCAGTTTTGCGTGATGACCACTTCCTCGTCGGCGTTGGTGACGCGGCTCTCGTCCCAGTCGCGCAGCGCGACTGCCTCGGCCCGCGGCTGTTGCTCGATATGGGTCGCCGCTGCGCGTCCCAGCACGACACATTCAAGCAGTGAATTGCTGGCCAGCCGATTGGCGCCATGCAGGCCGGTGCAGGCTGTTTCGCCGACGGCATACAGGCCTTTGAGATCGGTACGGCCGGCCAGGTCGGTGACCACGCCGCCACAGGTGAAGTGTACTGCCGGCACCACCGGGATAGGCTGGGTGGTGATGTCGATGCCCAGTTCCAGGCAGCGCGCGTAGATCGTCGGGAAATGCTCTTTCAGGAATTCCGGGCTCTGGTGAGTGATGTCGAGATCGACATGGTCAAGGCCGCGTTTTTTCATTTCGAAGTCGATCGCCCGCGCCACGATATCGCGCGGCGCCAGTTCGGCGCGCTCGTCATGCGCCGGCATGAAGCGGGTGCCGGCTTGCGCCCCGGCTTCGCGCGGCAGTCGCAGGATGCCGCCTTCGCCGCGCACCGCTTCGCTGATCAGGAAGGACTTGGCATAAGGGTGGTACAGGCAGGTCGGGTGGAACTGGATGAATTCCATGTTGGCGACGCGGCAACCGGCGCGCCAGGCCATGGCGATGCCATCGCCGGTCGCCGTATCCGGATTGGTCGTGTAAATGTAGACCTTGCCGGCGCCGCCGGTGGCCAGCACCGTCTGCTCGGCGGCGATGGTGTGCACCTTGCCGGTCGCGGTATCCTGGGCGTACAGGCCGAGGCAGGAGCGGGTGCCGCTGCCGCCTGACTTCAGTTTGTCGGACGTGATCAGGTCGATGGCGAAGTGGTTTTCCAGCAGCGTGATATTCGGATGGTTGCGCACCTTCTGCTCCAGCGTCACCTGCACCGCGTGGCCGGTGGCGTCGGCGGCGTGGATGATGCGGCGTTGGCTGTGGCCGCCTTCGCGGGTCAGGTGAAAGCCGAGTTCGGCGCCGTCGTCGCGGGTGAAGGGCACACCCTGTTCGATGAGCCATTCGATCGCTTCGCGGCCATGTTCGACGATGAAGCGGGTTGCGGCTTCATCGCACAGACCGGCGCCGGCCACCAGGGTGTCGGCTACGTGCTGCTCGAAGCTGTCGCCGGAATCGAGCACGGCGGCGATGCCGCCCTGGGCCCAGTTGCTGGAACCATCCAGCAGGGAGCGCTTGGCGATGACGGCGACCTTGCGCGATTTTGCCAGGTGAAGGGCGACCGACAGGCCCGCCAGGCCGCTGCCGATGATGGCGACATCGAATTTCATGTGATTCTTTCGACTCTATCTTTTATGGATACGTTTCCCAGACTATAGACCATTTGCCGCAGGATTGCAGGCGGCTGTCGGCCCGGGTAATGCTGTGCTAATCTGCCTGTTGGCAAAAACATCAACGGATTTCGGCGTGGGGACCGCATGCGAAAATTTGTGAAAACGACCGGCATGACCCTGCTGGCCGCCGCCTTGCTGCTCGGCGCCGGCTGGTTCTGGTACCGCGCCGCAAGCCAGCCGCAGATCGACGGCACGTTGCAGCTGACAGGCTTGTCGGCAGCAGTCGATATCGTGCGCGACACTGCTGGTGTGCCGCACATCTACGCGCAATCGGCCGCCGATGCGTATTTTGCGCTGGGATTCGTGCATGCCCAGGACCGCCTGTGGCAACTCGAAATGAACCGCCGTATTCCTGCCGGACGCATGGCGGAAGTCCTCGGGCCGAAGGCGCTGCCAACCGACCGCTTCCTGCGCACCCTGGGCGTGCACCGGAATGCCGGGCAGATCCTCACGCGCCTGGCGCCGGATACGCGCGCGGCACTGCAAGCCTATGCCAGCGGCATCAACGCCTTTCTCGCCAGGCGCAGTGGTCCGTTGCCGCCGGAATTCATCCTCACCGGCACCGCGGCGCCAGAGCCGTGGGAGCCGGTTGATTCCATCGCCTGGCAAACCATGATGGCCTGGGACCTGGGTGCCAACTGGACCCAGGAACTGCTGCGCATGCGACTGGCGCAGCGCCTCTCGCTGGCGCAAATCAATGAATTTCTCGCGCCATATCCAGGCGAGGCGCCGCTGGCGACGCAGGATTACACGTCGTTCTATCGTGAACTGTCGGGCACCAGCCAGCCGCTGGCGGTGCTGGCGAAAATCGCACCACCGTCGTACGTGGAGGGCATGGGTTCCAATAACTGGGTAATTGCAGGCAACCATACCGCGAGCGGCAAGCCGCTGCTGGCCAATGACCCCCATCTCGGCCTGGCGGCGCCATCGCTGTGGTACCTGGCCCATCTTTCCGCCCCCGGATTGAACGTGATCGGTGCGACGTTGCCGGGGATCCCGGCAGTGGTGCTGGGGCGTAACGACCGCATCGCCTGGGGCTTCACCAATACCGCGCCCGACGTGCAGGATCTGTACATCGAACGGATTCGCCCGGACAAGCCGCGGCAATACCAGACGCCCGACGGCTGGGCCGATTTCCGCATCCGCCGCGAATCCATCAAGGTCAAGGGGCAGGCGGACGTGCCGCTGGAGGTGCGCGAAAGCCGCCACGGCCCGGTCATCAGCGGCGCCTTGCCGGCGCTGGACAAGGCGCCGCTCGATGCCGGCGGGTATGCCATCGCCTTTGCCTGGACCGCATTGCGTGCCGACGACATGACCCTGCAGGCCGGTCTGCGCATCAACCGCGCGCGCAACTGGGCTGAATTTCTGACTGCAATGCAGGAGTGGCATTCGCCGCAGCAGAGCATGGTGTATGCCGATATCGAAGGCAATATCGGCATGGTTGCGCCGGGCCGGGTGCCGCTGCGCAAGCCGGAAAATGACTTGAAAGGACTGGCGCCGGCGCCAGGCTGGGACAGCCGCTACGACTGGAACGGTTTCATCCCGTTCGATGCTCTGCCGCACCAGTACAATCCGGCGGCAGGCAAGATTGTCACGGCAAACCAGAAAATCGTCGGCGCCGATTACCCTTACTTCCTCACCAGCGAATGGACCTTGCCGTATCGCGCCGGTCGCATCGATGAGCTGCTCGCAGCCACGCCGCATCATAGCCTGGATACTTTTGCAGCAATGCAGAAGGACGATGTTTCTCCTGCCGTGCGTGAACTGCTGCCAATGCTGCTGCAAACCGGCGTTTCCAGCGAACGCAGCCGTCTGGCGATCGCCATGCTGGCGCGCTGGGATGGCGCCATGTCTGCAGGTCGTCCCGAGCCGCTCATCGCCACGGCGTGGTTGCGCGAGCTGTCGCGGCAGATCTTCGCCGATGAACTGGGCGAGGCGCTTTTCAGGGAGTACTGGGAGTATCGCAACTTCCACCAGGCCATGCGCAATGTCTTGCGCAACAAGGACGGCCAGGCACGCTGGTGTAACAATGCCACGCGGCCGGCGCCGGCGCATGGCAACGCCTGCCGCGCACTGTTGCCGCTGGCGCTGGATGTGGCGCTGGCAGATCTCGAGCGCCGTTATGGCACGGATGCGCGCCTATGGCGTTGGGGGGAGGCGCATATGGCGCGTTCGGAACACCGGCCGTTTGGCAAGGTGCCAACCCTGAGCAGCCTGTTCAATATCGAGGTGCCCAGCCCGGGAGATACCTTCAGCATCAATGTCGGCCGCAACAATCCGGGCGATGAATCCGCGCCGTTTGTGAATCGCCATGCCGCCGGCCTGCGCACGCTGTTCGACCTCGCCGACATGGAGAAATCACGATTCATGCATTCCACAGGTCAGTCCGGCAACCCGTTCTCGCCGTTATATCGTAATCTGGCGCCGCGCTGGGTTGTGGGCGAATACTTGCCGATGCAAACTGCGCGCGCGGCGGTGGAACAGAATCGGCTCGGGACGTTGCGGCTTTTGCCCTAGTCTCGTCGCCCGGAAATGACTTTGTCAGGTGCCCGAAAGCTTTGCACCGTTAAAGTGCAAGCTTGCTCCTGATAAAACACATAATGGAAGACATTTTTCTCACGGGTCACCGCTGCCCGATACTCCTGCTGCATGGCTTGCGCGGCAATCCGATGGAACTGCAGCTGCTGGCCCAGCGGCTCCATTCTGCCGGACATACGGTCAGTGTTCCCTACATTACCGGCTATGGCCAGCGTCCCGGGGATTGCAACGCGATACAGCGGCACGAAGTGTGGGAGTCGTCGGCCCGTGAACATCTGGATCGTCTGGTCAGCGTCCATGGGCCGGCGATCGTCGGTGGTATCTGTATCGGCGCCGATCTTGCCTTGCGCCTCGCGCGCCAGGCCGAAGAATCCGTGACCGGCATGCTGCTGATTTCGACAACGCTTTACTATGATGGCTGGAATCTGCCCTGGTATCGCTGGCTATTGCCGCTGGCAGGGCCAACTCCGCTCAAGCACTGTTACCGGCTTCGCGAACAAGATCCTTACGGCGTCAAAAATGTGCGCATCCGCCAATGGATCGCCCAGCAGATGGAGCGCACGGGGAATTCCACAGCCGGTGCGCGTGAGCTGCCTCTTTCCGCCATTTACGAAGCCTATGGGTTGATGCGTGCGATACGCAGCAGTCTTCCTGAAATACGTCAGCCGGCGCTCATACTGCATGCGGAGGAAGATGAAGTAGCCAGTCTGCGCACGCCTGATCTTTTGGCGAGCCGATTAGGTTCGCGTATCATCAAGAAAATCATTTTTACGGACAGTTACCACATGCTCACGCTGGACAATGACCGGGAAGCCGTTGCTCGGGCCTGCATCGCGTTTGCATCCGACCTGACTCCGGCAACAAACCAGGCTACCCACTGCACCGCCTGAACATTTCAAGAGATAATCATGACTACACGTACCACCCTCGCAGAACTCGCCGTCAAGGAATTTCATTGTGATGCCGCTAAGATTTCCGAAGATTGCAGCATTACGGAACTGGGCATCGACTCACTTGGCTTGTTGGAATTCATTTTCCGCATCGAAGATGTGTTTGGCATCCAGATCGAAAACAGCGACGCCGAAAAGCTCAAGAATCTGAATGACATCGCCAACCTCGTTGATCGCCTGCGCGCCGCCGCGACAGCATGAATAAGCCGGAACGGATTGTCATTACTGGCCTGGGCTCCGTTTCGGCGATCGGCGCCGGAGTCGCCCCCCTGTTCGCTGCGGCCCTTTCAGGCCGTTCCGGCATCCGTCCCTGGCCCGATGCGCATGGCCGCTGGGTCGCCGGCGCTGTACCGGATGCGGTGGCAGGCGACACCGGCATGCACAGCCTGCCCGCCAACGTCGACCGGCATGTCGGCCTGGCGACGCTTGCGGTCCGCGAAGCACTCGATTGCGCCGGCTTGCCCCGCATCGCTCATGAGGAGAGCGAAACCACGGGGGTCTATTGGGGAACCGGTGTCGGCAGTGCCGCCACGGTCGAAAATACCTATGCAACCATTCACAACGGCCAGCGGCCACGCCCCCTGACCATCCTGCTGGCGATGCAGAACGCGGCTGTCGCCCAGATCGCGCTGGATCATGGCCTGCGCGGCCCGCAGCTTTCCATCTCACAGGCCTGTTCATCGGCTGCCGCTGCCATTGGCGAAGCCATGCTGGCCCTGCGCTGGGGACGCGCGCATCGCATCGTGGTCGGCGGTTCCGATGCGCCGCTTGTGCCAGGCCAATTGCAAGCCTGGGAGTCGCTACGCGTGCTGGCGAAAGTTGATCCAGCAGCCCCCGAAACCAGCTGCCGGCCTTTTGATGCATCCCGTTCCGGCCTGGTCCTCGGTGAAGGCGCCGGTGCGCTTGTTCTTGAGCGGGAAAGCGTTGCCTTGGCGCGCGGCGCCAACATCATCGCCGAGCTCTGCGGCTACGGCAATGCCGGCGATGCCAGCCACTACGCCAGGCCCGACCCGAACGGGCAGCAAAGAGCGATGGCCATGGCTATCGCCGATGCCGGCCTGGCTGCAAGCGATATCGGCTACATCAATGCTCATGCTACCGCCACGATGGTTGGCGACGCGGCAGAAGCTGCGGCGATTCATGCCTTTTTTGGCGACGCTCCGGATGCTCCGGCAGTCTCATCCACCAAGGGGGTGCATGGTCACGCGCTCGGCGCCTCCGGCGCACTGGAACTCGTCATTACCACGAAGGCGCTCGTTGCAGGGCAGCTTCCCCCGAATGCGCACCTGAGCCATCCAGACGTCACCGGCATCGACCTGATCTGTGGCGAACCCCGCCGCCGGAAAATCGAAGCGGCATTGTCCAACACATTTGCCTTTGGCGGCAGTAACATATCCCTGGCCATACGCTGCTATCGCCCCCGTGACTGACCATGCGCATACTACTTGTTGAAGATGACCTCCTGCTTGCCGAAGGTATCCGGGAAGGATTGGAAAAAAGTGGTTTTTCCGTCGACCATCTGGCGGCTGCCGAGCCGGCGCAATCCGCCGTGGCCTTGACGCACTACGACTTGGCAATCGTTGACATTGGCCTGCCGGGAATGAATGGCCACGAGCTCATTCGCCGCATCCGGCGCCAGGGTGTTCAGGTACCGGTACTTATCCTCACTGCCCGGGATGGCATGGACGATCGGATCATCGGCCTCGATCTGGGGGCTGATGACTACATGGTCAAGCCTTTCCACCTGCCTGAGCTGCTTGCCCGTATTCGGGCATTGATCCGGCGTAGCCGCTTTGCCATTTCTTCCGAATTGTCGGCTGGCGCCCTGCATCTCGACCTGGCCCGGCACACGGCGACCATCGGGGATATTCATCTCGACCTGCCGGGTCGCGAATGGGAAATACTGCAACAATTGATGCTGGCCAGTCCGAATGTCGTAGGCAAACAAAAACTTGTGGAAAGCCTGAGCGAATGGGATAACGAACTGACCAGCAACGCGGTCGAAATCTACATATCCCGGCTACGCAGCAAACTTCAGGACAGCGGCGTCGAAATCCGCACTATCCGGGGCATAGGCTACCGACTTGATGAAATCACCAATACCTGAAAAACTGCATCGTACGCTGCAGCGGCGGTTGCTTCTCTTTCTTATTATTCCGCTGACGGTATTGCTGTTTTTTAGCCTCGTCACAGATTACGGCATTGCTTTCAAACCCGCCAATGAAGCATTCGATCAAGCCTTGATCGATGATGCGATGACTTTGGCGAGCAGGGTCATGGTGGTTGATTCGGCCCTGCACGTAGATCTCCCCCCCTCGGCAGCGGCTGTTTTGCGCGGCATCGATGGCATTGACCAGGAATATCTGAGCATCTTTGGACCCGATGGTCGCCTCTTGGCGGGCGACCATGATTTGCGTCCGGATGACATACGAGTTCAACGTCCCCCGATTGTCAGTACCGCGACATTGCGCGGGAAAAAAATCCGCAAGGTGAGTTATCGCATTGCCACTTCGGCCGGTCCGGTAACATTGGTCGTTGCGGAAACGACGAATCGGCGCGATAGCGCGGGATCAAAAATCCTGGTAGCCATGATCCTGCCGAACGTATTGCTGATTATTGCCACTCTGGCACTCGTATATGCCGGAATACGCAGTGGTCTTGCGCCATTGACGCATTTGAGCGAAGAAATTGGCACGCGCTCTCCCGGCGATCTCTCTCCGCTTCCCGCCATCGAGGTGCCAGGCGAGGTCGAACCCTTGATCCGCGCCATGAATGGTCTGATCGAAGATTTGCGCTTGGCAACGGTGGCCCAGCAGGCATTTCTGGCGAACGCAGCCCATCAACTCAAAACGCCCCTGGCGGGTTTGCAGACACAACTGGAACTGGCAGTCGCGGAAATTCCCGGGGAGTACAAAAACCGGATCATCCAGTTGCACGAAGCATCGAGCCGTCTTGGCCATCTGACACATCAGCTACTGGCGCTGGCGCGGTCCGGTCGCGAGGTCAAAATAAGCCATGAGAGGCGATTGGTCGATCTGGGTAAGCTGCTTGAGGCAAACGCTTCCAGCTGGTTCGACATGGCGCTGAAGAATTCAATCGAGCTTGAGTTTGAGCCGGAGACAGCCGTGATCGAGGGGGTCGAATGGTTAATTCGGGAAATGCTCGGCAACCTGATCGATAATGCGCTGCGCTACACTCCGCAGGGAGGGCAAGTCGCTGTGCGCAGCGGGGTGGATGCATATGGCCGGCCATTCATCGAGGTTGAAGACAATGGGCCCGGCATCCCGCAAGAAGAGCGGGAACGCGTCTTCCACCGCTTCTATCGCGCCGGTGGAACGCCAGGCACCGGGACAGGACTCGGATTGGCGATTGTCAAGGAAGTCGCGGATCGCCACGATGCGAATGTGGAGATTGCCAACAGCACCAGGCATGCTTCAGGAACCAGCATCAGGATTGAGTTCCTGCCGGTGACCCATCAACATTAGGATGCCAGGGCGATCGATGTTGTCGCGTGCAGCAACTGTTCTGCATCGTGGGCGTTGACCGAGCGCGAAAACGCATAGCCCTGGCCTAGATGGCAGCCCATGCGCTTGAGCAATGCAATCTGCTCGGTAGTCTCGACACCCTCGGCAACCGTGTCCAGATTGAGTGTGCGCGCAAGTGCCAGGATCAGTCGCACAATTGCCGCATCGCTGCTGTTGTTGCCCAGCCCGTGGATGAAGGCTTTGTCGATCTTCAGCACGTCCAGCGGTAGTTTTTGCAGGTAGGCCAGCGATGAATAACCGGTGCCAAAGTCGTCCAGCGCCAGCCGGAAACCCATTTTCTTCAGCATCGACAGGGTTTCTATGGTCTGCAACGGGTTTTTCATGATCGAGGATTCGGTCAGTTCCAGCTCGATGGCCGCCGGCGAGACGCCGGTGCGATCCAGGATGGCGCCGACTTCCGGCAAGAAGGACGATTGCAGCAACTGGCGCATCGAGACATTGACGGCGATTGTCATTGCCGCAGTCTCTTCCTGCTGCGCCCACAAATGCAGCTGCTGGCAAGCTTGCTCCAGCGCCCACATGCCGATCGGCACGATCAAACCGGAGGCCTCGGCGATGGGAATGAACTCCTGGGGTGCGATTTCGCCATAGTGAGGATTGTTCCAGCGCAGCAACAACTCGAACCCGAGGATTTTGCCGTCGGCAAGCTCGACCTTGGGCTGATAGTTCAGCGACAGTTCGTCACGCTCCAGGGCGAAACGCAGTGCGGCGTCCAGTTGCGCGCGTCGGGTATGCTGGTTTTGCAAAGCGGCATCGAAGATCGCCGCGCGGTTGCGGCCGTCTTCCTTGGCCTGATACATGGCGGCATCGGCATCGCGCAGCAGGTCCGATGGGCTCTCGTGCCCGGCATGCAGGAAGGCGATGCCGATACTGGCCTGGATCTTGACAATGACATTGTCGACCACCAGTTGTCGTGACACTGCAGCCAGCAATGCCTCGGCCTTGCTCTGCGCATCCGCCGCGTCGGCGTCCGTCAGCACCACGAATTCGTTGCCGCCACTGCGTGCCAGAAAATCGGCGGCAGGCATTTCTGCGGCGATTCGGCGTGACAGCTCCAGCAGGCATGCGTCACCGAATTCGTGGCCGTGGATATCGTTCAGGCTCTTGAAAAAATCCAGGTTACACACCAGAACCGCCTGCTGCGTCCGGTTTTCGCGAAAATCCTCGATGGCGCCGGCCAGTTTTCTGAGCACATGCAGGCGGTTCGGCAAGCCCGTCAGCGGGTCATGCAAGGCCTGCTGCTCCAGACGCATTTCATATTCCTTGCGCTCGCTGATATCCTCGACGCTGAACACGATGCCATTGATGGCCGGATCGTGCAGCAGGTTATAGCCGCATACATCGACCCACACCCAGCGTCCGTCCTTGTGGCGGGACCGGTGGCACGACACGATGGTGCTGTTGGGCGTGTTGCGCAGATAGCGCAGCTTTTTCTTGCGATCGACCTGCTCATCGGGGTGGTTCGCCTCCCGCAGTGTCATGTTCCTGAGCTCTTCCTCGGTAAAGCCGATGACTTCCTGGATGGCCGGGTTGGCGTAGATCAGCTTGAAATCCGCATCGACGATCATGATCGCGTGGCGGGTTGCACGGGCAACCGCCTCGAAGCGGCGCTGGTCGAGCTTGGCCTGTTCCAGCGCCCATGCATTCTGATTCAGCGCCCGCCCGAGCAGGCGCGACAGCACGCTGACAAACAGCGTGGCGTAAAGGTTGGGCAGCCAGTCGGCGATGCCCATATCGAGTTTGATGCGCAAGATGAACTCAAGCGCGAGAATGCCGATGGTCGAAACAAGCGCTGCCCGGGCTGCGAGCGGCAGCACGAATACGCCGGCCACGGCGATCAGCCAGGCGATATTGATCGAGGGCAGGGTGCGTTCAAGGGTCAGCATCGCGATGGCAAGCATGGCGACGCCCATCTCGAAGATGATGCGCCCCTGACCATATACGACGTTCTCTCGCGGCCAGATGAAACGGCCGAGGGAAAGCAGGAACAGCATGGCAAACAGACTCAGCGCCAGGATGCTGGCAAAGGAAAGATCCAGATGCTGGGTTACGGTCGCCATGGCGACATGCGCCAGCAGGATGATGTACAAGAACAGCGAGGCGACGCGAAAGACCTCGTTGTTGCTGATCGCGCTGTCCGGACCCAGTAACGGCAACTTCATGTCCGGCCTGGTACTGGCTGGACCATCTGCGCTGCCTGGCGGGCGCTTGCGCGGGCGCTCTCGACGTCGCCGGCGCAGGCCAGGGCCACGCCCATGCGGCGACGGGCGAATGACTGCGGCTTGCCGAACAGGCGGATATCCACGCCGGGCAGGGCCAGCGCTGCTGCAACGCCTTCAAAGGCGATTCCCGTCTGTTCGAGCTGGCCGTAGATTACGGCGGAGGCGGCCGGGGCCAGAAGGTCCGTGTTGACCGGCAAACCGAGGATCGCCTTGGCATGCAATTCGAATTCGCTCTGCCGCTGGCTGGCCATGGTCACCATGCCGGTGTCGTGCGGCCGCGGGCTGACTTCCGAAAACCAGACCATGTCGCCCTTGACGAACAGTTCGACGCCGAACACGCCGAGCCCGCCGAGGTTGTCGGTGACGGCGCCGGCAATCTCGCGGGCGCGCTGCAGCGCCCGTGGAGGCATCGGGTGCGGCTGCCAGGATTCCACATAGTCGCCATGCACCTGCAGATGGCCGATCGGCTCGCAGAAATGGGTGACGGGCAGGCCATCGCCGTCGAGGGCGCGCACGGTCAGCAGGGTGATTTCATAGTCGAAATCGATGAAGCCCTCGACGATCACGCGGCCGGCATCGACACGCCCGCCGGCGGCGGCGTAACTCCAGGCCGCCGCTATTTCATCGGCGCTGTCGATTTTCGACTGGCCCTTGCCGGACGAGGACATGACCGGCTTGATCACGCACGGATAGCCGATTTCGGCGCAAGCCGCTTTCAGCTCATCCAGGCTGGCGGCGAAGCGGTACGGCGAGGTTGGCAGGTCCAGTTCCTCCGCTGCGAGGCGGCGTATGCCTTCGCGGTTCATCGTCAGCCAGGCTGCGCGGGCGGTGGGAATGACGGTAGTCTTGCCGGCTTTTTCGAGTTCGAGCAGGGCGGGCGTGGCAATCGCCTCGATTTCCGGCACCACCAGATGCGGCTGCTCCCGTTCGATGAGAGCGGTGAGCGCTGCGCCATCGGTCATGTCGATGACATGGGCGCGGTGCGCTACCTGGTGTCCCGGCGCATCTGCATAGCGGTCGACGGCAATCACTTCGACGCCCAGGCGCTGCAGTGCAATGACGACTTCCTTGCCAAGTTCGCCGGCGCCGAGCAGCATGACTTTGATGGCGGAAGGGGAGAGCGGGGTACCGAGGCGGCGCTGCAGGTTCATGACGGGTTAACTGAAGTTTCGAATTTGCAATATGTACAACGAAACATTATCAAATCTACGACGTTTTGGACAGCCAAACTTGCATAAATATTGACTTCGGTCGATACGGGACATCGAATTCACGGAAAATCACAACCAATAGTTGAAAGTGGTTACAAGACATTCGGGATGGCAGTGATTGCTCTATGCGATTCCCTACTGCGTATCTGGCATCGGCAGATTTGGACTGGTTACAATCCGTGCCTGGAGATAGTCATCGTCAGTCAGTGCAGCAAGGCCAGGCGAAATGCAGGACAATGTGCGCAGTACGCCGGCATGGCGTGGCGAGACAGTGCAAAGTATGGAAAGGTGAATGCATGCAGCAGGCAGTGAATTTGAAGAATGGCGGTACCCGTGCGGTCACGTCACGGGGGGCACAATGACTTTGACGACAGCACATCCGTTTCCTGTCGATATCCCGTTTCTTGAGGACTTGGGGGTGGAGTTTCTCGGGATGGGCAATGGCGAGGCGCAGGTGGCCCTGACCCTGGAACAGCGCCACATGAACAGCTGGCACGTGACCCATGGCGGCATGACGATGACTTTGCTCGATGTGGCGATGGCGATGGCCGGCCGTTCGGAGAACCCCGAAATTCAGGCCAGCGTTACGGTCGAAATGAAGACCAGCTTCATGCAGGCGGGCGGCATTGCCGGCGACCGCATCATCGCAAAAGGCAAGACCCTGCATCGCTCCACCACCATGTGCTTTTGCGAAGGCGAGCTCTGGAACGGCGACAAGCTGGTAGCCAAGGCGATGGGGACCTTCAAGTACCTGAAACGCATCGATGCGGCAAAAAAAATCCAGCGTAATCCGCGTAATTAAAAGGGGCGCTGCCGCATGAAACAGTTTTCAGGCAGGATCGCCGTCATCACCGGTGCGGCGAGCGGCTTTGGCCGCGAATTCGCCCGAATCGCTGTCGGCTACGGCATGCGCCTGGTGATCTCGGATATCGACGCCGCAGCGCTGGCGTTGCTGCGCGACGAGTTGCAGGCGGGCGGCGCCGACGTGCTTGCGCAGGTTTGCGACGTCAGTCGTGCCGATGACGTTCAGGCGCTGGCGGATGCGGCCATGGCGCGCCATGGTGCAGTGCATCTGCTGTTCAATAACGCCGGCGTCGGCTGCGGCGGACTGATCTGGGAACACAGCGAAGCGGACTGGGAATGGCTGTTGGGGGTGAACTTGCGGGGCGTCATCAATGGCGTACGCATTTTTACGCCGCTGATGCTCGCCGGCGCTGCAAGAGACCCGCAATACGAGGGCCACATCGTCAATACCGCCTCGATTGCCGGCTTGCTGAATGCGCCGAACATGGGTGTCTACAACGTCACCAAACACGCCGTGATGTCCCTCTCCGAGACCCTTTATCACGACCTGCAACTCGTGGGCGCGGCCGTCGGCGCATCGGTGCTGTGCCCGCACTATGTCCCTACCGGCATTCACAAGTCGGAGCGCAACCGTCCGCAGGAACTGCGCAACCTGGACGCGCCGACGGCCAGTCAGACAGTTTCTCGCCTGCTGACGGACAAGGCGGTCAGGTCCGGCAAACTGTCGGCAGTGCAGGTGGCGCAGGCGACGTTCGAGGCCATACGTGAAAAACGTTTCTATATCCATACGCATCCGGAAATGCTGGATGCGGTCGAGGGCCGCATGAGCGATCTCCTGCGCCAGCGCAATCCGCGCGATCCGCTGGCGGCGGCACCGCAGGTCAAGGCGCTCCTGCAAGCCCGACTGAAAGCCTAGACGCATGGGCCAGCAGAGGAGCATGACGTTTGACATCACGCTCGGCAACTGGCGCGCGTTGGGTGACGCCGCCCGTGTCGTGCGCAGCGCGGTATTCATCGACGAGCAAAAGGTGCCGGTCGAACTTGAGTGGGACGAGATGGACGCGGTCTCATTGCATGCCATTGCAGTCGATGCGGCCGGGCAGGTGTGCGGTACCGGGCGATTGCTGCCGGACGGTCACATCGGCCGCATGGCGGTGCGCCGCGATGTTCGAGGGCAGGGCATTGGCGCTGCGATTCTTGCCGCGCTGATGCGGGCAGCACAGGCGCGCGGCCAGTCCAAGGTGATGCTGAATGCGCAAATCCAGGCGCAAGCGTTCTATGCGCGTTTCGGCTTTGTGTGCGAGGGCGAGGAATTCGAGGATGCCGGCATCGCGCATATCCATATGCGCTGCCGGTTCGTCTGAGCCCGGTGCGATCCGAGCATCGTTACTTGAGCATGCGCTCGCAGAGCAGCGGCTCGTCGTTTGCCGCCAGCTTGACCATGGTCGATGTGCGCGTGCCGTAATCTGCCGATTCGATGCAGACCGCCGACAGCATGCGCTCCAGTTCCAGGCTGACGCCGGTGCTGGGCAGGTGGCCGTCGGGTGCGCGCGCAGTATCGGACAGCATCTCGAAAAAGGCATCCTCCGGCGCGCACTGGCACAGCAGGCTGGCGAATTGCGCCTTGGTCCGGATCACCTTGGGCCAGCAAGAGTCCAGCGAGCCATTCGATATGCCATACACGCCAGCGGGCAGCGGCTTGCCATTGCGCGCGTCATCGCCAGCGCTGTTGGAATACCAGATCAATGTTTCACGGTCGCCGACCAGCAGGTTGAAGCCGTTGTACTGGGTGGCGTCCGGTGCGATCTGGCTGATGTATTGTGCCGGCCGGGCATCACCGGCGAGGTAGTCGGCCACCAGCTTGCCGCGCGTGGGCGCATCGGCTTTGGTTGTGGATGGCGCGCGGATATTCGTCAGCGCGGCAAAGCGGCCGTCGCGGGTGACGCCGATCCAGGTGCCGCCGCCTTTCAGGTCACGCCCCGCATACACGTGCGGGTAGTCTGGCCACCAGTCGGCGGGCGTTGCCGGCCGGTCATAGAATTCGTCGCGGTTACCGGCTGCAATCAGCGGCGTATCGGGAAAAACTTGCCAAGCGAATACGATCAAGCACATGAGGTAACATCCAAAAAATATTCCCTATGGCGCTCGCCGTCGATCAGCGAAGCCAGTTCCGATTGCATTACCGCTTGCGACAGTCGTGCGTCAAAATCGTCAGGAATGTTGTGATAGGTTTCCATCCAGGTATGCTGCCCGTTGCTGGGCTCAGGGCGTCGCTTGAGCGCCGCCGCCACGCCGCAGCGTAGCGACAGCGCCGACTGCATCGCCGTCACGCGCTCGCATAATGCCTGCGCCTGCGCGCAATCAACGCGATAGTAGATGTACAGGTCCATGCAGCGGCTGATCAACGGTTTTGCAGAGGGCCACAAGCCGGATCATGCTGCATCCGGCAAGGCGTACGGCAGCGGCTGCATGCGCAGCGCCGGACCGGCAGCCGATCCGAGGTGGATGGCGCCATCGTCGAGCGCGGCGGTCTTCAGTTCGACCAGCAGCGAAAATTCATGCGCGCCGCTGCGCTCGGCATTGACGATCGCGCCGCAAGGCTGATCGGCGTCAGCCGCGGAAAACACTTCCATGCCGGCTGCAGCTTCTGCCGTGCCATTGACGTTGGCATCGAAACTGACAGTCGCCAGCATCATGCGGCGCTTTAACTTGCCGAGGTACTGGCTGCGCGCGACGATTTCCTGGCCGGGGTAGCAGCCCTTCTTGAAATTAACGCCGCCGATGACCTCGAAATTGACCATCTGGGGCACGAAGCTTTCCTGGGTGGCCGTAACGATCTGCGGCACGCCGGCATGGATTTCTGCCAGCCGCCACAGGGCGGTGCCGGCTGGCCTCAATATCTGCGCCAGCTGTGGCCAGGCTTGCCGGGCTAGTTCGGGCGTGGCGATCCACTGGTAGCGCGGCGCGCCGAACGCATCGGCGACGCGGATCAGGGTGCCGGCGGCGGCATCGACCTTCGCATAAGGGGCAGCGGGCAATGCCGCGAACCAGGGCGCCAGCGCTGCGCCGGCCCTGGCGCCGCCGAGACCCAGCACCACTTGCGCGTCGGCTGCATCGGCAAGTTTGACCTTGGCGCGCAGGATGAACATCTGCAGGCGTTTTTGCACTGCCGGCTGTATCTCGCGCGGCAGTTCCAGCAAGACGCTATCGCCCTGGCGCCACATCAGCAGGCTCGCCAGCATGCGCCCCTTGGGTGAGCAGTAGGCGGCCAGCCGGGCTTCCTGCTGGCTCAGGTGTTCGACGTCATTGGTCAGCTGGTTATGCAGGAAGTGCGCGGCATCTTCACCGGAAAAAGCCATCAGTCCAAGATCCGCGAGGGGGGCAAGGAAGCCTTCGGCTGCGGCATCCGGCGACAGCGCCGGGGTGGGCCCGATGGCGTCGAAAGCGCGCTCTTGCGCGAAGCGGAAACCTTGTTCAGTCAGGAATTGCTGCCAGGGATACATGGATGTCGTGATCTCGTTCAGAAAATTTCGCATCGGCGCGTTGCTTGCAAGCGCGCCATTGCGATTATCATTAGGGCCTTTTCGGGATCGATGGCCGACCGTGCGAAAGTGCGCCTGCGTTTAATTTATTATAGATGCGTCGCGAATTTTGCGTTGGCGGCGCCCACGCGGCACGCGGGATGGATGCAAAAGGAGTATCAGTGGCACGCAAAAAGCAGGCAAAACAGCAGGCAAAACGCATGGGATTTTTCAAGAAACTGGCGGTATCTGGCGTCATTCTGGCGCTCTTTGCCGCTGCCGCTGCGGCTGCGGCCTACTGGGTGACCACGCCGATAGCAGACGCCGGCCAGCCGCCGCGTGAATTCGTCATCGAGCCGGGCAGCAGTGTCAACAGTGCCGTGGCGCAGATTGCCGATGCCGGCGTGCCGGTCAACCAGACCCTGTTCCTGCTGTTGGCGCGGTTGTCCGGCAAGAGCGCCAAAATCAAGGCCGGCCACTATGAACTCAAGGCTGGCGCGACGCCGCTGAAACTGCTCGATCAGTTGGTGCGCGGCGAATTCGCCCAGGAAGCGCTGGCCATCATCGAAGGCTGGTCATTTCGCCAGATGCGCCAGGCGATCGCCGCTCACCCGGCGCTCAGGCACGATACAACGCAATTGAGCGAGCAGGAATTGCTGGCCAAGGTCGCCCCTGGCTACAAGGCCGCCGAGGGCCTGTTCTTCCCTGACACTTACCTTTTCGCCAAGGGCTCCAGCGAGTTGCAGATTTATCGCCAGGCGCATGCCCAGCTCATCAAACGCCTCGACAAGGCATGGGCCGGGCGCGATTTGTCCCTGCCTTACAAGTCGCCGTACGAGGCGCTGGTCATGGCCTCGATCGTGGAAAAGGAAACCGGGACGGAAGCTGACCGCCGCCATGTCGCCGCCGTGTTCGTCAACCGCCTCAAGCGCGGCATGCTGCTGCAGACGGATCCTGCGGTCATTTATGGCATGGGCGACAAGTACAAGGGCAACATCCGCAAGCGCGATCTGGAAACCGATACGCCTTACAATACCTACACCCGCGCCGGCCTGCCACCCACGCCGATTGCCTTGCCGGGCGCAGCGGCCCTGGCGGCGGCCTTCAATCCGGCGCAAACAGACGCACTGTACTTTGTCGCGCGCGGCGACGGCAGCAGCGAATTTTCCAGAAACCTGACCGACCATAACCGGGCAGTCAACAAATATCAGCGATGAATGGGGCCGAACAGCATGGACAAGGGTAAATTCATCACCTTTGAAGGTATCGACGGCGCCGGAAAATCGACCCACATTGCCTATGTCGCCGGCCTCCTGCGCGCGCGCGGCCTAACCGTGGTAGTGACGCGGGAACCGGGGGGCACGGCACTTGGGGAAAAATTGCGCGAACTGCTGCTGCATGAACCCATGCACCTGGAAACCGAAGCGTTGCTCATGTTCGCAGCGCGCCGCGAACATCTCGCGCAAGTGATCGAGCCGGCCCTGGCGCGCGGCGAGTGGGTGATCTCCGACCGCTTCACGGATGCGTCCTTTGCCTATCAGGGGGGCGGGCGCAAGCTGTCGATGGAAAAACTGGCGGTGCTGGAAAACTGGGTGCATCCGCACCTGCAACCGGACCTGACGCTGCTGTTCGACGTGCCGCTGGAAGTGGCGCGCGCCCGGTTGGACGCTGCGCGTGAACCCGACAAGTTCGAGCAAGAGAAGGCCGACTTTTTCGCGGCAACCCGGGCCGCCTACCTGGCGCGGGCGGAGCAATTCCCGCAGCGCTTCAGGCTGGTCGATTCGACGCAGAGCATAGAAAATATTCAGAAAAAACTTCAGGAATTGCTCGTAATACTATGAATTCAAAGGAATTTCATAACAGCACCAAAGTTCAAGTGATTTCCTTGAATGTAATGCAAGTGGATGATAGCAATGGCTATTGATATTTTACCTTGGCAAGAATCCGCCTGGCAGCAGTTGCAATTGCTGCGCCAGAGGCTGCCGCATGCGATCCTGTTTCATGGCCCGGCAGGCATCGGCAAGACCGTGTTTGCCGAGCGTTTTGCGCAGTCCCTGCTGTGCGAGGCGCCGGAAGCGAGCGGCCATGCCTGCGGACGATGCGCCTCCTGCGGCTGGTTTGTCCAGTACAGCCATCCCGATTACCGTCGGGTGCGCCCGGAAGTGCTCGACGAGGCGGATGGTGCCGCTGGCGAAGACGAAGAAGAGGGCGGTGAAACAAAAAAAAGCGCCAAATCGACCAAGGCGCCGTCCAAGGATATTCGCATCGACCAGATCCGCGCGCTGGCCGATTTCATGAATATCTCCACGCACCGCCAAGGCAAGCGGGTGGTCTTGCTGTATCCGGCGGAAGCCCTGAACGGTGCGGCCGCAAATGCGTTGCTGAAGACGCTGGAAGAGCCGCCGCCGAATACGGTCATTGTGCTCGTTTCCAACAGCCTCGACCGTTTGCTGCCGACCATACTCTCGCGTTGCCGCAAATTCAGCCTGGCGTTACCGCCGTTCGAACAGGCGCTGGCCTGGCTCAAGGCGCAAGGCATCGCGGATGCCGACAGCTGGCTGGCCGAGCAGGGCGGTGCGCCGCTGGCGGCGCAGGAACTGGCCGAGAGCGGCAACCGTGAAGTCATGGAAGAGTTCTTGCAACACCTGGCGCGACCTGGCGTCGACGGTGCGCTGAAAACCGCCGAAAAGCTGCAAAAAACGGCTCCGGCGCAACAGGTGGAATGGCTGCAGCGCTGGCTTTATGACTTGTTTTCTGTAAAGCTTTCGGGAAAAATCCGGTATTATCCCCGCTACCAGAAGGAACTTGCCGGTTTGAGTGCCAAAATTGCAGTCCCGGCATTGCTGGCGGCGCTCAAGGCAGCGGGCGAGAGGCGCGCGATTGCAGAGCATCCGCTGTCACCCAGGCTGTTCATTGAAGACATGCTGCTTGATTATTCAAGACTGTATTCCTAAATACCAAGAAAAGGATCACGATGGCTGAGATTCCCGCCGCCAGCCCTGCTGCCCCGGTCGCCAGGCCGTCAGTATTGTCGCTGGCGATCAAGGAAAAATCGGCGCTGTATGCCGCCTACATGCCCTTTCTGGTCAACGGCGGGATCTTCGTGCCGACCAGCAAAGGTTACAAGCTGGGCGACGATATCTACCTGATCCTGACCCTGATGGATGATCCCAATAAATATCCAGTCGCCGGCAAGGTCGCCTGGGTCACCCCGGCCGGCGCCAACAACAACCGTGCGCAAGGCATCGGCGTGCATTTTCCCGCTGACGATAGCGGCACACGCGTGCGGCAACGCATCGAAGAATTGCTCGGCGCCGCCCTCGGATCGTCGCGCGCCACCCATACGCTGTAGACGCATCGCTGGCTGCATGGGCGTACAATATCGCCCATGTATATCGATTCCCATTGCCACATCAACTTCCCCGAACTGGCCAATCGCCTGCCTGAAATATTTGCCAACATGGCGGACAACCAGGTCAGCCACGCTCTGTGCGTGTCGGTCGACATGCCGGATTTTCCACAGGTGCTGACGCTGGCCGAGCAATATCCCAACGTGTATGCGTCGGTCGGCGTGCACCCCGACTATCCCGATACGCCCGAACCCAGCATGGAAGCGCTGGTTTGCCTGGCCGACCATCCGCGCATCGTCGCCATCGGCGAAACCGGGCTGGATTACTACCGTCTGCAGGGCGACCTTGAGTGGCAGCGCGAGCGCTTCCGCACCCACATCCGCGCCTCGCGGGCAAGCGGCAAACCGCTGATCATCCATACCCGGGCGGCTTCCGAAGACACCATACGCATCATGCAGGAAGAGGGCGCCGGCACCGATGCCGGTGGTGCCGGCGGCGTGATGCACTGTTTTACCGAATCGCTGGCGGTCGCCGAAGCGGCGATGGCCATGGGCTTTTACATTTCCTTTTCCGGCATCGTCACCTTCAAGAGCGCGAAGGAATTGCAGGCGGTGGCGCAAGCCGTGCCGCTGGATAAAATGCTGATCGAAACCGATTCGCCTTACCTGGCACCGGTGCCGCACCGCGGCAGGATGAACGAGCCTGGATGGGTCCGGCATGTCGCCGAATTCATTGCGCAATTGAAGGGCGTGCCGCTGGAACAGGTGGCGCAGCAAACCACCGATAATTTTTTCCGTTTGTTTAAGATCGCCCCTGATCAGGCGTTGCAGGATAGTGATAACCTCCATTGCCATGCATAAAGTCAGCCATTCCTTTTTTCAACGCTTGCGCCTGCTGGCGCTATTGGCAATGTGCTTGCCGATGGCGGCGTTCGGCGGTGCATTCGACGATTTTTTCAGCGCAGCAAGGAACGACAACGCCGATGAAATGAGTTCGCTGCTGCGGCGCGGGCTCGATCCCAACCTGGTGGACGAAGAGCGTGGCGACCCAGGCCTGATTATTGCGGCGCGCGAAGGTTCGATGCGTGTTTTTAATGTGCTGATCAACGCCCGCAACATCGATCTCAACGCCAAGGCCAGGAATGGCGACAACGCCCTGATGGTGGCCGCCTTCAAGGGAAACCGGGCTGCGGTCGAACTCTTGCTGGCAAAAGGCGCCGAAGTCAACCGTCCGAACTGGACGGCACTGCATTATGCCGCCGCCAGCGGCAGCAACGAGATCCTGCAGATATTGCTCAACAAGGGCGCCGACATCAATGCCGCTTCGCCCAACAAGACGACCCCGCTCATGATGGCGGCCGGCGAAGGCCACATCATGGCGGTCAAGATCCTGCTCGACAGCGGCGCCGATCTGGTGCGCAAGAACGACCTGGGCATGAGCGCGCTGGATTTCGCCCAGAAGAGCGGCCACAGGGACATCGCTGAGGGTCTGACCTATCGTCTGAAGCGGGCAGGCAAGCTGTAACGGCGCGCCAGCGACGACGGACTGCGCAAGGCCTCAATCGATAGGGTCGCCCCAGATGGAATAATGGTGCACCAGCACCTGAGTGGTGAAATACGCCTGCTGCGCCGCCAGTTCCAGCGCCACTTCAACCGGAAAACCCTCGCGGTCGCCGCGTTCATCCATCATCAATTCATGGAAGTATTTTTCACAGGCGACCGGGTGCTTCCACAGCTCCGCAAGCTTGTTGGCGATCCGCGCCTACCGATTGATATGGTAATTGCCCAAATCGTCAAATCTCATTAAATATAAAAATTTAAATTGTATTTAAAACAATATTTCGGTTAGCATGTCAATAAAGTTGCATTATTATTAATATAAAACCGGAAATAGCTTGAGTTGCAAAAACTTAACTTGAATCGCAAAAGTGAATAATTCAGGCATACGAGCAATCCCGCGCCAGGCTTTTTTACCTTCCGCCTGCGCAGTTGTTTAGCGATTGCGGCATTCGGACTTTTCTCGACCATTTACATGGACTATTTTTTTGAAAGCGGTGCGCCATGGCTAAAAAAGAAAGCGTGCAAAAAATCGGTGACGCCATCGAACAAAAGGAAATCCCGTTCGAGGTTGGCGAGATGGGGGATTTTCCCGACACTACGGAAAATCTCCTACCCAAGCTGAAAGACCGTAACTTCGATGATGCCGACATGGATAACTTCGACATTGATCCGTTGCGCAAGTTGCTGGACGCGCACACCAAGTTATCCGATCTGCGTAACAATCTGGCCGGCAACGACAAGTTGGAGGACATCCTGAACGATGTCCTGAAGAGCACGGAACGCCTGCAGCGTCTGAGCGAAGAAGCCACGCGGAAGAAAAACTGATTTATCACAAGCACAAGCATTGAACATGGCAGGTTTTGCAGAGAGCCGCGCCAGCCTGCCAGGCCAGGTCGCTGATGACAACAGTCCCGGCATTCAGTCCGGGATACCCTTTGGGGCGCCGCCGGTCATGCTCAGCGCCACCGCTTCCGCAACGCGGATGCCATCGATGGCGGCCGACATGATGCCGCCGGCATAACCGGCACCTTCGCCAGCCGGATATAGCCCGACGGTATTGATGCTCTGCAGGTCATCATCCTTGCGCTTGATGCGCACCGGCGACGAGGTGCGCGTTTCCACCCCTGTCAGCACGGCGTCGCGCATGGAAAACCCCTTGATCTGCTTCTCGAAGGCGGGCAGGGCTTCACGGATCGCGGTGATGGCGTAGTCCGGCAAGGCGGTATCCAGATTGCACAGGTGTACCCCAGGCTTGTAGGACGGTTGCACTTCGCCGAATTCGGTCGAAGGACGGTTGGCCAGAAAGTCGCCCACCAGTTGCCCCGGCGCATCATAAGTGCCGCCGCCCAGTTCAAAGGCGCGCGATTCCCATTGCCGCTGGAATTCGACGCCGGCCAAAGGATGATTGCCGGGAAAGTCCGCCGGGGTGATGCCGACCACGATGCCGCTGTTGGCGTTGCGCTCGTTGCGCGAATACTGGCTCATGCCATTGGTGACGACGCGGTTCGGCTCCGATGTGGCGGCGACCACAGTGCCGCCCGGGCACATGCAAAAGCTGTAGACTGCGCGGCCGTTGGCGCAATGGTGCACCAGTTTGTAATCGGCGGCGCCCAGCAAGGCGTTGCCGGCGTTGGGACCAAAACGGGCGCGGTCGATGAGCGATTGCGGATGCTCGATGCGGAAACCGATGGAAAACGGCTTTGCCTCCATGTAGACGCCGCTGTCGTAGAGCATCTGGAACGTGTCGCGGGCACTGTGGCCGATCGCCAGCACCACGTGGTCGCTGGCGATGTGTTCCCCATTGGCCAGGGTGACGCCGCGCACCTTGCCATCTTCCAGATCCAGTTGCTCGACCTTGCTTTCAAAACGAAATTCACCGCCCAGTTCCTCGATGGTGGCGCGCATCAGTTCGACCATCTTCACCAGGCGGAAGGTGCCGATATGCGGTTTGTTGATGTAAAGGATTTCCGGCGGCGCATCTGCCTTGACGAATTCATTCAAGACTTTGCGGCTGTAATGTTTGGGGTCCTTGACCTGGCTGTAGAGCTTGCCGTCGGAAAAGGTGCCGGCACCGCCTTCGCCGAATTGCACATTCGATTCCGGCTGCAACTCGCGCTTGCGCCACAGGCCCCAAGTGTCCTTGGTGCGCTCGCGTACGACCTTGCCGCGTTCCAGGACGATCGGGCGAAAGCCCATTTGCGCCAGCAGCAGCGCGGCGAAAATGCCGCAAGGGCCGAAGCCGATGATCACCGGGCGCGATGCAAGATTGGCCGGCGCTTGCGTGACGAAATGGTAGGAGGTGTCGGGGGTGATGCCAATATGACGATCGTTTTTGAAGCGCTGCAAGACTTCAGCTTCATTTTTGAGTTCAAGATCGAGCGTGTAGATGAAGCTGATCGCCGATTTTTTGCGGGCATCGCTGCTGCGCTTGAAAATCGTATGGCGTATCAAGTCCGATGCGCTGATGCCCAGCCGCTGCAAGATCGCAGCGTGGAGGTCGGCCTCTGTATGCGCCAGGGGAAGTTGAAGATCTGTAATTCGCAGCATGAAAACCTGTTCTGGAAAATCTTCCGGCAGAAGTTGCCTGGAGGATGATCGGAAAGCAAAAGAGTAAGAGGGCGCTATTTTACTTGATCGGTTTTACGGCATGGTTTTCGGGATGGAGACTGTAAATAATTCTGCGGATTTGTAGTTTTTGCCATATTTTAACGGCAATTCACAGAGCAGGATGGGGCGATGCTCGCGCACCGTCGTTTCCGCAGGCAGGCACAGGCCTTGCGTGGTTCTTTGCCAGGGGCGAGAAATGCATGGTCTTTCATCGGAGGGGAGTCGCTATGCCTATCAGTGAGTGTTGCAATATCGGCGTAGTTTGCTGTGAGTCGAATGCTTCGATTCCGCAGATTGCGCATCTGATGCGCAAGCATCATGTCGGCGATGTCGTGGTGGTGCGGCATGAGGGCAGTACGCGCATACCGATCGGCATCATTACCGATCGCGACATCGTGGTGGAAACCATTGCTGAGCAGGTCGATATGGATTTGCTCACCGCCGGCGATATCATGAGCAGCCCCTTGATTACGGTACATGAAAACGAAAGTTTTGCCGAATCGCTGCGCCTGATGCGCCATCACAAGATACGCCGCTTGCCGATTGTCGATGAGAAAGGGGTTCTGTTTGGCATCGTTGCAGCCGACGACATTGTCCATTTGCTGACGCTGGAATTGTCCATGCTGACCACCACCATGACGGAGCAGCCTGTTGCGGAAGTCCAGTTGCGACGGTAGTCGCGCATTGCTTCATCGCCCCTGGTTAACAGTCCACGTGAGGGAAGGAATGAGCGGCATGGGATGTGCAGCAGGACAAGAGCGCAATGTTCATTTGCGTTCGCTCATCTTGGCCGGTCCGTCCTGCCATATGATGAATCTAACTTTCGTGAAAGCAGTCTGAATTTGGCAGGCATTTTTGCGATTGCTTCAATCATCCGCGCATGTCAGGTTTCGTGCATGCCGGTCGTGATTTTTTATTTATCCCTATGGAGGTCAGCATGGCTGGAAATCTTTCACGTTTTGATCCGTTCAGGGCGATGGCCCGCTTCGATCCCATGCAGGAAATGGAAGACCTGTTCAAGGACAGCCGCTGGATGCCCAGCCTGCGTCGCTTCGGCAGCGATACGCTGTTGAAGATGGATGTGAGCGAAACCGACCAGGCCTATACCGTCAAGGCGGAAATGCCGGGAGTGTCGAAGGACGACATCAAGGTTGCCATTGAAGGCAATAACGTTTCCATCAGCGCCGAGGTCAAGAAGGAGCATGAAGAAAAGGAAGGTGAGAATGTGATCTGCAGCGAGCGCTATTATGGCCAGCAGTCACGCCATTTTTCGCTGGCGCAGGATGTCGATGAAGCCAAGGCCGAAGCGAAATACCACGACGGCGTGCTGGAACTCGTCTTGCCGAAAAAGGCAAATACAGGCCGCAAGCAAATTTCGATTCAATAAGACCCTGCCACCGGCATCGGCCATCAGTACCTGCCAGGCACGGCCCGGGATAGATGCCCGGGCCGTTTTTGGTTTCAGGCTTTATACTGGATTAACGGTTATTTGATTGTCAAAAAAATACAATATCCAATAAAAATTGGCTGATTTGCGCCGTTCGCGCTCGCGCATGGCGGTTGGCAAATAGAATGCAGTTACAGTTGCATGGGCTCTGCGCTATGATTTCGTCATTGTATTGCCATAACTGGTTGATCCCTGATGCAGCTTATCAAACGCATAATCCCCTTGGCGAAAGACCGTGCGCTGAAAAATTTTTCCGTGTTGGCGCGGAACATGGTCGCGGATGCTGAAACCGCCATGCTGCAGGATATGGCATCTCCCCGCGCCGGCGTCGAGCATCGTGGATTGGGCACGGCATTGCAGGTATTGCGTCAAGAGCAAGCCGACATCATCGCAAGTATCGATGCGCGCTTCCAGGATAGTGTCGATCGCGGCATGCGCACCATGTACACCGATCTGCGCCAGGGTTTCCACAAGCTTTCGGCCGATACCATGTCGCTGATCGACGATGAGACCGTCAATCGGCAGCTGGAAGTCGGCAATCTGGTGCAAAGACTGCGCGATGCCTGCGATGAAAACCTCGGTCGCCTGAATATCATCATTGCCCAGATGCATGGCGATGCCGAAGTGCATGAACGGGAAAACCCTTTCCGCCCCTATCTGATCGCTCGCGCCCTGTATGAGACCCTGAAAGACAGGGTTGATAATGAGGATGTCGGCAAGATCCTGTTTGCTCGCTTGTCCGATTCCCTGGCGCTGCAGTTGCCAGGCTATTACGCTTCGATTTGCGAAGTATTCGATGCCAACGGCATACAGGCGCGTTTGCTGGCGCGCCCCACCAGTCTGAAACGCCATCAGCGCGATCAACTGGCGCAGCAACTTGCCGCGATGAATTCCACTGCGGGCATGGGCCATATGGCCGTCGGTGCCGCAACGCTGTCAGTAACAGAATTGAATTCGCGTCTCCAGCCTGCCTTGCAGCGCATGTTTGAAACGATGCGAGGCGCCAATAATGCCGACAATGCTGCGGACACCAGCGCCTCGGCAATACCGCAAGTACAGCCAGACCAAGCCGTCGAATTCCAGGATTTCGTCTGGAGATTGTTCAACCAGGCCGGGACGATGTCTACGCATGCGGAAGTCGCCGGCGCACTTGTGCCGCCAGGTGAAGGGGTTGCAGGGGCAGGGGCAGCAGCGCCACTGCATTATTTGGCTGGGGCTTCTGCTGAAGTGTTGCAACAGATCGACCGTTATCAACGGCAAGCGGCTGACGCTGCCGGCCGGGACGCAGCAGCACCGGATGAGCGTAACCAGTTGTTTTCCTTGGGCGAGCAACTGGTCCTGCCGCAGCGGGCACAAGGGGCGCGCATGGCCATTGACGTGGTGGCTGTGTTGTTCGAATACCTGCTTGAAGATGAGCAAATTCCGGCAGTTGTACGGACGCGGATTGCGCGTTTGCAGATTCCTTTCCTGAAGGCTGCGCTGCTGGAGCCGCAGTTGCTGCAGCAACCGGACCATCCTGCCCGAAAATTACTTAACCTGATCGCCTCAGCGGCGGTGGGACTGGCGCCGGACTCGGCGATGGCCCAGCGACTGGATGGCGAAATTGTCCGTTTGGTGAAGCGGATATTGCAGGAATTTTCTCAGGATATGGCGATTTTCAGTGATTGTCTGCGAGAGTTGGAGCAGTTTCTCGCAGATCAGCTTGCCAATGCCAATGCAGAGACCGCAGGGAGCATCCAGGCTGCCGAGGAAGCTGAAAAATTCAGCGCAGTCATGCGCAACACTACCGCCTCGCTACGCGACATATTGACGCCGATGGAAGTCGATCAGCGCGTCAAGGATTTTATCGAACAGGTCTGGGCGCGGGTGCTGGTGCGTGCCGCAGCCAAGGATGCGACAGGCGGAGCCGCCGGCATGGCGGAGCAATACCGCGAGATATTGCCCGAACTGGTCTGGAGCGCGCAGGAAAAAAACACCCAGGAAGATCGAAGCGCCTTGATGCGCATGCTGCCGGGACTGATCAAGCGGCTGCGCATAGGCATGTTGATGATCCACATGCCTGAAAATGAATGTGGCGCCGCCCTGGACAGGCTGGTGCCGGTGCATACCGAGGTGCTGCGCCCGGGCCTGGCGGGCGATGGCACCAGGCAAGGGCCGAGCCTCGATGATTTGCGCAAGGAATTCTCGCGACTGGTGAGCAGCGATGACAGCGCTGCATGGGGCTTGAGCGAGCCGCTGCAGGTTGCGCCGGACGCACTGGAAAGTGCGCTGGCCGAGCGCGGAGTCGCTGCCGATGTGGATTTGTCGCGGTTATCGGTTTATGCTGCTGCACCGTCGGCTGAATTGCTGACGCAATTACAGGTCGGTAGCGCTGTCGAATTCCGCGTTGCCGACACGGCGGCACCGGCACGCCTGGCCTGGGTCAGCAAGCATCATGCGCTGTTCATTTTTAAACTGGAACAGCAGGCCAAACCCCTGGTGTATTCTGCCGCAGCCCTGTTGCAGGCGCTACAAAGCGGCAAGATTGGCTTGATCGAATATGCGCCAGCGCTGGACCGCGCAGTCGATGCGCTGATGAAGGATGCCGAGGCGGTCCAGGCGGCGCGGCTGTAGCTGGCCGGCGCCGTGACTTAAAAACGTCCGGCCCGAAAATCCTCGACCGCCTGGAAGATTTCTTCATTCGTGTTCATCACGAATGGGCCGTACTGCGCGATCGGCTCACCCAGCGGCTGGCCGGCGATCAGCAAGGCGCGCGCCGGGCCATCCGACTGCAACACGACACCATCAGTATCGGCCTGGTTGCGCAGGATCGCCATGCGTTGTGCCGGCACTGCGGTGTCGGCCACCTTCAGGCTGCCGCGATAGACGTAGATGAAGGCATTGTGTCCCGCCGGTAGCGCCTGTGCAAAGCTGGCGGCGCCGCTGAAATGCAGGTCCAGGTAGAGCGGCTGTGTGGCGTCGCGCTGCATGGCGCCGGCGATGCCATGGCTTGCGCCGGCGATCACGCGCGCCGTCACGCCTTCGGGCGTGGTGAACTCAGGAATCTCGGCGTTCTGAAAATCGCGGTACCAGGGCGCGCTCATCTTGTCGCGCGCGGGCAGGTTCAGCCATAGCTGGAACCCTTCCATGACACCGTCTTCCTGCTCAGGCAGTTCGGAATGGATCACGCCGCGGCCGGCAGTCATCCATTGCACGCCGCCATTGGACAGCAGGCCTTCGTGGCCGGCGCTGTCGCGGTGGCGCATGCGCCCGGCGATCATGTAGGTGATCGTCTCGAAGCCGCGGTGCGGGTGGTCGGGAAAACCGCCGATATAGTCTTCCGGCCTGTCGGTGCCGAAGGCATCCAGCATCAGGTAAGGATCCAGCCGACGCTGCAGGTCCTGGGTCAGGACGCGGGTGAGCTTGACGCCGGCACCGTCCGACGTCGCCATGCCGGTGACCAGGCGCTCGACTGTGCGTGGATGTGCGATTGTTTCGTTTTGCAGTTCCGGCGAATTCGCAATAGTCATCACTCTCTCTCCTAGAAAATATCGGCGGATCGGCTGCCGACCGTGTAGTGGATGCCGGTCGGCAGGCCGCAACACCTTAACTCAGGCCGCGACAGCCTGTTCGATCTCGGCGCGGGCCGAGGCCAGGGCTTTTTGCTCGGCATCCGGACCCATCGCCAGACCTTCGGCATACACGAACTGGATGTCGGTCATGCCGAGGAAGCCCAGCACGGTTTTCAGGTAAGGCACTTGCGAATCGGTCGGGGTGTTGCGGTACTGGCCGCCGCGGGTCAGGACGATATAAACCTTCTTGCCCTTCAACAGGCCTTCGGGACCGTTTTCAGTGTAATGGAAAGTGACGCGGGCACGGGCGATGGCATCGATCCAGTTTTTCAATTGCGCGGTGACGCCGAAGTTATACATGGGCACGCCCAGCACGACCGCATCTGCAGCCTGGATTTCGGCGATCAGGGCGTCGTCCAGTGCCACGCGTGCCGCCTGTTCTGGCGTGCGTTGTTCGGCCGGCGTGAACAGTGCCTGCAGCGCGCCTTCATCCAGCGCAGGATGCGGGTTGCTGCCCAAGTCGCGTACGGTCAGCGCAGCGTTGATATTGACAGCTTGCAGGCGTGCAACGACTTCAGCAGCCAGGCGGGTGGAATGGGAGTTTTCAGTGCGGGCGCTGGAATTGATTTGCAGAATGTTCATTTGGTGACTCCATGTCGGGTTGGTTGATGAATGCATTCTAGATGTTCCATAATCTATGCAGAAGACCATAATTTGGATAACATTGTTCCATTAATGGAATAAAGTGATTGCCATGCATCTGGAAGCCAATGATCTCTTGCTGTTTGCCAAGGTAGTGGAGGAGGGCAGCTTCAGCCGCGCCGCTGACCGCCTGGGCCTGCCCAAATCGACACTGTCGCGCCGCATTACCGCACTCGAGACCGAGTTGGGCGAGCGTTTGCTGCTGCGTACCACGCGCAAGCTCAGCCTGACCGATTTTGGCCATGGCGTGCTCGAGCATGCCCAGCAGATGACGGCGGAAGTGGAGGCAGCAGCAGCGCTGGCGCAGCAGCGCCAGGTCGAGCCCAGCGGGCGCTTGCGGGTGTCGATGCCCAACGATTTTGCCAATATCGTGCTGGCGCCGATGCTGGCGAGATTCGTCGAAAAATACCAGGCGATTTCGCTCGAGATCGACCTTTCGCCAAGGCGGGTCGACCTGGTCGGCGAGAATTTCGACCTGGCGATCCGCATGGGGGAGTTGCCTGACGATGCTTCGCTGGCGGCACGGCGCCTGGCGGTGTTTTCTGGCGGCCTGTATGCATCCCCCGCTTATCTGGCGCGCAAGGGCACGTTGCCCGAACCCGAAGCGCTGATGGAGCACGATGTGCTGCGCTTGTTGCTGCGCAGTGGCGATCCCATGTCCTGGATTCTCAGCCGTGGCGAGGAACGCTGGGAAGGCACGCCGCCGGGACGGGCCACGGCGAATTCGCCGGACTTGCTGATCCGCCTGGCCTGTGCCGGTGCCGGCATCGCTGTCGTGCCCGACCACTATGCGCAAGCCTACGTGGATCGCGGCGAACTGGTGCGGGTGCTGGCCGACTGGTGTACACCCAGTACCAGCGCCTGGGCGGTGTTTCCTGGCCGTCGCCTGATGCCGGCGCGCACGCGGGTATTTCTGGACATGCTGACAGCGGAATTTGCCGATCCGGCATGCCAGGAAAAGTCGGCCCTGGCCGAGCGCCAGCGCCGCCCCTGAAGCACTCAGCCCATGATGTGATAGCCGCCGTCGATGTATTCGATGTTGCCGGTAAGCGCACGTGCGGCATCGCTGACGAGGAAGGTCGCGACATTGCCGCAATCGTCGATCGTCGCCAGTTGATGTTGCGGGGCGTGCTCGCGGGCGCGATCCAGCAATTCATCGAAACGGTCGAGCCCGGACGCGGCACGGGTTTTCAGCGGCCCCGGCGACAGGGCGTGGACGCGGATATTCTTGCTGCCAAGCTCGGCTGCCATGTAACGCACGCTGCTTTCCAGCGCCGACTTCACCGGCCCCATCAGATTGTAATGTTCGACCACCTTTTCCGAGCCGTAGAAGGATACGGTCAGCAGGCAACCGCCGTCGGTCATCAGCGGTTCGGCCAGGTGCGCCATGCGGATGAAGGAATGGCAGGAGACGTCCATGGCCATGGCAAATCCGGCCTGGGAGCTGTCCACCAGACGGTTATGCAAGTCTTCCCTGGGTGCAAAGGCGATTGAATGCAGCACGAAATCGAGGCGGCCCCATTGCTGTTCGATCTGTGCGAATACGGCTTCCAGTTGGCCCGGTTCGCGTACGTCGCAGGGCAGTATGATGGGGCTATCGAGGGCTTCGGCCAGCGGCCTGACATGCGGCTCTGCCTTGGCGTTGACATACGTGACGGCAATCTCGGCGCCAGCATCCCGGAATGCCTTGGCGCAGCCGTAGGCGATGCTCTGATCGTTGGCGATACCGACCACTAAACCTTTTTTTCCTGCAAGAGTTGTCATTCCCATCCCCATGGTTGTAAATAAATACACATTATCGCAATTGAATTGCCAATATATAATACCGGGCATATCGACGAGTAACATGTTTTTTTGTCCAGTTCGCACCCAACAAGCCGCTTGCCGCAGGGGCAGGCAATACCGAAAACGAGCCGAACCGAAAATCTGGAATGAAACATGCTGGATGCCGACGCCAGGAAATTGCTTGAACTGATAGCCAGCAAGAACTTGCCTTCCTATGACACGATGCCTCCCTCGGTTGCGCGCGCCATGTTCAAGGCCGGTTGCTTTACTTCCCAGCCGGCCTCCCCGCAACTTGGGTTGATCGAGGATCTGACAGCGCCTGGTCCGGCCGGAGCGCTCCCCATGCGCCACTATCGGCCGCGGCAGGCGCACCACGGGCAGCCCTTGCCGGCCCTGATTTTCTTTCATGGCGGCGGTTTTACCCTCGGTGATCTGGATACGCACGATATCCTTTGCCGCCAGTTGTGCGACCAGGCAGGCATTGCCGTGCTGTCGGTCGACTATCGCCTGGGGCCTGAGCACAAGTTCCCGGCGATGCATGTTGATTGCTACGCCGCCTTGCAATGGGTCGCTGCCGAGGCTGCAGCCTTGGGCATAGACGCCGCGCGCATTGCGGTCGGCGGCGACAGTGCTGGCGGCAACCTGGCCGCGGCTTGCGCGCTTATGGCGCGCGACGCTGGCGGACCTGCGCTGGCTTACCAGTTACTGATTTACCCGGCCACGGATTTTCGCTGCATCGCGCCGTCGCATCGACGTAACGGCGAAGGCTACCTGCTGACCAGTCGCTTGATCAGCTATTTTTGCGCCTGCTTTCTCTCCAGTGATGCCGACCGTCTGGATTGGCGCATCTCGCCGGTGCTCGCCGCCAGCCACGCGAATCTGCCGCCCGCGCTGGTGCTTACCGCCGGCTACGATCCTCTTGTGGACGAGGGTAGGGAGTATGCGGCACAATTGCGCGCTGCCGGCAATCAGGCAGAGCATGTCTGCTTTGATGGCCAATTGCACGGCTTCATCACGATGGGCAGGGTTATTGCCGAAGCCAACGACGCAGTCGCGCTGTGCGCGCGCCGGCTGCGGGAGTTGCATGCGCCCGGGCGCAGCCTGCAGGATGCCCGTATCGCGTGAGGCACATGTTTTTCAACGTCGCGTTGAAAAACAATTTTAAAGGTATCAAGCAATGTCGAACCAATCCAAATCCAGCCTGAGCGCCTTGACGATCGCCGCCATCGGCATCGTCTATGGCGATATCGGCACCAGCCCGCTGTACACGATGAAAGAGGTGTTCTTACCTGGTCACGGAACCCCACTTACCCACGGAAACATTTTTGGCGTGGTTTCCCTGATCGTGTGGGGCCTGGTGCTGATCGTCTCGCTGAAATACGTCACCCTGGTGTTGCGTGCAAATAACCGCGGCGAAGGCGGCATCATGGCATTGCTGGCGCTCGCACTGTCATCGGTGACACAGCAGTCGCGCTGGTTTTTTCCGGTCATGCTGGTTGGCCTGGTCGGGGCCTCGCTGTTTTACGGCGACAGCGTAATTACGCCGGCAATTTCGGTGCTGTCGGCAATCGAGGGCCTGGAAGTAGCGACGCCAGCATTCAAGCCGTATGTGGTGCCAATCACGGTTGCGATCCTGGTGGGTCTCTATATGGTACAGAGTAAGGGAACCGCGGGGATCGGCAAATGGTTCGGGCCGATCATGGTGCTCTGGTTTCTTGCGCTTGGCGCCATGGGTATCGCCAATATCATCGAGACGCCGGCCATCCTTGCCGCGCTCAATCCCTTGCATGCGCTGGGCTTTTTGTGGGGCAAGGGATGGCTGGCATTCGTTGCGCTCGGCGCCATCGTGCTGGCATTTACCGGCGCCGAAGCGCTGTACGCCGATATGGGGCACTTTGGCAAGAAGCCGGTAAGGCTAGCCTGGTTTGCCATGGTTTTTCCCGCATTGGCATTGAATTATCTCGGTCAGGGCGCGCTGCTGCTGTCCAACCCTGAAGCGATGGACAACCCGTTTTACCAGCAACTAGGTGCCTGGAGCGTCTATCCCCTCGTGATGTTGTCGACCATCGCCACGGTCATCGCTTCGCAGGCCACCATCTCCGGCACGTTTTCCATGACCCAGCAGGCGATCTCACTTGGATTCCTGCCGCGCATGCGGGTCATGTACACCTCCGAGCGTGAAATGGGGCAGATTTACATTCCGCTGGCGAACTGGCTGCAACTGGTGGCGGTGGTGCTGGCAGTGGTCGGCTTCGGTTCATCGTCCAAGCTGGCAGCGGCCTACGGCATCGCCGTTACCGGCACCATGCTGATGACCACCATCTTGACCTATTTCGTGATTCGCCACAAATGGCAGTACAACCTGCTGTTGTGCTGGCTGGCTACCGGGTTTTTCTTCATCATCGACATCACGCTGCTGTCGGCGAACGCGCTCAAGATCGTGCATGGCGGCTGGTTCCCCATTCTGTTGGGAGCGACCATGGTGACGATCATGCTGACATGGAAAGATGGCCGCGATCTGGTATACGAAAACCTGCGCAAGCACCTGATCCCGCTGGGGGATTTCCTGCAGTCGCTCTTCATCAGCCCGCCGGTACGGGTGGAGGGCACTGCGGTATTCTTTCGCGCAGAGGGCGATGGCGTGCCGCATGCGATGCTGCACAACTTGTTGCACAACAAGGTGCTGCACGAGCGGACCATCTTCCTGACCGTATTGAACGAGGATATTCCCTACGTTGCGGATTCGGAGCGTGTGAAAGTGCAATCGCTCGGCCATGAATGCTACCAGGTCGATGTGCATTACGGCTTCAAGGATGATCGCGACATTCCGCTGGCGCTGCAACTGTGCGCTAACCAGGGACTGGATTTCGACATGATGGGAACATCTTTTTTCATCGCCCGCCAGAATGTCATTCCGCGCGTGGGAAGCACGATCGGCCACAACATGGCGAACTGGCGCGAGGCATTGTATGCAACCATGTCGCGCAATGCGCGCGATGCTGCAGATTACTACCGGGTGCCCAGCAACCGCGTGATCGAACTGGGTACGCAGGTCGAGATCTGAAGCCCGGCATGTTGTTTTTTCTTCCGCTGGCCTGCAAATTGGCATTTTCAACAATGCCTTGCTAGCATCTGCCTGATAGCTGAGAGTATAATTTTCCGTATGGACAGACTTGACGCTTTCAGAAGCATTGCCGAGCAGGCGAGCCGCGGGGACATGGTTTTCCCGACCAATGTCAATGCTTCGCTCAAAATACAGCAAGCCTTGAACGATCCGGACTGCCATATGGAACTGGCGGCCAAGCTGGTCATGGCAGAGCCGCTGCTGGCGGCGCGCACGGTGGCGATCGCCAATTCGGTTGCCTACAACCGTTCCGGCAGCGATATCACCAATGTGCGTACTGCCGTCATGCGGCTCGGTTTCCGCACGCTGCAATCGCTGGTGGCTGCGGTAGTGGTGCGCCAGATCGGCAGCAAGATCAGCGATCCTCTGCTGCGAGCCAAGGTTGCCGTGCTCTGGGAACATACTGCCCATGTGGCCGCACTGGCGCATGTGATCGCCCGCAAAGTGACCCGTCTTGACCCGGATACGGCGATGTTCGCCGGGATCGTGCATGAAGTCGGCGGTTTCTACCTGCTCTCGCGCGCCGAAGAATTTCCCGGTTTGCTGGATGGCGACCCGGAATCCTGGGCAGAATATGGCGAAAAAATCATCGGCCGTGGGGTCCTGAAAAAACTGGCTGTTCCTGACCCCGTAGCACAGGCGGTCGAGTCGCTCTGGTATGGCTATCGCGCCATCCCGCCCGAGACTCTGGGCGATACCCTGATGCTGGCCAATGACCTCGCACCGGTTGCATCTCCTTTGTATGTCGCAGCGGGCGCCACCACGGAAGCTTCGGCGTCGACGATCGATTTCGGCGTCGGCGAAGGCACGCTGTCGAGCATCCTTGAAGAGTCCGACGAGGAAGTCAAGGCGCTGACCGCAGCCTTGATGTTCTAGATTCCTCGCCCGTATATGCGTCTGCCTGGACGGCGCAGAATCATATTTCTGCGCGCCGGCTTGCAGGTTGTACAATACTCCATTCATCAATACCCGAGCACGGCTGGGTGCTCACAGCAATGGAAATAGCCTTACTTTTTGGATTGATCATCATTAATGGCATTTTTGCCATGTCGGAGATCGCTCTGGTCACCGCGCGCAAGATCCGCCTGCAAAAGCTGGCAGATGCCGGTGATAGTGCGGCGCTGGCAGCCTTGCATCTGGGTGAGGATCCAAACAAGTTTCTCTCGACAGTGCAGATCGGCATTACCTCGATCGGCGTGCTCAATGGTATTGTCGGCGAAGCAACCCTGGCAAAGCCTTTCAGCCACTGGCTGGAAACTCTGGGCATGCCTGTGGCAGCCTCGGAGTACTTTGCCACTGCCCTGGTGGTGTTGACCATCACGTATTTTTCCATCGTCCTCGGCGAACTGGTGCCCAAGCGGCTAGGACAAATCGCCCCGGAAGCAATTGCACGTCTGGTGGCGCGGCCGATGATGTGGCTGGCAGCACTGGCCAAGCCCTTCGTCAAGTTGCTGTCGGGTTCGACGCAGCTGATGTTGCGCACCTTCGGCGTCAAGGATTTCGGGCCGCAGGCGATGACCGAGGAAGAGTTGCACCTCATGCTGGAAGAAGGTTCTGATGCCGGCATCATCGAACATCATGAACATCAGATGGTCCGCAATGTATTTCGCCTGGATGACCGCCAGATCGCTTCCCTGATGGTGCCGCGCAGCGAAGTCGTGTTTTTCGATGCTGATGACAGCCTGGAAGAGAATTTGCTGCGCTTCGAAAATTCTCCGCATTCGCGCTTTCCGGTGGTGCGCGGCGGCTGGAACAATATCCTTGGCGTGGCTAACGCGCGCCAGATGCTGGCCGCGACCCTGCGCGGCGAAAAGCCCAATCTTGTCACCAACCTGAAGCCGGCGGTGTTTGTGCCGGAATCGCTGACCGGCATGGGCTTGCTGGAAGAGTTCAGGAATTCGGGCGTGCAGCTCGCCTTCATTGTCGATGAATATGGCGAAGTGCAGGGTATCGTGACCCTGCAGGACGTCATGGAAGCAATTACCGGCGAATTCAAGACCCACCACGCCGAAGATGCCTGGGCGGTGCAGCGGGAAGATGGCTCGCTGCTCCTGGATGGTTTGATCCCGATTCCCGAATTGAAGGACCGCCTGGAACTGTCCGCAGTGCCCGAAGAGGACCGCGGACGTTACAACACGCTGAGCGGCATGATTACGCTCCTGCTGGGGAAATTGCCGCAAACCGCAGACCGCTGCGAGTGGGAAAACTGGACTTTTGAAATCGTCGATATCGATGGCATGCGGATCGACAAGGTTCTGGCTGTAAAAAAACCACCTGCCCCGGAAGAAGCGTCGTCTAACGGCGAATACTGAGCATCGGACCGTAGTGCGTATTGCCTGCCTGGGCGAACGCGGTCGATGATGATTTGTATCAATAGCTCGCACGCCTGAATTCTTATCATGGTGGCCGGTTCAACAACTTGCCGCGCCACCATGCCCATCCTCCGCTTCTTCGTCCAGTTTTTGCCGCGCCGGTGCCTGCTGCGCTTGTCGTATGCCGTTGCGACGTCATTGCTGAGCGGATTGTCGCTGCTCTTCCCGGTACCTGCGCCGGCACAAAGCGGCATTGCCGGGCAGGGGGGCGCGCCAGCGACAGGCTGGCCCATGTACAACAAGAATTACGACGGACAGCGCTTTTCTACCCTGACGGAAATCAATGCTGGCAATGTGCATGGCCTGCAGGAAGTCTGTCGCATCAAGATTGCCCAGGGTGGCTCCTTTCATACAGGACCCCTGGTCATCAACGATGTCATGTACGTGACCACCGCCCGCTCGACCATCGCCCTGGACGCGCGTACTTGCGCCGTGCGCTGGCGTTCGCTGTATCAACCCGAACAGGACGAGGTCTGGGCGGCAAATCGGGGTGTCGCCTGGCTGGATGGCCGGCTGTATCGCGGTACCGCCGATGGCCGCATCCTGGCGCTGGATGCGGCAAGCGGCCGGCTGCTGTGGAAAACCGCCGCAGGCGATCCCACCAGGGGCGAGTTTTTCTCCTCCGCACCGATCGCCTCGGGCAAATTGCTCTACATCGGCGTGGCAGGCGGCGACTGGGGCATACGCGGGCGCATGATGGCGTTCGACCTCGCCAGCGGGCGCGAAGTCTGGCGCTTCAATACGGTGCCGCTGCCGCATGAGCCCGGTGCGGAAACCTGGGAAGTGCCGGCCACGGCAGAATCCGGCGGCGGCGGCACCTGGGGCTCGTATGCGCTGGATGTTGAACGTGGCGAGGTGTTCGTGCCGGTAGCGAATCCGGCGCCGGACTTCGCGCCGCAGGTGCGCCCCGGCGCCAACCTCTACACCAATTCGGTGATCGTGCTCGATGCCGCCAGCGGCAAGCTCAAGTGGTGGTATCAATTGGCCCCCAACGACGGCCACGACTATGGCATCGGTGCAGGGCCGATGCTGTTCAGGCGCAGCGACCGCAAGGATGCGGTGGCGCTGGCCGCCAAGGATGGCTATCTGTATGTGGTCGATCGCAACACGCACCGCTTGCTGTTCAAGACCCCTTCGACCACGATAGAGAATGCCGGCTTGCCGCCGACCCTGGAAGGACGGCGTTTTTGTCCCGGCGTCTACGGCGGCAGCGAATGGAACGGCCCGGCGTACGACCAGTCGCGCAATGCAATCTTCGTCGGCGCTGTCGACTGGTGCTCCATCATCAGGTCGGGGACGCCGCAATACAAGGCCGGCCGGCTGTTCATGGGCGGCAGCTATACCCAGGTCTCGGAGCCGCGCGGTTGGGTCACCGCCATCGATGCCGGCAGTGGCAAGGTGAACTGGCGCTACCCTTCGCAGGCGCCGGTGGTGGCAGGCGTGACGCCGACTGCAGGTGGCCTGGTGCTGACCGGCGACCTGGCCGGCAACTTCCTCGCGCTGGATAGCCAGACGGGCAAGCTGCTGCACAAATTCGATACCGGTGGCGCCATTGCCGGCGGCGTGGTGACGTATGAAATCGCCGGCAAACAGTATGTGGCGACCACGTCCGGCAATGTCTCGCGCCTGACTTTTGGCGGCCTGGGTTCGCCCAGCATCGTCATCATGAGCTTGCAACGGGAGCCGGGAAAGCCGCCTGTGCGGCTCGATATCAGCCGGGACGAACCGGAGGTCAGATTGAACATAGAAAGCAAGGGCGGCACGGCAAGCGGCGTGCGCGGCAGGCTTGCGGCCTGGAAGGATGCCCTGCTGGAGAAGGTTCGCAAGTGGACTGGCGGGGCAGGGCAGACAACCGCCAGTCTCGCACACGGCAAGCAATTGTTCGCGCAGAACTGCGCCGGCTGCCACGGCGCGCAAGGCGGGGGACTGGCGGGGCCAAGCCTGTTGAACTGGCATGCAAAAATGACGCCGGAGCAGACCATGGCACGGATCAAGAATCCGGTTGCCCCCATGCCCAGGCTGTATCCTGCCATCCTGTCCGAGAGCGATGTAGCCGATATCGCCACTTATCTGCATACCCTGTAGGGCGCGTCATGCTGCGGCCGTCTGTCTAGGCCAGAGGGGCGATATCGCGCTGCTGCAGGATGTGCAGGCTGGCAGTCGCCAGGTTCATTTCATGATAGACAATCGTGCGTACCGTCCTGGCGCTGTTGCAGGCCAGCGCCAGCGCATGGTCTGGCCCGGGCTGCCAGCTGTCGAACAGCCACTCGCCAGGTTCTTGCGCCAGCCGACTGGCATCGCGCACACTGAGTTCTTCAGCATCGATGCTGATTTGTTGCAGCGGCGCCGACATGCCCAGTCCGGTGGCCTTGATGTAGGCTTCCTTTAATGTCCATAGGGTGAAGAAGGCCAGCGGCCGTGCGGCTTCCTCCTGGCTGGCGAGGTAGGCAATTTCATCCGCGGAATAAACCGTTTGCGCGATGCCATCCATGTCCGCCATGGCGCGGATGCCCTCGACGTCAATGCCGCAGGGGCCGACGCCTGTCACCGCGCAAGCGACCATGCCGCGCGTGTGGCTGAGGTTGCAGTGCAGCGACGTCTGCACAGATTGCCCGGCGAGTTCGGGCTTGCCGTTCAAGCCGGGCGTCAGGCGCACACTTTCAGGCGCACACGCCAGGTAGTGTCCCAGGCATAGCCGCAGCAAAGCGTGAGCGGCGAGGTAATGTTTGCGGTCGTGCGCGAAATGAAAACGCTGGCAGCGTTGCTGCTCTTCTACACTCAGCAGGGCCTGGTAGCTGTGCGTGAGTTCCGGCAATGAGCGGGCCTCGGGACGCGCCAGCCAGACATGGATTTCTTGCTGCAGGGGTGCTGTCATTTGCAATCTAGGCGGTTTCCAGTGCCCGGAAGACGAACCGGTTGGCGGCGTGATTGTCCGGGGAGCGCGTAAGGCTCACGAACGGGATTTTACCTCAGGCATACCGGGTGTTTCTTGCTCTGAATAGTGTTTTTGCCATACTTACTACACTGGCAATTCGGCAAGTGGCACCGCGTCGATGGTATGGCGTCAGCCGATGACGCCAGTGACTTGTCGCAAGTCCGGCGCTGATGTTTGTGGTTTGTCATCGCCACATGAGTAATTTTCCCTACACTCAGACACATATTTCCTGTCTTTTATGTCTATCCTGAAACGTAAAGAATGAGAGAAAATTGCATAATTATCACGAGATTTTCTCGCGATCAACCAGGTTTTCTGGATTTCTCCTATCGGATCAAGTCATTGGCCAAGTGTTATCTGGTCACGGTGGTCAGCCTCGCGCCGCTTACCGAGCCTGAGTTGCTGGTCAATGGCGTCGAATATGTGGTGCTGCCGTACGATGAAGGACGCAAGGGCTGGTGCAAGTATCTTCTTGCCTGTGCACACCTTGTCCGGACACGCCGGCCGACCTGCGTCGTGCTGCTGCATTCGTTGCTGGCACCGCTGGCCTGGCTGACCGGTCGAATCCCGACCGCACTCTACTGGAATGAGCACCCGAGCCGCTTCACCGCCTCGCCGCCGTCGCACCCCTGGTATAAGCGCATCGCGCGCAAGCTGGCACTGCGCTGGCTATTCTTCGAAGCGGCACGCCGGGCGACGCTGGTGATGCCGATAGGCGAGGCGCATCGAGATGATTTGCTCGCGCAAGGTTGTGCGCCGCAACGGGTCAATTTGATTTACATGGGGGTCGACAAGAATTTCGTCCAGAGTAGCCGGCATCAAACGGCGCCACCACGATTGCCGCTGCGCCTGATCTACGTAGGCACTGTCAACAAGGCACGCGGGCGCGACCTGATGCTGGAAGCGATCAAGCTCGTCAATCGGGAGCAACCGATCGCGCATTTGACCCTGGTCGGCGCCGATGAGGAGGAAATCGGCTATTGCCGTCGCTATGCCGTCCGACTAGGCATTTCCGCCGAGGTAAGGGTATGCGGCCGTGTCGGCGGCGACGCGATCCCCGATATCTTGAAGGACGCGGATGCCGGATTATGTCTGTGGGAAGACCAACCCTGGTGGCGCTTCAACCCGCCAACCAAACTGTTTGAATACCTGGTGTCCGGCTTGCCCGTGCTCGCCAGCGACATCCGGACACACACACAGTATATTTCACACGGTCATAACGGCCTGATTTTCAAGTATGACAGCTTCAGTCTCGGCAAAGCCATCCGCCAACTGGCCCACGGGCGGCATGAGTTGCATGACCTGAAGAGCCGGGCTCAGGAAAGCGGACGACAATATCTCTGGGACAGTATCGAGCCTGAGTTTCTGCAAGCGATCAGGTCTCTGCATGTCGATCCGCAAGGCGCCGGCAATCTGCTCCGGACACAATTCTGACCATTATGGTTCAGTCCGATTGATGGCAGACCGGACAGCCCGACGTGCCATTGCATCGCTGATTGCCGCAGCAAGGTTGCGCAGCAGGTCAATAAAATCCGTCAGATAGATTTTCCAGATGGCTTGCGTTTCATAGTGCCGCGCGCCTGGCACTCCCACCATGATGGCGCCGTGCGCCGGGGCATACGTGCCAAACAGCTTGTCCCAGAGGGGCAGGGTGCCTGAAAAATTCCTGTTCATGTGCTCGATGGCGCTGGAATGATGCAGCTTGTGGTATTCCGGATCAATCCACAGGTGGCGGCCGATCCAGCCATAGCTGATACCCTGGTCGGTGTGGATCATGAAACCCTGGAACAAAATCAGGGCGAGGTAGCCGATCACGAACTCGAGCGGCGCGCCGAGCAGGCTCATGGGCAGAGAAAAGAACAGTGGTGTCAACAACACTTCAGTGAAATGCTTGCGTGTTTCGATCAAAGGATTGTAATCGGTGGCGGAATGATGGAAGCGGTGGACAGGCCACAGGATGCGACTGTGCCAGAGCCTGTGCTCCCAGTAGTTGAAGAAAGTGGCGATGAAGACAAAGGCCAGCGCCGCAAACGCATATCCGGCATGTTTTTGCAGCAGCCCAAACAGACTGAGGTCGAGCGGCATGCATGCCTTGATGGCGTGATCAAGCAGCACAGGGATGCCGAAGGTGAACGCCATATTCAGCACTGTCAGCAGCCTGTGCATCTGGCTCAGGATGAAGCTGCAGAGGTCGATGCGCCGCGACTTCCCCCATGCCAGCCAGCGCCTCAGAAAATCAGCTCTATTCACCGATAGAGCCAGTTCAACCAGTAATACCAGCATCAGCGGCAGTAATTTAATGGCTGCCTTTGCCAGCAGGAGGAGCGCGCCAGCCAGGCTCGCGTCGACGGCGGCAAGCTGGATCCGGGCCTTCAGGAAGTGCAAGCCTGACAGTAGCAGCGCAGCGGCGATGACAAAGACCGCGAAATTGCGCAGATGCGTGGATGTGGTGTTTTGGGGATTGTGCATGCGATTTCACGTCGGTGCGGGAGCACGAGCGCTCCCATTGCAGTGACAAGCTTGAATCATTACCCGGGACCGCATAATGATTCGCGTCAAGCGGGAGCCCGCGGCGAGTTGCTCACGGTCGTGATGTGGAACTTCGCAGAGGCAGATGGCTGCCCGCGGCACACTACGTTAAAAAAATATCTGCCGGATCAACGGCGCCGCCAGCACATTGAGCAGGCCGGCTATCATCATCACCAGAGAGGCAACGACGCCCTGCATTTCACCCAGTTGCCGGGCCTTGGCTGTGCCGCCGCCATGTGCAGCGCCGCCGAAGATCGCCCCCTGTGCCATGCGACTGCGCACCATTGGCAGCAGGGCCAGCACGAATTCGCCTACCAGCATGCCGAACACGCCGGTCACCAGCACGAACAAGGTCGCCAAGTCAGCCGGGCCGCCTAGGGTGCGCACGGCTTCGACAGCGAAGGGCGTGGATACCGAGCGCACTGCAAGGCCTTTTTGCAGTACGGTCGACAATCCCATCCACTGCGCCAGCCAGACCGAACTGACGATCGAGGTCACGCCCGCCGCGCACACGCCGACCATGATCGACAGCCAGTGCTTGCGGATCATGGTGCGATGGTCATGCATCGGCAGGGCAAAGGCGATGGTGCACGGACCCAGCAGCCAGCTCAGCCAGTGGGTATCCGTATAGTAGGTGGCATAAGGAATGCTCGCCAGCAGCACCAGCGCGAGCAGCAACAGGGGCGTCGCCAGCATCGGCATCAGCAAGAGGTGCGGGAATCTTGCGTGCAGCCGTTTGTTGGCGTAATAGATGGCGACTGTGGCAAATAGCGACAGCGCCGCCAGGGCGGCATCATGCATGGCGCGTCCTATGCCGGCGGCGGGCCAGCTTCAGTTCGAGACGGTAGACCTGGTCCACCGCGACGGCGGTAACGGCCATGACCAGTGCCGTGCTCATGCAGATGACGGCCAGTATGCGCAGTCCCTCGTGGCGTATCAAATCCGGGTATTGAATAACCACCAGGATGGCAGGAATGAAAAACAGGGTCATGTCGCCCAGCAGCCAGTTGGTGCCGTGACGTAGCCAGGTGCTCTTGACCACGCCGGCAAACAGGCCGGCTGCAAGGATCAGCAGCCCCAGCAAACTGGTCGGCAGCGGCAATTCCAGCCAGCTGCGCAAGCGGTCGCTCAGCAGCCACAGGGCGCACAGAGCGCCGACCTGCAAGAGCAGCACGCCGCCACGGCACAGGCGCTGTCGCCATTGCGCGTGGCGGGACGGATAAGCGCGAAGGGGTAGCGAAGATGGTTCGGGTAGCATGGGCGTCGGGTCGGTCTGTAGCGATGATTTGCGGTGTTCCCAAGTGTACAAACTGCGAGCCGATGCGTAAAATGAATAATACTTATTGATACAATTCCAGATTGGAATGCAATGGATATCCGGGCCCTGCGTTATTTCGTCGAAGTGGTGCAGAAAAATGGCTTTACGCGCGCCGCCGAGGCCTTGCACGTCACCCAGCCGACGATCAGCAAGATGGTCAAGAGCCTGGAAGACGAACTGGGGGCATCGCTCCTTCTGCGCGAAGGCCGCCTGGTGCAATTGACCGATGTTGGCAAGGTGGTATTCGCCCGTGCGCAGGCGGTGTTGGCGGAAGTGGCGCGCCTGCGGCGGGAAGCGGCCGAAGTGGATGGCTTGCAGCGCGGCGAGTTGACCATCGGCATGCCGCCCGCTGGCCGATACTTCCTGCCAGTCATCCGCGCCTTTCGCGAGCGTTATCCGGGCATTGCATTGCGCTTGCGGGAGCAGGGGGGCCGGGCGGTGGAAGAAGGGGTGCTGGCCGGCGAACTCGATCTCGGTGTGACCATGTTGCCCGCGGTCATGCCTGGATTGGCCAGCATGTCGGTAACGTCCCAGCCGCTGACGGTGATTTTCCCGCTCGAACAGGCGCCGCAGGACGACAGTGCAGTGACATTGCACGACCTCGCCGGCTTTCCCTTTGTAATGCATGACGAAGACTTCGTGCTGTACCCCATGATTCTGGATGCCTGCGCCAATGCCGGTTTCAGGCCGACCATCGCCGGCCAGAGCCGGCAGTGGGATTTCATTGGCGAGCTGGTGGCGACCGGTCTCGGCATCGCCATTCTGCCGGACCCGATGGCGCGCCAGCTCGATCCTGCACGCGTTGCATGCCGCCCGCTGGCGGTCCCGGACTTGCGCTGGGAGATCGGCCTGGTCTGGCGTGCCGAGTATTTGTCGGGCGCGGCAAAGGCATGGATCGATTGCTGTAAAGACACATTCGATACGCAACGACTGCATCTCTGACGCGCTGCCCGGCATTCTCCTCAGTCGCGTGGCGGGTCGGTCTGGGCGGCAGCCGCGATCGGATGGTATTCCAGCGCCGGTGCAGGCGGCAATCCGGTGGCTTCGAGAATTTCCCGCTCATCCAGGGTTTCGTGCGCCAGGAGGGCCACGACCAGGCGGTCGAGTTGCGGGCGGTGCTGCGCCAGCAGACGCCGGGCTTCGGCATGACATTCGCCAATGATCCGTTGCACTTCTGCGTCGATGCGGCGCGCGGTGTCTTCGCTGAAGCCGCGTGCGCCGCCGAATTCGGTGCCGAGGTAGGGATTCTCGCGCGGCGCCAGTTGCACCATGCCCAGCACATCGCTCATGCCCCAGCGCGTGACCATGTTGCGCGCCAGGCTGGTGGCTTGCTCGATATCGCTTTCGGCGCCGGTGGTCTTGCTGTCGTAGATGATCTCTTCGGCGGCGCGGCCGCCCAGCATGCCGACGATCCTGGCGCGCAGATACGCTTCCGGATAGTTGTAGCGGTCGGTCTGCGGGCGCTGGTACGTTACGCCGAGCGATTGCCCGCGCGGCACGATCGTCACGCGGTTGACCGGATCGGCGCCCGGCACCACCAGGCCGAGGATGGCGTGGCCGCTTTCATGGTAAGCGATGCGTTCGCGGTCGGCCTGGCTGAGTAGCAGCGGGCGCTCGGGACCCAGCACGATTTTTTCCAGCGCATCCATGAAATCCTTCAGGCGCACGTCATTCTGTTCGCGCCGCGCCGCCAGCAGCGCAGCTTCGTTGACCAGGTTCTTCAGGTCGGCGCCGGACAGCCCCGGCGTATTCGCGGCCAGCTCAGTCAGGCTGGCGTCGGCAGCCAGTGGCACCTTGCGGGTATGGACATGGAGGATGGCTTCGCGGCCAATCTTGTCGGGCAGGTTGAGCACTACGCGGCGGTCGAAGCGCCCTGGCCGTAACAGCGCCTTGTCGAGCACATCGGGCTGGTTGGTGGCGGCCAGAACGATGACGCCCTCGCGGCTGGAAAAGCCATCCATCTCGGTCAGGATCTGGTTCAGGGTCTGTTCCTGTTCGCTCGATCCGCCCAGCACCACCGGGCCGCGGGCACGGCCGATGCTGTCGATCTCGTCGATGAAGATGATCGCCGGCGCATTCTCGCGCGCCTGTTTGAACAAATCGCGCACGCGGGCGGCACCGACGCCGACGATCATTTCGACGAATTCGGCGGCGCTCATCGAAAAGAACGGCACCCCGGCTTCACCGGCGACAGCCTTGGCCAGCAGGGTCTTGCCGGTGCCCGGTGCGCCGATCAGCAACACGCCTTTGGGCGCGGTGCCGCCCAGGCGCGTGTACTTGGCTGGATTGCGCAGAAAATCGACGATCTCGATCAACTCCTCCTCGGCTTCATCGATGCCGGCGACATCGTCGAACGTGACCCGGGCATTGCCATCCTGGTCGTAACGGCGCGCCTTGCTCTTGCCGATGCTAAACAATCCAGCACCGCCAACGCCGCCCTGTTGCGTCGCGCGGCGGTACAGCCAGACATAGAAGGCGATCAGCAAGAGGGCAGGGCCGAAACCGAACAGCAGGGTGGCCCATGGGTTGCCGTTCTGGATAGGCACCGCGCTGATTTCGACATTATTGTCGATCAAAAACTTCTCCAGTTCGGGGCCGACAAATTGCGGCAGCGTGGTGGTGAAGGTCTGCGCGGTACGCGGCTTGGGCAGGGCGTGGGCGCGCGGTGCCGCATTCTGGTCAGCCGGCGTCGGCCAGGTGACTGCTGCAGTGAAACGTCCCTCGATGCTGGCGCCCTGGCTGAAAATCGCGGTGACATTGCCATCGGCGACTTGCGTCTTGAACACGGTATAGGGGATGGTCAGCGGCTCGTCCTGCACCGGGAACAGGAAACGCATCAACAGATAATTGGCCAGAAGAACGCCAAGGAATACCAGCCAGGTCTTGCGCGGCAAACCGTCTTGCCAGAGGCCGCCGCCCGGCGGCGGGCGGCTTCCGGAAGGCGAGCCGCGAGTATCCCGCTCGATGCCGGTCTGTTTTGGCCACACCATGTTCTCTCCCGCTGTAAATGCTTGCGCGAACGGATTGCGCTCGTTGACTCTGCAAAACGTTAGTTTAACGTCATTTTTTGGCGAACTGGCGCAATCCATGCGCGCTCTAATTAGTATTGCGTAAGCTCAGCATATTTTGCCCGAGTCTGCGCTACCCTAGTGCAGACAAACATCAATCCTATACTGTGCATCTTGTCGATATCACGATGTTCTATGCCGACGAAGGCGGCGGCGTCAGATCCTATCTGGATGCAAAGGCGCGCTGGCTTGCGCGCCACAGCCGCGTCCAGCACACTATCGTCAGTCCAAGCATCCACACCAGCGAGCGCAATCCTGCGGCGTTAGGCATCTCCGGCATGGCGATTCCCGGCATACGCGGCTACCGCATGCCGGTGTCGGTGGCTGCGACCTTCCATACGCTGCAGCGGCTGCAGCCGGACCTGATCGAGGTTGGCGATCCCTTCCAGTGCGCCTGGGCGGCGTTGCGCATGAAACGCCAGTACCAGATACCGGCAGTGGCCTTCTACCATTCGGACATGCAGCAATTGATCGGGCACAGGTTCGGTGACCTGGCACAGCAGGCTGCGCAAAAATACCTTAAACATCTCTATCAGCAATTCGACATGGTGCTGGCGCCAAGCAACATGATGATGCAGCTGTTGCATTCCATGGGTGTACATCATGCAGCACATCAGCCACTGGGCGTCGATACCTGGATGTTTTGCCCGCAACGGCGCGACCCCAGCTTGCGCGCGCAACTGCGTCTGCCGCCGGAAACGCGTCTGCTGGTTTATGCCGGTCGGTTCGCACCCGAGAAAAAGCTGGGTCTGGCGATCGAAGCGGTGCGCAAGCTGGGCAAGTCCTATCATCTGGTTTTGATAGGCAGCGGCGAGGAATTGCCTCGCACCAGCCAGACCACGTTCATTCCCTTTGTGCGCGATTCACGCCTGGTAGCTGAGCTGCTTGCCAGCTGCGACGTCCTGATTCACCCAGGCGATTGCGAAACATTCGGACTGGTCATCCTCGAAGCCATGGCTTGCGGGCTGCCGGTCGTCGGCACCAATGCCGGGGGCGTGAGCGAACTGGTTTGCGAACAAACAGGTGTTCTCGTCGCGCCCAACAGCACGGACAGCCTTTGCGCAGGGATAGAAGCAATATTCCAGCAAGACCTGACACGCCTCGGCGCCAATGCACGTCGCAAGGCACTGAATGTGTACGACTGGGATCGCATCGTGCCGCAGTTGCTGCAGCGTTATGCAGGCTTGCTTGCCAGTAATCAACGGGCAGAACTGGAGGCGGAAGCAGGGATAGCCTATGTTGCCAAATGAACGCAAGGCCCTGTGCGTATCCATCCATGACGTCGCACCGGAGACTTGGCCTGACTGCCTGCGCCTGCTGCAAGCGGTCCGGGCAGTCGCGGATATACCGCTGACCTTACTGGTTGTTCCACAGTATCACGGCAACAGCCAACAATCAGATAGTTACGAGGCAATGCTGGGAGAACTTCTCGCGCAGGGACATGAACTGGCCCTGCATGGCTATACCCACCTCGACACTGCACCGGCGCGCGGCAATCTGCGCAGCCGATTTATCCGTAATGTCTATACGCAGCGCGAGGGTGAATTTGCCGCCATCGATGCGGCAGAAGCCAGGCGACGCATCGAACTCGGTCTTGCCTGGTTCCGCCAGCGCCACTGGCCAGTCCACGGCTTCATCGCGCCAGCCTGGCTGATGGGTGAGGGCGCCTGGGAAGCAGTGCGGCAATTTCCATTTGCGTACACCACAACGCTGGGGCATTTTTACTTCCTGGCGCAGCGGCGCTCACTGTTTTCGCCCAGCCTGGTCTATACCGCCCGCAATGCCACCGGCAGACAGGTATCGCCGCGCTGGGCAGAACTGCTGACGTACTTCCTGAATATGGCGCCGATGTCGCCACTGGTGCGCCTGAGCCTGCATCCGCGCGACGCCCGTTATCCGCAACTGGTGCGTCATTTCCAGCGATTGCTGGAGCAACTGCTGGCCGTGCGCGAACCGCTCACCAAGGCGGCTTTTGCGCAGCAATCGCGTAACCGGCCAAAATGACGGAGACACACATGCGCGGGACAACGACCTTAGCGGAAAACTGGGATCTGGATGCGATTCCTTTGGAATTCATCAATCGCACTCAAGTGCGGGATCGTGAAGATTTGTTTTGTCTTGCAAAAAAAACTGAAAACAGAAATTTTGCAATGCAATAAATAATTCCGACAAGGTGTTGCACTTATTGTCACGGCAATACCATGTCGTGTCATTTCGATGAAATCAAATTCCGTGCTCGCGCGACCGCCAAAGCTGAAGCGCGATTCTTTACGCCCAGCTTTACATAAAGATTATTAAGGTGCCACTTGACCGTCGTAACCGAAAGCAATAACCGGTCCGCAATTTGTTGGTTCGAAAGTCCTTGCTCAAGCAGGTCGAGTAATTCGGTTTCTCTCGGCGTTGGAGTCTCCGAGAATGAACTTGGTTGTGCAAGGCCCTCTTTTTTGGGGCGAGCTTCAATCTCGAGTGAGGTAGCTAGTGTGGCCAAGAAGTTCAGTTCATCAGTGCGGGTAAATCCAAAATCCCTTGTCTTGAATTGAGAGAGCATTTCTCGCATGAGTGGCATTCTGCTTTTGAATGGCCCAAGTACATGGCCAGGCGCTGCGGAAAGAACTGACAATGAAAGCATTCGCAATGCCTTTTTCGGCTGCCCCATGCGCATATGTGCATCGGCGCCTGCCAGACACAACTCGATACGATCTCGATGCCGGCCATCTCTTTGCGCCACCTTCAACTGTTTTTCGATAGCGGTCAACGCTTCGCCACATGAGCCGAATGCGATGAGCAATTCAATATCCATCAACATCCAATCCCCCCTGTAGTGCATTCGAGGTTCAGTTGCTTCTTCTGCTGCAGGGCGGCGCGCCCGCTCGGCGAGCGCGCCCGCTTCGTTGAGCCTGCCCAGCCGTAACAAACGGCGTACCGAGCTTGCAAGCAGAAAGTTATGTGCCCGTGCGGGATAACTGCTCGCCACCTTTTCGAGGGACGCATATACGAACGGACCATCTGCTTCGCCCTGCCATAGTTCGACACATGCCGAGAGACCATGCTCAGCCGATGCGACAATGCCATGGTGGGCCGCGCGCGCCAACCCGCGTAAAGCAAGCGGGCGCGCGGCTTCGCCCTGTCCCAGATCAACGAGCGCACGCGCATGGACAAAGTCGAAGGTCGCGACGACGCTTGCTTCGGCGCCAACGGACTTCACTATGCTCGCACGGATCTCGGAAAAGTGCCGATCGGCGATATCCGGCCTGGCTTCCGCAATATCAATAAACGCCCCAATAATTGTTTTCCATGCCAGCCCATAGCCGCTATTAGACCGCCTTATAGCTCCATCAGCGAGCTCCATATGGTGGCGTGCAGCAGTAAGCTGACCTCGATCGGTTTCCGCAACTGCTGCGATTGATGCAACAGTTGCTACGCTTAAAGCATCGCGGAGGTGCTCATTTGCCAACCATGCCAGTGCATCAGAGTGTGCTGCCGATAATCTATCCAGATAAATTCCAAGAACAATACGCAGAAATTCCAGTCGAGCGCGCAGTTCGTCTTGTGCTGAATAAGTAGGCGACTTGCCGCCCATTCTGCGGTCAAGCGATTCGAGCGCCTGTTGCGCACGCTCGTATTGGAGCGTGTCGCCGAGAGCCCATACATACCAGCCATGGGCTTCGACGGATGGTGCAACGCCCGCCGCAAGAAGGCGATCCACCCATTGGATAAAGGGCGTCATTTGTCCTCGATCGCCCGCGACAATGCCGGCGACTCGATCCACCAGTGTCTTTGCCAGGACGAAATCTCCGGCATCCAGCGCGATGCCAATCGCGGTAACATCATCGCCCTGCCTGGTATGCCAGAGCGCAGCAAGCTGGAGAACGGTGCGGCGCTTTTCCTCCGACAATCGCAGCATTCCCTCGGCTAGCAAATATTCACGGAGCAGTGTGTGAAGCCGATACCACCGTCGACTGCGGTCGAGAGGGAAAATCAGAATATTTCGCCTTACCAGCGTGTTGATCCACGCTTCTGCTTCACTGTGGCCCGATGCATAGGCGGCGAGATCGACACTAAACTCGCGCAGCAAAGCGATCACCATCAAGAACTCAAGAAAACTCGTGTCGAAGCCAATCAGTACGCGCCGTGTCAAGACCTGTGCGATGTCACTGTGATCGCCGCCGAAATGCTTTAACTCGTGTATTTGCCGCGGCGAGTTACCCGACTGCTCTGCCTGTGACATCAGCACCTGCAACAAACGAACGGCAGCCGGCCAACCCTCGGTGTGTGCCAGTATTCGGTCAAGTTCTTCTGCGCTTGGTTCGGGAAGGCCGGCCGCATCAAGCAGTTGCACGGTACGCGTGCGATCAAAGCATAAATGCGACGCCTTTAACTCCAGAGCCCCCACCTCCATCTTGGCGCGTACTACATCGATTGGAAGTTCATCTGTAGTTGAGAATACAAGCCTTAGATTAGGCCCGGTTTCCATGATCAGGCGCTCCAGCGTCAGGCCAAGCAGCGGATCTTTGCAAAATCCGAGGTTATCGATAAAGAGAGTCGAATTTCCATCGAGCTGAGACAAGTGGGCCAGTAGGCCGTCCAAAAGCCGACCGTGATCGGCCAGGTTCTCAAGCAAATCCGGTCGATCAGTATGATAGGGAACGCCAGCTTTGGTTAATGCGGCTCGTAACAAATATAAGAGCGAGGAAAGGTCGTTGTCGCGATCGTCGAGGCCAATCCAGATACAGCGGTGCCCGCGTGTCGCAAGGGCTGTATACAGGCTGCTCATGAATATTGTTTTGCCGTAGCCGGCTGGTGCCGTTACGGTGATCAATTTGGGAATGCGGTCGCTCTTGAGCAGTGCTGATAGCGGAGCGATCGGGACTGGGACAAAGACGAATTCCGGCGGCGCGAGACGTCCCCGTAGGTCATTACTCAGCTTTGAAGTCGTTTGCCGGTCGCTTGTCGAATCGGCGTGAAATCCGGCGGGAGCCGGTGATACGTCACGACTGAAGTTCATGGCCGGCCTTCAGTAATGGCAAAGGCAGTTGCAGCCAAAACAGCACAGCATGCCGCCTCTTTTTTGGGCAACATCGTAAAAAAGAATAATGTCCAACGAACTTTCTGCACTGGGGTACAGGCTTGCGTCATCTCCGGTCTCCGTTCTCGTTATAAGGTGCGATATTTTAAATAAAGCACTTTTCGCTGCTCTGCAGCATTCTTGTCCGAGCGATCTTCGTCGCTTCTACAGCACGTCAATATGTTTGCGCCGGCAAGCATTGCGTCATATTAACGTTGAGACATCGATAGCCGCCGACATCCGCTACGGTACCCGAAATAATTTTCGCGTCCCCCAACTTTAGGAGGGGGTAGGCCCCAACTTCGGCTCCTACACTTCGGCCTGTGTACAAATACTGTACCCAGAAAAATACCACAAGGAGACCTATGAACACCATCACCGATGGAGCGCGTTCGCTCCCGCAATCCGAGCCTATCCAGAAAGCACGCGCTGCAGTAATGCGCGAGCAGAGAAAACCCTTTCAAATCGAAGACGTGGAAATTGCGGCGCCGCGCGCCGACGAAATCCTGGTGCGCATGGTCGGAACGGGCATTTGCCATACCGACATTGTCTGCCGCGACGCTTTTCCAGTGCCAACGCCGATGGTTTTAGGACATGAGGGGGCCGGCGTCGTCGAAGCGGTAGGCCGTGACGTCACCACGCTCAAGACCGGCGACCATGTGATTCTGTCATTCAACTCGTGTGGTGGATGCCCGAATTGCGAAAGCCACGAGCCCGCCTATTGCTATCAGTTCATGGGCTTGAATTTCGGCGGGGTTCGCCTCGAAGACAATAGCTCGCCCCTCTCCAGGGGCGATGAAAAAATCCACGGCAATTTCTTCGGCCAATCATCGTTTGCCTCGTACGCGATCACGCGCGCCAGCAAAGCGGTAAAGGTTGATCAGGACTTGCCGCTGGCCTTGATGGGGCCGCTTGGCTGCGGCATCCAAACCGGTGCCGGCGCCATCATGAACTCCTTGAAAGTCAGGCCGGGGCGCTCGGTCGCAATCTTCGGCGCCGGCGCCGTTGGCTTGAGCGCGGTGATGGCGTCCAAAGTTATCGGAGCAAGTGCAATTTTTGTCATTGAGCCGAATGCCGCACGGCGGGCGCTTGCATTGGAATTCGGTGCCACTGCCGCAATAGATCCAATGGAGAGCACGGATGTGCTGGCGAAGATTCAAGAAGTCAGCGGAGGAGGTGTTGCCTATTGCCTCGATACGACCGGCATCCCTGCCGTGATCAACGTCGCTGCCGAAGCGCTGCTGCCGAACGGTTTGCTCGGCATGCTGGGAATGGCGCCGCCCGAAGCGCCGATGCCGATGACCATCATGAGTCTCTTGATGCGTGGCTCTGGCGTGAAGGCGATCGTGGAGGGTGATAGTGATCCGCAGACCTTTATTCCACAGCTCGTGGCGCTCTACAAGGAAGGAAGGTTCCCCTTCGATCGACTGATCAAGACCTTCCCCTTCGAACAGATCAACGAGGCGATTGCTGCCTCCGAAGATGGCTCGGTAATCAAACCTGTGGTCGTTTTTTAAAAATTACATAAAAAATTCACGAACGGAGACAACATGAGCGGACAAATTGAAATTGACAAATCGATGTGCAGGCACCTGGTCGGTGGCAAGCGGATCGAGTCGGAATCTGGCGAACGGATTTTTATCGAGGATCCGGCAACGGGAGAGCAAATCGCATCAGTCCCACGTGGCGGCGCGGCGGAGATCGATCTCGCCGTGAGGGCGGCACGCAGGGCCTTCGAATCCCGCGAATGGTCGCGCATGCGCCCCACTGATCGTGGTCGCCTGCTGGAGTCGATTGCACGCAAGATCGAAGAACACGCAGACGAGCTGGCAATGCTGGAGTCGATAGACACCGGCAAGCCGGCAGCTTTGGCGAAGGTTCTCGACCTTCCGTCAACGGTCGATGTGTTCCGCTACATGGGGGGGTGGTGCACCAAGCTGCGCGGCAGCACGCTTCCTGTTTCGTTTGACGGAAAGGAGTATCACGCTTACACACGCCGCGAGCCGATTGGCGTGGTCGGTGCGATCACGCCATGGAATTATCCGCTCGCGCTTGGTGCGTGGAAGATCGCATCAGCTCTTGCCGCCGGATGCACGATCGTCGTAAAGCCATCTGAACTGACGCCACTGAGCACATTGCGCCTGGCCGAGCTATGCCTCGAAGCTGGCTTGCCGGAAGGTGTCCTCAATGTGGTGACAGGCTATGGACATGAAGCAGGCAAGGCATTGGCCGAGCATACAGATGTCAATAAAATCAGTTTCACTGGTTCCACAGCGACGGGCAAACAGATTGTGCAGGCCGCAATGGGCAACATGAAGCGCGTCACGCTCGAGTTGGGTGGGAAGTCGCCCAGCATCGTCTTTGCCGATGCGGAACTGGACCAGGTCGGCATGGGAGCTGCACTGGCCGCGTTCTTCAATTCCGGTCAGATTTGCTTTGCCGCGACGCGCTTGTTTGTCGAACAGAGCGTCTACGACAAAGTTGTGGAAGCGGTCGCCGGCGTGGCACGGACTTTACCTGTGGGGAATGGACGCAGTCCGAACACCATGCTAGGGCCGCTTGTATCAAAGGCACAGCTTGACCGCGTTCTGGGATATTGCGACGCCGGTCAAAAAGAAGGCGCAACTCTGGTCACGGGCGGCAGGCGTATCGGCGATACGGGCTATTTCGTCGAGCCGACCGTATTTGCAGATACTGACCCGTCAATGGCAATCATGCGGGAAGAAATCTTCGGGCCCGTACTGAGCATCATGCCGTTCAAGGACATCGATGAAGTTACCCGCCTCGCGAACGACTCCAGTTACGGCCTCGCCGCAAACATCTGGACGCGCGATCTGAAAAAAGCACACAAGCTGGCTCACCGTCTGGAAGCAGGATCGGTCTGGATCAACTGCCATGGCGTGCTGGATGCTGCCGTTCCTTTTGGCGGTTTCAAGCAGTCCGGATGGGGCCGCGAAGTGTCCGAGGAAGGTCTCTTGATTTACACCGAAACGAAAACCGTATGCGCGGTTTTGGATTGACAGCGCCCGATATCGGTTTGCCTGGCAAGTTTCGACCTCTGATCGCGAAAGGAATATGACATGTTTGACTATCTTAAATATTATCTGGCTCCCCTGATTCAGGTAGCCGCCTGCGTTGGCCTCTACCTCGGTGGAGATTATGTCTGGATCGGTATCGCAAGCTTTCCAGTGCTTGCAGCGCTTGACAGTATGTTGCCGCAAGATTTACGCACACGAACTATCAAGAGCAAGGGATGGGCATACGTGCCGGTATGGATTTCTACGCTCATGGGGCCGGTAACGTACGTCGTCCTGGCATGGAGCTTGGCCCATCATGACCTGACACCGTTGCAGATGCTTGGTGCCGTGGTGGGCTGTGCCTGGCTGTCCGTTGTGCCGATCGTCCCGGCCGCACACGAGCTGTACCATGCTCGAGGCGCCCTCGGCCGCATCGTCGGGCGTTATGCGCAGATATGCTTCCTCGACGCGACACGCATGGAAGCGCATGTCGTTGGCCACCACATCGACGTCGGCACGGTCGAGGACACCGATACGGCCGCACGCGGTGAGACCTTGTACAGTTTTGCGCCGTCGGCTGTCGTGCGTTCCACCATCCAGGCGCAAATGATCGAATGCGCCTCACTGGAAAAGCGTGGCTTTGCGCGCTGGTCAATTCGTCACAAGCTGTGGCGTGCCATTCTTGCCCAGATCGTCTTTCAAACCTTGCTGTACTGGCTCGGCGGCTGGACCGCAGTCGCCCTTGCGCTCGGCGCCATGGTCATTGCCCGTTTCTGGGTGGAGACGTTCAACTATTTCCAGCATTACGGTCAGGTGCGCGTGATCGGCTCGCCGATTGAAAAACGGCATGTATGGAACCATTTCGGACCGCTCTCGCGACTGATTGCGTTTGAAATCACGAATCACGCGGACCATCACTTGAACTCGTATCAGCCTTACTACGACCTGGTGCCGCACCGCGATTCGGTCCGCATGCCAAGTGTTTTCGTATGCTTCCTCGCAGCGCTGTTTCCGCCAATCTGGTTCCGCTGGATTATCAAGCCAGCGCTCAAAAAATGGGACCTGGAATACGCATCCGCTGACGAAAGGGCCCTTGCCGCGCAGCAGAACCGTGCGGCCAATTGGGAAAACTGGTTCGGGACGAGCGTTCGCCCCAAGCGTACGTCGACTTCCGCCGTCTGACCTGAGCCGTTCAATTCCGATCAATTTACGCCATTTGAAAATCCCATGCGCAAGCTGTTGAAATCCCTGTTTGGGCGCGCGACGTCAAAGCAGACTCTAGAAATCCTTCCGCAATCCGTGAAGCTGGAACTGTCGCCTGGGCAGACACTTCTCGAGGCTGCCTTGACAAATGGCGTACCGTATCCGCACAACTGCACGGTCGGGACTTGCGGGTGCTGCAAAACGCGTCTGAAACAGGGACGTGTCACCGCAGTCTCGGACTTCGGCTACGTGCTGTCGAAGCAGGAGCTTGATGCCGGATACATCCTCGCCTGTCAAGCTGTGGCCCAGGATGAATTGACTGTGGTCGAGATTGCCGATCCCGCGGCAAATCTCCTTTCGCTGAAAAAGACGGCTGGAAAAATTGCATCCACGGACCTCCTGACGCACGACATCATGAAAGTCGTTATCGAGCTGGCGGATCCGCTGGAGTATCTCGCGGGGCAGTACGCGACGCTGCGCACGGCCGATATCCCGGCAGGACGCCACTATTCATTTGCCGACGCGCCGCTGCGTGGGGGCAGGTCAAGCGTGTCATTTTTCATTCGAAAAGTTCCCGGCGGCGCATTCACCGAGGAGCTGTTCTCGGGTGCCCTCCTGGGAAAGCCATTGACCGTAGAGGCGCCGTTCGGCGGATTCTATTTGCGCCCGGGTAACGCTCCGATGATTTGCGTGGCTGGAGGGAGCGGCCTGGCACCGCTGATCAGCCTGCTAGAGGATGCGCGCAAGCATCGGATACGCCGGCGTTGCGTGCTTCTGTTCGGCGCCAGAACCCAGGAAGACCTCTACCTGCTGGAACAAATTTCCGAGTTGAGGCAAGCGTGGCCAGACTTGTTCGAATTTGTGCCTGTGCTCTCCGACGCAGCGCTCGACAGCGACTGGACTGGCGCGCGCGGCATGGTAACCGACTACATCGATTCATCGTTGGATGCGGGCGGATGGTCAACCGCCGAAGCCTACATGTGCGGCCCGCCGGGAATGATCGACGCCGGCATCACACGTCTGGTCAGCCTTGGTATGCCGATCGACGCAATTTTTTACGACAAGTTCACCAGTACTGCCGGGATGGGCGTCGCGGCCTGATGGCTCATTAATGAGAGGGCGGCACACTCAAAAACGCGGCAAGCCCGTATCTGGCGTGCCCGGATGTCGCATTCGGTTCTATTCAAGAGGCGCTAATGTACCAATTCATGATCAACGTATGGCGGCGATTTTCGATTCTCTGGCGCTTGCTTGTCGGATTCTCCGCAGTGATCGTTCTCATGGCGGCGGGCTTTGTTTTGGCCGTTCAAAAACTGCGTGCGGCTGAAGCAGCGCTTCGAAGCGGCGCAGTGCAGACAGCGGAGACAGGCCTGGCGGCGCAATGGATATCTCAAGCCGAATGGGCCTATTGGTCCGCCCTTGCCACGGGCATGGTTTTCGGATGCGTGCTGATCGTGTTTCTTACACTTTCCATCGTTCTCCCCATGTCGAAGTTGAAGGCATCCGCTGAGCGCATGGCGCGTGGCGACCTGACCGATGTGTACGACGTGCAGTTTTCGGACGAGGTTGGAAAAATGGCGCATGCACTCGCATCCATCTGTACCCAGATCGCAGACGTCGTGCTCGAAATCCAGCGTGGCGCAACGAACGTGGCGGTCGCCGCGTCCGAGCTGGAGCAAGGAAGCCAAGACCTTAGCCATCGCACAGAAGGCTCTGCGGCCCGCCTTCAAGAGACGGCGAGCGCGACTGAGCATATCAACGCCATGGCAGGGCATGCAGCGGAAGGCGCAATACATGCAGCCACCTTTTCCCGTACCGCGACGAACGTCGCAGAAGAGGGCGGCAAGGCGATGTCGGAGGTCGTTTCCATGCTGAATGAAATCAATCGCAGCATACGGAAAATGGGCGACTTCATCACGGTCATTGAAGGTATCGCTTTTCAGACCAACATTCTGGCGCTTAACGCCAGTGTCGAAGCTGCGCGTGCCGGCGCGGCCGGATCCGGTTTCAGCGTGGTGGCAGCAGAGGTGCGCAGCCTGTCTGTTCGTTCGACCGCAGCAGCAAAAGAAGTGGGAGTGTTGATCCGGCACTCATTCTCAATAACCCATGAAGGCAGCAAGCTGGCGGATCGGTCCGCCAATGTGATGAAGGAGATCCTGTCAAATGTGCAAAGCCTGGCAACTCAGGTCCGCGAAATAGCTGGCGCCGCAGGCGATCAGCGCAGCAGTGTCGGAGCCGTTGCCCGCTCGCTCGGTGAACTTGACTCGGCCGGGCAGAAAAATGCCGTTCTGGTGGAGGCCGTTGCGGCAACTGCAACGCAACTGCGGGAGCAGTCGCACGCATTGAGCGAGGCGGTAAAGGTATTCAAGCTGCCTTGCGATCACGTTACTGCGTCGGAGGAAACGCGTACTGACATGGCTTACCGGTACAGGCATGACGTCTTGTATGCCCTGGAAGCGACTTGATGCAAACAGAATCACTACCGATGCCAGTTCCTTTTGCGAGGCGCAATCGACATCGGTAAAACGAGTGCAAAAACCGCACATGCCAACCGGCGTACGACCGGAAGGCACTAACTTAAAACAATCCTGTATGGAGGAGATCCTTGTGAAAACAGATATTTGTCGCATCACTGTCGCAGCATCACTGGCGTTGACAAGCACAGCCTTGCTCGCGCAAACCTCGCCGTGGTCGGTTCATGTCGGACCGGCGGCAGTGCGTCTGCATGTAGATGCCGCTCCTGAAGCCCCGCGTGGGACTCCGGTACCCGGTGGAGGCCTCAGCGCTAGCAACAGCACGACTCTGGCGGTGGAAGTCGGTTACGACCTTACGCCGTCGTGGACAGGGCGCTTTACGTTCGGCGTGCCGGCTACGACCAAAGTTGTTGGATCGGGAGCGCTCGCACCTGTGGGCCGCGTCGGCGATGTCAAGTATGGGCCAGCCGTCCTGTCCGCGACTTATCGCTTGGGCGAATGGGGGCCGTTTCGGCCATATGTCGGCGGCGGGCTGGCCTTTTTAAAGGTGTTTTCAAGCAAGGATGCGGGCGTTTCAAATTTCGAGGTGAAAAACGCGTGGGGTAGTGCGCTGCAACTTGGAATGGACATTCCTCTAAGTAGTAATTTTGGTTTGTTTATCGATGTAAAAAAGATTTTTCTCGATACAAAGGTGTCGGGAAACGTTCCAGCTTTTGGCGGCGTTCCCGCCTATGCCAAAGTCTCGCTGGATCCCATGGTAATTCAAGCTGGCGTCTCTTATCGATTTTAAGAGCCGCAGGAATGCCAGCGCCGATGGCCCGGTTTAACGGCCGGATAAACGGTCGGATAAACGGCAGATATTGCAAAGAAGTACATAACTCAAGGAGATGTATATGAGCGCATCGCAATCAAAGATGCTCGTCGAAGACGATGAGAGTCAAGGACTGTTCAGAGTGGCGCGCAGGGCATTCACACAGCCCGAGGTTATCGAAGCAGAGTACGAAGCCATCTTCAACACATGCTGGCTTTATATCGGCCACGAGTCGGAAGTCGCGAAGAAGGGCGACTTTGTCAGGCGCGTTGTAGCCAAGCGTAATCTGATCTTCAACCGGGACATGGACGGAAAGGTCAATGCGTTCTTCAATACCTGCCCACACCGCGGCGCTGAGGTTTGCCGCGAGCAGAAGGGCAATACGAAACACTTTCAATGTTTTTATCACGGATGGATCTTTGGCTGCAACGGCGAGCTGAAGAGCCAACCGGGCAGCGATCGCTATTGCGAAGAATTCAAGGAGCAGAAGCGCGGCAATCTGGTTGCCGTTCCACGCTTCTCCAGCTACCGCGGCATGTGTTTTGTTAACTTCGATCCGAAAGCAGGGTCGCTCGAAGATTACCTGGGAAATGCACGGGAGTATCTCGACCTGGTGCTCGATCAGAGCGAGTCCGGCATGATGGTCTTGAGCGGCATGCAGGAATACGCGATCCGGGCAAACTGGAAACTGTTGGTCGAAAACAGCAACGATGGCTACCATGCTGCGACCACGCATGCCACCTACCTGGATTATCTGGCAAACACCCATGCCAAGGGCATGAACAAAGTGGCATTGGAAGGTGTCGGACGCGGCTTGGGCAACGGTCACGCAGTTGTCGAATACGACGCGCCGTGGGGACGTCCCATCGCCAACTGGATACCGAGCTGGGGTGAAGAAGGTAAGGCTGAGCTTGAGGCAATTCGCGAACGCCTGCAAAAGCTGCACGGCAAGGACAAGGCGGATCGCATCGCGTTCAAGAATCGCAATATCCTGATTTTCCCAAATCTGGTGGTCAACGACATCATGGCCGTTACCTTCCGTACGTTCTATCCGACCGCACCGAATTACATGAATGTCACTGGCTGGGCACTTGGTCCGGCGGAAGAATCGGAATGGGCGCGCAAGTACCGCCTCGACAATTTCCTGGAATTCCTCGGCCCGGGCGGATTTGCGACGCCGGACGACGTCGAGGCCCTTGAATCTTGCCAGGCTGGCTATCAGAACTCGCTCGAGTGCGGCACAGAATGGAACGATATCTCAAAGGGCATGGGAATGGATACACGGTATGACGATGAAGCGCAGATGCGTTCGTTCTGGACGGAGTGGAATCGCCGTGTGAGAGAAGCACTTGGTAAAGAGGGGGAATGCAAATGAGCTTGCCGACACGAAACGAAATTGAAGATTTCCTGTTCCTTGAGGCCGATCTCCTCGACGACTGGAAGCTCGACGACTGGTTCAAGCTGTATACCGACGATGCCGAGTACCAGGTGCCATCGACCGATTTGCCCAAGGATGCCGACCCTGCTCACAACCTGTACTACATTGCCGACAACCATGCGCGCCTTGAACAGCGTGTCATTCGCCTGAACAAGAAAACCATGTGGTCGGAGTATCCACGTTCGAAGACGCGCCATATGGTTTCGAACGTCCGGGTGCTCGGCACTGCCGGCGACGACATTCTGGTGAAAGCCGCCTTTGCGGTCTACCGGACGAAGTGGGGCAATACGGACATGTTTGTTGGCAGCTACGAGTATTTTCTTCGCCGCGATGAACATGGTCTGCGCATCCGCAAGAAGCGTTGCCTGCTCGACCTCGATGGCTTGCGCCCACAGGGCCGGGTCAGCATCCTGCTGTAACAATATGAAGCGCAATCTCCGGCACCATTGATTTCGGCCAGGCGCAGTTGGCATGACAGACTCCGCCTGGCCGACGTATCACGCTGGAGAGCGCGGTTAGAACAATCCCGCAAAAGGAAAGTTAAGTGAAACCTCAATTTCGCTACGAAAAACTAGGATACGCGGCGCTTAACGTCACTGATCTGAATCGATCGATTCATTTTTATCAAGAGCTCATGGGGCTGGAGCTGGTTGACAGAGACGATACCGTGGCGTATCTGCGTTGCAGCCGCGACCATCACAATCTCGTCTTGCATGCGGCAATAAAGCCTGGAATCAAGAGGGCCGCCTACAAGATGGCGTCCAGGGAAGACCTGGATGGCGCCTATGAATACTTCAAGGCCAAAGACTTGAAGCCGACATGGATAAACGAGGACGAGTGTCGCAATCTGTGCCAGGGGCCGACCTTCCGGGTCCGTGAACCGAATTCAGGCCTGATGCTTGAATTTTACGACCGCATGACATTTCTCGCGCTGCCGTATGCGCCAACCGTCACAAAGATTGCTCGAATAGGCCATATCGTAATCGCCACAAAAAATTATGCGAAGTCCATCGAATCCCTGAGCGAATCGTTCAATTTCGCAATTTCGGATTTCGTGGAAAACAAGTTTTCCTGGCTACGCTGCTTCCCCAATCCTTTGCACCATTCGCTTGCAGTGGGATTTAGCGAGCGCAATCACCTGCACCATATTAATTTTATGGTCTCGGATATTGACGATATCGGTGCCGCCATCAACAGGCTGCAGAAAGCAGGTGTCCAGATCGTATTTGGCCCGGGACGCCACTTGCCTTCGACGAGCATTTTTCTCTATTTCCTTGATCCGGACGGGATGACGATGGAGTTCAGCTTCGGAATGGAAGAGTTACCGGAGGAGTCGGCGCGCTTGCCGCGCATGCTGGAAATGCACCCGAACACGATGGATATTTGGGGAAGCAGCCCGCATGAACGCTTCGGTAAGACGGGCGAAATTGAGGTCCAGCATGACTGATCGCTCTTGGATGACGAACTACGCGCGTCGTCTGGAGGGGGAAATCGCGGTCGTAACGGGCGCGGCGCACGGCATTGGGCTGGCAATTTCCCTTCGCCTTGCCGCGGAGGGCGCGAAGGTCGTAATGGCCGATTTGTCGGGGGATGCTGTGGCGGCTTCAGCCGAGTCGGTGCGTGCAAAACATGGGACGGACGTAGTTGCCTACGCCGGTGACCTCTCACTGGAATCCGCAGTAAAAGAGATGCGCGACTTGACCCGCGAGACGTTCGGAAGGTCGGCCTCGATCCTGATCAACAATGCCGGTGGCGGAGTGATCCGTCCCTTTCTTGAGCACACGCCAGAGACGCTGCGGTCAACCATTGACAGAAACCTTTGGACGGCAATCTGGTGTTGTCGAGCTTTTTTACCGGATATGGTTGTCGCAGCATACGGAAGAATCGTCAACATTGGCGCCGATTCCGTACGTAATGGTCTCTGGCAACACGCGGCATACAACGCTGCGAAGGGTGGCGTTCACGGCCTGACCACCGGGCTGGCAAGAGAGTTTGCAACCGCAGGGGTGACGGTGAATACCGTGGCGCCATGTGCAGTTAACACACCAGCTTTAGAACACGCCAAGAAGGTCAGCCCGGCGTTTGCCGCACAGGTGTTGGAGGTCATTCCAATGGCTCGTCCGGCGGAAGTGGACGAGGTTGCATCGATGGCCGTTTTTCTGGCGACCAAAGACGCCTCATTTGTGACGGGCCAGGTCATTAGTGTGAATGGCGGAAGCACGATGCTTTGATACGCCAACGCCGGTTTTGCAAACCTGGCGGCCGGTGTCAGTAACAGGCGTGGGTTTTACCCGATTCGGAAATAGTGCGTGAGATTTGAATCAACAGGCAATGAGGCAGGCCAGGATAGTCGGAAGGCGCTTGTTGTCTGGTGAAATTCTACTTTAAGGAAATTTGAAATGAGCCTTTGGCTGGATATGCTTGGTACCGAAATCCGGTACGTACAAACGAAAAACTTTGGTCGGATCCGTATTGCCGAAGCGGGCAAGAAGGGCGCTGAAACGATCTTCTTTCAACACGGGATTAACGGCCATTTGGAAGCCTATGCGAAGAACCTGGTCGCGTTGTCGAGGGAATTTCATGTAATCGCCTTCGATTATGTCGGCCATGGCTTGTCCGACAAACCAGAGATCGAGTACACCCCTCCCGTGCTTGCGGAACAATTGGGAGAACTCATGGACGCACTGGGCCTGGAATCTGCGCATTTATCCGGTGAGTCTTTAGGCGGATGGGTTTCAGCGCTGTTCGCCGCAAAATATCCTCAGCGGGTAAAGAAGTTGATGCTCAATACGGCGGGCGGACTTCCCGTCGTCTCTGAAAAAGGCAAGGCAGACCTGCAGAATCTGATCGCATTGAACGAGCGAAACGTCCATAACGTACCCACGGAGACCTCAGTGCGTGCAAGGCTGGAATGGCTCATGCACGAGAAGAATCGTCATTTGGTTAACGAAGAATTGCTTGCGCTGCGGCTCAATATCTATTTGCGCCCGGAAACCCGTGCGGTTGCACCGATCATCAATCGCATCATTAACCGACATGACGAGTTCTTGATACCGCTAGAGAAAATCAAGTGCCCGACGCTCTTCCTTTGGACAGTCGATAACCCGATTCATGATCTGGAGACTGCGCGCGCATCAGTTGCGCGGGTGCCCGGAAGCCAGTTGTATGTCATGAAAGGCGACTCGGCGCATTGGCCACAGTATGAAGTACCTGAGGAATTCAATTCCGTGACAGCTGAATTTTTCCGCGACGATCGATAGGAAGCGATTGCGCAAAGCACGTATCCGCATGAACGCGTGTATGGCCTTGGCATGGCTCGGAATAAGCGCCATCGGACGCACTCAGTTATCGCTAAGAGCAACAGGCTTCAACCTCGAAGGAATGTAAGAAATGTCACTAACGGAAGAAAAGATCAACGAACTTGGAGACGTACTTTACGCCGCACTGGTGGAACGTACTGCCGTCGATCCGCCAACTTTGCTTGAGCCTGGTCTTGACATCGAAGATGCATATCGGATCCAACAGCGCGTTATTGCGCATCGCGTTGAAAAAGGTGAACGGGTAGTCGGCAAGAAGATTGGTGTGACCAGCCAGGCTGTTATGAACATGCTCGGCGTGCGTCAGCCGGATTTTGGCTACATGCTCGATGGGATGATCTATGGCGATGGCGACGCGATCCCGATGAACACGCTGATCCAGCCCAAGGCGGAAGGCGAAATTGCATTCGTCCTGAAAAAGGACCTGATGGGGCCGGGCGTGAGTGCAGCCGATGTGCTGGCAGCCACCGAAGGCGTGATGGCCTGCTTCGAGATCGTCGATTCGAGGATAGCGGACTGGAAAATCAAGATCGCCGATACGGTCGCTGATAACGCTTCGTGCGGCGTGTTCGTGCTGGGTGACCGCATGGTCGATCCGCGCGAAATCGATCTGCGGACTTGCGGCATGGTGTTGGAAAAGAATGGCGAGGTGGTCGTGACTGGTGCCGGCGCTGCGACCATGGGTTCGCCAGTCAATGCGATTGTGTGGCTGGCAAATACCCTGGGCAAGCTCGGCATCCCCTTGAAAGCGGGCGAGGTGATTCTGTCCGGTGCACTTGGCGCCATGGTGCCGGTGACGGCGGGCGACAACTTGCGCGTCGCCATAGGCGGAATGGGCGGCTGCTCGGTGCGATTCTATTAATCCGGAGTACGGCATGCGCGGAGCACCGTACGAGACATTGGAAAGTACATACATGAGAAAGATTAAATGCGCATTGATCGGCCCCGGCAACATCGGTACCGATCTGCTGTACAAGCTGCAGCGCAGCCCGGTGCTCGAACCGGTGTGGATGGTCGGCATCGACCCGACCTCTGAAGGCCTGAAGCGCGCCGCCGAGATGGGGCTGAAGATCACGGCCGATGGTGTCGATGGCCTGCTGCGGTATGTGAAACAGGATGAAATCCAGATTGCCTTCGACGCAACGTCGGCCTACGTCCACGCAGAGAACTCCCGCAAGCTCAACGAGCTGGGCGTGATGATGATCGACCTCACTCCCGCCGCCATCGGCCCGTACTGCGTGCCGCCGGTCAACCTGCTGGAACATGTCGGCAAGGGCGAGATGAACGTCAACATGGTCACCTGCGGCGGCCAGGCGACGATCCCGATGGTTGCCGCCGTCTCCCGCGTGCAGCCGGTTGCCTACGGCGAAATTGTCGCCACCGTGTCCTCCCGCTCGATCGGCCCGGGCACCCGCAAGAACATCGATGAATTCACCCGCACCACCGCCGGCGCGGTGGAGAAGGTCGGCGGCGCGAAGAAGGGCAAGGCGATCATCATTGTCAACCCGGCCGAACCGCCATTGATCATGCGCGACACCATCCACTGCCTGACCGAAGGCGAGCCGGACCGCGAGGCGATCACCGCGTCGGTGCACATGATGATCAAGGAAGTGCAGAAGTACGTGCCGGGTTACAAGCTGGTCAACGGCCCCGTATTCGACGGCAACCGCGTGTCGATCTTCATGGAAGTCGAAGGGCTGGGCGACTACCTGCCGAAATACGCGGGCAACCTCGACATCATGACCGCTGCCGCAGCCCGTACCGCGGAAATGTTTGCTGAAGAGATCATTGCCGGCAAGCTGATACTGCAACCCGTCGCTGCGTAAGAAAGACTGAGGAAAAATATATGACACTCAAAGGCAAGAAAGTCACGGTCCACGACATGACATTACGGGACGGCATGCACCCGAAGCGCCATCTTATGACGCTGGAGCAAATGAAGACCATCGCGCATGGCCTGGACGCCGCCGGCATCCCGCTGATCGAAGTCACGCACGGCGACGGCCTGGGCGGCTCGTCGGTCAACTACGGTTTCCCGGCGCATACCGACGAGGAATACCTGTCCGCCGTCATCCCGCTGATGAAGACTGCGAAGGTCTCGGCGTTGCTGCTGCCGGGCATCGGCACCGTCGACCACCTGAAGATGGCGCGCGAGCTCGGCGTCAACACGATTCGCGTCGCCACCCACTGCACCGAAGCCGACGTGTCCGAACAGCACATCGGTATGGCACGCAAGCTCGGTATGGACACGGTCGGCTTTTTGATGATGAGTCACATGGCCAGCCCGGAAAAGATCCTGGAGCAGGCGAAGCTGATGGAAAGCTACGGCGCGAACTGCATCTACTGCACCGACTCTGCCGGCCACATGCTGCCGGACGACGTAAAGGCACGCATTGGATTATTGCGTGACACGCTCAAGCCGGAGACTGAACTCGGCTTCCACGGTCACCACAATCTTGCGATGGGCGTGGCGAACTCGGTTGTCGCGGTCGAATACGGTGCCAACCGCATCGACGCGGCCGCCGCCGGCCTGGGCGCCGGCGCCGGCAACACGCCGATGGAAGTGTTCATCGCGGTGTGCGCGCGCATGGGCATCGAGACCGGGGTGGACGTGTACAAAATCCAGGACGTGGCCGAAGACCTGGTGGTGCCGATGATGGATTTCCCGATCCGCATCGACCGCGATGCGCTGACACTGGGCTATGCCGGCGTGTATGGCTCGTTCCTGCTGTTTGCCAAGCGCGCCGAGAAGAAGTACGGCGTGCCGGCACGCGACATCCTGGTCGAGATGGGCCGGCGCGGCATGGTCGGCGGGCAGGAAGACATGATTGAAGACACTGCGCTGACGCTGGCCAAGGCGCGCGGACTGGCTGCCTGAGCGGCGGCTTGAACATTAAAGGTAATCTTTTTTTGCCTCGGTGAACGCAAATGACACATGAGCACTGCTGCGGGGTGGACGTCCACACCCACGTAGTTCCCGAAAGTTTTCCAGGTTATCCGGGAAAGGATGTTGGCGCCCCGTGGCCATCGATGGCCGCTTCACATGCATGTCATCGGAGCGTGATCATCTCGGGGAACGTATTTCGTACCGTCTCGGATCGATGCTGGGACGGGGCAGCCAGGATTGTCGACATGAGTGCATTAGGCATCGAGCGCCAAGTGCTTTCGCCAATGCCGGAGCTGCTTTCCTACTGGATGGATGCTGCCGATGCGGCCATTCTGACGCGATATCTCAATGAAGAAATCGCGCGCATGGTACTGACCCGGCCAGACCGTTTTTCCGGCCTGGGCGCGGTTCCCCTGCAGGACGTAGCGCTGGCGATTCATGAATTGGACTATGCCATTCATCAGCTGGGACTACGTGGTGTAGAGATTGGAACCAATGTCAACGGATTGCCCATTGGTGCGCCGGAGTTCGAACCTTTCTTTGCCGCGGCCGAGGCATGGGGAGCATCTATTTTTGTGCACCCATTGCGGCCATGCGGAATGGATCGTCTGGTTGGGCCCGCAGCTCTGGAACAAATTCTCGCATTTCCTTGCGAGACCGGCCTGGCTGCAGCGTCTCTCATTACCGGTGGAACAATTGCACGCCACCCACGCTTGCGCGTCGCGTTCAGCCACGGCGGTGGAAGTTTCGCCGCTTTGGTTGCCCGGCTTCAGCACGCGTGGATGATTTTCCCCAATTTGCGGGAAACAATCGTGGAGGCGCCATTGGATACGGCAAAGTCGTTCTATTACGACAGTCTCGTTTACAACCCAACGATGCTGCGTAACCAGATAGCGATGTTTGGTGCAACGCAGACCATGATTGGATCGGACTATCCATTTGTGATTCAGGAAGCAGACCCACTGGCCAGAATTTTGGAATTGGACGTCGACAAACGCACGCAAGCGTTATTCACCCGAGAGAATGCGCTTCGCTGGCTGGGACTCACTCATGCATAACATGATTAATTACGTCACGAAGGCATGCTTCCGCAAACCGTCTTTTCGGTGCGGTTTGGCATGCTTACTGATTCAACGCCAACACGACTGTTTGGCGCCATCCAATCCTATTGAATTACGGAGTAAGTCCAGATGACTGACCATCTTCAAATAATGCTCGCCGGTAGCGAGGATTCCTTTGACTGCGGCGAGGGCGACACGTTATTGCGCGCGGGACTACGCGCCGGTCTTGGCATCGCCTATGAATGCAACGTCGGCGCTTGTGGTTCCTGCAAGTTTGACCTTCTCGAGGGTGAGGTCGAGGATCTATTCCCGGACGCGCCCGGTCTGCGTCCCAAGGAGCGCGAGCGGGGAAAACGGCTGGCTTGTCAATGCGTGCCGCGTGGAGACTGCACGATTAAGATCCGGACCGGCGCAGAGTATGTTCCGGCTGTCAAACCCGCTAAGCATCGTGCGCATCTGTTCGATCGGGTCGCGCTGACGCATGACATTTCGTTATTTTCTTTTGCTACGGATTCTGTTGCGGACTTCCTGCCCGGGCAATACGCATTGATATCTGTTCCTTCGGTAGGGCAGGTACGTGCGTACTCAATGGCAAATCTTGCGAATAAGGAGGGCATTTGGCAGTTCGGAATCCGACGCGTGCAGGGCGGTCTGATGAGCAATGCGCTTTTCGATGATCTCCAGGAGCAAGGGGAAGTGGAAATCGATGGCCCCTACGGTATGGCATATCTTCGTACGGACATCGAGCGCCCCATAGTATGTATCGGCGGGGGATCCGGACTTGCCCCGCTGCTGTCAATCATGCGCGGTGCCGCATCTGCAATGACGTTCGCTTCACTACCAAAGTTGCTGTATGGAGGACGCGGCCCTGCGGATATCCCCGACGTCAAGACCTTGCTGTCTAGAGAGAACGTCGCTATGGAGTTTCATCCAGCAGTGTCGATGCCGGAGCTCGCGGAAGGAGGGCACTGGAATGGAGATGTCGGGTTTGTCCACGAATACATTTCCAAAAAACTGGAACTTCCACTTTCTGCTTACGAATACTACCTTGGCGGACCACCACCCATGATCGAGGCGACTGTGCGCTTTCTTGTAGCCGAAGGCAAGGTTCCGTCTGCACAGATTCATTTCGATCGCTTCTTTTAGGACAGATCATGACTAACGAAATCAATGGAGAAATTACTGTGGAGCTGGTTAAAGTCTGCAATGCTGAAGATGTTCCTCCGGGAGGAAGCTTCCGGGTGGAGGTTGGAGCTTACCCGCCACTCGCCGTGTTCAATATCGATGGCGAGTTCTTTGTAATTAACGACACCTGCAGCCACGGCGAAGCGTCTCTTTGTGACGGCGAAATCGAGGGAGGGCAGGTTGAATGCCCGTGGCATAACGCAAAATTCTGCATTAAGACTGGACAGGCGTTGACCTTTCCGGCTGTGGAGCCACAAAAGCGGTACAAGGCGCAACTCGTTGGCGCTGAGGTCATGATCGAGGCCTGATTCGCTATACCAGGCTGACACTTCTCGATGCATCTTTCGAGGCCATTAATACAGGCTGGTCAAGATTGCATAGCAGGAGCTTACAGCCCTCATTATTACATTCATATCGGAGACAAGGCGATGCCTATAACGCCATACCAAACATTTATCGAAGCGCGCAATTTTCTGCAACAGCACCGCGCGGACTACGAAACGGCATACCGTGAATATCGGACGCCGGCCCTGCGGACATTTAACTGGGCTATCGATTTTTTTGATGTTGAGGCAAAAAATAACAGCGCACCGGCTTTGTGGGTCGTCGGTGACGATGGAAGCGAAGAAAAGATAACGTTCGCCGAGATGTCTGCGCGCTCTAATCAGGTCGCCAACTACCTGCGCGGACTGGGAGTCAAGCGCGGAGATCGCGTGCTCCTTATGCTGCCTAACCGTGTCGAACTCTGGGAGGTAATGCTTGCAGGTATTAAACTTGGCGCAGTAATCGTTCCTACGACGATGCTGGGGTCGACAGAGGATCTGGCCGACCGCATGGAAAGAGGTGCAGTGAATCATGTGGTCGCACAAGCTTCCGAGGCAAGCAAGTTCACCTCTTTAACCGGATCCTATACGCGTATTGCAGTCGGTGGAAACATAGAGGGATGGCAAAACTTCGGCGACAGCCACAACACCGCATTTTTCTTCGAGCCGGAAGGAGAAACGCTCGCAAGCGATCCGCTATTGCTGTACTTCACATCTGGGACGACCTCCAAGCCAAAGCTCGTTTTGCATAGCCATCAGAGCTATCCCGTTGGGCATCTTTCTACCATGTATTGGATTGGCCTTCAAAAGAATGACGTTCACTGGAATATCAGTTCGCCAGGCTGGGCCAAGCACGCATGGAGCTGCTTCTTCGCGCCGTGGAATGCCGGGGCTACTGTGTTTGTGTACAACTACGAGCGTTTCAATGCCAAAAAATCGCTCGACGTTATCTCTCGTTGTGGCGTGACGTCGCTTTGTGCGCCGCCAACTGTATGGCGCATGATGATTCAGGAAGATCTCGCACAATTCAAGGTGCCGCTGCGTGAGCTCGTTGGCGCCGGTGAGCCGCTGAATCCCGAGGTAATCGAACAGGTTGAGCGCGCGTGGGGCATCCGCATTAGGGATGGTTTTGGCCAATCTGAAACCACTGCGCAGATTGGAAATACGCCAGGCCAGCCAATCAAGCCCGGTTCCATGGGCCGCCCGCTGCCAGGCTATTCCATCGCGCTTCTTGATCAGGATGACGTGGTCGCGACCGAAGGCGAGATATCCATTGTGCTTGAACCACGTCCGATTGGCTTGATGCTCGCCTACGAAGGCGATTCCGAGAAAACTGCTGAAGTAATGCGGTGCGGTCACTATCACACTGGCGATACCGCGGTACGCGATGCGGACGGTTACTACTTTTATGTCGGTCGAAATGACGATGTATTCAAGGCCTCTGACTATCGCATCAGTCCATTTGAGCTTGAAAGCGTCATGGTGGAACATGATGCCGTGCTGGAGGCAGCTGTTGTTCCGAGTCCGGACGCGCTACGCTTATCCGTCCCGAAGGCGTTCATTACTTTGCGCGATGGGGTTGCTCCGAGCAGAGAGGTGGCGCTTTCGATTTTCGAGTTTTCTCGCGCGAAGCTAGCTCCTTACAAGCGAATTCGTCGTATTGAATTCACTGACTTGCCGAAGACGATCTCTGGGAAAATTCGCCGTGTTGAACTGAGGACGACGGAGCGTGACCGTGCCAGCGTTGCTCGCAGGTCAAACGAATTCTGGGAAGACGACGTCGTCAATTGATAGATCGGGAAAGGGCTTTTCTAACTAAAGGCCCTTTCTTTTCCGTATCAGGCTAATCATTACTTATAAGTAATGATTAAAAGGTTGAAACTGTGACTCCTTCCTGACTATCTGGGGACTGGATTTCGCATAATTTATATTATGTAAAATTAAATGTGTGATCATGGGTACGCTATCGCTGCTCCCAACGCCGTTTTGGCACAAAGCCATATTGACGTTGGCGTAAATTCACACCTGTCCCTATAATTGCACTCCGCTAACCATCCAGATCGTTTTTTTCGTGCATTTGCCGAAGCAAAACGGCTGAAAAACATGATTGATCCAGCCGACGACGGCATTACCTTGCCCCTGCCAGTGACTGCACCCTGCCGGCACAGCGTCCGCTATGCCGGCGACGCGGGCATGTTCACCGCGCATCTGATTCAAGATCTGATGGGCGACTGGTTCATCATGCGCTCATGGGGGCAAGCCCGGAAACTGGTGGCAAGCGTCGACGAAGGGATCGTCGAACTGGCCAAGATCTCCAAGACCCTTGAAAAAAAGGGCTGCAGTCCTGTCCCGTTACTGCAGTCCGGTCTCCTTGCTTAGCACCTGCAGCAACGGCCATACTCAGAACATATCTGACTTGTTGCTGTATGCTGAATCTGGCAAGACCGATTGCGTGAAATCGCGGCAGACTTGTTTTCATCATATCGAGATACTCCGGGGAATCCAGTGACGAATCCTATGACTGCGCTGTTCGCCACATTCGATCGGCAACGCTTGCAATCCCGCGCCGCGCCTGATACACCCTGGGAAACGCGAGCAGACCGCTTGAAACGTTTGCGCAACCTGGTTCTCGAAAACCGGGCGGCGCTGGCAGCGGCCATCAGCAGCGACTTCGGCCAGCGCTCGCGGCATGAGACGGAGCTACTGGAAATCAACCATGTGCTGGATGGCATTGCCTATTCGATCAAACAGGGACGCCGCTGGATGCGGCAACAACGGCGCGATACGGGTTACAAATACTGGCCAGGCAAGGCGGAGATCATGCCGCAACCGCTGGGCGTCGTCGGTATCGTGGTGCCCTGGAACTATCCGCTCGATCTTTCAATCGGGCCTGCCAATTCGGCCCTGGTGGCGGGCAACCGCGTCATGATCAAGCTATCCGAACTCACGCCGCAGTTTGGCGAGCTGATGGCCAGACTGGCGGCGCAATACTTCGACCCGGCAGAGTTCGCCGTGGTCAATGGCGATGCCGATGTCGCGCGGCAGTTTTGCCGCCTGCCCTTCGATCACCTGTTGTTTACCGGTTCGACCGCGGTCGGCCGCGAGGTCATGCGCGCCGCGAGCGACAACCTGACGCCGGTGACGCTGGAACTGGGCGGCAAGTCGCCTGCGATTATCGGCCCCGGCGTGGGAAATTCAGACGTGTTCGACAAGCTCGTCGGGCGCCTGGTCATCGGCAAGACATTCAATGCCGGCCAGACCTGCATCGCGCCGGACTATGTATTCGTTCCGCGCGAGCGCTTTGCGGCATTCGTGGCCGCGGCCCGCCGTGCCGTCATGCAGTTTTATCCATCCCTGGCGAGCACGGAAGACTATACGAGCATCATCTCGGACCGGCATTATTTTCGCCTCCAGAATCTGGTGGACGAAGCGATTGCCGGCGGCGGCAAGGCATGGCCGCTGTCCGATGCACAGAACGACCCGCAGCGCCGTCTGTTTGCGCCGGTATTGCTGAGCGATCTTGGCGATGACAGCGCCGCGCTGAAAGACGAGATTTTCGGCCCCATCCTGCCCGTCATCGCCTACGACGATCTGGATGAAGTCATTGCTTATGTGAATGCCCGCCCGCGTCCGCTTGCCCTGTATATCTTTGAACGCGACAGCAAAACCATCGACCGCCTGCTGGCGCAAACGGTATCGGGCGGCGTGACGGTGAACGACGTCTTCCTGCATGTCGGACCGGATACGCTGCCCTTTGGCGGCGTCGGCGCCTCCGGCATGGGGGCCTATCACGGCGAAGCCGGCTTCAGGACATTCAGCCATTTCAAGCCGGTGTACCGGCAGGCCGCCTTCAGCTTCCTGCCCTGGCTCTATCCCCCCTTCGGACGATGGGCGGAACGGCTGTTGCGTATGCCGAAGCGGCGGTGACTTCATTTTTTACGCACTTCCTGCGCGAGCCACGCGCGGATCTTGTCATACACTTCCAGTCTGCCGAGCAGATCGAGGTGATGGATGCCGTAGGCAACCCATTGCCTTGACTTCGGAAACGCCAGCACGCGCGACTGCTGCTCGTGGATGCCGAGCGCCGTGTCAAGCGGGATCAGGCCGTCGCCGAGAAAACGATCGCGGATGTCCCCTGCCCGCCTGCCGGCCGTGCCGGCGATGGTGTAACACTTCACGCCTCTGGGCAACGGCACGCGGCGCCGGGTATCGCCGGTGTGCTCGAAGCGGTCGCGCCCGGCCCAGTCTTCGTCCACCAGGTTCCCGTAGCGCAAATCGGTGATGCCGGCGCTGCGGATCTGCGCCAGGCGGGCAAATGGCGCGGTGTAAGTGCGCCGGCCGAGCACGGTTCCCAGCCAGTTACCGCCACGCTCGAGCGGTGCACCATGGTGCGGCGTCCCCAGAAAAATCATTTTTTTCAGGTGCTGCACCCAGTCATGGCCTGATGCCTTGCCGTAGTAACAGGCGCTGCGGGCAACCAGCCCGCCCATGCTGTGGGCAAGGATTGTCACTTCCTCGACAGGCACCGGCCAATGCTTCACCAGCGTCTCCATCAAGGCGGAGAATTCGCGGCCGTTGGTGGAAACATGCCGGCCGCTGTTGTAGTGCAGGTAGAGCGGCGTGTATCCCAGATCGCGGGCAAGCGCCATGCCATGGTCATGGCCGCCGCGCCGCCAGTGCAGATCGCAGCGGCAAAGCCCATGCACCAGTATCAGCAGCTTGCCGCCGGCGTCGGGCAACTTTGCCGACAATGCGGATTTTTTCAGTTCCAGCGGCTGGCCATTGCTGCGCAGTCGCATGCGGATCGCCAGCGGATTGTTCGATGCGGCGAGGTAGTCTCCCATCAGACCGTTCAGGGCGGCGATGACCGCCTCGCGCTCAGCCGATGATACCTTGGCGCTTGACTCTGCGGCCGCACGGGCCAGCAAGGCGTCGCTCCAGCGACCGACCAGGGCGGCCGATTCGCGTGCCTTGCGATACGCCAAACCGCTGATGCTGCCTTGCTTTCCCGGTGCCAGCGCCGCCGGCAGGATTTTCTCGTGGAAGGCCTCCACCAGATCGATGACCGTTTCGACCAGCGTCAGCGCGAGCCGGCCGATGCCATGCAGGTCCGTTGCATGAAAATGCGAGGCGTTCGGTTGCCCGGCAGCGGACTTTTGCTCGCCCGCAAGTGGCACATCGTGGCGCCGTGCGTGCTGCCTGCGCGCCTGCGGCGGCAGGTCAGACACGTCACTCTTCGAGTTCTTGTCTGGCGAGTTCAATATCCAGCCTTTCCATCGCGTCATGCGGCGACAGGGCGACCGCTTCTTCGCACAGCGCGATGGCGTCTTTCGCGCCATCCCTGCCCTCCAGCATGACCAATGCGTTCGCGTACTCGACCCGGGCAATTGCCGAGCCTGGATTCAGCGCCAACGCCGTCTTGAAGCTGGCGATGCTTTGCCGCTTGCTGGCGCCGTAAGTCAGTGCGCCGACGATGGCCCCGACCTTGTCGATGACTTCCGCCTGAAATACGCCAAGGGCAATATGGGCATCGGCGTGGCGCGACGCCAGGTCCAGCGTGGTTTCAAGGCTGGCCTTGATTTTTGTGCCGATGCCCTGCGCAAGCGCCTTCACCACCGAAATGCCTTGCGAATAGCGTCCCAGCGCATAGGCGTGCCAGTAAAAACCCGCCGGATTTTTCGGCTGTTGCGCCTGCTGTTCTTCGCAGCGCTCGACCACTGCCAGGAACGATGCCAGCTTCTTGTCCCGGGATTTTTCCAGGTAATGGGCATGGATGCAGGTCGCCTTGTTGGCGGCGGCATAGCCGGCGACTCCCGCCGCCAGGCCCAGTCTGGCGGCGCTTTCAAACTCGCCGGCATGAAAGGCGATCCAGGCATTGATGACGCCGGCATCTTTGGGCCAGGCTTCGGCGTCCCCCGCATGCAGTTTTTTCCAGTTTTTCTTCAGTGCGGCGGCGGAATACACATAGGCAGGGTCAGGATAGGGAAATTTTTTCCATGCCATGCCGGCCTTCCCTGGGCTTCAGGCCTGGGTGGCGCTCGCCCGGGTCGGCTTCCTGGCCGGAGCCCGGACGGCGCCCTTGATGGTGGAACGCTTCGCCGCGGCTTTGGCGGGCACGCTTTGCGCTGCCGTGGCTGCGCGCTTTGCAGGCGACGATTTTGTCGCAACCGTTTTTGCAGCCGTCTTTGCCACTCTCTTTACGGCAGCCGGCTTTGCGCCTGCCAAGCCATCGATCGATGCTTTCAGTTCTTCGAGCTGACGGCTGATGAGCTTGATGTCATGATGCGTCGGCACGCCGAGGCTGCGCAGCGAACGGGACACACGGTCTTCAAAAACCTTTTCGATCTTGTCCCACGAACCGGCCGCCTGCCGGCCAACGTTTCCGGCCAGTTTGGTCACGGTGTCGCTCACGTCGAATCCTTTTTCCGAGGCCAGATGCCGGGTCTTTTTCTGCAGGTCGGCGCCCTGCTTCACCAGTCTTGAAAATAGGTCGTCGCCATCTTCCTGGGCGCGGGCGAACGCGCCAAGACCGGCCTGCCAGATCAGATGCGCCGAAGTGCGCACGGCGTCGATCAATGCCATGTCGTCCGCTGGCTCCGGTGACTTCAGCTTTCTAACCATGCTCCACCTCCACTCGTTGATCAAGTTCGTATGGCGCCAGGCTCATGCCATCGGCGCCGCCGCCGGCCTGGAAACCTGCGCCCCTACCCCTGGCTGCGCCAACTGCGTTTCCTCTTCCTTGACAATGCGCCGCAACACTTTGCCTATATTTGATTTAGGCAAAGGTTCGGTGCGGAAAGCCACGTATTTCGGCACCTTGTAGGCAGTCAGATGCTTGCGGCAATGCTCAAGCAGGCTTTCCTCGGTCATTTCCGGGTCTTTTTTGACGACGACGATTTTCACCACCTGGCCCGAGCGTTCGTCCTCGGCTGCAATGGCGGCAACTTCAAAGACGCCGGGGTGCATCGCCACCACGTCTTCCACTTCATTGGGAAATACCTTGAAGCCGGAGACGATGATCACATCTTTCTTGCGGTCCACAAGCTTGATATAGCCATTGTCGTTCATGAAGCCCATGTCGCCAGTCCGCATCCAGCCGTCGCTGGTGAAAATGCGGGCGGTCTCTTCCGGCTTGTTCCAGTAGCCTTTCATTACTTGCGGACCGCGCACGCAGATTTCGCCCAGTTCGCCCACTGGCATCAGGTTGCCGGCATCGTCAAGTATGGCCACCTCGGTCGAGGGAATCGGCAGCCCGATGCTGCCGGTGTAATCGCCAATGTTCACCGGATTGGCGCAGACGATGGGCGAGGCTTCCGTCAGCCCGTAACCTTCGATCAGCGGTATCCCGAATGTCTGGTGCCATCGTTCGGCCACCGCGCGCTGCACCGCCATCCCGCCGGAAACCACGACTTTCGCCTTGCCGGCATTCACCTGGCCGATGTCTGGCTGATTCAATAGGGCATTAAACAGGCTGTTTACGCCGATCATCGCGGTGAAATCCGTATGCTTGAGCAGCCGGACGAAACCGTGCATGTCGCGCGGATTGGTAACCAGAACGTTGTTCGCGCCCAGCCGCAGGAATGTCAGCATGGCGGTCAGCGCAAACACATGGTACAGAGGCAGCGGGATGACGGCAGTCTCTTTCCCTTCCAGCAGGACAGTGCTTACCCATGCGGCCGTCTGCTGCAGGTTGGCGACCATGTTGCCATGGCTGAGGACCGCGCCTTTCGGCACACCGGTCGTACCGCCGGTGTATTGCAGGAATGCGGTATCGTCCGGCGTCATGGCAGTTTCGTTGAGCGCCATGTCTGCAGCCTGCTCGAGTGCATCCGGAAACGCTCGGGCGCCTTGTATGTGCCACGCCGGCACCATGTGGCGGATATGCTTGACGACCAGGTTGACGATCTGCGCCTTGGGAAAATGCAGCATGTCGCCGACGCGCGTGGTCACCACATGACGCACCGGGGTATCGGCCAGAACCTCTTCCAGCGTATGGGCGAAATTGTCCAGCACGACGATTGCGGTGGCTCCCGAATCCTTGAGCTGGTACGCCAGCTCGCGCGCCGTGTAAAGCGGATTGGTATTGACGACCACGCAGCCCGCGCGAAAAGCGCCAAACAGCGCAACCGGATATTGCAGCAGGTTGGGCAGCATGATGGCAATCCGGTCGCCTTTTACCAGGCCCGCGACCTGCTGCAGATAGGCCGCAAAGGATCGCGACAGGACATCCAGTCGCCGATAGCTGATCGTCGCGCCCTGATTACTGAACGCCGGCAGGTCGGCATGGCGCACGCAAACAGCCTTCAGGACGGCATTGAGCGAACTGAATTCGCCCAGCGCTGCCTCTGCAGGCACGCCCGCCGGGTAACTTTTAAGCCATATTTTTTCCATGGCCTGCCTCGCTGCGGTAGATGACGAAGGCGTTAATGATTGCGACACCTCAAACAAAAAAGATGCGCCGCTTACTGGTAACCAGCTTTGAGCCGGATCAACGTTCAAAGCTGGTCAAGTACCAAAGTAGCGGTAGCAGGCACGCCCGATCCACTCCACGACGACATGAAGGAATGACGATGACGACCCCCCATACAAAGACAGATTCCGCCAATCCAAGGAAAGGCGAAGGACGCGACAAGGCAAGTCATGCCGGCGCAGCGCTGGCAAGTTCTGCCGAACATGCAGGCCATGCAGTCAAGGAAGGCATCGTTGACAGCCTTTCCGGCCTCAGCATGATCGAAACGGATATCGCCGCGCTGGTCAGGAAAACCGTGTCCGCCACCTTGCGTACCGGCGACGTAGCTGCAACCGAAGTGGTGGATGTCATTCGCCATATTGTCATGGGTGCAATTGAAGCCAGTGAAGAGGTCGGCACCGGCTTGACCATGAGCACCAAAAGCGTCGCCAAGGGCGTCATCCTGGGGGTGCATGACGTTGGCGGCGACGTCGTCACCGCAGCATTCGAAGTCATGCGCTCGCTGGTCAGCATTGCCTCCACCGTCGGCGCCGATATCGGCACGGTGGCCAGACACGCCATCGACGGCGTGATCGAGGCAACCGTCGAAACCGGCGGCAACGTTGCCCAGATCAGCACGAAGGCCATCGAAGGGGCGATCACGGAAGCCGGAAACCTTGGCAGCCTGGCGGTGATGACGGTGAAGGATGTACTGATCGGCATTGCCGGCAGCCTCGGACAGACGATCGGCGCGATGTTGCCGCATGGCGCCATCCAGGCAGAGGAGACGGCGGCCAAGCATGGCCGTCACGCCGGCAAAAAGCCGCTTCACAGCTAAAGGGAAAATTTACAGGCAGGCGCATGCGTTGCCTCTCGTGCACATCCTGCATGGGATGCGACAAGTGCCCCTGCCGCTACCGTCAATGTTTTCGCCGCCACGGGCCTGGCTACCACGGCAGCATCAGCACTTGCAGCAACAAGGTCTCGAATTCGTCAGAAAAGCGCCTGGCGATGGCATCCGGTTGCGGCACCCGCTGCCCATCCGTGACGACCCCGAAGCTGACTTGCCCGGCATAGCTCAGGATGCTGACGCCAACACCGATCCCGCCCGACTGCGGCACCCAGAACATCTGCCGCGCAATGCGCTTGCCGGCAAAATAGCGGGGCTGTTCGGCGCCGCGCACATTGGTGATGACCAGGCTCGCATTGGCGGCCAGGGCATCCAGCACTCTTTCCTTGATACACTCGGGCGCCACGCCCATCCCCGCGAGAATGCCCAGCGCAACCTGTGGCTGGCGGGAATGCTTCAGCGCTGCCATGCGCCTGTGCACGGCGATGACACGTTCGACAGGATCATCCACGCCGATGGGCAAGTCCAGGAACACCATGCCAAAGCAGTTGCCCAGGTCGGCCAGCGGTCCTGGCGGCCGCATGTTCACCGGCACCAGCGCCCGTACCTCGATGCCTTCCACCGGATCGCCCTGTTCCAGCAGGTAGGCGCGCAGCGCGCCCGCAGCGCAGGCGACCAGAATGTCATTGACCGAGCACTGCAAGGCTTCGGACAAGGCCTTCACTTCGAACAGCGACAGCGGCGCCGCCCAGGCCACCCGCTTCATGACCCCGAGCGCCCCCTTGAGCCGGGTAGTCGAATCGGCCGCCATGCCCGCCATAAAGGCGGCATCGTAGGCGAGATCGGTTCCCGTCTTGACGTAGTCGATCGCGTGCATGGGGTGTGCCAGCAGGTCGCGGCCGACGTCAACCGCGACCAATGAGGATCGCAAGGCATCGCCGACGGTTTCCGAGACCGGCCCGAAGATGCGCTCCCAGGCACTGCGCCTGGGCGCCGGCGGCGCCACATCCTGGACCTGCCGCTGCGGCTGGCCGGGAGCGGTGTCGGTCATCGACGACACGACATGCGTGAGCGCGAAGCCATCGCCATAGCAATGATGAATGCGCAGAACGATGGCACTGCCGCCGCCGGCGATTTCGATCAGGTGGTATTGCCAGCGTGGTTTGGCGGGGTCGAGCGGCGTGCTGATCAGATCGCCAGCCACCTCTTCCAGTGCGCTGCCGCTGCCGGCATCCGGCAAGGCAATCCGGCGCACGTGCCAGTCGAGGTCAAAGTGGGGGTCGGTTTCCCAGTGCGCCTTGCCGTCATGCTCGACTACCCGTTGGCGGAAGCGGTGAAAGCAGAGCATGCGCGTGCGAAGGACTTCCTTGAGTTGCTGAAAATCTACCCGGTCGGCAAACATCATCATGCCGCAGATCATCATCAGGTTGGTCGGCCGGTCCATGCGCAGCCACGCGGCATCGATGGCCGTCAGCGATTCCTGTCGGGTGCCGCCAAGCCGCCACGGCAGAAAATCCTGGAAGGACGGCAGCGTCATGTCAGAGATGCAAGCCACGCAGAAGTTGTTGCATCGCCAGCAATTCAGGCGTGGCTTCGTGCGCCGGGACTTCCGCAGGCGCGGGGCCGCCGGCGCCAGGGGCGGCTGATGGGGCCGCTGCGCCGGCCGGACCTGTTCCTGGCGCGGCTTCCGAGTCCGGGAACATGCGGAACGCCGTGTTGAGGATAATCTGCGCCAGATGCGGCGCCACGATGTGCAGTCCCTGGCCGGTGATGCCGACCCGGGTCGCCACGCGCACCGGCTTGTGGACGATGGCCTGCACCACCAGCTCGGCGGCTTCTTCGGGCGCCAGTGCCGGCACATTTTTGTAAACTTTGGTGGGGGCGATCATCGGCGTGCGTACCAGCGGCATGTTGATGGTGGTGAATTTTATGCCGACGTCGGCCAATTCCGATGCGGCGCACTGCGTCCATGCATCCAGCGCGGCCTTGGAGGCGACATAGGCGGAGAAACGCGGGGCATTGGTCAATACGCCGATCGAGGAAATATTGATTACCTGCCCCGATTTCTGCGCCACCATCTGCGGCAGCAAGCCCATGGTCATGCGCAAGGCGCCAAAATAATTCAGCTGCATGGTGCGTTCGAAGTCGTGGAAGCGTTCGTAGCTGGCTTCGATGGTGCGGCGAATTGAACGGCCGGCGTTGTTCACAAGGATATCGACGTGCCCATGCTCGGCGAGCAGGGTTTTCAGTAAACGTTCGCAATCGGCCATGTCGGCAAGGTTTGCCGGGTAGGTCGTGACGTCGAAGCCTTTGGCATTGATCTCTTTCCTGGCGGCGGCCAGCTTGGCTTCATCGCGCCCGCAAATGAGGGTGGTGGCGCCGGCTTCTGCCAGCCTGTGCACGGTGGCCAGGCCGATGCCCGACGAGCCGCCAGTGACCAGCACGACCTTGCCCGCCACCTGGCCGCGCAGGCTGCGGTCGATAAAGAGATCGGGATCCAGATGGCGCTCCCAATAGTCCCATATTGCGTTTGCGTAATTTTCCAGCGGGGGACAGACGATCCCGCTGCCTTGCAGCGTCGCTGCGGCCTGGCGGTTATCGAAGCGGGTTGGATAATTCACGAATTGCATGATGCCATCCGGAAGTCCGAGGTCTTTCATGACCGCGTCCTTGAGGCGGCGCACCGGCTTCAAGGAGGCCATGGCCTTCTGCACGCCTTCCGGGATGAAACTGAACAGCGCGCCGTTGAGGCGCAGGCTCATGCTCGGCGCGTGCGCCGCGCGGGCGAAAAGATTGAGCACCTCGCCCACGCGCTTGGGTGCCGGATCGGTCAGGTGGAAGCACTGGCGGTCGAGCCCCGGCTGATGGGCAATACAGGTCATTGCCTCGACAACATAATCGACCGGGACGATATTGATGCGCCCGCCCTCGATGCCGATCGCCGGCATCCATGGCGGCAGCAGGCGGCGCAAGCGCTGAATCAGCTTGAAGAAATAATAAGGACCATCGGCCTTGTCGGTTTCGCCGGTGGTCGAGTCGCCCACCACCAGGCCGGGACGATAGACGCGCCAGGGCACGAGACACGCCTCGCGCACGGTTTTTTCTGAAAAGTGCTTGGTCGAGAAATACGGGTGCTCCAGGTGCTCCGCCTCGTTGAACATGTCTTCGCGAAACGTGCCGTCATACAGGCCGGCGGCGGCAATCGAACTGACGTGCTGAAAGCAGCCGGCGCGCAGCGTGTTGGCAAGCCCGACAGCGTTGCGCGTGCCGTCGATATTGGTCGCCACCTGCGCGTCGGCACTGGCGCGCAGGTCGTAGATGGCGGCCAGGTGGAAGAAATGATCGATATTGCCGGTCAGGGCATCCAGGTCTTGTGCGGAAATACCGAGATTGGCGGCACGCACGTTGCCAAACACCGGGATCGCCCGCGAACGCTTGACACCCCAGTATTCCAGCAGCGCCGGCAGTTTGTCGCGGCTTTCTTCCCGGAGCAGGAACCAGACCTGATTGTCTTTCGCGGCCAGCAGCTTTCTGACCAGTCGCTTGCCGATAAAACCTGTCGCTCCGGTGACGAAATAATGCATGTCGCTTCCTCTCGCTATCCCGGCCCCGGCGCTGCGGCCGTTGCCGACAATCCAATCGTTTCGCCGGACTGACCACAAAGAATCAGATCGGCGGCTTTCTCCGCGATCATCACCGTCGGCGCATTGGTATTGCCGCCGATAAGCGTCGGCATGATTGACGCATCCACCACGCGCAAGCCGTCGATGCCGCGCACCTTGAGCGTATCGTCCACCACCGCCATGGCGTCGCTGCCCATCTTGCAAGTGCCGACGGGGTGATAGATCGTTTCTGCCCTGCGGCGAATGAAGCGGATGATCTCTTCGTCGCTTTGCACCTGCTTGCCGGGATAGATCTCGGCGCCGCGATACGGATCGAACGCCCGCGCCGCAAGCAAGCGGCGTCCCGCCTTGACGCCCTGGAGCATCGCGCCGACGTCATCCGGATCGGATAGATAGTCAGGGTCGATCAAGGCATGCGCGGTTGGATCGGCACTCTTCAAGCCGATATGGCCGCGGCTCCCTGGTCGCAGATTGCATACATGCAGGGCATAGCCGTGTCCCAGCATGGTCGCCGCGACGCTGCGCAGGTCGCTGGCATGCCCGTCCAGGTGGGCCGGGGTGAAGTGAAATTGCAGATCGGGGATCGGCTGCTCGGGCGCGCTCTTGACGAAGCCGCCGCCTTCGGCAGAATTGGTGGTCAGGGGGCCCTTGCGATGCACGAAATAATCGTAGAGATATTTTAGCTGCGCCGGCAAGTTACTGAGGGAAATGCCCAGCGATACCGGCCTGATGCACTTGTGAACGATCAGCACATCCAGATGATCCTGCAGGTTCATGCCAACACCGGGCAAATCCAGCAGCACCGGAATGCCATGCCGGCGCAATTCATCCCCCGGGCCAATGCCGGACAACATCAGCAATTGCGGCGAATTGATCGCTCCGCCAGACAGGATCACTTCACGCCGTGCGTGCAATGTTTCGGTCTTGCCGGATTTTAGATAGGAGATGCCAGTGGCGCGCTTGCCCTCGAGATTGATCCGGGTAACATGCGCGCCTGTGAGCACGACCAGATTTGGCCGCTGCAACACCGGCTGCAGATAGGCGCGCGCCACGCTCCAGCGCTCGCCGTTTTTCTGGGTCAGGGCATAGCGGCCCACGCCTTCCTGGCGGGCACCGTTGAAATCGGTATTTCTCGGGTATCCGAGCTCGACGCCTGCTTCGACAAAAACGCCGGACAGAATATTCGGCGTGCGCAACTGGGCTACATTCAGTGGCCCGCCTGTGCCATGAAACGCGGATGCGCCGCCTTCGTGATGTTCCGCGCGTTTGAACAGCGGCAGCACATCGGCATAGGACCAGCCACGGTTGCCCAGGACCGCCCAGTGATCGTAATCGGCGGCATGGCCGCGGGTATAGATCATGGCATTGCTTGAACTGCTGCCACCCAGCGTTTTTCCGCGCGGCCAAAACAGACAGCGCCCATCAAGATGCTGCTGCGGCTCGGTGAAATAACGCCAGTTATAGGACTTGCTCAGCATCATGTAAATGATGCCTAACGGAATATGAATCAAGGGATTCTTGTCCGCCGGACCGGCTTCCAGCAGTACCACCTTCAAGGATGGATCCACCGATAGCCGGTTGGCAAGTACGCATCCGGCGGAGCCGCCACCAATGATGATGTAATCATACATGGCTTGTTTTCGATGTACCACGCCTGGAAGTTAGACTGCCCTCTCCATCCTAATCATAAGTTTGTCATGAATAGTGCGCTACATCATACGGTCACAAGTTCCGTGTGACCATATCCTTTATCCCCCTTCGCGGCTCAGCGCTTATCAGGGAGTTCGATGGATTTGGCGTACTCGACAAAAAATTCCAGGCTGGCGGGGTTTTGCATTGCATCCGGACTGGCCACTTTGACGGGGTCCGCGCCCAGCAGAAGTTTGCGCACCGGCACCTCCATCTTCTTGCCGCTCAGGGTGCGCGGAATCTCGCTCACCTGGACCACCGCGTCGGGCACATGGCGACCCGACGCCTTGGTGCGGATCTGTTGCCGGATGCGTTCGATCAGGGGCTGGTCCAGGACCACCCCCGGCTGCAGTGCCACGAACAAGGGCATGAAAGATGGTCGTCCCAGGTACTCAAGATCGATGACCAGGCTGTCGCGCACTTCACGCAGTTCTTCCACGACACGATAGATTTCAGCGGTGCCGATGCGGATACCATGCCGGTTGATCGTGCTGTCGGAGCGGCCATAAATCACCGAACTGCCGTGCGCCGTGAAACGTATCCAGTCCCCATGGCGCCAAACGCCCGGGTACATCTCGAAATAACTTTCCCGGTAGCGTCGTCCGTCAGCGTCGTTCCAGAAGTACAGCGGCATCGACGGCATGGGTTGGGTGATCACCAACTCCCCTACTTCATCGATCACCGCCTGCCCCGCCTCATTGAAGGCATAGGCGGCCACGCCCAGTTCCGGACATTGAATTTCACCGGCATGTACCGGCAAAGTCGGCGCGCAGGCCACAAAACAGGAGGCGATGTCGGTGCCCCCACTCACCGAGGCCAGCCAGACATCGGGTTTCACATCGCTGTACACCCAATCAAACACATCGGTGGGCAGCGGCGAACCCGTGGATAAAATGGTGCGCAACTTCTTGAGCGGCGCATAATCCCTGGGCCGCAGGGCGTCCTTTTTGTTGGCGATGAGCACGGCCGCACCTGTGCCGAACACGGCGACCTCTTGTTCATCCATGAAGCGCCAAAGCGCATCCGCATTCGGCCAGGAAGGGTGTCCGTCATACAGCACGATCGACGCCCCGGTGACCAGGGCACCGACCAGCAGATTCCACACGGTCCAGGCGGTGCTACCCAGGAACAGCAGACGGTCACCTGGCCGCAAGTCGTTTTGCAGCGACATTTCCTTGAGGTGCGTCAGCAAGATGCCGCCATGGCCATGCACCATCCCCTTCGGCAAGCCTGTGGTGCCCGAGGAATAGAGAATCCATAACGGATGGCTGAATGGCAGCCGTTCATAGTGCGGGGCGGCGTCGCCGGTAACGAGCGTTTGCCAGTCGGCGTGGTTGCGCCAGTCAACCGGTCGCGCTTTGGCCAATGGACCTTGCACTTGTACGACATGCGCGACACTGGGTAACTCCGCCAACAACTGTTCGACGACCATGGTCCGGTCATGTTGTTTACCGTGATAACTGTAGCTGTCAATGGCAAACAGTACCTTGGGCGCGATCTGGCGCAGGCGGTCCAGTACCACCGATGCGCCCATGTCGGGTGAACAACTCGACCAGATGGCGCCTATGCTGGCGCAAGCCAGAAACGCAACCACCGTTTCCGGGCGGTTCGGCATAAAGCTTGCCACGCAATCGCCCGGGCCAACGCCCCAGCTTCGCAGGGTGGCCGCAACCGACGCGGTCGCTCGCTCCAGTTCAGCCCAAGAAACATGCTGCAGTGGCACGTCCTCACTGCGTGCAATCACCGCCGGCCGGTCTGCCGTGCGATTGCGAAAGACATGCTCGGCAAAATTGAGCCTGGCATTCGGAAACCACTCCGCGCCCGGCATGGTGCGGCGGCCCATCGCAGGTTCGCGATCGCCATCGGCCTGGATGTCGAAAAAGCTCCAGATCGACTGCCAGAAGTCGTCCTGATGTTCGATCGACCAACGCCACAGCTCCGCATACTCCTGGGTCTCGACGCCCTTTTCTTTTGCCAGCCAACGCTGGTATTGCACCAGGCGGCTTGATTGCAGTTGTTCGGGACCGGGCGTCCACAGGATCTCGGTAGCGGGCGATGTCATATTTTCTTGCATGGTTGTCTCCTTGATTATTTTATTGCAGGCTTTCATGTCATTCCTGGGTTTGAATTGGCAAAAGGGGAAACCGAATACCGTTCAACCACATGCTCGCTTTCTGTTGCGCCAGTTGTTCTGGGGACTTGCTCCCCTGCTCGGCCAGCACGGTCCTGGCGAAGAGCTTCAATACATCGCAGTCCGCGCGTATTGGATCGCCTTTCAAGACTGTTGGCGACAGGCGATTAATAACAACATATTTACTCATTCTAGGTTGGCGCCAGAAGTGCAGTCAAGCTGAAATTACATGAAAAATACATGCGATTTCAATTGTTATTGAAGACTATTCCGTTAAGTTTCCGAACCCATGCAGACCGTTGAACTACGCATATATCAGTAAATACATTGTCTTATATGTGCGACGGAAAAGTCATGAGCCGCATGTCCGAAAACGATGCCGTGCATAATTTTTCACTGGCTGGCACGGCGTCAATTTTCGGCATTCGGAGCGACTGGCGCAGGACTTTGAGTGCATGGATGCGTTATACTTCGCCCGGGTGCTCACACAATCCGGTGTGGCAGGTTATGCGATGGTCGGGCCGCCACGCCGTTTCGACACGCCCCCCCATGAACGCACCCACTCTCATCCAGATCATTGGCGCCACCCTGTTCGGCGTGGCTGTTCTGCATACTTTCTCGACCAGGTTTTTCGAACGCCTGGCCCATGCCCAACCACGTCACGCGGGCATCTGGCATTTGCTGGGCGAGGTCGAGGTGGTGTTCGGTTTCTGGGCGATGGTGCTGATGCTGTTCATGTTCGCCATCAGCGGAAAACAGGCAACAACGGCTTACCTCGACACCCGGAATTTCACCGAGCCGATGTTCGTTTTCGCCATCATGGTCATTGCAGGCACCCGGCCCATCTTGCAGTTTGCAGGTGCGGCTGTACGATTCATCGCCCGCTACATGCCCTTGCCTCAAGGCATGGCACTTTATTTCCTGGTACTGGCATTCGTGCCATTGCTGGGGTCCTTCATCACCGAGCCGGCGGCCATGACCCTGGCAGCGCTGATGCTGCGCGATACCTTGTTTTCCCGTGATCTATCAACCAAGCTGAAGTATGTGACGCTTGGCGTGCTGTTCGTCAACGTCTCGATCGGCGGAACGCTCACACCCTTTGCCGCGCCGCCAGTGCTGATGGTGGCCGCCAAGTGGAACTGGGATATCTGGTTCATGATTGCAAACTTTGGCTGGAAGGCGGCCTTCGCCGTTCTGGTCAACGCAGGTTCGGCAATGCTGCTGTTCCGTAGTCAACTGGGTCACATGGCCGCCAAGCAAAAAACCGAGACTGTCGCGGCGCCCTTCCCCATCGTGATGGCGCACCTGTTTTTCCTCGTGATCGTCGTGGTTTTCGCACACCACCCGGCGGTATTCATGGGGGTATTCCTGTTCTTCCTCGGCTTTGCCACAGCCTACCAGCGCCACCAGAATCAGCTGATCCTGCGGGAAGCCTTGCTGGTCGCTTTCTTCCTTTCCGGCCTGGTCGTCCTCGGCGGTTTGCAGCAATGGTGGCTCGAACCCGTGCTGATGAGTATGGATTCGAACGCTGTTTACTTCGGCGCCACGGTCTTGACGGCCATCACCGACAACACCGCATTGACATACCTCGGCTCCCTTGTCGAAGGCTTGAGCCTCGACTTCAAGACGGCGCTGGTGGCGGGCGCCGTGACAGGCGGCGGCCTGACGCTGATTGCCAATGCGCCGAACCCTGCGGGAGCGGCTATCCTGAAGGAAAAGTTCTCCAACAATGCCATCCAGCCTATCGGGCTTTTGATTGCGGCACTGCCGCCGACGCTGGTGGCTATCCTGGCGTTCCGCTTGCTGTGACTGCAAAATTATTTTCACTCATGCCCGCAATCGACTGCCCGACGATTTTCGCACCATGGATCTGCCCGCATTGGGATGTGCTGCTGTATCTGACGCCATCAATCCTGCTCGCATCCCTGTTCCGCTTGCTGGCGCGCAGCCACCCGGTGTTTTTCTGTTTTTACCTGAGCGGGACGATCCTGCACGAGCTTGCCCATTTTTGCGCAGGAATCATGACGAATGCACGCCCAGTCGATTTTTCACTCTTTCCGCGCCGCAGCGTTGGCAACCAATGGATACTGGGTAGCGTATCCTTTGCAAACATCCGTTGGTATAACGCTGCCTTCGTCGGCTTGGCGCCCATTCTGGTACTACTCGTGCCAATCTTTGTTGCATTGGCGCGTACGCAATTTGGCAAAGCACCCATTTGGCTGGATGGGGTGATTGCCGTGCTGATCGCGCCAGCCTATCTTAGTTTCCTGCCTTCACGCACCGACTTGTGCATCGCATTGCGTTCCTGGCCGTACATGGTGGCTGCGGGCACCTGGCTTTGGTGGATGGGCGCCTGACCATTGAACGGACCTTGCACTGGTAGAGGAATTACACATGGATAACGCGATTCCCTTTTTCCGGGGCTGTGTCCGGCCCGAGGGCTGGACCTTCGATGCCCTGCCCGAGCAAAGCCTGCTCAAATCGATGGCGCAAGCCAGCATCACCTGGCCTGCATCGTGCCGTTCGGGCACTTGCCGAACTTGCATGGGCCAGTTGCTCGAAGGGAAAGTGCGCTATGAGATGGAATGGCCCGGCCTCAGCGCCGAAGAGAAGCAGGAAGGCTGGATACTTCCCTGCGTGGCCCGTCCATTGGGCGACGTGGTGCTGAAAGACCCACTGTGCGACTGACGCCAGGCAGGATGGCGTTTGGCTTCAGGCGTCGCGTGCCTCACGGGCCGGCAGTAATTATCTGTCCGGGGCCAGCCGCCAGCTCAGCAACAGCGCCACTGCAATCAGCATGACGCTCCCTGTAAAAGCGCTGGCAAAGCCGCCGGCATGCTCGATCACCAGGCCAGCCATTGCCGGCAAGATCAGTTGGGCAACCGCATAGAACATGGTTACATAGCTCACGGCGACCGGCGCTTCCGGCGCGTTCACAGCCTCGGTCGACGTGGCCAGCACGACCGAAAACAAACCGGCCATCACCGCACCGATCATAAAATAGTGCAAGCCGAACCCCGGCAGGCTTGGCCACAGCAGCGGGATTGCGGTGCCAAGCAAATCGATGAGGATCAGAACCCGGATCATCCGGCGGCGGCCAAAGCGGTCTGCCAGCGCACCGCACACCGGGCCTGAGCAAATCGAGACACAGCCGGACATTGCCGCCAGCCGCCCCGCTACCACCGGGCTCAGGCCGGCATCAAGGGCGAAGCTGAACATGAAAATCGCCTGGACCACGTGCGTACTGCCGACGATGGCGTACAGCAGGCCGATGCGGATAATCGCCGGGTTGCGATAAATCGCCTTGTTGCTCATGCCTTGCCGCTTGACCGGTCCCGGCGCGAGTGCCGCGGCATTCGGCAGGAACACGAATACGGCAATCGCAGCCAGGACGCTGGCGAGCCCGAATATCCCCCAGGTCAGACGCCAGCCGGTCTGGCCGAATGCGCCGTGCAGGTACGGCACCAGGGCGCCGACCAGGAGCAGTCCGATACCAGTCCCGCTATTCACCGCGCCAATGACCGCTGCGCGCCGCCCGGGAAACCAGCCGACCAGCAGGGAAATCGTCGGCGTATAGCTGAACGCGGTGCCGAAGCCCAGCAGAACCATCCAGAACAACAGCAGCGCATAGTGCGAGCTGAGGCTCAATCCGAAAAAACCGATGGTCGTCAACAGCACGCCGATCACGATGGTAATTTGACCGCCCCAGCGCGCGGCAAAAATGCCGGAGGCAATGATCAGGCAGAGATAGCCCAGCGCGGTTGCCGTTCCCAAATTGCCGGCTTGCTGATAATCGAGCGCGAGTCCTTCGCGCATGAAAGGCAGGATCAGGCCGTAACCCAGGCGCGCGAAAGTCAGCACCACGACGACCACCAGCATGCCTGTGGCGATCATGGCCCAGGCGGGGGGACGGGAAGTTTTAATCAATGATGTCTCTGCCGGTAAGGTATCTGCACAGAGATTTTACCTTAGGCAATGGAGCACGGCTTGGACGACTATGCATCGAAGCATTTACTGCCTTGACGCTATTCTCACGCCCTCTCGCACCTGGTCGTTCGGGTGAACAATGACTTGTTCGCCCGCCTTGATCCCCGCTGTCACCTGCGCCGCCAGGGCATTGCGTTTGCCGATCTCCAGGCGCCGTTTGACTGCCTTATCCCGTTCGACGATGTACGCCGCCCAGCCATTGCCATCGCGGAACAAGGCGCTGGCGGGAATTTGCAAGACATCGCTCTCTTCCCAAATGATAAAGCTGGCTTCGACCCGGTAGCCGTCGCCCAGTCGCTGCCACATGGCGGCCGGCGAAGCGAAGGAAACAATCACCCACACACGCTGCTCTTCCACGCCCAGCGCGGAAATCTTGGTAAAGGCGCCCGGTTCGACCACCTTTACCATGCCTTCAAGCACGCCCTCGCCACCCCAACGTTCGAAGATGACACGCGTTCCCGGATGAATGCGCACGGCATCCGTCGACAGCACATCCACTTCCACCTCCAGTGCACGCGGGTTGCCGATTTCGATCAAGGCCTGGCCGGCGGCAACCGTGCCTTCGCTCTTGTGCGCGATCCTGAGCACCTGTCCTTTTTCCGGCGAGCGCACGGCAATCGGCGCACCGGTGCCGCCAATGGCGGCATAGCTCAATGCGGTACGCGCAGCTTCTAGTTCATACCGTGCCGTCGTAACGGAAAAACGGGCGGAGCGCAATTCCGCTGCGCTGCTTTGGGCCGTGGTGATGGCGCGGTCTTCCGCGGCGGCGCTGACATGCCCGCTCTGGCGCAACGTGCGCACGCGCTGGAGCTCCTTTTGCGCGATGTCGGCATTGCTGGCTGCCGCGCTGACACGCTGCACGGCAACGCTGACGTTCGATGCCGCAGCGGCAATACGGGCTTGCGCTTCGGCGCGTCGACGCGCATCCAGTATTTCAGCGCGCGCCGGCTCCAGTTCAACCAGCATGGTGCCAGGTTCGACGGCATCCCCGACATTCAATGGAATGCGCCGCGCATAGCCGCTGACCGGTGCGGTGACGGCATACCGGTCCACCACGCGCGTTCGTCCCTCTTGCTCAATCGAGACTTGTAACGGCGCATGGCGCGCTGTGCCGACTTCCACATCGACGGGCTGCGGACGAAATCCGATATACAAGGCGCCGGCGATGAGGACGGCGACCAGTACGAGCAAGGCGGTGCGACGCCCTTGGACGGCAGTGATCATTTTTACTCCGCCGCCTTCAGAACGCCAATCAGGTCGAGCTGGTCCAGGCGATGCCGCACGGCCAGTCCGGACAACAGCGCCGAGGCCAGTACCACCACTGTGGCAAAGGCGTAGGTTTGCGGTACCAGCACCACGGGCACGCGAAACAGGTCGCTTTGCATGGTGTAAGCGATGTAATGGCACATCAATTGCCCTAGCCATAGGCCGAAAGGAATCGCGATCAGGGTCAGTATGCCAAGTTCGCCCAGTAAAATGTAGGTGATTTCGCCGCGTGTGAATCCCATCACCCGCAAGCTGGCCAGTTCACGTCCTCGCTCGGCAAGCGTAATGCGGGCGCTGTTGTAGATCACGCCAAAAGCAATGATGATCGAAAAAACGGTGGCGATATAAGTGAAAAACAGCATGGTTTCCTGCATTACACGGTGAAAGTTGCGAATTTCCTGGATGCGCTCGGTAATGGTTGCCACGCGCGGCATGTTCTTCAGCCGGACATACAGCGATTGTAATCTGTCGCGATCGACACGCAGATACGCGCCCGAAATAGTCGGCCCCTCCTGCATGAAACGGTTCAGGGCGCCCAGGTCCATATACCCGGATACCCCGAGATACTCCTTCACCACGCCGGCGACCACGGTCTCGCGCACGGGCCGGTTGCCTTCCAGGACTTCCACCACCACGGCGTCGCCGACACGCACATCGAGCAAGGTTGCAAGGAAATCGGTCAGCAGCAGACCTTCCGGCGGCAAATCGACCGGACGCAGATTGACGTCGAGCAGGCGCCGGATGTCACCGCCCGGTTCCAGGCCCAGGATATTCGTGCGGTAACTGCGCGAGCCATGCCGCAGCCGGACCGGTACCGCCCTGAACACTTCCACGTGCTGCACTTCCTGCACGCCACGCAAATCGAAACGCGCACGATCAGCGGTGGGCTCGGTAAAGGTGACGAGGAGATCCTGGCGCTGCGCCCTGCCGAACTGGATGTCGACCATGTAGCTCACCGTATCGCGCTGGAACAGGGAGGTGAGAATGATCCCGCCCGCCAGCGCAATGCCGAACACCGACAGCATGGATTTGATATGCTGGCGCTGAATGTTGCGGACTATCATGCGCGCAGGCTGCGACAGCCAGCGCTTCATGCCGAGCTTTTCCACCCAGGTCTCGCGATAGCGTGCCGGCGGCTCAGGATGCATTGCTTCTGCCGGCCGCAAGGTGGCCGCGCGCCATACGGCAAATACGGTGCCGGCTGCAGCGGCTGCCAGGCTGGCCGCAGAAGCTTCCAGCACGGTTACAGGCTGCAAGGAAAATCGCAAATACGGGAAGTGATAGAACGCCATGTAGATCCCGGCGAGCGCCCTGCCGAGCCAGACCCCAAGGGCGATTCCCCATGTCACGCCCAGCAGCACGATCACCGACACCATCTTCAGGTAATGCCACAGCACTTCCAGGTTTCCGTAGCCGAAAGCCTTGAGCGTCGCCACCTGCTCGCGCTGCATCGTCACGAGCCGCCCTATCACCACATTCAGCAAGAACGCGGCGATCCCCATGAAAATGACCGGAAACAGACTTGCCAGGACACCCAGTTGCTGCAATTCCTGGCTGAGGAAGCGGTGCGAGAGTTGATCCTTGCGCGTGTAGGCGCCCTGTCCGCCGTATGGCTTCAGCAAGTCGTCGATGCGATCGATGACGGCCTGGCTGTGCGCTCCCTGGCTCAGGCTCAGGGCCAGGTCATTGAACGCGCCATGCATGTCGTAAGCCTGGCCAAGCGCGCGCCGCCCCATCCACATCACGCCATAGCGCTTGTAATCGGGGAAGGCCGAGCCCGGCCGCATCTGCTGGATGAATTCCGGCGACAGCGCCGTGCCCACCAAAGTCAGCTGCTGGCGCCGGCCATTGAGAATGGCGTAAAAGCGTGCGCCCAGCTGCAAGGCGTGCGCCTGGGCAAACGGCGCACTTACCACCACCTCGTCCGGGCGTCCGGCCAGCGGCAAGCGTCCCTCGCGCAAGTACAAGGCGTTCAGGCCGTGGCTGCCGCCGTCCGGTACCGACACCATCAGGGCAGTCACCGGTTCCGCAAAGTCAGGCATGTCCAGGCGTACCTGCGCCACCACCCGGGTTTCGACCTGGCTGACGCCGGGAATGTCCTGCAGGCGTTGACGCAGCGATTCCGGCGCACGCTTGAGCGTGGCGAACACCTCGGCAAAACGGTATTCGCGGTAAAAGCTTTCCTGCGTTGCGCGCAGTGCCGCCAGCGTGCTCAGGAACATGATGAAGGTGGCAACGCCGCAGGTCACCACCAAGGCAATCGCCAGCGCCTGGCTCTTCATTTTCCCCAGGTCGCGCCAGAGCTTGCGGTCCAGCGCCTTCACCAGCTCAGCTCCGCGGCAGCCTTTTTGTGCGCATTGCGCTCGATGCGCGTGACGAGGCCATTGCCGAAATATATGACGCGATCCGCCATGGCAGCAATGACCGCATTGTGCGTGATCACCACGGTGGTGGTGCCGAGATCCCGATTGACGCGGGCAATGACGTCAAGCACCAGCACGCCGGTCTGGGCATCGAGCGCGCCGGTCGGCTCGTCGCACAACAGCACTTGCGGGCGCTTGGCGACGGCACGGGCGATGGCGACACGCTGCTGCTCGCCGCCCGACATCTGGGCCGGAAAATGATCGAGCCGTTCGCTTAAGCCCACCAGCGCAAGCGCTTCTTCCGGCGACATCGGATCGAGGGCGATTTCGGTGACCAGGGCGACGTTTTCCCGCGCGGTCAGGCTGGGAATGAGGTTGTAGAACTGGAATACGAAGCCGATATGCGAGCGGCGATATTGCGTCGTTGCAGCGTCGTCAGCCAGATTCAAGGCCTTGCCGCCATACCGCAATGTGCCGCTGGTTGGCGTGTCCAGACCGCCCAGGATATTGAGCAGGGTCGACTTGCCGCTTCCCGACGGGCCCAGCAGCACGACCAACTCGCCGGCGTACAGATCAAGATCCACGCCGCGCAATGCCTGGACTTGCACGTCCCCCATCTGATATACCTTGGTAAGCCCACGGGCTTCGAATATCGGGCCCGGCGCCGCCACTTCCGGCTTGCCATGGCGAGTCATGGAGAGCATCCCTGGCGACACCATGCATCCTCCATCTAGTCTTGGGTGAAACAAATTAGATAACACGACACAGAATTGCTCATGGCGTATGCGCAGAATCTGGTTTGATCTTTATCAAGGGAATAGAAGAGGAGAGCCGGCTTTTACGATCGGCGGACATTTAACGATGCACTATTTTGATCGCAGTATTCGAAATATTGATCTTTGCAGTTGACCGGAGTCACCGTAGAATCGAAGACAATACTTCATGACACGGCAACCTGAGGAAGATCGTAATGGACGTGAAAGTCTACAAGGGGCAAGGCAAGCTGCAGCACGTCATCGACATCGGCTCACACCGCCTGTTGACCGATGAATCGGCACAATATGGCGGTGAAGATACAGGCCCCAATCCGCACGATCTCCTCGCAGCGTCGCTCGGTGCCTGCACGGCGTTGACGCTGACCCTGTATGCGCGCCGCAAGAACTGGTCCCTGGAGGATGTGCAGGTGCGCATCGAGCATGGCCAGGAGGGTGACGCTTACCTGTTTACCCGGCACCTCCATTATGTCGGCGATCTCGATGCCGAACAGCGCGCACGGCTGACCGACATCGCCGGCAAATGCCCGATCCACAAGCTGCTGTCTGGCGAAATCCGGATTGTCACGCAAGAAGAATAGTGCGGCATGGCTGCGCCATCGTCTGCAGGTCAAACGGGCCGTTTAGCACGAATAATTTGTTAGCAATTGTTTCCGACATTTCAATCTTCCCGCGAACGGCGAATAATGTAGAGTGGTATCTGCATGCACCCGATGCTGAGGTGCTTCCAGACCGCGAAAGCCAGAACAATATGGCACTGCCGCCAGGGATCGAACTCTTGCACTACGAGGTGAAGATTATGAAATGGAGCAAATCCGCATTGCTGCTGATGGCCCTGTGCGGCACTGTGGCCAGCGCACCTGCATGGGCGCAACACCGGGGGCACGGCCGCGGGCGGGCACATGTTGGCGTGGTGATTGGCGCGCCGCTGTTCTGGCCGCCCTATTATTATGGGCAGCCGCATTACTATCCGTATTATCCCTATGCCTATCCGTATCAGTACCCGACCGTCGTGGCGGTGCCTTCCGAACCGCCTGTCTATATCGAGCAGTCACCACAGCAGCAGCAACAGTACTGGTATTTTTGCAACAATCCTCAGGGATACTATCCTTACGTTAAACAATGTCCATCAGGCTGGCAACAGGTCGCGCCTACGCCTCCTGGCAAATGATTGGAACCAATGACATGCCCCGGATTTTGCATTATTTCCCGCTATATGCCGTGCTCTTGCTGAGCGCCTGCGTTTCGATGCCGTCGGGCCCGAGCGTGATGGTGTTACCGGGTTCGGACAAGAATTTCGAGCAGTTCCAGGCCGACGATGGCGCATGCCGGCAGTTTGCCCACTACCAGCTTGGCGGCGCGACAGCCGATCAGGCCGGTATCGATAGTGGCGTCCGCAGCGCCGCGCTTGGCACCGTGCTGGGCGCGGCCGCAGGGGCCGCCATCAATGGCAGCAGAGGCGCCGGTGCAGGCGCGGGTGTGGGGTTGCTGTTTGGCGGCCTGTCGGGTGCCGGTGCGGCTGGCAGTTCCGGCAATAACGTACAGCGCCGCTACGACCACGCCTACCAGCAATGCATGTATGCCAAAGGCCACCGGATCCCGGTGTCGGGGCGATTTGGCACTGAAATGCGCCATGAAATGCGCAATGAAATTCAACCGCCCTCCAGCGGCTATGCGATCCCGCCGCCCAACACGCCGCCACCGCCGCGCTATTGATCTGGCGAGGCAGGCTGCCGGCCTGATGCTGGCCCGGCGAGTTTGTCAGGCCATACTATCGATTCCATTGATAAAATTTCGTGGATCGGCTGATGTTCGGGTTATAGACTAGTTTGCGTGGCAAATTACAAACAACCGAGGAGATAACCATGTCAACCGAACCAAAGTGCCCATTTTCGGGCGACATTCGCAAACACACGGTCGCTGGTGCCCCTTCGAACGCAGACTGGTGGCCCAATCAACTGAAGCTGAACATCCTGCATCAGCACTCCCCGCTGTCCGACCCCATGGGCGCGTCGTTCAACTACGCCGAGGCGTTCAAGAGCCTCGACCTGGAGGCCGTGAAGAAGGATCTCCTGGCGCTGATGACCAACTCACAGGACTGGTGGCCGGCGGACTTCGGCCACTACGGACCATTGTTCATTCGCATGGCATGGCACAGCGCCGGCACGTACCGCATCAGCGATGGTCGCGGCGGCGCAGGCAACGGCAGCCAGCGCTTTGCGCCCCTGAACAGCTGGCCGGACAACGTCAACCTCGACAAGGCGCGCAGGCTGATCTGGCCGATCAAGCAAAAGTACGGCCGAAAAATTTCCTGGGCCGACCTGATGATCCTCACCGGCAATGTCGCGCTGGAATCGATGGGCTTCAAGACCTTCGGTTTCGCCGGTGGACGTGAGGACATCTGGGAACCGGAAGAAGACATCTACTGGGGCTCGGAGAGCACCTGGCTGGATGACAAACGCTACTCCGGCGACCGGGATCTCGAAAATCCGCTCGGTGCCGTGCAGATGGGGCTGATTTACGTTAATCCGGAAGGCCCGAACGGCAACCCGGATCCGATCGCTGCGGCGCGCGACATCCGCGAGACCTTCGTCCGCATGGCGATGAACGACGAAGAAACGGTTGCGCTCATCGCAGGCGGTCACACCTTCGGCAAAACCCATGGCGCCGGCGAGGCGAAACATGTGGGACCCGAGCCGGAAGCTGCCGGCATCGAGGCGCAGGGACTAGGCTGGAAGAGCAGCTTTGGTACAGGAAAAGGCGGGGACACGATCAGCAGCGGCCTGGAAGTCACCTGGACCACCACCCCCACGAAGTGGGGCAACGGCTTCTTCTCGAACTTGTTCGACTACGAATGGGAGCTGACGAAGAGCCCGGCCGGTGCGCATCAGTGGAGACCGAAGGATGGCGCAGGCGCCGATACGGTGCCGGATGCCCACGATCCGTCGAAGCGCCACGCGCCTTCCATGCTGACCACGGATCTCGCCCTGCGGTTCGATCCTGCCTACGAAAAAATTTCAAGGCGCTTTTTCGCGAATCCGGATCAGTTCGCGGACGCATTCGCCCGCGCATGGTTCAAGCTGACGCACCGCGATATGGGCCCCCTGTCGCGTTATCTTGGTCCGCTCGTTCCCAAGGAGCAGCTGCTGTGGCAGGATCCCATTCCCGCAGTCGATCACAAATTGATCGACGAACAGGACATTGCCGCCCTCAAGGCCAGGCTCCTCGCATCTGGCCTGTCCATCTCCCAGCTGGTCACCACGGCCTGGGCGTCTGCTGCAACGTTCCGCGGCAGCGACAAGCGCGGCGGCGCGAATGGTGCGCGTATTCGCCTGGCGCCGCAGAAGAATTGGGAAGTCAACCAGCCGGCTGAACTGGCAAAGGTCCTGCAGAAGCTGGAAGCGCTCCAGCAGGACTTCAATAGCGCACAGTCTGGCGGCAAGAAGCTTGCGCTTGCAGACCTGATCGTTCTGGGCGGCTGCGCAGCCGTCGAGGCAGCTGCGCGGAAGGCGGGCCATGACGTCAAGGTTCCCTTCTCGCCGGGGCGCATGGATGCGGCGCAGGAGCAGACCGATGTCGACGCCTTTGCCGTACTGGAACCGGCCGCAGACGGGTTCCGCAATTACGCCCGCAAGGGACTCGAGGGATCGGCGGCTGAGCTGCTGGTAGACAAGGCGCAACTGATGACGCTGACCGCCCCTGAAATGACGGTTCTGATCGGTGGCCTGCGCGCCCTGAATGCGAACGTCGGCCAGTCCAGTCACGGTGTTTTCACCAAACGACCGGAAACATTGAGCAATGACTTCTTCGTGAATTTGCTCGACATGGGCACGCAGTGGCAGAAGTCCGCCACTGCGGAAGGCGTACTGGAGGGGCGCGATCGGGCAACGGGCGATCTCAGGTGGACTGGCACCATCGTGGATCTCGTCTTCGGTTCCAACTCCCAGCTCCGGGCCCTTGCGGAAGTCTATGCATGCAGCGACGCGCAGCAGTCATTCGTGCGTGATTTTGTGGCGGCCTGGAACAAAGTGATGAACCTTGATCGCTTCGACCTTGCATGATCGCAGTGGACAGGACTTGAAAGTCCTGTCCCGCGCAACCTGGGTTTGTCTGCACAAGTTTGTCTGCACAAAAAAGAAAAAGTCCCTTGCGGGACTTTTTTCATGTACTGGCGTCTCCACGGGGATTCGAACCCCGGTACTCACCGTGAAAGGGTGATGTCCTAGGCCTCTAGACGATGGAGACTTTTTCTGGCGGAGCAGACGGGGCTCGAACCCGCGACCCCCGGCGTGACAGGCCGGTATTCTAACCAACTGAACTACCACTCCGCTGAAGAACAACTGCTTTTGGCAGGGCCCGAATTTTACAATAAATTTCCCAAAATCCAAAATTTTTCTTGGTGCGGCATCATTTGATTACGCATAAGTAACGCATGCAGCGTAAGCGTCGATTCCGTGATGCATCCTGGGCGCAAATCGCTTGCTCAAAAACAGCATGCAATAAAGGAATGATCGAGCGCAATGATGGCCGGTGATGGTGATTTAGGATGATTGTCATATGCCATTCATCCCTCCCCTGCCGGCGCACCAGCTTTATCAGCACTGCGACCCGGCGCAATTCGACTTCCAGAGCACCGCAGAGCTGCAGGATCTGGGTGAATTGATCGGCCAGATCCGCGCCATGGATGCGGTGCGGTTCGGTGCCAGCATCCGTCACGAGGGCTACAATATTTTCGCGCTGGGACCCTCCGGGCTGGGCAAGCGCAGCATGGTGCGGCAATTCCTGAAAACAAAGGCCAGTAGCGAGCGCAGCCCCGATGACTGGTGCTACGTCAACAATTTCAAGCAGCCGGACAAGCCTCAGGTGCTCAGGCTGCCGGTCGGCAGGGGGATGGAGCTGAGCGCGCAGATGGCCCAGCTGGTTGACTATTTGCGCTCCGCCATTCCAGCCTTGTTCGAAACGGATGAATACCGCGAAAAGATCAGCGCGATCCAGGAAGAATTCAGCAGCCGCCAGGAAAAGGCATTCGGCGAATTGCGCGACAGCGCGCAGAAGCAGGAAATCGTCCTGTTGCGCACGCCGGGGGGATTTTCCTTTGCCCCGACCCGCTACCATGAAGTGATGCCGCCGGAAGAATATGAAAAACTGCCGGAGGAAGAAAAAAGCAGGATCGCAGGCCGGATTGAGAAATTGCAGGAACAGCTGGAAAAAATACTCCGGCGATTGCCGCATTGGCACAAGGAGCGCAGCGAGCGCATCAAGCAACTCAATCGCGATACCATCCTGTCGGCAGTCGAGCACGCCATGCATGAGGTGCGCAGCGGGTTCTCCGGCTTGCCTGCGGTGCTGTCCTATCTGGACATCGTGCAGATGGACGTGATCGATCACGCCGACGATTTCCGCAAGCAGGAAGAAACCGCCGTCATCGGCAACATGCTCGTGACGGCCCACGAGGATTTCCATCGCTATCAGGTGAATGTGCTGGTCAGCAACGGCAAGGAGCCCGGCGCCCCCATCGTCAGCGAGGACAACCCGACATACAGCAACCTGGTGGGACGGGTCGAGCACATCTCCCAGCTCGGCGCGCTGGTGACCGACTTCACCCTGATCAAGCCGGGGGCGCTGCATCGCGCCAATGGCGGCTATCTGCTGCTGGACGTGCGCAATGTGCTGATGCAGCCGTTTGCGTGGGAGGGCCTGAAGCGGGCGTTGAAGGCGCACGAAATCCACATTGAATCACTGGGGCAACTTTACAGCCTCGTCAGTACCGTATCGCTGGAGCCGGAACCGATTCCGCTGGACGCCAAGGTCATCCTGTTCGGCGAGCGTCTGTTCTATTATCTGCTGCAGGAGTACGACCCGGAATTCAGCGAACTGTTCAAGGTCGCTGCGGATTTCGAAGAACGCATCGAGCGCAGCGCCGAGAATCACGGCCTGTACGCGCGCCTGATCGCCACCTTGGCGCGCCAGGAAGACCTGCTGCCGCTGGATCGCAGCGGCGTGGCGCGGATCATCGAACACGCCGCGCGCCAGGTCGAGGATGCCGAGCGGCTTTCCACGCACATGGCCAGCATCAAGGACTTGCTGCGCGAGTCCGATTACTGGGCCCGCGAGGATGGCCAGACTGTGGTTCAGGCCCCCCATGTGCAGCGTTCGATCGCGGCCCAGATACGGCGCCAGGACCGGCTGCGCGACCGGCTCCATGAGGAAATCCTGCGTGAAACCCTGATGATCAGTACCGATGGCGCGGTGACGGGCCAGATCAACGGTCTGGCGGTAATCGAACTTGGCGGCTTCGCCTTTGCTCAGCCTATCCGGATAACTGCCACCGCGCGGCTAGGCGAAGGCGAGTTGATCAATATCGAGCGGGAAGTCAAACTGTCCGGCAAGATCCATTCCAAAGGCGTGCTGATCCTCACCTCTTTTCTGGCAGCGCGATATGCCAAAAACCAGCCGATGGCACTGTCCGCCAGCCTGGTGTTCGAACAATCCTATGGCCTGGTCGAAGGTGACAGCGCGTCGCTGGCGGAACTCTGCGCCCTGCTCTCCAACCTGGCCGACACGCCGATCAAACAGTCTCTGGCGGTGACCGGCTCGGTGAACCAGTTCGGCCAGGTGCAGGCCATCGGCGGCGTCAACGAGAAAATCGAGGGGTTTTTCGATATCTGCGCGGCACGCGGCTTGACTGGTGCGAACGGCGAGCAAGGCGCGCATGGCGTGCTTATCCCGGCTGCCAACGTCAAGCACCTGATGCTGCGCCACGATGTGGTGGCGGCGGCGCAATCCGGGCAATTCAGGATCTATGCGATCGAGACTGTCGACCAGGCGATTGCCATATTGACCGGCGTTCCGGCCGGCGAGGCCGAAGCCGGCGGCTATACCGAAGGCAGCGTCAATCAACGGGTGGCAGCGCGCGTGGCCGAACTGACCAGGCTCATGGAATCGTTCGGCGCACAGGCAGGTAACGAATCGAAGGGCAAAAAAACGGAGCCACGCCCATGAGAAAGTTACCGGAACCATGAAGAAGCCGCTGGTGGCGGTCATCGGTTTTGGCAGGGTTGGCCGCGCGTGCGCGCAAGCACTCATGGACGAGGGACAATTGGCGCTCGCCGGCATCGTCCGCCGTGCCGAGTCGCTCGGCGCTTTACCTGGCAAGCTGCGGCACATCCCGGTCGTCGGACATGTACGTGAGCTTGCGGCAGTCGATGTGGCGCTGGTCTGTGTTCCATCTCTTATTGCGTCGGGTGTGGCGCGCGAACTGCTGCAGGAAAACGTCGCGATCGTCGAGTGTGCCAGCCTCGAAGGCGCCGTCCTTGATGCACATTATGCCGAACTCGACCGCATGGCCAGGAAGCAGCGGCGCGCTGCCATCGTTGGCGCCGGCTGGGACCCCGGGGCGCTAGCATTGTTTGCCAGGGCTTTCGAGGTGCTGATTCCGCGCGGACACAATGTCTCCCACCCAAATCCCGGCATCGGCCTGCACCATAGTGCCGCAGTGGCGCACATTGCCGGGGTAAAGGGCGCGCTTGCCGGCCAGTTCCGCGGCGCTGACGGAGCTTCCAGGCGCTATGTCTATATCGAACTCAGGCATGGCGCCGATCTCGATGCGGTGCGGGCGGAAATTTTGCGCGACCCGCTGTTTGCCGGCGAATCGACCGAAGTGTTTCAGGTGGAAAGCCTGTCCAGTATCGAAGCCGAAGAAGGCCAGGGCATGGTGCTGGAGCGTCATTCGGCCTGCGCAAGCGGCGTCCACGCCAGCCTGTTGCTCGAGGCGCGTTTCGATCTCGTTGCCGTCACGGCACAACTGATGTGCAATGCCGCACGGAAGATTTCCGCATTGCCCCCTGGGGCGCATCGTTTTACTTTGGGCATCTGATTATTTCAGGACCAAGGCAATTTTGAAAAAGCCCTGCTTCTCTGCGCTGGCGCAAGCTCACGCCATGGTGCCGTTTTAACCTGACTCAGGCGCGCGCTGGCGTTGTAATGGAGATCATGATGAAAATCCCCCTGCATATCACCCTTCTCAACATCCCCCCTTCCGATGCGATTGAGGCTGAAATCCACAAACGCGCCGAGAAGCTGGACCGTTTCGCCACGGATGTGATGCATTGCCATGTCACGGTGGATACCGCCGACAGACACAAAACCCAGGGGCGCAAATATGAAGTGCGCATCGACCTGACCTTGCCTGGAAGCGAGATTGCCATCAGTCACATGCATCGCCATGAAGACGTCTACGTTGTCATCCGCGATGCCTTTGACGCGGCCATCCGCAAGCTTGAGGATTACGTGCGTCAGCGACGCGGCGACGTGAAGCTGCATGAAACCCCATTACATGGGCGCGTGACGAAATTATTCCAGGACGGCTACGGATTTATTGAAGCGCCGGATGGGCGGGAGTTTTATTTTCATCGGGACAATCTTGTGCATCCCGAATTCGACCAGATCGCGATAGGCACTGAAGTCCAGTTCCTGGAAGAAGGCGCCGGCGAAGGCTTGCAGGCCAAGCGCGTGTCGACTGCCAGACACCATTTGCCCGGCATGGGTTAGCGATTCCTTGCCTGCACAAATAGCCAGTAACTGAAACCCGCAGCGCACAACACCCAGACTGCAACAATCGCGACTGCCGCAATGGTGCTTGTGGGCCTGGCAGACGCCTGCCGGGCCCGCGCACGGCTATCTGCAATGACGTTCGCCGGTGTGAACCTGATCACCAGGAAAATCCCCAGAGGCAAAAGCACCACATCGTCGAGGTAGCCCAGGACGGGAATGAAATCCGGGATCAGGTCGATCGGGCTCAGCGCGTATGCCGCAATGGCAAGCGCGAGCAAGCGCACGACGAGCGGCGTTCTCGGGTCGCGTGCCGCGAAGTAGACGGTCAAGGCATCGTGCCTGATCCGTCTTGCTGCGTCTTGCAGCTTGCCAAGCAATTTCATGAGTGGACAATTTGCGCCATGGGAGTAGCGGCATCGTAGCGCGATTTTGGTGCCGGGGTGCTACGGCCTGTTTCTTAATTCTGGCAATTGTTCTACGATTCGACTATTATTGAAATATAGAATATTGAAGGTTGCTTGCAAAATGGACACCAAAAACATCGTATCCGCCCTGGCCGCACTGGCGCAGGAATCCCGGCTCGCCGTCTTTCGGCTCCTGGTACAGAGCGGCCCTGCGGGGCTGGCCGCCAGCAGGATCAGCGAACAGGTCGGCGTGCCGCCCTCCTCCCTGTCGTTCCACCTGAAAGAGTTGTCGCACGCCGGCCTGGTCGGCTCACGCCAGGACGGCCGCTTTGTCATCTATTCCGCGAACTTCGACAAGATGAATGAGCTGATGGGGTTTCTGACCGAGAACTGCTGCGGCGGCAATCCGTGCACGCCCGTCTGCAAGACGGATTGCAAAACCGAAACTGCAGAGGCATCCTGAGGACAGCGGCGGCACGCAAGACCGCCATGAACGACATCTCCACCATCAACAAACAAGGAAACCGTATCATGACCACCATACAGATATTCGATCCCGCCATGTGTTGCAGCACCGGCGTGTGCGGCGTCGACGTGGACCAGGCGCTGGTCAACTTTTCTGCCGACGTCGGCATGGCCAGAGATGCCGGCGCGCAGATCGAACGCTTCAACCTTGCCCAGCAAGCGCAGGCCTTCGCTGAAAACCCGACCGTCAAGTCTTTCCTGGACCGCTCGGGCCAGGAAGCGTTACCGCTGATCCTGGTGGACGGCGAAATCGCCCTGGCCGGACGTTATCCCAACCGCGCCGAACTGTTGCGCTGGGCAGGCGTGAACGCGCCGGCAACCGAAGCCAAACCGGCCGGCGGCTGCTGCGCCGGCAGCCGCTGCTGCTAAGCTGAAGGGACGTCGCCATGCACTTCCTCGAACAAGCACCGCGCTTCCTGTTTTTCACCGGCAAGGGCGGCGTCGGCAAGACATCGCTGGCGTGCGCCACCGCGATCCGCCTGTCTGAAAGCGGCGCGCGCGTGCTGCTAGTCAGCACCGATCCGGCTTCCAACGTGGGCCAGGTATTCAGTATCGCGATCGGCAACCAGATCACCGCCATTCCCGCAGTTGCGCGACTGTACGCCCTGGAAATCGATCCGCAGGCAGCGGCGCAGGCGTATCGCGACCGCCTGGTCAATCCGGTGCGCGGCGTGCTGCCGGACGATGTCGTCCGGGGCATCGAGGAATCCCTGTCCGGCGCCTGCACCACCGAGATTGCCGCCTTCGATGAATTTACGGCGCTGCTGGTCGATTCGGCGCTGACGGCGGACTACGACCATATCATCTTCGACACGGCGCCGACCGGGCACACGATCCGCCTGCTGCAACTGCCCGGCGCCTGGAACGGCTTCCTTGAAGCTGGCAAGGGCGATGCCTCCTGCCTGGGGCCACTGGCCGGCCTCGAAAAGCAGCGCGCGCAATACAAGGATGCCGTCGATGCCCTGGCCGATCCGCTGCGCACGCGCCTGGTACTGGTGGCGCGCGCGCAGTCATCGACCTTGCGCGAAGCCGCCCGCACCCACGACGAACTGGCGGCGATCGGCTTGTCGCAACAGTATCTGGTCGTCAATGGTGTCTTGCCGTATGGCGAAGCGCAGCAGGATGCACTGGCAGCAGCGATTTTCGCGCGCGAGCAGGCTGCATTGGCCGCGATTCCAGCGGGACTGAAGTCCCTGCCGGTGGATCAGGTTGCCCTCATGCCCTTCAACCTGGTTGGCCTCGACGCCTTGCGGCAGTTGCTCTCCGCGCCCACTGTCGCGACGCTTGCCGCTGATGACGCAGCGGTCGCAATCGACGCACCCAACCTCGCATCCCTGGTCGACGGTATTGCCACCGATGGCCATGGTCTGGTGATGGTAATGGGCAAAGGCGGTGTCGGCAAGACCACCCTGGCCGCTGCCATCGCCGTGGAACTGGCACAGCGCGGCTTGCCGGTGCATTTGACGACGTCGGATCCGGCGGCGCATCTGGGCGAAACGCTCGATGGGGCACCGGAAAACCTCAGCGTCAGCCGCATCGACCCGCATGCCGAAACAGAACGCTACCGCCAGCATGTGCTCGATACCAAAGGCGCCAAGCTTGACGCTGCCGGCCGCGCGCTGCTGGAAGAGGATTTGCGTTCACCCTGTACGGAAGAGATTGCGGTATTCCAGGCGTTTTCGCGGATCATCCGCGAAGCCGGCAAAAAATTCGTGGTAATGGATACCGCCCCCACCGGCCATACGCTGCTGTTGCTTGACGCCACCGGCGCCTATCACCGGGAGATCGCGCGCCAGATGGGCAACAGCGGCATGCATTACGTCACGCCGATGATGCAGTTGCAGGACCCGAAGCAGACCAAGGTCTTGCTGGTGACGCTGGCGGAAACCACGCCGGTGCTGGAAGCGGCCAACCTGCAGGCAGACCTGCGCCGCGCCGGCATCGAACCGTGGGCCTGGGTCATCAATAACAGCGTGGCCGCGGTGCAACCGCATTCGCCGTTGTTGCGCCAGCGTGCCCGCAACGAGTTGCGTGAAATCGACGCTGTCGCCACCCGCCATGCGCAGCGTTATGCACTCGTGCCGCTGCTGCAGGAAGAACCGGTCGGCGTTGCCCGGCTGCTGGAACTGACACGACACACGACTGAAAGAGCATAAGATGCAAGAAAAGATTTACAACGTACTGTTTCTCTGCACCGGCAACTCCGCCCGCAGCATCATGGCCGAGGCGCTGCTCAATTCACTGGGCAAAGGCAGATTCCGCGCCTTCAGCGGCGGCAGTTACCCTACCGGCACCGTCAATCCGCACGCCATCGAGGAAGTGCGCAGCGTCGGTTATCCGGCCGACAACCTGCGCAGCAAGAGCTGGGAAGAATTTGCGGGGCCCGGTGCACCGCACATGGATTTTGTCATCACCGTCTGCGACCAGGCGGCCGGCGAAGTATGCCCGGTATGGCCAGGCCACCCCGTCACCGCACACTGGGGCTTTGCGGATCCGGCGGCAATTATCGGCGATGCGGCGGGCAGACGGGCAGCGTTTGCGCGCGTGGCCCGCGAAATCAAAAACCGGCTGGATATTTTTCTCAGCCTGCCGCTGGACAAGCTTGAGCACATGGCCATCAAGAAAAGCGTCGATGACATCGGCAAGGTATACAACGTGCTGTTCATCTGCACCGGCAATTCCGCCCGCAGCGTGATGTCCGAAGCTCTGGTCACCATCCTCGGCCAGGGGCGTTTCCGCGGCTTCAGCGCCGGCAGCCGTCCCGGCGGCAGCGTCAACCCGTTTGCCATCGAACAGATCAAGGCCTTCGATCACTACTACCCGACCGAGAACATGCGCAGCAAGAGCTGGAGCGAATTCGCCGGCGCCGATGCCCCTGCCATGGATTTCATCATCACCGTCTGCGACAACGCCGCCGGCGAAGAATGCCCCTACTGGCCGGGCCATCCCGCCACCGCCCACTGGGGTTACGAAGATCCGGCCGCACTGGCAGGCAGCGATGAGGAAAAGCGTGCCCTGTTTGCCAGGGTATTCGGCCAGATCATGCATCGCGTCGATGCCTTCGTGAAGTTGCCGCTGCACGCCATGGACAAGGCCAGCATCCGTCAAGAAATCCAGGCCATCGGCGCAATGCCGGTATAAGCCTTGAACGGCATGCCCCACCAACAACCAGAAGGAAAACGTCTTGTCTGCACAATGTGAAGTTACGATGAAAAAAGCCGCTGGCGCGTCGATGAGCGTGTTCGAGCGTTACCTGACCGTGTGGGTCTTTCTCTGCATCGTCGCCGGTATCGCCCTGGGCCAGCTGTTGCCTGGCGTATTCCAGGCGGTCGGACGCATGGAAGTCGCCAACGTCAATCTGCCGGTCGGGCTGCTGATCTGGATCATGATCATCCCGATGCTGGTGAAGGTCGATTTCAGCGCGCTGCACGAGGTGCGCCAGCACGTGCGCGGCATCGGCGTGACGCTGTTCGTCAACTGGCTGGTCAAGCCGTTTTCGATGGCCTTGCTCGGCTGGATATTCATCCGTCACCTGTTCGCGCCGCTGCTGCCTGCCGACCAGCTCGACAGCTACATCGCCGGCCTGATCCTGCTGGCTGCCGCGCCCTGCACGGCCATGGTCTTTGTCTGGAGCCGGCTGACCAATGGCGACCCCCTGTTTACGCTGTCACAGGTGGCATTGAATGACGGCATCATGATCCTGGCCTTTGCCCCGCTGGTGGCCTTTTTGCTTGGCATCTCCGCCATCACCGTGCCCTGGGCAACGCTGATCACCTCCGTGGTGCTCTACATCGTGATCCCGGTGATACTGGCGCAGCTCTGGCGCAAGGCGTTGCTGGCAAAGGGCCCGGCAGCGTTCGATGCAGCGATGGCGAAGATCGGCCCGTGGTCGATTACCGCCTTGCTGGCCACACTGGTGCTGCTGTTCGCCTTTCAGGGCGAAGCCATCATCAGGCAGCCGCTGGTCATCGCCCTGCTGGCGGTGCCCATCCTGATCCAGGTCTTTTTCAATTCGGCGCTGGCCTACTGGCTCAACCGCGCGGTCGGCGAAAAGCACAACATTGCCTGCCCGTCGGCGCTGATCGGCGCCTCCAACTTCTTCGAACTGGCAGTGGCGGCAGCCATCAGCCTGTTCGGCTTCCATTCCGGCGCGGCGCTGGCAACCGTCGTCGGCGTACTGATCGAAGTGCCGGTGATGCTGCTGGTGGTGCGTATCGTGAATGCGTCCAAGCCGTGGTATGAACGCACCTGAATACGCTGCCTGACAACGCATATAAAATTCCACCTGCAACCTGAACAGGAAATATTCATGACCGACATCACCATTTACCACAACCCCGCCTGCGGCACATCGCGCAACACCCTGGCCTTGATCAGGAACAGCGGCGTTGAGCCGCGCATCGTGCACTACCTGGAGACGCCGCCAAGCCGGGAAGAATTGCAGGCATTGATTGCCGCCACCGGGCAGCCGGTGCGCGCCCTGATCCGCGAAAAAGGCACGCCCTATGCGGAACTGGGACTGGATAATCCGTCGATAAGCGATAACGCACTGATCGAGGCCATGCTGGCCCATCCCATCCTGATCAACCGGCCTCTCGTCGTGACGCCGCTGGGCACGCGCCTGTGCCGGCCTTCGGAACTCGTCCTGGATATCCTGCCGCAGCCGCAGCAAGGCGCCTTCACCAAGGAAGATGGCGAAGCGGTGATCGACAAGGATGGCAAGCGCGTCTGATCCATAGCCGGGCCGGGTTACTGCTGCCCGGGCTCGGTTTTTATCGAGTTGAACGGCTGCAATCTCGAAGCTGTATATTTATACAGTATAATTGCAGTACCCGACCTCAACCAACAATATTTACGGATCATGAACGATTTCCCCATGGAAGATACTGCCCCCGAAGTCAAGCAAGCCCGCCTCTGGTGCGACGATGGCTGGACTGCCCGCGTGATCAAGAACGAGGATGACGATGGCTGGGCGGTCGCCATGATCAAGGATGGCGAGTCGGAACCGGCACTGGTGGGGCCCTGGACCATGGGCCGGGACAAGAAAAATCCCAAGCCGCTGGATGCGCCCGCATTTTCCACGCTGGTCAAGACGGCATCCGAAGTCCTGCGCCGGCACGAGCAGCAGCTCCAGGCCATGCTGCACAAATATGTCTATGTCACGGCCGACGCCAAAACGACCAAGGTCACGCTGGACATCATTCCCGACGAAGACGACCCGTATGCGCTCTTGAGCGCCATCGATGAGGCCCGCGTGCAACTGGCGCAGGTCCGGGTGGCAGCGACATTCAAGCTCAATGCCAGCAGCGCCGCAGCATGGATAGAAGCCGGTTACAGCAGGCCGGATCGATCATGACAACTGCTCTCGAAGATGCTCGATCCGCAGATTTGCGCTAAGATATAAGGCTATTGTCGATTTCGGAGGGAACTCCGCTTGCTCAGTGAATATCTGGCTACGCATTATCGACAAGTAAAATGCCTGGCAAGGGATGGAATGAGCGCAGCAGTGGCTGAAGTAACGGGAATGGCTGGAACGGATGGGACCAAGTGCAAGCAGTATGTCCTGATCAACCTGTTAAAGGCCGGCGCCGCGCAGTTGATTGTTCTGCACCACCTGACATTCTATGGTCCCATGTCCGACTATGCGCATCCGGTCATGCCGGCGGCGATCGACTGGCTGGGCCACTACGGACGACTTGCCGTGCAAGTCTTTTTCGTCATCGGCGGCTTTCTGGTGGCGAAATCCCTGTCCCCCCAAGGCCATCCGGGTCTGGAATACCCCCTGAAAAATGTGTGGCGTCGCTATGCCAAGCTGGCGCCGCCATTCGTGGTAGCGATACTGCTGGCAATCGGCGCATCCGCGCTGGCTGGCCTGTGGATGACGCACGACTCGATATCGGCGCCGCCCGACATGCTGCAGTTCACTGCGCATGCACTTCTGCTGCAAGACGTGCTGCACCATGAATCCCTGTCTGCCGGCGCCTGGTATGTCGCCATCGATTTCCAGTTGTATGCCTTGACGGTCCTGCTGCTATGGCTGTCGGGCCATCTTGCCGGCGGGCGCAGGCCATCCTGGCTCATGCCGCTCGTGGTTGGCATAGGCGTTTGCATCTCGCTGCTGCACTTCAACCGCCACGCCAGCTGGGATATGTGGGCGCCGTATTTTTTTGGCAGCTATGGCCTGGGCATCCTGGCCTGGTGGGCGAGTGATCCCGCGAGGAGGCGCGGCGCCGTTGCGCTGTTGCTGGCGATGATAGTGCTGCCGACGCTGGTGGCGCTGGTGGTGGATTTCCGCAGCCGCATCGCCGTTGCCCTGGTGGTCGCCTGCGCCCTGTTTTTCTTCGGCCGGATGAATCTGACTTTATCGGGCAGGGGGATATCCCTGATCAATGGCCTGGGACGGATATCCTATTCCGTATTTCTGGTCCACTTTCCCGTATGCCTGGTGGTCAACGCGATGTTCATTCGGTTCATCCCTGCCGAGGCGCATTGGCAGACGTTCGGCATGCTCGTCGGGTGGATGGCCAGTCTCGCGGCCGGCGCCGCATTTTTCCGCTGGGTGGAAGTGCCGCTCGGGCGGATGCTGGCGTGCGCCTGCCGACCTGTGCTTGCACGGCAGACCTGAATGGCCTTTTGTTCACGGCCTTTTTGTTCACAGGCCATTCAGTCGCCGATTCCCTCCCCCACCATAAGCCGCGCGTCCGTACCATCGGCTCCGCGCACCAGCAACAAGGCGCAAGTGGCCTCTTCCAGCAGGCGCTTCAACACCAGCGCCCGCCCCGCGCCGAATGCGCCGTGCCAACCCAGCGCGAGCACGCTGCTCGCCTGACTGGCCACCTGCTGCAGCAACACATCGGCCGGGGTGCCGCGCCGCAACAGCACCTGCTCGACGCAGTGTGATTCGGTGTTGGCGCAGCCTGCCAATCCGCGCCTGGCCATTTCCTCCATGCGGCGCGGATACTCGTAATGCATCATGTCTGCATAGGTCGCCAGTTGCGCGTCTTCGCAACGCACTGCAGTGACCTTCAAGCGCAACGCCGCGGCCAGCCTGACCGCCGATTCGAGCGCCTGATCCGCCGCCGCCTCGCCGCTCGCTGCCGCCAGCATCGAAGTCCACGGCAACACTTCATGGTAGCGCAAGGGAAGCAGCAACACGGGCACCGGGCAACGCTCGATGACCGCACGCGCAACGGTGCCCAGATGGTTATGCAGGACTGCGCCTGCCGAAGTCGATTCCCCGCCGGCGCTCATGACCACCAGATCGATCCGGTGCGCGGCAATCTCGTCAAGCACGGCGCTGGCAGCGTTTGACGGCAACTGGTGCACGACGATTTTGGCCAGCTCCACATTTTTCACGCGCAAGCGCTCCAGCGCTTCGCCCACCGGCAGCGGTTGCATCGTCGCGTGCACCACATGCAGCGTTGCCCCCAGTTCCATGGCCAGCCACAGCGCGCAGCCTATGCCTTTGGCTGCTTCTGGCGAGCCGTCGAGCGGCAGCAATATCGATTCAAAGCGGTTCATCGCCGCACCTCCAGGTCCGGACCACGCGTCACTTTCACGGAATGTGCCTGGCCGCGATACGCCAGCATCAGGCCGATCTCATCCCACTCATCCGGCAATCGCGCAGCAGCGCGGGGATCCGTGCGCGGGCCGTCATCATCGAAGCGCAGCCCCAGATAACCGAATACCAGCGCCTGCCAGGTGCCGCCCATGGCGGCTGCATGGACACCCAGCATGCTGTTGTCCATCGCGTTGGACAAGTCCAGCCAGAGGCTTTGCTTGAGGTAGCGATCTGCGTCTTCCTTGCGGCCGATGCGGGCGGCGATGGCCGCATGCACGCAAGGCGACAGGCTGCTGCCGTGGTCGGTGAGCGGCTCGTAATAGCGATAGTTGGCTGCCACCACCTCGTCGGTAAATGCATCGGGAAAAAGCAGCGGCAGCATCAGCACATCGGCCTGCTTGACCACCTTCAGGCGATTGATCTTGTCCCAGTCGAACAGGCGGCTGACCGGCGCCTTCAGTCGCGCCGCGTCCGCTAGCGGGTAATCGCCCAGCGCATGGAAGCCTTCGAACTGCTCGATGACCCCATGCGCATCCGGCATCGGGATGTAGAGCGACTGCGCCATTGCGGTCCATTCCTGCGCCTCTGCCGCATTGGTGCCGCAACGCTGTGCCAGCCAGGCGGCACGCTCCAGGTTGAAGCGCGCCATCCAGTTGGTATAGGCGTTGTCGTTGACGGAATGATGGTATTCGTCGGGGCCGACCACGCCGTGGATGTGAAACATTTTACCGACCGGCGTCACCCGGCTCATCCAGAAGCGCGCCGTCTCGAACAGGATATCGGCGCCGGGACCGGCGAGAAATGCCTCGTCCCGGGTCGCCTCCCAATAGTGCCACACCGCATAGGCGATGTCGGCGGTGATGTGAATCTGCTGGCTGCCGGTAAATATCGGAATTTCCTTGCCGGTACTTTTAAGCACGATCTTGGTCGGCGTGACATCGTCGCCGCTCACCGTCGATTCCCACGCATAGCAGGCGCCGCGATAGCCGAGCCCGCGTGCCCGGCGGCGCGCGCCATCGAGGGTGCGATGCCGGTACATCAGCAGATTGCGCGCACGCAGGGGCTCCACATGCAGGTAGAACGGCAGCATGAATATTTCCGTATCCCAGAACACATGGCCTTCATAGGCGCGGCCGGAAAGCGTGCGCGCGCCGATGGAAACGCGCTCGTCGTCTCCCAGCGGCAGCCGGAGGTGATAGCTGCCGAAGCGCAATGCCTGCTCGACCGACGTATGGCCGGGCACCAGGATGTCTGCCCTGCTCCAGAATTCTGACCATGTCGCCGCACTCGCGTCAAAATGCGCGTCAAAGCGATCCCACTCCAGGCCGTTGGCATGGGCCAGCGCTGCCGCGCGCGGATCCGTAGCGTCCCTGCTGGTAAACACCGAAATCAGGCGGCGCAATACGGCTGCTTCCTGGCGGATGCGTGAAACGATGCAGATCCGGTATCCCGAAGCGAGCGTGCTGTAAATTACAAGTTCCAGCGCGTCTGTCAGCACATGTTCGAGGCGTTGCAGATGGGGCGGCGTTGCCGACATCGCGGGATCGTCGAGAAATGCGCGCATGGCGACTTTGCCCCAGTGGTTTTCCGGGGTGACGATGACTTCCTGCAGCAGCAGATGCGGATCGGCAAGCGAGGCGCAACGGCGCGAGCGCACTGTCGTGTTGCGGCCGCCCGGGGTCTCGAACGCGGCTTCGATGTGCAGCACGCCGTGACGCATGTCCAGGACGCGCCGAAAATCTCGCACATAGGCACCGGCAAAGTCGAGCGACAAACCTTCGATGCAAACGTCCAGGCGGAATGGAAACGGCAGCGGCACCAGCTCGGCGTACAGGTCGGCGCCGCGCTCGGGCGCCAGGAACTCGATTTCCGAGTACGGCAGGTCGGCGTGCTTGCGGTCGTAGATGCCCGCGACGAAAAGATCGGCTTGCGACTCAGGCAACGGCATGTCGAGCGCGCCGCGCACGCAAAGGTAGCCATTGCCGACACAAAAAAGGCTTTCCATCTGGCGTTCGCGGACGCGGTCATAGCCCTTCTGCTCAATCCGCCAGGCCGCCTCTTCCTGGCGCGCCTCGAAGGCTGCGGCCAGTTGCGCGATGCCGATCTCGCCGAGGTCTTGCACCACCACATCGGCGCCACCATGTTCGAGTGCGGCGGCGTTGCCGCCACGATCGACACCGACCACCAGGCCGAAGCCGCCGCGGTGGCCGGCCTGCACGCCGGCCACCGCATCCTCGACGACGATCGCGTGCTCCGGCACCACCGCCAGCGCCTGCGCCGCATGCAGGAACATGTCGGGGTCAGGCTTGCCCTTGAGGCCGAGATCGTCGAGATCGATGCCATCCACGGCGACGTCAAACAGGCTGGCGATATTGGCGGCCTGCAATATCTCGCGGCCATGGCGGCTCGACGTCACCACGGCGGTCCGCACGCCTTGCTGGCGCAATTGCTCGATCAGGGCGATGGTGGAGGCAAAAGTCTGCACGCCCTGCGCGCGCAAGAGGTGCTCGAACTGACTATCCTTTTGCTGGGCCAGCGCATCGATGTCTGCCTCGGACAAGTCGATCCCGCGTGCGCGCAGAAAACTGCGAACGCCATCGCGGCGCGGCTTGCCATCAACGTAGTTCAAATAATCCGCATGCTCGTCGAACGGGCGCCAGCCCTGCCCCGCAACCGCACGGTGGCACAGCAGCGCATCGAACGTCATTTTCCACGCTGCGGCATGCAGGGTCGCAGTCCGCGTGACCACGCCATCCATGTCAAAGATTGCCGCCTCAAGGCCGCTGCGCATGATTTTTTTGCATGGGCTGAAACTTGTATGACCGGAATGGGACGCCCATGTTCAATATCCGGGCCGGATGTATCGCTTTCCTGAACATCGCTGCAATCGATCAGGTGGATCTTCATTATGTCCAGGACAATAAATCTACCAGCATGTCTTTGGCAGTATCGCAGATTATTCTACGAACATTTTCAAGTTAAATATAACCAGAATAACTGGCAAATTCCGCATGAACAGGCAATCAATTATTTACTTGTGGTAACATTATTGTCTAGGACAAATATCGCTATCCATCGCAAGCATTGGCGGGAAACTAGCGAACAAAATTTGATTTTCTTGAAACAATTTAACGATGAAAAAAATGACCTCACAGTCAAGCATGAAAATCGGCACCAAGTTACGCCTGGGCTTCGGCACGATCGTCTTGTTGACTTTGGCGCTGTCGATTTTCTCGATAGTGCAGATGAAAAGCTTGGAGCACTTGATCCGGCAACAGAATCTCGACCGCGCTGAAAAGCTCGAGCGGCTGTATGTGGCCCGGGAAGCGCTGGACCAGACCGGGATTGCCGCCCGCAACGCCTATATTTTCACGGAAGCAGCCGATGCAAATCGGGAACTCGATATTCTCGACCGCCAGAAGGCCATCTACCTCGAAGCGCTCGATGCCTTGACGCCGCATTTCGCCGCCGACGCCGGTTTCGAGAAAGTCCGCAAGGGCTTGCTGGCCATGGCAGAAGAGCTCAAGCGGCCGCGCCAGTACCGGGATGCCGGCAAAGTGCAGGAATTCGGCGAATTCCTGGTGAAGGAATGCAGCCCGCTGCGCCGCCAGATCGTTGCCGACATCGACACTATGCTGCGATCGACGCAGCAAATGGTCGACGCGAAAAACCGGCTCGCGGAAAACAGCATCATGCGTGCCGAATCGGTCACGATTTCAATCGCCGCGATCGCCATCCTCTTCAGCCTGGCGATCGGATCTTTGCTGACCAGGGGCTTGCTCAGGCAGCTCGGCGGCGACCCGGCGGAAGTGGGCGCAATTGCCAGCCGTATCGCCGGCGGCGACCTGAGCACCGACGTCGTCACCAGGGCCGGTGATCAGACCAGCGTCATGCATGCCATGAAGGAAATGCGATCCAGTTTGCTGGAGATTGTCCGGCAGGTGCGCGCCGGCACGGATACGATTGCCGCCGGCTCGGTGCAGATCGCCACCGGCAATTTGGACTTGTCAGCGCGCACAGAGCAGCAAGCCAGCGCACTGGAAGAAACCGCTTCTTCACTGGAAGAACTGACGTCGACGGTCAAGCAGAATGCCGATAACGCCCAGCAGGCCAACCAGCTTGCGCTGTCCGCGTCGGCAGTCGCCGTCAAGGGCGGCGCCGTAGTGACGCAGGTGGTCGAAACCATGGGTTCGATCAATGCATCGGCCAAAAAGATTGTGGATATCATCGGGGTCATCGATGGCATTGCCTTCCAGACCAATATCCTGGCATTGAATGCCGCAGTCGAGGCGGCCCGTGCTGGCGAACAGGGCCGCGGTTTTGCCGTGGTCGCATCCGAAGTGCGTTCCTTGGCGCAACGCTCGGCCAACGCCGCCAGGGAGATCAAGGCGCTCATCGGCGATTCCGTGGAAAAAGTCGATAGTGGCGCCAGACTTGTCGACCAGGCCGGCACCACCATGCACGAGATTGTCGAGAGCATCCGGCGCGTGACCGACATCATGGGAGAGATTGCCGCTGCCAGCGCTGAACAGACTGCCGGCATCGGGCAGATCAACCAGGCGGTGGCGCAGATGGACAAGACTACCCAGCAAAACGCCGCGCTGGTGGAGGAAGCCGCAGCGGCTGCGCAAAGCATGCAGGACCAGGCCGGCAATCTTTCGCAGATCGTCAACGTCTTCCGGATGGATGCCGCGGCATCCCCGGGCCGGCTTATCCGGCCCCGCTGAACCTGCCCATGGCCGGCCGGTGCGGGATCATGCGAGAAAATGCGTAGAACAGCTGGTAATCTTTTATAATATCGCCCTTTCTTACGCTATCGCCTCAACGGCAGGACTACACAATGAGTGCACTACCCGCATGCCCGAAATGCCATTCCGAATTTACCTACGAGGATGGCGGCCAGTACATCTGCCCCGAATGCGCCCATGAATGGTCGGCACAGGCCGACGCCGAGACGGCCGAAGAAGGCGGCAAGGTCTACCGCGATTCTACCGGCGCCATCCTGCAGGATGGCGACACCGTCACCGTGATCAAGGACCTGAAATTGAAGGGCTCCGGCGGCACGATCAAGCAAGGCACCAAGGTCAAGAATATCCGCCTGGTCGACAGCGATCACGACATCGACTGCAAGATCGACGGCTTCGGCGCCATGAGCCTGAAAACGGAGTTCGTCAAAAAGGTCTGAACTCATGCCGCCGGCGCTGCCCTTCCCCGTTCGCACCGAATGCCCGCCCGGCGCCTGCACGTGCGAGCGCGAGCGCCTGCTGGCAGACCCTCAAGGCGACACCCGGATCCTGCGCCTGACCCGCGAAGAGGAGAAAAAACTCGTCGCGCGCCTGGAAAACATCGCCAGCTTCGACGATTTGAAACACATGCAGGCGCGCTTGCAGGCGAACCTCGGCATCGTCGTGACCATTACGCCCAGCGTCCATGAAGTGCGCACGGTGCGCGGCATCGGCATACACCTGGCCGAACAGCCGGGGCTGTGCCGCAAGACGCGGCAAGCCATTCCAGCGGCGATACGACGCTGCCTGGAGAGCAAGCCCGAGATTGCCTATGCCATCCTGGATGCGCAAGATCTGTTTGGCGGCAGCCAGGACTGATCCAGTCCGGGCCTATGTAACCTTTCCCCCTATGACCATGAACGATGATTTGAATAGCAATTTCGATAAGCATGTCGTGCAGCACGCTCGCGAGGCCGTCTGGATGCCATCCCCGCAGCCGGGCGTGGATCGGCGCATGCTGGACCGGATCGGTGGCGAGGTAGCGCGGGCCACGAGCATCGTTCGTTATGCTGCAGGGGCGCGCTTCGAGCCGCATGCGCATGACGGCGGCGAAGAGATTTTCGTGCTCCAGGGCGTGTTTTCGGATGAGAACGGCGATTACCCAGCAGGTACCTATCTGCGCAATCCGCCGGGCAGCAGCCATGCACCCTTCTCGCGCGATGGCTGCATGCTGTTCGTAAAACTGCGGCAATTCGCGCCGGATGATACGCAAGCGCTGCGCGTCGACACGGCGGCAGCGGCCTGGTATCCGGGCTCGGCCAAAGGCGTGTCGGTCATGCCGCTGCACGAACACGGTGGCGTCAGCACGGCGCTGGTGCGCTGGGCGCCCAACACGCGCGTCAATACGCATACGCATTTGGGCGGCGAGGAAACGCTGGTGCTGGCGGGCGTTTTTCATGATGAAAACGGCGAATATGCTGCCGGCACCTGGTTGCGCAGTCCGCGCGGCAGCAAACACACGCCGTGGACCGGGCCGGAAGGCGCCATCATGTACGTGAAGGTCGGCGGGATCGGCGCGCGATTTTCCTGAAGTTTAAGGCAGTTTCAGCCGCGCTCCTGTTCAAGCAGATGCCGCTTGGCCGTCACCGTTTTCCATTCCTCATGGTCTGGCATCGGCGCTTTCTTGCGGGTGATTCTGGTCCATTGCGGGTCGCGTGCCAGTGCCGCATTCAAGGCAATGTACGGTTGCTGTGAAGCATCCGCTTCGGCAGCGTTGACTATGGCATTGACCGGACACTCTGACACACACATCGAGCAATCAATGCAGCCATCCGGATCGATGGCGAGAAAATTGGGCCCCTCGACAAAACAATCCATCGGACAGACTTCGACGCAATCCGTGTACTTGCACTGGATACAGGGCTCGGTAACGATAAATGGCATGGCGGATACTTGGCTGACGCTGGATTGAAACTGGAATCTGGATGCGCTCAGGCGATGCCTTCCGCAAATCAGCAATCTTGATGACGCCGCCAAAATGATTGATAATGTCCACAATTATGGACAGCGAACCTGACAATGTCAATCATCCGCCTGGCGCATCCGACGACGATGCGCTGGAGTTGATGCACGCCGCAATGCACGCCTACCGTTCGCTGCAATACCAGCTGCTGCGTGACGGATCGCACGATCTTACGCAAATGGACAGCCGGGTGCTGCGCTACTTCGACCGGCATCCCGGCGCGACGCTGAGCGATCTGGCGCTCTACAGCGGGCGCGACAAGGCCCAGCTCACGCGCCTGATCAAGGGGCTGCGCGACCGCGGCTTGCTGCAAAGTGAAATCGATGAAAGCGACAAGCGCAATGTGCGGCTCCGGCTCACCGCCAATGGCAAGGCCGTGCAACGCGCATTGCAGCAGCAATTCAGGCAGCTCGATGAAAAAGCCGTTGCCGGCTTGAGCGTCACGCAGCACCAGCAATTGCTGGCATTGCTGCGGCGGGTAAATCGCAATCTGGGCGGATAACAGGCACCCATGTAATCACGCTTGCCGATCCACAGCGATCGCGCCCGCTACTCGGCGTCCTGGTCCTTAGCCTGGAGCCGCCGGCGCGCGTCGTTAATACACTGGATTTTCTCTGCATTGCTCATGCCGGACCATGTCGCTATTTCCTCCACCGCGCGGCCGCAGGCGATGCAGATTTTGTCTTTGTCGAGCTGACATTTTTTCTGGCAAGGGCTTTTAGGTGCAATGAATGGCATGTCGGATAGCACCAGGACTAGGATTGCGAGGCGGCATAAAGCCAGGGCTTGAATAAGCGCGTCAATTGCGGCGCCACAACCCAAGTCATCAGTCCGACAACAAGCACCGTCAAGAACATGATGCGCGGAAGCAGCGGCCACGGCGCAAGCAAATCACCAAACAACAGAAACAGCACGTAAACCGTGGGGCAGATGCCAAGCCATGTAACAACAGCCACTTTCCAGCGTGGCGGTGGTGCTTGCTTCGGGCTGGCAGGCGTCTGGAACCAGTGTGCCAGACCGGAGACTTGACGCACCGTAGTTTGACCGTCGATGTAGGGCGCGGCAGCGGCCAACCCCAGCGATCGGGCAGGTGAATTTTGCCAGGCGTTCAGGTTATCTTTGTTATCGAATGCCAAAACAACGTGATACAGGCTGTCGTCAACGCCGTACTCATCGCCAGGCCGAACCAGTTGCGATCCCAGATGGCCACTAAAGGTGCTGGCAACGGCAATGATCTGCTCCATGACACGCTCGAACTCGGCCTCGTGTCCTGGCGAAACACGGCGACTGATCAGTACTGTGACTGCATGATCTGCCGAGTTGCTCATGATTTAATCAGAAAAAACATATACACACCAAATCCATCACTTAAAGTTGCCCTTGGATTATAGGCTGTATTTCCTCTGGGTACTTGGCCGCAAAGTCAGTCCATGTCATCAATTTTTCACATGACTGCTTCCTGTAGGCATGTAAAATCCAGCGGTTAAAAACAGAAGGATCATCATGCAGATTCCGGCATTGCTACAATTCGCCCTGACCCTGGGTGCGGTTTTCGTGTTGGCCTTCATATTTGCCAAAGTCGAGATTCATATTGAAGGCGAAGGCGGCTGGGCAGAAAATTTACCGACCTGGCGCATCGAAGAGCATTGGCTGCTCGATATTTTCTGGGGTGGGCGTGCCATGACCGGCTACCATGCCTGGGCCTTCCCTTTTATTGCAGTCTTTTTCCATTTTCCGCTGTTTTTCATGGCGGATTGGTCCTTGCAACTGGAAGCACGGGTCCTCGCTTCGATCATGTCATTCTGGATCGTGGAAGATTTTCTCTGGTTCATCCTCAACCCGGCATATGGGTGGAAGCGGTTTCACCAGGATCATGTTTCGTGGCACAAGAATTGGGTCGCTGGCGCGCCAGTCGAATACTGGATTTTTGCCGCCATCAGCGCATTGCTGTTCTGGTATTCCTACCTGGGGTGAAGACGCGTTTTCAGGCGCTGGCGCAAGGCGCCGCTATTGCGGCATTGGCTTCAAGAAACCGGATCGAATTTCGGCCAGACTCTTTGGCCTGATACATTGCCGTATCCGCACGCTTGAGGACTTCTTTCTGGTTTTTTTCATGGCCGATAAAAAGTGTGACGCCGATGCTGGCAGAGCAGTGATGTTCGAGCAAAGCATCGGCTTTGCCTCCCTCATGCGCCGGTTTCAGTACATAAGTCCTCGCCAGTTCCGTACGAATTTTCTCGGCAATGGCCATCGCCTGTTCACGCGCCAGCGCCTTGTCTGCATTGAGTCTGCCGAGTAGCACCACGAATTCGTCGCCTCCCAGCCGTGCCACCGTATCGACTTCGCGTACGCTGCCGACCAGCCGCCTGGCCACTTCGACCAGCAGCAGATCGCCTGCGCCATGACCGTGTTCATCATTGAGCGGCTTGAAGTTGTCCAGATCGAGCAGCAGCAGTGCGCCATAGCAGCCGCTGCGCTTGCTGTCGGCCAAGGCAAGCACCAGTCGATCATGCAGCATGCGCCGGTTTGCCAGTTGCGTCAGGCTGTCACAGTAGGCAAGCTGGCGCACCTGCTCCTCGGTCCGCTTGCGCTCGCTAATGTCGGTATGCACCACGACTGCGCCTTTTCTGCCAACGCCCAGCGGCGTGACGGTCATCGTGAACCAGCGTTGCTGATGTGGCGTGTGGCACGCATATTCAAAGCTGAAGTTGCGCGACGGGCCGTTGATCACAGCCTGTATGCCTTTCACGACGCTAAGCGCCTCGTCCGCGGCGTCGGGCGTGACGGCGCCGCAAACCGCCAGGTAGTTGGTGCCAACGTCGGTGCGCGGCGTCAGTCTGCCCGGTTCGGCACTATTCTCCAGCGCGAACCGACGCCAGGCCGCATTGGTCGCCACGATCGTGCCAGCCTCATCGATCACGGCAATCTGGCTGGTGACAGAATCAAGGACGCTTTGCACGAACAACTTGCTTTCGCGCAAAACGTCCTCCGCCTTGCTGCGTTCTATGGCGATACTGGCCAGACGTGCCGACTGTTCGATGAGCGTAATGTCGGCGTCCGTCGGCTCATTCGACTGATGATGGTAAATCGCGAAGGTGCCCAGAATCTGCCGGGAAGCGGAGCGGATCGGCTGCGACCAGCATGCCCCCAGTCCGGCGCGGGCGGCGAGATCCTTGAAGGCAGCCCAATATGGGTGTGTCGCAATGTCCTTGACGATCACGCGCTCGCCGGTAAATGCCGCCGTGCCGCAGGAACCGACGCCGACGCCGATTTCCACGCCATTGATGGCCGCATTGTAAAAATCGGGCAAGCTCGGGGCGACGCAATTCCCGAGTCGCCGGCCTTCAACATCCAGCAACAGAATGCTGCACAACATGCCAGGATGCAGTTGTTCTATGCCTGTCACGATTGCCGCCAGTGTTTGCGGCAGGGATGATCCTTCGGCCAGCATTTCAAGAACGCGGCTGCGGAAGGCTTCGTAATCTGCCGTACTCTTGCGCTCGGCAAGCTCGGACAGGGTGAAGCCTTCATCGGCGGTATCAAGCAGCAAGCGATTGTGCTCCTGGCGCTCTTTCAGCGCAGCTTCCATCTTCAGGCTCAAGCCAAGACAGACAAGGAAAGCGGCACCGGCAATCAAGGGGGCCTGCCGATTGGTGTCGCCGGGAGGATGCCAGCCGAGCCAGTCTGCCGTCACAAAAAACGTACAGAAAAGTAGCCCCGCCAGTAAAAGCCCGTGCAGAGTCAATCTCTGAACGGCACTGAAGTTCTTGTATCCTTCGGCCGGCTTGCTATCGAATCTCACAGAACGCTCTCTTTTTTGCATCGCCGTCATGACCTGTCAGCCGCGCAACCGGCTCACCGTACAAGATCCGGTTTGAATTTTCAGATTTGCTACAAGAACTTGTGCAATTGCAATATTTTAACCCTATTCTATTTATGGGTTTTTACATGATTGTGCCATTAGGCAAATTGCCAGCCGCGCCGAATGGCTGCATCAAGCAAACGATGCCAGCTGACTGGGGCGTTGCGCTGGCGCAGACACGCCATCTGCCACCTCGTCTAGATTGAAGCAAGGGTAAGGCTGGCTTGCCCTTGCAGCAAGGACAGGGCAATGCAGGCAGCGCCGCAAAAACAGCCGCAGGAAAGCTTCTACCATCTGGCACATGTGCCATTGCAGGGGCATGCCTGCCAGGGACTGGCTTGTTTTGCCGCGCGTAAGCTGCAGCCGCAGCACTGGCAACAGGCCCAGGCCAGGCTGCCGGCGGTGTTTTGCCTGGGAAAATGTTACCAAGGGCCGGCGCTGTTCCATGACGATGACCAGGAAGCCGGCAAGGCGCATCGCCCCCATGCCGCATCCTTTGCGCCTCAGACTGTTTTGCTGGGAAACATCCTGCACGGCGGCGCGCGCGACCTGACCAGCTATGCCGCACGCGGCGGCGGTGCCGCGCTGCGGCAGGCACTGGCGATGCCGCCTGCCGCCCTGCTCGAGATGATCGCCGCTTCCGGCTTGCGCGGCCGCGGTGGCGCCGGTTTCCCGACCGGGCGCAAGTGGGCTGCGGTGGCGGCATCGCCAGTGCCGCGCAAATACCTGGTGGCCAATGCCGACGAGGGCGACCCCGGCGCCTTCAGCGACCGCCTGCTGCTCGAGGACGATCCTTTCCGACTGATCGAGGGCATGCTGATCGCATCCATTGCGACCGGCGCCGCGCATGGCACGATCTACCTGCGCAAGGAATATCCCGGCGCCGCGACATCGCTGCGCGCAGCCATCCTCGAAGCGCGCGATGCTGGCTGGATCGGGCCGCGGGTGCCCGGTTCCGGGCAGGGTTTCACGCTGGATCTCGTCATCGGCCAGGGCAGCTATGTGTGCGGCGAAGAAACCGCGCTGCTCAATTCCATCGAAGGCAGGCGCGCCGAAGTGCGGCCGCGCCCGCCGCAAATTGTCGAGCATGGATTGTTCCAGGCCCCTACCCTGGTCAACAATGTCGAAACCCTGTGCGCCGTGCCGTGGATCGTCACCCATGGCGCCGCAGCCTATGCCGCCATGGGAACCGGCGCCAGCCGCGGCACCAAACTGCTGTCGCTCAATTCGCTGTTTCGCCATCCGGGCCTCTACGAGGTGGCACTCGGCATGCCGCTGCGCCAGGTCGTCGAAGAAATCGGCGGCGGCCTGCGCCAGGGCCGCCTGCGCGGCGTGATGGTGGGCGGACCGCTGGCCGGACTGGTGCCGCCATCCCTGCTCGACACGCCCCTGGGCTATGAGGAATTGCAGGCGATCGGCTGCGCGCTGGGGCATGGCGGCGTGATCGCCTTCAATGACGACACCGGCATTGCCGAACTGCTGGCCGAAGTTTTCCGTTTCGGCGCGCTGGAATCCTGCGGCAAATGCACGCCCTGCCACTATGGCGCGCCGGAGCTGAAACGCCTGTTGCAGGGCGCGCTGGACGGGCGCCGATTCGACAGGCAGCACTGGCACGCGCTGATCGAGGCGCTGGACGCCACCAGCCTGTGCGGCCACGGCCGCGGCCTGGCAGAGTTTGCCCGCGCCATCGCGCGGCATTACCCGCAGGAGCTGGCGACATGCTTCATCTAAGCATCGATGGCAAACAATACGCGTGCGCGGCCGGCAGCAGCATCCTGCAAGCCATACAGGCCGCCGGCCTTGCCCTCCCCGCCCTGTGCAGCGATGAACGGCTGCAAGCGTCAGGCGGCTGCCGCCTGTGCATGGTCGAGGTCGAGGGCAATGCGCGGCCGCAGGCCAGCTGCACCACTGCCGTCGAAGAGGGCATGGTGGTGCGCACCGGCACATCGGCACTGCAGGCGCTACGCCACACCAACCTGTCGCTGCTGGCGCTCGACTATCCCCAGGACGCCGTCGACCGCGCGCCGGAGCACCCTTTTCACCGTCTGCTGGCCGAATATGGCGTTGCCCCCGGCAACCGCGCCCGCAAGGCGCTGTTCCATGACGACAGCCATCCCTACCTCGGCGTGGACATGGACCGCTGCATTTCCTGCAACCGCTGTGTGCGCATCTGCGATGAAGTGCAGGGACAGTTCGTCTGGCACACCTGGCAGCGCGGCGCCGATACCCATGTCGCGCCCGCCGCGCCGACGCTGGAACAAGGCGGTTGCGTGGCTTGCGGCGCCTGCGTCGACAGCTGCCCCAGCGGCGCCCTGTTTGACAAGCGCAGCACCGTGCCGGCGGAACGCTGGACCCGCAGCACCTGCGTGTATTGCGGCGTCGGCTGCCAGATGGAAGTCGGCAGCAGCGCCGGCCGCGTAGTGCAGGTGCGTCCTGCCGCCAGCCCCGTCAACCGCGGCCACCTGTGCTCCAAGGGCCGCTATGCCTGGGAATTCGCGCAGGCGCCCGACCGCGTGACAACGCCGATGCTGCGCGAGGGCGGGCGCTGGCGTCCGGTCGACTGGGACACCGCGCTCGATTTCATCGCCGCGAAGTTGCGCGACATTGCCGTGCGCCATGGCGCCGATGCCATCGGTGTACTGGGCTCGGCGCGCGCCACCAATGAAGAAAATTACCTGGCGCAGAAATTCGCCCGCGTGGTGCTGGGCACCAATAACGTCGATTGCTGCGCCCGCGTCTGCCATACGCCTTCGGCAAAAGCCTTGAAAACCATGCTCGGCACCGGCGCGGCGACCAATTGCTTCGACGATATCGAGCGCGCGCAAGGCTTCCTGCTGTGCGGCGCCAATCCGACCGAAAACCATCCCATCGTCGGCGCCCGCATCAAGCAGGCAGTGCGCCGCGGCGCGCAACTGCTGGTGATCGACCCGCGCCGCATCGAACTGGCGGAATATGCCACCCTGCACCTGGCCGTGCGCCCGGGAAACAATGTCTTGCTGTTCAACGCCATGGCAGCAGCCATCATCGAGGAAGGCCTGGTCGACGCCGGCTTCCTGGCGCAGCGGGTCGACGGCCTGCGGGAATTTTCCGATTTCGTACGCGACTATGCGCCGGAGACTGTCGCCGCCGCCTGCGGCCTGACACCGCAAGCCATCCGCGCCGCCGCGCGCCTGTACGCCCAGGCCAGACCGGCGATATGTTTTCATGGTTTGGGCGTGACCGAGCATGTGCAAGGCACCGAGGGCGTGATGGCGCTGATCAACCTGGCGCTGCTGACCGGCAACCTCGGCAAACCCGGCAGCGGTATCAACCCCTTGCGTGGGCAAAACAATGTGCAAGGCGCGGCGCACATGGGCTGCGATCCGCACACGCTGACCGGTGCGCAAGCCATTCCCGCAGCAAGGGCGCGCTTCGAACAAGTCTGGCAAGCGCCGGTTCCAGCCGGCACCGGCCTGGACTTGCTGGGCATGATGGATGCGGCCGCCGCAGGCAAGTTCAAGGCGTTATGGGCCTTCGGCTACGACGTCTATCTTTCGCTCGCCAATGCCACCGCAACCGGCAAGGCGCTGCAAGCCCTGGAACTCGTGATCGTCCAGGACCTGTTCCTGAATGAAACCGCGCGCGCCTATGGCAGCGTATTCCTGCCGGCGGCCAGCGTATTCGAGCGCGACGGCACATTCATGAATGCCGACCGCCGCGTGCAGCGCGTGCGTGCCGCGGTGCCGCCACCAGGCCAAGCGCGGCCGGACTGGTGGATCATCCAGCAACTGGCGGCGCGCATGGGGCATGCTGCCGGCTTTGACTTCGACGGCCCGCACGCCATCTGGGAGGAAGTGCGCGCGCTCTGGCCGAACGGCGCCGGCCTGTCATATGCGCGACTGGAGCACGAGAGCATCAACTGGCCCTGCCCGGATGAAAGCCACCCCGGCACACCAGTCTTGCATGAAGACAAGTTTGCCAGCGGCGCACGCGCCAAGCTGGCCTGCATCCCTTACGCTGCCAGCCCGGAACAATGCAGCGACGACTACCCGTTTTTATTGACCACCGGCCGCACGCTCTACCAGTTCAATGCCGGCACCATGACTTACCGCACGCCCAACGCCCTCCTGCGGCCGTCCGACACGCTCGACATGGCGCCAGCCGATGCCGGACGACTGGGATTGTACGATGGCGAACAGGTGGAAATTTCCAGCCGTTATGGCAACGCGGTACTGCCACTGCGCATTACCGACATGGTTCGGCCGGGCGAACTCTTCGCCAGCTTTCATCGTCCCGACCTCTTCCTCAACCGCGTGACATCCTCGCACCGCGACCGCATCGTCAAATCACCCGAATACAAGATCACGGCAGTACGCATCTCGCGACAGTAAACCGCGGCACGCAAGCCCGCGCATGCCCTGGCTTATGCCTGCCAGACGCAGACCCGGTTACGCCCGGTATTCTTGGCAGTGTAAAGCGCTTCGTCGGCGTGGCTCAGACTGAGGTCTGCATCGTCGCCGTTGAGCATGACCAGTCCGATACTGATAGTCACCTTGATTTCGCCAGCGGAGGTGACAGCCGCCAGTCCAGCCAGGGTTTCGCGGATACGATGGGCCTGCGCCAGGGCATCGGCCGCCGATATCCCTTTGAGCAGCACAGTAAACTCCTCGCCACCAAGGCGGCCGGCGGCGTCTTCCTGGCGCAGGCAGTTGCGAATGGTCTGCGCAACATGCCGCAACACTGTATCGCCCACCGGATGTCCATAAGTGTCGTTGACCCGCTTGAAATGGTCGATGTCCGCCATCAACAAGGCCCCGCCGCTCGCCGGATGCGCGCGGAAGTTTGCAATCCCGGCGTCCAGGCTTTCCATGAAGCTGCGACGGTTAGGCAGGCCGGTGAGCATGTCTGTCGAGGCCAAGGTCGCCAGCGCCCTTTCGCGCTGCTTGCGCTCAGAAATATCGTGCAGCAGCCAGACTCGGCCCAGTTGTTCGCCTTGCCTTACGATGGGTACCCAGTTGATTTCCAGGTTGCGTCCGTTCGGCGTGCTGATCTCGATGTCGCGGCGCTTTTCACCATCTACCGATTGCGTTGGCACGTGCAGCCAGGAAGCACGCAGTTGTCCCAGCCGTTCGCACAGGCTGGCATGCGATAGTCCCTGCAATGTGGCGGGCGTTTCAGCAAGGTCGAGCAGATCGCACAAGCTCTGGTTGGCCATGGCGACAACCTCTGCCGCATCTTCCATCAGCACGCCGCCGGGGAAGCGTTCCAGCAGCGTGGTCAGGCGCAGGCGCTCCATGGCCAAGGCGTTTTCGGACAGATGCTTTTCGGTGATATCAAGCCAGGTCCACACGGCGTCGCTGTCCGGGTCATCCGGATCGCGCAACATCCCCTGCATGTCGAACCATCGCGCATGGCCTTGGGCATCGCGCATCGGGAATTCAAAACGGACCTGGCCCTCGCTGCGCAAAATCTGGTTGAATTTTTCCATGGACACATAGCGGTCCTCGCTCAGGTGCACGCTGCGCACATCGTAGCCGACGATATCCTGGCCAGGCAGCACAAAAAGCGCCTTTGCCCGCGCATTGGCATAGACAAACTTGCGTTCTTTGGAAACCAGGCCAATGGCGGCCGCACTCTGGTCAAGCAAAGCCCGGCGAAGCTGCGTCTCGGCAACGCGAGCGCTGACGTCCGTCATGGTGCCGATCGCGCGCGAAGGCAAGCCATTCACTCCCCACTCAACGATGCGGCCACGTACTTCCACCCAGAGCCATCCTCCGTTGACGGTGCGCAAACGGAATTCCGCCTTGATGAGCTGATCAGGATGGTCGGGTATCTTATTCCATTCGTTCAGGACACTTTCCCGCTCGGAAGGATGCAGCAGCTTGCGCCAATCGTGCTCCGTCAAAGTTGGCGCCATGTCGGCATAGCCAAGCATCTCATGGATACGCGCATCCCATTCCAGCGTCGAGGTCGAAAAATCCCAGCTCCACAGGCCGTCACGCACCGCCTGCAGCGCCAGACGCAAATGCTCCTCGCTGAGTTTGAGCACTTCTGCGGCTTCATGCTCGGCGGTAATGTCCTGGATGTAGCCGTACCACAAGGTGTCACCTTCAACGGTGCGCTCGGGCTTGGCATGTCCAAGCACCCACCGCACCGCGCCGCCCGCATGCAGCACGCGGTATTCACAGCGCCAGTTGGCCAGTTTTTGGGCCGACTCGAGAATCGAAGCCCGCACCCGCGCCAGATCGGCAGGATGCAGATGCGCATACACCTTTTCGGCTGAAACAGTGACCTCGTCGGGCGAAACGCCGTAGATACTCTGGATACCCGGACTGGCATAGGGAAAACAGGAAGAGCCATCTGCCCGCAGGAGGTATTGATACACCGTGCCCGGCACTTCCGAAACCAGCTTGCTTAAATGTTCCCGAGAAAGCTTTTCGGCCATTTCGGCCCGTTTGCGGGCACTGATATCGAGCACTGTTCCCACCATGCGCCGGGCCGTGCCGTTGTCGTGCCGTTCCACAATGCGGCCGCGATCGAGCACCCACACCCATTCGCCGTTACTGTGTTGCATGCGGTATTCCGCCTCGTACTGCTCCGTACGCCCTGCCTGGAGGTCTCCAAATGCAAGGAAAACGCGGGGCCAATCCTCGGGATGAATGCGATTTCTCCAGGCTGACAGATCGAGCAGAAGCGTCTCGCCACGGTAACCGAACATCTCGGCCCAGCGCGCGTTGACATGATTTCTGTCGGTTTCGCAATTCCAGTCCCACGTACCCAGGTCGCCGCCGCGTAGCGCCATCTCAAGGCGTTCGCTGGCATTCGCCAGCGTGGCGGCCTGTCTGCCGCGCAATACCCACAGCCAGGTAATCCAGGCCGCCGCCAACAACAGCAAGACCGAACCGACCGCATTCTGCGCATGGCTGTCCTGCAAGGCGCCGCGCACCGCCGCCAGCGCATTGGCCTTGCTCAGGCCAATGCCGACCACGACCGGATAGTTCGCCGCACGGTGCCAGGCGTGGTAACGCTCCACGCCGTCGACCGGCGAAACAAACCCGTACATCCCATATTGCAGCCTCGGCGTGGTCAGGAATTCACGCGTGGATGGCACGGACTTGCCCAGCACCGACGCCAGTCCGCTGGAGCGCGCCAGATAGGCGCCGTCGTCACGCACAAGCCAGGCGACGTCTGCCGGATCCGGATAAATAGCATGAAGCGCGTCGGACAAGTGGTCGACCGACACCGACAGCACGATCACCCCCGCGATCGCCTGGTTTTTGCGCAATGGCCGCGAAAACTGCACGGTCCACTGCTGCGAGACCCGGCCCAGCAGCGGTTGGCTGATGAACAGTCGTGGCGCACCTTCAGGATCCTGAAGGTGAACCCGGAAGTGTTCGCGATCGGCGATCGAGACGTGCCGCGCCTGGGCAACTTTGGGAGAGGACGTCAGGCTGGAGAACACGACGTCGCCACGGCCATTGGCCACCGCCACCTGCACCACTGCGCCGGCCGGCAAAGCTTGTTGCGCCACCGAGATCGCCTTGCGCAACTCTACGTCGCCTTGTTCAAGCCAAACTTCGCCCAACTGCAGGGTGATGTAGTCGACCTTGCGGAACATGGTATCGGTCTGCTGGGCCAGGGCGCGGGCGGTCTGGGCGGCGCCCTTCTGGACCTGTGCTTCAGCCTGGCGCAACTGCGCATGGTGGGAGGCATTGAGTTGCACCCAGTAATACGCGAGGGCGCCCAGCAGCACGATCCAGCCGATCCAGGGCAGCAGTGCCGTGGATCGCGTCGCCCGGACGGCATTGCGAAAGGAGGTGCCTGGCGGGCGTAGCGATACGGATTGCTGCATGAACGTCAATCTTCAAATGCGAATAAAAAGTCTGGCCACGATCTCCCCAAGGGTCGAGTAATGCACAGTAGTTGTGCAAATAGTATCACGGCAGCAACATTCTCAGAAAATACCGCGCATCGGGGAACCCGCATTAATGCTCAATTCCACTGATCAAACTCAATCCCATGCAGCCGCTGTGGCGCACACTGCCAGCAGGGTGATTCCGGTCAATGGAGGCAGGCGTGAGCGAAAAATTGAATATCGGCGAAGTATGCAACCGCAAAGTGGTGATCGCCACGGAAGATATGAGCATCAAGGAAGCCGCCGGCATCATGCGCGACGAGCATGTCGGCAGCCTGGTCGTGGTACAGGAAGCTGGCGCCGGACGCATCGTGACCGGCATGCTGACCGACCGCGACATTGCGGTGATGGCGGTCGCGCGCGACTTCGACCCGCAAACCCTGCGCGTTGCCGATGTCATGAGCGCCACCCCGGTCACTGCCAACCCGGAGGATTCCATTCACGACGTCCTTGCGATGATGCGCAGCCGTGGCATCCGGCGCGTTCCGGTGACGACCGACAAAGGCATCCTGGTTGGCATCGTCACCATGGATGACCTGCTGGAAATCATGGCGGAAGAAATGCAAAGCTTCGTCCATGCCATCGAAAGCGCACAAAAGCGCGAGGCGCGCATACGGGGCTAAAGCAAAAAAAACTTCACGGGACGCCGTCAGCCTGGATGCGGATAAGCATGACGCCCTCCTCCTCGCTCACCGCCGTTCCCAATTCCCGGCACAGCGTGGTCATTGTCTTGACGATCCAGCGAAAGTGCTCGCCGCTGGCTGGCCGCACCTGGCAACGCCCGATCAATAGCGGATGCAGCAATACGCGACGCACGTCGCTGCGGCCGAGTTCCATTTCTATCAGCAACTGATGGTCGTTCCTGAATTCGGGATCGACATAATAATCGTCTACCAGGTCGCCGACGGCATACAGAATCGGACAGCCGCGATACAGCTCGATGCCCTGGAACACATGGGCGCTGTGGCCGAACAGGATTTTCCAGCCCATGTCGATGGCACCGTGCGCCAGCCGGCGGAACCGCGCCGAGGGCCGCCGCACCATGTTCGGCCCCCAGTGCAGCGACAGGATGGGCCAGTCGACATGCTCGCGCCGTAACGCCGCCAGCGCATCGCGCCAGGCCGACAGTGTCGCCGGCGCGTCGTCCATGTCCAGATACGCCATGCCAGGGGCGTCCTGGCGCGCGGCGAAATCCTCCTGATGGTCGCAAAAACACGCCATGCCAAAGCGCATGCCAGCGCGCTCGACGATCGCAGGGGCGCATGCCTGCGCCAGATTTTCGCCTGCGCCGGCCAGGGCAATGCCGTGCCGGCGCAGCGCGCGCATGGTGTCGCGCAAGCCCGTGACATCGTAATCAAGGACATGGTTGTTGGCGAGGCTGACCAGATCGACGCCGGCCCCGGTCAGGGATGCGATGGCTGGTAGCGGGGCACCAAAATAAAATGCCTTGGGTGCGCCAGGCCAGAGGTGCGCCGACGATGTGATGGCGCATTCCAGGTTGACGATGGTCAGGTCGGCCGCACGCATCAGGCCAGCCACCGGGCCTAACGGATAGGCGCCGCCGTGGTGCAGGATGGCTTCGCCGACGAGGCGGCCGAGCATGACGTCGCCACCGAACGTCACGCGTGCGCCAGCGGACGGATCGCTGTCGTCGTGCCGCAAGCCCATGCGATTACTCGCCGGTTTGTTCATTCAAACGGCGCAGGGCCGCTCAGCCGCGCTTCGCCTTGAACACCAGCACCGGCACATTGCTGTGATGCAGCACCTTCAGGGTATCGCTCCCCAGCAATTCCCCCTCTTCAGCATACCAGCCGTGCGATGCCATGAAGATCAGGTCGCAGCGCTCCTGCTTCGCTGCCTTGACGATCTCCTGGCCGGGCTGGCTGCCCTTGAGTTTCTTGCACAGGCAGGGCACGCCCTCTGCCTGGGCGCTATTGGCGATGAAGGACAGGGATTCGTCGGCGAACTTGTCGAGCAGTGCCTGGCGCTTTTCCTCGTAATGCGGGTCGTGATGCAGCCACGCCTGCAGCTGGTCCGGATGCGGCAGCGGCACCACGTGGACCCCGACCACGGTGGCGCCGGTATTCCTGGCGAAGAGGATGCCGCTGGTCACGGCCTGGCGCGAAAGTTCCGAACCGTCGCTCGGCAGCAGGATATTTTTGTACATGGCTTACCCCCTTGATGCACATATTCGGTTCGAGACGGGCCATCATGCTCGCCAGACTCGCCTGGTCGGTCGCTTCCACCACTTCGGTGACATCCTTGCAGGCGTCCGGCGCTTCTGCGGCGATGGCCACCGCACAGCGGGAAGAAGAGAGCTTAGGCGCGCCACCTGTCCAGGATTTGAGGTCGATCAAGCAATCGGGGCAAGCTGTCCCGGAGTATGAACAATCTCGTCGTAGCAGCAATATTGTGGGGTCTTGCCGGAATGTACGCAGTGTTACCGTATCAGACGCTGGCGAACGCGGTGCTGATCGCACACGTCGCCGTGGTGGTCTTCGTGCTGGGCGGCCTGCTGTTTATCGTCGGCGGCAACCTGCGCGGATGGCGGTGGGTTAACCATCGCTGGTTTCGCATTGCGCACCTGGCGGCAATCGCAATCGTGGTCGTCGAATCATGGGCCGGCATCCTCTGCCCGCTGACCCTGCTGGAATCCTGGCTGCGCGCCAGGGCGGGCGCAGCTTCATACAGCGGGGGCTTCGTCGAACACTGGCTGCAGCGCCTGTTGTTTTACCAAGCCCCCGCCTGGATATTCGCCGCCACGTATACGGCGTTTGGCTTGCTGGTTGCCGCAGCATGGTGGCGCTTTCCGCCCGAGACCGGCGATCCGCGGCATCAACGGCAAGACAGCGGTGACTAATCCATCACTGCCACGACCGCTTCGGCAACGCGCCGCACGTTTGCGCTAGTCAGCCCGGTGATGCAAATCCGGCCCGAATCCAGCAAATAAATGCCGAAGCGGTCGCGTAATGCCTGCGCATGCCGCGCAAAAAGCTGGCTGTAGCTGAACATGCCGTGCTGGGTAAGGATGAAACTGCATTGCGCATCCGGGCGCAATGCCACGATGTTGTCGTACAAGGCCTGGCGCATCAGTTGTATGCGCGCGCGCATGGCCTCGACTTCGGAACGCCACATGGCATTGAGCCTTGGATCCAGCAAGACGCGCGCGACGATCTGGCCGCCATGGGTCGGCGGGCTGGAATAGCTGCGCCGCACCGTGAATTCCATCTGGCCCAGCACGCGGTCGGCTTCCTCGGCATCCTTGCAGACGATGCTGAGGGCGCCGCAGCGTTCGCCATACAGCGAAAAAGTCTTGGAAAAGGAATTGCTGACAAAGAAGGACAAGCCGGCATCGGCCATGGCGCGGATCGCATACGCATCCTCTTCCATGCCCTGCCCCAGGCCCTGGTAGGCAATGTCGCAAAACGGAATCAGCTCGCGCGCCACGCAGATGCGCACCACGGCATCCCATTGCGCCGGCGACAGGTCGACGCCGGTGGGGTTGTGGCAGCAGGGATGGAACAGCACGATGCTGCGCGCCGGCAGCTGCTCCAGGCATGCCGTCATGCCGGCAAAATTGACGCCGCTGCTGGCAGCATCGAAATACGGATAGCGATTCACGGTGAAGCCGGAGCCGGAAAAAATCGCCGCATGGTTGTCCCACGACGGATCGCTCACCCAGACTTGCGCATCCGGAAAATACTGTTTCAGCAAGTCGCTGCCCAGCTTCAGCGCACCGGAGCCGCCGATGGTCTGGGCGGTGGCGATCTGCTTTGCCGTCACTTTGGGATGCGTCGCGCCGAACAGCACTTCCTGCACCGCCTGACGGTAGTTCGCCGCACCAGCCATCGGCTGGTAGATGCAGGCTTGTGTGTCGGCCTGCAGGGCCTGCTCGGCGATGCGCACCGATTCCAGCTTCGGCACGTTGCCGGCATCGTCGTAATACAGGCCGATGCTAAGGTTGACCTTTTCCTGGCGGGGATCCTTGCGGAAGCGGTCCACCAGCGAAAAGATGGGGTCGCCGGCATAGCGGGGGAAATGCTCGAACATGATGTGCTCCGGGTTACTGCGCCACAAAATGGATCGCGGTGTTGGCAAAAACGATCATTATCGCAATAAATCTCCCGCAGGCAAGCAGCCCTGCATGAAATCCCCTCAATAAAGAGCTGCGCCGCGGTAGCGGCCCACCTCGACCGGCGACACCAGGCTGGCCTTGTTTCCCCAGGAATTGCGCAGGTAAGAGACGACGGCGGCCACTTCTTCATCATTCAACTCGTGGGCGAACGGCGGCATGCCATAGGGGCGCGGGTTGCCTGCCGTCGCGGGCGGATAGCCGCCGTTGAGCACCATGCGGATGGGGTTGACCGCGGAATGCATGTTCAGCGCGCGGTTGCCGGCCAGTGCAGGATAGGCGGGGGGATGGCCTTGGCCGCTGGCCTGGTGGCAGTCGATGCAGTGCTTCTCGTAGATGCCGGCGCCACGCTTCAATATTTCCTCGCTGTTCGCCGACGAGGCGATGGCCTGCGGCCTGGGCGGCGTACCGCCTTGCGGCAGCGATTTCAGGTAACCGGCCATGGCATCGGCATCTGCATCGTTGAGGTATTGCAGGCTCTGGCCGACGACTTCTGCCATCGGCCCCGATGCAGTGCCGCGCATGGAAACGCCGGTTTTCAGCAAGTCCCTGATATGTCTGGCGTCCCAGCTGCCGAGACCGGTTTCGGCGTCGGAGGTCAGTGAAGGCGCGTACCAGTTCTGTACCGGGATCAGGCCGCCGGCGAGGTCGAACTTCTCCTCCGCGCCGCCCAGCATGGTGCGACTGGTATGGCAGGCGCTGCAATGGCCGACGCCCTGCACCAGATAGGCGCCACGGTTCCACTCGACCGCCTTGGTGGTATCAGGCACATAGCTGCCGGGACGAAAATACAGCGCGCGCCAGCCGGCCAGCAGGATGCGCTGGTCATAAGGGAAGCGCAATTCATGCTCGTGATTGGGCTGATTGACCGGCGCCAGCGTGCGCAGGTAGGCAAAGATCGCATCGGTATCGGCGCGCGTCATCCGCGTGAAATTGGTATACGGGAAGGCCGGATACAGGAACTTGCCGTCCTTCGATTTACCATTGTGCATGGCGCGCCAGAAATCGTCGGCGCTCCATTGGCCGATGCCGGTTGCAGCGTGCGGCGTCAGGTTGGGGCCATAGATATTGCCGAACGGCGTGGCGATGGCACGCCCGCCGGCATAGGCTGCGCCGCCACGCGCGGTGTGGCAAGCCATGCAGTCGCCGAGCTTGGCCAGATAGGCGCCACGAGTGACCTGTCCGGCAACATCGACGACTGCGGCAGATGCCATATCGCGGCCAGGATCGTGCAGCACCTGGTAGCCGACGATGGCGGCGGGAACAAGGATGAGGACGGCCAGGATGGCCAGGATGATGCGTTTCATGGCGGCCCCTTATTTTGTCGCGCTGGCAGCGCTGTTGACGTTAGCGACGCTACCGCACGGCAGCGGCAGCCTGGCCGGCAGGGATGCCGCCGGGGCGCTGTCGGTGGGCACCGGCTGCGCCGCCAGCCATGCGGCGACGGCGCTGACGTCATCGGGACTGAGACGGGTGGCGATCTCCGCCATGCAGTCGGGCGCCGGCGTGCGGCGGGTCTTGTTGCGCCAGGAACCGAATTGCGCATTCAGATAATCGCGCGACAAGCCTATCAATCCTGGAATCGCCGGGGCTGCGCCGGTCAGCTTTTGGCCATGGCAGGCAGCGCAGGCCGGGAGCTTCCTCGAGGCGTCGCCGGTGAGCGCGAGTTGGCGCCCGCGTTCCAGTTGTGGCGCGGGGGCGGTGGCAACCTGCGGCGGCGGATACGGCAGGTGCTGGCTGGCAAAGTAATCCGCCAGTTCCTTCAGGTACGCATCCGGCATCTGGTCAACCATGTAAGTCATCATCGGATACTGGCGATGGCCATCGCGGAAATTGATGAGCTGGTTATACAGATAACCGGCCGGTTTGCCGGCGATACGCGGAAAGTAGCCGTCGTTGGTGGCCCGCCCCGCGTTGCCATGGCAAGCCGCGCATGCAAGCGCGCGCTGGGCGATGGTATCCGGGATGGCCGGTTGTGCCGCGGCGCGGACAGCGGGCACTGCTGCGGCCAGAGCGACAAGCAAGGTACAAGCGCGCCTGACCAGTCGGCTGCAGAGGAACTGGAAGTTGTTTTTCATGGTTATCACATCGGCTAAAGCAAGGTAGCCCCGACATTATCGCGCCTAATGAAAAAATAAACAGTAGCAGAGGCATGGCAAATTACCATATCAGATGCCATCTGACGCCCTGTCGCAGCGGGCGCACGGAGATTGCTGCCGTGTTTGTAACTGATATGATGCCTGGGTATGAAACGCTATGAAGCCCTCGCCGAAGACATCGCACTATCGATAAGAACCGGCGTCATGAAGCTGGGCGACCGCTTGCCGTCGGTACGCCAGGCCAGCGCCAGTCGCGGCGTCAGTCCGTCCACCGTGTTCGAGGCCTATTACCTGCTGGAAGCACGCGGCCTGATCCGCGCGCGCGAGCGTTCCGGCTATTACGTGATTGCCGGCGCCAAGGCGCTGCCGCCCGAACCGGAAATCGTATCCGGCCCGCCGGGCGACTCCACCCCGGTCGACGTCAGCACGCTGGTGTTCGATATCCTGGAGTCGAGCCGCATGCGCGATGTGGTGCCATTCGGCTCGGCCTTTCCCAGCCCCATGCTGTTTCCCTTCGGCCCACTGGCGCGGGCCATGTCTTCCGCCATCCAGAAAATGGACCCCTGGAGTACGGTCGACGACATCACGCCCGGCAACGCCAACCTGCGCCGGCAGATCGCCTTGCGCTATCTGATCGATGGCTTGCACGTCCATACCGACGAAATCATCATCACCAACGGTGCGCTCGATGCCCTGAACCTGTGCCTGCTGGCAGTGACGCGGCCCGGCGACGCCGTCATCATCGAGTCCCCAAGTTTTTATGGCGCCTTGCAGTCGCTCGAGCGTAACGGCTTGAAAGCCATCGAAGTCGCGACGCATCCGCGCGAAGGCATCGATCTGGCGGCGCTGGGCGAGGCGCTGGAACGGCATCGACCGAAGGCCTGCTGGCTGATGACGAATTTCCAGAACCCGCTGGGCAGCCTGATGTCCGATGAAAAAAAACGCGCGCTGGTTGACTTGCTGACCCGGCATGATGTGCCATTGATCGAGGATGACGTGTATGGCGAACTGTATTTCGGCAGCAAGCGCCCGGTACCCGCCAAGGCCTTCGACACCAGGGGACTGGTCATGCATTGCTCGTCGTTTTCCAAATGCCTGGCGCCCGGATACCGGGTCGGCTGGACCGCACCCGGCCGCTATGCGCAAGCCGTGGCCCGCCACAAACTGACCACCACCCTGTCGGCGTCGGCGCCGGCCCAGGCTGCACTGGCCGAATACCTTGCCAAGGGCGGGTACGATCGCCACCTGCGCCAGTTGCGCCATGCCTTGTCGGTGCAGCAGAGCGCTGTGATGCAGGCTGTCGTGCGCCACTTCCCGCCTGGCACGCGGGCGACGCGGCCGCACGGCGGCTATTTCCTGTGGCTGGAATTACCGCAAAATGTGGATGCGCTGGCGATTCACCGGAACGCCCTTTCTCTCGGGATCAGCGTGGCGCCGGGCCCGATGTTTTCTGCCCAGCGTGGTTTTGGCAATTGCCTGCGCATCAACTATGGCCACACTTTCGACGCCGCCGCCGAAGCCGCGCTCGTCACATTGGGCCGCCTGGCATGCGCGCAAGATGGCGCCGATACGCCTCAGGGCAAGTCGCGCAAGATCTGGTAATCGGCATCGTCGACCGGCACGAAACCAACCGCCTTGAGCCGGGTCAGCAAGGCCGGATTGCTTTTTCCGCCCTGGCTCAGGAACACCGCGCGGATTTTATCCTTGATGCCGGCGCAAAGCTGGTCGCGATAGACAAAGGGGTTCAGTGGCATGCGCGCGGAACGCCACAGAACGCGAAAATCCTGCGCCCCCGGCGTGCCCGCTTCGACCAGCGACGACAACAGGTAGCTCGACACGAATGCCGCATCCACCCGGCCATTGGCCACGGCCAGCGCGGACTTTTCGTGCGAACCGGTATAACCGATCTGGCTGAAATACGTTTGCAGCGGCGTCTTGAGCTCGCTGGAAAATGCCTGCCGCGGTATCAAGGCGCCGGAGGTGCTGTCGGGATCGACCAGGGCCAGTTTTTTTCCGCGCAAGGATTCCAGCGAAGTATAGGGTCCTTTTGCACGCACGATCAGAAGGGAGTGGTAAGCCCCCCCTTCTTCCTGGAATGCGCCTTTTTTCTTGGCAGTGGAGGCAAACGCGATAATGCGCGGATCGGTTTTCTTGGCGCTGATGTAAGCCGCCGGCCCAAGGTTCGCCAGGTCGATTGCCCCGGCAAGCAAACCTTCCACCACGGCGCCGTAAGAAGACGGCATCGCCACCTCAACCTGCAGGCCGGTAGCCGCTTGCAACGCATCGAACAGGGGCTGCATGGCCTCGATGTCCTTGGACAGGTTATCCTGTGGCACGATGGCAAAGCGCAGCCGCTGCGGCCTTTCGCAGGATGCAGCGAGGACGTCTGCAGACAGGAGGATGGCAGCCACGGCGATTGCCAGTCGCAGGCATGTGTGCGCGAAGCTGCTCGACGGGGAGATAGGGGAGCGGATCATATCGGTGAAAATTTCCCACGCTGCAGAAGCACTGCGACCTCGGCCGCTGCCGCCGGTCGCTGAAAATAATAGCCTTGCACCTCGTCGCAGCCGGCGGTTTTCAGGTGCACCAGCTGGTCCACGCTTTCGACGCCTTCGGCAACCACCTTCAAGCCAAGATTATGGGCCAGGGAAATAGTGGAGGCAACGATTGCCGCGTCGCTGGTATCGTTGCGAATGTCGCTGATGAAGGAACGGTCGATTTTCAGCGCATGCAGCGGCAGGTTTTTCAGCTTGCTCAAGCCGGAGAAGCCCATGCCATAATCATCCAGAGAAATCCGCACGCCCAGCGCCCGCACCTGTTCCAGCACGGCTTGGGCAAACTCGTGATTCTCGATCAGGCAGGTTTCCGTTACTTCAAATTCCAGCAATTCGCTGGGGATGCCATGCCGTTCCAGGGCCCCGGTCACGGTTTCCAGAAGCGCATCGTCCTTCAACTGTTTCGCTGAAACATTGACCGCCACCGGCTTCACCGCCACGCCCTGCTGCAGCCATTGCGCCTGCTGCCGGCAGGCTTCCTCGATCACCCAGTTGCCAAGCGGGACGATCAAGTCATTCTCCTCGGCCAGGCCGATGAAGTCATTCGGATACAGCAAGCCGTGATCGGGATGCTGCCAGCGCACCAGCGCTTCCAGTCCGGCCAGATGGAACTGCTGCAGCTCGACCCGGGCCTGGTAATGCAGGCGGAATTCGCCATCCTTGATCGCGCGCTTGAAACGCGCCAGCAGTTCATTCTGACGCGCCGACGTGGCATTCAGCGCAGTGTCGTAGAAACGATATGTTCCGGAACCCGCCAGCTTGGCGGTGTACATGGCCGCATCGGCATGCGTCAGCAGCATTTCCACATCCTGGCCGTCGCGCGGATACAGCGCGATGCCGATGCTGGGGGCGGCATCGACATCATGGCCATCGAGGTCGAGAAACGGCGCGCAAATGGTTTCGACAAGCTTGGCGGCGATGCCCGCCACCTGCTCTTCCGTCGGAATATCTGACACCAGCATGACGAATTCGTCGCCGCCCAGGCGTGCCAGCAAGTCGTATTCGCGCAAGGCCCCGCGCAGCCGTGCGGCGACCGCCTGCAACAAGCGATCGCCGATGCCATGACCCAGGGTGTCGTTGATCAGCTTGAATTTATCCAGATCCAGGAAGAATAACGCGTAGAAGTTGCGGCTACGCCTTGCGCGCGACAATTCGGCCGAGGCCAGGTCGTAGAACAGCATGCGGTTGGGAATGCCGGTCAGATGATCGTGCGACGCCATTTGCAATGCCCGGGTTTTTTCTGCTTCGAGCTGCCGGATCAATCCGCGCTTTTCCTGCTCGGAATTCGACAGCACGTTGTACAGCCGATGCTGACGCCGCGCGATCACGACCAGTCCCATTGTAAGCAGCAGGAAAATCAGCGATGTGAAGGCCGCGCGCCAAAGGTAGGCCCGATGTTGCGGCACCAGCTTCGCCACCACTTTCTCCGGGTCGCGACTGACCACCACCGCCAGCGGATAGCCGTCGAGCCTGTGGTACACACCCTGTCTTGGAGCGGACTCACCCGGCCGGCTGGCGTCGATTTTGCCGTTGTCTGCCGCACCGATCAGAAATCTCACATATTCGGTGGCCCCCAGGTCGAGCCCGCCGGACAAGGTCGCACCATTCAGTTCCGCCAGCTGGTAGCCGTCCTTGCCGAGGATTTCAATGCGGCCGCCGTCGCCCAGGTCAACCTCCCGGTACAACCGCAACAAATAGCCCAGATCGATGATCGCGGCAAACGCGCCGAGTCGTTTACCCTCCGAATACAAGGGCACAAGGATCGGCACCCGCCATGCCGAGCTGCTGCCGGGGACCGGGCGGCCAATCTGCATTTTATTACTGGCACTGCCATTGTGAGGCGCTGCGAGGAAGGCCTTGACGACCGGGCCGAGCTCGGGTTCGGCCAGCCGGTTGGCGGACGAATGCCGCAGTCCGCCTGACTCATCAAATATGGCGATCCGCAGAAAGGCGGAATCACCGGTAAACAAGGGATTGAGATAGTTGGCGGCGCTGGCATCGCCTTGCAGCAAGGACCGGCCTATCTTCCCGTAAAGATCGGCGCGGCCCAATACCTCTTCGAGGTTGGCGGCAATGATGGCAGTGATATTTCTGCTTTCGGCGACGGCGTTTTCAAGCGCCAGTGCCTTTTCATGATCGACTTTGGAAAAAGTCACCGACCACAACGCCAGCATGGAAAACCCGGCCAGCACAAAGGCGCCGAAAATCCACGCCGTTTCGCTGTAAATCAGATTTTTCAGGCGCTGCAACAGTTGAGGAAAGGAAAATTGCAAGGTGCATCTCAGTAAACAGCAGGTTACGCGGAAATCCGGAACACAGTTGTGACGCCAGCGATGATACAGCGGCAATATTTCATAATCATGACTGAATTTTCATGCAAATTGCCGCGAATTAATTTCAGTTTTAAAATGAGAATGATCATTTATTCTTTTGTGTTAGTATGGCCCGATAAACTGTCGCTGTATTGCTTAATTTCAATTTCCCGAGGTCAGTAATGTTATCAATAAAAACATTGTCTCGCATTCCCACTCACGCCCTGCTACTGGGCACAGTCGCCGCAGCTACCCTCGCAGCCTGCGGGAAGACCCCGCCGCCGCCGCCCGCACCGGGCATGCCCGAAGTGAGTGTGGTGACGCTGCAGCAGGAAAAAGTCAGCCTGACGCGCGAACTGCCGGGCCGAACCAATGCCTTCCTGCTGGCAGAAGTCAGGCCGCAAGTCACCGGCATCGTCAAACAGCGCTTGTTTACCGAAGGCGCACTGGTGAAGGCAGGACAACCCCTGTACCAGCTCGACGACGCCACCTACCAGGCAAACGCCGCCAGTGCCCGCGCCGCCCTGGCGCGCGCCCAGGCGACACTGAAATCGGCCGAACTGAATGCCCAGCGCTCGGCCGAGCTGGTCAAGATCGACGCCATTAGCAAGCAGGATAACGATAACGCCATCGCGACACTGGCGCAGTCCCGGGCCGATGTGGCAGCCGCCGAAGCGGCCGTGCAAAGCAGCAGCGTGACGCTGACTTATGCCCGCATCACCTCCCCCATCACGGGCCGCATCGGCAAGTCCAGCGTGACCCCGGGCGCGCTGGTCACCGCCAACCAGGCGGCGCTGCTGGCAACCGTGCAACAACTCGATCCTGTTTATGTCGACCTGAACCAGTCCGCCAGCGAATTGCTGCAGTTACGCAAGGATCTGGCTGCCGGCAAGCTGTCCCGATCCGGCGATGTGCCAGTGCAAATCCTGCTTGAGGATGGCAGCCGCTACCAGCACGACGGCAAACTGGCCTTCGCTGATGTCAGCGTCGATCCTGGTACCGGCAGCTTTTCGCTGCGCGTGACCGTGCCCAATCCCGAGAATATCCTGATGCCAGGCATGTACGTCCGTGCGGCCATCGCCAGCGGCGTACGCGACAACGCCATCCTGGTGCCGCAGCAAGGCATTGCGCGCGACCCCAAGGGCAATACGACCGCCATGGTCGTCAGCAAGGATGGCAAGGCGGAAGTGCGCCCGGTAAAGGTCAGTCGCACCATCGGCGCCAACTGGCTGGTCGAGGATGGCCTGGCCGCAGGCGAGCGCGTGATCGTCGCCGGCCTGCAAAGGATCAAGCCCGGGGTGCCGGTGAAGGCGGTTGAAGCCAGCGCCAACGGCTCAAGCCCGTCGAAGTCGGACGCACCGGCCGTCAAACCGGCAACGGCAGGCGCGAAACAATAAGCGGAGAATTCCATGGCACGTTTCTTTATCGATCGCCCGATCTTCGCCTGGGTAATCGCCATCATCATCATGCTGGCAGGTGGCCTCGCCATCACCAAGCTGCCGATCTCGATGTACCCGACCATTGCGCCACCGACGGTGGTGGTCAATGCCACCTACCCTGGCGCTTCCGCCAAGGTGGTCGAGGATTCGGTCACCCAGATCATCGAACAGAGCATGAAAGGCCTGGACGGCCTGATCTACATGTCGGCCAACAGCGCCGGCAATGGCGCTGCGCAGATCACCCTGACTTTCGACAACGCCACCAATCCGGATATCGCCCAGGTGCAGGTGCAGAACAAGCTGCAGCTGGCAATGCCCTTGCTGCCGCAGGAAGTGCAGCGCCAGGGCGTCAACGTCACCAAGTCCAGGAGCGGATTCCTGCAGGTCGTCGCCTTCGTTTCGGAAGACGGCAGCATGGCCAAGAGCGACATTGCCGACTACGTTGCGAGCAACCTGATCGACCCCCTTTCGCGCGTTCCTGGCGTCGGCAACCTCCAGGTGTTTGGCGCCAAGTATTCCATGCGCATCTGGATCGACCCCAACAAGCTCGACACCTACAAGCTGGCCTCTGCCGACGTGATCGCGGCGATCAAGGCGCAGAACGCCCAGGTGGCGGTCGGTCAACTGGGCGGCACGCCGTCCATGCCGGGCCAGCAGCTCAATGCCACCATCTCGGCGCAAGACCGCCTGCAGACGCCTGAGCAGTTTCGCGACATCGTCGTGCGCAGCAACCCCGGCGGCTCGGTGCTGAAGCTGGGCGATATCGCCCGTGTCGAGATCGGCGCCGAAAACTATGACTTCCAGTCGTATTACAACGGCAAACCCTCAACCGGCGTGGCGATCTCGATGGCCACGGGCGCCAACGCCCTCGATACGGCAGCCGGCGTGCAAGCCAAGCTCAAAGAGCTCAAGCCCTTCTTTCCGCCCGGCCTGACGGCGGTCACGCCGTTCGACACCACGCCTTTCGTGGAAGTCTCGATCAAGGGTGTGATCGAGACCCTGGCCGAAGCGGTCCTGCTGGTGTTCCTGGTGATGTACCTGTTCCTGCAAAATTTCCGCGCAACCCTGATCCCCACCATCGCCGTGCCGGTCGTATTGCTGGGCACCTTCGGCATTCTCGCCGCGCTCGGCATGTCGATCAACATGCTGACCATGTTTGCCATGGTGCTGGCGATCGGCCTGTTGGTGGACGACGCCATCGTGGTGGTGGAAAACGTCGAGCGCATCATGAGCGAGGAAGGCCTGTCGCCGCTGGAAGCCACACGCAAGTCGATGGACCAGATCACCGGCGCGCTGGTCGGCATCGCCCTGGTGTTGTCGGCAGTGTTCGTGCCGATGGCATTCCTGGGTGGCTCGACCGGCATCATCTACCGCCAGTTCACTGCCACGATCGTTTCAGCCATGGGCCTGTCCGTGCTGATTGCGATTGTGCTGACGCCCGCGCTTTGCGCGACCATGCTCAAACCAGTATCCAAGGGGCATCACTATGCCGAACGCGGGTTTTTCGGCTGGTTCAACCGCAACTTCGAGCGGACCAGTGCGGGCTACCAGCGCGGCGTGCGTGGCATTCTCGGCCGCAGCAAGCGCGTTCTGGGAATTTTCGCGGCACTCGCCGCGGTCATGGTGTTCCTGTTCCTGCGTCTGCCCAGTTCGTTTTTACCGGCGGAAGACCAGGGAATCCTGTTCACCATCATACAAGCGCCGGTAGGCGCCACCCAGGAACGCACCATGGATGCGATCCGCAAGGTTGAAAAGCACTTCCTGGAAAATGAAAAAGGCGTGGTGGAATCGGTGTTCAGCATCCAAGGGTTCAGCTTTGCCGGCAGCGGCCAGAACAATGGCCTTGCCTTCGTCAAGCTGAAGGACTGGAGCGAGCGCAAAACACCGGAAACGGGCGTCAATGCCGTTGCCGGCCGCGCCATGGGGGCCTTCGGTCAGATCAAGGATGCCATGGTCTTCGCCTTCGCGCCCCCGGCGATGCCGGAACTGGGCACCGCCGCCGGCTTCAACTTTTTCCTGAAGGATAACGCCGGCCAGGGCCATGAAGCCCTCATGGCCGCCCGTAACCAGTTGCTCGGCGCCGCTGCCCAAAGCAAGCTGTTAACCAAAGTGCGTCCTAACGGGCAGGAAGATACGCCGGAATTCCGTATCGATGTCGACAATGAAAAAGCCGCAGCACTCGGCCTGTCACTGGCCGACATCAACAGCACCCTGAGCACTGCCTGGGGCGGACAGTACATCGACGACTTCCTCGACCGTGGCCGCGTCAAGCGTGTCTACATGCAGGCGGATGCCAGATTCCGCATGACGCCGGAAGACTTCAAGCTGTGGTCCGTGCGTAACAAGGAGGGCAAGATGGTCCCCTTCCCGGCCTTCGCCAGCACCCGCTGGGAATACGGCTCGCCACGCCTGGAGCGCTACAACGGCGTACCCGCCAGGGAAATCCAGGGCGAAGGTGCGCCCGGCGTCAGCTCCGGTGTCGCCATGGCGGAGATCGAACGCCTTGCCGCACAACTGCCGCCAGGCTTCGCCATCGAATGGACGGCCCTGTCTTTCCAGGAGCGCCAGGCTGGTTCGCAAACCACCATGCTGTATGTGCTCTCGCTCATGGTCGTGTTCCTCTGTCTGGCCGCATTGTATGAAAGCTGGACCGTGCCGACCGCGGTGCTGCTGGTGGCGCCATTGGGCATCCTGGGTACCGTGCTGGCCAACACACTGGCAGGCATGCCGCGCGACGTCTATTTCCAGGTCGCGATGCTGACCACGGTCGGCCTGTCCAGCAAGAACGCGATCCTGATCGTCGAATTCGCCAAGGCCAACCTGGAGCACGGCATGGACCTCGTCACGGCCACCATGCACGCGGTGCGCGACCGCCTGCGGCCGATCATCATGACGTCGCTGGCCTTTGGCCTGGGCGTGCTGCCGCTGGCGATGGCCACCGGCGCCGGTTCGGGCGCGCAGCGCGCGATCGGCACCGGCGTGGTCGGCGGCATGCTTGCAGGCACCGTGCTTGGCGTGTTCTTCATCCCTCTGTTCTTCGTGGTGGTGCAGCGGCTGTTTGGCCGCAAGCAGCCGCCCGCATCGGCTGCCGCAGCGGCAGCAGGAGTGCCTTCCCATGACTAAACCTGTGCTCACCACCCTGGCCCTGGCGTTGGCGGCAACGCTGGCCGCCAGCGGCTGCGCCATGCTGGAACCGCAATTGCCGACGGCCAGCGCATCGATTCCTGCCGACTGGCCGCTGCCGCCAACCACTGGCGCCAGCAAAAATGTAACAGTCGATACCACCACGGCGGCCACCAAGGAACCGTCGGCCGCCGATATCGGCTGGCGCGATTTCTTCAGCGATCCTAAGCTCACGGAATTGATCGCCCGGGCGCTCGACAACAACCGCGACTTGCGGGTCGCGGTCCTGAATGTCGAACGCGCGCGTGCGCTGTACAACATCCAGCAAGCGGGCAGCTACCCATCCGTCAGCGCCAATGCCGGCCTGAACCGCACCGGCGGCAATGTCATCAAGCCCGGCGACGCCTTCAGCGCCTCGCTTGGCACTGCCTTCGAACTGGATCTGTTTGGCCGGGTGCACAACCTCAGCCAGGCCGCGCTGCAGCAATACTTTTCCCAGGAAGAAGCGCGCCGCAGCGCCCAGCTGAGCCTGATCGCCGAAATCGCTGGCGCCTACCTGCGCCTCTCCGCCGACATGGAAGCGCAGCGGGTCGCGCAGGCGACGCTGGACAACCAGCAAGCCGGCTACGACCTGATCGTCAAGCGCCACCAGCTGGGCGCCGTGTCCGGGCTCGACCTCGCCCAGGCGCAAACCACGGTAGAAACCGCCCGCGCCGACGTGGCCCGCTACGCTGGCCTGGTCGCCACCGACATCAATGCCCTGCAGCTGCTGGTAGGCGCACCACCGGATGCCGCCCTGCTGCCACAAGGTTTTGATCTGGCGGTATCGGGACTGACGCCGCTGCCGGCGCAAATGCCTTCGGAAGTACTGCTGCGTCGCCCTGACGTGCTGCAGGCAGAGTACCTATTACGTTCGGCGAATGCGAATATCGGCGCTGCCCGTGCGGCGTTTTTCCCGTCGATTTCACTGACCGGCAGCGTTGGTACCGCCAGCAATCAGTTGTCGGGCCTGTTCGATTCCGGCACGCGCTTCTGGACCTTTATCCCGCAGATCACCCTGCCGATCTTCCAGGGAGGACGCCTGCGCGCCAACCTGGACGTCGCCACAACGGATCGGGATATCGCCCTGGCGCGCTACGAAAAAACCATCCAGTCCGGGTTTCGCGAAGTGGCCGACGCCCTGGCGCTAAGCCGCACTCTGGCCGATCGCCGCGCGGCCCAGCAAACGCTGCTGGATGCGGCCAGCCGCGCCCATCAACTGTCAAAAGCGCGTTACGAGCAGGGCCGCGACAGCTACCTGAGCCTGCTGGATGCGCAACGCAGCCTGTATGCCGCACAACAGGGCCTGGTAGCGGCGCAACTGGCCGAGCAGGCTAACCGCGTCACCCTGTACAAGGTGCTGGGTGGCGGCTGGGTGGAGCGCAAAAAATGAACGCACTACCGCAAGCTGGGCCCCGGCACAGCGAGCGTGCCCAGGCCCAGTGTGAACGCATCCTGTGCGCGGCGCAAAAGTGCTTCATCGAGCACGGTTTCCATGCTGCAGGCATGGCCCTGATCGCGGAAACGGCGGAGATGAGCCCGGGCCTGATCTACCGTTACTTCGACAGTAAAAATGCCATCATCCTGGCGATCGTCGATCGTCAGCTGAACAATGCCCGCGCCGGTATCCGCGCGCTGCACCATGCGCCGGACCTCGCTGCGGCTGCATTCGACGCCTTCAATTGCTGGCGCAATGCCGATCCGCGCTTGATGAACGTGGCGCTGTTCCTGGAAATGAGCGCAGAAGCGAGCCGCAACCCCGTGCTGGCGGCAGCGTTCGTCAAATCGGACCAGGAAGTGCGCAAGGAATTCGGCAACTGGCTGGCCGCCGACATCAGCGCAGGCGGCAAAGGCCTGCCTACTGAACTTGCGCAGCTGCGGGCGATCAGCCTGCAGTGCTACATGGAAGGATTGGCAATCCGCGCATTGCGCGAACCAGGCATCGCGCCGGCTGCACTGCAGACGGCGATTGCCGATTTCATGCGCTGGCTGTTTTCCACGACAGAATAAGCTAAAGGCCAGTAGCCAACGTCCTGGTCAAGCCGCACTGATTCTGCAGCGATCACGCTGCCGCAGCACGCCGCATTTCCTTGCGCGCCTGGGCCGCAGCGAAGCGCCGCTCCTCGTCGGGCGTGGATGGCGCCAATGGCTGCAATAGCGTCGGCTTGCCGGCCTGATCCACGGCCACCATGGTAAAAAAGCAGCTGTTGGCGTGCCGCACGGTGCGGGCCTGGATATTCTCGGTGATCACCTTGATGCCGATTTCCATCGAGGTATTTCCGGTATGGTTCACCGACGCGAGAAATGTAACGAGTTCGCCAACATAAATTGGCTGGCGGAAGGTCACCTGATCGACCGACAGCGTTACCACATAGCTGCCGGAATAGCGGCTCGCGCAGGCATAGGCAACCTGGTCGAGCAGCTTGAGGATGGCGCCGCCATGGACGTTGCCGGAAAAATTCGCCATGTCCGGGGTCATCAGGACTGTCATGGTGAGCTGGTGATTCGGCAAATTCAAATGATTCAACTGGTCTTCCTTTGCTTTAAAATGAAATTTTTCCGGGAATGTTATGGAAAAGCATTATCTTACCCCGCTCTTCTCTCCGCGCTCAATCGTTGTGCTCGCGCACCAGCCGGCTTTGCCCGATGTTGACGATACCTGTGGGCTGCTGGCGTTGAAAAACATCCGTGCATCCGGCTATGCCGGTCGTCTTGAATTTCTCGACCCTGGCAGCGAAGGCGCCCTCGCCGGCCTTGCGCAATCCGCCCCCGACCTGGTGCTGCTCGCCCTGCCCGAGAAGGAACTGGCGGCGGCGCTTGATCTGGCGGCCCGCATGCAGAGCAAGGCGGCCCTGATCCTCTCCAAATCTGTAGATGCCGGCCTGGCGCAGGAACTCCACGCCATCGCCAGGCGCCACGGCATATACCTGCTGGGACCGAATTCGCTCGGCTTGCAGCGCCCCTCCCTGCAGCTCAACGCCAGCGTGCTCGGCACATTCGCACGCGAAGGCTCGTTGGCCCTGGTATCGCAATCCGGCGCCCTGACCAATTCCGTGCTCGACTGGGCCGGTCGCAATGGCGTCGGTTTTTCCGCCGTCGTATCGCTCGGTCCGAACACTTGCATCGATGTGGCTGACGTCCTCGATTTCCTCGCCGAAGACCGCGCCACGCGCAGCATCGTAGTGTACCTCGAAGGTATCCGTGATGCCCGCCGCTTCATGAGCGCGCTGCGCGCCGCCGCCAATGGCAAGCCGGTAATCGTGCTCAAGGCCGGGCGCAAACCGTCCGGCACGAAAGCGGCATTGACGCATTCAGGCGCCATCGTCGGCAGCGACGAGGTGTTCGACGCTGCGCTGCGGCGCGCCGGCGCAGTACGGGTGCGCTCCTTCGTCCAACTGTTCACCATCGCCAAATGCCTGACGGCGCGACACCGCCCGCAAGGCAGGCGCCTGGCCATCGTCACCAACGGCGGCGGCTCCGGCGTGCTGGCAGCCGACTGGGCCAACGATCTCGGCGTCACCCTTGCGAGTCTGACGCCAGAGACCATGGCTGCGCTGGCGCCGCAATTGCCGGCGCAGACCACGTATGATCCGCTGCTCGATCTCAGCGAAGACGCCGGTCCGGAGGCGTATCGCGCTGCCGTCAGTGCCCTGGCGGCACGTGACGATGTCGATGGCGTGCTGGCGATCCTCTCGCCCGGCCCTGGCATTGACAGCGCGGCCGTAGCGCAAGCTCTGGCTGAACTGCAGCCATCCATCGGCAAGCTGGTGATTACCTGCTGGATGGGCGATGAACAGGTGGTGGCGGCACGCGCGATCCTGAATCAGGCCGCCATCCCCACCTTCCGCACCCCGGAGGCGGCGGTCGAGGCCTTTGACATGGCCTCATCCTTCCACCAGAACCAGCAGCTGCTGCTGCAAACGCCGTCGCCACTGTCCGAATTCGCCAAGCCGGACATCGAAGGCGCCCGCATCCTGATCGAAACCGTGCTGGCGGAGCGGCGCAAGGTGCTGACCGAGATGGAGTCGAAAGCCCTGCTGGCGGCCTTCCGCATCCCGGTCACGCGCACCATCCTGGCACGCTCCGCCAACGAAGCCATACTGATCGCCAACCAGCTCGGCTATCCGGTCGCCCTCAAAATCGATTCGCCCGACATTCCGCACAAGTCCGACGTCGAAGGCGTGGCCCTCAACGTCAACAATGCGGCAACCGTGCGCGATACCTGGCAGGACATGATGGCCAATGTCAAGCGCCGCATGCCGGACGCCAAAATCAACGGCGTCACCATCCAGAACATGTCGGGCAAGCCGCACGGCCGCGAGCTGTATATTGGACTGTCCACCGAAGAACCTTTCGGCCCGGCGATTTCATTCGGCGCCGGCGGCCGCATGATCGAACTGATCGCCGACCGCGCCATCGAATTGCCGCCGCTGAACCGCTTCCTGGCGCAGCACTTGATCGCCCGCGTGCGTTCTGCCGAAACCCTGGGTGAATGGCGCGGCGCGCCGGCAGCCGACCGCGAAGCGCTCGAGCGCATCCTGCTGCGCGTCTCTGAAATGGTGTGCGAGTTGCCGCAATTGCGGGAAATGGACATCAACCCGGTGATTGTCGATGCCGACGGCGCGCTGGTCGTCGATGCCAGAATCGTGGTCGACCAGGCGCCTGCAGAGGCCGGCGCCTACAAACACCTGGCGATCCTGCCCTACCCCGCCGAACAGGAAAAGGACTGGCCACTCCGCGACGGCGGCATGTATACGGTGCGGCCGCTGCACCCGTCCGACGCCGTCATGCTGCAGGATTTCATCAAGCGGCTGTCGATGGAAAGCCGCTACTTCCGTTTTGCCAGCGCCGTTTCGGAGCTGTCAGGACGCATGCTGGCGCGCTTCACCCTGATCGACTACGATCGCGAAATGGCGCTCGTGGCTATCCATCGCAGCCCGCCAACCGTCGTCGGCGGTGCTGCGGAAGATCGCGTCATTGCGATTTCGCGCTACGTCACCAACCCGGATTCGACCAGCTGCGAATTCTCCCTGGTGGTCGCCGACGATTTCAATGGCCAGGGCCTGGGCACGCGCATGATGCTCTCCATCATGGACGTGGCTCGCAGCAAGGGTTTGACGCGTATCGCCGGCCTGGTGCTCAACAAGAACGCGACCATGCTCAAACTCATGCGCAGCCTGGATTTCGAGGTCGGTTCATATGACGAAGACCCGGACTTCCGTCTGTGCAGCCGCGATCTTTAATATAAAAAACGCACTGCAATAAAAAATCAGGTAACCGCGGGGCCTGGTCAAACCGGGGACTGCTGGCCGATGAAGTCGGCGGCACGGGCGGGGCTAGTTCGCTGCCGCCTTCACCCAGTGCTGGCTGCCCAGATTGCCACAGGTTTCGATCGTCATGCCGCCACCTGGCGCACCGGGGGCCTGCAGGCACAGTCTTGAGGTTTTTTCCACCAGAGAGACCTGACCGGCACCCGCCGTGTCAAAACGCCACTTCTGTCTGTCCGCCCCGCTGCAGTCGCGCGTGACTGCCTGGGCGCCGGCGCTGGTTCCCAAGGCTTGCAGGCACAAGCCATTGGCGCGCGCGACGACATGATAGTAACTGCCGTCACCGCTAGCGACCAGGCGCCACTGGTTACGTCTGGCATTGCTGGACGATACGTCGTTCAACACGACCTGTAGGCCGGTCAAATCGCCGGCGGCAATGCCCACACTGGCGCCGCCAGCAGCCTGTGCGAATGTGTACAGGTTTTTTTCGCCGACCGCCGCGAACACATTGGCTGTGAGCGCCTGTGCAACTGGACTGGTGTAATCGGCGCGCAAATTGCCGGGGATATAGCCATCCAGTCCCCACGTCCATTGCATGCTGCCTGTCGAGAAAACTTGTGAGGATGACTGGTCGACGTAATAGGTCACGTCGCTGGTCATGTTCGCCGAATTGAAAATGAACGGCGAGCTCGCCAGCTTTTTGGTTTGCGGCGGCGAAATGCCATCCACGTAGGAGTTCACTTCATAACCAAGCAAGCCATTCAGCAAACCGCCGTTGACTGCGCCGGTTTGCGCAAACAGCCAGTGGCCGGCGTTACTGATGGTGATATCGCCGACGACCGGGTCGGTAATGTACTGGTTGCCGAGCAGGCTCGCTTCCGGCCGACCGAGATACCGGTTCTGGTTGGTAGTCAGGTTGTTGTCCGTCACCGGGTCACCGCCACCGCGATAGCAGATCATGATGCGGTTTTTCTTCGAGGCCCCATATGCGCCGTCGACGAAGCGCACCTGCCAGAAGATCTGATTTGCAGCGAAGAAAGCCAGGTTGATCCCGGCCGCCCTGGATTCGACCAGACGATCCCACATGACTTTCGAATAGTATTCGTCGTGCCCCACTGAAATGAACGCCTTGGCCTGACGCAGCACCGCGCTGTTTTCATGCAGGTCCAGGCTGCTGATGTACTTGATGTCGTAACCCTGTTTTTCCACCCAGCGCAGCATGTTGTAGTCCCATCCGGCATTGCTGATATTGTATGCGGCGCGCGCAGGCTGCACATTCGTCAGGAATTCGCCTGCGCCGACACCCGGCGCAGATGCAGCATTCGCACCGGGACCATAAGGCCGGTTGAAGGATACGGTGCTGGCGGGCAGCACACCCCCTGCGCAGTTCCAGCCATCCGGATGCGTCTCGCAGCCGGTATACAACGACTTCCCGCCCCAGAAGTTGTATGCCTGATAGGTGCTCATGGCCAGCTGCTGCACGTAGGTCGCCGCTCTCGCATCGTCGCGCACGACGAAAATGACATAGCTGTCCTTGACCGGCGCAGTGTTGGTCGTCAGCTTCGCCAGATAGATGCCGCTGGCCCAGTAATCGGCGGAGCGCGGATCGGTTACGGCAACAGGTATGTTCAGGCGCAGGCTGGCATTCCAGTCGCATTCGATGACATTGTCCGGGTTCAAGCATGGCAAGGGCTGGGCCTGACGTGCAACATTAGCGAACGATTTCATGAGGCGCGCGCCGGCGCCGCCATAGTAGCCCATCCGGTAGACATCGACGTTGTAGGTTGCGGCGGACGTATTGACGAAGATATCGATGTCGCCGCCGCGGTTGACGCTGGTCAGCGATGCATAGCCCTCGATCTCATGGTTCAAGGCGGGATTGGCAAGTGGCCAGGCGCTGCTGCCCTGCTTGGCATTTTCAAGCGCAATGATACTTGCCGCCGCTGGCGGCACATCCGGCGCCGGCACATCGATAGGCGTCGACGGCGCTGGCGAAGCATCCACAGGTGGCGTACCAGTCTGCGTCACCTGACCGTTTGGCGCTCCGCCCGAAGTTCCACCAGAGGTTCCGCCCGACGATCCGCCAGAACAGTTGATGAGCATGGGCGTCAATATGGTGACAACCAATAATTTCTTCAGCATCAGATACGTTTTTTTATCGGTCATGACAGGAAGTCGTATGCAGATATCTGGATGGATATCCGTGAACCAAAAAAGATGGGAGCAGCACGCCATCGGCCATAAAGCGTTTCAGTCAGATGAAAGTAAACAGATTGCAGGCGGAACAATTTCGAATAAATCAAACGATGCGTGATAAGCCGGCAGGCAATATTGTGCAATTGAGAATGCGCAATTTCGAGGCGCTTGCGGGGTCTGATACCCAAATTCAACTTATTGCCACAACTAAAAAAATTTCCGAAAGCACGGTTTTTCAACGAAGAAATTTCTGAGCAAAAAACTCCGCGCACCTGCAGTCAGGGTAATTATTTTCCGTGGCATTGCAACGCCTGTTGCCGTAGTTGCTTGCGATATCTTGAACTCTGACAAATACATGCTTGACGAAGATCACCTTGTCCGGAGGCATACCTTCTACATTGGAAATCCAAGCTTGCCTTATCTTCCGACTTCACCGCATGTGCTACAAGCACCCTCTGCGCAAGCCGCCGCAGCCAGAATGATGCAAGCCTGAATGGCATATTTCAGTGACGCGAGTCATGACAAACAGGAGGTAATATCATGCAAAATTTTCGACTGTCATCTGGGCAAGCAATGGCTGCCGCAGCTTCGTTGCTATTGCTTGCGGCATGCGGTGGCGGTGGTTCGGGTGACAGTCTCGCACCAACTAACGCAGTATCGTCAGGCAATGGTGCCGGCACATCGACTACAGCAACGAGTACCAGTTCAACCGCAGCAAGCGCGACAACCTCGTCGACCAGCGCCAGCACCACCACGGTGTCGACCACGAGCACGACGACACTGGCGCCTTTCAACTACGCAGCGGCCACACTGGCAGTCAGCCATAGCGGATTTTGTTTGACGACCCCGGACAATACCGCTGGCAGCATCCTCCGGCAATTCGCCTGCATCTCTGGCGACGCTTCGCAGAAATGGGAAATCAAGGCGATAGGCGCCAGCTATACGATCAGAAATATTCAAAGCAATCTTTGCCTGCGGGTCAACGATGCAGCGCTGGACCCGGCACTGGTCATACCGTCTTATGCCGTGCAAAATACTTGCGACGGTTCTACCAACACCTTGTGGACATTTGCGCAGTCGCCCACCGCTGGCGAATTCAATGTCATTTCCAGATTCAGCGGCTTGTGCCTGGACGTCATCGCCAGCGATCTTACGGCCGGCAAGGAAATCATCCAGTACACATGCAACAGTGTCGTCAACCAGCCTAACCAGCGCTGGAAAATCACCGCGACCGCCCCCTGAAAAACGCATGGCGCGTCGCCAGAGTGGAGCACATGACGGGATGCAACATGCCCGGAATGTGCTCTTTTTTATCAGGGACAATGGCGGCATTGCGCATGAGAGCGCACATCGGATCGCGTTGACATAAGTCACCCCGTCATTGATACATATGCACTACATTGAATTTCGAGGGTGTGCTGTCGAAGGGCACGACCCATGATCTGTTTCCTGAATCAATTACTGTTTTGGCGAGTTCCATCATGCGTACCGTTGACATAATTTTTATGCGCACTTTCAGGCTCCTGTCGTTTGCAATTTTCAGTCTGTCTTTTCAGCCTGCTTTTGCACAGACGGCCTACAGCACTATGGTTTCCAGCAACAGCGGCAAGTGCGCCGACGTCGAAGCCGGTGGCTGGACCAGCGGCGCCCGCGTCATCCAGTACACGTGCCACGGCCAGGATAATCAGCAATGGACTATTGCTGCCTACAATGGCTCCTATCAATTGATCGTCAAGCGTACCGGCGAATGCCTGAGCGTTGCGGGCGATTCCGCGCTGGCCGGTGCCCAGACCGTGCAATATCCCTGCGGCGGCTACACCAATCAGTTGTGGGATATTAAGTACGTCGGCAATTCGGTACAACTGCTGGCGAAACAGACAGGAATGTGTCTGACCGTGCAAGGTGGGTCACTGCAGGACGTTACTCCACTGGTGCAGCAGACCTGCACCGGCGCCGCCAGCGAACTCTGGAATTTCCCCAATGCCGCCGTATTGCCGCCGCCACCGGCACCCAATGCGCCGGCCTACAGCAGCATCGTATCCGTTGCCAGCAACAAATGCGCCGACGCCGAAGCCGGTGGCTGGAATTCCGGCGCGCGCATCATCCAGTACACCTGTCACAATCAGGATAACCAGCAATGGACCCTGACAGCCGTCAATGGCGCCTACCAGATCGCCGGCAAGCGCCTGGGCGAATGCATCACACCGAACAATGGCTCGGCACAGCCAGGCGCCAACATGGTGCAACTCGGCTGCGGCGCGTATGCCAATCAGCTATGGAATATCAAATATGTCGGCAGCTCGGTGCAACTGAGCGGGCAGCAGACAGGCCTGTGCCTGGCCGTGGAGAACGGCTCGTTGCAGGACGTCGCGCAACTGGTGCAACAAACCTGTACCGGCACCGCCAGCCAGCTATGGAATTTCAACAATACTGCAGTCCTGCCATCGCCACCGCCGGCGCCTGACGCAGGCACCATCACGACCATCGTTCCCAGCCACAGTGGCAAGTGCCTCACCATCGCCGGCTCGCAAACCACCGCAGGCAGCCCCGCCACCCAGGCCACTTGCGATGGCTCCGCAAGCCAGGCATGGAAAGTCAGCGTATCCGGCCAGTCATACACCATTGCCCTGAAATCGAGCGGTCTGTGCCTGGCTATTGAAGGCGCCAGCCAGACCCCGGCAGCAGCGGCCGTACTGGCAACATGCGACGGCGCTGCCAATACCCTGTGGTCGCTGCAGACGACTGGCAATTACAAGCAACTTGTCGCACGCCACAGCGGACAATGTCTGGATATTTACGGCAACAGCCTGTCGGATGGCGCAACGGCAATCCAGTGGACTTGCGGCAGCGGCGCCAACCAGGCATGGACACTGAACGCGCCGGCGGCCACTGGCGGTACCCTGCCCTCTGTCTGGAGTGGACTGATCAACTTCCCGATCGTGCCGGTAGCTGCAGCCAACCTGCCGGATGGCAAGGTGCTGACCTGGTCGGCCTATGCTCCCGACAATTTCGGCGACGACAACGCCTGGGGCCGCACCTATACAGCAATCTTCGATCCCGTCACGCAAACAGCCTTGTCCCGTGTCGTCAGCGAAACCGGACACGACATGTTTTGTCCTGGCACCAGCATGCTGCCGGATGGCAGGCTGTTGGTGAATGGCGGCAGCAGCAGCCAGAAAACCAGTATCTACAATCCCGCCGACAATACCTGGAGTACGGGCGCATTGATGAACATTCCACGCGGCTATCCTGGCAACACCACCCTGCCGAATGGCTCGGTCCTGACTCTGGGGGGATCCTGGAGCGGCGGCCAGGGCGGCAAGATCGGCGAAATCTGGACTGCCAGCGGCGGCTGGACAAAGAGAACCGGCATTCCTGCCGATCCATTCACCGGTGCCGATCCGGGCGGAGTATTCCGCGGCGACAACCACTTGTGGCTATTTCCGCATACCAATGGCCGGGTATTTCATGCCGGGCCGACCGCAGCCATGCACTGGATCACGACAACGGGCAATGGCAATGTCATCTCTGCAGGCAATCGCGGCGACGATGGCTACAGCATGAACGGCAATGCCGTGATGTACGACATCGGCAAGATCCTGAAAACCGGCGGTGCGCTTGCTTATGAAGATGCATATTCAACCCCGTCAGCGTTCGTGATCGATCTGAACACCGGCAGCACGCGCAGAATCGCGTCGATGAATTACGCCCGCGCCATGCATAACAGCGTGGTGCTGCCGAACGGGCAGGTCATTATTTCCGGTGGTCAGACCTATGTGAAGATTTTTTCCGATGATCGGTCGGTGCTGATGACAGAGCTCTGGGATCCAAAAACAGAGGCATTCACCAAGCTCTCCGTCATGCAGGTGCCGCGCAACTATCACAGCTTCTCGCTATTGCTGCCGGATGGACGCGTGCTGATCGGCGGCGGCGGGCTGTGCGGATCCTGCACCACCAATCACTTCGATGCGCAGATCCTCACGCCACCGTACCTGCTGAATGCGGATGGTTCGGCGGCAAATCGCCCGGCCATCATTTCGGCGCCATCCAGCGGCACGGCAGGCGGCACCCTTGCCGTTTCCACCGATGTGCCCGCATCGTTTGCACTGATCCGCTTATCTGCCGTCACGCATTCCATCAACAATGATCAACGGCGCATTCCGCTGCAGGTAGCGTCGAATAACGGCAACAGCTACACGCTGCAGTTGCCGGCAGATCGCGGAATCATTCTGCCTGGCTACTACATGCTCTTTGCGCTGAATGCCAATGGCGTTCCCAGCATATCGAAGACCGTAAAAATCAACTGATCCGGACAAGCGGCCATGCACCCAGGACTACGCCGTGATCCGCGATATGCAGTTGCGCTGATGATCACACTGTGGATGATCACGGCATCGGGCTGCGCCTTGAATCAGGATGACGGGGCGCAGCAAACGCCATACGAACGGGGAGAAAATATTTATCTTGGCAAGGAAAGTACACCGGCAAGAATCGCCGGCCATCAGGATCCACTCCCCCCGAAATTTACAAGATGCATCAACTGCCATGCTTCAGGCCGCACCGTGTCCGGCAATACGGAATCGGCGCCGTCACTGAGCCGGGCATCGTTGCTGCAGACACAGGCCAGACGCGGCGGCCCTGCGTTCGCTTATGAGCGCATAAGTTTTTGCGCCACATTACGCTCTGGTGTCGATCCCGAACACGTCGTCCTGAACCGCGCCATGCCGCGTTTTGATATGGATAACGAGCAGTGTCTGGCGTTGTGGCTGTATTTAACCGAAAAACGCAACGATGAAAAACAGTAAGGACTCTTCACAGCCATGCAACCGGCAGCGCCGCACCGCCGTGTTCACCCTGATGTTTGCAGGGTTGGGCATTGCCCTTTGCGACGTGACCAATGTTGCGAACGCTCACGCTCTGGTCGGCCCGGTGCGGCCACCACTCTCACTTCCTGCAATCAAGGTCGTCCGCCATGATGGCTCCAGCGCCTCATTGCCAGAACTCCTGCATGGCAAGGTCACCGCATTGCAGTTCATGTTTACCGGATGCAGCCAGACGTGCCCGCTCCAAGGCGCATTGTTTGCTGCCATACAGCAAAAGCTGCCGCGCAACCTGGAGAGCAGCGTGCAATTGATCTCCATAAGTATCGATTCATTGGGCGACGATCCGCGCGCGCTATCGGCCTGGCTGCGGCAATTCAGTGCAGCCCCCAACTGGATCGCAGCGGTGCCTTCTGCTGCGGATCTTGAACGTCTGCGCGCAGCACTACAACAAAACAACGATGCTCGAGACAATCACACCGGCCAGGTCTTCGTGATCAACCGGGAGGGCTTGCTGGTCTGGGCTACGGAAGACCTGCCCCCGGTGGAAGTCGTATTGCGCCAGTTGATCAATGTGGCCCGCACATGAAAAATGGCCGCAGATGCGGCCATTCAATTTACATCATGCATCGCTACTCAGGCAAACACGACAGCCTAGTTCAGCGGCGGCGGATTCTTGCGGATCTCGTCCATGCTGCTGCCGTAGTTCGGATTCGGCACCAGCAGCGTCGCGGTGCGCCAGTTATTGGTGGCCAGCAGTGTGCGACCGATACCGATGCCCGGCGCATAACCCAGGCTCCAGGTCGCCTGACCATTGCCCGGCCAGTAATCGGCGCCGGCATTCACCACGTACTTCGCGCTGGCGCGATCGTCCGGCTTGCTGGTGTTATCGACCGCCAGGCGGAAATCCATCGAAACATACACCGCGCGCACATCCGTCGGGTCGATGGTAATCGGATTGCCGTAGCCATGATAGAACTCGGGGTAAGCCGGCTTGACCGAAACACCGCCGGAAGATTCGTTGCGCACCGAGCCCGCGCCGGCATAGGAGAACGGGTAACTCCACATTTCAGAATAAGGCGCCGCCTTGCTGTCGAACTGCTTCCAGGTACGGGTGGCCTGCGACAGGACATAGACGCGCAAATTGGCCACCTGCACGCGGGTATTGGAGGCGGCATTGCCCTGCGCCTCCTGGGTGGTGAACCAGGTCAGCATATCGTACGTCCAGGTCGGACGGTTGCCGGTCCACCAGCTGGGGATGGCATCGCCGCGCGGCGCAGCCATGACGATGGCAGGCTGGTATTGCCAGTCATAACGGGGATCGATCGCAATCGCTTCGCTCTTCGAGCTCATGTCTGCAATGATCTGGTCGACGGTGGTCGTCGTTGCGCCAGCAGTAGCAGATAGCGTCGCAGGCGGATTGGCGGCAGTGGTCAGTGTTGAAGTGGGTGCTGCGGAAGTTGCCGGCACTGCAGCGGCAGCAGCCTGCCCCGTACTAGATGGGGCCGACGCCACTTGGCTGTCCAGTACTGCGCTGGCGCTTGCCGTCGAATTCTGGCTCAAAGGTGCGGCGGCGGCGGGATCGCCCGCGCCACCGCCGCCACAGGCAGACAAGAAAATTGAAATAAACAAAGGGGATGCAATTGCTATGCGATTCAAATCGTTACTCCTGAAATTGCGGATTGGCGTTTATTTGCACTAACACGCGCATTGGATGGCAAATAATCCTGACAAGAATGAAATGGCGAAGGGGTGCCATGGTTCATCCCGCGTTTTTTCCGTTCGGAAAGTGCAGTAACAGACCTTGTTTTCTGGAATTAAGTTCCTGAAAGACAGAATTTCCTGCGTGAATACGTCATGGCAGCAAAATAATTCTTCTCAGAAATCCAAAAAATGCAGACAAGAATCTTGGCTTGCAAGAATGCAATGCGTCACCCAAACATTGCTTGAACATCCACTTGCAGGAGGTTCCGATTGCGCCTTTGACAGCGAGCAAAATGAAAAAAAACAATCAAGTTATCTTAGATGCATGTAAACAAATTACGCATCGCGTCAAAACAACAATCTCGCTCTCTCACTCCACTTGCCGAATCCGCTCTATCACGACAGGAACTGATTGCCATGCGCGAACCCATCACCAAAGCTGTTTTCCCCGTCGCAGGACTAGGCACGCGCTTTTTGCCAGCGACCAAAGCCAGTCCCAAGGAGATGTTGCCTATCGTGGACAAGCCCCTGATCCAGTACGCAGTCGAAGAAGCCGCAGCGGCAGGAATCACTGAGTTAATTTTTGTCACTGGCCGCAACAAGCGGGCAATTGAAGATCACTTCGACAAGGCCTATGAACTGGAAAAAGAACTTGAAGCCGACAACAAGCATGCGCTGCTGAATGTCCTGAAAAGTATCAAGCCAAGAAATGTCGAATGCTTTTATGTACGCCAGGCCGAGGCGCTCGGTTTGGGGCACGCTGTCCTTTGCGCCGAGCGTCTGGTACATGACCAGCCCTTTGCCGTGATCCTGGCAGATGACTTGTTGGAAAGCGATATGCCTGTCATGCGCCAGATGACGCAAGCGTATGCAATGCATGGCATCAGCATCATCGGCGTCGAGACCATCTCGCCGGAGCAAAGCCGTTCATATGGCGTGGTGGCGGGAACCGACATGGGAGACCGGCTTCACAGACTGCACGACATCATTGAGAAACCTGCGCCAGAGAATGCGCCCTCTAACCTCGGCGTGGTTGGCCGCTACATCCTGTCGCCTGAAATATTTTCCCACTTGCGCACGATCCGTCCTGGCACCGGTGGCGAATTGCAACTAACCGATGCAATCGCCAGCCTGATGACCGCAGAAGCGGTGCTTGCCTATCAATTCGAAGGCACCCGTTATGACTGCGGATCCAAGCAAGGCTACCTGAACGCAACGGTACAGTTCGCATTGAAGCATCCTGAAGTCGGACCGGCTTTCCGGGATTACCTTGAAAACACGATCTTCCAGCAACTTGGCGGCAACATCGGGCCACCATTCCAGCCGTCTTTTTTGCGCCCAAGCTACGAGGAAATCCGGGTTTGAATAGCCTAAGTACATTCAACTCATCAAACCGGGAAGGTGTATTTTTTGAATACTTTGCTGTCGATTAATAATTACTACTATCGCCGTGGCGGAGCTGAAGTTGTTTTTCTCGAACAAAATCGGCTGTTCGAGGAAATCGGCTGGAAGATCGTGCCCTTCGCAATGCGGCATAAAAAAAATCTTCCCTGTGAGTGGGAAGATTACTTTGTCGATGAAATTGAATTTGGCGAAGACTACACGTTCATGGAAAAAGTCTTGCGCGCCCAAAAGATTGCCTATTCCTTCGAGGCGCGAAAAAAAATCTCGCATCTGCTCGAGGTGGCAAATCCGCAGGTGGCGCATGCCCACAATATCTACCACCATCTTTCGCCTTCTTTTTTCGGCGTGCTCAAAAAATTCGGCGTTCCTACCGTGATGACGGTACATGACCTGAAGCTCGCATGTCCTGCATACAAGATGCTCGCTCATGATGGCATCTGTGAACGCTGCAAGAATGGCGCCATCTGGAACGTCGCACGTCAGCGCTGCGTCAAGAATTCATTAACACTGAGTACTGTCGTATTTGCCGAAACCGCGCTGCATCGCATGCTCGGCAGTTACGCAAATGGCGTCGACCGTTTTGTCGTACCCAGCCGTTTTTATCTGGAAAAATTGGTTGAGTGGGGATGGCCCCGTGAACGATTCACCTATATACCCAATTTCGTCGACCTCGAAAATTTACAGGCAAGCAATGCTCCTGGCGACGCCTACGTTTTCATGGGCCGGCTCACTGCAGAAAAGGGCGTAGCAACATTCGTGCGCGCTGTCGCCGCATCCGGCGTCAGGGGCCGGGTCGTCGGCACCGGTCCGGAAGAGGAAAAGCTGCGGGCACTGTCCCAGACCATCGGCGCCGATATCGATTTTCTTGGCTATCAGCACGGCGATGCACTATTCAACATATTACGTTCGGCCCGTGCCATGGTCCTGCCCTCTGAGTGGTATGAAAATGCTCCCATCAGCATCATGGAAGCCTATGCACTCGAACGCCCGGTGATTGGTGCCCGTATCGGCGGCATCCCGGAATTAATCCGGGAAAATGAAACCGGTGCCATGTTCCCCAGTGGCGACCACCTGGCCCTGGCGGAAAAGCTGCGACAGTTCGATGCCATGCCTCGAGCGAAAATTCATGCAATGGGTAAGGCCGGGCGCGCCTGGATGGCCAGTGAATTTACCGCCCGACATTATCTTCAGCGCTTGCTGGAGTTGTATCAGGGCATGGGGGTAGCGATATGAATAAACCAATATCAATCATGTGGCTGGGATTGCGCGGTTTTCCAGAGGTACAGGGCGGCGTGGAAACCCACGCCGAGCACCTTTGCCCACAGCTGGCCGATCTCGGATGCGAGGTAACGGTCATCGTCCGTTCCCGCTACCAGCCGCGCATGGTCGGAACGGAATGGCGCAAGGTGCGCTTCTGTTCGCTTTGGTCGCCACGCTCCAAGCGCCTCGAAGCGATTGTGCATACCTTCCTCGGTGTACTTTACGCCGGGATCAAGCGCCCGGACATACTGCATATCCAGGGCATTGGCCCGGCGCTGATGACGCCGTTGGCGCGACTGCTCGGACTGCGCGTCGTGGTCACGCACCACGGTCCTGATTATGATCGTCAAAAATGGGGGAAACTGGCCCGGTCGACATTGCGGCTGGGGGAATATTGCGGAATGCGTTATGCCAACGGGCGCATCGCGATTTCAGAACTCATCCGGCAACTGGTGCGCAAGAATCATGACGAGGATTGTGCACTGATCCCCAATGGCGTCGACCTTCCGGATTGCCATGGCACTGTCGCAAACCTCGAAAAATTCGACTTGCATCCGCAGCGCTACGTACTGCTGGTCAGCCGCTTCGTCCCGGAAAAACGTCATCACGACCTGATCGAGGGTTTCGCGCGAGCGGCTCTGGATGGCTGGAAACTGGTACTGGTTGGTGGCGCCGATCATCCCGACAACTATACCTGCTCGCTGCAGGAAGCAGCAAGAAAGACGCCCGGAGTAGTGTGCACAGGCTTCCAGACCGGGCTCCCCTTGAAAGAACTCTACGAGCACGCCGGCATTTTTGTGCTGCCCTCTTCTCATGAAGGCTTGCCCATCGCATTACTGGAGGCAATGAGCTATGGCCTGCCGGCCATTGCCAGCGATATTCCGGCCAATCAGGAAATCGGTTGCACTGACATCGACTATTTTCCGGTAGGCGATGTCAGCGCACTTGCCGACCTCCTGAAAAAGCGCGCACAAGAAAAACAAGAGCAGGGACGTCGGGAGCGCCTGCGCCGCTTCGTCCTGGATCGTTACAAATGGCGCGATGTGGCGCAGCGCACGCATGAAATATATGCAGAAATACTGGCAGGCAATGACCAATACGCGCCGGCCCACGGCTTGCTGAAATGGCTGCACAAAAGGTAATAGCGCACCGCCACATCGCAATACTGCTTTTCCATCGGTCACAAATAAACAGGAGTAAAACAGCATGGCCTTTCTACAACATCAGGACGCTGAAGTCCATATTGAAAAACTTCCGAATGGCAAAAACAAAATCAGTGTAAGGATGTTAAACGACTTGTTCATCCCAATAAAAAGTTGTGAAACCGCGTATCCGATCGATCTGATTGCGCGGATATTGCAAGTCAAGGGCCCGAACTGGCTTTGCGACGAAATCATGCGCGAAGAATCCCCTGACCATGTCGTGCAGAAGTCCTTGAATTATGACCTGTTGAGTTTTCAGAAACGGGAAGAATTCAAGGGCAAGCGTTTGCTGGATTTTGGCTGCGGCAGCGGCGCCTCGACCATGGTTCTCGCCAGAATGTTTCCAGATACGACAATCGTGGGCGTCGAACTGGAAGAAAGACTGGTGTCGGTTGCAAAAATGCGCGCAGCACATTTCGGTCACAACAATCTGGAGCTGCTGCTGTCTCCCGACCCAAGTTCTCTCCCGCCAGCAATTGGCGAATTCGATTATGTGGTGTTGAGCGCGGTCTATGAGCATCTGCTGCCGAATGAACGCGAGCCGATATTGCATCAGCTTTGGAGTGTCCTCAAACCCGGCGGCATACTTTTCCTGAACCAGACGCCGCATATTGGTTTTCCAATTGAAACGCATACCACCGGCGGCTTACCGTTCATAAATTATTTACCGGACAAATTAGCTTTGCTGTATGCACGCCATTTTTCAAAAAGAAAATTACAGGATAAATCCTGGAAAGATCTATTGAGGATGGGCATTAGAGGCGGCAGCGTTCGGGAAGTGATCGATATTCTGCATCGCACCCGGCGCAATTCCATTTTATTGAAACCGGTTACCCAAGGCATGAAAGACAATATCGACCTCTGGTATGTTCAATCCCGCAACGACAACAGATATCCGGCAATAAAAAAGCTGATTTTCTTCTCGTCAAAATTATTGAAGGTATTTACTGGTGCAATCATGGTGCCCTATTTATCCCTGGCGATCAGGAAAGACGAAAGTCAGAAAATTTGATCCGTCTTACCTAAGGAGACTTGATCAAAACGCCATCATCAGAGCATGATCTCCAGATAGAGGCATGAAATGCATTATTTCAAAACCTTGGGTATTCTGATGGCAGCCTTGGCGGCGTTGATTGTGCTGCCTTCGACTTCGTATGCGCAACAGACAGCGTACACATCGAAGAACGTCAATCTTCGGGCCGGGCCATCCAGAGATTATCCAATTGTCGCCATAGTTCAGCCCGCTGTCGCGGTGACTGTTGTGGGCTGTGTGAGCGACTACCGGTGGTGCGATGTCGTGGCGGGCGGCAATCGCGGATGGTTGTATGCCGGAAACATCGTTTATCCCTACCAAGGCAGGAATGTCACAGTGCTCTCGTATGGTGCCGTGATCGGCATCGGCATTGTCATATTCAATCTGGGGCCCTATTGGGATCAGCACTATCCCCATCGTCCCTGGTTTCCTCAGCGGCAGCGCTGGATTGATAGACCACCGCCTGCATTTGATCCGGGTAGTCATCGTCGTCCGCCGCATGGCCCTGGATTCGGACATGGTGGCAATCAACATCCACGGCAAGGGCCACATCCGGACTTTGGCCCGCGTCCACCACACAATCCGGGCCCAGGCAATGACCAACGCCCACAGCGTGGCCATGGTCCGGCCGGCGCACGAAATCGTTAACAGGATCGCTGATCGACTAAAAACAGCATCGGGAACGACGGTCCGAAGAGTTGGCCAGATGCCGCCGTGCGGACAAACTCGCTTCGAGGCATAATCACTCGCTATTTCAATGGGATATTAAATGCGAGTTCAGGAAAATTCAGCGGATGTCGGTCGATGCGGTTGTGGTCGCCGCGATTATTGTGATGGCAGTCATGGATTGACAGAAGAGCAGTGGCAAGAGGTACAGGCCAAAGAGCAAGAGACTGCTCGAAACACCGAGAATATTGACAGCCTTGTAAGTGGCATCTGATTTCCGGATGACTTCCACAGCGGAGATTCGCCCAAAAGATTGCCAATATGGCAATAATTCAATCTATAACAATGTAAAAACAAAGTAGAAAAATGTAAAACATTGCAAATCGGCCATGGTCACTATATAGAATGACAAATACTTATATACAATGGCCATATTACCAATGTTTTTACGGCCATCTGATGAAAAAATTAGCGAAAATAGCAATCATTGCGACGAGTCTTTTTGCATCGGCTTTTGCACACGCAGCGAATCCCAATGTATTTGATTTGGGCAAGCTGGAAACCACTGACTCAATCAGCCGTATAGTCGGAAAGCCGGCGTTCAGTGATATCTACAACTTCACGCTGGGCACTGGCGCCACATACGACTTGCTCTTTGATCTGAAGCCGCTGGACACGATTGCCGAGAAGTTTGCCTACTCACCATCCTTTGGCTTCATGCTTTTCTCTGGAACATTAAAATCCAATAACGACCTGAACCGGGCAACCGCAGTTCTTGGCAGCAATTTCGGTAGCTTCGCATCCAATTTGTCTGCTACCGGCCTTGGTGCGGGCAATTACAGCCTTCACGTGTTCGGCAAAGGCCGCAGCGATGACTCGGCGTATTTGACAAACGCCATTGGCATCACGGCACACCCCATTGCAGCCATTCCTGAACCGGAAAATTACGTCATGCTGCTGGCGGGTCTGGTATTGATCGGCGCGGTCGCTCGCCGTCGTAAAGCCATGCAAATTTGATGCAGGTTGACTTTATTTTGCTTGCAACGGGAGCTTAGGCTCCCGTTTTCGTTTGTAAATATTCACACGAACACTGGACAAACCTGTGGATAAGTACCGCGCTTCACTCCCAAGCATATGATTTATAAGAAATAAATTGCGTTGATGAAAATCAAGGCAGGCTGGTTGTAGCTCCCCGGAACGGCTACCATCGTCGAAACCGACTCCAGGGACGGCTACCTCGCGAGTTCAAAATACGTGGTCGGACCATCGGGCAAGCTTGCTACATCCAGTTCAATATCAAGCAGATTTTCCGACTTTTTCAGTGGCAGTTCGATGCTGCGTTCGCCATTCAGCTTCAAGGCAAACAGGCGCAGCTTATCCGGGCTGGCATGGCGGAGCTGAAATCGTATCTTCGCCGCCTGCATCAGCACCGGCTTGCCGCCAAGTTTTTTCAGCACCTTGCCTTCCGCGTCGGCGAATTCCATGCCGCTGTTGCGGGCATCGGTAGCGAAAATCAGCAGTATGCGCGCACTGGATTCCAGCGCCGCACCGTCCATTGACGATGCCGACAGCAACGCCGGCGCGCTGAACTGCATGATACGCAGTGCCCGCAAGCCGGCTGGCGCAACGCTGTCAAAGGCCGCCGCTTCGGTTCTGGCGGTCGACACCCGCAATGTGCGCTTTTGTGCATCGAGGCGAATCTCTGCGGTATCGCTTTCGAATAGCCCCTCGGCAGCTTTGCTGGCATTCGTCGCTGGCAGGATCGCGGATTTTTTCAATTCTTCCATCCTGTCCTGGCCGCTACCGCCCGCATCGATGGCCAGCAGATTGCCCGCCTTGCGCATCAGGCGGTCGATGCCGGACTGCGCTGCATTGTCGGGATCAATTGCCAGATCGATCTTTAATCCCCCCCTTGCCGCTGCCCCCCCCTGCCACAGCACACCCATGCCGCTCAACAGGCCAATCTGGGTAAGATCACCAGGCAAGAGCCCGATGCCACCCTGCCGGGCGAAGACATAGTCATTGCCCAGCTTGAGCGCCACACGGTGCGCTGACGGCTTGACGTCAGCGCGCAAGAACAGCAGCGCAGCCAGCGTCTCGCCGGCACGCGCAACCGGGTCTGCGCCTATGGCATAAGGGAACAGGTATTGGTGCCGCGCACCGCGGAGGTTGCCATATTCGAGCTCGATGGGACCGCTGGCATGGCGGCAAATCGCATCCCAGTCCTGCAAGGCAGCATAGGCGCCCATCGCCAATCCGGATTCGAAACGATAGCGGTTCCAGAATGGCTGATCGAATTCGGTCACTGCAAACGGCTTGTTCCAGTGCCGGCCCGCCGCCAGATCGCGGATATAAGCGAGCTTGTCCGCGAGCGAACTGACCTGCCGGATTACCGAACCGGGGGCAGCAAACGACGACGGATCGTCATGATAGGAATGCGCGGCCACCAGGTCGAGCTGGGCGCGCGTAGCGATATCCTGTACGGTGAACCAGTTGTCGAATCCGGAAATAAGACCGGGGTAGCCGCGACTGCGCAGATACGCGGACATCCAGGCATGCGTGCGCGACTGCATGTCGAAATAGAAGCGCTGGGCATCTGCCATCCTCGGCGATGCGGTCCATTCGCGTCGCGGCAGCGATACGCCATCCTCGCGCATGGCATCGCCCCCCCATTTTTTCTGGACCGCCGCCAATGAGCCGTGCTCGCGCGCCAGCCACCGGGCAAATTCACGGTTCAACGGCAAGCTCGGCTGATGGTTCATCAGGCTGTTCAGCCCGCCTTCATTCACGGTGATGACCGCCATCAGCGCCGGGTCTTGCAGGGGGCTAAGGCCAGTGTAGGGATTTTTCAGCGCCAGCAGCTGGTCGACCATGCGCCGCCAATGTTGCTGGTCTTGCGGATCGAAATAAACCCCGAGTTTGACGTTGCGCCGGTCCGCCCATCGATCAGGTCCGACATCGCCATAGGCGCCGTTCCACGACGTCATGGCATCCATCATCCAGTAAATGCCTTCGCGCTTCAAGGCTGCAAGAAAATAATGAAAGCGGTCGAGCTGCTCCGGATCAAAATCAAAATCCTTGCTGCGTCCGTGCATCAGGACATTCTCGACAAAATGAAAACGCGCAAGGTTATAGCCATGCAGGCGCAGCTGGCGGGCATAACGGTCAGCCGTGTCGTGGTCGGGAAAACCTTCCTCGACGCCATAGGGCTGGGATGCGCACATAAAGCGCTGACGCCCAAGCGGCTTTTTTTCAAATGCAATATGACCGTCTACCGTTGCAATAGCGCGGCCATGCTTGCCTGCAGGGCCAGGCTCCAGCAGTGCCGAAAAGTCAAGCAAGTTTCCCGGCTGTATGCTGAGGTTCTGGTCTAGCACTGCCCGCCACTCGGCGGCCGCGAGCGGCAGTGCGCTCAGCAGCAACGCCGTCAATGCCAACAACGACAGCGCACGCAGTTTTTTCAGCGGGACTAGCCGTGGTCGGCCGCGCATGGCAATGCCCTGTTCCTGTTCTTGCAAACAGCACGATAGGCCTGCGCGACGTCTTCAGCCAGTACGTCGTAGCCTCGCGCCTTGCGCACATAGTCCTGGGCTGCAAGCGCCATGTGCAGGCGCCGCTCTGCATCTTGCAGCAAGGCGAGGACCGCTTCGGCTAATGCGGCCGGATCCAGTGTGACGCAGATGCCAGCCCCCCCCTCCCTCAGCACAAGTGCCTGGTCGGGATTATCATTGCCCACCACAGGCACGCCGAGCGCCATGTATTCGATGGCCTTGGTCGGCGAGCCGCAATCGAGCAAAAAGCCCCGCGGAATCACCGACAATCCGATCTCTGCGGCCCGCACATAGCGCCAGGCCTGTGCCGTCGGCAGCCAGCCGGTCCAGAGCAGCGCCGGCATGACACCAAGTCGCGCAGCTTCCTGCTTGAGCCAGTCACGATGCGCGTCATCAGGAGTATCGCCCGCCAGCACCAGCAATATGTCCGGCACCTGCTTGCGCACGATCGCCAGCATCTCGAACAGCGTCTCTATTCCGCGTACAGGGTCGAGGGAGCCGAGATAGACGAGCACGCGCTTGCCGGCCAGGCGCATATCATCACTGGGCATCACCTGCTGCGGCTGCGCCATCTCGATATCCACGCCCATGGGCACTGCCGTCATCCTGTCGCGCGCAATGCCCTGACTTGCAACATCCTCGAGCATTTGCCTGCTCTGGACAAATATGTAATCGGCACGAGGCAGCACCATGCGATACAGCAGCCACTTGCCGAGGGTGCCCTGTATCAGCGGAAACCAGTACCGCATGCCGGCCCGGGGGCCGCGTGCCCTCGCCCGCACGATCTGCCCCTCCGATTGCGGAAAGGACATCCAATAAAAAAAAGGCACATCCTTGATACGCGCGACCATCAAGCCAATCAGGGCAGCAACCGGCATGTCGCGCACCTGGATTGCGTCGTACCTGGTGCGGTCGAAACCGGCAAGCATGCGCAGATTGTGCCAGGACTTGGCAATGTACTGCCCGGTCCTGCCGGCCGGGAGCCCGCACAACAGCGCCTTGCCGCCGCCCCAACCTGGCGTGTCCAGCCCATCCCCGGGGTCGCGCTCAGTCACCAGATCGCTGGTCACCCCCAGACGCGGCAGATATTTGCCGAACAGGACTGCCACATCTGGCCGGAAAGTCGGCCAGGCTTCATGCGACACAAACAGCAAATGGATCTTGTCGTGATAGCTCATGGTTAGAAACTGGAATGGCGATGGACTTGCCTTGGAGATTCGGCCAGGGCGGGATCGTTGCGATAGAGATGCGCGAGATAGCCAAGCAAGGTGGCGATCAAGACCTGATAAGCCAGGAGGTTGACCGCGCTGTTGTTATAAACCATGAACAACAGGACGATCGCCAGGGCGGCCTGTATCGCCAGCGCGTCGGCCCGCGCAGCCGGGTCCCGGCTGAAACGCCCCACCCGATTGGCCGCATGCCACGCAGCGATGAACACAAGGACATAGAGGGTGGCGCCAACCACGCCCACATCCCAGAGCAATGCCGCGACGGCGGTCAGGTCGATGCTGTAACGCGCAAATTGCATGCCGACATGGCCAGCGAGAAGATTGGTCGGCGACCAGTACGAGCTGCCAAGCCCGTGGCCGAACAGCAGACTGAGCGGATCGGTCCAGTCATGCCGTTCCCACCAGAAGTTGAACACGGTAGTCCGGTTCAGATAGGCATCGCCATATCCAGCCTGTTCGAAGTTGTAGCGCATCGTATTGTCCAGAACATCCGCCAATGTGCTTTTCATCATCACTGTCACATAGATATATCCCAACAGCACAGTGACTGCACAAAAAGCCAGAATGATGGGCAGGTAGCGCGCCGGCGCACTAAAAAAATCCCGCCGCAGGAGCACGAATATAACCATCGGCAAAAGCACCACGACGATCTTGGTTTCTCCCAGGCCCAAAGGCAAGAGGCAGATCACGATGCAGGCCACATAGCGCCCCGTCCCCAGCAGACCGGCACGCCATCGCATGCTGAGAAAAGCTGCCACGATCAGCAGGAACGCCGCCATTTCTGCATTGGGGCTGCCGCCATTCAGGTTGGCGCCAAAAGTGCCGGCGACCACATCCAGCACCTCGCTGCCGGAGGACAGACCGCCGCGCAACGGCACCAGGAACAGCAGTTCATACAAACAAAATGGCAATTGCAGCAGCGCAATCGCGAGCATGAGCTTTTGCCAGCGCCGCATGTCGTCAGCAGAAAACGTCATTGCGGCAAGCGCAAACAACACACCATATGCCTGGAAATAGCGTTTGAAACCGGCGATGAATTCATCCAGCGAATACCATTCGAAAGCGCTGGCACCCACACTGAACAGGACAAAGGCCAGCGACAGCAAGACGAATGCCGGAATACGTTTATGCTGCAACAGATTGAACAAGGCCAGCGGCCACAAGATAAACGACAGCAGGGACAGCGCCCACGGCAATCGGACATAGGCCGGGCCTGCCAGCGACACCAGCACGCCGCTCGTCAGGCCCAGCCCTATCATGAGCCAGATCACCAGGCGCGGCGCGGCCAGCAGGAAGGCGCCGGCAAGCAGCCCTAGTCCGGCGCCGATCATGATCACGTTGGCGGTAGTCGCCAGCACGCCGAGAAACAAGGCGCTGATCAGCAACAATGCCCCGATCGCCCCCCATAGCGGCAACTTGCTCGGCTCGCGCATCGGTGCTCCGAGCCGCCCCGAATATGCGCCGATCTGCTTGATGTTCATGGTCTTGCGATCTCCGCTATTGCCTGCATAAACACCGGCTCTATCCGCTGCCAGATGTAGGGTTCGCCGCTGGCGCGCGCCTGTCGCTTGAGTTGATGGAGTTCGCTGCGCCGTTGCCACATCAGACCGATCGCCCTTGCCAGGCTTTTGCTGTCATAGCGGAATATGAAACCGTTGCGACCATCCGCCACGTAAGCAGTATGGGTGCGGATATCGCTTGCCAGCACCGGCAGTCCAGCCACCAGATACTCGAACAGCTTGGTCGGCGGATTGAAGCGCCACCAGGGCTGGTCTTCCCAAAGACAAAGTCCGGCATCGGCATGCTGCAGGCAGGCGGGGATTTCCGCGCCGGGGATGCGCCCGCGCACAAGGACGGCATCGTCAATGCCGATCCGGCGCGTATACTCAAGGCAATAGGCCAGTTCGGCGTCATTGGCGCCTACCAGCGTCAGCCGCGCGATACAGCCGCCCTGGTTGGCGATGGCGATGGCTTCCAGCATGATGTCGCGCCCGCGCGCCTTGCTGATGGAACCGATATAGACCAGTTCCAGTGGCGCATCGTCTTCCGCAGCCACACGCTTCAGAGCCGCCGAATCGAATGCAGCATCCACCCCCATGTATATCAGGCGCACGCGCTGCGGAGCGCAGCCGTGCCTGACCAGATCTTCACTGTGCGCTTCACCGATCGGCATGACGATACTGGCTTTGCGAGCCCCCTGGAATACCAGCCAGCGCGCCAGAAAACGCAGCGCGCGCTTGATCGGCGCGGCGCCATCCGGGCCAGCGGTGAAATGGGTGGGATGCTCGTTCCAGTAGAGCGCCGTCGCAACGCCGCCCGCCAGCAAGGCAACCGGCGCCACAGAAGAGTGCAGCAACACGGCGCAATGGGGACGCCCTGCCCGTAACAGCTTGCCGCACTCCCAGAGATAACGCAGCCAGCCCGCGCGGCCTTCACCGCCAGGCAGAACTGTATATTGGACACCAGGTATGGCCAGCTCGGCATGGCTCAGCGCGAAGTCGCTGACTACGGTCACACGGTATTGCCCTGCAAGCGCCTTGATACGATAGGAAAAATCCAGAAATCCCGGCTGCTCCCTGGCAAATCGGGTAATCACGATGCAGTCGCGCAGCGCGGGATGGCTGGAAGTACTCATCGCACATCCTTCGACAGTTTGTCTGCACCGGATGATTCTTTTATCGCTGGTCTGACTTGCACTGCATGTGGACTCGAACGTCGCGCAATGGTCTTGATCGCTTGCAGAAATTCGGGCTCGATCTTCTCCCAAAGATATTGTTCACCGGATTGGCGCGCATTACTTTTCAGGAAAGGCAATAGAAAACGCCGCGTCCATAGCATCACGATGGCATTGGCGAGACTGCGGCTATCGTATTGGCAGACGATGCCGTTGTGCCAATCCGAAACATACTGCGTATGCGTACGAATGTCGCTCACCAGTACCGGCAAGCCCGCAACCAGATATTCAAACAATTTTGTGGGAGGGTTGAAGCGCCACCAGGGCAAGTCTTCCATAAAACACAAGCCCACTTCGGCATTTTTCAGAATCTGCGGAATTTCACGGCCCGGGATGCGACCGCAAACCCGCACCGCGTCGGCGATGCCGGAACGCCGCGCATATTCTTCGCAATAACGGATTTGCTCATCGCTGGCGCCAACGATCGTCAAGCGGGCAATCTGGCGCTCGCGGTTGGCAAGAACGATCGCTTCAAGCATCACATCCCTGCCGCGCAAATGGTTGACGGTACCGTTATAGACCAGTTCCAGCGGGGCCTCGTCCTGCCTGTGGCTCACATTTTCATGGTCTTGTGCGAATGCGGCACCTACCCCCATGTGCAACAGGCGAATCCGATCAGGACGGCAGCCCAGGCGCAACAGTTCTTCATGATGCGCCTCGCCGATCGGCATCACAAGATCCGCTTTTTTTGCGGCATCCAGAAAAAACACGCGCAAGGCCAGATTCCTGCTCCATCGCTTCAGCCAGGGATGGCCCGGCGGCGACGCAGTAAAGCGGCTGGGATGCTCATTCCAGTACAGCGCAACAGGCGTTCTTCCGGTCAATAGCACCAAAGGCGCCAGCAACGAATGCAGCAATACTGCACAAGCCGGCTTGCGGGCATGGATCAGTCGGGCACACGCCAGCATGTACGCTATCCATCCGCAGCGGCTGTCGCGATGCGGCAGAACGCATGTCGCGACACCGGCAATCGCCAGTTCCGGCTGGGTCAATGCATAGGGGCTGACGAGGGTAACCCGGTAAATTTTCGCGAGCGACTGAATCCGATACGCGAAATCGAGAAAGCCGGGCTGGTCGCGTGCCAGCCAGGTAATGATGATGCATTCATCCTTCACGGTTCGTCCCTCGCTGCGAGTGCGGTGAAGTTTGCGAATTGCCGGTGTTTCCTTGTTTTCGCTTCAGCATGTCGCGCACGGTATGGAATTCATCCGGGTCGGCGACGCCCAGCAAGGCCGCAATCAAGCCGAAGATCGCCAGCGCGACCACCCCGGCCAGCAATACCTGGCCCGCAGGCGACTCGATCTGCGCACCGGCGAATACCGCGCCCAGCCATGCCCCCAAGGTTGCCAGCGTCAGCTTGCCGTGAAACCACCATTGCAGGTCGTAGCGCCAGCCGTGTTTGCCCAGCAAAGCGACCGCAACCAGGCTGTTGACCAGTTCATACGCCAGCGGCGCCGCAACCAGCCAGGGGTATTGCGCGCTGACCAGCGCCACGCCGATTGCCAGCCCCATCGCAGCCAGCGCCGCGCATCCGGAAATCGTCAGGATGCCGCTTTTGCCGACGGCATTGACGATGATTTGCATGATGGTGGCATGACCGCCCAACGCAAGTTGCAAGATCAGGAGCGGCAATATCCAGGCATGCTCCGCATACTTCCCTCCTGTCAAAATATGTGTCAGCGGCTGCGCAATGGCGGCGATCCATGCCAGACCCGGCAGTAACAGCAGCAGGTTGAATTTATAGAGCAGCCGGCTGTGTTTGCACAGACTGGCAAAATCGCCACTATGGATATAATTCGCGATGAGCACCGGCTCGGCCAGATTGAGCATGAATTGCAGAGGCAGATACTGTTTGAATCGCTCCAGAAGATTGATGTAAAAGCCATAGGCAGCGACAAAAGGGGCTGCCAGGAATGCCACCGCAAGAATGATCATCGATGAGCTTTGTGGCAGCGCAGCCAGCAGGTTGTAGCCATAGTTATCGATGGCCAGGCGGTTCACCTTGCGCCATGGCGGCCATGCCGATGCGTCACATCGATCCGCCTTCGTCTCGCCTGCCTGGCCTGTGATGGATTTGTGTATGGTCCACGCCAGGATGACGGCACCTATACCGTCAGGCAATGCCATCAACCATAAAGACTGTTCCAGCGTGATGCCGGTATCGCCAGACAGTAACGCCAGGATCAGAACCAGTCGACCGCCCCATTGCACCACCATCACCCGGGTCAGGATTTTTTGCTGCACCAGCGCTTGCATGATCGCTGAAAACAATTGAAACATGGCGCTGTTCAACAGCACAAAGGCCAGCGCCAGCGGAAAGTCGGCAGCCACCGCAAGCCCGCTGAAACGGGTCGCCAGAAGCGGCCACGACAGCTGCAACGATACGATCAGTACAGCCATCACCGCCAGCCGCGCAGCGCAGGCGATCCAGATGAAGCGTCTCAGCGGCGGGCCGGGATGACGCATCACGCCTTCAGGGATGTATCGGGCGAGCGCACGCTCCATACCCAACCCGGCCAGCATGCCCGCCAGGGCGCAAAAGCCGAGTATTGCCGTGTAAGCCGCATAAGACGGCATGTCCATGTGGCGCACCAGCAGGATCACCGTAAAAAATCCTGCCACCGCCGACATGCCGCGCCCCAGCAAGTAATGCGTGAAGCCGCGGCGCACGTTGTCGCGGGAATACGGCGAAGCACTCATGACAGCGATGCCGGTGATTTCCTGGCTTGAACTTTTCATGCAATGGTCATGATCAAGGACGGCAATCTAGAAATCGAACAGCACAGATCCGACCACTTCCACACCGGCGCGCTTCATCTTCTCGCGCACGATGCTGAGATCGGCCAGATAAGTCCCGTCCTTGCGCGCCACCAGCACGACGCCGCCGACGCTGGCAGCAATGGCCAGCGCATCGGCGCCAATGGATAGCGCCGGCACATCGATCAGGATGGTCTTGAAATGCCGCCGCAGGTTTTCCTGCAACTCCAGGAAACTGGGCCGCAACAACAACTCCTGCGGATTGGGCGGTATGGTCCCTGCCGGCAGCACGGACAACTCCTCAAAATACTCCACCCGGGAAATCGCCTGCATGCCGCAACGCCCCGCCAGGATTTCCGACAGTCCCTGCCGTCCCTTGAGACGGAAAATGTCTTGCTGCTGCGGATCGCGCATGTTGGCATCGAGAATCAGGGTCGGCTCGCCCAGCTGCGCGAATACCACGCCCAGATTGGCGACAAACACGCTGGCCCCTTCCTCAGGACCAATGCTCACGACCACCAGGGCATTGCGGCCAGTGCCGAACCAGCGCTGCACCAACTGCCCCCGCACGGAGCGCAGCATTTCGGCCTCATCGCTGAACGGCTCGTAAGCGGCGATCAGTTCCGGCGGGTAATCGCCCTGCCCTGCATGCAGATAAGGGAAGCCGAACTGATTGGCCAGCACTTGCCGGACATCGTCTTCCGTAATCAATCCCAGCGATTTGGCTGCCTCGCCGAATCGCATGCCCTGCTCGCGCTGCAGGCGCAATATGCGTTCAGTATCAGTGGCCGTGATTTTCCCCTGATCGAGCAGGATGCGACCCATCGTCGATTCATGGTTGATAGTGGCAGGCAAGGTCGCCATTGGCGGAACACGCTGATTCATATGGTGGGCCTTTCTCAATTCGCCAGCAGGGGGCGCCGCATGGGCAGGCGCGGCGTCTTGAAGCGATCATTGCCGCGCCGGCCCCAATCGATCACGCCGAGCACCGGCGCATCGAGCACCTCGACCAGGTCATTTACCGTACGTACCCGCCGGTCCGCCATTTCCGCCAATACGCCGATAGCAATTCCCAGCGCAGCGCCCAGCAATGTCGCCAGTAGCGTATTGAGCAAGACATTCGGTCCGGCCGGCTTGATCGGCGGCACAGCAACGTTCAGTACCGAAACATCGGTCTGGTTGGCCTGGCCTTCGAGACTAGTCTGGTTGAAACGCTGGGTGGTGGTGTCATAGGCGCGCTGGGCGTTTTCCACTTCACGCGCCAGCATGGTGATTTCATCCCGTGCACGGTTCAATTCGAGCACCTTGGATTTTTGCAGGTTGAAGGCTGACCGCAATTCAGCTTCGCGTTGCTGCAGGATGCGCGCATTGTTGGCGACGCTCTGGGAAATCGCCGATGTCTGCGCATTCAACTCGGCGCGCAGCTTGCCCACTTCCGCCTGGGCCGCGAGATATTGCGGATGATTACGCCCCAGGCTTTGCGTGGATTGCGAAAACCTGGCCTCGGCCCGCGCCAGCTCGGCTTTCAAGGTCTGTATCAGGGAGTTGCTGACAACATCGGGCGATTGCCCCGCACTGCCCAGCGCGCCAGTGCGTCGCGACGTCGCCTCCAGCATTTGCGACTGCGCCAGGACCAACTGGCTCGACAAGTCGTTGAGTCGGTTGGTTTCGACATCCATGCGCGTATCGGCATTGACGATGCCTTTTTCCTGCTGATATTTGGACAGCCTGTTTTGCGCTTCTTCCAGGTTTTGCCGCAACAACCTGGCCTGGTCATTGAAAAAACCGGACATTTTCTTCAAGGGTTCCGCCTTCAACTGCACCCCGGTTTTCTGATATGCGCTGGCAAAGGCATTGGCAACCGCTGCGGCGAATTTCGGATCTGCGCCCTTGAACGAGATCTCGATGACGCTGCTTTCACGGGAGGGAATGACTTCCAGATTTTTCAGCAACAGACCAGCCAGCCAGTCCCTGATCGATCCATGTCCCTTCGTCGCTTCCAGAAATTGCGCCTTGACTTCCGCCCCCTGATCGAGCTTGAGTTCATCCACGACTTTCAATGCAACATTTTTGCTGGAGATGATCTCGACCTGCGTTCCCAGATATCCGGGCAAGAGTTGCGCCGGCAAAGCCATGCCATTGACAGGATCGATGCCGCGATAATTGAGCACCAGGGAGGTGGTGCTTTTATAGACCTTGGACTGCACCAGGCTCACCGTCAAGGCGGTCAGCACCGTCACCGCCAGCGTCAAAAGGATAAGTTTGTGACGACCGCGGAGGATTTGCAAAAATTGATAAAAATTCATTGATGCACTCTTCAAGGTTTGCCGGACGTTTCCGTGATTTAAGGAAATCGGCCGGCTGGCGTCAAAACAGGCTTTCTCTCACATAAACCACGTCATCCATCTGCACCACATCCTCGTGCCTGGCAGTGATTTCGAGCAAAGTACCATCGGCATTGCGGCGCTTCAGCCGTACGCCGCGATCGGTACCACGCGGGCTCAAGCCGCCCCCTACCGAGAGCGCCTGGATGACGGTCATGTTGCGTTCGAGCTTGTAAGTACCGGGATGCTGGACTTCGCCGTAGATGTAAAAGCGCGGCGCGCGCTCGACATAGATGACATCATTGGTCTGCAGCTGCAGATTTTTATGCATGTCGCCGTTCTTGACCATGTCGTGCAGGTCCAGGCTTTCCTTTTCCGTTTGGCCATTGCGGGTGCGCACCAGCGTCACCGTATCGCCAGCGTCGGGCATCATCCCGCCCGCCAGCGCCAGGATGTCGGTCAGGCTGCGCTTGCCATCGACGGGATAACGTCCCGGCCGCGTGACCTGCCCCAGGACGGATACCTGCTGGCTCTGATTCTGCGCGATGGCAATATTGACTTGGGGATTGCGCAGATAGCCCCCGCGCTCAAGCATGCCGGCAATTTTCTTCTCGGCTGCCGCCTGCGACATCCCGCTCACCTTCACTTCACCGATCAGCGGATAGCTGATGCTGCCGGATTCCGAAACACGGGTTTCAAGGGAGAGATCAGGATGCCCGTACACATTAATACGCAGGGTATCCCCCGAGCCCAGTTCTATATCGGCAGCGCCTGCCCAGCCGACCACCGAAGACATCATGATGGCCAACATCCATTTGAAGTAGCTTTTCATTTTGAAATCCCCATGCTGGTTCAAAACTTCGCGAGCGGCGATAGCGCCCCATCCGCATATTCAACCTTGGCACTGGCGCGCAGACGCGCGAGTTCGGCATCCCCCAGTTCGCGGCCTTTCTGGCTCAGCAAAATGCGCCTGATCTGCGGTGCTGCCGCATCGAGCGTCACCGGACTTTCCTGGATGTCCGTAATGGCGAGCAGCGACGCGTTGTCACCTTCCCTGACCACGAGTATCTGCCCGGCTTGCAAGCCCTGCATCCTGGCCAGCAGCGCCTCCGGCATGTCGGCGGAACTGCGGGTCTGCCTGCCCTGCATATAAAGTATCCGCCGCCCTTCCAGCCATGCGGCGACGTCGTCCAGCGATCTGGATTGGTCCATCACCGCTTTCAATTCACCCGAAAGTTGCGACGATGGCAGAACAATTTCTTTCAGGTAAAACAGTTTGTGTTTTGAGAATTGCTCAGGATGTCTGGAAAAATACGCGCTGATTTCATCACTCGATGGCGCTGGCGCATAGGCGACCCTGCTCTGGAGGTATGCCTGGGCAAGGATTTGGGCCTTTGCATTTTCGATCGCCGAAACGACATTCGGGTCGCGGTCGATGCTGTTGCGTAGCGCTTCGCTCTGCAACAATTGGCGGTCGATCAGTGACTGCAATGCTTTGGTGCGGCTGACGTCGGCCGGCTCAGTACCCGCGTGCGCAAGTTCGCTGCTGATCTGGTAGTCGGTGATCGTCTTGCCATTCACCGTTGCCACGCTCGCCCCCGGCAAATCGCGCCTGCTGCAAGCGCCCAGAGACACTGCCAGCATTGCCAACATTGCCACGGAAAGCACACGACAAAGCCAGAAAGAGCATGGCCAAGTCACTGAATAGAGGCTATAGCGCAAGACCAGACTCCCCCTTAAGCGTAAAAATCCATTCAAGTTACAAAGGCGTTGCGGCTTGACCGCAAGTCGCCTCTAAAACTTTTGCATGGACTCAATTTAGCATTGGGCTAGGCAAGAACTTTGTTCTAGCGCAGGGGATGGATTGCAATCGAAACAGCTACGAGGGTTGCCTGCCGATTTGTAGCAAAAACGAGAAATGTTGCCGCGTCGCTAGCTATAGCAATCGCTGACGGCGGACTTGAAGCGAAACGGTAAGGAAGGAGATGCGGACGAAACCGGGATACGCTGGATTGCGCAGTGGTTTCGCCCCGCCATGTGGAATGTTTCTTTCTGATACTGCTTAAAATGTGTAACGTGTACCCAGGCTGACCCCCAGATTGTGATAGTCGCTTGCCGCCACATTCGAGCTTCGCTCCGTACGATAGACCGAGGTCTGGAGCCGCCACTTGCGGGTCGGGTAATACGATAGCTGCAGCGAGCCGTAATTGATGCTGTCATTACGTGCGAGACCAGCCGTGGTGTAATCGCGCTTTTCATGCTGATAATAGCCATCCAGACGCACCTGGCCCGTAATTTCCCAGCCGGCGCCCAGACTGATGCCGCGGTTCAGCGAATAGGCAGCAGTCTGCTCGTCAAGTGAGCCGACTTCACGCCAAACGCTGGCATTGAGAACAGTTTTTCCAGTCGCACGCCAGGTGGCGTTGATGCGCGCATTAGCGCCGGAAAAATCATTTCCCGGCGCAAGTTTAGTGTCGCGACGAACCCACCCGCCAACGAACAGCAGATCAGTCTTGCCGGTCAGCTTCCAGTCTATCCGGGCCTTGACTTCTTCCTGGGAGTAATCATTCAGCGGGCTGAACTGAAATTCTCCCTCCGCATGACGATATTGCAGACCGATGCTGCTACCGCTGCGGGCAATGTAATCGGCACCCAGTTCGCCATCGTTGACGGTCCGGTTCCCCATCTGCAGGCCGGGTTGCGCATAGTCGAGTTCATAATGGCTCAGGCCGCCGCGCACACGCCAGCTGGGATGCAGGAGCCAGCTGGCATCGAAATACTGGCGGTTCTGGGTACGCAGACTGGGCACTTGCGATGGCAATCCCGTCCCCGAGAGCGAGTCCAGGAGGGAAGTCAGGGAACGCACATGGGTAGCGCCGAGGTTGCCTTCGAGGTGCTTGGCGACATGCCAGTTCCAGTTGGCGCTGAGATTGCGGCCGTCGTAATCCAGACTGCGGAAGCGGTTATAGCTGGTTTTATCCAGATTGAGGCTGGCGGTCAACCTTTGCTGGCTGATTGTCTTGTCGAGGTTCAGCCCTGCTTCCAGACGCCGGGCCGTATCCGAAACTCTGGGAACGCCGGCTGCAATCGCGGCATTGCTGATGCCAAGAATATTATCGTCATGCGTCATCGACACCCCCACATAGGGATGCAGCACATCGCCATCGTCAGCCACAGCCTGGGCCTGAACCTGCGCGCTAAGCGCCATGCCTGGAATAATGAGCAACGGCAGCAGGCGCTGGCGGCACAATACGGGCAAATCTGCCGAGAATTGCATGAACTTCATAGGGTCTATTCCTATCGAGAAAAAACAGTATCGTCGCCTTGCTCGCTACAGCACACCGGCGACGCAGCCCGCTGAAAAAATTGTGACATCAATGACGAATTGATTATAAACCAGTCCCATTGCCATCAAGACAAAGACCATGCGCCGATGGACTTTCCAGCCAATTCTGCCGCATGCCGGCAAATAAGTGAACCAGAAGCATCAATACTGCTGTCGCCCTGAGGTGAAGATACGACACCTGATTGCGCTTTTATCAATCTTTACGCGCATCGGGCAAGCCCATCCTGCCCCGCTTGACTGCCATCAAAAAAATACAAACGGCAATCAATAAGATGCTTGTAGAGGCGCCTTTCGGCGACTCGCCAGGCATCGGAAACACCATGCGAGACATACTGATAGACAACTCGTCCAGGCTGGAATTATCCATGCGACTCGTGGACGTACTGGCCATTATCGGCGCCGCCAATCTTGCCGCAGCACTGCATTTCGATGCCCCACTCGATGCGGTCGCGCCGATCCACGTCATGCTCATGTATTTTTGCTGCGCCCTGGCTTTTTTCCTGTTCCCGCGATTCGGGATGTATGCATCGTGGCGCGGGCGGCCCATGCTGACCATGCAGGGACAGCTAGCCGCCTCCTGGGCCGTGGTCCTGCTGATTGGCCTGTTTTTCAGCTTTCTGATTCATCATGCCGGCAATGTTTCCCGGATATGGATGTTCTACTGGTTTTTTACCGGGATACTGCTGCTGGTCTGCTATCGCCTGCTGCTGTATTGGACCCTGCGCCTGTTGCGCAAAATGGGACTGAACAACAAGCGCGTGGTCATCGTCGGCTACGGCAAGACCGGGCAGGAAATGCATCGCCGCGCACACCAGCAGGATTGGTATGGCTATGATGTATGCGCCATCCACGCCGACGAGCAGGATACGGAGCAATTACAGGATAGCAAGATAGACCGCATCGGCGATCCGGAAGAAATTTCCGAGTACGTGCTGAAAAACCAGATCCATGAAATCTGGATCACGCTCCCTATGGCGGCATCGGCCAAGATGCATCAGTTGCAGTATTTGCTGCGCAACGCGCTGGTGGATATACGCTGGGTACCCGACACCGTGGGCCTGGAGATGCTCAGCAACCGCATGATCGATTTCCTGGGCGTCACGGCAATCGACCTGAATTGCCCGGTTTCGAGCGGCATGGGCGGATTCTTCAAAGCCATTTTCGACAGGCTGTTTGCCCTGGTCGCTTTGGTACTGCTGTTGCCGCTTTTCATCGTGATCGCCATCGGCATCAAGATTTCGTCGCCGGGGCCGGTCTTTTTCAAGCAGCCGCGTCTGGGCCTGAATGGCAAAAAAATTGGCGTCTACAAATTCCGCAGTATGAAAGTGCATCAGGAAAACGGCACCGTCACCCAGGCCAGCCGCAACGACCCGCGCATTACGCCGTTTGGCCAATTCCTGCGCAGAACCAGCCTTGATGAATTGCCACAGTTCCTCAACGTATTGCTGGGCGACATGTCCGTCGTTGGCCCAAGGCCACATGCCTTGCAACACAATGACAAATACAAGGATTTGCTGGAAATGTACATGTTGCGGCACCGTGTCAAACCCGGCATTACCGGGTGGGCCCAGATTCACGGCCATCGTGGCGAAACCGATACCATCGACAAGATGCGCAATCGCGTCCAGTTCGATCTTTACTACATCAAGAACTGGTCGTTTTTAATGGACATGAAAATCATCCTGTGGACGACCTTCAAGGGTTGGAGTGGCAACAATGCCTATTGAATCATGGCTGTAGAAATGGGTCCTGGGGAATTCCTGCGTGCAGGAATTCCCCAGGCTCAAGTCAGCACTTGTTGCAATTACTTGTATGGCGCAACGCCGTCCTTCGGTGCCTTCACCGACAGCACCAGCAAGGCTGTCATTGCAATCAGGGCGGGGATCGCCAGCACCGCAAGGATCTGGCTGAATGGCAGCTTCATGCCGAGCAGAACACCACCGACGAGGGCGCCGATGATGCCGCCGGTGCGGCCGACACCCAACATCCAGGCAACGCCGGTAGCGCGGCCCTGGGTCGGATAGATCGGCGCCGCCAGGGAAGGCAGGGATGCCTGGGCGCCGGTGACCATGATGCCAGCCAGGAACACGAGGATGGAAAACAGACCGACATTACCCATGCTCTGGCCAACAGCCACGAGCAGTATGGCAGCCAATACATAGGCACAAGCCAGGACGCGCGCCGGCGAGAAGCGGTCCATCAGCAAGCCGCCAACCAGGGTGCCGATGCCCCCGCCCAAAGGAAACAGTGCACTAACCATGGACGACTTTTCCAGAGTGAAGCCGGCATCTTTCATCATCAGCGGCATCCAGCTCGTCAGCAGATAGAAAATCAGCAGGCCCATGAAATAGGTCGACCACAACATCAGCGTCGCCACCACATAGCGGCGCGACAGGATCAGGCCGAGCGCGGATTGACCAGGTTTGCTCGTGGAGGTGACAGCCTCGTCGACGGTGAATTCGGTGACGTGGCTCAGATCGCGATTGCAGACGCGCTGCATCACCTTGCGTATGGCTGCCGCCGAAAACTTGCGAGCCGCCATATAGGAGACCGACTCCGGCAGAAAGCGCGCCATAATCGGCAGAAACACCAGCGGCAGCACGCCACCCAGGATAAACACGCTCTTCCAGCCAAAGGCCGGGATCATGCCGGCGGCAACAAAGCCGCCCGCTGCCGCGCCGAGGGGAAAGCCGACATACACGGCATTGACAACAAACGAGCGGCGCCTGGACGGCGCCAGTTCTGCCATCAGCGTCACGGCATTCGGCATCGCCGCACCCAGCCCCAGTCCGGTCAGGAAGCGCAGGACTGCCATCGTCTCGATGGAGCCGGCAAAAATGGTCAAGAGACTGAAGACTGCAAAAAACAGACTGGAGATGAGCAATACCGGCTTGCGGCCGAAACGGTCTGCGCTCGGGCCGGCCATCATGGCGCCAAAGGCAAGTCCGAACAGGGCGGCGCTCATGACCGGCGCCAGCGCGGCGCGAGAGATGCCCCACTCAGTCACCAGGGCGGGAGCGACATAGCCGATGATCGCGGTATCGAATCCATCCAGCGCCAGGATGAAAAAGCAGAGGAACAGCACAAGATACTGGTAAGCCGACATGGGCTGGCCATTGATCAATGACTGCACATTCTGGGGTTTTCCGGTGTTCGTCGAAACACGGTCATCGACCTGGTCCGGTGGGATGGCCGGGATGCCAATTGCGGCGTGGCTCATGCGCGGCCTCCGCAGTAGTGCGGGGAAAATGGGAATGCCATGAATATCTCCTTGTGCCTTGGATAAGGCTATTTTTAATTGACCGTATTTAATTGACCGTATCGATGCAGTCTGTACCCATGCAGTGCACAGAGATGCTATCGAGGCAGATAGTGAGGCAGAACGCTGCCAACATCCAATACTGTTGCCGTATTGTCTTCATACCTTTTTAGTATTCAAACTCTTAAAAACGAAGGAGAATATCGCTAACATGGCAGTAATCAGCATAAATCCAATGCAATGAAAACTGGATTACGCCACTTCAATACCTAATGAATATACGCAAATTCCTGAAAATTTTATTGGTTTCGAGTAGATGCTCCAGAGCAAAACAAGCAATAATAGGGGCATAAATTAAATAAAAAATCTGGAGACACGAAGTGGCGTATTACTCGATTGCCGACAAATGCGTGCTGCTGGAACAAATCAACAGCACCATAGAATTGACGACCTTGCTGGAGCTGTTGGGCGAGCACATCGAAAAGCTGGAACTTGTCGACGGTTATCTGATCAATCTGGTTGATCCGAGCGGCACAGCCCTGATCAGCAGAAAAGTACATTTCACCAGCGAATACCAATTTCTCGAAGAAACCTATGCCGGCTACAGAATCGAGCTGTTGCCGGATGAAACGAATCTGAGCGTCAAGGCCTACCTGAACAAGCAGACGATACAGGCCGATATCGTGAATGCCACCGGCGAAGTCAAACGCCTGCTTGGACTGTGGAAACTCGAAGACATGGCCGCCATTCCCCTGATGGCGGCGGAAAACAGGCAAGCCGGCAAACTGCCGGGCACCATCGTCCTCCTGAAGCAGCATGGCGAAATCACCCGGGAAATCCTCGACATCTTCGACGAACTGGTCGCCCTGTTCCATGCGCCGCTATGCAATGCGCTGGAATATGCCTATCTCAAGGATTATCAGGACCGTCTCGAAGCCGCTGCCGCAGAACAGTCGCGCTTTCTGCAATTCATCGTCGAGATGAACAACATGACCTCGCCGGATCGTATTTACGAGATGTTTGCCAACGAGCTGTTTCACAAGCTGCCGTTCGACATGGTGGGGTTCTTCCTGCTTGAAAATGAGGTATTGGTCAGCAAAAAGATTTCCATCGTTAATCCACGTTACGAAGCACGCCGCGCCAAATGGGAGCAATTCCTGCTCACGCACCCGTACCAGAAAAACACCACGGATGGCGGCATCTCGCATACCTTCATGCGCAATACGCATCTGCTTTTCCCGGACGTGCAAAAGATCAAGCATTTACCGATGTCCAGCAATGACCAGGCAACCCTGAAGATCCTGGGCGGGGTGCGTACCCTGCTGATGGTGCCGATCCGCCACCAGGACCATCCCATTGGCGTGCTGACGTTCTTCAACTTAGTCAATACGCTGGAAGTTTCCGAATCGGATTTGATCCTGCTGAACAACCTGTCCTCTTTTCTGGGCACAGCCATCATCAACGGCCGCAATTACCAGCTCAGTCTGGAACAGCACCGTGAAATCGAGCGCCTGAACCTGGTTTTGCAAGACAAGGTCAAGGAACTGGCCGAGCAGGCATCGACCGACAAGCTGACAGGCCTGTTCAATTTCCGTACATTCGAAATGGAATTGAATCGCCGCATCAACGAATCAGGACGTCAGAGCGATAAAAACGGCCTGTCGATTGCCGTGATCGATATCGATCACTTCAAGAAATTCAACGATGCCCACGGCCACAATGCCGGTAATGTGGTGCTGGCCGGGGTCGCGCGTGAAATCAGCAAACTGGTGCGCAAAATGGATCTCGCCTGCCGTTACGGCGGCGAGGAATTCGTCGTAATCCTGTCCAAATGCGACCCCGAAGGCATCCGGCTATTTTCCGAACGGGTCCGCACGGCAGTCGCCGCGGCGGTCTTCGATACCGACGCCGGCAAGCTATCGGTCACCGTCAGCATCGGCTGCACCTCGCACGTACCGGAAGACACCTACGAATCCCTGTTCAAGCGCGCCGACCAGGCCTTGTACCGCGCCAAGGAAAGCGGCCGCAACCGGGTTGTATCCTTGTAGACCGCAGTCCGCTGCCAGGGGCGAGTATTCCCCGAACTTGCATCACCCCCCTGGCGTCCGGCGTTGCCTGCACTCAGGACGGCTACTCCCCTGCACTTCCATCATGCCGAATTGATCAAGGCATGACCCGCCACTAACACCGCATCATTGCAGACTAACCGCTGGACGCGACGCGGTCGCATATCATTTCCTGGCAGGAATCGCATGCAATATCGGTATGGCGCAAATTTCTTCGCAACAGAGCGCTTTGAAGCCACCAAGGCGAAATTGCGAAATCCGCCACCCTTCGGCGCAACCTACGGCGGCCGCTTCATGGCCCTTCCTCGCATCGTCAAATTTCGCCTGGCCAACGGCGGGCATGTCCGCACTGCCGGCCTGCCTTTGTACACGAGGAATACACGCGCGTTGTACGCCCCTGCGGATACGCCTGTTCCGCGAGGATCCGGATTCGGCGCCGCCGTGCCGCCAGCAGCAGCCGCATCGTCGGGGGAGCGGTACGCCAGCACGCCCGAAAAACATCGCAGCGACATCGGGCAGGAAACCGGCCTGAAGCCGTCGACCTCACGCATTTCTACGCCAGCCATGACTGGCTTGCTCAGCGTGGCAGTCGCCATCGCCGCCGGGATCGTCATCGCCAGCAATGATTCTTTCAAGCTGAACGTGACGCATGGCAGCCAAGCCGGCGAGCTTCTTGCGGATACAACTGCCACGCCGAAGTCTTCTGCCAGCGTATTGCCGGCAAAACCGCCGGCCGCACTGACGGCAACGGTGGCGGCATCAGCGGCCACCGCCCCAACGCCGTCATTGCAGGCAAAGCCAAGAACGTCAAACCGTCATGCGCATAAAACTGGCGGCGCCACAAGAAAAAAACCAGTGCCGGCTGCAGCCGATGGCCGTATTGCTCACCGTGCCCCACAGGCCAGGAATGCGCGCATGACGCGGCAAACACGGCAATCCCTGCCCAGCCCAGGCGTTCAGTATGCGCGCTGCACGCAACTGGACGGCTTTCTGCGAAGGGAAAGATGCAAATGGCAGGTGTGCAGCGGCAAATGGGGCGAGCAAGGATGTCCATCCTATCAATAATGGCGTTGATCTACCGCCATGAATCGAACATTCAAGGTAGTTCAATGTCCATCACAAAAATCGCTTGAATAATGAAGCCTAAAAGATAAAACGGGAGACAGCTGCGATGGCCCAGAATCATGTCCTTCATCCAGAGCAACAAGAAAATTTCCTGGAACATCTGGTTGCCTTTGCCAAGGATCATCGCGCCCAGCACTGGTCGGGCAAGCTCGGCGAGTTCCTGGAAAAAATCCTGCCCGCAGATCCCTATGGCGTGGCACGCACTTCGCACCAGTACATCTGGGACATGATCCGCTGGACCCGCACCGAAGATGCCGACGGCAATCCGCAATGCCGGCTGTTCCAGGATGAATTGTTCGGCATCGACGAATCGATCACGCGCGTCATGGATTATTTCAAGGCAGCCGCCGCCGGTTCCGAAGTCGGCCGCCGCCTGCTGCTCTTGCTGGGACCGCCTTCCGGCGGCAAATCGACCCTGGTGATCCTGCTCAAGCGCGGGCTGGAAGAATACAGCTACACCGAGGCCGGCGCCATGTACGGCATCGCCGGCTGCCCGGTGCATGAATCGCCGCTGCACCTGGTGCCGCATACCCTGCGCGCGACTTTTCGCGACACTTACGGCGTCGACATCACCGGCGAAGTCTGCCCATTCTGCCGCAGCCGCCTGGAAGAACAGTACGGCGGCGATTTCATGCAAATGCCGGTCGAGCGCTTCTTCATTTCCGAAGCCGGCCGCTGCGGCATCGGCACCTATGCGCCGCATGACCCCACCACGGCCGACCTCGCCGACCTGGTCGGCTCGGTCGATCTGTCCAGGGTGGCGGAATACGGCGACGAAGGCGATCCGCGCGCCTGGTCCTGGTCCGGCGCGGTCTATGCTGCCAGCCGCGGCATGCTCGAGATGATCGAGATCCTCAAGGTCAAGCGCGAATTCCTCTACCTGCTGCTGACCCTGACGCAGGAAAAAAACGTCAAGGTGTCGCGCTTCCCGCTGATCTATCTGGATGAAACCATCCTTGCCCATACCAACCTGGCGGAATTCCGCAAGTTCTTGCAAGAAAGCGAAAACGAAGCCCTGCTCGACCGCATGGTCATCATCCAGGTGCCCTACACGCTCAACTACAAGGATGAGGCGCGCATCTATCGCAAGCTGATTTCCTCGGCGGCGCCGGCATTCCGTGAAGTGCACCTCGACCCGCACGTGCTGCATGCCGCCGCCGTGTTCGCCTGCCTGACCCGCTTGCAGGAAGGCGAGGACAAGGAAACCGACCAGGTACGCAAGCTGCGCCTCCAGGCCAGTGAGGAAGTCGAGGGCGTCAATCATGCGGATGCCGAACGCACGAAGCACAAGGTGCCGGAAGAAGGCCTGGCCGGCGTCTCGCCGCGCTTCGTCATCAATGCCCTGTCCAGCGCCATCATCCAGTCCGACAGCCAGAGCCTGACCACCATGGATGTGCTGCTGGCCTTGAAGGATGCCATCGAAAACGACGCCCGCATCGACGCCAAGAAAAAACGCAAATGGGTCGATCATCTGGTACTGGCGCGCAAGCATTTCTACAACCGCTGGGTCAAGGAAGATGTCTACAAGGCCTTGTTCGTCTCCTTCGAGCAGGAAGCCCAGGATCTGCTCGACAAATACCTCGACGAGATCGAGGCAAGCCTGGACAACCGCCCGGTGCGCGACCCCATGACCGGCGAAGAGCGCAAGCCGGATGAACGCTTTTTGCGCACCGTCGAAGAAACCATCCACATCACCGACTCGGGCAAGCAATCCTTTCGCCAGGAAGTCGTGCGCAAGGCGATGGGGGCATTCAAGCGCGGCGAGAAGTTCACGCTGGACAGTCATGCCCTGCTGCACGACGCCATCCAGCAATACCTCTTCGAACAAAGGCGCGACGTCTTGCGGCTGGTCAGTTCGAACATGCGGCCGGATGAAGAAGCAAAACAGAAAATTTCCGTGGTTGAACAGCGCCTGGTCGCGGAATACGGCTACGACATCCACAGCGCCCGCGAAGTCCTGAACTACGTGACCACCCTGCTGGCGCAGGAATAAGCGCCCGGGCCAAACAGGAACGCACATGCGCAATCACCTCAGGATAGGCATGGAAGCCCCCTGGTATGAACTGTTTTCCCGCGGCGCGCGCGACATGCTGCGCCACAATGAAAAGGTGCGCCAGGCCGTACGCGACAACCTCGCCTCGGTGATCGCCGGCCCGGACCTGCTGACGGGGTCGCAACAGGACAAGACCGTGCAAGTGCCCGTACGCATGCTGGAGCACGCCCGCTTCCGCCTGCTGCAATCCTCCAGGGAAGTGCCGACCGCAGCCGGCCAGGGCGCCGCCCAGCCCGGCGACATCCTGCGCCAGGCGCCGCGCATGCCGCAACGCGACGCCGCCGGCCAGGCCGGCCAGAACGAAGGCGAAGTCCAGCTCCTGGTGGAATTGAAGGTGGACGACATCATGGACTGGCTATGGGAAGAAATGGCCTTGCCGGACATGCAGCCGCGCCACAAGGCTGCCATCGACGAGCGCGAATACGTGCGCGAAGGCTGGGACCGGCATGGCGCGCGCGCCCGCCTGGACCGCCGCCGCACCATCAAGGAAGCCATCAAGCGGCGCGCCATCCAGCCCGGCGGCCCCGCCTTTTCCAATGAAGACCTGCGCTTTCGCCAGCTGGTGCAACGCAAAAAACCGGTCACCAATGCGGTGGTCCTGTTCGCCCTCGATGTTTCGGCCAGCATGACCGATGCCGAGCGCAAACTGGCCAAGACCTTCTTCTTCTTCGCCCTGCAAGGCCTGCGTCGCCAGTATGCCAAGGTGGAAACGCGCTTCATCGCGCACACCACGCGCGCCTGGGAGTTTACAGAAAACGAATTCTTCCAGGTGTCCGGTGTCGGCGGCACGGGCGCATCGAGCGCCTTCCGCCTGGCGCTGCACTTGCTGGAAACCGACTATGACCCGAACCAGTACAACATTTACCTGTTCTACGCCTCCGACGGCGAAAACTTCACGGAAGACCGCCTGCCCGCCGCCGAGGCGCTCGCCAGCTTGCTGCAACAGATAAACTACGTCGGCTACGTCGAAACCACCCCCGGTTCGCTGCGCACCACCAGCACCGAAATGAAGGCGATCTGCGCCGCGTTGGAACAGGACGGCATGCCGATCGCCACCAGCGTGCTGGGACGGCCCGAGGATGTCTGGAAAGCGATCCGCAAGTTTTTCATGTCGCAGTCGGACGCCAGCGAAGAGGTCGAGGCCCCATGATGACGACATCCCCGGAACGCCTGCAGGATTACACGCACCGCATCGAAGCGCTGGCGGTGCGCCTCGGCCTGGATTTTTACCCGGTCGATTTCGAGCTGGTGCCGGACAATTTCATGACTGAAATTGCGGTATACGGTTTGCCGGTACGCATGCCGCACTGGTCATTCGGCATCCGCTATATCCATCAGCTGATCCAGCAAGGCATGGGCAACTCGCGGATATTCGAGGTGATGTTTCCGGGCGATCCATGCCACGCCTATCTGGTCAAGGGCAATTCGCTGCCGGAAAACACCCTCGTCGTCGCGCATGTGCTCGGCCATGCCGACTTTGCCAAGAACAACCACCTATTCAAGAAATTCATGGACATGGCTGGCGGCCACATCCTCGAACAGGCGGCCACGCACGCCCACGCGATTGAAATGGCGCTGCAGCAGCACGGCCAGGAAAAGGTCGAATCGGTGCTGGATGCGGCGCTGGCGCTGGAGCCGCATATCGATTTCAATCGCGAATTGCATCGCAGCGCCGGCACGCCGCCCCCAACCTTGCCGCCTGCCACGGACACGGTACGGATGCCGGCCATGCAGGCCATGGATTTTCACCAGCGCTACCGTCAGTTGCCGGGCGAAGCTTGCGGACTGGCGCTGGAGCCGATGGCGCCGCGCGATTCCGCCCCGCTGGAAGAATACGATCTGCTGTGGTTCATTGCCCATCACGCGCCCGACATGGCCGGCTGGGAGCGCGACATTTTTCTGGCGGTGCGCGAGGAGTCGTTTTATTTTTATCCGGTCTATGCCTGCCAGATCATGAATGAAGGCTGGGCATCCTACTGGCATGCGCGGCTCTTGCGCGAAGCCGACTTCCTGCCGCAAGACCTGTATCTGTCCGCCATCAAGGCGCATTCCGACGTGGTGCGCCCCTACGCAGCGGAACGCCAGCTGGCGCTGGCGATCAATCCCTACCATCTCGGCTTTTCGATGTGGGAACACATCATCGAAAAACACGGACTGGAAGCCGCCCGGCGCATCTGCCAGGAAGAAGACGATTTCAGCTTCATCCGCAATTACCTCGATGCGGAGCTGGCGGACAAGCTCGACCTGTTCGTCTATGCTACCCATAGTGAAGGCGACATCCGGGTCGCCAGCCGGGATATCCATGCCATCCGCGAAGCGATCCTGGCGCCGAAATTCAATTACGGGGCGCCGCGGATTGCCGCCACCCGCTTAGCCCAGGACGGCAGCCTGGAACTGACCCACGATCACCGCAGCGACGGCCGTGGACTGGATGTGGCGCGCACCACCAGCGTGCTTGAATACATCACCAGGGTGTGGCGGCGGCCGGTGACCTTGCATACGGTCGATGAGCGCGGGGAGGCGCGGGATATTGGGCGTTAAACCTGGTTCAGCAACAACGCATCCCATAAATATGGGAGTATCCCAACCATTCCTGTGCCAAAATCACGATTCATCCATCCCCCTGCAAAGCCAGGCACGCCATGCAATCCGCCCTGCAACCCAACGACCGCGCCACGCGCGAAACCATCACGGCCACCCACCACTGGGCGCCCGGCCTGTACTCGTTCAGGATCACCCGCCCTCCGGAATACCGCTACACCGCCGGCCAGTACGCCCGGCTCGGATTGATCGACAAGGAAGGCAACCTGGTCTGGCGCGCCTATTCCATCGTTTCCGCCGGAACAGAAAATGAACTGGAGTTTTATGTCATCGACGTGCCCGACGGCGCCTTCACCTCGGCGCTGCAGCGCCTGCTGCCGGGCGACGCCATCCTGCTCGACCGCCAGATCTTTGGCGTGATGACCCCGGAGCGCTTTGTCGATGGCGAGGACTTGTGGATGCTGGCAACCGGCACCGGCCTCGGCCCCTTCATCGCGATCCTGCGCGAGCCGGCGGTCTGGCAACGCTTCCGTCATCTGCTGCTGGTGCATTCGGTGCGCCATGCCGCGGAATTCGCCTACACCGACGAATTGCACGAACTGCAGAAAAAGTACGCCGCCGAACCAGCCAAATTGCAAGTGCTGCAAACCTGTACGCGCGACCAAGGTGGTGCGGACGACAGCAGCCACCTGCATGGCCGCATCACCACGCTGCTGCAAAATGGCGAACTGGAAAAACAGGCAGGCCTGCCGCTCCGGGTGGAAACCTCGCGCGTCATGTTATGCGGCAATCCCGCCATGACCGACGAGATGCGCGAACTGCTCAAGCAGCGCGGCATGCTTCCCTGCCGTCGCGCAACGCCCGGGCAATACGTCGCCGAGAATTACTGGTGAGCGCCCCGGCTGCGACGGCGCGCCAGTTGCAGCAAGCCGAACACCGCCAGCACGGCGGCCTCGGCGCTCCCCAGCACATGCCACGGCAAGCGCTGGAAATACAATAGATCGGCCACCGCCGGCACGAACAGCGACAACGCCAGGATCGTCAGGCTGCCTGCCGTGATCCACCACAGAGCGGGATTGGGCTGGCGCAGGGTTTGCGCCAGCGTCAGCGACCACGAGCGGTTCAGGAACACCAGGCCGAGGCTGCCGATCATCAGGGCGGCAAAGCAGAGCGCGCGCAACTGGTCGGCCACGAGGCCAAAGTGCAAGCCGCCGAGATACAGGGTCAATACGGTCGCCAGCAGCGCCAGGCCCTGGAGCACGCCCTGCCCTATCACCTGGCGGTCGAACACTTTGGCGCCGGTGGCGCGCGGCGGCCGCTGCATCAGGTCGGCCTCTTCCGATTCGGCCTCGAACACGAGGGAGCAGGTCGGATCGATGATCAGCTGCAGGAACACCACATGCACCGGCATGAGCAGGATGGGCCAGCCCAGCATCACCGGCACGAAGCTCAGGCCCAGCAGCGGCAGGTGCACGGCGACAATGAAGGAGGCGACCTTGCGGAAGTTGTCGAAGATGCGCCGGCCCAGGCGGACTGCCGTGACGATCGAGGCAAAGTCGTCGTTCAGCAAGACCAGGTCGGCCGCCTCGCGCGCCACGTCGGTGCCGCGTCCGCCCATGGCAATGCCGATCTGCGCCGCCTTCAGCGCCGGCGCGTCGTTGACGCCGTCGCCGGTCATCGCCACCACTTCGCCGTTGGCGCGCAGGGCTTGCACCAGCCGCAGTTTCTGCTCCGGCGCGACCCGGCAAAAAATGTTCACGCCGCTGATTTTGCCGCGCAGTTGTGCCTCGTCCATGACATCGAGTTCGGCGCCGGTCAGAATGCCGCCGGGCGATTGCAAACCGCAAAACTCGGCGATGCGGTGCGCGGTTACCGGATAGTCGCCGGTGATCATCACCACGCGTATGCCGGCGCGACGGCATTCCGCCAGCGCAGCGGGGACGCCGGCGCGCACCGGATCGGCGAGCCCGACCAGGCCGAGAAAGCGGAATTCGAAATCATGCTGTATGGCCGGCAATGCCTGCTGGCGGAAGTCGGCCCGGGCCACGCCGAGCACGCGCAAGCCTTGCGCTGCCAGCGCATCCACCTCCAGCTTAAGTTGCGCCAGTTGCGCCGTATCCAAATGGCAAAGATCGGCGATCGCTTCCGGCGCGCCCTTGGCGGCGATCACGTAATTCTCGCGGTCGGGCGAGCGCCACACGCGCGACATCGCCAGCAATTCCGGCGACAGCGGATACTCCTCGACCAGGTGCCAGCTGTCGTGGATGTGCTCGGTTCCGGCGAGGATATGGCGGCCCTGCTGCTGTATCGATTTTTCCATCGGATCGAACGGGTCGCGATGGCTGGCCAGCATGGCGAATTCGAGGACGGCGTGGAATTCTTCCGGCAGCGCTTCGGCATTCTCCGCCGGATGGTCGCGCAGGTCGAAAGGCACGCCGCCGGCCGACAGCATGGCCACCTGCATGCGGTTTTCCGTCAGGGTGCCGGTCTTGTCGACGCACAGCACGGTGGCGGCGCCCAGCATTTCCACGACCGGGATGCGGCGCGTCAGCACTTGCTGGCGCGACAATCGCCAGGCGCCGATGCCGAGGAACAGCGTCAGCACCACCGGCAATTCCTCCGGCAACAATGCCATGGCAAACGTGATCCCGGCCAGCAAGCCATTGAGCCAGTCGGCGCGGGTCGCACCGTACCATAGCGCCAGCAGCACCGCGAGGCTGGAACTGCCGATGGCGACGAGCTTGACCACGTGGCGCGTCTCGCGCTGCAGCGCGCTCGGCTGCGCCTGAATGTCGACGAGGGCGCGGCCGATGCGGCCGATGGCGGTGGCGCTGCCGGTTTCCAGCACCTGCACCATGGCCTTGCCCTGCACTACCAGCGTGCCGGAAAAAACGAAGGGGGTGTCGTGGCCGCCGGGCGCGCCCATCGCCTGCTGCGGCGGTGTCTGGGCGCGCTTGCCGACCGCCAGCGATTCACCGGTCAGGAGCGATTCGTCGAGAGAAAAATTGGTCGCCGACAGCAGCACGGCGTCGGCCGGCACGCGGTCGCCTTCGGACAGCAGCACGATATCGCCGCGCACCACGCCGCCACCGGCGACGCGCATTTGGCGGCCGTCGCGCAGCACCAGCGCGCGCGGGCTCGACAGGTCGCGCAGCGCTTCCAGCGCACGCTCGGACTTGCGCTCCTGCACCAGCGGGATGCCGATGACGATGAAGACGAAAGCCAGCAGCGTCAGCGCTTCGCGGCGGTCGCCCAGCAGCAGGTAGATGCCGGCGCAAGCCAGCAGCATGAGGAACATCGGCTCGCGCAGTACGTCCAGCACCATCGCCGAAAAGCGCCGCGGCTGCGCCGATGGCAGCTCGTTGGGGCCATCCTGCGCCAGCCGTTGCGCCGCGCGCGCGCTGCTAAGGCCGGTCAAATCCTCGGGGTCTGCTGGGGGCGACATGGGTACTGACATTGAATCCCGGTATTCTCAGTAAGATTGGAGGCCAGATGAATGCAACGGTGTCAGATTAACATAGGCATTGGCTGCCTCATCAGACCTCCAGCCACTCCCGGCGCACCGCATTGTTGTCGCGCAGATCGGCGGGAGTGCCCTCGAAGACGGCGCTGCCGTGACCCAGCACGTACAAGCGCTGCGAGATTTCCAGGGCGATGGCCAGTTTCTGCTCCACCAGCAACACCGCAACGCCGCGTTCGCGCAGCGCCACCAGGAATTGCGCCACCTGCTCGACCACCTGCGGCGCCAGCCCTTCGGTGGGCTCATCCACCAGCACCAACTGCGGCTCGCCCATCAGGGTGCGGCACAGCGCCAGCATTTGCTGCTCGCCGCCGGAGAGGACGCCCGCCTGCGTACGCGCCCGCTCGCGCAGGCGCGGGAACAGACGGTACATCTCGTCGATGCTCCAGCGCCCTGCCTTGCATGCCGGCCCACCGCGCTTTTGCCCGAGCAGGAGGTTTTGCTCGACGCTCAGCGTGGGAAAGACATCGCGGCTCTCAGGCACATAGCCCAGGCCCTTCTGTGCAATCTTGAATGGCGGCAGGCCGACGATATCCTCGCCGCCGAAACGGATCGCACCGCGCGCCTCGACCAGTCCCATGGCAGCCTTGAGCGCGGTCGAGCGGCCGGCTCCATTACGTCCGAGCAAGCCAACAATTTCGCCCGGCTGCACATGCAAATCGAGTCCGCGCAAGACATGGCTCTTGCCGTAAAAGGCATGTACGGCGGCGAATTCCAGCAACGCCGTCATGGCTGCTCCAGCGCCGGCATGGCATGCTTGCCGAGATAGGCTTGCTGCACCGCCGCGCTGGCGCGCACCGCCTCAGGCCGGTCACAGGCGATGATCTCGCCGGCGACCAGCACCGCGATGCGGTCGGCCAGGCCGAAGGCCACGCCCATGTCGTGCTCGACCATCAGCAGGGTTTTACCGGCGGTGATGGTGCGGATCAGCGCCACCGTGGCATCGGATTCGGCACGGCTCATGCCGGCAGTCGGCTCATCGAGCAGGATCACATCGGCGCCGCCGGCAATCGTGACCCCTAACTCGAGAGCCCGTTGCTCGGCATAGCTGAGCAACCCGGCCGGCGTATCGCGGCGCGCCTGCAGGCCGATCTGCTCCAGCACGGCATCGGCGCGCGCGGCGACATCGCGCAAACCGTTCAGGCGCTGCCAGAAGGAATAGCGGTAACCCAGCGGCCACAGCAAGGCGCAGCGCAGGTTTTCCTGCACCGACAGGCGCTGGAATATATTCGACACCTGGAAGCTGCGCGACAAGCCGCGCCGATTGATCTCGAAAGGCTGTTTGCCATCGACCGCTTCGCCGTGCAGCAGGATGGCGCCGGCATCCGGCCGCGCGAGTCCGGATACCAGATTGAACAGGGTCGACTTGCCGGCGCCGTTGGGGCCGATCAGCGCCAGGCGTTCGCCCCGTTGCACCTGCAGGCTGACGCCACGGATGATGGCGGTCTTGCAGAAGCGCTTGTGCACTTCCCGCAGTTCGAGTGCGATGGGCTTCATGCGCAGCCGCCCTGCTCATTGTCGAGCGCCTGCCGGCGCTGCAGGAACCACGGCAGCAAACGAACAAACGCCGCCGCGCCAGCCGCAAAAAAAATTGCGGCAAGCAGCCATGGCCAAGCTGCTGCGGTGTCGACGCGCACGCCGAACAAGTTGACCGCGCCGTCATCGGCAGACGCCAGGCTGCGCCGGTAAAGCATCTCGATCAGCAGCACCATGCCGGCGAATGCCGGTAGGGCCGCCGCCGTCAGAGCGGCCAGCGCCGGCAGCACGCCGGCGCCGGCAGTCCAGCCGTGCCGCCTTATCTGCTGCAGCAAGCGCAACGCGGCCGCGGTCATGCCGGCCAGGCCGCCCGGCGCGAACATCACCATTGCAACGAACACTGCCCCAAGATAAAGCTGCCAGGCCGGGGTATAGGCCGACAGCACCACCGTGAGGAAGACGCCGACGATCGCCCCCAGCAACGGCCCGAAGAAGTAGCCGATGCCACCGATGAAGCAGAACAGCAGCACGGTGGCCGAACGCGCCGCACTGACATTCTCGGCGCCGACGATCTCAAAATTGAGCGCCGCCAGGCCGCCGGAAACGCCGGCGAAAAAAGCCGACAGCACCAGCGTCAGGTAACGCACCCGGCGCGGGTCGTAACCGATGAATTCGGCGCGCTGCGGGTTGTCGCGCACGGCGTTGAGGATGCGCCCCAGCGGCGTGTGCGTGAAGGCATGCATGGCAACGGTGCAGAGGAACAGCCAGGCGGCGATCAGGTAATACACCTCGATTTGCGGGCCGTAGCTGATGCCCAGGAACGGCGCGCCGATGACGCGGTTGCCGGGGATGCCGCCCTCGCCGCCGAAAAAACCCGGGAACATCAATGCGCTGGCGAACACCAGTTCCACCATGCCGAGCGTAATCATGGCGAAGGCCGTGCCGGACTTGCGCGTGGAGAGGTAGCCGAACAGGACGCCGAAAAACATGCCACCGACGCCGCCGGCGAGCGGCACCAGCGTAACCGGCAGCGGCAGGCTGCCGGCCGCCGCCAGGTTGAGGGCGTGGATCGCCATGTAGGCGCCCAGACCGGAATACACCGCATGGCCGAAACTGAGCATGCCGCCCTGCCCCAGCAGCATGTTGTAGGACAGCGCAAACACCATTGCCGTGCCCATCTGCGACAGGATGGCGAGTCCCGCGCCATCGGCAAACAGCAGCGGCGCTGCGACCAGCGCCAGCGCATAGCCGCCCCAGAGCCAAAAATTCATGCGCATGGCTTCACCCCTCCCGCACGCCCAGCAAGCCGCGCGGCCGCACCAGCAGCACCAGCACCAGCAGCAGGTAAGGCAGGATCGGCGCCACTTGGGCAATGGTCAGGTTGAGCAGGCGCAGGCGCGCCAACTCTGGCACCTGCGCCGGATCGACGCCCAGCGTGCCCAGCAGCCCAAGCAGGGAAAAGTCCAGCGCCACCGCAAAGGTTTGCAGCAGGCCGATCAAGAGCGAAGCGAGGAAGGCGCCGGCCAGCGAGCCGAGGCCGCCGACCACCACGACCACGAAGACGATGCTGCCGACCGCCGCCGCCATCGCCGGTTCGGTGACGAAGGCATTGCCGCCGATGACGCCGGCAAGCCCCGCCAGCGCGCAGCCGCCGCCAAACACCAGCATGGTCACGCGCGGCACGTCATGGCCGAGCGCCTCGACCATCTGCGGATGACTCAGCGCCGCCTGGATCACCAGGCCGATGCGGGTCTTTTTCAGCAAGAGGTAAATTGCCAGCAGCATCAGCAGCGCCACCAGCATCATGAAGCCGCGGTAGGCCGGGAAGGTGGTCGAATACAGGGTAAACAGCGGCCGGTCCAGCGCCGCCGGCACATGGTAGGGAAGCGCCGCACGCCCCCACACCAGTTGCACCAGCTCGAGCAGCATGTAGGACAGACCGAAGGTAAACAGCAGCTCGGCCAGATGGCCATGCTTGCGCACCCGGCGCAAGCCATGCCGCTCGATCAGCGCGCCAAGTGCGCCGGTCAGCAGCGGCGCGATGAGCAGGGCCGGCCAGTAGCCGATCCTGCTGGCGATGGCGTAGGCCAGGTAGGCGCCCAGCATGTAGAAGCTGGCGTGGGCAAAGTTCAGCACACCCATCATGCTGAAAATCAGCGTCAAGCCGGCCGACAGCATGAAGAGCAGCAAGCCGTAACTCAAGCCGTTGAGCAGGGTGATGAGGGTGAATTCCACTTGGCTAGCGCACGCTTTCGGTCGAAACGAGCCCGTATTCTAGCTTAGTACTTGGCAGACGCGCCCTGCCTCAGCCCCAGCGTCCGTCTCCTCCGCCGGTTCAGCCGCCATCCGGCCGTTTCATGTGGCAGCTGGTCGGCTGGCTGGCGACATAGGTATCGATCTTTTTCTCGGTCTTCCAGCCATAGCCGGTGTTTTCGCGGTCGAATCGCACCTGCTTGCCATCGACCCTGGCCCAGCTCATCACATACAGCGGCTGCTGCAACTGGTGGTCGGTGCGGCGCATCTCGACCTCGCCGTTCAGGCTCATGATCTTCATGCCGGACATGCGGTGCGCCACCTTCACCGGATCGGTCGAGCCACCTTCGCGGATGGCCTTGGCCAGCATCGCCGCCGCCGTGTAGGTGGCCATGCCGTAGAAATCATCGTCGTATTTCTTGTCGAACGCCGCGACGATCCCGGCGCCGGTTCCGGCCCCGTCGTTGGAATTCCAGTACGCAACCGTTCGCATGCGTCCGGCGCCGGCTGCGCCGATCGCCGTCGCCACGCCGGTGGTGCCGGCATACAAGGTATAAAAATTCGCCTGGAGATCGGCATCCTTGCCGGCCTTGACCAGCAGCGCCAGATCCGCGCCCCAGTTGCCGGTGATAACCGTGTCGGCCCCGGAAGCCTTGATCTTGGCGACATACGGCGCAAAATCCTTGACCTGACCGATCGGATGCAGGTCATCGCCGACGATCTGCACATCCGGCCGCTTGCGCCCGAGGTATTCCCTGACCGCGCGCGACACCTGATGGCCGAAGCTGTAATTCTGGCCGATGATGTAGACCTTGTGGAGGTCCTTTTTGGCCGCCATGTAGCTCGTCAGCGCCTCGAGCTTCATGTCGGAATTGGCGTCGAAGCGAAAATGCCAGAAGCTGCAGCGCGAATTGGTCATGTCGGGATCGCTGGCGCCGTAGTTCAGGTACACCACTTCCTTGCCGGGATGGCGCTGGTTGTGCTTGTCGATGGCATCCATCAGCGCCAGGCCGACGCCGGAACTGCTGCCCTGGCTGATGTAGCGGTACCCCTGGTCGATCGCGGAACGCAAGAGGTTCAGCGATTCCTGCGGACTCCCCTTGCTGTCGAAACCCACCACTTCCAGCGTGTGTTTGCCCGCCCATTTCTCGCTGTTGGCCAGGGCTGCCATGCTTTGCCAGCTTCTCAGGAGGTTGTGCCCGACCGGCGCAAACGGGCCGGAAAGGGATTCGATGAAGGCAATCCTGACCTGTTCCGCCAGCGCGGCCGGGCTTGCGAGGGCCGCTATCAAGCCAGCGGCTGCGGCGTATGCGCGAATAGTCAACATGGCGCGTCTCCACAATTTCATTTATTGGTTTGATGACGAGCATAACTAGGGGAAACTTGACTGTAAAGCGCTGAAAAAAACAATTTGTTACTCTTTGTCACAACAGTTACCCTCGCTCCGCGTCCGGCGGCGATGCCCACCGCCCGATTCTGTCAAAATACGCCCAAGCCTTATTCACCAAAGTCCACTGAAAGTATCGACATGAATGCCCCCGGCTTGCCTGCTACCCGCCTGCCCCTGGCGCAACTGCCCTTCAAGCATTCCTTCGCGGCCCTGCCGCCGGCGTTCTACACACGGCTGCAGCCCACGCCCCTGCCGGCGCCGTACCTGGTATGCGCCAGCACAGCAAGCGCCGCACTGATCGGCCTGGATCCTGCCGAATTTTCCACGCCGGAATTCGTCGCCACCTTTGCCGGCAATCACATCCTGCCTGGCACGCAACCGCTGGCGGCGGTGTATTCCGGCCACCAGTTCGGCGTCTGGGCCGGCCAGCTGGGCGATGGCCGCGCCATCCTGCTGGGCGAGGTGCCGGCCGATGCAGAGGGCGGCGCACTGGAAGTGCAGTTGAAAGGCGCCGGTCTCACACCCTATTCGCGCATGGGCGACGGTCGCGCCGTGCTGCGCTCGTCGATCCGCGAATACCTGTGCTCTGAGGCGATGGCGGCGCTCGGCATCCCGACCTCGCGCGCGCTCTGCGTGGTCGGCTCGGACGCGCTGGTCATGCGCGAAACCCCGGAAACCTCGGCGGTGGCCACCCGCCTGGCGCCGAGCTTCATCCGTTTCGGCTCTTTCGAACACTGGTATTACCGCGACAAGACCGATGAACTCAAGGCCCTGGCCGATCACGTCATCGCGCGCTTTTATCCCGAATTGCGCGCTGCTGCCAAGCCCTACCAGGCGCTGCTGGCAGCGGTCACGCGCAGGACCGCGCACCTGGTGGCGCACTGGCAGGCGGTCGGCTTCATGCACGGCGTGCTCAACACCGACAACATGTCCATCCTCGGCATCACGCTCGACTATGGCCCGTTCGGCTTCATGGAAGCCTTCGACGCCGGCCATATCTGCAACCACAGCGACAATCAGGGCCGCTATGCCTATGCCGCCCAGCCGAAAATCGGCCACTGGAACTGTTATGCGCTGGGCCAGGCCTTGCTGCCGCTGATAGAAGAAGTCGATGACGTGCATGCGGCGCTGTCGGGCTACGCTGCGGCTTACCAGGAAAAAATCGACGAATTGCTGCACGCCAAGCTCGGCCTGCAAACGCGGGAGGCAGAGGATGCCGCGCTAATCGATGCCATGTTCAAGCTCCTGCAAGACAATCACGCCGATTTCACACTGTTTTTCCGCCGCCTGGGTGATTTGCAGCTGGAAAACGGCGCCGCGGATGCACCGCTGCGCGATCTCTTCATCGACCGCGCCGCCTTCGACAACTGGGCAGTCCAATATCGGCTAAGATTACGCCGTGAAAACAGCAGCGATGCGGCGCGCCGCCTTGCCATGCATGCAGTCAACCCGAAATACATCCTGCGCAATTACCTGGCGCAAGTGGCCATCGCCAAGGCGCAGGACAAGGATTTTTCGGAAATTGCCCGCCTGCAGAAAGTGCTGGAACGCCCTTACGACGATCAACCCGAACACGAAGCCTATGCGGCGCTGCCGCCCGACTGGGCCAGCCAACTGGAAGTGAGTTGCTCATCATGACTGACAAAGTGCAAAAGACCGATGCCGAATGGCGCGCCACGCTCGATCCGATCGAGTATGAAGTCACGCGCCACGCCGCCACCGAGCGTGCCTTCACCGGCCGCTACTGGGATCACCACAAGCACGGCATCTATACTTGCGTATGCTGCGGCACGCCGCTGTTTGAATCCGACGCCAAGTTCGATTCCGGCTGCGGCTGGCCGAGCTATTTCAGGCCGCTGGACCCGGACAAGGTCGAGGAAAGGGTCGACCGCACGCACGGCATGCTGCGCACCGAAGTCATCTGCAAGGTGTGCGATGCCCACCTCGGCCATGTCTTCCCGGATGGCCCGCCGCCGACGCGGCTACGCTACTGTATCAATTCCGCCGCGCTGCGCTTCGATGCTCTACCTGAAGCGCAAGCTGACGCGCCTCCAGCAACCAGCCAAGAATAACCATGAAGAAATTTCTGTTCGACCTGTTCCCTGTCATCCTGTTTTTCGCCATTTTCAAGTGGGGGCAAGGCAACCCGGCCGATGCCCAGGCCCTCCTGAACCACTATCTATCCGGCTTCATGGCCGGCGGCACCGTGCAGGAAAGCCATGCCGCCATCATGCTGGCCACCGCGGTGGCGATGCTCGCCAGCTTCGGGCAAATCGGCTACATGTTGATACGTCGCAAGAAGATCGACGCCATGTTGTGGATCTCGCTGGTGATCATCACTGTCTTCGGCGGTGCCACCATCTATTTCAACAACCCGACCTTCATCAAGTGGAAGCCGACCATCCTGTACTGGTGCTTCGGCGCGGGCCTCTTGATCTCGCAATTCCTGTTCGGTAAAAATCTGATCAAGACCATGCTGAACGCACAGATGAGCCTGCCGGAACCGGTCTGGTTCAAGCTGAACCTGTCCTGGGCCACTTTCTTTGTGGTCATGGGCATCATCAACCTGTGCGTCGCCTTTGCCTTCGGCCTGTCCGAAGCGGCCTGGGTCAATTTCAAATTGTTTGGTTTTACCGCGCTGATGATTGTTTTTGCCGTGGGGCAAAGCCTGGTTCTGTCCAAATATATCAAGGAAACCCCATGAATCCGCGCGAAGAACGCATGCTCGCGCTGATCCAGGAAACTTTCGCGCCCCTCGAATGCCAGATTGAGGATGATTCGGCGCGTCATGCCGGTCATGCGGGTGCGGCATCCGGGGCTGGCCACTACAGATTGCGCCTGGTTTCAGCACGTTTTGAGGGGCAAAACCGCATCAGCCGTCATAGGCTGGTGTATGATTGCCTACGTGATTTGATGCATGCAGACATACACGCGCTCAACATCATCGCCCTGGCGCCGTCGGAACTTCAAAAGCAGGCGCCAAAGGTATAATTATTGACTGTTTTTTAACTTCCCTCTTAGGAAAAAAAAGAATGACTTTCAAACCCGCCCGCTTGCTGGTTGCATTGCTCGCAGCCGTCGCGCTGCCCGTGATGGCGCAAAACATCGCCGTCGTCAATGGCAAGCCCATCCCTTCGTCGCGCGTCGAAACCATGGCCAAGCAAATGGCTTCGCAAGGCCAGAAGGACACGCCAGAGCTGCGCGCGATGATCAAGGAAGAATTGGTCAATCGTGAAATCCTGATGCAGGAAGCCGACAAGCATGGCTTGAGCAACAGCACGGATGTCAAGAACCAGCTCGACATCGCCCGCCAGGCGATCGTGATCCGCGCCCTGATCGGCGACTTCCTGAAGAAGAACCCGGTCTCCGACGCCGAAATCAAGGCTGAATACGACAAGTTCAAGGCACAAGCCGGGGACAAGGAATACCTGGCCCGCCACATCCTGGTAGAAAAAGAAGAAGACGCCAAGTCCATCATCGCCAAGCTCAAGGGCGGCGCCAAGTTCGAAGAACTGGCCAAGCAATCCAAGGATCCAGGTTCGGCAGCCAATGGCGGCAGCCTCGACTGGGCTTCGCCTTCGGCTTTCGTCAAGCCTTTCTCGGACGCCATGGTCGGCCTGTCCAAGGGCGGCCTGACCGAAACTCCGGTCAAGACCCAGTTCGGCTACCACGTGATCAAGCTGGAAGACGTCCGCGCCGCCAAAGTGCCGGCACTCGAGGAAGTCAAGCCGCAGATCGCCGAATCGCTGCAGCAAAAGAAACTGCAAGCCTACCAGCAAGGCCTGCGCAGCAAGGCCAGCGTCAAGTAATCGACGTCAGGCATATAAAAACGGCGCTCCTCGGAGCGCCGTTTTTTTTAGCACCTTCCTCTTACCCCACCCACTTGCGGGCGTTGCGGAACATGCGCATCCACGGCGCATCCTCGCCCCAGCTCTCTGGATGCCAGGAATTGACGGCGCTGCGGAACACCCGCTCGGCATGCGGCATCATCACCGTGAAGCGGCCATCCGGCGTCGTCACCGACGTGATGCCGTTGGGCGAGCCGTTCGGGTTGTACGGATAGGTTTCCGTCAACTGGCCGCGGTTGTCGACATAGCGCAAGCCGACGATGGCGCGATCGATATCGCCGGTCTGCGAGAAATCGGCAAAACCTTCGCCGTGCGACACGGCGATCGGCGTTTGCGTGCCTGCCATGCCGGCAAAGAAAATCGATGGCGAATCCGCCACTTCGACCATGGCGAAACGCGCCTCGAACTGTTCCGATTTGTTGCGCGTGAACTTGGGCCAGTCCTGCGCGCCCGGGATGATGGCTTTCAGGTTGCTCATCATCTGGCAACCGTTGCAGATGCCGAGACCAAAGGTGTCTTCACGCTGGAAGAACACCGCGAACTGCTCGGCGAGCCTGGCGTTGAACAGGATGGTCTTGGCCCAGCCTTCGCCGGCGCCCAGCACATCGCCGTAGGAAAAACCGCCGACCGCAATCAGCCCCTTGAAGTCGGCCAGTCGCGCGCGCCCGGCGATGAGGTCGCTCATGTGCACGTCGACCGCAGTAAAGCCCGCCTTGTGCATGACGTAAGCGGTCTCGACCTGGGAATTGACGCCCTGCTCGCGCAGGATCGCCACCTTCGGCCGCACGCCGCTGGCAATGAAGGGCGCGGCAATGTCCTGCTGCAGATCGAAAGTGATTTTCGGCGACATGCCTGGATCTTGCGTGTCGAGGATGCGCTCGTACTCGGCATCGGCACAGGCAGGATTGTCGCGCAGGCGGGCAATGCGCCATGAAGTTTCGCTCCAGGCGCGTTGCAGTTCGCTGCGCGGCTGGCTGTAGATGGTCCTGGCGTCGCGCATGATTTCAATGACGTCGCTGCCGTTGGGCTTGCCGATGATGTGGCTGCAGGCACCCAGGTTGTAGGCGCGCAGCACGTCCATCGCTTCAGACTTCTGTTCGGCCCGGACCTGGATCACCGCGCCCAACTCTTCGTTGAACAGCGCGCGCAGGGTCAGGTCGTTGCGGCGCTCGCCCACCTGGGTAGTCCAGTTCTTGGCTTCGCCGCTGTCGGCGCCATGGCCGGCATCCATGGCGAGGATATCGATATTGAGCGACAGGCCGCTGCGGCCGGCAAAAGCCATTTCGCACAGGGTGGCGAACAGGCCGCCGTCAGAACGGTCATGGTAGGCCAGCAGCTTGCCTTCGCGGTTCAACTGCTGGATGGCGTTGAAGAAGCCCTTCAGGTCTTCGGCGCTGTCGACGTCAGGTGCGACGTCGCCGATCTGCTGCATCACCTGGGCAAAGCAGGAAGCGCCCAGGCGGCCCTTGCCGCGACCGAGGTCGATGGCGATCAGCACGGTGTCGCCGGCATCGGTGCGGATCTGCGGCGTCAGCACGCGGCGGATATCGGCCACCGGCGCAAACGACGAGACGATCAGCGACACCGGCGAGGTCACCGCCTTGGCGCCCTCATCATCCGTCCATGTCGTGCGCATCGACAGCGAATCCTTGCCCACCGGGATGCTGATCCCCAGCGCCGGGCACAGTTCCATGCCTACCGCCTTGACGGTATCGAACAGCGCGGCATCCTGGCCAGGCTGGCCGCAGGCCGCCATCCAGTTGGCCGACAGCTTGATGTCGGAGATATCGGCGATCGGTGCCGCGGCGATATTGGTGAGCGCCTCGCCCACCGCCATGCGGCCGGATGCGGCAGCGTTGATCGTTGCCAGCGGGGTACGCTCGCCCATCGCCATGGCTTCGCCCAGATGGCCTTCGAAACCCATCGCGGTCACCGCGCAATCGGCCACCGGCACCTGCCAGGGACCAACCATCTGGTCGCGCACCGTCATGGCGCCGACGCTGCGGTCACCGATGGTGATCAGGAAAGACTTGTCGGCCACGGTAGGCAAGCGCAAGACGCGCAGCGAGGCTTCCAGCAAGTCGATGCCGGTCAGGTCCAGCGCCGGCAGGTCGCGTCTGACGTGCGCCACGTCGCGGTGCATCTTGGGCGGCTTGCCGAGCAAGACGTCCATCGGCATGTCCACGGGATTGTTGCCCTGCTCGGGATCGATCACCTTCAGCTGGCGTTCCTCGGTCGCGATGCCAACGACGGCAAAGGGCGCGCGCTCGCGCTGGCACAGGTACTCGAACAGCGGCAGCGATCCAGGGGCGATCGCCAGCACATAGCGCTCCTGCGATTCATTGCTCCAGATTTCCTTGGGCGCCAGGCCGCTTTCCTCCAGCGGCACCTTGCGCAAATCGAAGATCGCGCCACGCTTGGCGTCGTTGGTGATTTCCGGGAAAGCATTCGACAGGCCGCCGGCGCCGACGTCGTGGATCGACAGGATGGGGTTGTCCGCGCCGAAGGCCCAGCAGGCGTTGATGACTTCCTGCGCGCGGCGTTCCATCTCCGGATTGCCGCGCTGGACGGAATCGAAATCCAGATCGGCGGTATTGGTGCCGGTGGCCATCGAGGACGCGGCGCTGCCGCCCATGCCGATGCGCATGCCGGGCCCGCCCAGCTGGATCAGCAGGCTGCCGACCGGCAGGTCGTTCTTTTTGGTGTGGACCGCAGAGATGTTGCCCATGCCGCCGGCGATCATGATCGGCTTGTGGTAACCGGCCACCTGGCCGCCGACATTCTGCTCGTAGGTACGGAAGTAGCCGCCCAGGTTGGGCCGGCCGAATTCATTGTTGAAGGCGGCGCCGCCGATGGGGCCGTCGATCATGATCTGCAGGGCCGAGGCAATGCGGTCCGGCTTGCCGTAGATGGATGCCGCGCCGGGCTCGCGCTGCGCCAGCGGCAGCGTGACGTCGCGGGCGTTTTCCCAGGGCTGCACAGCATGCGTGATCATCAGGTTGGAGACGGTAAAGCCGGTCAGGCCGGCCTTGGGCTTGGCGCCCCGGCCGGTCGCGCCCTCGTCGCGGATCTCGCCGCCGGCGCCGGTGGAGGCGCCCGGGAAAGGCGAAATCGCGGTCGGATGGTTGTGCGTCTCGACCTTCATCAGGATGTGGGTCAGCTCTTCCGAGGCGGCGTACACATTGCCATCGGCGGCACCGCGCGGATAGAAGCGCGAAATCGATGCGCCTTCGATGACCGAGGAATTGTCGCTGTACGCCACCACGGTGCCCCTGGGCGCCAGCTGGTGGGTGTTCTTGATCATGCCGAACAGCGACTTGTCCTGCTTTTCGCCGTCGATGGTCCAGTCGGCGTTGAAAATCTTGTGGCGGCAATGTTCGCTGTTGGCCTGCGCAAACATCATCAGCTCGACATCGGTCGGATTGCGCTGCGCCTGGGTGAAGGCGTCGACCAGGTAGTCGATTTCATCGTCCGACATGGCCAGGCCGAGTTCGGTGTTGGCTTGCTGCAGCGCGGCCTTGCCGCCGCCGAGCACATCGACGAAGGCCAGCGGCCTGGCTTGCAGCTCGCCAAACAGGCCGGCGGCTTCTTCAGGAGCGCGCAGGACATTTTCGGTCATGCGGTCGTGCAGCAAGGCTGCCACTGCCGCTGCATCAGCCAGCTTCTTAACGCCGCCCAGCAGACCGGACTTGACCTGCACGTAATACGCCACGCCGCGCTCGATGCGGTGGATGTGCGTCATGCCGCAATTGCGCGCGATATCGGTGGCCTTGCTGGCCCACGGCGAAATCGTGCCGAAGCGCGGGATGACCACGAAACGCTCGCCCTCGGCGTTGCCGTCGAAAACGTCGCCATAGGTCAGCAAGGCTTGCAGGCGGCCGGTCTCGTCCGGGGACGGCGGCGTGGCGGCATCGATAAAATGCAGGTAACGGCCGCTGATGCCGACAATGGCAGGATCAAGCTCTTGCAGTTTGGATAACAGTCGTTGGCTACGGAAGGCGGACAGGGCATTAGAGCCCGGCAGAATCAGCATGGCGAGAGCGGAGTAGAGGTTGAACCGGAAACCGTGATTATACCTTGATGGCGCACCGGTTCACCGCCGTCGGCAGAACCAATATAATTTCCCGATGTCCATAAACTCACCGGAAACGCCTGGCGTGTTGTCACATAATTCACGGACATAAGCCACCGCCTTTGCCATTCAGCGAATTAGGCGCGCGCGCCCGCCAAAATAACGGCCGCGTCATGCTATATTCGCTGCTCTTTTCGGACGGCAGGCTGCCGCACGCATCCACAGTCAATCAATGTCACAGCAAAAGCAGATCGCGGTAATCGGGGGTGGCGTCATCGGCGTCTGCACCGCCTATTTTCTGGCCGAGGCCGGACACCAGGTAGTCGTCATAGAAAGGCTCGGCAATGTCGCCGAAAAAGCCAGTTTCGGCAATGCCGGCATCATCGCGCCCGGTTATGTGACGCCCTGGGCCGCGCCGGGCATGCCGAAAAAACTGCTGTCCTCGCTGTTCAAGCCGGAAAGCCCCGTGCTGCTCAAGCCCACGCTCGACCGCGCCTTGTGGCGCTGGGTGCGGATGTGGCTAGCCGAATGCGAGCTGGAGCGCTTCCGCATCAACAAGACGCGGATGCACCGGGTCGCCCTGTACAGCCGGCACATACTGCAACAATTGCGCGACCACCATCAACTTGCCTATGAACAGACCAGCGGCTATTTGCAACTGTTCCGCAGCGAGCGCGACATCGCCCTGGCGCAACCGGCGCTGGCCATGCTGGCCGATCAAGGCGTCACCCACCAGGTGGTCGATGGCGAACAGGCGCGCGCGATCGAACCGGCATTGTCCACTGCGACGACGCTGGCGGGCGGCCTGTACCTGCCGGACGATGAAGCCGGCAATTGCCCCCTGTTCACCAAGCAATTGAAAACCATCGCCCAGGGCATGGGCGTCGAATTCCATTTCGGCAGCACCGTCTCGGCGCTGGAGACGCAGGGCGAACGCATCGGCATGCGCATCGACGAGCGCCAGTTCAGCGCCGATGCCGTGGTAGTCGCCGCCGGCATCGACAGCGCGCGCCTGCTGGCGCCACTCGGCATACGCGTGCCGCTGTACCCGGTCAAGGGCTACTCCGCCACGGCCGCCATCCGCAATTTCGACGAGGCGCCGCAAGCCGCGCTGATCGATGAAGCCTACAAGGTAGCGATCACGCGAATGGGCAGCCGCATCAGGATCGCCGGCATGGCCGAACTCGGCTCGGTCAGCAATGACATGCATGAAGGCGCGCTGCGCACCCTGTTCAAGGTCGCCGAAGACTGGTTCCCGGACGCCGCCAATTACAACAACGCCAGCTTCTGGAGCGGCATCCGCCCCATGCTGCCGGACGGCCCGCCGGTGCTGGGCGCCACGCCGCTCAGGAACCTGTATGTCAACATCGGCCACGGCTCGACCGGCTGGGCCATGGCCGCCGGTTGCGGCATGGTGCTGGCCGATATCATCTCCGGGCGCACGCCGGAGATCGACATGGAAGGCCTGACCCTGGCGCGCTACGCGCGGACGTCATGATTTCCGGATCATCCCTACCCACTCCTTTGCCGGCGCCCCATGAACGAGCTCTACACCGTCGCGGAAATCCGCCAGATTGAACAGGCAGCGCTGGCCGGCCTGCCGGCCGGCACATTGATGCAGCGCGCCGGCCTGGCTGCAGCGCAACTGGCGCTGCAGCTGCCCGGCATCGATGCCGCCGCCCGCGTTCTGGTGCTGGCCGGCCCCGGCAACAATGGCGGCGACGCCCTGGACGTTGCCGCCCGACTGGCGCAAGCCGGCCTGGAAGTCACGGTGGCGCTGTATGCCGCCCCCGGCCAGCAGCCGCCGGATGCGCGCGATGCGCTGTGCCGGGCACAGGCAGGCACAGCGCGCATCGACTATCCGGTCGATCCTGCCGCAGCGGCCCGGCTCTTTGCTGCGCACTGGGACCTGGTCATCGACGGCCTGTTCGGCATCGGCCTCGCCCGCCCCCTGGCCGGCGCCATGCACGACATGGTCGAATTCATCAACACCCTCGCCTGCCCGGTACTGGCGCTCGACGTCCCCAGCGGCCTGGATGCGGATACCGGCGACATCGTCGGTCCCGGCGGCATTGCCGTACGCGCCAGCCACACCATCAGCTTCATCGCCGACAAGCCCGGCCTGCATACCTGCCATGGCCGAGACCATGCAGGCAGGGTCAGCGTCGCGCCACTCGATATCGACGCCGCGCTGTTTCCTTCAGCGCGCGCCTTCCTGAACGGCACGCCGCTGTTTGCCGGCGCGCTGCGCCCGCGCGCGCAGAATTCCCACAAGGGCAGCTTTGGCGACGTCGCCGTGCTGGGCGGCGCCCACGGCATGCAGGGCGCGCCCTTGCTGACCGCGCGCGCTGCCCTGTACTGCGGCGCCGGCCGCGTCTATGCCTGCTTCATCGATGAAGCGCCCGGCTTCGACCCCATGCAGCCCGAACTGATGTGCCGCCGCGCCGGCGACTTCGATTTTTCACATGCGACCGTCGTCGCCGGGCCCGGCGCCGGCACCGCATTGCACGCCAGGGAATTGCTGGCACAGGTCATCGACATGACCATCCCGCTCGTGCTGGATGCCGACGCGCTCAACCTGGTCGCCAGCGATGCCCTTCTGCAGCAGCAACTGGCCGCCCGCAAGGGCCCGACCATACTGACGCCGCACCCGCTGGAAGCAGCGCGCCTGCTGGCGGTGTCGGCCGGCGTGATACAGGCCGACCGCCTGACGGCAGCGCGCCAGCTGGCAGCGCGCCTGCAGGCGGTCGTGATATTGAAAGGTTCGGGCAGCGTGATCGCGCGCCCTGATGGGCTGGCGGCAGTCAATACCAGCGGCAACCCTGCGCTGGCAAGCGCCGGCACCGGCGACGTGCTGGCTGGCGTGTGCGGCGCCCTCCTCGCCCAGCACCTGCCGCCCTGGGAAGCTGCCCTAGCAGCGGTATGGCTGCATGGCCATGCAGCCGATAATCTCGTCAGCAACGGTATCGGCCCGGTAGGGCTGAGCGCCGGAGAACTGATCCCGGCGATCCGCACCGCGCTCAACGCCGCCGCTGGACCGCAGCGCGCCGGCAGCACGCAATCGGCGTAACCAGCATCACCGACATCCCAGCGCAATCGACGCAGGCACCGCAGCGTTTCAGGCCAGGCGGCCGGCCGCGATCGTGATGGTGCGCGCGCAGCGCGCAGCGATCGAGGGATCGTGCGTCACCAGCACCAGGGTCGATCCGCGTTCCTGGTTCAGCTCGAACATCAAGCGGATCACCGCTTCGCCAGTGGCGGCATCGAGGCTGCCGGTCGGCTCGTCGGCCAAAAGCAGCGGCGGCTCGGTGACGAAAGCGCGCGCCAGCGCCACCCGCTGCTGTTCGCCGCCTGACAGGTATTTCGGATAATGCTTCAGGCGGCTCGCCAGGCCGACGCGCTCCAGCATTGCCTGCGCCCTGGGCCGCGCATCGCGCTCGCCGCGCAACTCCAGCGGCAGCATGACGTTTTCCAGGGCATTCATGTGCACCACCAGCTGGAAGGACTGGAACACGAACCCCAGCTTTTCCTTGCGGATTTGCGCGCGACCATCCTCATCGAGCGCATAGATGTCGATGCCATCGATTTTCACGCTGCCGGATGTCGGCGTATCCAGGCCGGCCAGCAAACCCAGCAGGGTCGACTTGCCGGAGCCGGAAGCGCCGACAATGGCCAGCGTGGAGCCGGCTTGCACGGTAAAATGGATGTCGTCAAGAATTGTCAGTTCACCGGTCGCATCGGCCACGCGCTTGCTCAGGTGCGTTACCTCGATGGCGGACTGCAAATTGGAAAGATCAGTCATGCGCTTTGATGTTTTTTCAAGGTCGCCGCAGTTACAGTTGCAGCGGGGGCTGCGCGCCCTGTTGTTATTGGCATTCACGCTGTTGGCGTCGAGTGCCTATTCTGCATCAAAAACCGTACTCGTGCTCGGCGACAGCCTTTCCGCCGAATACGGCATTGCGCGCGGCAGCGGCTGGGCCAACCGGCTGCAGGAGCGCCTGCACGCGCAAAAAATCGATGCCATCGTGGTCAATGCCAGCATCAGCGGCGAAACCACCAGCGGCGGCGCAGCACGTCTGCCCACCCTGCTGAAAAAGCACCAGCCGGACATCCTCGTCATCGAACTCGGCGGCAATGACGGCTTGCGCGGCCTGTCGCTGGCAGCGACCGAAACCAATCTGCGCACGATGATCCAGGCAGGGCGCGCCGCCAGGGCCAGGGTGCTGTTGCTCGGCATGCGCCTGCCGCCCAACTACGGCGCTGCCTATACCGAGAATTTCCATGCGCTGTACGGCAAACTGGCGCGCGAGAACAAGACCGCCCTGGTGCCATTCTTCCTAGAAGGCGTTGCCCAGCGCGACGACCTGTTCCAGTCCGACCGCATACATCCGAGCGCCGCCGCCCACGCCATCCTGCTGGACAATGTCTGGCCGGCCTTCAGGCCGCTCCTGTCACCCAAATAAGCCCATGAAATATCCCGCCCTGCTGCCGTTCGCCGAAATCCTGCCGCTGCTCGAGCAGTTCGACACCATCATCGACGCCCGCAGCCAAGCCGAGTTTGCAGAAGACCACATCCCCGGCGCCATCAATTGCCCAGTGCTCGACAATGCGCAGCGCGTGCGCGTCGGCACCCTGTACAAGCAGGTGGGCGCGTTTGAAGCCAAAAAACTCGGCGCTGCGCTGGTGGCGCGCAACATCGCCAACCATATCGACTCCCTCTTCGCCGACAAGCCGCGCGACTGGAAACCACTGGTGTATTGCTGGCGCGGCGGCAACCGCAGCGGCTCGATGGCGCACATTCTGGCCAAGATCGGCTGGCCCGTAATACAGCTCGACGGCGGCTACAAGGAATACCGCCGGCACGTCAACGCGACCCTGGCAGAACTGCCGGCGCAATTTTCCTTCCGCGTCATCGCTGGACCCACCGGCAGCGGCAAGAGCGAACTGCTGCGCACCCTGGCACGGGAAGGCGCGCAAGTGCTCGACCTCGAACAGCTGGCCTCGCACCGCGGCTCGGTTTTAGGCAGCATTCCGTGCGCCCCCCAGCCGACGCAAAAGGCCTTCGAAAGCAGCATCTGGCAGACATTGCGCAAATTCGACCCGGCCCTGCCGGTCTTCGTCGAATCGGAGAGCAAGAAGGTCGGCAACCTGCGCGTACCCGATGCGCTGATGGACAAGATGCGCGCCTCGCCCTGCATCGCGCTGTCGCTGTCGACGGCCGATCGCGTCGCACTGCTGATGCGGGAATACCATCATTTCGTAGCCGACCCTGCGACACTGAACCGCCAGCTCGATTGCCTGGTGTCGTTGTATGGCCATGCCAAACTCACGCACTGGAAGGCGATGGCCGACGCCGGCGAAATGGCGCCCCTGGTAGAAGAACTTCTGGTGCAACACTACGACCCCGCTTATCTGCGTTCGATCGATAGAAATTTCGCGCTCTTCTCGCAGGCGCACCAGGTAGCGCTGGCCGACATCGCACCACAGAGCTTCACTGCTGCCGCGCTGGCGTTACTGGCATAACGCCAGCGCGACCGATCTGGCGCAGACGTAAAAAAACCGCTCCACAAGAGCGGTTTTTTTTGGTTGCGCCGAACGGTTTACTCGGCGCTCTCGGACTTGGGAGCGTCAACCGGCTTGAGCAGCTTGACCTTGGCCTTTTGCTTGAGCGTCTCGACGTAAGCCGCGGTTTCCTGCTGCGCCATGATGCCGGCGATCTGCTGCTCCTCGGCCTGGCGGCGCGCCGCATCGGTGACGGCAGGCTGGCTCACCTTGACGATGCGGTAGACGCCATAGCCTTGCTGCGGCAGCTCGGCGCCGGCGAAAGCGGGCAGCTTGCTGCTGTCGGCCTTCATCACAGCATCCAGCGCCGCGCCATCGATGCCTTCACGCTTGGCGCGCGAAACCACCTTGGCCGCGCCAAAACCGGCGGCATCATCCTTGGCCTTCAGTGCAAGCAGCTTTGCTTCACCAGCCAGGCGCGCCAGTTTCGCGGCTTCTTCCTGCACCACGCGCGCACGGATGCCATCCTTGACTTCCGCCAGCGGACGCTGCGATGCCGGCTTGTGCTCGACGACGCGGCCGGCGACCAGGGTATTGGGGGCGACCTCGACTGCCACGGTATTGTGCTTGTTCTTGAGGACATCGTTGGTAAACAGCGCCGTCAGGAATTTCTGGCTGTTGAACGGCGCGTTCGGGCCCAGCGCCGGGTTCGGCAGGCGCGTCAGGTTGGCCGCCGTCTCGATCTTCAGCTTGAGCTTGTCGGCCACCGGCTTGAGGGTGTCCGCCTGCTCAACCGTATCGGTGAAGACTTCCGCCAACTCGGAATATTTTTTCGCGAACTGCTGCTTGCGGATGTCCGCAGTGATCTCGGACTTGACTTCCTCGAGCGACTTGAGCGAGCCCGGCTTGATGCCTGTCAGGCGGATGATGTGGAAACCGAAATCCGATTCCACCAGACCGCTGATCTCGCCATCCTTCAGTTTGTAGGCGGCTTCCTCGAATGGCTTGACCATCATGCCCGGCCCGAAAAAACCGAGATCGCCACCTTTTTCGCCCGAACCGGGATCGTCGGAGTTTGCCTTGGCCAGCTTGGCGAAATCGCCTGGCGTCTGGCGCAATTGCGCCAGCAGCTTGTCGGCCTTGGCGCGCGCGGCATCCTTGTCAGCGGCCGAAGCATTTTTCTTCACGGCGATCAGAATATGGCTGGCGCTGCGCTGCTCATCGACCGCATAGCGCTTCTTGTTCTGCTCGTAATAAGCCTTGACGTCGTCTTCGGAGACCTGAATCTGGGATTCGATCGCTGCCGCATTCAAGACCACATATTCAATCGCTGCATGCTCTGGAATGGCGAACTGGCTGGCGTTCTTGTCGTAATACGCCTGCAGCTGCGCATCGGTCACCTTAACTTGCGGCACGAAGTCAGCCGACTTGAACAGCAGCTGCTGCACTTCGCGCTCCTGCTGGCTGATATCGGAGATGCGCGCTGCGACCGATTTCGGCGCAAAGGCGCTGTTCTGGATGGCGGCATTGACCTGCTGCACGGCCAGGTCACGTCGCACGCTCGCCTCGAAAGTCACGGGCGTCATGCCTTGCATGGCCAGCAGCGACTTGTAGCGGTCGTTATCGAACTTGCCGTCTGGCGTGGTCAAGCCTTCCATGCCGAGGATGGCTTGTTGCACAGCCTGGTCGGAAGCCAGCAGATTGCTGCGCGCCGCCTCTGCAGCCAGGGCCTTTTGGGCAATCAGGCTATCCAGCAGGTTCTTGCGCTGCTGCGGGGTATCGAACATCTTGGGATCGAATTGCCCACCCAGCATCTGGCGCAACTGCTCGGTCTGGCGACGCTGCGCCTCATCGAATTCCGCCTTGCTGATCGACTGGCCAGCGACTTTGGCGACAGCGTCGTCACCTTGCTGGGAATTTGTGTAGCTTTGCAGGCCGACAAATACGAAGGATGGAAAAATTAACAACAGCAGGATGAACTGCATCAGCCGTTGGTGGGTGCGGACGAAATCAAACATGTTCAACCTATCCAGTACTGAGCGCGAATGCGATTCGCATATGAAAAAAGGCGAACTTTCGTTCGCCTTTTTTGTTGTGTTGGCGGAGTGGACGGGACTCGAACCCGCGACCCCCGACGTGACAGGCCGGTATTCTAACCAACTGAACTACCACTCCAGTTTACTGCATCTTAGCTTGACTGCGTTTGGTGGGTGCTGAGAGGCTCGAACTCCCGACCTACGCCTTGTAAGGGCGCCGCTCTACCAACTGAGCTAAGCACCCGACATTGCCTAACCAGTCAAACTACAGCGCTTGTCACCACGCTGCGAAGAACAACATTATACACAACCTGAAGAATCCTGCCACCAGTAAATTGCAATTTTCTACCAGTGGATTGAAATCAATTAGTTGATTGCATCTTTCAAGCCCTTACCCGGCTTGAACTTCGGCACTTTGGCTGCCTTGATCTCGATCTCGGCACCAGTTTGCGGATTGCGGCCGGTACGTGCAGCGCGCTCGCCTACTGCAAACGTGCCAAAACCCACCAGGGTCACAGTGTCGTCATTCTTCAACGCGGTTTTGATCGCATCGACCAGTGCATCCACTGCACGACCAGCATCAGCCTTGGACAGATCAGCAGATTCGGCAATATGGTCGATCAATTCGGATTTATTCACTTACGCCCCCTCAGTAGATTAAACACCGCAGACATGCGCGCGCTGGAGATCCAGTCTTGTACTTGCTGCGGAGTACGGAAAAACAGAAGAACGTATTAAACAAGTCGCCACGATTTGTGTCAAGGGATTTACCCCAGGGAGCCAGTCACAACACACAATTTAGCGCTTGCACGCACAAAAAAAAAGCGCTCCGAAGAGCGCTTTTGCTTTGCAAGGACAATTGCAAATTGCAGGATCAGTGCTTGACCACCGTCGTATCGGCCGCCTCGCCGGTCTTGGCAGCGGCAGTCACTGCAGCTTCTTCGTCAGGCAGAGGCACTGGTTGGCGCTCCAAGGCGATTTCGAGCACCTTGTCGATCCAGCGCACCGGGATGATCTCCAGCTTGTTCTTGACGTTGTCCGGGATGTCGGCCAGGTCCTTGACGTTCTGCTCGGGGATCAGCACGGTCTTGATGCCACCGCGATGCGCCGCCAGCAGTTTTTCCTTCAAGCCACCGATCGGCAAAATTTCGCCGCGCAAGGTGATTTCGCCCGTCATCGCCACGTCTGCGCGAATCGGAATGCCGGTAAAAGCCGACACCAGCGCCGTGGCCATTGCGCCGCCTGCCGATGGACCGTCCTTGGGCGTAGCGCCTTCCGGCACGTGAATGTGCGTGTCGGTTTTTTCAAAGACATCGCTCTTGATGCCGAGCATCTTGGCGCGACTGCGCACCACGGTGCGCGCGGCCTCGATCGATTCCTTCATGACGTCACCCAGCGTGCCGGTACGAATCACGCCGCCCTTGCCTGGCATGTTGACCGCCTCGATCGTCAGCAACTCGCCGCCGACTTCGGTCCAGGCCAGGCCGGTAACCTGGCCGACCTGGTTTTCTTTTTCGGCAACGCCGAAATCGAAGCGCCGCACGCCGAGGAACTTGTCCAGATTCTTGGCCGTGACCGTGACCTTGCGGTCCTGCTTTTTCAGCAGCAGCATCTTGACCACTTTGCGGCAGATCTTGGAGACCTCGCGTTCCAGCGAACGCACACCGGCTTCCCGCGTGTAATAGCGGATGATGTCGCGGATCGCCGACTCGGCGACTGCAATCTCGTCTTCCTTCAGACCATTGGTCTTGATCTGCTTGGGCAGCAGGTAACGCTGCGCAATGCTGGTCTTCTCATCTTCCGTGTAACCCGACAGGCGGATCACTTCCATGCGGTCCAGCAATGCCGGCGGGATGTTGAACGAGTTCGAGGTCGCCACGAACATCACGTCGGACAGGTCGAAATCGACTTCGATGTAATGGTCCGAGAAAGTATGGTTCTGTTCCGGGTCCAGCACTTCCAGCAAGGCCGAAGAAGGATCGCCACGGAAATCCATGCCGAGCTTGTCGATCTCGTCGAGCAGGAACAGCGGATTCCTCACGCCGGCCTTGGCCAGGCTTTGCAAAATCTTGCCGGGCATGGAGCCGATGTAGGTGCGGCGATGGCCGCGGATCTCGGCTTCGTCGCGCACGCCGCCGAGCGCCATGCGCACGTATTTGCGATTGGTGGCACGGGCGATCGATTGCCCCAGCGATGTCTTGCCGACGCCAGGAGGACCGACGAAGCACAGGATCGGCGCCTTCAGCTTGTCGACGCGCTGTTGCACGGCGAGATATTCCAGAATGCGTTCCTTGACCTTGTCGAGGCCATAGTGTTCGTCCTCCAACACCTTCTCTGCATTGGCGAGGTCATTGTTGACCTTGGACTTTTTGCGCCATGGCAGCCCGAGCAGCGTGTCGATGTAGTTGCGCACGACGGTGGCTTCGGCCGACATCGGCGACATCATCTTGAGCTTTTTCAGCTCGCTCATGGCCTTGTCGCGGGCTTCCTTGGGCATCTTGGCGGCGACGATGCGCTTCTCGACTTCTTCGAGATCGGCCCCCTCCTCGCCTTCGCCGAGTTCCTTCTGGATGGCCTTGACTTGCTCGTTCAGGTAATACTCGCGCTGCGATTTTTCCATCTGGCGCTTGACGCGGCCACGGATGCGCTTTTCCACCTGCAGGATGTCGAGCTCGCCTTCGAGTTGGCCGAGCAGGTGCTCGTAGCGCTTGGCGACGTCGAAGATTTCCAGAATCACCTGCTTCTGCTCCAGCTTCAAAGGCAGGTGCGCGGCGATGGTGTCAGCCAGGCGGCCGGCATCGTCGATACCGGCCAGCGAGGTCAGGATCTCTGGCGGGATTTTCTTGTTGAGCTTGACGTACTGGTCGAACTGCTGGACGATCGCGCGGCGCATGGCCTCGACTTCCGATTCGTCGCCAAGCTCGGATTCGACCGGCGAGAGGTCCGCGACAAAATGGGTTTCCAGTTCGCTGATCTTGTGGATACGGGCGCGCTGCGCGCCTTCCACCAGCACTTTCACTGTACCGTCCGGCAACTTCAACATTTGCAGGATATTGGCGATACAGCCGATCTCGTAAATATCGTCGGCCGAGGGCTCGTCCTTGGCGGCGGCTTTCTGTGCCGCCAGCATGATGCTCTTGCCATTTTCCATGGCCGCTTCCAGCGCTTTGATCGACTTTGGACGGCCGACGAAGAGCGGAATCACCATGTGCGGAAAGACTACAACATCTCGCAATGGCAACAGCGGCAATTGGGTGTGTTCGGTTTGATTGGTTGTCGTCATGGCGAGCCTTATCAAGAATGTTTAATTGATGTTGGCACGATCGGGCAAAACACAAGCCCCTGCGTCAATAATCATCACTTTAAAATCGGAAACACATCAATAAAAAAAGCCACACGAGAGCTTGCCCTCGGGTGGCTTTACGATGGAAGCCTGAATGATTGTTGTTTCAGTAAATTGTACTGCTTTTGTGCAAAAAACGCTTGAAAACCATAAATTTTCAAGGTTTTTGCACCTGCAGCATCATCATGCCCCGGACACTTTTGCTTGTTCATGATAAATCAGTAAGGGTTTGGCCCCGTTGGTGATCGTGTTTTCATCGACCACCACCTTGGCGACATTCTGCTGATTCGGCAATTCGTACATCACATCGAGCAAGGCGCGTTCCAGGATCGAACGCAATCCCCGGGCGCCGGTTTTGCGGGCCAGCGCTTTTTTGGCAATCGCATGCAGCGCGGCCGGACGGATTTCCAGCTCGGCGCCTTCCATTTCCAGCAGCTTGGCGTATTGCTTGATCAGGGCGTTCTTCGGCTCCAGCAGAATCTGGATCATCGCTGCCTCGTTCAACTCGCTGAGGGTCGCCACCACCGGCAGGCGCCCCACCAGTTCCGGGATCAGGCCAAACTTGACCAGGTCTTCCGGCTCGGTATCCATCAGCATGGCGCTGGCGTCACGCTCGCTCTGCGTCTTGACGGTGGCGCCAAAACCGATGCCGCTCTTTTCCGAACGGTTGGAAATGATCTTGGCAAGGCCATCGAAGGCGCCGCCGCAGATGAACATGATGTTGGTGGTATCGATCTGCACGAAGTCCTGGTTGGGATGCTTGCGCCCGCCCTGCGGCGGCACCGATGCCATGGTACCTTCGATCAACTTCAGCAAGGCTTGCTGCACGCCTTCGCCGGAGACATCGCGGGTAATCGAGGGGTTGTCGGACTTGCGCGAAATCTTGTCGATTTCATCGATGTAGACGATGCCCTTCTGCGCCTTCTCGACTTCGTAATTGCAGTTCTGCAAGAGCTTCTGGATGATGTTCTCGACATCCTCGCCCACGTAGCCGGCTTCGGTCAGGGTGGTGGCGTCGGCAATCACGAAAGGCACGTTGAGCATGCGCGCCAGCGTTTGCGCCAGCAAGGTCTTGCCGGATCCGGTAGGACCGACCAGCAGGATGTTGCTTTTCGCCAGTTCGACTTCGTCTTTTTTGCCGAGATGCTTGAGGCGTTTGTAATGGTTATACACCGCCACCGACAGGATGCGTTTGGCAGCTTCCTGGCCGATCACGTACTGGTCCAGCATCTCGCTGATTTCCTGTGGCGTCGGCAAGTCGGACTTGTGCTCGCCAACCGCATCCACGCTGGCAGCCTCGTCGCGGATGATGTCGTTGCAGAGGTCGATACACTCGTCGCAAATGAACACCGAAGGGCCTGCGATCAGTTTCTTTACCTCGTGCTGGCTTTTGCCGCAAAACGAGCAGTAAAGGAGTTTCTCGCCGCTGGAGGATTTTTTGTCGGACATAAGGCTAAGTAGGTAGCAATGGTGGTTTGATAATACCCGTGAATTCCGTAACCGTCACGAGACAGCGCAAAAAACCTGCGGACGGAATTCTCTTTTGCAGTTTAAAACAAAAACGCCCGAACGGTGTTTCGTCCGGGCGTTTTGACTTTCCGGGAAAGATTTTGCATCAAGCCCGGCTGGTCAACACCTTGTCGATCAAGCCATATTCGGCTGCCTGATCGGCCGACATGAAATTGTCGCGCTCGGTATCCCTGGCGATCTGTTCGATCGACTGACCGGTTTTTTCGGCCAGAATGCCATTGAGGCGTTCACGCAGGTAAAGAATTTCACGTGCCTGGATTTCGATATCGGTGGCCTGGCCTTGCGCGCCGCCCGAGGGCTGGTGAATCATGACGCGCGAATTCGGCAACGAGAAGCGCTTGCCCTTGGCACCAGCGGCCAGCAGGAAGGCGCCCATCGAGGCTGCCAGACCGGTGCACAGCGTGGACACGTCCGGCTTGATGAACTGCATCGTATCGTAGATCGCCATGCCGGCCGACACCGAGCCGCCAGGAGAATTGATGTACAGGGAAATATCCTTGTCCGGGTTCTCGCTCTCCAGGAACAGCAGTTGTGCCACGATCAGGTTGGCCATCTGGTCATTGACCGGACCGACCAGAAAAATCACGCGCTCCTTGAGCAGGCGCGAATAGATATCGTAGGCGCGCTCGCCGCGCCCGCTTTGCTCGATCACCATCGGCACCATGCCCAGCATCTGGGGTTCGAGTGCGGAATTTCCTGTCATGCGTGTCATCTAGCTTCCTTTGTGGAGAGCGCGGTCCGCGTCAATTACGCTTGCGCGTTGTTGCCCATCAATTCGTCGAATGCAACAGCCTTGTCAGTGACCTTGGCCTTGCCCAGCACGAAGTTGACGACGTTTTCTTCCAAAACAAGGGCTTCGACTTCAGCCAGACGGCGGCGGTCGCTGAAATAATACTTCACCACTTGTTGCGGATCTTCGTAACTTTGCGCGAATTCCTCGACTTGCGCCTTGACCTGGTCGGCAGTTGCCTGCAGGTTATTGGCCTTGACGATTTCAGCCAGGATCAGGCCGAGGCGCACGCGGCGCTCGGCTTGCGGCTTGAACAGTTCCGGAGGGAAAGGCACGTTGCCCACTTTCATGCCGCGCTGTGCCATGTCCTGACGGGTCATTTCCGACAGGCGCTCGACTTCCTGGTCCAGCAGTGCATTCGGCACTTCCAGTTCATTGATCTTGATCAGCGCATCCATCACGCTGTCCTTGGTCTTGGCCTTGGCGCGGCCGTTGACTTCGCGCTCCAGGTTGCCCTTGATATCGGCGCGCATCTTGGCGATGTCGCCATCAGGAACGCCCAGCGACTTGGCGAATTCGGCATCGACTTCCGGCAGGTGCGCCCATTCCAGCTTTTGCACGGTGATGGTGAATTCGGCAGTCTTGCCGGCCACGTCCTTGCCATGGTAATCGGCCGGGAACGACAGCGGGAAAGTCTTGGATTCGCCGACTTTCAGGCCGATGGTGGCGGCTTCGAATTCCGGCAGCATGCGGCCTTCGCCGAGCACGAAGGCAAAGCCTTCAGCCTTGCCACCGGCAAATTCCACGCCGTCGATCTTGCCGACGAAATCGATGGTCACCTGGTCGCCATTCTGTGCGGACTGGTCGGCACCGCCGTCGCCGTGCGCGCCCTGCTCGCCCTTGACGTGGTAGTGCACGCGCTGCTTGCGCAGGATGTCGATGGTCTTGTCGATTTCGGCATCGGTCACGGGCGAAGTGACTTTTTCCACTTCCGCGGCAGCCAGATCGGCCAGCTTGAGTTCCGGGTAGACTTCGAAGGTCGCGTCAAAGGCGATCAGGCCTTCGGCAACGCCTTCGCTGCCCTTCGGCTCGATACGCGGAAAACCGGCGACACGCAGGTTGTTTTCATTGGCAGCTTCACTGAAGGCGCGACCGACCTGGTCGTTCAGCACTTCGGTTTCGACCTGGTAGCCGTACTGAGCGGCAACCATCTTCATCGGCACCTTGCCGACGCGAAAGCCGGGCGCCTTGGCAGTGCGGGCACGCACCTTGAGGCGCTTTTCCACTTCCTGCTTGACTGCCTCAACGGGAACGGTCAGGGTGATGCGGCGTTCGAGTTTTTCCAGGGTTTCGACTGCAGTTGCCATGTGAATCGTCCAATAAATTAAAAATACTGTGGTGCGAGGAGGGGGACTCGAACCCCCACACCATTGCTGGCGTCAGGACCTAAACCTGGTGCGTCTACCAATTTCGCCATCCTCGCGGAATGATCTTTTTGCAAAGCCCAAAAACAAAGGGCGACCGTGAAGTGAAACCTGGCCGCCCCGTCGGAGCCTGCGACAATCGCCGCAAGCCCATAGCCCTTGTTAATGGCTCTTCAACTTCAACCCGGCATTCTACTGGATTTTTTCGCCAGTTGCCGGTTTTTTGACGGCGCGCATCCTTGCCCGCCACACTGCCATGCAGAAAAACGCCCGCCGTCAGGCTGCGGGGCCCGCCTGCGGCTTGCCGACACGGAAGCAGGCGGCGTAGAGCGCCGGCAGGAACAGCAGGGTCAGCGCAGTGGCGATGATCAGCCCACCCATGATGGCGACCGCCATCGGCCCCCAGAATACCGATCGCGACAACGGGATCATCGCCAGCACGGCTGCCGCTGCGGTCAGGATGATCGGCCGGAAACGGCGCACCGCCGATTCGACAATCGCGTCCCATGGCGCGCTGCCGGCGGCGATATCGCTCTCGATCTGGTCGATCAGGATCACCGAGTTGCGGATGATCATGCCAAAGAGTGCAATCACCCCCAGTTGCGCGACAAAGCCAAAGGGCACGCGCAACAATAACAAGGCCATTGCCGCCCCGGCCACGCCCAGCGGGCCGGTCAGGAACACCAGCAGCGTGCGCGAGAAACTGTGCAGTTGCAGCATCAACAGGGTGAAGATGATGAATATCACCAATGGCACGTTGGCGGCGATCGATTCCTGCGCCTTGCCGCTGTCGGCGGCGGCGCCGGCAAGTTCGATGCGATAACCCGGCGGCAATCCGGCGCGCAGTTTTTGCAGTTGCGGATCGATCTGCCCGGAGACGGTCGGCCCCTGGATGCCGTCGGCCACATCGGCTTGCACCGTCACCGCCCATTCCCTGCCCTCGCGCCAGACCACACCCGGCTCCCAGACGAAGCGCGCGCGCGCCAGTTGCGACAACGGCACGGTCTTGCCGCTGGCCGTCTGCAGGTTGGCTTCATTGAAAGCGCTGATGGTGGCGCGTTCGTCGAGCGGCTGGCGCGCAACGATATCGATGAGCTTGTTGCCATCGCGGAACTGCCCCACCGTGCTGCCCGACAGGATGGTATTGGCCGCACGCATCACCGTTTGCGAACTGACGTCCAGCGCGCGCATGCGATCCTGGTCGAGGTCCAGACGCAAGACCTTGACCGACTCGTTCCAGTTGTCGTTGACGCCGACCGTGTTCGGGTTGGCGCGCATGCGTTCCTTGACCTGGTCGGCAATCGCACGCACCTTGACGACGTCGTCGCCGGTCACGCGGAACTGTACCGGGTATGGCACGGGGGGGCCGTTAGGCAAGAGTTTCACGCGTCCGCGCACCTCGGGGAAATCGGTCTTGAAGAGTTCCACGAGCTTGAGGCGCAAGGTTTGGCGCGCCTGCAAGTCCTTGGGCAGGACGACGAATTGCGCAACATTCGACTGCGGGAAGATCTGGTCGAGCGGAAGGTAAAAGCGCGGACTGCCGGTGCCGACATAACTGGTGATGCTGGCGACACCTTGCTGGCGCAGCACGTACGCCTCGAATTTTTTGGCCTGGGCTTCGGTGGCCTTGAAGGACGAGCCTTCCGGCAGCCACATCTCCACCAGCAATTCGGGACGGCTCGAGTCCGGGAAGAATTGCTGCTCGATGAAGCGAAAGCCGAACACGCCAAGGGCGAACACCGCCAGCGTCAGCGCAATGGTGGTCTTGCGCCACTCGACGCAGCGGCTCACCAGGGCGCGAAAGCGCGTGTAGAAAGGCGTATCGAATAACTCATGGTGTCCGTCGGCATGAGCGGATGGCTTCACCTTCAGCAAGACGTATCCGATGTACGGGGTAAACACGACGGCCACGACCCACGATATCAGCAATGCCAGCGCATTCACGGAAAACATCGAGAATGTGTATTCGCCCGCGGCCGATTTGGCCAGGCCGATCGGCAAAAAGCCGGCGGCGGTGATCAGGGTGCCGGTCAGCATGGGCATGGCGGTCGAGGTGTAGGCAAAGGTCGCAGCGTCGAAGCGCGACAGCCCCTCCTCCATCTTGCGCACCATCATTTCGACCGCGATGATCGCATCATCGACCAGCAAGCCCAGGGCGATGATCAGGGCGCCGAGCGAAATCTTGTGCAGGTCGATGCCGAGGATATTCATGAACAGGAACGTCACCGCCAGCACCAGCGGGATGGTCAGCGCCACCACCAGGCCGGGACGCACGTCGATGCGCAGCGGCCTGGTATGCAAGCCCAGCGCGACGAAGCTCACCGCCAGCACGATCAGCACCGCTTCGGCCAGCACCTTGAGAAATTCGTTGACCGAGGAGGCGACGATTTCAGGCTGGTTGGAGACCCGCTGCAGCTCGATCCCGACCGGCAGCTGCGCCTTGATCTGGGCGGCCGTGACTTCCAGGCTGCGGCCGAGACGGATGATGTCGCCGCCCTTTTCCATGGAAATGCCCAGGCCGATGACTTCCTTGCCGTTGTAGCGCATCTTGTCTTGCGGCGGGTCCTTGTATTCGCGCTTGATGGTGGCGAAATCGCCGAGACGGAATGCGCTGCCGTTGGCGCGCAATTCGAGGTTTTCCAGGTCGCGCACCGTTTGCAGGGCGCCGCTGACGCGCACCTGCAGGTTGTCGGTGGCAGTCGACAGCACGCCGCTGGCTTCCACGGCATTTTGCGCATTCAGTTGCGCGACGATGGCGTCGAAGGGGATGCCGAGCTGGGCGAATTTTTTGTGCGAAAACTCGATATTGATCTTTTCATCCTGCACACCGTACAGCTCGACCTTGGCGACAGTGGGCACCTTGAGCAGTTGCTGGCGTACGAAATCGGCGTAATCCTTGACTTCCGCGTAGGTAAAGCCATCGCCGGACAAGGCAAAGATGCTGCCGAAGGTATCGCCGAATTCATCGTTGAAGAATGGCCCGCTGACCCCGCCAGGCAGGGTGCCGCGGATGTCGCCGATTTTCTTGCGCACCTGGTACCAGGCGCCGCTGGTTTCTTTCGGCGGCGTGGACTCGCGCAATGTCAGGATGATCAGGGTCTCGCCCGGCTTGGAATAGCTGCGAATCTTGTCGATGTACGGGGTTTCCTGCAGCTTTTTTTCCAGCTTGTCGGTCACCTGGTCGGCCATTTGCAGGGCGCTGGCGCCCGGCCAGTAGGCCCGCACCACCATGGCGCGGAAGGTGAACGGCGGGTCTTCATCCTGCCCCAGCTTGCTGTAGCCGAGGATGCCGCCGAACAGCAGCACGACGATCAGGTAGCGGGTGAGCGGAATGTGCTCCAGCGCCCAGCGCGACAGATTGAAGCCGCCCTTCATTTGGCGGCCTCGGCGCCAAGCACCCGGACTTTCTGGCCGGGCTGGAGCAGGTTGACGCCGGCGGTCACCACCACCTGCCCCGGCGCGAGGCCGCCTGCGATCAAGACATCGTTGCCCGAAGGGCCGGCCAGTTGCACTGGCGCCAGCCGGACGGCGCCGTTTTCGACCACCCACACGGCGCTGGCGTTTTTATCCTGCAACAGGGCGCTCAGCGGCAGCTTGAGCAGCGGCTGCGCACCGGTCGCGGCAAAGCTCACATAAGCAGTCATGCCGAGCTTGATTTCGGCCGGCGCTGCCGGCATGGCAACGCGTACGGTGTAGGTACGGGTGACAGGATCAGCCATCGCCGCGATTTCACGTATATTGCCGGCGATCACATCGTCGGGCTTGGCCCAGACACGCACCCGCACATCGCTGATGCGGCGCAAGACATCGACCTTGTCTTCCGGGATACCGATGACGATTTCCTTTTCGCCCATTTGCGCCAGGCGCAATACCGGCGTGCCCGCGGCGACGACCTGGCCGACTTCGGCATCGATGCCCGTCACCACGCCATCGGTGTCGGCCACCAGGGTGGCATAACCCGTCATGTTCGACTGGTTGCGGTATGCCGCCAGGGCCTGGTCGTAGCTGGCGCGCGCCGCCTGGTAAGCGGTGCTCTTGCCGTCAAGCACCGCCTGGCTGACGAAATTCTTGTCCCGCAATTCCTGATAGCGCGTGAACTCTGCTTTCGCCAGGTCGCGGTTGCTTTCCGCTGCATTCAATGCCGCCTGGGCTTGCGTCTGCGCCAGCTGCAAGTCTTGCGGATCGAGTTGCATCAACACCTGGCCGCGCTTGATCACCGCACCCAGATCGACCTTGCGGGCGACGACCTTGCCGCCGACCCGAAAACCCAGGCGCGATTCGATGCGCGGCCGCACTTCACCTGGAAACTCGGCGACCACTTCGACCGGACTGGCTGCCAGCTTCACCACCCGCACCGGCCGGATATCTTCGGCTTTGGGGGCGGGGCGGGAACAGGCGGCAAGCATGGCGACAATCGCCACGCTCAGCAATGCCGGGGCGGCGCGGCTGGCGCGGAAGGAGAATGGATTTATCATGGCGGCCACGATTTTTCCTTTAGTATGCTGCGTGGAAATGAAACTGGAACTGAAATATTCAATTACTGACTCTTCAGTTATTAATTATAAGCTGCGTGCTTCTTGCATGGATATGACTTTTTAGTCAGTTACGAAAATAATGTCAGTCAATCACTACGAAAACTTCCCGGTCGCCTCGATTTTATTGCCAAAAAGACTAAGGCCGGCAGTCGCGGCAATCTATGCCTTTGCCCGCAGCGCCGATGACCTGGCCGACGAAGGCGACAGTCAGCCGCACGAGCGCCTGGCAGCCCTCGCTGCCTACGACAGCGAACTGGACCGCATCGGCCGCGGCGAAACGTCGACTGTGCCGATGTTTGCTGCGCTGGCGCAGGTCGTGGCCGACTACGCCCTGCCCCTGCAGCCCCTGCGCGACCTGCTGTCGGCCTTCAGGCAGGATGTGGTGACGCCGCGCTATGCGGATTTCGGCGGCTTGCAAGACTATTGCCGGCGCTCCGCCAACCCGGTGGGACTGCTGATGCTGCACCTGTATGGCGCCGCCGACGCCAGGAATGTGGCGCAGTCGGATGCGATTTGCAGCGCCCTGCAACTGATTAACTTCTGGCAGGATGTGGCGATCGACTGGGACAAGGAACGCGTCTATCTGCCGCAGGAAGACCTGCGGCGCTTCGGCGTGGCCGAGGCCGACATCGCCGGCCGGCGCGATACGCCGGCATGGCGGCAGCTGATGGCCTTCGAGGTCGCGCGCGCGCGCGCCCTGATGCTGTCCGGCGCGCCGCTGGCCTTGCGCCTGCCGGGACGCATAGGCTGGGAATTGCGCCTGGTGGTACAGGGCGGCTTGCGCATCCTCGAGCGCATCGAGGCAGCCGATTACGATGTGTACCGCCGGCGGCCCAAACTGGGGAAGCCGGACTGGCTGCTGATCGTATGGCGCGGCCTGACGATGCGGGCGGCATGATGCACATCACGCGCTCATCTCCGGAATAAATTCAATTTGGCCGTGACTGCCCAATTCGGCTAGCATAGCGCCTTTGCCTTGCAGCACAAAATTCCATCCATGTCGCCTGACACCTATTGCCAAGAAAAAGCAGCCCAAAGCGGTTCGAGCTTTTATTACAGCTTCCTGTTCCTGCCGCAGGAACGGCGCCGCGCCATCACCGCGCTGTATGCCTTTTGCCGCGAAGTCGATGACACGGTGGACGACTGCACCGATGCGGCGGTCGCGCGCAACAAGCTGCAATGGTGGCGCAAGGAAATTACGGCGATGCTCAACGGCAGCCCGACGCATCCGGTCACGCTGGCGCTGCAGCCGCACATGACAAGCTATGCGCTCGATGGCAAGCATTTGCTGGCGATCGTCGATGGCATGGAAATGGACCTGGACCAGACCCGCTACCTCGATTATCCCGGACTGCAGCGCTACTGCTGGCACGTGGCCGGGGTGGTCGGCATACTCTCGGCCAGCATTTTCGGCGTGACGCAGCCGCGGACGCTACAATTCGCCGAAAAGCTCGGGCTGGCTTTCCAGCTGACCAATATCATCCGCGATGTCGGCGAGGATGCGCGCAAGGGCCGCATTTACCTGCCGGTCAACGAACTGCAGCAGTTCAACGTGACCGCCGCCGACATCCTCAACGCCCGTCACAGCGAAAATTTCGAGAAGCTGATGCGCTTCCAGGTGGCGCGCGCGCAAGCCGCCTACGATGAAGCGTTCGCCCTGCTGCCGGCAGCCGACCGCCGCGCCCAGCGCCCGGGCCTGATGATGGCGGCGATCTACCGCACCCTGCTGACGGAAATCGAACGCGACGGCTACCATGTGCTCAACCAGCGCATTTCGCTCACGCCCATCCGCAAGCTCTGGCTGGCGTGGAAAACCTATGTGCGAGGTTAAGCGTGCTTGAGCATGGCTAGGGTCGCCGTGGTCGGCGCCGGCTGGGCCGGTTGCGCCGCCGCCGTCGAAGCCAGCGCGCGCGGCCATCGGGTCACCCTCTTCGAGCGTGCCCGCACCCTCGGCGGACGGGCGCGCGCGGTCGAACTGCAGGGCGCGCTGCTCGACAATGGCCAGCACATCCTGCTGGGCGCCTACATGGAGTCGCTGCGCCTGATGCAAACGGTAGGCATCAAGGCGGCCGACGCCTTCCTCCGTTTGCCGCTGCAGATGCGTTATCCGCCGGCGTCGGGCGGCATGGATTTCATCGCGCCGCGCCTGCCGGCGCCGCTGCACCTGCTGGCGGCGCTGCTGCGCGCCAGGGGGCTGGCGACGGCCGACAAGCTGGCGCTGGCGCGCTTTTCCAGCACGGCGCGCTGGATGGACTGGCAACTGCATAACGACTGCACGGTGGCGGAATTGCTGGAGCGCTTAGACCAGACCGAGCGCCTGACGCAGCTGATGTGGCGCCCGCTGTGCATTGCCGCACTGAATACGGCACCGGAGCGGGCCTCGGCGCAAGTCTTCCTGAATGTCTTGCGCGACAGCCTCGGCGCGCGCCGCGCCGCCTCCGACATGCTGATCCCGAAGCTCGACCTGACCGCGCTGTTTCCGCAACACGCCGCCGCCTATGTGGAACGGGCCGGCGGCAGCGTCGTCAGCGGCTGCACGGTGCAGGCAATCGCGCCTGCCAGCGATGCCGCGCAGCCCGGCTGGACGCTGCAGAGCAATGGCGACGGCGCCGCATCCCTGCAGCATTTCGATGCAGTCATTGTCGCAACGGATGCCGCTCGCGCCGCCGAACTGCTGGCCGCCCTGCCCGGTGCGCCGGCCCTGCCCGCCTTCGAATACGAGCCGATCACCACCTGCTACCTGCAGTACGGTGCGCATGTCCGGCTGGCGCAACCTTTCATGGCGCTGCTGGATGACGCCGAGGCCGATGACTGGGGACAGTTCGTGTTCGACCGTGGCCAGCTGGCGGCGGACCAGGCGGGCTTGCTGGCGGTGGTGGTCAGCACGTCGGCGCTGGCGATCGCGTCGGGGCGGGATGCTCTGGCTGCGGCAGTGGCGCGGCAACTGGCCGAGGCCTTGCGGCTGCCGGAATTACTTGTGCCGCGCTGGAGCAAGGTGGTTTCGGAAAAACGCGCAACCTTTGCCTGCACGCCGGCGCTGGCGCGGCCAGGTATCGAGACCGGGCTGGCCAATCTGTTTTTGGCGGGCGACTATGTGGCCAGCGACTATCCGGCCACGCTGGAATCGGCGATCCGGAGCGGCGTGGCGGCAGCCCGGCTGATCGCTGCATGATTATCCCGCTTTGAATCTCGCTGCTTGCAGCATGGTTGATCGTCTGGCTGTCCCGCAGCTTTCCTGTGGCTGGATTACAATGCAACAAGCTCGACCAGCCGGTTAATAGCACTTGCAAATAACAAAGTCGATCAGGGCCAGCCCCTCAAACAACTTGCCCGTTTCCTGACTTTCCTCTTTATGTCCACCAAACCATCGACCTATTTATGGTTGTGTTTTTGCATGTGCGTGGGTGTCATGGGCACAGCCCTTGCCAGCCCGCTGTACCCACTGTACCAGCAGGCCTGGGGTTTGCAGCCCAGTCACATTACCATCGTTTTTGTGGCCTACATGCTCGCCACGCTGGCCAGCCTGTTGCTGCTGGCGCGCCTCAATGACCGTTATGGCTTCCTGCCCGTGCTTCGCGCCGGCCTGGTCATCGTCACCATTGGGGTACTGATTTCCGCTTGCGCCTGGGACGTCTCTTCGCTGATTGTGGGTCGGGTGGTCATCGGTGTGGCTTCGGGACTGATCACGACCTCGGCCTCACTGGGACTGACGCAGGTTGGCAATAAAGGCGACATGCAGCGCGCCTCGGCCACCACAAGCCTGATAATTGCCTTCGGTTTCGGGCTGGGGCCGGTGGTGAGCGGATTAGTCGCACAGTGGGCGCCTATGCCTTTGGTGACTGCCTATGTGCCATCGCTGCTGCTGGGGGCAGTGGCCATCTCGGCATTATGCAAAATGACCCTGCCCGCTCACCTGCAGGCGCCGGCCGAGCGTGAATCGGTGCCGCTACATCTGCGCGAATGGCTGCCGAAAGTGACGTTGCCTGAACCGCGCTTTGCACGCCACTTCGTCATTGGCAGCATGGGCGCCTTTTGCGCCTTCGGCATCTTCAGCCTCTACGCATCGCTGGCGCCGAGCTTCATGGACCGGATGGTGCCGTGGCACGGGCCGGCCGTTTCGGGCCTGTCGATTGGCGTGATCCTGTTCTTGTCGGCTGCATCCCAATACTTTGCCCGCCCCGTGCATCCCAAGACGGCACTGGTGGTCGGCTTTGCAGCGCTGGTGTTGTGTAACCTGCTGCTGTTGATTAACAATTTCGTCGGTTCTGGCCTGCTGTTTGCATTGAGCGTATTGACCACCGCACTGAGCCACGGATTGTGCAACCTCGCCGGCATCATGGTGGTGAACAAGGTATCCATGCCAGCCAACCGTGCTGGCCTGCTGTCAACCTACTTGATGATTGGTTACTGCGGCACCATCGTGCCAATCCTGGGCCTGGGCTGGCTGTCCGACCACATTGGCCTGACGCGGGCACTGATCGTGTTTTGCACTGGCATGGCGGCGCTTGGCAGCATATTGGCGGTACTGGCATGGCGCACGCAAAAACTGGACAACCCGCAAAGCTGACACACTAAAAATCCATCGCCCCGCGCCATGCACGGGAGTCAGGCAGCCTGCATGGCCGCTTCCTGCGACGTCATCGTCATTCCCTCCATCAGCGCGGCATCGATATGATCGGCCACGCCGCCAACTACCCGGCCATCGTTGTCGTGGTAAGCCTTGATCCGCCGCGCCTGAGTCCATTGCACCAGTTCCTCAACTGGCAGTCCTGCATACTCTGCCACTTCCTCGACGCTGACCGGGACGGGTTTGGTGCGACGGTTGACGTTGCGAAAGCGCATATACTCGATGCGTGCCCACACCAGCAGGCCGCCACCCATGACGCAGACAACCACCGCATAGATGGCAACCAGATCGGCAAACTCCCGCCAGTCGGTCTGCACGGTTTGATCGACGAACCTGTCAAACAGGCGAAAGCCGGACAGCCAGAATAGCAGCGTCACCAGCGGCATCCACAAGTACACCCACACCACCCAGAAGAGCGCCGTGACAACGCCCCACCCCAGCCGCTTCGGCAAAGGGGCAAGCGATGGTTTTTCAATAATCAATGTCTGCATCAGTCGGGCCAGTCAAAATTTCAGGAACTGCTGTTCGCAGGGCTGCTCTCCGCTGCCGCATCCGATGCGCGCAAGCCGCGATCCGGGCTGACCCAGACCGCACGCTTGCCGCGCTTGCGCATCAGCACTTGCGGCACTGCCCAGACGGTGGTGCACATGTTGAGCATCCAGTAAGCCAGCGGATACCAGATCATCCAGAAGAAATTGCGGAATATCCGCTGGTCATAGCGGCGATCCATGAACATGCTGACGAATATCTGTACCAGGCATGTGGTGCCGATCAGGACGCCATGCCAGCCCGGGACGATCGTGATCTGCCAGCGCTGCGGCAACTCGACGAACAATCCGATCAGCCAGATCAACAGGACCATGGCCATTGCATATGACCAGAATACCGAGATGGCGTATTCGAAATACACCATGACCATGCGACGCAGGCGCCAGGTCTTGAGCACATGGGCATATTTCCAGATGACTTGCACACCGCCCATGGCCCAGCGCAGGCGCTGCTTCCACAAACCCGCCAGAGTTTCCGGCATCCGAATCCAGCAAAGTGCGCGCGGCTCGAAACGCACATCCCAGTGATTGGTCTGCAGCTTCCAGCTGATATCGATATCCTCGGTCAGCATGTCCGGACTCCACAGACCGATGCGAAACAGGGCGCGCTTGCGGAACATCGCCACCACGCCGGAAACGGTGAACACCCGGCCGTAGATGCGTTGGGTGCGCTTGATCAGGCCGATGATCGAAGAAAACTCGCCGACCTGCAAGCGCCCCAGCAAGGTCGAGCGCGTGCGGATACGCGGGTTGCCGGTGACGGCGCCCACCCTGTGTCCGTGTATAAAATGCATCAGCATCCACGGAATCACGTCGCGATCCAGCACGGCATCGCCATCTATGCACAACAGGAATTCGCCCCGGGCGACCAGTGCCGCGGTATTCAAGCCAACCGCCTTGCCCTGGTTCGTGGCCTGATGCACGACGCGCAGGCGCGGATAGACATCGATCAGTTCATCGAGGATGGCGCCGGTCTTGTCGGTGCTGCCGTCATTGACGCAAATGATTTCGTAATTCGGATAATTGAGGTTCGACAGCGCCGCAACCACTTCACGGACATCATCTTCCTCGTTATAGCAAGGCACGATGACCGATACCAGCGGGGTCGATGTCAGCAGCGACAGCGGATTTTCGTTTTGCCGGCTCTTGCGCTCGTACCTGGCGTAATAGGTGATCCCGCCGATCATCCATACATACGCCATGAAGAGCGGGTAATAGAAGACGAAATCGAATAGCAGGATATCGAGTTGCATGCTCACCTCCAGGCCGGTTCTGTTTCAGCCGAAATGACCGGCTTGATGACCGATTCTTCCGGCAGGTTGGCGTGAAAATCATCCGGGTAATAGCCGACGTTGCGCGCGCCCTGCAGGCGCAATTGCCGCAGGTGCGCCGCCAGCGTTGCCGAGGGCACCGCCTGCCCGGTTTTCCAGTCGCGGCTTTGCAGTTCGAACACCGTCTTGCGCAGGGCGCCGGGCACTGCCTTTACCTTGCCGATCAATGCATCCAGCCAGCGCTCCGGCTCTGCCGCACCTTCCATGTAAGGCATCGCCATCACCGCCGTGAAGTCATAGGTCGCCAGAAATCCGGAGAGCGATTGCGCAAACCACTCCTGCGCCGCGGCATTGAGCACCGGTTCCGCATACAGGTTGCGTGCGGTCAGGATGGCGGGGTGATACTTGCGCAAGGTATTTGCCAGGCTGACGGTGTAGTCATTCAGGAAGCCGGTTTTTTGCTCGGCCCAGCGCTGGCGCAGCACGGGATCCTGGCGTATCGCTTCCAGCGAGTCGGGCAAGCCCCATGCGCGGTAGACGGCCCGCGCAGCGGCACTGGCGTCTTCGTAGTCGGAAAAAGTGGCGTCGTCGTGGAACAGGATCCCCTGGAATACCGCATGCTTGCCCAGGTCTTCGTAGATCTCGGCGATCAGCTTGCGCACCGCCGGGTCGAACGGCGTCAGGCGATGATAGCGTCCCTGCGAGGCGGCGTCCGGCGCTCCGGGCATGACTTCCACCACCTTTGACGACAGTGCGGCACCGGCAGGCAGCTTGTATGCCAAGACCGGCATCCAGGCGTAGACGCGCACGCCGACGCGCGTCTTGAGCTGCCAGGCGACGCGCGAGAACAGGTCGGCACGCATGGGCAAATGGCGGTTGGGGAAATACAGGGAATCGGCGACGCCGTCGCCATCCTGGTCGCCATAGGCTTGCAGGTAGACCGTGGTCGGCCGCAGCCGCTTCATCCGGTCCAGCAACTTCGACAGGTTCGCTTCCTGCACCGCTGGATCGGGATCGTAGACGTAATCCAGATCGACATGGATGATGCGTTCCTGCGGTTCGCGCTCGCCGCCATAGCTGGCCGGCTGGCGCAGCAACGCAATCAGGTCGGCCAGGCTGTTATCGTAGGTCAGGAGCGTGCGCCGCACGCGCGACAAGGCATCCTCCGGCGTATTCGGGCCCGGCTCCAGGTTCATCGTGACCGGCATGCCGGCCTCTTGCGCCGCATCGATCGTTTCCAGGTTATACATGCCATAAGGCCACACCATGGCCCTGGGCCTGCGCCCCAGCTTGCGCTCGATGAGGCTGGCGTTGCGCTGCAGATCCGTGCGTATGCGCGCCGCATAGGCGGGGTCGGTTTCGTAGCGGTGTTCCTCTTCGGAATAGCGTCGCGTAATTGCCGAAGGCACCATGTTGCCTTGTGGATTAGCATGAATCCCCTTGTGCAAGCCATGCGAATGCGAAGCGACTTCGACCAGGCCGGATTGCGCCATCTCCCGCAATTCTTGCCAGCTGACGAACTGGTCGCGCGGCAGTTGCTGGTCGCCGTAGGCCACGAGTTCATTGTCGGGCGTATCGAGCCACTCGCCGACGATGGCCGCGACCACCGGGAAATTGAATTGCTTGAGCAGCGGGAAAACCTTGGTATACAGGCTCTTGTAGCCATCGTCGAAGGTCAGCAAGATCGCCTTTTCCGGCAGCTTGCCGCGTCCGGCCCTGGCATCGACGATCTGCTGCAGGCTGACCGGTTGATAGCCATTTTCATGCAGCCAGTTCAACTGGTTGATGAAATCGCGGCTGTCGATCGCAGTCGCTTCCGGCTGGGTTTTGAATGTCTCGCGCAAATTGTCGCGGATGTCGTGATAGCACAGCACGCGAAAACTCTGCGCCGGATCGTTTGCCGGCGCCAGCGCCTGTGCCAGGACCGGTTGCGCCAGTTGCGCTTGTGCTGCCACGCCGCCCGCCCACAGCAGGCAGATCCAGAAACAGGCCAGCAGCATGCAGCATTGCGCCACGCCGAGACGGAAATGCCGCAAGCGCAGCGTCGAATCAAATGCGCTATTTCCGTTCATCAGAACCGTCCGAAAAGAGTGACATACAGATAACTGCGATAGTCGCGGTTGCCGTCATAAGGGTGAAAGCTGCGCCCTGCGCCATATTGCAATCCGAGCCTATCGTCACGGCTCCATTCATGTTCATACCGCAGGTCAGCCGTGCGGCCGCTGCCGTAGCCGCTTTGCCGGTACTGCCCGACTCCGAGGACGACCCGCTGCTTGAACCAGCGCTGATAGTGCCGCCATGTCAGCCACTCGCCAGCCAGCTGCAACGACAGTTCGGCATCCCGGTCCGGATTGAAATAGGCACGCGCGCCCGCGCTGTTGCCGGTAGTCGCAAGACGCAGAGCAGAATCGAGTTTGAATACCGGCCCGGCAATCCAGCGCTCCCGCCACCAGAACGCGACGGTGTCGCGGACATTGCCGTCCGAATAACGCAAGCGCTGCAAGTCGCCGCCAGCCTGGCGCGATTCGTTCAAGATCCACGTCAAGTCCAGTTTCAGCGATTTGCCCTGCACCCCCTCGCGCATCGCTGCTGCAGGCAGATCGACCACATTGGTATCGACCTCGACGCCGGCGCGCCACGTGTCGGACAGGCTGCGGCCGAGCTTTAATGCCGCGCCGCCGACGCTGAGTGCCCCGGTCGACTTGGTCACGGCGGCCTCGGCAGTGAAATCCTGCGCACGATAATCGACGCCTGCCGCCATGCGCGTGCGGCTTTCGCCATTTTCCTGGTTGGCGCCGTTGGCGCGCGCGACCTGGCTGAAAACGCGGAACCGCTCCCCCAGGGAAGCAGACAGGGGAGCCGAATACAGCGCAGCCTCATAGATGGACTCGGCGCCGAGTGCGGCCGCGCCGCGGCCGACAGTGGCGGTCGCCCTGAAATACGGGCTTTCATAGTTTTCCAGGCGGCGCGCCAGGCGCCGCACGCCGCTGTTTTCCGGCGATTCCGCGACGAGTCCCGGCAATGCCGCTTGGGCTGCGGCCAGTTCATCCACGGACAGCTGGGTCTCGGCCCGGCCGATGGCGGCATCGAGCGATTTCGGCTGATCCACCAACAGCAGGTTGTATTCTTCGAGGGCGGCGCGGGGATGCTCCCGCGCCGCCTGCAACGACGCCCAGGCCATGCGGATATCGGCATTGAACGGCGCCATGGCGCGCAATTCAGCCAGACGTGTTTCCGCCTGCGCCAGACGGTCGTTATACAGGCTCAGCAAACCATTGAGCAGATATACGCGGGTGTATTCCGGGTTCGGCGCTTCAAGGCCGCGCAGGCCGGCATGCATTTTTTTCTGTGTGACCAAGAGCAGCTGTTGCGCCCGGTTTTCTGCCTCGTCATGCTGCTCTGCCTCGTTGTAGGCATATACCAGGCCAATTTGCGCATCCAGCGTTTCCATGGAATCGACCGCCTCGAGCTGCCGCAAGCCATCCAGGTAAAGCTCGCGGGCATCTTGCGGGCGCTGCAGATACATGTAGGCATCGGCTGCGACGAACTTGACATAGGACGGCATGGCGATTTGTTGCACGTGCATGGCCTCGAACAGATCGACGGCTTCCTGCATGCGGGAGCGTTGGCTCAAGGCGACCAGACGATCAAAGTGCGCTGCGGGGCTTGCCCGGAAATCGCGCGCCAGACCGGCATTCGCGGCGAGTGCCGCATCGGCGCTGGCAAATCGCCCGGGACCGGTATCGGCCGCCGCTTGTGCCTGTCCGTACCTGACCATATGCGCAACGACATCCTGCGACAGCCGTGCATTTTCTTCGGCGCTGAAGGCGTCCGCATGGCGATCGGCGAGCCGTTTGGCGAGAAACGGCAAACCTGCGCGGCCGAGCGCAAATACCCTGCCCCGCAAGGCAAAGCGGAAATCCGGTTCCAGCCGCGACACTTCCTGGAACACACTCGCCGCCGCCAGCCATTCGCCGCGGCGCTCCTGCAACTCCGCCAGCGCGACCAGCAACGCGACATCGCTGCGACGATAAGCGTCCGGTGATGGCGGCAGCTTGCCGACAGCATAATCGAGCGCCACCTGCAGGCGCTCCTGCGCCATCCACGCATAAACCAGTCCGGCATGGGCTTCGCCATCGTCCGGCGTCTTGCTGATCAACAGCCGATACGCAGTCTCGGCATCCGCGGCGCGGCCGGCCGATCTGGCGGCGTGCGCAATCGCCTTGATCGCATAGGCAGGCGCATCGGCGCTCAGTATCTGCGGCTGGAACTGGAGCGCGGCTTCATGCTGGCCTGCGCGGTCAAGGATTGTGGCGAGGTCGTAGACGACCCGCTGATCGGCAGGATAAGCGGCATGCCATTCGCGTAACTTCTCTATGGCGGGTGCGGTGCGGCCGTTGCGCGCATCCAGGATCAGCGCATCGTAATCGGCTTGCGGGATCGCACCATAAGCGACGCCGGCCACGACCAAACCCCAGAGGCAGTTGGCATGGACAAGCAATCGGCAAATGGACGCAGACAAGGACATGGACTTTGATCTGTTGAATTGCAAGTCAAACAGATGACAATCCGAATTGATGCGATGCAGGGCATGATCACAGGCACTGCAGCCTGTTCCAGCGAAGCCCCATGCGATTCAAACCGCTCTACAACACATCCTGGATGTTGCAAAAACCTTGCTTGCTCCCACCCAGGCACTCGGAAATGTCAAATTTATTTACTAATAGTATAACAATTTACATTGCAAAATTCTCATTTGGCAATGTTTAACATTTCCCAATAGGCAACATACCCGTCCGATTACAACGCCGCATCGCGGATCTTTTCCAGCGCTTCATCGATGCGCTCGACACCGATGATGGTCAAGCCTGCGATTGGCTGTTTCGGCGCATTCGCCTTGGGGATCATGGCGATCGAAAATCCCAGCTTGGCCGCTTCGCGCAAGCGCTCCTGCCCGCGCGGCGCCGGCCGGATCTCGCCGGCCAGGCCGACTTCGCCAAAGACGGCCAGGCCGCGCGGCAGCGGCTTGTTGCGCATGGAGGATTGAATCGCCAGCAAAACCGCCAGATCGGCGGCCGGTTCGGTGATCTTGACGCCGCCCACGGCATTGATGAAAACATCCTGGTCGAAGGCGGCGACGCCGGCATGGCGGTGCAATACCGCCAGCAGCATCGCCAGGCGGTTCTGCTCCAGTCCCACCGACAGCCGCCGCGCGTTGGGCGCGTGCGAAGTGTCGACCAGCGCCTGGATTTCCACCAGCAAGGGGCGCGTGCCTTCCTGCGTCACCATCACGCAGGAGCCAGGGACCTGGGTGTCGTGCTGCGACAGAAACAGGGCCGACGGGTTGGAGACGCCCTTCAGGCCCTTTTCCGTCATGGCGAACACGCCCAGTTCATTGACCGCGCCGAAGCGGTTCTTGAAGGCGCGCACCAGGCGGAAGCTGGAGTGCGTGTCGCCCTCGAAATACAGCACCGTGTCAACGATGTGCTCCAGCACGCGCGGGCCGGCCAGCGCGCCTTCCTTGGTGACGTGGCCGACCATGATGATGGTGATGCCGGTCTGCTTGGCCACCCGCGTCAGTTGCGCCGCGCATTCGCGCACCTGCGCCACCGAGCCGGGCGCCGAGGTCAGCGCATCCGAATACATGGTCTGGATCGAATCGATCACCGCCACCTGCGGCTTTTGCTCGGCCAGCGTGGCGAGAATCTTTTCCAGCTGGATTTCCGCCTGCAGCTTGAGGTCCTGCGCATCGACCGCCAGGCGCTTGGCGCGCAGGGCAATCTGGGCGCCGGATTCCTCGCCGCTGATATACAAGACCTTGCGGTTGCGCGACAGGTTGGCCAGCGCCTGCAGCAGCAAGGTCGACTTGCCGATACCGGGGTCGCCGCCGATCAGCACCACGCCGCCGGCAACCAGGCCGCCACCCAGCACGCGGTCGAACTCCTCGATGTCGGTGGAAAAACGCGGCACGTCGATCGCCTCGATATCGGCCAGACTCAGCACCGGCGTGGCTTGCGCCAGTCCCTGCTGCTGTGTGGAGTAGCGGTTGCCGGCGGACTCCACCAGGGATTCCACCAGCGTATTCCACTGGCCGCAGGCCGGGCACTGGCCGGCCCACTTGGCGGAAACGCCGCCGCACTCAGTGCAGGTGTAATTGGTTTTTGGCTTGGCCATCGAATTCTTCCGTGATGCGATTCTAGTTGTCGTCGCGCTCGGCCACGCGCACGCGCGCCGCCAGCGCACACATCAATTCATAGCCAACCGTGCCGGCAGCATTCGCCACTTCGTCGATCGGCAAGCCTTCTCCCCACAAGGTCACGCTGCTGCCGATGCCGGCGCCAGGGATGTTCGTCAGGTCAACGCTGAGCATGTCCATCGACACGGTGCCGAGCAAACGGCTCCTGACGCCATCGACCAGCACCGGCGTGCCGCCGGGCGCATGACGCGGGTAGCCATCCGCATAGCCACAGGCGACCACGCCGACGGTCATCGGCCCGGCGGCCGCAAAGCGGCTGCCGTAGCCGACGGTTTCGCCGGCCTCGATGTGCTGCACGCCGATGATGCGGCTGGTCAGGCTCATGGCCGGGCGCAGGTCGAAGGCCGCCGCGCTGCGCGCGCCAGGCGTGGCGCCGTACAGCATGATGCCGGGCCGGATCCAGTCGGCCCCTGCCTGCGCTGCCGGGTGCAGCAGGATGCCGGCGGAATTGGACAGGCTGCGCGGCCCGGCCAGGCCTGCGGTCGCCTGCTGAAAACGCGCCAGCTGCTCGGCCAGCGGCATGCCGGGGTTGGCCGCATCCTCGGCATTGGCAAAATGGGTCAGCATGCCGATCTGGCGCACGGCTGGCAGCGCCCGCAGCCGCGCATAGGCGGCGCGCAAAGCATCAGGCCGGAAGCCGAGACGGTTCATGCCGCTGTTGAGTTTCAGGTGCACATCGAGCGGACCCGGCAGGGCCGCCTGTTCCAGCATGCCTATCTGCTCGTCGCAGTGAATGGCAATATCCAGGCGGTGCTGGCCCACGGCCTGCATGTCTGCCAGTTCGAACACGCCTTCGAGCAACAGGATGGGCTTTTGCCAACCGAGCTCGCGCAAGCGCGCGGCGCCCTCGAGCTCGATCAGGGCCATGCCGTCAGCATCGGCAAAGCCGCGCATGGCGCGCGCCAGGCCGTGTCCATAGGCATTGGCCTTGACCACCGCCCATATATTCTTGTGCGGCGCGCATCGTCTTGCGACTGCCAGGTTATGTCTTAAAGCGGAAATGTCGATGGTGGCAAGCAGCGGACGGGACATGAATACGAGTAATGTATGACTGCGGGAGGCACAACATTTTACCGGACTGGGGAAATCCGGTATGGCTCAATTCGCGGTGCAGGCCGCTTTTCATGGTATAAACGATGAATAGAAACAATCCACCAGTCTAGACATGCGGATGAATCGCGGTTTTTACAACATCATGGCGGCGCAGTTTTTTTCTTCGCTCGCCGACAATGCCCTCCTGATCGTAGCTATTGCAGTCTTGACAGTAATGAAGGCGCCGGAGTGGATGACGCCCCTGCTGAAACTGTTTTTCGTCCTGTCCTACGTCGTGCTGGCGGCCTTTGTTGGCGCCTTTGCCGATTCCATGCCCAAGGGCCGGGTCATGCTGATCACCAATATGGTCAAGATCCTTGGCTGCGCCCTGATGTTCTTCGATGTGCATCCGCTGCTTGCCTACGGCGTGGTCGGCCTTGGCGCCGCAGCCTACTCGCCGGCCAAGTACGGCATCCTGACCGAACTGCTGCCGCCGGAAAAACTGGTTGCGGCCAACGGCTGGATTGAAGGCTTGACGGTTTCCTCGATCATCCTGGGCACAGTGCTGGGCGGCGCGCTGGTCAACTCGAAAATTTCCGCACAATTGCTCGGCTTTGATTTTCCATTTATCGAAACCGGCATCGACACGCCGGCCGAAGCCGCGCTGATGATCATCATGCTGGCTTATCTCGCCGCTTCGCTGTTCAATTTCAGGATTCCCGACACGGGCGCACGCTATCCGCACCAGCAACACAACCCGATCAGGCTGGTGACGGATTTCGCCAATTGCTTCGCCATGCTCTGGAAAGACCGCCTGGGCCAGATCTCGCTGGCTGTGACCACGCTGTTCTGGGGCGCCGGCGCCACTCTGCAATTCATCGTCCTGAAATGGGCGGAACATTCCCTGCAGATGCCGCTGGACAAAGCTGCCGTGTTGCAAGGCGTGGTTGCCGTCGGCATCGCCGTAGGCGCCATCGGCGCAGCGCGCTTTGTGCCGCTGAAAAAATCGCTGCGCGTCATGCCGCTGGGCGTGGCCATGGGGGTCGCGGTAATGTTGATGACCCTGATTAAATCATTGTGGCTGGTCTACCCGCTGCTGATCGTGATTGGCGCCCTCGCCGGTTTTTTCGTGGTGCCGATGAACGCCTTGCTGCAGCATCGCGGCCATGTCCTGATGAGCGCCGGCCATTCGATCGCCGTGCAAAATTTCAATGAAAACCTGTCAGTACTGACCATGCTGATACTGTATACGCTGATGATCAGCGCAAACCTGAGCGCGAATGCGGTCATTCTCATCTTCGGCAGCTTCGTCGCCGCGTGCATGTTCATGATCATGCGCTGGCACGCCGCCAACCAGCGCCGTCATGATTCACTGGCACTGATCGGCGAACACAAGCACTAGGCTAGGCGCCGCCGATTGCCGGCCTGCGCCTTTCACCGGCACGCGCGCGCCAGTCGTCGGGCACGATGAAGCCACGCGCGACTTCGATCGCGGCGCCCTCATCCACCTCCAGCAGCGCCACCAGCAACGGCATGCTGTCGCCGGCAAAGTGCTGCGCCAGCGCTGCCTGCAACGCAGCCTTGCCAAGCGCCTGCTCGGGCGCCACCCGTGCCGGCGCCAGCCAGCTTAGCCGGGGCAGGATAACGGCGTGCTGCACGTCGAGTTGCTCGACTTGCGTCAGTTCGCACCAGAATCCGCGGCAATGGTCGGCAGCTACACCCAGCGTCCCGACGGCCGCATCCTCACGACTGCGATAAAACAGCCAGCCCTTGAGCAAGGCTTGCGCGCGCGCCACCGGCTGCGGCAGATAGGGCTGCGCTGCGGGATGTTGCGCGAGCATTAACTGTCGCGAAAAAATCTTGTGCAATTTGTTGCCGAGTGTATCGGCCAGATTCGGGCCGACAAAGTAATCGGCCGCCTGCCCGGCGCCGCTCGGTTCGAGCAGATAGAACTTGGTGGCGAACTCCCAGTGCAACAGATCGGCCCCTTGCTGCAGCAAAAAGTCGAATTCGCCGATGGTTTCGTTGTTGTCGGCACGAACCTGCACGCCATGTGCGCGCAATACGCCCTGCGCCTCGAAATAAAACGCCATCAGCCGTTCGGCATAGCGCCCCAGACGGGTGAACGGCTTGATCGCCAGATAGTCATGCAGCCGCTGCGGTGCTTGATCAAGCGCCGCCAGCCATGGCGCCGCAGCATGTGGCTGCAGCGCGCCGATCGAGGCGATCTGCCCTGGCCAAAGCGGCGCTGCCGGATCGAGCAGATCGGGCGCGTCCAGCAGCCATGCCAATGCCCGCACATGCGGATCGCGCAAATGTCCCCAGCGCAGGTGAAAGCGCCGCTGGCAGGTGTCCGCCCGCGCTTCAGCGGGCGCTTGCGGGATAGTCATGGGTAGCCATGGCAAGGCACAGGTCGCGCCAGGCGCCGCCCTTTTCCACCGGCTTGCGCAGCAGATAGGCGGGATGGTAGGTCACCACCAGCGGCACATCGCCGTGCCTGTGCACACGGCCGCGCAAATCCATCAGCGGCGTGTCGACACCGACCTGCAGCAACGCCTGCGCGGCGCTCTTGCCGAGGGCGACAATGACGCTCGGTCCGATCAGCGCGATCTGCCGCTCCAGGTAAGGCAGGCAAGCCGCGATTTCGTCCTGCATCGGTGGCCGGTCGTGGCCATCTTCGCCGGTCGGACGGCATTTGACGACATTGGCGATATAGGCATTTTCGCCACGCCGCAAGCCCATTGCTGCCAGCATGTTGTCGAGCAGATTGCCAGCTGGGCCCACAAAAGGTTCGCCCTGCAAATCCTCGTTATTGCCTGGACCTTCGCCGACGAACAGCCAGCGGGCTCCGCGCTCGCCGGCGCCGAACACGGTATGCGTGCGGCCTTCGCACAAACGGCATCTGGTGCAGGCAGCGACGGCCGCCTGCAGCGCTTCCCAGTCCATGCGGGCGACGTCGCCTGGCGCCGGCTTGCCAGCGTCCACAGCCGACTGCGCATGCTCCGGCCATAATTCATCCAGCCCGACAGGGGCTGCCTCGCTCACCCATGACGGCACCGCATCGTCCCATGCCATATCATCGGTTGCAGGGACCAACGGCGGCGCCATCTGCGGGCGCGGCGCGGCGACTGCTTCGACTGGCTCGACTGGCTCGACTGGCTCGACAACCATCCTTGCCGGCGCTGCCGCCTCGGGCTGGTCGCGCAAGCGCCACAACGGGCCCACGCCCATTTCCTGCAAAAAGCGCGCGCGTCGGGGATCCTGGAAAGTCATAGGCATAACCTCATTACGATCGCATCTTCGCGAGTATTACCAGCGGCCGGATAGTATGCCTTGCGCAAGCCGATGCGGACAAAGCCGTAACGCTCGTAGACCACCAGCGCCCGCCGGTTCGATGGCCGCACCTCCAGCAGGATCGAGGTCATGGCTTGACCGCGCGCCAGCGCGGCAACGCGGTCCAGCAGCATGCGGCCCAGGCCATGCCCCTGCAGATCGGCGCGCACACTGATATTCAGCAGATGCATTTCGTCGACCACCGGCATCGCCAGAAAATAAGCTGCCAGCCGGAATGTCGGCTCGCGCAACACCCACGCGGCATAGCCACTGGCGAGCGAATCGAGGAAATTGCCGCGAGTCCATGGATGCGGGTAGACGCTGTTCTCGATCACCAGCACCTGCTCGAGATCGGCCTCCTCCATGGCTTGCAGGCTCAAGCCATGCAAGCCAGTTGGCAGTCCAGCGGATGGCTGCAGCAGACTCACGCCGTCACACCCGCCCTGGCCAGGCGCTCGCTGGTGGTCAGCGCCACCTTGTTGCGCAGGTATAGCGGTTGCGCATCCTGCGCCGGCAGCGTTTCACCACGGGCATAGGCCAGGCGCGCCAGCTGGGCGATCTGCGCCGCATGCGGCATTATTTCGGGCAAGGCGCCGACGATAAAAGCGGCGCCGGCAAAGGCATCGGCATACGCCTGCAAGCCATTGCCGCAAGCTACAACAGCGCCTTGCGGCGCCACCGCAGCCGGGGCCGACAGGGTCGGTGCCACCACTTCGCGCCAGCCGCCATCCTTAAGCTCCTCGTAACGGTACTGGGCCCAGTACACTTCGCCCATGCGCGCATCGAGGATGGCCAGCACATCGACGGCGCCGCTGCGAGCGCGGCAATCCTGCGCCATCGCCTGCAAAGTCACCACCGGAATCACCGGACGCCGGCTGCCGAAAGCCAGACCCTGCACCACGCCGGCGGCCGTGCGCACGCCGGTAAAGGAGCCTGGTCCGCTGCCGAAAGCCAGCGCATCGCATTGTTCCAGGCGGATGCCAGCCTGCACGAGCAGGCGCTGCACCAGCGGCAAAATGGCCGCCGAATGGGTTTGGGCCACGTCGGCTTCCTGAGTGAGAAGCTGATCGCCCAGCAACAGGGCGGCCGAGGCGCGCTCGGCGGAAGTTTCAATGGCAAGGATGGTAGACATGGCGGTATTTTACCGCGCCCGACCGTCTATGGCATTCTCACGCATGGGCATTCGCCGCTGATATTGCCCGCATGAAGTCTGTTAACATATCGGCAGCGGCCAACGGCCGCACACATGCCGACAAACAGCGACCCGGATAAACCGCCACCATGGACCACACTCTGCAGGAACCAGTGCTTTCCCTCTTCCTGGCATCCTCCGTGCACGACATGAAAAACTCGGTCGGCATGCTGTCCACCTCACTGGAAAGGCTGCTGGGCGAACTGGATCCGCAAGCCTTTGCCGCCTACCAGGAGATGACGCACATGCTGTTTGAGGTCAGGCGCGTCAATGGCAACCTGACCCAGCTGCTGACCCTGTACAAACTGGGCGAACGCCTGTACCCCTATGACCCGCAAGCCAGCTCCATCGCCCAGTGCGCGCTGGAACTGGCGGCGCAGAATCGCACCCTGCTCGATTCCCGCGGCATCACGCTGTATGTCGAGTATCCGCCCGAGCTGATCTGGCATTTCGACGAAGACCTGGTCGGCGGCGTCCTCAACCATGCAATCAACAATGCCATCCGCTACACGCATGACAAGATCCGCCTGGTTTTCGCCGCGCGCGACGGCAGTCTGGAGATCCGTGTGGAAGACAACGGCCCGGGGTATCCGGAGGCGCTGCTGGCAGCGCCCGACGCATGCCAGGGCGTCAATTTTCGCAGCGGCAGCACTGGCCTGGGCCTGTATTTCGCGCGCGAAGTGGCCAGTCTGCACCAGGATCGCGACCGCCATGGCGCGCTGCGACTGGAAAACGGCGGCGCCCTGGGCGGCGGCTGCTTCATCCTCGAATTGCCCTGAATCCGCCGGCGGTCATGAACAATCCTTCAGCTCCCGACTGGTCGAGCAAGACTTACCTGGTGATCGACGATTTTTCCATCGTCCACCGCATGCTGCGCGACATGCTGCGCAAACTGGGCGCGCTGGCGATCGACACCGTCAAGAATGGCGCCGACGCCATGGCCCTGCTGCAGGAGAAGCAATACGACGTCGTCCTGTGCGACTACAACTTTTCCGAAGGACCGAACGGCCAGCAAATCCTCGAGGAAGCGCGCCACCGGGAGCTTGTCGGCCTGACCTGTATCTGGATCATGGTCAGCTCGGAAAAAGCGGTCGAAACCGTGATGGGCGCAGCCGAAATGGCCCCTGACGGCTACATACTCAAGCCGCTGACCGAATCGCTGCTGCTGGCGCGGCTGAACCGCGCCTGGGACCGCAAGCAGGCCTTCACCGCCATTGACCGCGCCTATTCCGCGCGCGATTTTGCGCGAGCAGCAGCCTTGTGCGATCAGCGCATTGCCAGTGCGCCGGTGCATGCCATGGATCTGTTGCGCATGAAAGCCGGCATGCTGCTCAAGGCCAGCCAGCCGCAGGCGGCACGGCAAGCATATGAACGGGCCCTGGGACTGCGCGAACTGGCCTGGGCCAAGGCTGGCCTGGCCCGCATCGATGTACTGGAAGGCCGCCATGTGGCTGCCAGGAAGCGGCTGCTGGAAATCGTCCGCGACCATCCTTCCTTTCTGGATGCCTACGACCAGCTGGCGCAAACCCTGCGGCACCTGGGCGAAACAGCCCAGGCGCTGGCCGTGATGCGGCAGGCGGCGCGCCTGTCGCCCTATTCGGTCACGCGCCAGAAAAACCTCGGCGACCTCGCCCGCCAACTCGGCCACCTCGATGTGGCGGAAGAGGCCTACCGGACCAGCATTGCCGTCGGCGAGCACTCGGTCCTGAAGTCGCCGGACGCCTACCTGGAATTGGCGCAGCTGTACGGCAAGAGCGGACGGCCGGATGCAGCGCTGGAAATGCTTGCTGCAGCCCGGCAAAATTTCCAGGGCGAGCAGATCGAATTGCGCACAAAAATTGCCGAAAGCCAGGTCTATGCCGATGCCGGCCAAGCCGACAAGGCGCGGCTGGCGGCACAGGAAATCCAGCGGCATCTGCAGGAAACCGGCATCAGCCTGGGGGCTGCCAGCCCGCTGGAAATGGCGCAACTCATTTCAGCCACCGGCGGCGATGCCCGGCAAGCGGCCGGCATCATCGGCCAGGCCATGGTCCCCGCCGGCGCCAGCATAGCCGCGCCAGCGGAGATTCCGGCGCAAGCCCTGGCCTTGTACCAGCGTGCGCGGGTGCTGTTGCGCTACATGGAAATAAACGGCTATAACGAAGTTTCTGCAGAAGAAGTCCGTGCCGTGCTGGCCAGGGCGGATAAGTTCGCCGACCGTCATCCCCACGCCAGAGCGCTGCTGGCGCAACTGCAGACGCTTGCCGCCGGCCAAAATTGACCGAAACGCCTACAATACGCGCATGAGTGCACTTACCCTTGAACAAGACAACCGCGCAGCCATCCTGGATGTGCTCAAGAACGATACCTGGATCGTCGCCTGCCTGTGCGCCGACTGGTGTGATGTCTGCAAGGCTTATCGTCCCGGCTTCGACGCACTGGCGGCGCAGCATCCGGACAAGCGTTTTCTCTGGATCGATGTCGAAGACCAGGCCGATCTGGTAGGTGACCTCGATATCGATAACTTTCCTACCCTGCTGCTGCAGCGTGGCGACCAGGTGGCTTTCTTCGGCGCAGTACAGCCTGATCTCGGCATCACCCGGCGCCTGATTACCGCCTATGCGCAAAAATCCGCCACGGAACTGCAAGCCGAAATCACCGGCAATCCTGACCGCGAAGCCTGGCAGGACGAGTGCAATCTGCGCCAGCGCCTGTCTGCATGAGTAATAATTCGGCGTTGGCCGGCAAATGCGGCGCCTGAAAAACAAGCCCCGCCGCGGTCGACGGGCGACCGGGCGGGGCTGACAGCGTCTCCAGACAGCGGCGCGACTTACGCCATTGCTTCGTACAACGGCAAGGTCAGGAATTCCGGATATTCCGGCGTCAGCGACATGCGGTCGAAGATTTCCGCGGCCTGATCGTAGGTTGCGGTGTTTTCGCCCTGGGCGGACACGGTCGCCTTCACCTTGGCCAGCTCTTCGGCGATCATCGGGCGTACCATCTCGACCGTGACCTTGCGGCCGTCGTCGAGGATGCCCTTCGGCGACACGACCCATTGCCAGACTTGCGAGCGGCTGATTTCGGCGGTGGCGGCGTCTTCCATGAGGTTATGGATGGGCACGCAGCCATTGCCGGCCAGCCAGCTGCCGAGATAATGGATACCGACGTTGATGTTGTTGCGCAGGCCGGCTTCGGTGATCGGCTGTTCCGGCTGGAAGTTGAGGAAGTCCTTGGCGCCGAAGTTCTCGTCGCGCTGTTTTTCCCACTGGTTCGGACGGTCGCCCAGCACTTTCTGGAACTCTTCCGCAGCGATGGAGACCAGGCCCGGGTGTGCCACCCAGCCGCCGTCGAAGCCGTCGTTGGCGTCGCGGGTCTTGTCGTGGCGAATGCCGGCCAGGGCCTTTTCATTGGCAACCGGGTCGTTCTTGATCGGGATCAGGGCCGACATGCCGCCCATGGCCGGCGCGCCGCGCTTGTGGCATGCCTTGACCAATGCCAGCGCGTAGGAACGCATGAACGGCACTTCCATGGTGATGGCGCTGCGCTGGGCCAGGCAAAAGTCCTTGTTCTTCTTGAATTTCTTGATGCAGCTGAAGATGTAGTCCCAGCGGCCGGCGTTCAGGCCGGAGGAATGGTTGCGCAGTTCATACAGGATTTCTTCCATCTCGAAGGTGGCGAGGATGGTTTCGACCAGCACGGTGGCCTTGATGGTGCCTTGCGGCAGGCCAATGTGGTCTTGCGCCATCACGAAGATGTCGTTCCACAGGCGCGCTTCCAGGTGCGATTCCATCTTCGGCAGGTAGTAGAACGGGCCGGCGCCGCGGGCGATCTGTTCCTTGGCATTGTGGAAGAACACTAGGGCGAAGTCGAAGATGCCGCCGGCAACGCGCTGGCCATCGACGCTCACGTGCTTTTCATCGAGGTGCCAGCCGCGCGGACGGATCTGCAGCGTGGCGATCTTGTCGTTGAGCTTGTATTCCTTGCCGGCTTCGTTCTTGAAAGACAGTTCGCGGCGGATCGCCTTGTACAGGTTGACCTGACCCTGGACTTGGTTGTCCCAGTTCGGCGAGTTCGAATCCTCGAAGTCGGTCATGTAGGAATCGGCGCCGGAATTGAAGGCGTTGATGATCATCTTGGCTTCGACCGGGCCGGTGATTTCGGTACGGCGGCGTTCCAGCGCCTTGGGCAGCGGCGCGATCTTCCAGTCGCCTTCGCGGATGGCCTTGGTTTCCGGCAGGAAGTCGGGCATTTCGCCGGCATCGATGCGGGCCTGGCGGGCGACGCGGGCGGCCAGCAATTCCTGGCGGCGGCCTTCGAAGGCGCGGTGCAGCTTGGCGACCAGGGCCAGGGCTTCGGGCGTCAGGATGCTTTCGTATGCGGGTTTGATGTCGCCGGTGATTGCCATGCCGGCTGGAAGTTGCAATGCCATCTGATTCTCCTGAAAAGTGAGTTGCTGCGATCGTTCTTAGATGCGGGTACCGGATACTGCGCAAAATGCCGCAAACCCTGCCTGTGCGCCAGCCTTCCCATAATTGAACGCTGGCGCAACTTGCGTTTTTGATGGCTTCCAGTATATTCACTTTAAATCGTTATAAACATCAATAATAATCACTATATTTTTGCGTTTAAGTTAAAAATCGTTTTTCGGGAGCAAGTGGCAGGATGGACCAGTTCAAGCAGATTTCCACCTTCGTCGAGGTCATCAGCAAGGGCAGCCTGTCGGCGGCAGCGCGCGTTGAGGGCGTGGCCCCGGCCATGATCAGCCGGCGCCTCGATGCACTCGAGGAAAGACTGGGGGTCAAGCTGCTGCAGCGCACGACCCGCCGGCTGGCGCTGACCGATGAAGGCACGGCTTTCCTGGAGGATTGCCAGCGCATCCTGGCCGACCTGGAGAACGCCGAAGCCGCCGTCTCCGAGCGCAGCGCGCATGCAACCGGTCATTTGACCGTATCCGCCCCCGCCGGTTTCGGCCGCTGGCACGTGGCGCCGCTACTGCCCTCCTTCCTCGCCGAGCATCGCGAACTGGGTGTAACCCTGAGCCTGAATGACCGCGTGGTGGACCTGATTGGCGAAGGCATCGATGTTGCCATTCGCATCGCCGCCATGAACGATTCCAACCTGGTCGGCGTCAAGCTGGCCGATAATCGCCGCGTGGTAGTGGCCGCCCCCGATTACCTGAAGCGCTGCGGCACGCCGCAAAGCCTGGGCGACCTGGCCCGCCACAATTGCCTGGCCATCAGCAGCGACGGCAGCCAGCGCGGCTGGACTTTTCGCCAGGGCGGCCGCAATGTGACTCTGAAAGTCGGTGGCAACTTGGAATGCAACGATGGCGAAGTGCTGCATCACTGGGCGCTGGCAGGCAAGGGCTTGGCCTGGCGCTCGATGTGGGAAGTCGGCAGCGAGATAGAATCCGGACAACTGATCCCGGTGCTGGATGACTACGCCGCCCCCGGCAACGATATCTACGCCGTGTTCTCGCAGCGTCGCCACCTGCCCCTGCGCATCCGCGCCTTCGTCGATTTTCTGCGGCGCGCCTATGCCGCACCGGATTACTGGCGCAAGACCTGATTCCCTGCGACAGGTCCGATTGTTTGGCACCAATGAAAGGAGCACACATGGATCTCCAACCGAATGCGAGCGGCACCATGCGCGCCATGCTGCTGGATGCGCCACATACACCGCTGCGGCTGGCGCAGTTGCCGATACCATCGCCGGCCGACCATGAAGTGCTGATCCGGGTCACGGCCTGCGGCGTATGCCGCACCGACCTGCATATTCTTGACGGCGAATTGCCGCCCCATCGTGCGCCGCTGATACCCGGACATGAAATCGTCGGCGTGGTGGCGCAGGCAGGCGCGCTGGTGCGCGACTTTGCCCCCGGCGACCGCCTCGGCGTGCCCTGGCTGGCCGGCACCTGCCGCCATTGCGGCTACTGCATGGCACAGCATGAAAACCTGTGCGACGCCGCGCGCTTTACGGGCTACGACCGCGATGGCGGTTATGCCGAGTACACCGTGGCCGACGCCCGCTATTGCTTTGCCCTGCCGGACAACTATGACGACCTGCACGCCGCGCCGCTGCTGTGCGCCGGCCTGATCGGCTACCGCGCCTATGCGATGACTGAAAATGCGCAACGCATCGGCATTTACGGCTTCGGTGCGGCGGCCCATATCATCGCGCAGGTCGCACTGCACCAGGGAAAGGAGATCATTGCGTTCACACGTCCTGGCGACACGCAGGCACAAGCTTTTGCGCGCTCCCTTGGCGCCGCCTGGGCGGGCGACTCTGGCAGCAAGCCGCCACAGCCGCTGGACGCTGCCATCCTGTTTGCCCCGGTCGGCGCCCTGGTGCCGCAGGCGCTGGCAGCAACCCGCAAGGGCGGCATCGTGGTGTGCGCGGGCATCCACATGAGCGACATCCCCGCTTTTTCGTACCGCTTGCTGTGGGGCGAACGCGTCGTGCGTTCGGTCGCCAACCTGACGCGCGCCGATGGCGAAGCATTTCTGCGCATCGCCGCCGCCATGCAGATCCATACCGAGCCACATCCCTTTGCCCTGGAAGACGCCAACCAGGCACTGGCAGCGCTGCGTCGCGGCGAATTCAACGGCGCGGCGGTGCTGCTGCCGCAGGCAAAGCCGCAACCGGCACCGGATCCGTCGGCGCGTACCTAACAGGCAAAAAAAATCCCCGGCGGACCGGGGATTTTTTATCCAGCTTGAATCAGCTTAAGCGGCTTGGATGTTCGAAGCCTGCTTGCCTTTCGGGCCGGTGGTGACTTCAAAAGTCACGCGCTGGTTTTCTTTCAGGGTCTTGAAGCCATTGCCCTGAATTGCGGAAAAGTGAGCGAACAGATCTTCGCCGCCTTCGTCCGGGGTGATAAAACCAAAACCTTTTGCATCATTGAACCACTTAACGGTACCAGTTGCCATTTCATTTCCTTTTTTTACAATTAAATTGGGCGTGAGCCCGGTGTCATCGTTTGAAGCAAGAAGGAATGACAGACTGATACTGCACCACTAACTCGAATCGCAACGACCGGCGCATTATACTCAAAAAACATCCATCGAATCCGGGTTTGTTTCAAACGTGTTGCGTCCGGCCGATTTTGCCCGATAAAGGGCCTCATCGGCACGGCCCAGCAAAGCTGCCGCATCCTCCTCTTCCTGGCGTCTGGCGGCCACCCCGATACTGGCGGTGACAGCGCATTGCATGCCGCAAACGTCAAACGGCTTCTGCATGGCGGCAATAATCTTGCGCGCGACCGCCTGCGCCTCTGCCACCGCGCTCAAGCCTTCGAGGACAATCACGAATTCGTCGCCCGCCAGCCGCGCTACCGTATCGGTATCGCGCACGCAGGCCTGCAGGCGCCTGGCGAATTCGCGCAAGACCTCATCGCCGCCCTGGTGGCCGCAGGTATCATTGATTTCCTTGAAATAGTCGATGTCTAGAAACAACACCGCCATCCGGGTGCCATAGCGACGGCTGTAACGCACCGCGTCGCCCAGCCTTTCCTCGAGCTGGATGCGGTTGGCAATGCCGGTCAGCGGATCAACCCGCACCAGCTTGCGCAACTCCGCCTCGACCTGCTTGAGCGCGGTAATATCTTCCACCAGGCTGAAATAACCGGAGACAACGCCATCCTGGTCGATGTCGGGGATATAGCTGACACGCTCATAGCGCACACTGGCGCCCAGACTGACTGTACGCTCGAACAGCACAGCCTTGCCGGACAGCGCCTGGCGCATGAAATCGCGGCTCTGTGCATAGACATCCGCCCCCAGGAGCTCGCTGGCGGGCATCCCGGCCAGTTCTTCCTGCAACACGCCGTAGGCTTCCTCGTAGCGCTGGTTGGCAAAAGCGACGCGCTCGTCGGAATTAACATAGCCAACCAGCGCAGGAATATTGTCGGTGAGAAGACGCAGCCGCTGCTCGCTCTTGATCAGCGCGAGTTCATTCGCCCGGCGCTCGGTGATGTCTTCCAGGCTGCCGACATAACCGACGGCCTTGCCACCTACCTGCACCGGCACGACTTTCAGCGCGATCCACAAGAGTTGCTCGCCGCTGCGGCCGAGCCGACAGACACCGGTATAGGGGGGATCCTGCTGCGCATCCCAACTGAACAATTCCCGCAGCAGACGCGAACGATCGTGCAGATGCAGGCAACGGCGCCAGGCCTTGCCGCGCATGGCTGACAGCGGCCGGCCGGCCATACGTTCCAGGGTGCGATTGGCATAGCTGCAATCACCATCGAGGCTGGTGTAGATCAGCCCAAGCGGCGAGGCGTCATTGACGGCCTGCAGTTGCGCCTGCCTCGTGCGCAGACTCGCCTTGCCACTGCGCCTGTCCAGTAGCGCGAAACAAAAAAATGTAAAAATACCAACTACAGCATTGGCAACGGACCTCAGGTTGTGTGCGGATAGCAAATTAAAGCGGCCATCTGTAAGCATAAAGCCTAAACCTGATAAATTCCGATATGCGGCAATACACGCAATCTCCCGAAGCCCTGAACGCGCTGAAAAGGCGAAACCCGACGAGGAAAAAGCGATACGCATGCCGTGCCAGATAAAACAAAGGGATTAGTTTTTTTAATGCAATTTAAAAAAGCTTATCTCCCGGAAAGAATTCATTATCTTGCAGGCTGGATTGACCGATCTGCGGATTATCAATACCCATGTTTGTCAAAGGGTGTTGTGATACGCTTTACAACATATTGTTTTTCATCAAAAAAATGTCACCCAAAACCCCAGCATTTTCCGTATCCACGTCCGTGCGCACAGTCTCCTACTTGCTGACAGGCCTGGCTCTCTGGGGAGTGATGCGCGTGGGTTTGCTGGCATCGCTGTTTTCCGGCTTGCTGGTTTTTGCGCTGGTCCATTTGCTGGCGCCGCTGCTGGCCAGGAAGTTCAGCAGCACCGGTGCCCGCCTGCTGGCGGTGGCGGCCTTGTCGGTCATAACGGTCACTTTGCTGAGCCTGGCGATCTGGGGCACGGTGACATTTTTCAACAGTGAGGCCGGCAGCGTCGAGAGGCTGCTACAAAAGATGGCGGATATCCTCGAAGCCTCGCGCGGCCAGATCCCGCTATGGCTGGCCGGATACCTGCCCGACAATGTCCATGCGCTGCGCGAAATGCTGACAGCCTGGTTGCGTCAGCACGCAACAGAAGCCCGGCTGGTGGGCCAGGAAGCCGGCCGCACCGCCGCCCATGTGCTTCTGGGCATGATCATCGGCGCCATGGTCGCCCTGCACGACAGCACCGAAGCGCATGTCACGCGGCCGCTGGCCCTGGCTCTGCGCCAACGGGCGCTGGCATTGAGCGTCTCCTTCCAGCAGATCGTCTTTGCCCAGGTGCGCATAGCCGGCATCAACGCGCTGCTGACCGCAGCCTACATTTTCATTGTGCTGCCGCTGGCCGGCGTGCACCTGCCGCTGGCCAAGAGCATCGTTGCCATTACCTTCTTTGCCGGCCTCTTGCCGGTAGTGGGCAACCTGCTGTCCAACACCATCCTGGTCATCTCCGGCTTGTCACATTCGCTGGAAGTCGCAGTCGGATCGCTGCTGTTCATGGTGGTGATCCACAAGCTGGAATATTTTCTGAATGCAAAAATCATCGGCCAGCAGATCAAGGCGCGCCCGTGGGAATTACTGATCGCCATGCTGGTCATGGAAGCACTGTTCGGCTTGCCCGGCGTGGTTGCCGCACCGGTGTTTTATGCTTACCTGAAGCAGGAACTGGTAGCCGGCGGCCTGGTGTAACGTGCCAGGCCGTTGAATGCCATGCATGTCATGCTTTTCCTTGCCAGCTGACGTACGGCCGGCTCCGGCAGCGCATGAATCGACATGCCAGGAAATTTATTTCCATGCGCCATCTTTGATTTGCATATTTTTTGCACAGCATGACCTGGATCGATTTGTCATCAAACTAGCCACGAATACCTGCTTTTTTGCCGCATAATATGAAAATCAGGCCTGTCTCCAGGCCAAAAAACATGACCGCCATGGAAACAATAAAGGAACATCCCATGAAAAAAATGACCACCCTCGCAGTCGCCGCCGCCATTGCCGTTTCCGGTTGCGCCGACATGACGCCCAGCCAACGGGGCACCGCGCAAGGCGCAGGGATCGGCGCTCTGGGGGGCGCGGTCATCGGCGCCATGACCGGCAACGGCAGAAGCGCCGCCACCGGTGCAGTGATTGGCGCCGCTGCGGGCGCACTGGCCGGCAATATCTGGTCGTCGCGCATGGAAATGCAAAAACGCTCCATGGAAGAAGCGACCCAGGGCACCGGCGTGCAGGTCAGCCAGACTGCCGACAACCGTCTGAAGCTGGAAATACCGAGCGATATTTCCTTCGACACCAACCGGGCCGACATCAAGCCCAACTTCCGCCCGGTGCTTGACCGCTTCGCCGCCAGCCTGAAGGAAAATCCGGTCACCAACATCACCATCATCGGCCATACCGACAGCAGCGGCAGCGACGCCATCAACGCCCCGCTGTCGCGCGAACGCGCCACGCACACGCGCGACTATCTGACTGGCCGCGGAATATCGGCGGCACGCTTCACGGTGGAAGGCCGCGGCTCGCACGAACCGGTCGCCGACAACGCCACCGCGGCGGGCCGCGCGCAAAACCGGCGCGTGGAGATTTTTGTGGCGGAACCGGCGCCTCAGGCTCCGGCCAGGTAAGGCATGCAGCAGGCGCGGCCTAAGCGGCCAGCGCTTGCCATGGCCGACTGTGGCGCCAGGCTTCGCACCATCCGGCTGGCAAAACCAGGCTCAGGGCGCCGATATCGGCGACCAGCGCACCCAATTCCGCCGGTTTGAGCGCCACCCCCGCGGTCAGGGCAGGCAAGCGCGAGGCGATTTCGCGCAGCACCAGCGCTTGCAGCCAGTCGCCGTGATGCATCCAGACGCTGCCGCCGATGACAAATACCCGGGTGTCGAGCGTTGCCGCAAGGTTGTACAGCGCCCGGCCGAACCATTGCGCCGCCTGCTCCACCAGCGCGCGCTCTGCAGGACTGCCCTGCCGCGCTTCCGCGAATATGGCAGCGGTGTCCTGGCCACTGCGCCGGCCGAGGTTGCGACCGGACACCAGCGCTTCGACATCGCCGCGATTACCGCAGCCGCATAGCGCATCGGACGCTTCGCTCAGCAGCATGTGGCCGGCATGGCCGGCATTGCCGTGCTTGCCCAGCAGGATGTGACCATCGACGCACAGGCCGAAGCCGATGCCGGTGCTCCAGGTTACATAGACGCAATCGGCCTCGCCCTGCAAGGCGCCGAAGCGGCGCTCGCCAGCCAGCGCGGCGACGCAGTCGTTGCGGATCACCACGTCGGCATAGCGTTCGCGCAACACCGCTTCCAGCGGAATGCGGTGCCAGTCGTTGGGCAGGTCGGGCGCGCCGTTGAGGCCGCCGCACAGGTTGGGCGCCGCCAGCGCGATGCCACCGTCAAGCGTGACGAAGGGTCCGCAGGAACTGACCCCGACCCGCGCGATCCGGCCCGGCGCGATGCCGGCACGGATGCAGGCTTGCTCCAGCAAGGCGATGGCCTGTTCGCCGACGGCACGTTCGCTGCCGCTGCGTACCGTCGGCGCCACCACCCGCGCCAGCGGGCCAGAAGCGTCGGCCACGGTGGCGGCCAGTTTGGTGCCGCCGATATCGATTGCGCCGAAGTAGATGGTCTCCATGGCCTCAGTATGCCGCATCCCACGGAATACTCAAGCGCGTGGCGCACTGGATCAGGCCGACCATGCTGTAAGTCTGCGGAAAATTGCCCCACAATTCGCCCGTCTCCGGCGCCACGTCTTCCGACAGCAGGCCGAGGTGGTTGCGCCTCGCCAGCACTTTCTCGAACAGTTCTCGAGCCCGCTCCTTCTGGCCGATTTGCGCCAGCGCCAGGATCCACCACTCGGTGCAGACCAGAAACGCGGTTTCGGGCAGCCCGAAGTCGTCTTCTTCGTCATAACGCAGCAGAAAATCACCACGCCGCAAGTGCTGTTCGATCGCCGCCACCGTGCCGGCCAGGCGCGGATCGTCGGCCGCCAGAAACTGGAATTCACCCATCAGCAACAGACTGGCGTCGAGCCGGTCGCCGCCGAAAGTCGAGACGAAACTGTTCATGCCGGCGTTCCAGGCCTTGTCGCAGATTTCCTGATGAATCGTTTCGGCATGCCCGCACCAGTAGCGGGCGCGCTCGGGCAAGCCGAGCTGGCCTGCGATCTTGCCGAGACGATCGCAGGCGGCCCAGCACATGATGCTGGAAAAGGTATGCACGCGCTGGGTGCCGCGCAATTCCCAGATGCCGGCGTCGGGAACGTTGTAATAGCGGATCGCCAACTCGCCGAGACGCTCCATGTCCTGGAAGATGGCCTGGTCGGCTGGCCGCTCGAGGCGGGCGTCGAAGAATGCATGGGTGCTGGCCATGATGGCCGCGCCAAAGACGTCGTTCTGCACCTGGCGGTAGGCCAGGTTGCCGACCCGCACCGGCCCCATGCCGCGGTAGCCGCCCAGTGCCGGCGCGATGTTTTCTTCGAGGGCGACCTCGCGCCGTATCCCGTAGACGGGCTGCAGCGGGGCGTCGCGGGTATCGGCGATGATATTGAGTATGTAGCCCAGGTAGCGCTCCATGGTGCGTGTCGCCCCCAGCCGGTTCAGGGCGTGCACCACAAAATACGCATCACGCAGCCAGCAGAAGCGGTAGTCCCAGTTGCGCACGCTGCCGGGCGCTTCCGGGATCGAGGTGGTCATGGCGGCGATCACCGCCCCGGTATCCTCGAACACGTTCAGCTTCAGGGTGACGGCGGCGCGAATCACCACATCCTGCCATTCGAAGGGAATGGCGAGGCCGCGCACCCAGTCGGCCCAGTAGCGCCGCGTGTTTTCGTAGAATGAGCGGCCGACTTCGTGCGGCGAGCCGCTGACCGTCTCGTCCGGCCCCATCAGCAGGGTCACGCTGTCATGCAGAAAGAAGGGCCGCTCGTCAGTCACCGCCGACACCGAGGCATCGGTGGTCAGGCGCATCGGCTGCGAGCCGCCGGCGAAGGAAATGTGATGCGAGCCATAGCGGGTCTCGGCGCGGCGCTGGCCATACTCGGCGCCAGGCCGGATGCGCAATGCGATGCGCGGCCGTCCCGCCACCTTGCGGATGATGCGCACCAGCATCGCCGGCGAAAACATGCGCCCATGCAGGTAAAAGCGTGGCGCGAAGTCGATCACTTCGATCGCATTGCCCTGCCCGTCCGCCAGCCGCGTCAGCAAGATCGCCGAATTGCGCTCATAGCGCTGCTCCGCCGGCTGACCGCCCTCGAGAATGACGCTGATGACGCCGTCCTGCGGCTCCAGCCCGGCCGGTTGCAGCAGGGTGCTGCACAGCGGATCGCTGTCGAAATAGGGATAGCACCACCAGACGATGGCGGCATTTCTGTCGATCAGTGCGCTGGTGCGGCAATTGCCGATCAGGCCCAGGTCCAGACTGCTCATACAGCTCCTTTCAAGAGTGGCCACAGGCGCCGGCGGGCCCCGCCAGCTGGGCAGCCTTGCCAGGTTCGCGCCGGCGCAAGCGGCGGCTCAATTCGTCGAGCAGGCGAGCGATATCGGCATGCCCGGGAATGCAGAATTGTGCCGCGCTGGCGGCGACGCACTCCACCCGCACCGATAACAGGCGGGTACGGGGCAGCCGAAACACGGCTTCATCGGTGACGTCATCGCCGACATAAATGGCGCCCGGCGCACCGCTGCGCCGCAGCACTTCGCGCAGCGCGCTGCCCTTGTCGGCGGCGCCAGGCGGCAGCAGGTTGAGGACGCACTTGCCGCCGACAATGCGCGGCGCCGGCTCTAGCCTGCCTGCGAGCGCCGTCAGCCAGGCGGCGGCAGCAGCATGATCGGGGCTGCCACGGTAGTGCAACGACACCGAGTAACGCTTGTCTTCCATCCGCACGGCCGCGCCCAGCCGCGCGTCCCGCGCCAGCAGCGGCGCCAGCTGCGCGCGCCAGGCGCGGCTACAGTCCTCGTGGCGCGCCAGGTCGCTTTCGTCCGTCATGCCTTCCAGTCCATGGTTGCCCACCACATAGGGCGGATCGAATCCAAGCCGGGTGCGAATATCGGCCAGCGAGCGTCCGGTCAGGATTGCAATCGGCGTCAGCGACGACAGCATCAGCAAGCGTTGCAACACTGCCGGCGCCATGCGCGCCTGCCCCGGCTCGCTGGTGATCGGCGCCAGCGTGCCGTCAAAGTCGAATGCGCACAGCACGCCAGGCTGCACGATTTCATCCAGACGCGCACGACCCGCTGCGGAAAACAGCGATTGCATCGTCACACTACCCGGCGCAACGCGGCGCGGCTGTGAGAATGGATTTTCATCATGATGCGCTCGCGCTGGCGCAGGCGTGCGGCGTCCAGCAGCATGCGGCCGGCCCAGCGGTAGACGTTGAAATCCTTGACCAGCGAACGCATGCTGCGCATCCGTTCGCGCTGCTCGAACTCGGGCATGGTCAGCGCCTGATACAGTGCTTCGGCGCTTTGCTCAATATGGTAGGGGTTGACCATCAGGGCTTCATGCAACTCCCGCGCAGCGCCAGTGAACTGGGAGAGCACCAGCACGCCGCGCTCGTCGTCGCGCGCAGCAATGAATTCCTTGGCCACCAAATTCATACCGTCGTGCAGGCTTGTGACGACGCAGACATCCGCTGCCCGGTACAGGCGGTTGACCTCGTCGACGTTATGGTGCTCGATCTTGAGCATGATCGGCACATATACGCCGCTGCCGAAACGCTGGTTGATACGCTGCGTCAGGCTGCGCACGCGCGCCTCGAAATTCTGATATTCGTCCAGCGATGAACGGCTGGGCGCGGCGATCTGCAGCAGGGTGAACTTGCCGACCAGCGCCGGATAATCTTCCAGCATGCGCTCAACCGCCTGGAAGCGCTCGATGATGCCCTTGGTATAGTCGAGCCGGTCCACCCCCAGCCCCAGCAAATGATTTTCCGGCAAGGCCAGTTCCTGGCGCACAGCGCGCCGGCACGCCGCCACATCCGGTTCGTCTCTTGCCGATTCCGGCCAGGCGATGGAAATCGGATAGCTTTCCACCTGGGTCAGCTTGCCGCCGTAGGAAATGGTCGATGACTCATGCTCGATGCGGGTCTCCAGATAACGATCCACAGTTTCAAGGAAATTCTTGCAATGGAAGCTGGTATGAAAGCCGAGGATGGTGCTGCCCAACAGGCCTTCCAGAATTTCCTCGCGCCACGGGCAGATGCCGAAGGATTCCGGGTTAGGCCAGGGAATGTGCCAGAAGGTAATGATCGTCGCCTTTGGCAAGGCCTCGCGCACCATGCGCGGCAACAGCGCAAAGTGATAGTCCTGCACCAGTACCACCGGGTCGTCGGTGTGCGATTCCTGCACCACGGCATCGGCGAAGCGCTGGTTGACTTCAACGTAGCGCGCCCAGTCCGCCGAGCGGAACACCGGGCGCACATGGGCGATATGGCACAGCGGCCACAGCCCCTCGTTGGCGAAGCCGTAATAAAAGCCCTGCTCTTCTTCCTTGCTCAACCAGACCCGGCGCAGCGTATAGCTCGGCCGCGACGGCGGCACCTTGACGCGGTCGTTGCGATCGACCGCGGCGCGATCGCCCGAGCCGCTGCCGTGGGCAATCCATGTGCCCGAACAGGCCCGCATGACCGGCTCGACCGCCGTCACCAGGCCGCTGGCCGGCCGGCTGACCTGCAGGCCGGTGGCGGTTTGCACGTGAATATAGGGTTCGCGGTTGGAGACCACCAGCACTTCGTCGCCAGCCAGCTCCTCGCGCAGGATCGCGCGCAGTTTTTCCGGCGTCCACTGGCGCGCGCTGTCGTCGCGCGTGCGTCTGTCCTGGCTGTATTCATTCAGGAGCGCGCGCAGGTCGCCGGCCAGCGGCTGGATACTGGCCGGCGTCCCCGCCATGCCATGACGCGCAGACGGCCTGGCGTCCCTGACCAGCACATCCTTGAGCGCGCTGATCACGCCGCGCCAGCTCAGGTGCGCAATCAGGATCGTCAGCAGCGCCATCACCACCGCCAGCATGGCAAACAGCGCCAGCACATATTTGCGGGCATCGGCGCTGCGCCGCTCGATGAAGCTGGTGTCATGCACCAGGATCAGCTTGCCCTCGTCCTTGCCGTCGACCTGCAGCGGACTTTCGGTGACATGCACGGAGCCCTGCGGCAGCGGCACCATACTTTGCCGCAAAGTCTGGTGCCAGTCGGACTCGCGGCACCCCAGCGATTGCGGATAAGTGCGTGTCTTGTACAGCAATTTGCCATTGTCGTCGCAAAAAGCCAGCGCAAACAGGCGTTCGTCCTGCACTGCGCGATCGAACAATTCGGCGATTTTCCGTTGCGACTTCAGCGGCACGTACTCCTGCAAAGGGTCTTGCAAGGCCGCAGCAAGCATTTGCGAACGCGTATCCAGATCGCGCACAAACCACTGCAATGTCAGTTTATCAACCCACGGCACCACCGCATACGCCAGCAGCGCCCATACCAGCGCTACCGGAAGAATAAATTTCAGAGAAAGGCGAAACGATCCAGATTGCATGATTTACCTTGGTCAACTTAATAAATGCATGCATGAATTGGCTTCCCGCAATACAGACCAGGATCAATCAGCACCACCTGCTAAGATAGATCCTGCAAGGGCTTCGTTCATTCCCGACTAATGCAGACTTGTCCTGCATCACGCTTCTGGCATTCATTGCATGGATGACCTTTTTTGCCCCGGAAATAAAGCACTTCCAAATTCTGCCAAAGCCCGCTATAATTTCGTCTTCAACGCGGCTGTAGCTCAGCTGGATAGAGTACTTGGCTACGAACCAAGGGGTCGTGGGTTCGATTCCTGCCAGCCGCACCAAAACACGTTGTAAATAAAGGGGTTACGTTCACAAGACGTAACCCCTTTTCATTTCCCCAAGACTTCCGATTAAAGCCCCCCCCCTTGATGCGGATGCCCTGTTTGCCGTGCTCGATCGATGATGTCGTGTGCCAGAGTGAGCGCAACTCGTCATTTTCGCCTGGCTTGGCAGCTGAAAAAGCTGCTTGAAAACTTCAGCCCGACAAAACAATCAACCGCTTCCTTGATCGACAGCAGGCATAAACGGACCTGACGTTCCTTGCCCTCCAAGCATAAATGAATCTTGAAGGGAAACTGATCCATGTCGTGCCATGATCGACAAGCACTCCGCCGGAGTGCCGATTACACGGCACTCCGGCGGTGGAGAAGCGTATTATTTCTTCACTTTGGTGAGCTGGTCTTTCATAGCCCTCATGTTTTCGATCAACGGAGGGAACGGGCCGTACTTGTGCTGATCAGCGGGAGCGCCATCCACGTAGGGCGGGAAAGCGGAATCTACCGGCTTGTTCCAGCGGGCGGGGAAGTCGCGTTCCAGGTTCTTCTTGACCGGTCGTGGCTTGCTCAGTACGAACGCCGCCACGTCATACGCCTCGTCGTCCGTCAGTTGCGGCCGACCGTGCTCTGCGCCGAATGGCATGTTGGTCTTGATGAAAGCCGATGCAACCAGCATGCGGTTCATGCCCGCCCCGTTGTTAAACGAGTCCGCCCCCCACAATGGCGGGAAAGCATAACCGGTGGCGCTGCCCGCCTGGCCGTTACGCATACCTTGGCCGCTTGCGCCGTGGCAGGACGCACACTTGCCTTCATAAACCTTCTCGCCGGCGACTATATCGGCGCGCCGATTGGGCGCCTTGAATGGCGGAAGCCCCTGCCCCTCGACCTTGGCGCCAGTGGGCACGCCCTTGGACAAGAAGTGAATATACGTCTCAAAGGCCTTCATCTCGCGGCTATCGAGAGGTAAGGGCTTGCCAGCCATGCTGCGCTCCATGCAGCCATTGACGCGCTCTGCCACGGTGCTGACCTCGTCTTCGCGGCCGCGGTACTGCGGAAAACTGGAATGAACCCCGACCCAAGGTATGGCGAACTTCTTCGTCGCGCTGGCCTGGTGGCACGACACGCATGCGAGGTTGTTGCCCGCAAAGCGCATCTTCGGGCTCTTCACTTCCGGGCCGATGTGGGCGAAAGTGCGTTCAGTCAGATCCTTTCCGTACCGCGCCAGACGGCCATAGCTGTCGTCCGCAAGCTTGGTGATGTCATATGTCTCGGGCGATCCGATCTGGAAATCGGTCTGTGCTGTAGGGGCTTGTGCCAGGGTGCTGGTGACGGCGAACAGGCCAGCGAGTGTGATTAGGGCCTTCATCATAATGGTTCATCCTCTTTTGAGTATGAGCTTGGGCTTCAACAGCAAGCGCTGAAGCCCACGGTTATTGTCAACGAAGACAATCTCATGCCAAGGCAAAGCACTGGAAAATCAGAAGGTGTGTTTCACACCCAGTGCGAGGGTCGAAGCAGTTTCGCCACTGACCAGATCCGAACCGGTAAACGAGGAGCCCGCCAGGAACGGTTGATAAACGCCTTTGGCATCGTTGCCCAGTCGACTGCAGAACACACCGACGTTGGTACGCTTGGACAAAGCATAGTCGCACCCAAGAGTGTACATCCTGGCGTCAGAGCAATTGACGGTTTTTCAAGGACTTATTCTCGTCAATACATGCTTTCCCGATTCAGATAAGCGTGCAGCCCCTCATGCGAGGGACCTGCCATGTACTAAACATGACCAAAAAAGAGGTTTTTGCTGGCTTTAAGGCTAGACAATCGACATTACCGTACCCGGAATTGCCTGGAGTATTTTCCAAACCGGGTTACACAGCGGTTACATGAACACGAAGAAGGAGATTAACGAAGAAAACACACAGCCAATTTTCTACGTAAGTCTTTGATTTGATTGGCCTGCCCAGCAGGAGTCGAACCTGCGACCTACGGCTTAGAAGGCCGAACAAAATAGTATTTCTTGCCGTTGATTAAAACATCTTAAAATCAATAATACCCATATATTCAATAAGATAGTGTAATTCACCAACCCTTAAACATTCCGCAATGTTTCTCAATGTTGATATAATTTGCCTACACGGTGCCTACATGGAAACCGAAGCAAGGGGCAAAGATGAAAAAAGAGAACTTCACAGCGGATAGGGTGGCCGGTTTCAAATGCCAAGAAGGCAAGACGCAATCCATTTTCTGGGACGCTAAAACGCCGGGCCTTGGCCTGCGGGTAACTGCTGCTGGTGCAAAGTCCTACATCTTTGAAAGCCGCCTACACGGCAAGACCCTGCGCATTACTATTGGCGACGTGCGCACCTGGACAATCGGCAAAGCCCAATCTGAGGCAACCGGCCTTAAATCCCTGACCGACAAGGGAATAGACCCGCGCCAGCAAAAGCAAGACCAGCGAACCGCCGCCGATGCCGCAAAACTTGAAGCAAAGCGCCAGACTATGACGCTGGGAGAGGCGTGGCCCGCATACTTGGAAGCACAGCGCCCCAAGTGGAGCGAAAGGCATTATCAAGACCACATCAGCATGGCAACCGCTGGAGGCGTAAAGAGAAAGCGCGGAGAAGGTGAAACCGTTGCAGGTCCAATCGCATCATTGATGCCGCTGCGCCTTGCAGAATTGACCGGGAACAAAATTGCAGAATGGTTGCAGAATGAAGCCAAGCGCCGCCCCACCAATGCCGCGCAAAGTTTCCGTAAGCTGCGGGCCTTCATTCGCTGGGCCGCCGACATTCCAGAATATAGGGGCCTTGTCCCTGAGGATGCTTACACCGCCCGCACCGTCAAAGAATCAGTACCGCCAAGCCGCACCAAGGAAGGCGACAGCTTGCAGCGTGAGCAATTGCCCTCATGGTTCGCTGAGGTGCGCAAGATTGGCAACCCCGTTATTTCGGCATACCTGCAAGGCTTGCTGCTGACTGGTGCCCGCCGTGAAGAACTGGCCGGGTTGCGCTGGGAGGATGTGGATTTTCAGTGGCGAAGCATGACCATCCGGGACAAAGTAGAAGGAACCCGCGCCATTCCGCTTACGCCGTACTTGTCTAGTCTGCTGCTGAATCTCAAGCGCATCAATGACACCCCGCCGAATACCCGCCAGTTACGTACATTGGAAGAACGGGAAATTAAATGGCAGCCTTCGCCGTGGGTATTTTTCAGCAAAACCGCTGCCGATGGCAAACTGGCAGAGCCACGCACAGCCCATAACAAGGCATTAGAAGCCGCCGCCCTGCCCCATGTGTCATTGCATGGCCTGCGACGTTCCTTTGGTACGCTATGCGAATGGGTGGAAGTGCCAAGCGGTATCAGTGCGCAAATCATGGGACACAAGCCGAGCGCCCTAGCTGAGAAGCATTACCGCCGCCGCCCGCTGGACCTGCTGCGCAAATGGCATGACATTATCGAGGCGTGGATATTGGAGCAAGCCGGGATAACCTTTGTGCCAGTGGCGCCGGGCTTAAGAGTAGTTACCGCCGCCTGAATGCATCAGGTATTGAGGGCCAAAATATGAAGTTGCGTTTCTTTTTCGATTATGGCGGAGACTGTCTTTGGGCGGATGAC